>JAEEGG010000455.1_pt1 | contig 137276 bp, 105 predicted proteins | sample 9134161 | NCBI WGS metagenome assembly JAEEGG01 (sample SAMN16246543, study PRJNA631951) | gut metagenome | biome: gut microbiome; feature: rumen; material: CR-attached | host: Bos | place: Iran: Karaj | collected 2018-10
GCAAGGACGTGAACTACACCAAACACACCACAGAGAAGGCCAAGGCCCACCGTCGTCCCGACTGGAGCCAGTTTATCGCCGAGAATCCAGATAGGGTGAAAAAATAATGGTAGGTTCACCTTAGCTGCCCATGTCATACCGACCGATAGGGAGAGTATCTATGGGCTGATAAGGTTCGGTATGACATGCTTTCAACTGGCTTATAGTTCCGAAGTAAGATGGTATTTCCCGCTGCCGTAGGTTTTCACCTCATAACCGTTTGCCGTGGGCAGACAGACCTCTGCTGTGGTGTTGGCGGGGATGGTGAAATCCCATTCAAATCGTTTGCCCTCGCGTTTCCATTGGCTTTCGATGCGACCTGAAACTGAGTTGTAGGCACAATTCACAAAGTCCAGTCCTTCAATGGGATAAGGTTTTAGTTGAATCTTGCTATAGCCAGGCTCCAGGGCGCGGATGCCTCCGAGGTATTCGTATTCCCAAAGGATGAGGTCACCGAGCAGCATCACATGGTTGCCCGAGTTCATGGCGGGATCGGCTGTATTGCCATTCCAGAGTTCCCAGATGGTAGTAGCACCATTGCGGTACATATAGCCCCAACTTGGATAGGTGTCGTTGGAGGCAATCTTGAGCGCGAGGTCGCCGTGGCCGTATTCCGTCAGGCAACGCATCAACTGTTGGATGCCGATGACACCTGTCGACACATGGCCGCCACATTCGTTCACTGTTTTGTCAATGATGCTTTCCATCACCTTGTCTTCCAGTCCTTTTGGCACCATTCCAAACCACAAAGGCAGGATATTGGCTGTGACCGTGTTGTTGGCATAGACACCCGTCACGCGGTTGAAATACTTGTCGTTAAAGGCGATGGTGGAAGTGGTGATTTCCTGGTTGAAGAAGGCCACATCTTCGTCGAAGCCTAAAATCTCGGCGAACTTGGCCATCTTGCCGCAGAGGTAGCAGTAGAACGGTGTGGAGATGACCGTCGCATCGGTGATGCGGGTCGCGTCGTTGGAGTGGATGAGTTCGAGCGATTCGGGGGGCATGCACCAGTCGCCGTAGGTGTCGCGGGGCATGAGGCCAGCCCGCATGTAGTCGTTCTTCATGTGCAGCATCCATTTCTTCCAAGCCGCATAGTGTTGGCGGATGGGCTCCACATCGCCGAAACGGGTGTAGAGCATATCCGTCACGGTGACCATGGCGCCAGGCCAGGTCATGTTGTCGGTGTAGCCACGCCAATAGGGTGGAATCACGTTGGGCAGGGAGCCGTTGTCCCATTGGCTGTCTTCGCCATCGGTGAGCCATTTGGCGTAGAGTTGGTGGTTGTTGAAGATGTACGACTCGCCGTAGTTGCCCGTGGTGCGATCACCCGTCCACCCCAATCGTTCGTCGCGTTGCGGGCAGTCGGTGGGCATGGAGCGGTAGTTGCCGCGAATGCCCCAAGTGGCATTACGGTAAATGACGTTGATGATTTTGTTAGAGGTCTCAAACGAACCTGTCACGGGCATCTCGTCATAGATGACCCAACCTTCGAAGTCATCCAAATTAGGTTTCTCGCTCAGGCCGGAGATTTCAACATAGCGGAAGCCATGGTAGACGAACATCGGATGCCAGTGGAGTTCAGAGTTTAGAGTTGAGAGTTTAGAGTCAGTTGAAAGTTTAGAGTTGTTAGTGACGATGTATCGATCCGTACATTCCGCACTGCGCAGGTTGGCGGTATAGAGAAGGCTGTCGGGGGAGAGGAGTTCGGCGAAGCGTAGGGTGATAGTATCGCCAGGCTGTTGTCCGCGAGCCTTCATATCGATGAAGCCGACCATGTTTTGGCCCATGTCGAGATACCATTTGTCGCCTTTTTGGAAGATACTGACGGGTTTCAGTTTCTCCATCACGGTGATGTTGGGATTGGGTTGGGCGGATAGTTCACCTTCCGGAGCATCGACAAGTTCGGCTTGAAGCCACGAGGAATCATCGTAACCTGATTCTGCCCACCCACATAGATTCGCTTCGGATTTTATCGGCATGTCATACCGAGCCTTCGAGGCGAGTGTATCTATACCGATAAAATCCTCGGAATGACATGCGGGTGCAAATTCATAATTTCCGTCGTAGGTCTCGCCATCCCATTCGTTGGCGGTGCGGATGGGACCACGGTTGGTGATTTTCCATGTTTCGTCGCTGACGATGGTCTCTTTTTGGCCGTCTTTATAGGTCACTTCGAGTTGCAGAAGCAGTCGTGGTGTGCCGAAGCCAAACACATAGTCTGTGCCATCCCAGTTGGGGTTGGCGGCGTTGTAGCGGAGGGAAGTGTAGCGTCCGCCTTCAAGGATGATGCCTACGGCGTTGTCGCCTTGCTGGAGCATGTTGGTCACGTCGTAGGTGTTGAAATACACGCGCTTCGAGTACCATGAAAGGGTCGGTTTCAGCAGTTCTTCAGGAGCGATTTCCTGTCCATTGAGGTAGGCGCTATAAACGCCCATGCCGCTGACATAGAGCCTCGCATCGCTGACTTCATTTTTGAGGGCAAATTCCTTGCGGAGATAACGCGCTGCCAATCGGGTTTTACCGACCAGCACATCATCTTCAAACTCGTGTCCAATCCATTTGGCTTGCCAATCCTCTTGGTCCAACAGACTGATTTCAAACGATTTGACATCGCTTGCAAGTTGGGCTTTCTTTCCACCTTTGGCCGTCACTGTCGTGATGACTTTCCAATAGGCCTTGTCGCGACTTTTTAATTCCTTGCCTGCGTATGGGATGTAAAGCATCTGGTTTGAAGGAACCACGCCCGAATCCCAAAGGTCGCCATTGTTGTTTTCAGCATTTTCGGCTGTCGTGGCCACGATGATGCGGTAGTTTTGTTGCATTACCTCACTTTCCGTGGTGGTATTTTCTTCCTCACTTCGGCGGTCGGTCCCGTAATTCCAACTGAAGCGCGGCTGCGCCGTAGCCAACGCTTGTTCGTGGAATTGTTGCTCTACATTGGGGTTGATGATGGTGATGTTGAGCTTGTCATTGCAGGCAAAGAAAAGAAGGGATGTTGCTGCAAGCGCGAGGAAGAATAGAAATCGGTATTTCATGGTGTTTTGTAGATCAATTGTTTATTGCTTGTTCTGGATTATAAATCCGACTGAACGGCTGGTTTCCAAACAAACAATCCTACCGCCCTAGCAAGTGTCCGAATTAACTCAAGCAATTCTTCGGAAGGCGCGTAAACGGTCATACAGGTGTCGTCGCGTCCTAAAGTAATGAGAGCTTCTGATGTGCCTACGAGGATGCATAAATGGTCCAAAACTAAATTGCTGCTCATTCGGTTTTCCTTAAACGGTATATCATCATTTCGATAGTTTCGGCGTCAACCTCCTTGAGCTCTTCCCAAGGACCGACCTTCTCACCCATTACCTCGCCTTCATGGCCAATGTCCGCCATGTTCTTTCCGTTCTCCACTTTCCAATGGTGTTTGTCGACGAGTATCATGCCGTCTTTCAATTCAAATTCACCGGAAGCCAGAGCTTCGTCTATTTCTTTCTGACTGAGGTCTTCCGGAATAGGCATCAAAAAACCGAAATTGCCGTTTTCTTCAAATAGCACTTGATATTTCAGCATAGCGGCCATCTCGCGATCTAGGTCGTCTTGTGCGAGGTAGTCTTCTGCCTTAACCCAATCCATACAACCTTCTTTTTCATTGAATTGGATGATTTCCACGATGTTCCATTTTCCAATCAAATTAATCATAGTTTGTTCCTTTCTTAATTGAGTTTGTTATTATAGGTTGAGTTTGTTGTTATAGGGTTGTCGTATTAAAATACCATCACGGCACCGCCGCCCTTGGCGAGATGCACCTTCACCTTGTTGCCCCACACTTGGGCTTGCTCCGACACATAGTCCTTAGCCACGCGGTTGGCGTTGGGACCGTCGCGGAAGATGTGTCCCGATTTGGCACCGAAGTTGGGCAGCACACCGAGGTCGATTTCGATGTCGCGTTCCTCCCAGTTGGTGATGGCACCCACATACCAGTGGAAGTCCTTGCGGCGGGCGATGACGAGGTATTCGCCCACCTTGCCGTCGAGCACCATGGTCTCATCCCAAGTGGTGGGAACGGAAGCGATGAACTGGGTGCATTCGTCTTCTTTCATGTAGTTGCTCGGACTGTCGCAGAGCATGTTGAACGGCGACTCAAAGATCACATATTCAGCCAATTGGCGGCAGCGCGTACCCTGACTCATCGGCTCGGTGTAGATGGCGGCGAAGTTGTTTTTGTTGGCGTTTTTCATCGCGCCTTGGGTGTAGTCGAGCGGACCGGCCAGCATGCGGATGAAGGGGATGGTGACTTCGTTGGTGACAAGGTCGCTCTCGTTGTCCCACTTGGCTTGTTCTAGGCCATAAACGCCCTCGTGGTTGAGCACATTGGGGTAGGTGCGGTTGAGGCCTGTGGGCTTGTAGGCCCCATGGAAGTCGATGAAGAGATGGTGACGGGCGGCAGTCTCGGCCATGCGGTAGTAGAAGTCAACGATCATCTGGTCGTCGCCGTCCATGAAGTCGACCTTGAAACCTTTCACTCCCATGTCGGCATAGTGTTGGCAGACATGTTCCATGTCCTTGTCAATGGCGGCATAGCCTACCCAAAGCACGATGCCTACATTACGTTCGGCGCCATAGTCCACCAGTTCCTTGATGTCGATTTCGGGCACCACTTGGAAGAGGTCGGCCTGTTTGTTGACGGCCCAGCCTTCATCTAGGATGACATATTCGATGCCGTATTGCGAGGCGAAGTCGATGTAGTACTTATAGGTGTCGTTGTTGATGCCTGCCTTGAAGTCTACACCATAGATGTTCCAGGCGTTCCACCAGTCCCAAGCCACCTTGCCAGGTTGAATCCACGAGACATCGCCAATGCGGTTGGGTGAGGCCAAGAGATAGACCAAGTCGTTGTCGGCCAGTTCCTTGTCGTTTTCCGAGATAGCGATGATACGCCAAGGGAACGAGCGTTTGCCCTCCACTTTAGCGATGTAGTTCTCGCGTTCTTTCACAATCCATTGCAGGTTGTTGTGGCCGCCTTGTTCGCGGGTCTTGGGATAGCCTGCGTGGTAAGCATGCAGCACTTTGGAGGGCAACGAGTTGCGAAGATACATCCCAGGATAATCTTCCAAGTCCGCCTCAGTGATGACGGCTTTCTTGCCATCCTTGAGCTCGATGAGTAAAGGTAAGAAGGCCAATCGGTCATATTCCATCTTGCTCAATGGCGTGACGGTATAGGTGTTTTCAAAAGAATTGTAAAACTGCTGTTCGATGAAGTTGCCATCGCCTTTGCGGGCGTTGACATAAGGCACCCATGCCGTGTAATCCTCATCAAATTTAAATTCGACGAATTCGCGAATCACCTTGAAAGGCTTTTTGAAATCGGTCTGAAAGCGATAGGCAATGCCTTCGTTATAGGCGCGGAAAATCACCTTATAATTCCCTTTAAAACTGAGTGTCAGTTCGTTATATTGGTCTTGAATTTCAGCTCTCTTGTAAAAAGGAGCTTTGACAGTTTGATTTACGGATTGAGTCTTGGCCGTAATGATGGATGGTTTTGAGGAAATACCAAGTGTTTTGCCGTTATCAATTTGCATGAATATTGCCGACTTGTCCAAGACGGCGGTTTCTTCGTGTTTTATGGAATAGTATAACCAATACTCAGATTGTTCGGAATTCATCTCACATATCTCATCTTCTGAGACAGTCACGGTGATTTTTCCATTGGGCGATTGCAATGTGTACTGCTTTTGTGCAAAGGCGCTCACGCAAAGCAAAAGGAGCGCAGAGAGGAGGAGTTTTTTCATAATGATTAGGATTTGTGCAGGCAAAAATAGAAAAAATGACACAAATCACCAAAAATGCTGAAATTGATGAAATTTCTTCTTTTGTTGCTTAGCTCTGTGGTTTTTAGGTATTAATTCCTCCAAAAACTCCGCGAAAGCAGCGTAATCAAAGAGAAAAGCTCCACCCTGCCGAGAATCATCATGAGCATGAGAATCCATTTGGCGAAGGGCGTGAAGGCGACATACGAAAAGCCGAGTCCTACCTTTCCCATGCCCGTGCCCACGTTGCTCAAGGAGGCAATCGAGGCACTGATGGCCATGTTGAAATCGGCACCCGAGAAGAGTAGGATGACGCTGCCGGCGATGAACACTAAAAAATAGATGAAGATGAAAGTGATGTTTTTGCTGACCCCACTTGAGGAGATGGATTTTCCGTTGACCTTCACGGGCAATATGGCGTTGGGGTGGATGATGCGTTTTAGCTCAAGCATTGCGTTTCGTGTGAAAATCAAGTGGCGGAAGATTTTAATGCCGCCCGAGGTCGAACCCGAACAGCCTCCGATAAACATCAGTATTAATAGGATGGTCCACAAGAAGGTAGGCCAAGCCATGTAGTCGCCCACGAAGAAGCCTGTGGTGGTCAGCGAGGAGATGACGCTGAAGAACGACTGGCGGAAGGCTGTGCCGAGACTCATGTGGCGGGCAAAGAGCAGCACCAGTCCGATGGCGATGCCGAGCACTATGATGTAAAGCAGGAAAGTCTTGAATTCCTGGTTTTTGAAGATGGAGAAATGTTTCCTGCCCATCGAAATCAGTAGCAATGAGAAGTTGCATCCCGACAGCACCATAAAGACACTCACCACCACTTGCGAGTAGTTGGAGAAGGCGCCAAGGCTCTCCGTTCGGGTGGAGAATCCTCCTGAACTGATGGTAGTCATCGAGTGACAAAGTGCGTCAAAAAAGTCCATGTCGCCCCAATAGAGCAATAATGTCTCCAAAAGGGTGAAAAACAAATACAAGCCCCAAACGCGCCAAACGGTGTGCATGATGCGGGGGTGTAGCTTGTCGTAGTTGATGTCATTAATCTCGGCCACAAAGAGTTGCATGCCGCTCATGCCGAGATAGGGCAATATGGCGATGGTGAAAACGATGATAGCGAAGCCGCCCATCCATTGGGTCATGCTGCGCCAGAGTAGGATGTCTTTGGGCAGGCTTTCGATGCGGGTCATGATGGTGGCACCTGTGGTGGTGAAGCCCGACAGCGCCTCAAAGAAGCCGTCAGTGAAGTTGGGCACGCTCTTGCTGAGCAGGTAGGGCATGGCGCCGAAGAGCGATAGTATGAGCCACGAGACGCAGACGATGTAAACGCCGTCGCGCGAGGTGGTTTTGTCGTTCTTGTGGTTGCGTGTGGCGATGACAAAGATGAACCCTGTCAGCAGGGTGATGAGGGCCGAAAAGGGCATACTGAAGGCATACAGCCCATGGTGGAAATAGGTTGCGGGGAGTACCGTCAGCATCAAAATGCCTTCGATGAGCAGCAGCTGGCCTTCGATGCGGAGGACTAAGGGGTGGTTTATTTTAGTTTTCCACTTCATCGTTTCTTTGACGCGGGACTGCAGGACACGGGACTGTGGGACTAAATCCGTCTCGCGTCTCGCGTCTCGAGGTCTCGTGTCTTATATGGCTTTCAAAATTAATCACGATAATTAATGAAACAAACGTTCAACCGCAGGGATGCCATTGGGCAGGGCCAACACCACCACTTGGTCGTCGGCTTCGATTTGGAAGTCGTCGCTGGCAATGAAGCTCTCGCCATCGCGGGTGATGCCACAGATGATGGCATCGAGGGGCATGGCTAACTGGCCTATGGTCTTCCGTGTGACGGCAGAGCCTGCCCTCACCTGGAATTCCACAATGTCGGCGTCGATGCCGCTGAGGCTCTTCAGCGTGGAGACTTTGGCGCCGAGGGTGTATTTCACCATGTAGCTGGCCGCGATGAGTTTCTTGTTGATGATGGAGTCGATGCCGATGTTCTGCGAGATGTCGATATAGTCGATGTTCTCGACGAGGGCGATGGTCTTCTTCACACCGAACGACTTGGCCTGAAGGCAGGTCAGGATGTTGGTTTCGGTGTTGTCGGTGACGGCGATAAAGGCGTCCATGTCTTTGATGCCCTCGTCTTCAAGCAGGTTGAGGTTGCGGGCATCGGCGTTGACGACCAAGGCTTCCGAGAGGTAGTTGGTCAAGTCCATGCAACGCTCTTTGTCAAGTTCCAAGATTTTGATGTTCAGGTCTTTCTCAAGGCGTTTGGCGGTGATGCGACCCACACGTCCACCGCCCACAATCATCACGTTGTGGACGTTGATTTGTTTCTTGCCACTCAGCTTGATGATGTCTTTGATGGCGTGTGGCTTGGTGACCACATACACCATGTCGGCCACTTGAAACACCTCATCGCCTTGTGGGATGATGGTATTTTGACGGCGGTGGATGGCGGCGATGCGGAATTCGATGTGTTCGTATTGGTCGACGACCTCGTCGACAGTCTTGCCAAGGATTTCAGCCTCAGGTTCCAGTTTCACCATGAAGAGTTGGAGGTTGCCGCCTGCAAAGTCGTAGGTTTCCGACGATGCATTTTTCTTCAATAGCGAGATAATCTCTTGTGCGGCAATGTCTTCAGGAGAGAGCAGTCCGTCGATGCCGAGGTCTTGGTACATGCGCCATACCTCGGGGCTGAGGTTTTCCATCGTGTTGACGCGGGCGATGACCTTCTTCGCGCCTAATTTCTTGGCGATGATGCCTGTCAGCAGGTTGATGTGCTCGTCGTGAAGCACGGCAATCATCAGGTCGGCCTTTTTCACGTTGGCGCGTTGTAGCACTGCGGTCGAGGTGGAGTCGCCTGTAACGGTCATCAGGTCGGTGTGCGATTCCATCATCTTCAGCAGCTCCTCGTGTGGGTCCACGATGGTGATGCTATGGTTGCTACGCACCAAGGCTTCCGCCAAGTGCATGCCTACTTCTCCGTCTCCGGCTATAACGATGTTCATAGTCTCACTAATTCAAATTCAAAACTGCAAATGTATGGTTTTTTCCGAAACAATCACCAAATATCCGACCAAGTCACGGAAATCACATGGTTGGTGGATTTCTCGCCTTCCTTGAAGACATTGGCCATGCCGAAGGTATAGCGCACCTCAATGAACCAATAACTCAAGGCTGCGGTGAGGCCATACTCAATGCGGTTGAAGCTGCCTTTTTCCCAAGGCGTGATGAATTGCTGTTTCCTTCTGCCTTTTACTTCTTTCACTTCATTGCCGCCGATGCAAAATCCGATTTGTGGCCCGATGCGTAGCCGTGGAATCTTGGATTCGTCTTCGTCGTCCTCGTTCCATTTGCGGAAATAGATGTTGAGCAGCAGCGGCACATTGATATAATGCGACTTTTCCAAGTAGCGTAAGGTGGTATGGCTTTCGCCAACCCATTTTTTCGAGCTTGTGCCTTGCCGAGAATAAAGTACATCGATTTCGGCACCGATGATGAAATGCTCAGGGATGAGGGCGATGCGCACGCCGCCCGTGAAGTCGGGGCGAAAGCGCGTGCTGTCGTTGCCGCTGATGTTCATGGTGGAGAAGACCGGACCAAGCATCAAGCCGCCACCAATGCGTTGGGCCACGGCGGGAATGATTGCCATCAGAAGCATTGCCAAAATGATATGACAATAGTGTTTCATTGATAGTATTTGACTGCAAAAATAATGATTTTGTTTCAATGGACGGCGTTTTTAATAACAAAGTTCGAAGAAGTCACTCCGTTCTTCTTGTAAAACGGCTAACAGATTTTTCATCATTTAATTTGGTCGTTTTGTTGATACTATATGCTTCATAAGACTAAGTTTTTTTACTTTTGCGGCCTAAAATTAACAATGATGAAGAAATCTTTTTCCCTGAGAGCCTTGTTCGCTCTGCTTTTGGTCTTTTCAACGATAGTATGTGTGGCCCAACCTCCTGGCGGCAGACCTCCTGGGGGCGGCAACCCTCCTGGGGGACGTCCTCCTTTTGGCGGCGACCGTCAGTGGGGACAGACCGAGGGCAACACCCCTACCGTGAAGCCGAAGAAAAAAGTCCGCGAAGGCGACACCTTTACTGTGGTCGGTGTGTTGCGCGATGCCAAGACGGGCGAGTTTATGCCTTACGTCAACTTGGCCGTGCTCGACTCTGTCGACAACGAGTTCGTCAAGGGCGGTATCAGTAACATGGACGGCGCTTTCGAGATTAATGGCGTGCCACAGGGCGCTTTCGTGTTGCGCGTTTCGGCCATCGGCTACGAGAACTTCCTGCATCCTTTCCATGTGAGCAACAACACCGATTTGGGCACCTTGCGCATCAACCCGGGCGTGACGGCCTTGGGCGAGGTCACCGTGGCCGCCGAAAGGCCACTCTATGCCATGGAAGGCGAGAAGCTTATCTACAATGTCAGCGAAGACCCGTCCATCCAGACGGGAACCACCGAGGATGCCTTGCAGAATGCCCCTGGCGTGGAGGTCGACGTGGAAGGCAACATCACCCTGCGCGGCGTGTCGAGCGTGGAGATTTGGGTCAACGACAAGCCCTCGAAACTCACCGAGGAGAACCTGAAGACTTACCTCCAGACCTTGCCCGCCAATGCCATCGCCCGCATCGAGACCATCACCAACCCCTCGGCCAAGTATGCCACCGATGCCGAGGCAGTCATCAACATCGTGACTTCGGCACATATCAAGAGCAACCAGTTCATCAGCTTTGGCGTGAATGGCTCCAACCAGCCTTTCGTTTCGCCTTGGATAAGTTACATGTGGAAGAAAGAAAAGTTGAGTATCAACGTCTTTGCTTCAGGCCGTTACAGCGACCGCGACAACATCTCCGAAAGCTGGGCGCAGCAACGCCGTGATGCCGCCACCGAAGGCGAATACGACATCACCTGGGCGGATACGGTTTCGCAAAGCGACAAGAACCGTCGCATCAGTGGCAACTTGTTCATGAACATCGACTATGAAATCGACTCGACGAGCGACATCTCGGTGGACGCTGGCGGCTTCTACAACACAAACAGAAACAACATGTTGCGTTCGGAACGCCAAACCTATTACTACCTCGACTCCGTTCCTGAATACTCGATGCTGTTTTCCGACAACACCAAAGACAACAGCAAATCGAGGATGCTGTTCAGCCATGTGGGTGCCGACTATACCAAGAAGTTCGACAACGAGGGACACAATCTCCGTATCGGACTGAATGGCAGGCTCTCCCACAACCACTCCGAAGAATGGTATAACCGTATGTATGACGTTTATACCGACCTCGACGAGCACCGGTATATGCTCACACGAACCCATAACTTTGGCGGCTCCCTTGATGCCCGTTACAACCGGCCCTATAGCACTGACGGAGAAATGAGTTATGGCTTACGTATTGACCATTCGCAGACCGACAACACTTACGACCGTTACAACGACACTGTTGGCGTTGTGGTGGATACGCTTCGCGCCTATCGTTTCAAAGAGGCTGAAACCGTCTTTGGTGCCGATGTCAACTGGACCCACCGTTGGGGCGGCTTCACGCTGAGCACAGGTCTTGGCGTGGAGGGCGAACGCTCAAAATACGAGTTCTTCAGCGAAATGCCTTTTGCCGACAAGGGCTTGGATTTCGACTACCATTTCCGTCCGTCCATCCACTTGACCTATCGCACCGAAAGCATGCACAACTGGAAAATTAATTATTCCATGCGCATGACGCACCCAAGCAACCAACAAGTCAGCATTTTCCGCAGCTATGGCGAGAACAGTTATTCGACGGGCAACCCCAACTTGACCCACAGCTTCACCCACAACATGGAAGCGGGTTGGCAAAAGTTTTTCGAGCGTTTCGGCAACATCGGCCTCGAAGCCTATGCACGTTGGAGCACCAACGAAATAGGCTCGCTCACCGACGCCGAGCATGACGACTATCTTGACCGTATCGTCAGCTACACCATGCCTTACAACATGGGTAGCTCGTGGCGTTACGGCACTTCGCTCAACATGACTTACCGCCCATCGGGATTCTTCAATGTGCGCTTGTATGCCAACCTTTACGACTATGGCTACCACATGGAATACGACCGCAATGGTGTGCATCAGATTGATGAGCGCAGCAAATGGTCGTGGAGCGTGCGCGTCAATGCCTGGGCTAAACTCTTCGACCGCCTGCAAGTAACGGCTTCGGCCAACTACAGCTCACCGACCATCGGCTTGATGAGCGAACGCAAGGCGCGTTATTTCCTCAACATGGGCCTGCGCAGCGACTTCTTCGACCGCCGCTTGTCGGTCTTCCTCAATGTACAGGACATCTTCAACTGGGGCGCGAGGATTGGTTCGGGTTCGAGCAACACCAACCCGTACTATATTAGCGACGGCACTCACAAGATGCTCAACAGCCGCTACATCTCAGCAGGCTTCACGTTGCGTTTCGGTAAATTAGAGCTTGAACGCCAAGCCAAGGAAGGCGAAAGCGAAACGGGCGATTCGTTGGAATAAATTAGGGCTGTAGGGCTGTCGTATCACGGCCTGGGCTGTAGGGCTGTCGTATCACGGCAGCCGTATGGTTAATCCGATTAATGCGGCTGCCACAATGTGACAGCCCTACAAGCCAGATTATGGTTTGACGACCTTTGCGGCAATTCTTCTTTCTGCGTTTTTTACCACGAACAAATAGGTTCCGTTAGCTAATGGTTGGAACATTTCGCCAATTTCAATGCGATTAATGCCCATTTGTGCATGGCCTAAAGGCTTGTTGACCAACAGTTTTCCGTTTAAGGAATAGATGTTTACAGTCAACTCACCCACTTTTTCCATTTCGATTTCGGCATAGCTTGCAGCGGTAATCGGGTTGCCAACGATGCGGATTAATGGCTCTTTTTGGGTGTCTTCTTGAACGCCATACTCACCGAGTTCGTAGGCTCCTATGTCGATGGCGCCCCACCACACACGGGAATTGCCAAGTAAGTCTTGACCGTTCATGATTTCAATGGGGGTGTCGGGCGATCCTGCATTGTAGCAAGGGCTATCGTACCAAATAAAGTATTCGATGGGAATGGGAGTATCGAAAATCGGGTCGGCATCGATGCAGTTTTCGTAAACGGAGATTCTATCATAGCTTGCGATATTCTCTAATCCAAACTGAACCAAGCAATTGTGAAATTCTGGGGCATCGTCGTCATAGGTCCACGACCACATCTGCACGGGTGTGTCCAACTCCGCCTCGTTGGTATTGCCATAGACGATGCAATTCCACACAGCGGGAGAGCTATGCTGGTAGAAGAAGATGCCGCCGCAATTGACGCCGATGGAATGGTTGTCGGCCACAGTGAGGTTGGCGACCAAAGGCGAGGACTCGCTGATGGCCAAGCCGCCGCCGAAATGTCCCGAGATGTTGTGGGCAAAGAGCGAATTGGTGATGCTACAGGGCCTGTCGTAGCATCGAATCAAGTACAATCCGCCACCATTGATCCCTAAGTTGTACTCGAAAATGCAGCGGTCGATGCGGATGGAGCAGCTGTCGATGCTCATGCCGCCGCCGATGGCAGTCTCTCCGATGTTGTGTAGTACGTTGGTACCCATCAGTTCTACCTCACAATTGATGAAGCGAAGGCCACCGCCGTACATGCCGTAAGTGCCATCGTCGCCGCTAAAGGTCAAATTGTGGCTTACGTTACAGTCGTGCATCGTCACGTTGGAATGTTCGGCATTGAGGGCCCCACCGTGTTGACGCGAGAAGTTGCAGAACAGCGTGCTATGGTTGATTTCCACCTCATTGCAATTGTAGATGCGCAATGCCCCGCCGTCTTTGTCATCTTGGAGAGCGGCTTTGCCGTATTGGAAACGGCAGTAGTCGAACCGACAGTTGCCTGCTTTTTCCAATCGGATGCCGTTCCAGCCGCCTCGACCCGAATTGGGGATATGGAAGTTGGTTGTGTCGGTCACGGTGAAGCAGATGGAGTCAGTTCTCGTGCCGATGGCTTGCAGCGAGGCGTTTTTCCTGACGCTGATGCCGTAAAAACCATTGAAAACCACCGTGGTTCCTGCCGCGATTTGCAGCTCGTCTTCAACGACGACGTTATCAGTGACAAAAACGGTGTCGGCTTCCCAAACGCCTGATTGTAAGCTAGATACTTCGATGTTTTGGGCCTTGGCAAAACAGCCACAGAGCAAGAGTAACAGTAAAATCCTTGTTTTCATAAGTGGAACGATTTGAGATAAAGATGCACAAAAATACGGGTTATTTTTTAAATGGTAGCCAATTCAGCGAATTTACGTACTTTTGCAGTCCGATAAAAGTGAGAGTTATGAAACGCCCCATTATAAAGAGGAAATTAATGCCCATCCCTGTCGTTGGTGCCCTTGTGAAGGCTGCGGCGGAGATTAAGAATATTCCCGTCGAAATTCGTCAGAACCACACCGACCCGATTCGTGCCCAACGACGCGAGTTGCGCAAATTGTTGGTTAAAGCCCAGTTCACGGAGTTCGGAAAATTCTATCATTTTGATGAAATTCTGTTGTCGAGAGACATCATGCAGGAGTTCCGCAAGCGTGTGCCTGTGTTCGACTACAACAAGATGCACGACGAGTGGTGGTACCTCAACCTCCAAGGCAAACGCAACATCGCCTGGCCGGGCAAAATCAAGTATTTCGCACTCAGCTCGGGCACTTCGGAGGCGGCCAGCAAATACATCCCCATCACTAAGGGCCTGAACAACAGAATCACCCGGGCGGGCATCCGTCAGTTGGTGTCGGCCACACGCTACGATTTTCCCGTCGATTTCTACAACCGTGGCGTGCTGATGATTGGCGGCAGCACCGACTTGCAATACAACGAGGAGTTTGGCTATTACGCTGGCGACCTCTCGGGCATCTCGGCGGGCAAGATTCCGTCGTGGTTTGAGGCCTTCTACAAGCCTGGGCAAAAGATTTCGAAAGAGAAAGACTGGGCGAAGAAGATGGACCTCATGGTGAAAGCGGCTCCCAAATGGGATATTGGCGTCATCGTGGGCGTGCCGGCTTGGGTTCAAATCTTGTTGGAGCGCATCATCAAAGAGTACCACCTGAAGACCATCCACGACATTTGGCCCAACCTGATGGTGTATGTACACAGCGGCGTGGCGTTTGCGCCTTACGAGAAGAGCTTTGAGCGCATCTTCGGCAAGGAGGTGCTGTTTGTGGAAAGCTACTTGGCTTCAGAGGGTTACATCGCCTATCAAGTCGACTTGAAGAAGCGGGTGATGCAGCTGTTGGTCGACAATGGCATCTATTTCGAGTTTGTGCCTTTCAACGAGGAGAACTTTGACGAGGATGGCAACATCGTCGCTGACCCCAAGACTCTGCTGCTTTCCGAAGTGAAGGAAGACACGGATTACGCGATACTGCTTTCCACTTGTGCAGGCACATGGCGTTACCTCATCGGCGACACCATCAAATTCCTCAACAAGGAGAACTGCGAAATCGCCATCACGGGACGCACCAAGCAATTTTTGAGCATCACGGGTGAGCATCTCTCGCAGGACAACATGACCCGTGCCGTCGACATGATGGCGGAGGAATTAGGTGTTGAAATCACGGAATTTACTGTGGCAGGCATCCGTCACGACACGATGTATGCGCACCATTGGTATCTCGCCTGCGATGAACCTATTGACAAAGAATTGGCTATCAAGAAGATAGATGAAAACCTTTGCCAATTGAACGACGACTACGCCGTGGAGCGTACCCAGGCCATCAAGGAGTTGTTCATCGATGTGCTTCCTACCAAATACTTTTATGAGTTTATGGAGCAGAAAATCGGCAAGTGGGGCGGTGCCACCAAGTTTCCGCGTGTGTTGAAAGGCAAACGTTTGGAGATGTGGGAAGAATATGTGAAAGGTCTGAAATTGTAAAAAGTCATGGAAAACACACCTGTTATCTTCGATAGAATGCCTGAATTTAGCCGTATCGGCTCGTTCAGTTTCATGTTCTGGGCCATTTTCATAGGCTTGTTCCTTTCTTTGGTCGTCAATTTGGGTCCAGCCTTCATCACCTTGGTGCAGACGAGTATTCATCGTGGTTTCAGGTCTGCGGCATGGTTTGCTACGGGGGTGATTCTCAATGATGCGATGATTGTCTTGTTGTGCATCCTGACCTCGGTGCAGGTGGTCATGCATTCATCGTTTGAAGTCGCCCTGGCGTGCATTGGTGCCGGCTTGATACTGTTTTTGTTTGGCATCTTTACTTACCGACGAAAGGTCGAAGGCCAGGAAGAGAGAATCGAAAAACGGACGCAAGAAATCATGAAGGAACACAGCGACAAGCCTGCATGGTTTGTGTTTTTGGGTAAAGGCTTCGTACTCAACTTGCTGAATCCCGTTGTTTGGGTTTTCTGGTTTTCTGCTGTGGCCATGGTGGCGGGTAATATGGGCGGCAACAAAGTGAGCACACTGGTCTTTTTTGCCATCATCCTTGGCACCACCTGGGTCTTGGAAATGATGAAGGCATGGGGCGCGGCACGACTGAAAAAGTTCTTTAATCCCAAGCGTACTGTCATCATGAACCGCATCACGGGCGTTCTCTTGATGCTCTGCGGCGCTTACTTCATTATCTTTAAGGGAATCCTGGATCTTTTGTAAGAGTTTGCAGTTATCAGTTACCAGTTTGCAGTTATCTCTCAACAGATTAATAACTGAACAACTGAACAACTGCCAACTCTCAACTGCTAACTGTCAACTATCGAAACGCCGTCCAAGGTGCGACTTCGGGCAATGGAGCCGTGATTTCGAGTTGTTCTTTCGTCACGGGATGTTCGAAGGCGATGCGCCAGGCGTGTAGGCTGATGGAGGCATCGGGGTTGCTGCGCGGATAGCCATATTTCAAGTCACCACGGATGGGGCAACCGATATGCGCCAGCTGGCAACGGATTTGATGGTGACGACCTGTAAACAATTCTACCTCAAGTAGATAAAAAGTTTCTGATTTCCCGACCACACGATAACTCAGCCGTGCTAATTTGGCTTCCTTTGTGCCTTCGGGCACCACAAACGACTTGTTCATCTTCTCATTCTTGACGAGGTAGTCCTCAAGCACGTCGGCTTGCTTGGGCGGATGGTTCTTCACGAGAGCGAGGTAGGTCTTTCGGAAGTCACGGTCTTTCACCTTCACCGTCATGCGCGAGAGGGCTTTGCTCGTCTTGGCGAAGACGACGGCGCCACTCACGGGGCGGTCGATGCGGTGGACGAGTCCGGCAAACACGTTGCCCGGCTTGTCATACTTCACCTTGATGTATTCCTTGACATCATCGAGGAGGCACACGTCACCCGTCTTGTCGCCCTGCACGATCTCAGAGGGGAGCTTGTTGACGATGATAAGATGATTGTCCTCGTATAGGATTCTATCTGCTATATTATTCATGGTCTTGTTGTTAGAGCAGGGACTCATGTCGCCTGCTTACGGGTTGTCAGCTTCTATTTAAGAGCAGGGACTAACGTCGCCTGCTTACGGGTTGTCTGCTTCTGTTTTAAGAGCAGGGACTTACGTCGCCTGCTATGGGTTGTCAGCTTCTGTTTAAGAGCAGGGACTCATGTCGCCTGCTATGGGTTGTCAGCTTCTGTTTAAGAGCAGGGACTCACGTCGCCTGCTTATAGGTCTGTCGTCCCTACGGGACTTGGTTAGATGAGATAGCGTTCGTCGAACTCAATGCCGTTTTCTTTCAAAAACTGTATGAACTCGTCACGAACTGATACTTCATGATGATGTTGCTCTTGGGTTTCTATATAGTGTATAGTCTTTTTCAGTAGGGATGGGCTGACGCAGAACGCGCCATAGCCTTCTTGCCATGCGAAAGTCTCATAATACTCGTCAACGGTTTTTATCCATTTGCTACTGTTAGCCTTGATTTTCTGGACGAATTCGGACACGCTCATAGTCTTGGGCATGGTAGCTAAGATATGGATGTGGTTGGTGATGCCGCCAACGTTAATAGGGTATCCGCCTACATTCCGTATTATGCCTCCGATGTACGCAAAGACCTGTCCGAGGTCTTTCTGGCGGATGGTAATTCCGGTGCTTTTGACGTGGAAGACGATGTGGATGTTGAGTTTTGTGTATGTGTTAGCCATGGTCTTTAGGTTTTTATTATGTTCATTGTTCAGGCATGCCTGGCAGGGACTCACGTCGCCTGCTTATAGGTCTGTCACCACTACGGGGTTCCGCCTAGTCCCGTAGGGACGGCATATCAGTATGCAGGCGACGTGAGTCCCTGTTTTCGAGTCAAGGCGACGTAAGTCCCTGTTTTTCGAGTCAAGTCCGCCACTACAGTTGAGTCCCGAAGGGACGACACAGAACTCGTCTACTCTAGTGTAGTCCTTTAGGGACGACATAGAAAACGTCTCTGCACCGTCTCACCCTTAGCCCGTCACTGACTCTTCCGTTTCACAGATGATGCCGCTTCCTACGACGTAGGGTTCTGTTTCATGGTACACCACCCCAAACTGTCCAGGCGCTACGCCTGAAATGGCGACTTCCGACACGATGTCGGCACCACGCTCCGTGAGGCGAATCGTGCCGTAGGTGAACTCCGGCTGATGCCGTATCTTGAAGCGCACACGTTGCCCGTCGACGAACTGCAAGGCTGGGTTCATGGGCTGCAGGTCACCCAAGGGGACGATGTTGGTGTATTGCGCCACGGGGTCGTAGCCCTGCGACACGTAGACGATGTTGTTCGGAATGTCTTTCTTCACCACAAACCATGGTCCGCCGCCGAGGCCCAAGCCTTTGCGCTGACCTATGGTGTGGAACCAGAAGCCCTTGTGACGGCCCAACTTCTTGCCCGTTTCCAACTCCACGATGTCGCCAGGCATCTCGCCGAGATATTCACGGATATAGTCGTTGTAATTAATCTTGCCCAAAAAACAGATGCCTTGGCTGTCATGGCGTTCGGCGCTTGGCAGCTTGTATTGTGCCGCTAATCGACGCACTTCGGGTTTGGGAAGGTCGCCGATGGGGAAGATGACCTTGCTCAGCTGGGCGTAGGTGATGCGGCCCAAGAAGTAGGTTTGGTCCTTGAAGGTGTCGGCGGCGGTGCCGAGCCAGAAGATGCCGTTTTCGTCTTCCCATGAGCGGGCGTAGTGTCCTGTGGCAATCTTGTCGAAGCTATGTCCTTCTTTTTCCTCGAAGGCACCGAGCTTAATCCAGCGGTTGCACATCACGTCGGGGTTGGGCGTGAGACCCTTGCGCACCATCTCCATGGTGTATTTACCCACGGTCTCGAAATACTCATGCTGCAGGTCGACGATGTCGAACTTGCAGCCGTATTTTTTTGCAATATAGGTCGTTATCTCAATATCTTCTTCCGACGGGCAGCTCGACAGGTCCTCTTTGCCTTCCATACCTATTTTAATATAGAAGATATGCGGGTCGTAGCCCTGCTCCTTGAGCAGCGGCACCACCACGGAGCTGTCGACGCCCCCCGAAACCAATGCAGCGATGTTCATTGTTCTTTACTTTCGATTGATTGTACCAGCTGCCTTAAATAGGCATCGGAAACATTGTCAATTTCTGATTTATCGTAAATGGACATTAATGTTATCAGAACGTCATCGGATGTTTGTTGCACGTTGTAGGTAATTACACGTGCGCCACCACTTTTACCTTTGCCTTTTGCGGCAATAGCCATTCGATACTTATAGGTGTTGTGTCCTAACAGGTCGCCGCCAAAAGGATTTTTTTCTAATTCATCCAAAAAAACGTCGTAATCGGAAGGAAAAGACTTGTATTTTTTAGCCAATGCCTTTGCCCTTCTTTCAAACTCGGGCAAAAAATCAATAGTTACAGTCATTTTGGCAAAGTGTTATTGGGCAAACAAGCTGCGTGCATTTTTCTTTGCCTGACCTGAATGTAATTCGTTGAAAGCAGTTGCCAAGCTTTCTTTCACCATAGTATGTTGCTGTGTCGATTCCGATTCAATACGACTGTTCAAATAATGCTCCAAGATGGCTGACACTTGTTCTTGTAGCCATTGTTGCAGCGCTTTATCGTCGGCGAATGCAGGACGAGCTTTCTCAACCAACGTATCGTTTAATGTAATGTTGTAAGTACACATATCTTTATGTTTTCTTGCCTGCAAAAATAAGCATTTTACAAAAAACAATATTGGAATGGCAAAAAATCCTCTGTTTCAGCAAACTATCCTACCGAACATCCCGCCGTCACCAAGTCGCTCGGGGTAAGCAGCACGAGGCGACCGTCCTTGTCCTCGGCGGAGAGGATCATGCCTTCGCTGACCACGCCCTTGAGCTTGCGCGGCTCAAAGTTGGCGATGAAGCACACTTGCTTGCCCACTAACTTCTCAGGCTCAGTGTAGTATTTGGCGATGCCGCTCACGATGGTGCGTTTGTTCATGCCGTCGTCGATGAGGAACTGCAACAGCTTGTCGGCCTTCGGCACCTTTTGGCATTCGAGGACAGTGCCCACGCGCACATCCACCTTCATGTAGTCATCGAAACTGACCACGGGCTTCACGTCGGCAGGCTTCCAAGCGTTCAGTTGGTTGGCTTTCTTGGTCTCTTCCAACTTTTTCAGTTGGGCTTCCACCACGCTGTCTTCCACCTTTTCAAACAGCAGCTCTGGCTGACCGATGACATGGCCTTCGGTCAACAAGACGGTGTTTTCGGCATCCTTCCACATATTGAACTTCAAGCCAATCATCTTTTGCAGTTTCTTTGCGCTGAAAGGCAGGAAAGGCTCGCTCAAGATGGCCAAGTGCGCCACAATCTGCAACGACACCGCCATCACTACCTTCACGCGCTCAGGGTCGGTCTTGATTTGCTTCCAAGGCTCGTTGTCGGTGAGGTACTTGTTGCCCAAGCGGGCCAAGTTCATCAGCTCCGACAAGGCCTCGCGGAATTTGTAGGTTTCAATCAAATGACCGATTTTGTTCGCATAACCGTTCATCTCGGTGATGACAGCCTGGTCGGTTTCATTCAAGCCTGTCAAAGCAGGCACGGTACCTTCATAGAATTTATGCGTCAGCACGAGGGTGCGGTTGACGAAGTTGCCGAAGATGGCCAACAGCTCGTTGTTGTTGCGGTCCTGATAGTCCTTCCAGGTGAAGTTGTTGTCCTTGGTCTCGGGTGCGTTGGCGGTCAAGACATAACGTAGCACGTCTTGTTTTCCAGGGAACTCTTCGAGGTATTCGTGCAGCCACACGGCCCAGTTGCGTGAGGTCGAAATCTTGTCGTTTTCGAGGTTGAGAAACTCGTTGGCGGGCACGTTGTCGGGGACGATATAGTCGCCGTAGGCCTTCAACATGCAGGGGAAGATGATGCAGTGGAACACGATGTTGTCCTTGCCGATGAAGTGTACCAGTTTGGTCTCGGGGTCTTTCCACCATTTCTCCCAGTCTTCGCCACGTTGTTCGCAAATCTCCTTGGTGTTGGAGATGTAGCCGATGGGGGCATCGAACCACACATAGAGCACCTTGCCGTCGGCACCTTCGAGCGGGACGGGCACGCCCCAATCCAAGTCGCGGGTGACGGCACGGGGTTGCAAGCCACCGTCGAGCCAGCTCTTCACTTGGCCGTAGACGTTAGGTTTCCATTCCTTGTGGCCTTCGAGGATCCACTCGCGGAGCCATTGCTCGTATTGGTCGAGGGGCAGATACCAGTGCTTGGTCGGCTTCTTCACCAAGGCTGCGCCGCTGAGTTGCGAGTGCGGGTTGATGAGCTCGTCGGGGCTCAACGAGGAGCCGCATTTCTCGCATTGGTCGCCGTAGGCACCCTCGGCACCGCATTTCGGGCAAGTACCCACGATATAACGGTCGGAAAGGAACTTCTGCCGTTCGGGGTCGAAGTATTGCTCCGTCTCCTTCTCGATGAACTTGCCTTCGTCGTACAGTTTCTTGAAAAACTCCTGCGCTGTGGCGCGGTGCATCTTAGATGAGGTGCGTGAGTAGATGTCGTAGCTGATGCCTAATTCCTCAAACGACTTCTTGATGATGGCATGGTAGCGGTCGACGATGTCTTGTGGCGTGCAGCCTTCTTTCTCGGCTTTGATGGTAATCGGCACGCCGTGTTCGTCGGAACCACCAACGAACAATACCTCAGCGCCGCACATTCGCAGGTAGCGGACGTAGGTGTCGGCGGGGATGTAGACGCCGGCAAGGTGGCCGATGTGGACCGGGCCGTTGGCGTAAGGCAAGGCCGTGGTTACTGTGTAACGCTTGAATCCTTTTGCTAGGACTGAGGGATTGGTCGTGTATTCCATTGTATTAAGTTATTAGTTTATAGTTGTTCAGTTGTTCAGTTTGCAGTTGTTCAGTTGACTATGACTTGTGAACATGACCATAACAACCACACCAAAAGGTGAAGTTAGTAGCCTGGGTTGAATGGGTCATGGTCATAGTCAATGGTCATAGTGCATGATAACGCCTGCAAAAATACGGATAATTGTTGATATGTCGTTTTGGGCAGTAAAAAAAAGCGCCACCCATGCGGGCAGCGCTTTTTGCATTAATCAATGATTTCTCATTTCTTGATGGGCTTGAAAGGCTTTACCTCTTTTTTGAGGCGAGTATAAGCGTCTTTCTTGGCAAGTTTCTTCACCATTGTCTTATCGAGAACGATGAAGGGCTTTTCAGCTTTCTTGTCGAGAACGGTGACGTTCTTGTACTCAATCTTGTCGAAGCTGATGGCTTGGGCAGCAGTCTTGTGCATCTTCTTGTCAAGGCTGATGGCACTTTTATTGTAACCCGGATCAATATTGGCTCCCCCTGGTCCTGGTTCCACTGTAGTGAAGTTAACAGTTGTTGTATCTGAAACCTTCACGAAGAAACCTTGCATAGGAGCAACAGGACCGCCAACGAGGGTCTGCATGTTGCCATTCTCGTCGTAGAACATGACTTCCATATCATTATCGTCTTGATCGTAGATGTAGGCATTGCAGGTGAAAGGATTGCCTATCAGTCTCCAGCCGCTGTTGTCACCATTTTCATTCTCGTCATAATTGATGGTCATGTATAAATCATCATAAGAACTGAAAGTGGTGCCAGTCATCGAAAGATCGAGACCTTCAGGATTGGCATAGAGGTAGCCAGGACCAGGATAGACATAACTAATAGCAGATACTTGGTTGTTTTGCCATTCTTCATCCACCGCACTATTGTTGAATCCATAGAAGTCGGTGCCAGTTGTGGAAATCATACTTTCGGGGACATCAGGATAATTCGTGAACGGGAAGGACAACAGTTTGTAGTTGTCTTTGGCACCAGTGTAGGCGGTGACATTTTTCTTCATCGTGACTTCGAGGTCATCGGTATTATGCTTCAGCTGGCCGCCGTCAGCGATGGTGATGGAGCCGCCATCGATAGTGATTTGATCGGCAATGGCTGTATAACCAGCAGGGATAGTGACATTGGCTTTGATAATCACGCTGCTGCCTTCTTCAGGAGTTGCGCCGCCTGACCAGTCGTTGTCATCGCCCCAGTTACCATCGGTAATGAAGACGTTGCCGCCCAAAGTGGTGAAGAAGTCCATAGCAGTCCATACTTCAGTGTTGCACACGCTTTGGATTTGATAAGCGTATGTAGTGCTCATTTGCAGGCCAGTAATAGTGATGGAGTTCTCGGAGGTGCTGAGCGTCGCGATCCAGTTTTGTTGGGCAGGGGCTTCAACGACAAAGTCATCAATACTGACTATATATTGGTCGTAGCCTTGATTGCGGATGGCAATGTAGCCTTGACCTGCATAGGCACTTAAGTCAACCATATATTGAGTCCACTCTGCACCAGGAGTCCAAGTGTTGAGCAATACGAAGTCTTCCACGTTAGTACTGTTAGTGGAGACATATACACTAATTTGTTCAGGGTAATCGGCCATTATGGATCTCGCATAGAAGGTAGCCATACCGCCGAGGGTTACCTGAGGTGTGATAAGCCAGTTGTCAGCGTTAAGGGCACCAGCACCGTTGATGTAGGAGCCGCTAAGGATAGCGTCGTTACCTACGTGCTGCCATTCGGGAGTTTGTGTGTAGTAGGTATAAAGGGTCGTAAGTTCGCTAAGCAGGAACCAGTTATTGCCGTCACCATCGGCATCGATAGTGGTCCAGTTACCCAAGCCATTCTCAAAGCCTTCTTCAAGGAGTGTCGCACCATGGATGGGGACGCAGTAGCGTACATTATAGCTGTCGACGTCGGTCAATTCAGACCAGCTGAGGGTAGCTGAGGTGGTTCCTTCGTCTACAGTGATATCCGAAGGCAGGGGGCAGGTGGAAGGAGTGGTGAAGGAGATTTCGTCGCTCCATTTATTATTCACATCGCACTCAGGACGTACTCTTACGGTATAATAGGTTTCAGAACTGACGGGGATGGTCACGGTGGTTTCAGTGACATTCACAGTAGTAGGTCTTACTCCAGATGAATACGACACCACCCATTCCGTAGCATCGCCATTTTCAGTCCAGCTCAGCGTGACGCTGTTGGCTGTGATTTCAGTGGCCTGAAGGTTGGTAGGCTTGCGGCAAGAAGTGATGGTGCAGTCCACGGTGTAGGTGGCCAAGATATCTCCAGTCGACAAGTCGTAAGAGCCCGTACCTGAATTAATTTCTTCGCCGTTCACATCCGAGATAGTCCATGAGGCTTCGCCAGGATAGCTGCCTGCAACCCAAACGAATTGAAGCTGACGACCATTGCATACGGCGAGAGTCTTGGTTTGGGTATAAGCACCTGATGCGCCAGTAGCGGTATAGTTGTCGTAGTCATTGGTCAGAATATCCACAATGACATTGGTTGCAGCATCCACCACGGCAATGCCATTGCCATTCCACGTGTCACCGTAGCTGTCGGTGAGTACAAAAGTGAGTAAGCACTTGTCGGCCTCTTCGCAGAATTCGGTTACGAAGTCTGTAGAGGTCCAGGTGCTGGTGCTGGTGGCACTGCAAACGCTCTGCACTTCAACAGTGTAGGCGGTGGCAGCAGTAAGATTGCTTAAGGTATAAGGACTGGTAACATTGTTATAAGTTTGATCATTCACCTTAAGGTTATAAGAATTTGCATTGCCCGTCCAAGAGACCACAGCGCTATTTGTTGTGATGTCGGTGATGGTCAGGCGTGCGGGAGCAATGCAGGAAGGCAAAGTGGTGAAATAGGCGTTTGTCCAAGTACTGTAGCCATCGCTGCCGCAGTTGGAACGCACTTGAACTTGATAGCTGGTTTCAGGAGTAAGCCCAGTCAGCTGTTGTGGGTTTGAAGCATTGTTAATAGTAGTCCAAGGCTGCGGTTCAGTAACACCAGGTTGGACGATGGTGATGTCGTCCACATTGATGCGGAACTTGTCGGAGCAGTTGAAGTGACGGATGGCCACATAGCCTTGGCCGCTGTAGGAACTCAGGTCAACAGTGAAAACGCCCCATGCGCCTTGTTCTCTTGTGCCATTGCCTTCAGCATCCAGTGTCCATTCGGCAATGGTGGTGAAATTGGCGGCATTAGTATTGCCAGAGGTCGACACAGCCACGCCAAAGTGTTCGGCTGCCCAATCAGCATCTTGAGCGCAAGCGTAGAAGCTGATGCTACCGCCCAAAGTGATTTGAGGCGAAACCAAATAGTTGTCAGGATAGAGGGCAACGCTTTGGTAACTGGCTGAAGTGGCAAAACCGTTGGATTCATTGTGGCCCACAATGCCAGTAGAAGCATCAAGTACGTACCATTCATAACCGTCGCCATCGGCATCGATGGTTGTCCAGTTACCTAAAGTGCCGTCTTCGAAATCATTGCTGGCTGGTGCTTTGCGATATTGCAGTTGTAAGCTGTTGTTGTCGGAAGTCCAGCTGATGTTGGCAGAATTGGATGTGATGTCAGTAGCAGCCAAATCTCCAGGTGCGGGGCAGGCGACTTCGGTGGTGAAACTCACGTTGGTCCAAGCACTGAAGTTGTTGTTGCCACAGTTGGTGCGTACTTTCACGGTGTAATTTGTCTCAGGTGTGAGGCCGCTCAGCGTGTAAGAAGTCTGATTCACGTTGATGAGATGGGCCTCGTCGTCGTTGACACAGATTTGCCATGCAGAGGCATCAGAGGTCCAGTTGATGGTGGCAGTGCGGCTGCCGACGTTTGTTGCAGTGAGACCTGTAGGTCTATTACATACTGCTGCACCAGGAGCGGTGAATTCGAAGTCATCAAGGAAAAGATAATGCACATCATTATAGATGTACTTGACCGCTATGCGTTTGGTTCCAGTTGGGAATGTGTTTGTATATTCCTGCCAATCCAGTGATGCAGTTATCACTTCTTCGTAGGTGAACTGACTTGGATCTTCAACACTCTCATCAGTGGTGTAACCTACTTGGAAATGTTCATCGCCATAAGTAGTAGAATACTCTTTGTACCAGAAGCTTACATTAAGACCATTGTCAGTGCCAGAGAAAATAGGCGAAACGAGGTATCCGTTAGTTTCGTCATATTGGAATCCAAAGAAGAGTGTACCTCCATGGGCCATTCCTTCACCTTGATACACACCTGTTCCATCGCTGGTGCCGTAAATCGCCCAGCCCTCAGTGTCATCGTTTTCTTCGAAGCCGTAGCTATACGGCAACGATTGTTGTGCATGCAACGCTAACGGCATAAACAATGCCGCAAGCAGCATAATTAGTAATGATTTTCTCTTCATTTTGTTTAGATTTTAGTTAATTATTTAATTGAATTATAATGTGTTACATATTCTCAAATGGCAGCCACAACAACTCAATGGCTGCAAATAGTAGTCTATTTGGGCTTCAAAATTAGGAAATTAATTATAAAGTTGGACAAAAAAAGTTTTTTTTTGAAAGATTTTGTTGTGGGGACATAGGGAACGTGTCCCCACAACAAAATCAGGTATCAATTTCCGACAGGGAAATTAATTGTTTACAGGGTTCACCAAGCGCACAACATTTCCAGTACTTCGATTATTCACAGCATTATTAAAATCGATATAACCGGCAATATAAATACAGTATGAATAACTAGCACTAGAATGAGTGGATGACCAGTAATTACAGTAAGTGGTTATTGAAGTCCCTTCGCGGCCAACTGTTTTGGGCAAGAAGACTGCTCCATTGGCTTCAAGAATCGTAGTCCAATCCGTTGCACTTATGATGTTATTCATGAAATTTCCGTAATCATTATTTGCGCCGGTCAGCGTGTAGGTAGAGGTGCTCCAATTGTCGGGCAACAAGATGACGCCATCCACACCATTCACATTACCCAAAACGAATCGGATGCCTGATTCAGTACTACGTCCATTGAGAATATAGGTCCATTCGTCATTGGTCAGTGTGCGCCATCCGCTGTTTTCTTGGTTGCCGCCGTTACGTATTGCGTTGTAACCCCAGTCGGCCTGGCCTGTCGAGTTATAGAGCTCATAGTAACGGTTGCCATAGGCAAAGTAGTCGCTGTCTGTTTGGCTCGTGCTCCAAGGCTGGTAACAAACGGCGCCGTGGTCATAGCCGCTCGTTCCCCAGCCAAAGAGGTCGCGGTCGACGTTTTGGCTCGTACTGCCTTGACCATTGTTGCCCAATGTCTCCCACTGTTTGTCGGCAAACTTCCAGTAAGGTGTGCTGGCACTACCGATGTATTGCAGGTTGCCTTGCGAGAACCGCACTTGGTCGCCATTGCTATTCACGGTAAACTTGCCTTTGAGGGCGCCTGCTGGCCTTACATTGGATCTGGGATAATAGGAGAAAATGATGTTCGTCGTTTCCGTCACTTTTATGAAGAAGGCACTCATCGGTGGGATAGGCCCGGCCAAAAGTGTCTCCATCTCGCCTTCCTCGTTGTAGAACATGACGTTCATCGGTGTGTATTCTTGGTCGTTGTTGTCTTTGCTGTAGATATAAACATCGCAGGTAAGGATATTACCAAAGAGGCGCCATCCGTTGGAGATGTTGTTTGGATTCTCAGAATAAGTCATTGTGTAAGAATAAGAATATGATTGCACTGCGCTACCCGTCAGTGATAGCTCAAGGTCATCGGGGCTGGCAAAAAGATAGCCATAAATCGCTTGAAGCTCGTTGATGGGCGTATCGCGGTTGTTGCGCCATTCGGCATCTGGATAATTCTCGTTGAACATATACAGGTCGCAGCCTGGGGCAGTCATTTCTGCCGGTACAGGGAGGTTTTCGTTGAATGGGAAGGCTAACAGATAATAGTTGTTCTGGTTGTTTGCGTCGCCGTAGCCTACGATGTTTTTCTTCATGGTGACCACAAGATCGTCGGTACGATGCCAAAGTTGGCCGCCGTCTTCAACGGTGATGCTGCCGCCGTCGAGGACAACATCAATGGCATAAGCAGTATAACCTGCAGGGATGACGACATCGGCTTGGATAATGACATTGCTGCCTTCTTCGGGCACTTCGCCGGTATTCCAGTTGTCGCCATCGTTCCAGTAACCATCAGTAATGAAGACAAACTGTTGCGAGCAGTTGATGGTGTAATGGACGGCCTCACTCATCACATTTGAACCGGTAAAGACCACACTTCCGTTATTGTCGGTGACTGTATAAGAACATTCACCCGGCCATTGGCCACTCACCCATTCGAAGCGGAGCTCACGACCGTCGCACACGGGGAGCGTTTTCGTCTGTGTATAGGCTGCTGACGATCCGGTAGCATCATAATAGTCGTAGTCGTTGGTCATGATTGCCAAAACAGTGTTGGTCTGCACATCCACCACACGGATGGCATTGTCATTCCAGGTGTCTCCGTAGCTGTCGGTGAGTGTAAATGTGAGCTCACATTGTTGTTCATCCGGGCAGAGATAGGGCTCGAAGCTGAAGTTGTCAAGGTAAAGATAAAGCTTGTCGTTAGAATTGAGTTTGACGGCGACATATTTGGTGCCTTCAGGGAAGATATCTTCATAAAGATGCCAAGTTTGGTCGTTGGCGAGCACCTCATCGCCCCAAACGAAGGCACTGGGCGATTTTGTTGTTGTGGAGTAACCCACCTGGAAAGTTTCCGGCCAGGAGTTAGAACCGTTCTTGTAATAGAACGACACTTTCATGTCCACAGCTACATCAAACTTGGGTGAGATGAGGTATTGAGGCGGGTTGGTGTTCCATCGGAACCTAAAGCTATTATCGCCTTCGTAGGTGTCATCGTTGTTGATGTCTGAATCGGTATGGCAATTCAGCTTGGTCCAGCATTCGAATTCATCGGGGTCTTCGAAGCCGTATGCGTAGGGCAAACTCTTGGGGTCACAAGCGGGAATGAAGCCGAAAGTGGTCTTGGGGATGAAGTTCCGCTGGGTGGGCTGTACATCATCCAAACTAGTGGTATTGTAACCCGAAATGGATGCTCCGTCGACGGTTTTGCCGTAGAAGTAAATATTCTTATAGCCAAGGTCATCGGTATTCTCTATACCCACTAAAAGGTTACCACCCTGATAATAGTAGGGGGTGCTGAAGTTGATGGTCATTTGGCCACTGTTGCCCGTGCTCACGATGTCGAAGAAACCACTGTAGACGTTGGTGGCGGAAGACTGGGACTCAAAGGCACTAATCGAGGTGTAATTCACCTCCTTAAGGAAGACATCGGCAGGACTAACTGTGGTGTAAGGGATATTGGTATAGTTGGTGTAGAACGTCATGCTTGTGATAGATGCGCCTAGCATTTCTACCAAGTCGTCGGCGGGGATGACAAATTGGCTCTTGGTGAAGTCGTCAAAATAGAAGATGTAGGCGGGGATAGTGTTGCTAGTGGCCGTGCTGTCATACACGGTGAGTGATGGCGGAAAGAGGGTAAACTCCACTTCTTCGCTGCTGTCGCTCCAGCCATCTTCTGAGCCGCAATAGCCTTGGACATAGAAAGTGAAAGGCTCGCCATAGCAGTCCGCGTTCAATATCTCATCAAGCTGTTCTTTCGTGATGGTGAAGGAAGGCTCATAAACAGTGAACTCACGTGGATAATCACCATTATCTGGCCAGTCAATCGAGACGTCCCATCTGATTTGGTTTTCGGGTGCATCCCAGGTGAAGGTGGCGAAGTAGTTCGAAACAAAGGCCTCTACGTTGGTGGGTTTCCGGCAAGTAGGGATGTGGCGGATGCTCACATCGTTGATGTGCAGGTTGTTGTCGCCATTATTTGCTACCGTACTTTCACCATAGAATGCGACCATAAGATTGGTGCCTTGGTAGGCGGCCAAGTCGATGACAACATCCTCTCCATCGACACTAATGTCGTTGTACACGTAGGTTGAGCCCGTGTTGTTCCATTCGCGAAGGATGGCCCAATGCTTGCCATTGTCGGTTGAGGCCAAAACGACGAACCGGTCATCAGGCTGTTGTGTCGGGTCAGCGGGCTGCATAGTGCCATAATACTGGGTCAAAGCTAATTCGAAACTGAGTTCACAATCGTTTTCAATGTGTACTACGGGCGAGACCAACCAGTGTTTGCGTTCTGCTCCGTAGATGTTGATATAAGCATGGTAATCGTCATTGAATGCACCGTTTTTTTGGCCAAAAACCCAGTAGCCATTGACAGGTGACAATTGGGCTGTGCTATTCATTACATTATCCACCAAGGCAGAATACCGAGTCCAGCCCTCAGGGATGGTAGTAGTGGCAAATGGCTCATTGAAAGGAACAAGGGCAGGTGTATGGAGCGTAAAGAGGACAGGATCGCTTTGGTCGCTTTCGCTACAATACCTACGCAAACCGAAGGTGTAGTCGGTATTAGGGGTTAAATTGTCCCAGTTTAAGGGTACAGCGTTCATAGGGTAGCTCCAACGCATGTCTTCAGGGTTGTAAGACTCGCTTTGTTGCATAAAATATTGTACCAAATCTCCAGAATTGTAATTCCAGTTTATGGTGACGCCATTAGGGATAAGGCTACCTTCAACAATGTGGGCATCGAGGGGCTCAGGGCAAGTCGGGATGGAATTCACTTTGACATCGTCGACAAACCAATACCATGCGGGGCTGCAATTGTATTGGCGCATGGCCATGCGGCTATTTGCGGGTGCATTGTCGAAGTAAACGATCTTCTCTTCGTAAAGGTAATCAGACGTCCAATCACTGTGACTATACGTTTCAAGGGCGACGAAGGTGCTGGCATCCGAAGGGTCGGTCATATAGCCCACGGCAAAATCGCCGCAAGCATCGCCATTATGTTCAGGACGGGTCCAAAACTTCAAAAACAGGGTGTTGGTGGGGGCTGCAAACTGGGGAAGCACCACAATGTTGGAAGTGGAACCTCCAAATCTCAGATAATGCGTGCCGTTATGGGTATATTGTATATAATTGCCAATGTTAGAATCGCCCGTAAGAGCGGTCCAATCGGCAAAGGGGGCTGCATCCTCAAAATCGTAGGTGTAAGGAATTGCCGTTGGCGGGGTGATATCGATTTGGATGTTGGCACGGAAATTATAATGTGACCAAGCCACATAAGTATAGTCTATATTGGTAAAGTCAAAGTAACTGCTACAATAGAGTGCCATACTAGAATATATATTTTCTTCGGTGTTCGCTTCGGTGTACGTATAGGTGTTCGTATAAAAGAACATATCGCTGTTACTACACACGAAATTGGCAACAGGGGTGTAAAAGCATATCAGCAGGTTGCTGTTGCCATCGTAGTGGAACGGTGTGTCAAGGTTGATGGTCACCCAACCGGCTCCCGAAGCCGAGAAGGTGCCTTCAAACACTTTGTCGCTTGGACTGACCATAACCATGTCGCTACTGTTGTAGAACTGTGTCGTGGAGACATGCTTCATATACATCTGGATATCAGACATGGAAAACGCTCCACCGCTGTTGGTATAATTGAAGGAGATTGCGTTAATGGTACCACTCATTCCCACTTCATCGGCAGTGAAAATCTGCTGGGTCAGGAAGTAATTCCAATCCGTTTTGACTGGGAACGTGTTTTGACCGGTGTTGATACCCGTCCCAATCGTCACGACTTCGGCTCTTGTCACGCCAAGGCTGGCGAAGAAGAACAATAAGAATAAGGTAAGGATTTTTTTCATGGCTATTCTGTTTTAAAAGGTTGATGATAAATGGATTATTCTTGATGAGATATTGAAAATATGCAGTTTTATTGATGGCAAATATAGTGAATATCTTGCTAATGTCAAGCAAAAAATGAAGAAATCGGGGGAATTATGCTATTTTTGCCGCTCAATTTTAAAATCAGCTATAATGAAATTCAAGCTTTTATCACTTCTCGGCCTCCTTGTGGTGGCAACGCAAGCGTTTGCCCAGCTTGAAGGCAACAGCGGCTCTATCTTGGTCGCGTCCGACGAAACGCAGTATCGGCAAGTTTACAAGAGCAGAGTGCCGGTATGGCTCAACCTTTCGGCTGGCGGCACCATCGCCGACTGCTACGACAACGGCACCATCCCTTTTAGTTACTTGGGTATTGGTGGCAACCTTGGTGGGGGCGTCACCGTCGAATGGCGTCGCTGCCATATCCAGAGCGAAGGCCGATTGTTCAGCACCTCGCTCTCTGCGGGCGGTAGTTCTATCGGCATCGACGGTAAGACTGAGTTCCTTTATCGTTTCTTCGACGGCAAACGCAACCGCTTCCATCTCTGGGCGGGCGGTGCCTTCCAAACCAACATAGACATCAAATCGATTTCGGCGATGATGAACGCGTCGACAGGCGTCACGGGCTTCATCAACCTTTGTGCCGAAGGGATGTTGAGCTATGACTTCGCTTATATCCGTGGTGGCAGCCACAACCTGCTGACGCTCTATGGCAAACTTTCGTTGCCCTTGGTTGGCACTGTGTTGCGCCCTGGCTATGCCTATATGGACAATTACACCCAAAACATCGACATTATCAAAGCGATGCTTAAGGATTACCAAAGTTTTGGCATGGTGTTTCCTGGAGCCAGCACGGATGTGGGATTGTATTTCAACCTGTTGAACGGCAACCGCATAGGACTTTCCTATCGCTGGGATTACCTCACCACGCGCAAGGCAGGTATCTACCGCTACGACAACGCCCTCCATTCCATTAATCTCAACTTTATGTTTAATATCAATTGAAAAGCAGTCCAGAATCCTGAAATAATGAAAAGCTATAAGCCGTAAGCTATAAGCTCGGTTGCTACCAAGCTAACAGCTAACGGCTAAAAGCAAAAAGCCAATCTTGAAATTAGAAATCTTGAAATCCTTCTCAAAATATGAAAAACCTATCAATCATTCTTTTTAGCCTTTTGGCCCTATCTTTTGCTTCCTGCGAACGTGTTTTCATGGAAGACAACGAGTCTCTTGACCCAGTTAACGTTTTTGATTACTTATGGAATAAGGTCGACCAGCAATATGCTTTCTTCGATGTGAAAGGTGTCGATTGGGACTCGGTTTACGAAGTCTATCGTCCGAAGGTGAGCGATGGTGACATGCATATAGACAGCCTCTTCCAGGTGTGTGCCGCCATGCTTAACACCTTGCAGGATGGTCATACCAACTTGATTTCGAAATTCGATGTATCGCATAATGACTCAGTCTATTATAGGATGTATGCCGAAAGAAACATCAATACCGAGGTTGTTGTGCTCAACTACCTGAAACTCAACTATCACACTACAGGAGGTTTTGCCCATAACGCCATCCGCAACGGTGAGGTGGCCTATATCCGCTACGGTTCCTTTATGGATGCCATTACAGAAGATAATCTGTCGTATCTTCTCGACCGTTACAAGGATTGCAAAGGCTTGATTCTTGACCTGCGTCAGAATGGTGGAGGCAGCATCGACAACATCCGGCAGTTGCTTTCCATTTTCGACAACCATGGACAGCCGCTCTACCAAACGCAAATCAAGTCGGGACCAGGCCACGACGAATTCAAGGAACTGACCACTGTCTACGCCGACAGCATCGACTACAGCGATCCTTTCACAGAGGAGCCGTACACCAAGCCCGTAGCCGTGCTCATAGACAGGGGTTCCTATAGTGCAACTTCGTTCTTCGCCCTTTGCACGATGGCTTATCCTAACATTCGCTTGTTTGGCGACTATACAGGTGGTGGCCTCGGTTTGCCCAATGGCGGTGCCCTGCCCAACGGCTGGACTTATCGTTTCAGCATCACCCGGACACTCACCATGGACGGACAGAACTACGAGAACGGCGTGCCGCCCCAAGAGCGCGTCATCCTCGACCCCGCCTGCACTGCCCAAGGCATCGACAACGTGATTGAGGCTGCTGCGGATTGGATTTTGCAATAGTTGATAGTTAGCAGTTGTTCAGTTGTTCAGTTGGCAGTTACTATGGCTTATGGCTCATGGCTATGGCTTGCTTCACCCAAGGTGGCAAAGCCCTAGCTTTTGGCCTAAGCGGGCCATGGGCCATAGTCGGCAGTTGTTCAGTTGTCGCTTTATGTCATTGCGAGGCATCATTCCGTGAAATTGAAGATTCGATGCAATCAAAACGGAAAAAGCAATCTAATCAATCTTATTGAGAGATAATACTTTTTCATTATAAATCCGATTCATCCAAAGGGCAAAGAATTTGTCGGTGACAGAGTATTCCTTGTGGATTTCGGTGATGAGGTTCTGGTTGAGCAGTTGCTTGATGGCCGACTGTATCGCACTGGCCGATTCCAAATTGTGTTTTTTGGCGAAAGCCATTGAGGTTACCCGAGAAGCCATGCCTTCGGCAGCGATGGCATAAAGTAAAGGCTTTTGTTTTTCTGAAAGTGCGGAAAGGATTTCCATGTAGGTGGTTTCCTTGTCGCTCAAGATACGGTCGATGGCTTCCAAAACGGTGTCGAGCTTACAAGTTTCTCCTTTGCCTGTAATCGCAAATGCTTCATTGAATACCTTTTGCATGTAGAAAGTATGGCCTTTGAACAAATCGTAGACATAGCGAAGACTCTCGTCGTCAACGTTTTTCCGCGCTTCGAGAAACAACCTACGGGCAAAATCTGAATAAACATCAAACGGAATCTCGTTCAGTTCAAGTGTATCAGCACTTTGATAGAACGGACGTACTGATGAACTAAACATTTGGGTCATAATGCTCCGCTCGCTACCAGCAAATACAAAATTGCAGTTTTGCATCTGCTGGATATGGCCGCGCAACAGCGCCTCTACATTCTTTTCAGGGTAGTGGGTGATTTGTTGGAATTCGTCGATGGCCATAATGCAGGGCCTATGGGCATGGTCGAGATAGTCGAAAATCTCTTCCAAAGTGAGCTCGGCATTGGCAATATCGCCCAATTCCACGCCAAACTTGGGGCCACCATTCAAAGTGTCGATACTAATGGTGCCACTCAGCGATTTCAAGGCCTGAATGAAGCCTTTTGCAAGCCTTTTTCCGCGAGGAACAAGCTCTTTATAGATGCTTCTACTTAAATTAAAGGTGAATTCTCGTAGGTTTGAGGTATGCAATATGTCGACAAAAAAGGTGAAATACTCGTCGCAAATACGCGCATCGTCATAGCAATGGTGAATCAGTCCCGTTTTGCCCATTCTACGGGGTGAAATCAGTACCACATGGTTGCCATTTGTCAGATAATGAATTAGTTTATCTGATTCTTTCTCGCGGTCACAGAAGAGTTCCGCTGGGATTTTCCCCATGATGACAAAGGGGTTTTTCTGTTTTGAAGCCATGGTAATTCTATTTTCTGGCGGCAAAGATAATTATTTTATTAGAATTATGTTGAAAAAATAATTTTTTTAGCATAAAAAACACGCTTTGTATCATTGCGAGCGGAGCGAAGCAATCCAGAGTGAAAACTTTTTTCCTGGACCGCTTCAGGCCTTGCAGTGACGCAAAGCGTAAGAATGGGTAACAATAAAAGTAAGAATGGATAACAATAAAAGAGAGAAACCTTCGTTTCAACGACAATTTAAACCATTTGAATTGAGATGAAAAACCATTTTCTTTGCCGGTGGTTTATCGCTATCGGCTTTTTGTTGGTCTGCGTGCCAGGTCTCGCGCAAAAGCGTACCATCAGCGGTTATGTGATGGACGCCGCCAGCAAGGAAACCCTCATCGGGGCAACCGTTTTTGATAAGAACTCAGGGAAAGGCTGTGCCACAAACAATTACGGCTTCTACACCCTCACCTTAGACCCAGGCGAGGTCAACCTGCAAATCTCCTACGTGGGTTATACGCAGCAAAACCATACCCTTGACCTGAAGGAAAACCTGAGCCTTAATTTCTCGCTTGAGACCAACACCACCTTGGATGAAGTCGTCGTCAAAGCTTCGCGTTCCACGGTGAGTGCCCGCAGCCCGCAGATGAGCGTGGTGGAACTGCCCGTGCAACAAATCAAGAGCATCCCGACTTTGTTTGGCGAGGCCGACGTGCTGAAAGCCATACAGCTGCTGCCTGGCGTGCAGAACGGCTCGGAAGGTTCGGCAGGCATGTATGTGCGCGGCGGCGGTCCCGATGAGAACCTTCTGCTCTTGGACGGTGTGCCCGTCTACAACGTCAACCACATGATGGGCTTCTTCTCTGTCTTCAACCCCGATGCACTGAAAAACGTCACCTTATATAAAGGTAGTTTCCCCGCTCATTTCGGAGGCCGTCTTTCGTCGGTGGTCGACATCCGCATGAAGGAAGGCGACATGCAGAAATACCACGGCAACGTCAGCGTGGGCCTGATTTCCTCGAAGCTCAACTTTGAAGGCCCGATAGTGAAGGACAAATTGTCGTTTAACCTCAGTTTCCGCCGCACCTACAGCGACCTGCTGATGAAACCTGCCTTGTGGATTGCCAAAACACAAATCGAGGGGGTCAACAAACTGAATGCTGGCTACTATTTCTACGACCTCAACGCCAAACTCAACTGGAAGATTTCTGACAAAGACCGTCTATACCTGAGTTTCTATTCGGGCGACGATGCCGTTTATCTCAAAATCAAAAATAAAGACTATGCCTATAACGACATCCAATACCAAAACTATGTCAACATGGATTGGAAATGGGGCAACAAAGTGGCGGCTCTGCGCTGGAACCATGTGATGTCGCAAAAACTCTTCATGGATGCCTCGGTCAACTACACGCAATACCGTCACAATCTTGGCATGGGCATCACGGAAGAGAATGTCTATCATTATGAGCAAAACGAAGCCACCGTCAAAGACGAGTTCAGCATGGCCTACAAGTCGGGCATCAACGACCTGACCGCCAAGGTCGACTTCGACTACACGCCCCTGCCGAACCACGAGATTCGCTTTGGCGGTAACTACACCTACCATATTTTCCGCCCCGAAGTGCAATCCTTCAAGTACATCGAGGGCAACCAGACCGAGATGGACACCATGGCGGGCTCGCCCAAGGTGTTTGCCCACGAAACAGCCCTTTATGTTGAGGACAACATGACTTTGGGCGACATCTTTCGCTTGAATGCGGGCGTGCACTATTCGACGTTTACCGTTGAGGGGAAGACCTACCAAAGTGTGCAGCCGCGCATGAGCGCCAGCGTGATGTTGGCTTCCAACCTCTCGCTCAAGGCGGGCTATGCCTACATGACGCAATACGTCCATTTGCTCAGCAACAGCAGCCTCAGCCTGCCCACTGACCTTTGGGTGCCTGTCACCAAAAACATCGTCCCGATGAACGCCCATCAGGTGTCGTTGGGGGCTTTCTATGAGTTGCCGCGACTGTTCGACATCTCCGTCGAGGGCTATTACAAGATCATGGACAACCTGCTGGAATACAAAGACGGCGCTTCGTTCTTCGGTTCCTCGGAACGTTGGGATCAAAAAGTCTGCATGGGCAAAGGTTGGGCCTACGGCGTGGAGTTCCTTGTGCAGCGCAGTTTCGGCAAGACCACGGGCTGGATTGGTTATACCTGGGCTCATGCCAAGCGGCAGTTCGACCGTGAGGGTATGGTCATCAACAACGGCAAGGTGTTTCCCGCCAAATACGACCGCCGTCACGACCTCAGCATCACCGTGCAGCACAAGTTCAGCGACCGCTTCGACCTTAGCGGCACTTGGGTCTTCAGCAGCGGCAACTGCGGCACTCTCGGCACCCAAATCTATGAAGGCTTGGCTGACGACTGGGGAAATGTGAATACCATCAACGCGCTGGAACGCAACAACTTCCGTATGGGCAGCTACCACCGCCTCGACCTCAGCATGAACTTCCACAAGCAGAAGAAACATGGTGTCCGCACTTGGAACATCAGCATCTACAACGCCTACAACCATAACAATCCCTTCATCGTTTACACCGATTACAGATGGGACGAAGCCACGCAAAAGGAGAAACGAGTCCTCATGCAAGCGAGCCTGTTCCCGATTATTCCTTCGGTGAGTTATAGTTTTAAGTTTTAATCAGACTATGGCCAATGGCTGATGACTATGGCCCTTTCAACCTTGGCAAAAACAGCCATAGTCATAGGCCATAAGCCATAGTAAAAACAAAATACAGCAATGAAAACCAACATTTTAATCTTAATAACCATCGCTACCGCAATACTTCTCACTTCCTGCGAAAAAGAAATCGAATTCAAAGGCGAGCAAACCGACCCGAAATTAGTCATCAACAGCCTCGTGGAACCCGGACAGCCTGTTAAAGCGAGTATTAGCAAGAGCTATTTCTTCTTGGACACTCCCGACACTTCCGCTCCCGATGATGTGGTGGCCACACTTTACGTGAACGGCAATTATATTGGTGAGATGGCCAAGCAATTTGATACGGTTTATTGGGACGGTTACGAGTATGACGACATGGGGAATGAGATTCCAAGTTATTACCTTGCGACTTCTTTCGTCAACGACTATTATCCCGCTATGGGCGACCTCGTCAAAATCACGGCTTCGGCTCCAGGTTTTGACGACGTGGAGGCCACGACCAGTCCGCTGCCCAATGCGGTTGAGGCTCAGTTGGACATGGAGGTGGTGGGATGGAGCTCATGGTATCAGGAGTCATACGGAGAGACGGGAGAAGACAGCTTGCTGTATATTACCGCCGTTGTGAACTTGACGATTACCATTATCGACCCTAACCCTGGACAAAGCGATGCCTTCAGAATCCATATTGATAGAACCAAGTCAGACCCTGATTCGAGGAACCATATTTATTGTTCTGCGGAATATGACGACCCCATTTTTGGCTCGACTCTACCCAACAACGATTTTATTGACATGAGTGACCTCGAAACGCGCCCCGAAGGCGTTTTCTCCGATGTGCTGTTCGATGGACGCTCTTATCAAGTCAAGTTCACCGAAGTGTATGTCCAAATGATGGTTGAGGAGACCTTTGACCCTGATTTCTTCCGACTTCCTGTCCGCGTGGAACACCTCTCAAAGGAATACTACAACTACTTGTACACTTGCGACCAAGGTGATGTGGCTTTGCAGATTTGGGCCGAGCCTATCCAAACCTATTCCAATGTCACTAATGGCTATGGTCTGTTGGCAGGCAGGAATGTCCATACGTTGTTGTTGGACTTGCCGTTAGAGCAACCGAGATAAGTGTCATTTGGCGATGACAATGCCCAACTCCTTGTTGATTTGCTTGCGGATGTCGTCGAGGTCTTTTTTCTGCTTCAATAGGATGAACTGATTGTCAAGGTCTTTTTCAGTTTTCAGTTCTTCTTCTATGGCTTTGCGGCGTTCCTCGATGATGAGGTCTTTGTAACGGTAAAGCGACGACAGCACCGTGGCTCTCAGCATGTTTTCCTCGCGCTTAACGAAGATGCCGTATTTCTCCCATTGGTCGAGTTTGTAAGGCGTTGAAAGCAGGTCGGCGGCCAGTTGGGCGATGGTTTCGTCCTCGTGGGAAACGAAAAACTGGTCGTCAGGGATGCGACCCTCGTCAAGGGCTTGGTCGAAGAGGTCGAAAATTTTCTTGTTGACCACATTGGTAAAGGTGAAGCCATCCATCTTTAAGTCGTCTACAATCAACTGTGCCACAGTGACTTGCTCATAAACTTTTTCTCCCTTTTCGTCTTCGCGTTCGTCAACAATCGTTTCCCTGCCATACATCAGGAGTAGTTTCACTAATTCGCGTTCCTGGTAATACCCCGCTGGCAGCTGGTCTTCAATGTTCTCCTCTTGCTTGGGCGTTGTCGTGGTTTCTGTTTCGGGAACCACATTTTCCTCAATGCCCAAAGTCTTCTTTAGCTTGGCTCGCAGTATTTTGTTCAGCTCGTTGGTGAGTGTTTGCTCGGGCATGTCCAACAAGCGGCTGCATTCCTTCACGTAGGTGATGCGAAAGATGTTGTCGGGGATGACGGAGATGGTTTCCACGATGTCGCGAATTACCTGTCCGCGCTTGATGGGGTCGTTTTCGGCATCTTTCAGCAGCAACTCGGTCTTGAAGCGGATGAAGTCTTTAGCATTCTCTTTCAGGTAGTTGCTGACATATTCCACCGAAAACTCCTTGCCGAAGGTGTCGGGGTCGTGTTCGGGAGGCAGCACCACCACGCGCACGTTCATGCCTTCGGAGAGAATCATGTCGGTGCCGCGCAAGGCCGCATGTATGCCTGCCGCGTCGCCGTCGTAGAGCATGGTGATGTTCTTCGTGTAACGCTTGACGAGGCGGATTTGCTCCATCGTGAGCGAGGTGCCGCTGCTGGCCACCACATTCTCGATGCCGATTTGGTGCATACGCAACACGTCGAAGTAACCTTCCACAAGGATGCATTCGTCTTGGCGGGCGATGGCGTTTTTGGCGAAGTAGATGCCGTAGAGCGTCTGTTTCTTGTCGTAGATCTCCGACTCGGGCGAGTTCTGGTATTTCGGGCTTTTCTTGTCGTTGGTGAGGATGCGGCCGCCAAAGCCGATGACGCGTCCAGTGAGGCTGTGTATGGGGAACATCACACGGCCATGGTAACGGTCATAGAGGCCGTTATTGCCCTTAATGGACAGGCCTATCTGCTCCAAAAGTTCTTCGCTATAGCCGTTTTTCTTGGCGTGTTCGGTGAAGGCATCCCATTTGGCGGGGTTGTAGCCGAGATGGAACTTCTGGATGATGGGGTCGAAGTAGCCGCGCTCACGGAAATACTCGAGACCGATGGTCTTGCCCTCGTCGGTGTTCCATAGTGTGTCGACGAAATACTTGTCAGCAAACTCGTTGATGTTGAACATCTTCTCGCGGATGCTCTGCTGCATGATTTCCTCGGCAGTCTGTTCCTTCTCCTCGATTTTGATGTTGTATTTCTTGGCCAGGTAACGCAGCGCCTCGGGATAGGTGTAGTGCTCGTGCTCCATGAGGAACTTGGCCGAGTCGCCGGCCTTGCCGCAGCCGAAACACTTGAAGATATTGCGCGCCGGGTTGACGCTGAATGATGGCGTCTTCTCATTGTGGAAAGGACAGTTGCCCCACAGGTTCGTCCCTTTTTTCTTTAAGGTGACGAACTCGCCCACAACCTCCTCGATACGAGCGGTTTGCAGGATTTGTTCAACTGTTTCCCTTGGTATGGCCATTTCGTGAATTTTCGGCAAAGGTAGTATTTTGTCGGCGAATTAAGCGAATGAAACGAATTATTTTGCTGCTTTGTTTTTTTGTCGGCGAATTGAGCGAATGAAACGAATTATTCTTGTCGCTGAAAAAAATTCGCAAAATTCGTGTAATTCGCCGTTTATAATTTTGCCATCATCTTCGCCGCGTTCGCTACCATTTTTGGGTACAAGGTATTCGTTTGTATTCAAGTGACTTTTTGCCGAAGTTAATTAATAATCCTAAATCCATGCCGCTGGCTTTTAAGTAGTTGTAAACTTGTGCATAATGCTCTTCGCAAAAGTCGGTTACTGCTTTTAATTCGACGATGATTTCGTTAAAACAAACAAAATCTGCACGAAAATCCTTCTCTAAGAGTTGCCCTTTGTAATGGATGTGGAACGTCTTTTCCCGTTCGTAAGGGATGTCGCGTAATTGGAATTCAAGTTCCAAAGCCTCTTGATAAATAGGCTCTGTGAAACCACAACCGAGCACTTTGTGAACTTCCATCGCAGCACCTATAATTCTATACGACTCTTCTTTGTATAAAATGTTGTCTTCCATAATTCTTTATTTTGTCGGCGAATTTGGCGAATTAAACGAATTATTTTTGTTGCATAAATAAATTCGCTTAATTCGTATAATTCGCCGTTGTTGCTTTCGCCGTTGTTATTTTTGCCGAATTCGCTAATGGGCTTCTAACCAGTTTTCGCCCGTATTCATCTCCACGATGACCGGCACCGACAGCGGCAAAGCATTTACCATCTTGTCATTGACGATGGCTTTCAACGTATCAAGTTCGTAGAGATGGGCGTCAAAGACCAGTTCGTCGTGCACCTGAAGAATCATTTTCGACTGCATTTTCAGCCGTTGCATTTCCTGATGGATGCCAATCATGGCAATCTTAATCATGTCAGCGGAGCTGCCTTGGATGGGTGCGTTGATGGCGTTGCGTTCGGCGAAGCCACGCACCACGCTGTTGGCACTGTTGATGTCGCGAAGGTAACGGCGGCGACCTAAGATAGTCTCAGCATACCCACGTTCCTTGGCCAAGGCGATGCTGCGGTTCATGTATTCCTTGATGCCCGCATACTCCTCGAAGTATTTCTTGATGATATCGGCGGCCTCGCTACGCGAAAGCTCCATGCGTTCGGCCAGACCGAAGGCCGACATGCCGTAGATGATGCCGAAGTTGACGGCTTTGGCACGGCTACGTTGTTCCTTGGTGACCTGTTCCATCGGTACGTGAAACACCTTTGCGGCCGTGGCAGCGTGGATGTCGTGACCTAAGTTGAAGTCGGCGACCATGGCGGGGTCTTGACTCAGATGGGCGATGATGCGCAACTCAATTTGGGAATAGTCGGCGGCAAGGAGAGTGTAGGTCTCATTGCGCGGCACGAAGGCACGACGTATCTCGCGGCCTTTCTCGGTGCGCACGGGGATATTTTGCAGATTAGGGTTGTTGGAACTCAAACGTCCCGTGGCGGTAACGGCTTGGTTGTAAGAGGTATGAATCAGTCCATCTTTTGGGTTGACCAAAGCCGGTAGCGCATCCAAATATGTGGATTTCAGCTTGGTGAACGAGCGGTAGTCCAGAATCTTTTGGATGATGGGGTGCTTGTGCAGGAGCTTTTGCAGTACTTCCTCGCCAGTGGCATATTGTCCCGTCTTTGTTTTCTTGGCCTTCTCGTCGATTTTCAGTTTCTCGAAGAGGATTTCGCCCAACTGTTTCGGAGAGGCGATATTGAAAGGTGCGCCAGCCAGTTCATAGATTTCTTCCTCGATTTTGTGAATCTCTCTGCCAAACTCCTCGCTGATTTGATGCAGGTTTTCCGTGTCGATTTTCACGCCGTTGGCTTCCATGCGGCTGAGCACGGGCACGAGCGGCATCTCAATTTCGTAAAGCAGCTTCTCCACACCGTTTTCTTTCAGCAAAGGCAGCAGTTTCTCATAGAGTTGTAACGTGATGTCGGCATCCTCGGCCGCATATTCTTTGACCAATTCCACAGGCACTTCACGCATCGTTTTTTGTTGACGGCCTTTGCCAATCAAGTCCTCGATGGGAATGGTGATATAGTTGAGGTAGACCTCAGCAAGGTAGTCCATGTTGTGGCGTTGTTCGGGTTCGAGGAGGTAATGCGCCAGCATGGTGTCGAACATTTTCCCTCTCACACTGATGCCGTATTGCGCCAGCATGGAGATGTCGTATTTCAGGTTTTGCCCGATTTTCAGTATGCTTTCGTCTTCAAACAAAGGCCGCAACAATTCCAGTTTTTTCTGACATGCCTCACGCTCAGCAGGCATAGGCAGATACCAAGCTTCGTGGTCCTTGATGGCGAACGAAACGCCCACCAATTCGGCTAAATACACGTCGATATTGGTCGTTTCGGTGTCGAAGACGAATTGCTTTTGCTTGGATAAAAGTTCCACCAACACCTTGATTTCTTCTTCGGTTTCCACAAGCTTGTAATCATGTTTCACCGTCTTGGCCGAGTCCTTGTCGGAAAACTCCAGTAAACCCGTTTCGCTCTCGCCACCTTGATGGAAGAGGTCGAAGGTGCCAGATGGAGTAGGGTTGGAAAACAAATCGGGGCTTTGTATTTCCATCGCTTCCCTGAATTGCTTCGTTCCTCGCAATGACGGTGAGGCTAAGGTCCGTGAGCCTGTCGAAGGTCCGTCAAAAGTGGATTGTTTCGTCCTATAATCCTCCAAAAACCGTTTGGCGAAGGTTCTGAATTCCAGTTCCTCGAAAAGTGCCATCAAGGCTGGCACGTTGGGCTCTTTGGCTTTCAGTTCCTCTTCGTCGAACTCAACGGGTACCTCCAAATTGATGGTGGCCAGCATCTTCGACATCAGCCCTTGGTCGGCAAAATTGATGACATTTTCCTTTTGTTTGCCCTTCAACTCTTCGGCATGGTCGATGAGGTTTTCCACACTGCCATATTTCCCAATTAATTGCGCTGCAGTCTTCTCGCCAATGCCAGGTATGCCCGGAATGTTGTCGGCGGCATCACCCCAAAGGCCCAGGATGTCGATGAGTTGTTTGGGCTCTTGTATGCCATAGCGTTCGCAGACCTCTTTAGGTCCCCAAACCTGCGCTGGTTCGCCGAATTTAGCGGGTTTGTAAAGCAAAATCTTGTCGGTTACCAACTGCCCGAAGTCCTTGTCGGGGGTCATCATGTAAGTGATAAAGCCTTGTTGTTCAGCCTTTTTCGACAGGGTGCCGATGACATCGTCGGCCTCGTAGCCTTCCACGCCATAAACGGGGATGTTGAAGGCCTCAATGAGTCTAATTATATAAGGTATGGCATCGCGAAGGTCATCAGGCATCTTCTCGCGGTTGGCCTTGTATTCGCTGTATTCGGCCTGCCGTTGTGCGGTGCCGGCCACGTCGAAAGCCACGCCGATGTGGGTCGGTTTTTCTTTCTGTAGGATTTCGTAAAGCGAGTTGAGGAAGCCCATCACTGCTGAGGTATTGACTCCTTTCGAGTTCAAGCGAGGGTTCTTGTTCATCGCAAAGAACGCCCTGTAAATCAGTGCATAGGCATCCAAAAGGAAGAGTTTTTTTTCGGTGTTTTCCATATTTGTCGAGTTATTGTATAAAGGTACTAAATCAAATGCTAATAGTGAACAAGAAAAGTCATAAAACGCGTTTCAGCCAAAGCCTCAAAACGGGGTCTCCGATGATGTAGCCTTTCGCGGTTGGTTCTATTAACTCTTTGGCTGTCAGTGCATTCTTCAGTCTTGTAATGTTTGAAGGAGAGCCATAGTCGTATTCCTCCCTGAGGTCTTTTTTCCCAAAGTCGGTCGATTGCCCGGCTAAGATAGCTCTCAAGAAATTGAGTTGGTAACTGGTCAGTGATTGTGTTTGCTCGATATAGACGATGGAGTTTTGGTCGACAAGGTCGTTAATGGCGGTCTTTAGGATGTCTTCGGTCACCTCTTTTTCTGTTAGAAGCCAAGTGTCGTATGCAAGTTGCTGGACGTATGATGATTGATAATCAACGCTTTCGCATAATTCTCTTACGAGTTGTTCCGAAATGTGTTTCCCTTGTTTGGCAAAACCTTCTTGGATGTAGGGCAACCAAGTCTCGAACGGGATATTTTTCAGGTAAAGTAATTCGCCGAACTTATAAAATGGGTAACTCTTCTTCTGGAAAAGATTGGTCATCATGTGCATCTTACTGCCATAGAGGCAATAAGATACGTTTTTCTGGTGTTGCCAAACCGTTCTCATGCGTTTTTGCACACTCAAAGAGTCGGGGAACTCGCCCACTTGCTGGAACTCGTCGATACAGACGACGATGCTGCAACCCTTGCGGTTCGCAATGATTTCAGGCAAGGATAACACTTCTTCGGGTTGGTGTGTTTTGGGAGTGATGCCCAACGAAACGCCGTATTCGCTTTGCCCGTCGAGCGAAAGGGAGATTTTGGGTACCAACCGTTCAATGAAGCCTTTGGCCAAGTCTTTCCACTCTTCCACGCGCGAGGCGGTTTGCTTCAAGACGGCTTCCGAAAACACGTTGTAGAAATCGTATTCATTGCGGCAAGAGAAAATATCCATCGTCACCACAATAGTGTCATTGGAGTTGACCATTGCGGCTACTTTATTGACCAACGAGGTTTTTCCCCAACGTCGTGGTGAGAGCAAAATAGTGTTGATGCCATATCTAAAATTAGATGAAAGGCGCTCAGTTTCAGCATGCCTTCCGATAAAGTGGCTGTCCTCAACGGGGATACCAAACATGAAAGGTTTATTGTCCATAACGTGTTCTAATTTGCTGCAAAGATACACAAAATTTTCCTATTATACAAGTTTGTGTTACACAAAGTTGTGTTACACAAAGTTGTGTTAATTATAAAATATTGATTACCAAATATATAAGCAATAATTTTAGAAAATTTGAAGTTGCTTTTTCCTGTTTCGGAAAGACTCCAAATCTGATGAGCTTCTATACAAGAATGACCAAAAAACTGAAAAAAAACGTCGTAATAAAAAAAAGTTGTACCTTTGCCGCCGAAAACGAGTATTATTTATTCACTTAAAAATTGAAAACTATGCAAGAAATTTTGAATGAAATCGTTCCGATCATTGCTGAAAAGCTTGGTGTGGATCCTTCAGAAGTCACTATGGAAGCCAGTTTCACCAACGACCTTGGTGCCGATTCATTGGACACCGTCGAACTGATGATGGAATTTGAAAAGAGCTTCAACCTCTCCATCCCGGATGACCAACAAGAAAGCATCGTCACCGTGGGTGATGTCGTCAGACTGATTGAAAAGATGCGTGCCGAAAACAATTGATTTTCGGTGATTTAGTAATCAATACCATCTAAATGGAATCGAAACGTGTAGTTATCACGGGTTTAGGTGCCATCACCCCTGTCGGAAATACCGTCAAGGATTTCTGGGAAGGCTTGGTGAACGGAAAAAATGGAGCCTGTGAGATTACCCGTTTCGATTCTTCTTTATACAAGACCCATTTCGCCTGCGAGGTGAAAGGGTATAACCCCGACGACTTTTTCGACAAGAAAACGTCACGCAAGTACGACTTGTTTGCCCAATTTGATATTGTGGCCGCCGATGAAGCCATCGTCGATTCTGGTATCACCCCCGAAAACACCGATTTCGACGATGTTGGCGTTCTGCTAACTTCGGGCATCGGTGGCGTCAATCATTTCTTTAACGAGTTGAAAGAGTTTTTTGTGAATGGCGACGGCACGCCGCGGTTCAGCCCCTTTCTCATCACGAAGATGATTGCCAACATGCCTGGCGGTGTCATTTCCATCAAATACGGTTTCAGGGGTCCCAATTACGCAACGGTGTCGGCTTGCGCATCATCGGCTCATGCTATCATGTCGGCTTTCGACCTCATTCGTTACGGCAAGAGCACGGTCGTCGTGGCAGGTGGCGCTGGTGCAGCTATCGGAGAATGTGGCATAGGCGGCTTCAACTCGATGAAGGCCCTTTCGACACGCAATGATGACTTTATGACCGCTTCCCGTCCCTTCGACCTCAACCGCGACGGTTTCGTCATGGGTGAAGGTGCTGGTAGCCTCGTGCTCGAAGAATACGAACACGCCGTGGCTCGTGGCGCGAAGATTTATGCCGAAATCGTGGGTGGCGGTGCTTCTGCCGATGCTTACCATATCACGGCTCCGCATCCCGAAGGCAAGGGTGGCATCCTCAGTATGCAGCGCGCCTTGAAGGATGCTGAACTGTCTCCCGAGGTCATCGACCACATCAACACGCACGGCACTTCGACACCCGCTGGCGACTTAGCTGAACCTATCGCCATCAAAGAGGTGTTTGGCGAACATGCCTTCGACATCAGCATCAATTCCACCAAGTCGATGACGGGTCACCTGTTGGGTGGCGCCGGTGCTATCGAGGCCATCGCTTGTGTGTTGGCTCTGAAGAACGGCATCATTCCGCCTACCATCAACCACTTCGACGACGACCCTCAAATCGACAGCCGCTTCGATTTCACTTTCCACAAAGCCCGCAAGCGCAACATCCATTATGCGCTCAGCAATTCCTTTGGCTTTGGCGGACAAAACGCCACTTTGATTTTCAAAAAATACGAATCCTAAGATGGCCTTTTTTTCTCGTCCCAAAGACCCCCAAGACAAGGCTCTTTACGAGTATATCCACAACATTTTTGGCTTTTATCCCAAAAACATCGCCTTATATCACGTGGCCTTCACGCATAAATCGATGTCAGACGAAAAGGTGGGCAATTACCATGTCAGTAACGAACGCATGGAATACCTTGGCGACGCCGTTTTGGGCACCGCCGTGGCCGACTACCTTTTTCGTACCTATCCCACCCAGCCAGAAGGTTTCCTCACCGAGATGCGCTCGCGCATCGTGAGCCGCGTTTCACTCAACAAGCTCTCTCAGAAACTTGGTTTCGAGGAATATATCCGTCATGCTCCCGACTCCGGCTCGGGGCAAGGCTTCAAGTCGATAGGCGGCAATGCTTTCGAGGCCTTGATGGGTGCCATCTACCTTGACAGAGGGTATGATTTTGCCAAGCACATCATCATCGACCGCATCATCAAGATCCATATCGACATGGATGAGTTGCAGCAGACGAATGTCAACTTCAAGAGCAAGTTGCTCGAATGGTCGCAGAAGAACAAGAAGAAGCTTGAATTCAAGCTGTTGGAAGAGGTGGGCACTGGCAACAAAAAGATGTATCATGTTCAGATTGTCATCGACGAAAAGTCATACGCTGATGCTTTGGACCGCTCCATTCGCGGCGCTGAACAACTCGCTGCAGAGAAAACATACAATACTTTAAATCCAGCGGAGTAATTGGATTCCCTTCGGGAATGGAATTTTGTCGCTTTTATTTGCGGCGGCTAATGGTCCTTAAAGTTTGGTAGACCCTCAATCCGCCGCCTATGTTAGTTTATCCGCATTCCATTCCTTTAGGGAATTTTTTTTTCAAAAGAAATCTATATCTTTGCGGCATGAATCCCAAAGACAAGAAAATACAAATCGCGTCGTTTGACGACACTACCGTCGTTGGCATTAATTCGAGTTTGCCCGACTACAAGCTGGCTTGGTGTGTCAACAAAGCCCTTGCCATCGACTTATCGCGCTACGACGACCTTGTTTTCGAAGGCGACTCTTTCGCTTTTTATTACTACACTGCTGGTGAGAACTACAACGTCTACAACCTTGTCAGCCTCAACAGTCGCGACCGAGTGCTCTATCCTTTCAAGCCCCGTTTGGACTACCTCTTCCTCATCCAGAACACCCTTTCGGCTGAGCGTCAAACCATCATTATGCGCAGCCTGCGCCAAACGGAAGGCATAACCCATGCTTTTGTTTTGGAGAAAGACAAAAACCTCCGCTTCGTCCTCGAAACCATTGCCGACTGCGAGCAGCAGATGATTAACAAGAAAAGACGGCAAACCGATATTCATGCGGTCAAACAACAAATGCAGGAGCAAGAAGAAGCATTGGCCAAGCTTAGGGCTCAATCCTGATGTTTATCCCGCTTCCTTCAGTCACGAAAGAAGCAATACCGTCTCCAATCCCTAACGTAAAGCGGTTTTTCCCTTCCTTGATGTCGCTGCTGACAACGGTGAATAGATGTCCGTGGTAAGTCTCGTGAGCAGGGATGAGGATGTCATCATCGTAATGGCAGTAGCCGAAATCATCGCTGGAGAGGTATTGCGCCTTAATACATAGGTCGAACTCAGGATGATGGAAATCAACGGTTTGGTCGTATGGATTATGGATGGAAAAGTCCACATGGATGGTGTCGCCGTGATGGAAGGTGAGTGATTCTGAGTTAGTGATACATATTTCCGTCACCAAGCGGTTGGCCGACTGGAAATGCTCGGCGATAAAACCCTTGAATGCAACGCCATTAATCATATAATCCTTTGATAATCTGTGGAGTGGCGAGCAAACAAACACACTTTCACACGTCCAATTCCTATCAAACTGCCAGAGGTCAAACTGTGTTTTGCGATCGTAGTAGCTTTTTAATGTGGAGCTTTCCTTTCCCGTGAAATAGTGGTACAAGGAGGGTTGCTGAAATGATCCTTGGAAGACCACAGGACAGTCGCCCGCCACTAGCTCGATGGCCTTGTAGTATTTTTCTTTGCCATGGTAGCCAAAGCGGTCGGCAAAAGGCGTCAACAGGAGGATTCTGAAGGTCAGCACCAATAGGAGGGAAGGAAAGACGAACCACTTGATGTATTTTCTTAACTTATCGTCAATCAATGCTTTGCGGTAAACCAAAACCACCGCTGGGATGACACATACGATGGTCCAATGCGGCTCCACATGCCCGCGGAACGCCATGAGCCAAAAGAAGAAAAAGAACCCGATGAGGATAAACTTTAATCCTCGTTCGAAGACCCCGGTAGGCATCCCCCCTTTAAGGGGGGTAGGGGGGATTAAAACACGATTCCTATTCTTTATCAATACATACACTACCGCCCCAAACGTAAACGGATTGAAAATCAGCAACTGATTAGGCAAATACTCAAAGAAATAACTCCAGCGGAAGGCTTCGTTGCGCTGCGTCAGGTGATACCTAAAACTCGGAAAATCATTGCTGACTTGCCACAAGATATGCGGTGTCAACAAAGCCAAAGCCAATAAGCACGCCACCCAAAACTTTCCGTCTTTCAGCAGTTTAAGGTTGGATAGAACGATTAATCCCAAAAGCAGGAACGCATGGTATTTGCTGTAAATCATCAAAGCCATCATTGTTCCCATCAGAAGGGTGTTTTTCCATGTTTTTTCGGCCAAATATCGTTGGTATATTAATAGGAACAAGGCCGAAAACAAAATGAGGCTCGCATCGGGCGTGGTGACGAAACCATAGATGTTGAACATTATGATAGAGAAGGCGATGATGAAGAAAAGGATTAAATGCTTTTGAGTCAGCGTTTCGACAGGCTCAACGACCTTGTTTTGTGCCGTTGGTTCAAGGTCCCTGAGCTTGTCGAAGGGCCGATCTATGGCAATCAACCACATCACAAACAGCGAAAGACATGACGTAATAATGGTAAAAAGCCTTACGCCTAAGTTGCCCGAAAAAAAGATGCTGCTCAAAAAAGTCATCAGCCCCACCATGGGCGGGTGGTCATAATAACCCCAGGCAAGGTGTTCGCCATAGAGGGCATAATAGGCTTCGTCCTCCTGGATTTCGGTGAAAATGCTCTGCAACAGGTTGATGACAAACCAAATGAAAATGCCACAACAAAGGCAAAATCTCCAATTGAATCTTTTGTCCTTTGTCATGGCATTTTTCGTTTGTAGGACTGTCACAACATGGCAGCCGCATAGGAAACCAATCCGTGCGGCTGCCATAATATGACAGCCCTACAGTTGATTATCCCACGTGAATGTTTTCCTTCACCAGTTTCATGATTTTCTCGTTGTCGTTGCCTAATTCAGCGCGGAGGTTGGCATCATTGAAATTGGTAAGGTATTTAATCATGTAGTCGACGATGGCGTCGGAGAACACGCCCTTGGCGGTGTATATCTCGCGGTCCTTGTCGAGTTCCTTGGCGGCAGCCACGCAGCTGTCGGGCAGCTGTTCAAGCGACTCCTGCAATTTCTTGTTCTTGTCGTCGTGGATGTTGACGCCGAGGCCGACGTAGGTCTTTTCGGCCACTTCAAGGGCGTTGGGCATCTCGAAGCCGTGACGGGCGGCAGCGCAGAGGGCGGCCATCAGCAGGTACATGTCGGCGCAGCCGTCGGAGGCACGCCATTCGAAGGTTTGCTTCTCGCTGAAGTCCTTGTTTGACTTCTTCTCCAGCGGGTTGGCGTTGGCTGACATGTCCTTGCCATTGTTAATCCAGCCGAGCGGCACGCGCACCAAGGCGCTGCGGTTGCTGTAGGACCAGCACAACGAAGTCGGGGCTTCCTGATGAGGCACCAAGCGCAGGAACGACAGCGGGTTGGGATTGCCGAAGGCAGGCAGCGAGGTGCCAGCGTCCATATAGCCGGCGATGGCCTTCTTGCCATAGTCGCTGAGTTCGCCCTTGTTGACCATCACGCTCTTGCCGTCCTTGGTGAACTTGCAGTGTACGTGCATTCCCGAACCAGCCTTACCCACGGTGATCTTCGGTGCGAAGGTCAGTGTGACGCCGTATTCGTAGGCCAATTGGCGCATGATCCATTTGGCAACGACGAGTTGGTCGGCGGCGTCTTCGATGTTGGTGGGCAGGAACTCGATTTCGTTCTGCTCATAGATCTTACCGTCCTTGGTGAAGTTACCCACTTCGCTGTGCCCGTACTTAATCAAGCCACCAGCCTGTGCGATGAGGCGCATGGCTTCGACGCGGTACTCGGTGAACTTGTTGAACGGGGCGCTCTCGTGATAACCCTTTTGGTCGGGCACTTCGTAGATCTCTTCGTCGTCGGCGATGATGTAGTATTCCAGTTCGCCCATGGTCTCCATCTGCAAGCCCGTGGTCTTCTTGAACACTTCGTGAGCCTTGTGGAGGATGTGTTCAGGTGAACTCTCGAAAGGCTCGCCGTCGCGGTTGTAGAACGAACAAAGGATGTCCAAGGTGGGCGTCTCGGTGAAGGGGTTACGGAAGGCGGTCTTGTACTTCGGCACCACATAGAGGTCGCTCTTGCCGGCTTCGATGAAGGGGAAGAGGCTCGAACCATCGACGCGCTCACCAGCGGTGAGGATGTTTTCGAGGTGTTCGAGGCTGTGGATCACGAAGTTCAAGGTCTTCAGTTTGCCGTCCCAGCCACAATAGTGGAAGTTGACGAATTCGATTTGGTTTTCCTCGCAATAACGAATGATGTCGGCGCGAGTGAACTCTGCTGCAGGCTTTTGAAGGTACTGCACCAGACGATTGGGGTTCATGGCAATTCTTTGGTCCATTACGATTTGTATTTCAGATTTAAAGATTTAAAAATTCAAGATTTAAAATTCAAAGATTTCGCCGGCGTTTCGACAGTCTAAACGACCTTCGCTTCAATGTGTCGTGGAGGTCCCTGAGCCTGTCGAAGGGCCGTTCTAAGACATTCAATTTTGCGCAAAGATAGTGAATATTCCGTCATAAAAAGACAAAAGAAGAATAAATGCTGTTTTTTCCTTTGAATCCATGGTTTTTTCCTACTTTTGCGCTAACAAAAGCAAGAATTATGGCACTTAGAGACTGGATGATTTCATTCAACAACGCCAAGACCATGGAAGCTAACGGCGAGGAAGGTCCTGAACTGATAGCGGAATACGAGCGCGTGTTGTCCAAATTGGGCGAAGGGCCGCTCACCGAGGCACAGGAAAATGTCCGCAAGGAAGTTTACCGCAACCTATATGAGCTGTATATGCTTAATGGGGATGAGGAGAAGGCGGAAGAATACAAATAATTTAGGCAAAAAGGTCATCAAGTAGCACTTCTGATTGCACACGGTTGCTGTACATGTTCTTAGCTATGCAGAAAGTGGTAACGAAATATAACAGCCAAATCTTCAAAATTTTGCATGATTTGGACAAGTTAAATTTGCCCCTTTTTAGAGTTTGTTTAAATTTCAATTCGATAATGTGTTGGGTATGGTTTTCGAAAAGGCGATTTGAACCATGGCTTCGGAGGATTCGGAGTAGAACTCGTAGTCCAAGACAATCCTTCCTGCCGAATGCAATGCGAAGCTTCTTGCCAAGCGTGTCCATGATGTCCCAAAGCGAATTTCCCCTTTTTCTTTTCGTTGGCTTCAGGTTATTTTCAATATGCCACTGATTATCAGTAAGGTTGGTTGAGTATCTTCTATTTGTATCTAAATAATTGGAAACCAAAAAGAGATGAATAAATATCATATTAATACTTTGATTATCAATTATTTATATTACTTTTCTATGGTCTATTCAATCCTTTTTATCCGTTTTTAAACAGCTTCTTAATAATTCAATCGAATGCTATTCCTTACGGGAATCAGAGCAATCCCGTAGGGCTTTTCGCTCGGTAAAAAAGCAATAACCAATCTTTAACAATCCATAGAGATGTGCGTGGCTATAACCCCTTACCTAAACGGCTCCATCACCCGCTCAAAAATGCCGTTCATGTAAGCCAACGCCATACCATAGTTGCTAATCGGGATGCCTTGGTTGACAAAGAGATTCGTACGGTTGAGCAGTTGCTTGCGCGTGCTCATGCAGCCACCGCATTGGATTGCCATGGCATATCTCTCAGGATGCTCGATGGGCGACAAGCCCGCCACATACTCAAAATGGATGTCTTTTCCGGTGTATTTCAGTATCATGCGTGGCAACTTCACGCGGCCAATGTCCTCGCATGTACTATGGTGAGTACACGATTCGAGCAATAATACCGTGTTGCCGTCTTTCAACTGTGAGAGATGCGGCGTCCCTTTCACGTAGTTGTCGAAATCGCCGCGCAAGCGGGCCATGACGATGCTGAAACTGGTCAAGGGGATGTCGGCAGGTACGATTTTGCTTACATAGCCAAACACCTGGCTGTCGGTGACAATCAAGGCGGGCTTGGGCATGGTGTCGAGGTATTGCTGCAAGTGAGTCTCCTTCAGCACCACACAGATACATTCGTTGTCCAAAACGTCGCGGATGGCCATCACTTGCGGCAAAATCAACCGGCCTTCGGGGGCTTCCGAGTCGACGGGACAGACCAAAACCACCACCTCGTTCGGTTGGATGATGCCACCCAACAGCGACACTTTCTGATAGGCACTCTCAGGGATAGTCTTTTTCAATGCTTCGACCAACGGAGCAATGTCATCGTTTCTTGAAACACTAAAGTCCAAAACTTTAGCACCTGTATTCTGCTCCATTACTGCTTTCACAACGGCAAGAAGCGGCTCTCCGTCGGCCTTGTTGTGGACGATGAAAAACGGCACCACCAATTCTTTCATTCGGGCAATCAGCTGCTTCTCAGGCTCGGCGAAGTTGTTTCCCGTGACGACGAGGATGGCACAGTCGATTTCCTCCAGCACCTTCATCGTCTTCTCCACACGCTGCTGTCCCAGCTCGCCCACATCATCGATGCCGGCCGTGTCGATGAGCATACAAGGCCCTATGCCGAAAATTTCCATGCTTTTCTTGACGGGATCAGTGGTGGTGCCAGCTGTATCGCTCACGATAGCGATGTTTTGTCCCGTCAGGAGGTTGATGAGGCTGCTTTTGCCGCAGTTTCTGCGACCGAAAATGCCGATATGAGGCTTCAAATCTTTTGCCATTTGCTGTTGTTTTTCAATTTTGACGCAAAAATAGTAGTAAATTGTTTATTGTTGAACTGTTTAATCGTTTAAATCTTTGATTCGACATAGTCAATTGTTGTTCGACTATGACTGATGATAATGACCATGACCGTCTCAATCTCGGAAAAACTGGTCATGGTCATAGTCAATGGTCATGGTTTTTTGATTTTTTTAATTTACTATAAACCAATAATATATCCGACAGCAAACGACAACAAACGACTACAGTCGACTACAAACGTTTAATCAACGGCTTAGTCTTGACAAGTGTTGTTACTTTGCATCGTCAAACCGACGGGTAGGGCAACTTGCCAAGAGGGGCGACACGGCAAATCAAACTTATACATTAATTACTAAACACACACAACCATGAGTACAATGAGAAATTCGGTCATGCTGATTGGCCGCCCGGGTGCAGAACCTGAAACGAGAACCTTCAACGACAACCGCGTCGTCACACGCTTCAACCTCGCCGTGAACGAGACGCGTCGCAACGCCAACCACGAACAAGTGAAAGACACGCAGTGGTTCACCGTGGTGGCATGGGACAAGACGGCAGAGCGCGTCGCGCTGGCCGTGAAGAAAGGCAAGCGCATCGCCATCGACGGCACCTTGCGCAACAATGAATGGACCGACAAGAATGGCCAGCGCCATACGTCAACCGAGATCCACATGAACAACTTTATCCTCCTCGATTGGGGCAAAGAACAAAACAGCTAAACATCTGACACGAGACTGCGAGACTGCGGGACTGCGGGACGAAGAATCCTCGAAGTCACGGAGTCTCGAAGTCCCGAAGTCAAAAAATCAACTATTATTCACCAACAAACACACAAAACTATGAGTACAATGAGAAACTCGGTCATGCTGATTGGCCGCCCAGGTGCAGAACCTGAAATCAAGACCTTCAACAACAACAAGGTGGCACGTTTCCGTATCGCAGTAAATGAGAGCCGCAAAAATGCTAACGGCGAGTGGGTTGACAACACACAATGGTTTCCCATCGTGGCATGGGGCAGTCTGGCCGAACGGGTCGAAAAACACGTGACAAAAGGCACACTGCTCGCCATTGACGGAAGCCTTCGCAACAACGAATGGACTGACGACAAAGGCCAACGCCATTCCAGTACTGAAATTTGGATTAGCGACATAATTCCATTAATTGCAAAGAATTAATTTGCAATTCACGATTTTGGTGTAACTTTGCAGCCATAAATTCATTATGGTTATGTTTCACCGCAGTTTACTCCGCAGAGCGATAGCGGCTTCGCTTCTTGCCCTTTCATTATGGGCAGGCCCGCCCGAAGCCAATGCGCAATCTACCAAGCCTGGGTTAGATTTCTTCTCAGGCTTGGATTTCAATTTCAAGGACATGGATTTTGAAACCCAATACAAATTCTTGATTCGCCTTACGCCTGGCTTTAAGTGGAATTTTGGAGACCATTGGCAAGTGGTTGGACAGATGCAGATTCCAGTTTTGAACCAATATGGCACTGAATATAGTTTTGTAGAACTTAGAGCACTCAATATCAGTAAGGAATTCAACATCAAGAGTTTGTATCTCAGGGCCTCGGTAGGAGCCTTCACTCAAAATCGGTATGGCGTCGACTTGAAGGCGTTCTTGCCTTTGTGCGATTGGTTCGCCTTCGAGGGTCAAGCAGGTTATGTCGGCTCGGTTTTCCTGTTTCCTTACTGGGAAATCGTTGCACCCAATCGGTTTGTGGGAACCATTGGAGGCGACATTTACCTACCACGATGGAACACCCAATTTCGGGGGGTCGTAGGCAAGTATTTATACGACGATATTGGCGCCGAGGCGGAAGCTATGCGCCATTTCAACCATACTACCATTTCGGTGTATGCCCGATGGAGCAACAAGTTCAACTTCGACGGCGGTTTCAAGGTCATCATCATGCTTCCGCCTTATCGCCGCACCCATAGGGCTGTGAACATCCGTCCCGCTTCCAACTTCCGTTTGGCCTATACTGTAATGTACCGACAATGGAACAACAAGATGTACTACACCGACCCCGAGCAAAATGAGCGCGACGGCTGGTTCAGCCGCGACCTACTACATTGGGGCAGCCATAACATGGAACCGGATTTCATCATCAAAGAAAAGACGAAAAAATGAAACACCTTTATATTATAACTGCAGTATTGCTCTTGTGGTGGTTGCCTCAAACGGTTCAAGCCCAACAGTATACAGGCATTTCTGGACTCGTTCATATTCCAACAGCCGAAACAAACCACGAGGGAGATGCCTTTATTGGAGCTCATTTCCTCAACAAGGCAATGACACCCGACACGGGTTTCCTTTATCTCGGTGAAAAATACCACACTTTTGACTACTATGTCGCCTTGACACCCTTCAGTTGGTTAGAAATGAGTTATGTGTGTACGGAACGGATGAGAGCCAAAGACGATCAAACCGGACAAATCAAATGGAGCAAAGACCGTTATGCCTCGGTGAAAATACAACCTTTGAAGGAAGGTAAATACTGGCCGGCAGTGGCGATTGGTGGTAATGATGTGTTTACAACCGACCTTGGGTCGAGCAGCCCCGATGTGCAGCTTTACTTCTCAAACGTATATATAGCCGCCACCAAGCATTTCACCTTTGCGGGCAATGAGTTGGGCTTGACAGTGGCCTATCGCCATTTCTTCCGTAGCTACAATTCCAAATGGAATGGCGTGGTGGGAGGCATCACTTTCCGTCCATCGTTTTTCCCGCAGTGGAGGATAATGGCTGAGTACACGGGCAATGAGTTCATTCTTGGTACAGATGTGTTGCTCTGGCAGCATCTGCGTTTACAAGGTAGCGTGAAAGACTTCAAGCACTTTTATGGAGGGGTTTGCCTGCAATTCAACCTGTTAGGAAAGAAATATACGTATTAAACACGAACTATCATCGTTTTATCACGAATGAATCCGAGATTTAATTCTTGGCTAATCCAAGATTGATTTTAAGTGAAAAAATGAAAAAAAAACGAAAATTTTGTGCTGGCATGAAAAAAATCCTTAATTTTGCAGCGCGAGTTTATATCCTACAACAGAATTTGAATAAATATAAACATCATAACTATGAAGAAATTTATAATGACTTTTTTGGTGGCTGGTCTTGTGATTACATCGGTTTTAAGCCTCAATTCGTGCAAGAAGACGGACACGAATGCAAATGTTGATAATGAAGAATGGGTTCCAACTTTCGATGAATTTATTACTTATGAGGAGATTCAAGATGAAGGAACTAGAGACAGTTATGTGGAGTGTTATTACTGTGGTTTCCACATTCCTGCCTGCCCTGATGACCCGCCGTATGTGGACCATTGTCATTTTTGTGCAACTCACTCACATGTTCATTGGTTTGAACCAGAAGACGATTGTTATTCTCCCAATCAAGTAGGTGAATGTCCATACAAATTTGTTCGTAGACACAGACATGTAATTACGTATGCTCCTCTTAGCGGTTTCTACTGGCATAGTTTTCATGCTGGTGGTGCTGGTGGAGGACATGAATGATATATTAGAATTGAGCAAAACAAAAAACGAGGGCGACAAGATTTCCCTCGTTTTTTGTTTATCCCGTCACCATAAACACGCGTGCGTCTTTCCACTTGGAATGGCGTAGCATCTCGTTGGTGAAGTGCGTGCGGCTTCCCACTTGGTCAAGCAGTTCCTTCGCCTTGTCGAACTGGCGCAACTCGCGATAAATCTCTGGCAACTCAAGGTCTATTTGCTCCTCGGGATGCTTTTCCAATAGCGCCAAGAGGCGCTTTAGGTTTTCGGTGAAATCCTTATGGTTTTTGAGGAACAGTTTTTCGCCTTCAAGAATCGTCTTTCGGTTGCAATGCCACACACCGAAACTCATGAAACCGTTGAGCAAATATTTCAGACGCACATGCTGATGGTTACGGTGCAAGTCGTTGTAAGCCCACCAAAGGAACCGTCGCAGATAGATCTCCTTTTTCGGTTCGTAGTGGCTTTTCTTCAGGAAGGTCTTGTAATGGTTGACCAAAGCCATTTTCCCTTTGTTGTCAGAGAAACTGATGCCGAAGAAACGCCAGGTGTTCCATGAATAGATGTCAGCATCGGGTTTTTCGTAGGTGATAAGCGGCTCAACAGGATTTTCAACCCAGAAAATATGTCCACACGAAGGACACATGATCATTTTCTGAGGTGTGGTGATGTAGTTGTCGTTCAGCACCTTGCCATCCGAATACAAGATAGCCTCATTCACCATCTCAGCCTTCAGGTTGCGACCTTCGAGCCAGGCTTGGCAATGCGGACATTGGAAATAAAACGAGTCGTATTTCAGCATCTTGTATCTTGTATTTTGGGCGGTAAAAGTACAACTATTTTTATTTTCTGCCAAAATCAGCAGGGATTTCGCCCCAGATTTCCGTCTTCCATTTCAGAATCGGTACCTCGATGGCGTTCTCATTCAGCCATTTCTCAGCGCGTTCGATCAGTTGGAACAAATAGTCGTTTTTGGCGTTTCGTTGTAGTTTGGTCTTGCATTTCTTCTGGCGAATCCAAAGCTGTGCATTGACCGAGTCGCTATAGATGGGATAACTCATTTTTTTCTGCTTCTGCCAAGCCAAAGCATGCACAATGGCCAAAAACTCGCCGATATTGTTAGTGCCGTTTTCAAAAACGGGGCTTTTGAACAACTGCACCGACATGGCAGGTTGTGTGCCAAAATCCACGAAAACACCTTGGTATTCCATTTTGCCCGGGTTGCCCGAACAAGCGGCATCGACGGCAATGGCGGGACTGACAGGTTGCTCTTTTGCTTTCGAAAGGTCGACAGCAGGAACCACGTCTTTGCCCCAATACTTGTCAGGGCCTTCCTTGAAAGCAGTTTCGGCGCTTGTGCGGTCGGGAAAGCCTTTGTATTTGGCTCCTTTGACGCCCTCTATCTCTTTCTTGCAGGTCTCCCAACGATCGTAGATGCCTGGGGTACGACCTGACCAAACGACATAAAACTTGTTTTTCGACATGGGCGCAAAAGTAGAAATTTTTACCTTAATAGTAACCTTTCCATACCATCAGAACTGAAAAAAAGCTAATTTTGCCGCCTTAAAATTCAAGACCTTATTTGCATTATTATTATCATGAAAATTTTGCGTCGTTTATTATTCTTCATCATTGCCGTATCGATTTGCGGTAACCTCCATGCACAAAGCCAAAAATCGTTGGCAGAGCTTATGCGCCAAAGAGACGAATATTATTTCAGCGTCAACGTGCAAGACCCATCTGAAATTCAAGTCATCAACACGATTTGTTCCGTCGATGCCACCAACGGCAGCACTGTCGTTTGCTATGCCAACCCAACCCAATACAACAACCTGTTGGCCGCTGGCTACCAACCCCATTTGCTGACTCCGCCATCGTTGCGCGAGGAAGTCGAAATGTACGACCCGCAGCGCGACACCTACGATTGGAACGCCTATTTGACCTATCAGCAATATGTCGACATGATGGAAGGTTTCCCCACAACAGCAGTCAACGGCAGGACTTGTACTTTGCTTGACTTGGGAACGCTTTCCACCAGCAACCACCGCAGGATTTTGGGCGTAAGACTGAACAATGGCCAACCTGATGGCAAGCCCAAGTTCCTATACACCTCCACCATGCACGGCGATGAAGTGACGGGAATGATACTGATGCTCCGACTCATCGATGAGTTTTGCACCAGCACGGATTCACGCATCGTCAATTTGTTGAACAATCTTGACATCTTCATCTTCCCCTGCACCAACCCTGACGGCACTTACTATGGCGGCAACAACACCGTCAACGGTGCACGTCGTTACAACGGTAACAATATCGACCTCAACCGCCATTTCCCCGACTTTGACGACGGCCCGCATCCCGATGGGGCTTCTTACTACCAAGACGAAGCGCAATGGATGATGGATTTGGCCCAACAATACCTGTTTACCATGGGTGCCAACTATCATGGTGGTGCTGAAGTGGTCAACTATCCTTGGGACACCTACCAACCCGTCCACCCCGATGATGCCTGGTGGCGATTGGTCTGCACGGAATATGTCACCAACGCCCGTGCGGTTCACTCCTCCTACATGACCGACACTTACAGCAGCGGCATCACCAACGGCTATGCCTGGTACACCATCAACGGCAGCCGTCAAGACTACATGAACTACTACGGCCAATGCCGTGAACTCACCTTGGAATGTTCCTCTTCGAAGACCCCGAGCGCCTCACAACTACCCAACTTCTGGAACTACAACCACAACAGCATGCTTACCTATATGGAGCAATGTCTGAAAGGTGTGCATGGCGTGGTGAGAGATGCTAACACCCAACAACCCATCGAAGGCGTAACGGTGAAAGTGCAAAACCACGATGCCTTAGGCTCATGGGTAACCTCACATGCCGTCGGCGATTTCCACAGACCTATCAAAGGCGGAAATTACACCTTTAAATTCACTAAGGAAGGCTATTGCTCAGAAACCGTTGACGTATCCATCACCGATGGTGGGCGTGTCGACCTTGAAGTGTACCTTAGTCCTTCGGGGAGCTGCGCTGTTGAATGTTATGAAAACACCTTGCCCACAGCTGAGGGTAACTACGTGATGGGCTATCGCAACGGCAACACGCTCACCATGCCTACCAATAGCGGTGGTTCGTCTTCCACCGCCACAGTGAATATCACTCCCAACGAAGAGGATGGCTTTGCCGTGGAAGAGGGCGAAATAGAAAGCCCATTTGTTTTGACCTCGGCGGGAACGTCAGGACAATACTACATTTCCTATAACGGCTACTATCTCACAAGAAGCACAAGTGGTTGGGGCTCTGGCAACAAGGCCATCACCTGGAGTACTTCGCAAAGCAACAACAACCGCTGGACCATCAGCGACACTGGCATCAGCCAGACTTCATCGAGCAGTTGGGGAGGTAGCACCACCTATTATCTGTTTTATAGTGGAGGCTCTTTCTACACGGGTACCAGCAATAACAACAACATCACTTTCTACCAAGAAGGCGACTGTCCTGGAGCAAGCCACACCATTAGCGTTTCGGCTAACCCAAGCGATGGCGGCACCGTCACAGGCGGTGGCAGCTATCAAGATGGAGAATCATGTACCGTAAGCGCTACTGCCAATGCCAACTACACCTTTGAAAACTGGACTGAAAACAACAATGTGGTGTCGACCAACGCTAATTACACCTTTACCGTATACAATTCCCGCAACCTCGTAGCCCATTTCACCGCTATCCCCTTGCCCACTTACAATGTGAGTGTGACAGCCAATCCAGCCAATGGCGGTAGTGTAGCAGGTGGCGGCACCTACACCGAAGGAGAGTCTTGCACCATCACGGCAACGCCTAATGCCAACTACACCTTCAACAACTGGACTGAAAATGGCGAGGTGATTTCTTCTGATGCAAGCTACACCTTCACTGTTAACGCTAACCACAACCTCGTGGCTAACTTCACCTACATTCCGCCGACCTACACCGTCAGTGTTTCGGCCAACCCGACCAACGGTGGCACCGTCGCAGGTGGTGGCACTTACACCGAAGGAGAGTCTTGCACCATCACGGCAACACCTAATGCCAACTACACCTTCAACAATTGGACTGAGAATGGTGAGGTGATTTCATCTGACGCAAGCTACACTTTCATCGTAAATGAGAGCCACAACCTTGTGGCTAACTTCACCTACATTCCGCCGACCTACACCGTCAGCGTTTCGGCCAATCCGACCAATGGTGGCACCGTCGCAGGTGGTGGCAACTACACCGAAGGAGAGTCTTGCACCATCACCGCAACAGCCAGCAATGGCTATACCTTCAACAATTGGACTGAGAACGGTGAGGTGATTTCATCTGATGCCAGTTATACTTTCATCGTAAATGAGAACCACAATCTTGTGGCTAACTTCACCTACATTCCGCCTACCTACACCGTCAGTGTTTCGGCTAACCCGACCAACGGTGGCACCGTTACAGGTGGAGGCACTTACACCGAAGGAGTGTCTTGCACCGTCACGGCAACAGCCAGCAATGGCTATACCTTCAACAATTGGACTGAGAACGGCGAGGTGATTTCTTCTGATGCCAGTTATACTTTCACGGTGAATGAAAACCACAATCTTGTGGCCAACTTCACTATCAACACTTACACCGTCAGCGTGGCGGCTAACCCGAGCAACGGCGGGAGTGTAACTGGTGGAGGGAGTTTTACTTATGGTCAAAGCTGCACCATTACCGCCATAGCCAATGATGGTTTCACCTTCATCAACTGGACTGAGAATGGCAGCTACGTCTCTTCCAATCCAAGCTATTCCTTCACCGTGAACAGCAATCGGAATTTTGTGGCTCACTTTACTGAGAACCCACTCCCCACCTACACCATAACCGTGGCAGCCAACCCAGCCAATGCTGGCACCGTTGTGGGCAATGGCACGTATCAAGAAGGACAATCTTGCACCGTGACCGCAATGCCTGTTGTTGGATATAGCTTCATCAACTGGACAGAGAACGATGTTGAAGTATCAACAAACTCAAGCTACACCTTCACGGTCACTGGCAACCGCGACCTCGTTGCCAATTTCGATGCAAACACATATACTATTGATGTAGTCGCCAGTCCAGCTGAAGGCGGCTCAGTGTCTGGTGGTGGCACATTCCACTACGGTGAGACAACCACACTTACAGCCACTCCTAATGCTCACTACGAATTTGTTAGATGGAGCGATGGCAACACCGACAACCCGCGCACCGTCATAGTGACAGGAGATGCCACTTACACAGCGGTCTTCAGGGAAATTGCCCCTCTCCTTTACTCCATTACTGCTGAGGTGAATCCAGAAGAAGGTGGAGAAGTATTTGGCGATGGTGTTTACCCAGAAGGCGCCAACATCATTCTGACGGCCATTGTCTACACGGACTACACCTTCAAGAACTGGACTGAAAATGGCGTTGTAGTCAGCTACGATGAAAGCTATGCTTTTACTGTGACTGGGAATCGTCACCTTGCCGCCAACATCATACATATCGACGGAATTGAGGAACAAAACGACATCACGTTTGCCCTCTATCCCAACCCAGTCAGCAACAAACTGACCATTGAGGCCTCAGAAGCTATCAACCAAATTGAAATCTTCAACATTGTTGGCACTACGGTCTTCAGCCAGAAGAACTGCGGCGACAAGGTGGAAATCCACACTGCTGACTTGCCCGCTGGCACATATCTCATCCGTATGACAACACCAAGCGCCACCGAGGTGAGAAGGTTCGTGAAGAAATAATCTCTCGTATTACTATAAAAAATGCTCCGTAGGAGCTTTCTTCTAATAACAAAAAACAATATTCCAACAAGATATGCTCCGTAGGAGCTTTCTATTGTTTGATTATTAGAAGCCGTCTATAATCAGAAACCGACCGTCTATAGATTCCCAAGGGAATGACATAGACGGTCGGTTTGATATAAATACCCCTATTATCGGGATTGATAGGATTATATTCCCAAAGAAATATTCAAACCTTTTGCCGTATTCACTAAGTCGCTGTCGATAGTGACGAGGTTAGGCTTGGAAACAGCTTCTTTCAATGAGACGGCCACCACATCGGGATGATGATAAGCCACCATCTGGCCAAATTGGCCATTGAGGACCATTTCAAAGGCTTTTACGCCAAACTCAGCACTGAGCACACGGTCGTAAGCAATCGGCACACCGCCACGTTGCAAGTGACCGAGGGTGGTCTCACGCATATCGTGATTGAAGCCTGCCGCCTTCATCTCCTCGATGAAACGACGACCGATACCTCCCAATTTTTTGTTCTCGTAGCCGACTTCTGTGCTGATTTCGTACACCTGCTGGCCATCTTTGGGACGTGCGCCTTCCGAAGCCACCACCACGGCAAAGCCACGATCATGATGGAAACGTTGCTCCAAACGAGCCTTCACCACGTTGATGTCGTAAGGGAATTCGGGCAACAGGCACACCTCTGCTCCACCAGCGATAGCAGAATGCAAGGCAATCCAGCCGGCATCACGGCCCATCACTTCGAGGACGAAGACACGGTTGTGTGATGCCGCTGTGGTGACAAGCTTGTCGACGGCCTCAGTAGCAATCTGCACGGCAGTTTGGAAACCGAAGGTGCATTCCGTCGAGGAGAGGTCGTTGTCGATGGTCTTGGGCACACCGATGATGTTCAGGCCCTTTTCGTAAAGTTTCTGCGAGATACGCTGCGAACCGTCGCCACCAATGCTGATGACGGCGTCGATGCCCATGTATTGCAGCTTACGCAGCATCTCGTCAGAGCGGTCAACGGTGCTCCAAGTACCGTCGGCGTTCTTGACGGGCCAGTTGAACGGGCCGCCTTTGTTGGTGGTTTCAATGATGGTGCCACCACGGAAATGGATGCCACGCACCGACTCGGGCGTAAGCCTGACGACCTCAGTGGGTTCCCATAGAATGCCGTTGTAGGCTTGTATGCTACCAAGCACTTCCCAATCTTTCTCTTGGGCGGCTCTCTTGACGATGGCGCGAATCACAGCGTTGAGGCCTGGACAGTCGCCGCCACCTGTAAGGACTAATAGTCTTTTCATGTTTCTTGAATTATCTTATTTCCAAATTTTCTCGATACGAGTAGCCAGTTTCTTAATCGCACGGTCCACATCCCTTTGACGCGTGAGAGCAAAACGGTTGGAGGAGCGGCACGAGGCCACCACCTTGCCCGTCATGTAGTCTTCGAAGGTGACGCTAAGCACCGATTCTTTCGGGGTGGAAGTAGCGGAATACTTCACCAAAACGAGTTTTTCCTTCTGTTCGGACGAAAGGTCCTCGATGCGACGTTCACCCACCATTTGCAGACGTGTGGCTTCGATAGCATCATAGATGCCCGGCTCGATTTCGATGTCGGTCGCTGTGCCGAAGGCATTACGGGTTTGTACTAAGGAAGCGTACTCATACTTGCTGAGGTTCACGCCTTTTGATGTCATGGATTTGTCCGTGTTGCATGAGCTTAATACGAGTGCTCCTAATAGGACGATGAGGTAGGTTTTTAAACTTTTCATAGCGGTATTATTATATTTCGTTGTTTCTTTTTTCTGTTCAATAATTTGACCACCCAAAGTAACAAAGAGTTGGATTAATTGCAGAAAAGCATTATTGGTCTCGTCAAATTGTATGGTCATAGTTCTCTTAGCGATTATGTTTTATATTGATGTGGCAAACCATAGGTTGGTAGCGCGTTTGTTTGAAAACGTCAAAAGGATGCAAGTGCAAAAGTAGTAAATTTGTATGAAATACGAACATTAAGGATTATAAAATCGACAATAATCAACATGTGTAACTTGGACAATGGGATTGGGCGGTTAACAATTGTTGCAAATAGGAAAGCCCCAAGCATTTCGCAAAACGACCTGCTCAACCAAAACCATAACAATGAACCAACTTTTATTATAAAAGTCTAATAATTAACGCAATATTACCGTTTCAATATATTAAAATAAGCATCCAGCAACTGCTGCGCTCCAATGTAAGCGCTCATGCGTTGTCCGCGCACGTCGCTTTCGACCAAAGGCAAGAGGTCGGCGACCAATTGGTTTTGGTAGAAATCGTTTTTCAAGGCGCTGTCCATCGAGTCGTACATCATCTGCACGTCCTGTTGGGCGCGTTTCTTATATAGGTAGCCGTTGTCGCGGATGGCCTGTACGTGGTCTGCGACCATCTGCCACACCTCGTCGATTTGGAAGCCTGTCAAGGCGGAGCAGGTCAGCACCTTGGTCTCTTGTCCCGACTCGGGAAGAGGGAAGAGGTGCAGCGCATTGCGACATTCGGCGGCGGCGCGGTTGGCGCGCATCACGTTGTCGCCGTCGGCCTTGTTCACCGCAATGCCATCAGCCATCTCCATGATGCCGCGCTTGATACCTTGCAGCTCGTCGCCGGCACCGCTGATTAATATCAAAAGGAAGAAATCGACCATGGAATGCACCGCCGTCTCGGATTGGCCTACCCCCACCGTCTCCACGAAAATCGTATCATAGCCTGCTGCTTCGCAAAGGATTATCGTCTCGCGCGTCTTTCTTGCCACACCGCCTAAAGTACCTGCTGAAGCTGAAGGACGGATATAGGCATTGGGATGCACGGAGAGCGTTTCCATGCGAGTCTTGTCGCCCAAGATGCTGCCCTTGGAGCGTTGGCTCGACGGGTCGATGGCCAATACAGCAAGCTTTTGTCCTTTGTTGCACAAATGCACGCCCAAAGCCTCAATGAAGGTGCTTTTTCCCGCACCTGGCACGCCCGTGATGCCCAGTCGCAAGGCCTTCCCTGCATGGGGCAGACAGGCCGCTATGATTTGTTGCGCCAAGTCCTGATGTTTGGGCAGGGCGCTCTCCACCAAGGTGATGGCTTTGCTGAGCGCCACACGGTCGCCTTTGAGGATGCCGTTGACATACCATTCCAGCGGCATCAGCTGCTGCTGGTTGCGTTTCATGCGCTCCAAAGCGTTCGGGTTGACTTGGATGGGACCTTCTACGCCTTCGGTGACTTTGAGGTTTGACTCCCATTCATGTTCTTGGTTTTCAAAGTGTTCGTGTTCCATGGCGGCTGCAGTGTTATGCGGTTTGATTTTGCAAAGGTAGTGATTATTGTTGATTGTTGAATTGTTGGGTGTTGAATTGTTGAATTGTTGTTGGCGATGGCTTATGGCTTGAGGCTGCCACACCCTTAAAGGAGATTGCGGATTAAGTCTGCAATGAAGCCCAGGGTGCAGTGGGCCATAAGCCATTGGCTATGAGCCATAGTCAAAAAAAGCTGAAAATCAACAATTTTGAATTTTTTCTTGCGTTATTCCAAAAAAAATGCGTAATTTTGTAGTTTCTAAGCAAGACTAACAGCCCATGACTAGCAAGACAAGAGTACTATTCGTCCATCAGGAAATCGCTCCCTATTTGCCGGAAACGCCGATGAGCCTTGTGGGACGATACCTGCCCCAAGCTACACAAGAAAGCGGAAAAGAAATCAGAATATTCATGCCTCGTTATGGGGTCATCAACGAAAGGAGAAACCAGCTCCATGAGGTGATTCGCCTGTCGGGTATGAACCTCATTATCAACGATACCGACCACCCGCTTATTATCAAGGTGGCCTCCATCCAAAAGGCGAGGATGCAGATTTATTTTATCGACAACGATGACTTTTTCACCAAGAAGAAATACCTGATGTATGACGAAAACGGTGCTTTCTGCGAAGACAACGACAGCCGCTGCATCTTTTTTACCCGTGGTGTGATTGAGACGGTGAAGAAACTCAACTGGTCGCCCGATATCATCCACTGTCATGGTTGGATTTCGGCTTTGATGCCCGTCTATATCAAACGCGCCATGAATGTCCGTGACAACCCGCTCTTCAACGAGTCGAAGATTGTTTATTCGATTTACGACGATGGTTTTGAGGAGAATTTCAAGACGGGGTTCGAAAAGAAGATGAAGCTGCCGGGCATGAATGCGAAAGACCTCAAGTATTTTAAGGAGGCCAACTATGTCAACCTGACCAAGGCCGCCATCGACTATTCCGATGGTGTGGTGGTCGCCACGGAGCATCTTCATCCCGAAATCGAGGAACATTTGCAGACCGTCAAGAAGCCCATGCTGTCCTATAAGGAGCAAGTGCACTATGCCCAAGCCTGCAACGAATTTTACGATACCATCCTGCAAAAATAATCCAAAATGAAAACGCATCAATCAACGGCTTTAACTTGTTTGGCCTTAATGATTGCCTCATTGATATTAGCTTTCTCGTCGTGCAAGAAGTCGCCTGAGACCATCGGCAACGACCTTATTTCGGATAGCGACTACATCGGCGTCTTCCATACCGACACAGTGGAAATCGAGTGTCATTCTTATTTCGACTCGGTGAGCACGAAAAACACCAGTTATGCGCTGCTCGGTAGCATGAAAGACCCTGTTTTCGGTACTTCCGAAGCAGGTTTCTATTCGCAGTTCCGTCTGTCGTTGGCTGGACAGAGTTTCGGCGTCAATCCCGTCTTGGACTCATTAGTGCTTCAGTTGAGCGTCGCGAACTACTATGGCGACACCACCGTCTTCCAAACTGCACATGTGTATCAACTGACTGACTCCTTGTCGAGAGAGGCTTCGTATTACAACCATTCGAGCGTAGAATATGACGTTGTGGACCATGCCAACAGCTATCAGTTCCGTCCCCGCCCCAGGACATCGATGAATGTTGTGGGAACCGACACTGTTCGCCATGCCATTATCCGCATCCCGCTGAGTGCCGTATTGGGCGAGTATCTGATGAATCTCGATTCAGTGGATTATATCCAGCCCGACTATTTCAAGAATAGCTTCAAAGGCCTATTTGTGACCTGCGAGCCTGTGAGTCAACCGGGTGCTATCACTTCGATTAATATTACCGACAACACCAACACATTGTTGCAACTGTATTATCATAATGCCGCCACGCCTGATAAGCCCATGCGTTACGACTATTATGTGACCTCTTCGGAAGTGTATTTCAACCATATCGACCATGATTACACGCAAGGCAGTGCCGAGTTTGTTGACCAACTGATTAATGATAATGCTGATGCGGGGAAGCAAACGGTTTATCTCCAGACCATGGGTGGTGTGAGGACATACATTTATATGCCTAACCTTGAGCATTGGGCCGATTCACTCGAAGGTAGCTATATCGTTGTCAATGAGGCTAAACTGGTGTTGCCCGTTGCCGAATCATCGGCGGATTCCGTGTTTCGCTTGCCCTCCAAATTCGTGTTGTTGGGCTTCAATTCCGATAGCACCACCTACCTCTTGCCCGACTATTATGAAGGCGACAATTACTTTGGAGGCACTTATATCAGCAGTGAACAGGCAGTCGTTTTCCGCATTTCCGAGTACCTGCAGAGCATGATTTCGAAGAAGAAAGAAAACTATGGCATAAGTTTTGGTATCAACGGAGCAGGTTATAACGCCTATCGTATGATTGTCAACGGACCTGAGACACTGCAAGATAATAAGATGCGCGTTGAGGTTACGTATTCTATTGTTAGTGAGTGAGTTGGAATGTGGAATTAGGAATGATGAATGCGGAATGATGAATGCTGAATTTTGAAATCTTGAAATCTTGAAATTTTGAAATCTTTGAATTTTGAATATTAAATCTTTAAATCCATCTCTGAAATATGAAAAAAATGATTTTAGCCGTATTGGTACTGGTTGGTTTGACCTGCCAGGCACAGAAAACCACAGAAAAGGAAACAGTAGTGGTCATCAAGACCAGCATGGGAACCATAAAAGCCAAATTGTATAACGACACGCCAAAGCACCGCGACAACTTCATCAAGTTGGTTAACGAAGGCTGGTACAACGGTTCGCCTTTCCACCGCGTCATCAAAGAGTTTATGATTCAAGGTGGACAGAATAAAGACGGTCGCCTCGACCCAGGTTATAGAGTCCCAGCCGAAATCAAGGACAACCACTTCCACAAGAAAGGTGCCCTTTGTGCAGCTCGCCAAGGCGACCAGGTGAATCCTCAGAAGGCTTCCAGTGGTTCGCAGTTCTACATCGTGCAAGGCAAAGTGTATGACGACCGTACTTTGGACATGTTTGAAAGCCGCATGGGCAAGGTGTTCAACGCCCGCCAGCGTCAGGCCTATAAGACCGTGGGTGGCACGCCCCATCTTGATGGCGAATATACCGTCTTTGGTGAGGTGACCGAGGGACTGGACATTGTCGACAAGATTGCTGCCGTGAAGACCGGCCAAATGGATGTCCCCGTCGAGCCTGTGACTATCATTTCTGTTACGATTGAAAAATAAGAGCTGTAAGCTATAAGCCTTAAGCAGTAAGCATTTGAATTGCAACTGCTTATGGCTTACTGCTTAAAGCTTAAAGCTAATAAACCAATGAAAGAAAAAGTAGAAGAGATATTATCCCAAGTGCGTGACTTCCAGGCCGACAGCAAAGAGGCTTTGGAAAATTTCCGCATCACCTATTTGAGCAAAAAGGGTATTATTCCCGCTTTGTTCGCTGATTTCAAGACGGTAGCCCCCGAACTCCGTAAGGAGATGGGCATGAAGCTCAACGAGTTGAAGAACGTGGTTCAAGACAAAGTGGAAGAGCAATTGCAAAAGTTCGAGAGCCAGCATAGCAACGATGCAGGCTTCGACATGAGCATGCCCGCCGCCGACATGAAGGGCGCCCGTCACCCGCTGTCCATCGTGCGCCGCGACATCAACGAGATCTTTTCACACCTCGGCTTCACCATCGCCGAAGGTCCCGAGATTGAGGACGACTACCATGTGTTCTCGGCCTTGAACTTCCCGCTCGACCATCCCGCCCGCGACATGCAGGACACCTTCTTCATCAGCAAGGAGCCCAATGTCAACAAGGCCTCGGATGTGCTGTTGCGCACCCACACCTCGAGCGTGCAGGTCCGCGTGATGGAGACCCACCAGCCGCCCATCCGTATCATTGCCCCTGGCCGTGTGTTCCGCAACGAGGCCATCTCGGCCCGTGCCCACTGCATCTTCCACCAGATTGAGGGTCTTTACATCGACGAGAACGTCTCTTTTGCCGACCTGAAGCAGACCTTGTATCACTTTGTGCAGGAGTTCTTCGGCGAGGGCACCAAGGTGCGTTTCCGTCCCTCGTATTTCCCCTTCACCGAGACCTCGGCGGAGATGGACATCTCGTGCAACATCTGTGGTGGCAAGGGCTGCAACATCTGCAAGCACACAGGTTGGGTTGAAATCTTGGGCTGCGGCATGTGCGACCCCAACATCCTCATCGCCAGCGGCATCGACCCAGAGAAATACACCGGCTTCGCCTTCGGCATGGGTGTGGAACGCATCGCCATGCTGAAATACGGCATCAACGACCTGCGCCTCTTCTTCGAGAACGACTTGAAGTTCTTGGAGCAGTTTGAGCTGGCGTGATGTTAAACGTATCCAAACAAAGAAACCGAGGCTTGGGTCTCGGTTTTTTTTGTGCTTGCTTACAAGGTATATTCAGTTAGTTCCATTGTTCTGGTTGCTCCATTTCCCTGAAGTGTTGGATGATTTCTTCCGTGACGGTAAAACTCGTTTTGCCCGATGCCGTGGGCTGGAAATAGTCGAATGTGCCGACTTTTAAGCGCAAAGGCTATATTCGGGACGGCTCAGCCAGGCGTGGAGTCTTTTGATTCCCCTATTGCAAGCTTTTCGGGCTCCTTCAATAGAGCAATCCAATTCTTCACCAATACAATCAAGCGAACGCTCATAGAGTCCATCGAAGCCAAAGAGTAAAGTCACGGCTTTACACTCCTTGTCGGGCAACTGCTTGACAAGTTTTCTTACCGCCGCACGGGTATTCGCCGACTCATATCTTTCGTAGGGCGTCGGGTGTTCGCAATCGCAAATATCTCTTTGCGGGTAGTCGTCGTCACCGTCAATCGGGATGATGGGACAGATGTCGAACTCCTCTTCCAACGAGACTGACAACACCTGATGGATATTCCTCGCAGCTTTTGACATGGCGTGGAGAATAACAGTTTTGGCATAGCCATAGAAAGGCACACCCAGTTGGGGATTGTAGGATTCGACGGCATTAACCAGTGCCAGACACCCCTCTTGGAACAAGTCGTCACGCAAGTCTTTGCGGTAGCCGGCTCTTTCATTTGCAAGTTTGCTCACGAATTTCAGGTTTTCAGCGGTGAAGATGTTTTTTGCCATAAGTCTATGATTTATAGGTGAATAATTGATGTGTTTCAATTTTGATGTTACCATTATACGAAATCAAAATCAATCTTGATTTGTGTTAACACGGTTATTTTGCACTTTTTTCGAGTCAAAATAGCCTAATCAATTGAAAAACAATTGGATAAAAAATAGAAAAAATTTCATGGCCGATGAAAAAAATTCAGCGCCATGAAAACTTTAATGATCATGCGAATCAACGAAAAGAGGATGTTCCGCAATATCCTCGTATTTGTCGTCTAACTATGCACCACATTCTTGAAGTCTACAGACTTCGGACACACTGGTTGAAACACTACCTAACCAAGTAATTTGTTCCATTTACAATCCCCAAGATTTTTTGGTATTTTTCAACCTTTATCTTGTTTTCAATCTTAATCTTGAGTGCTGAATCAAGGACTTTTTCAAGTTGTTCTTCGCTGAATTCCGCTTGTTTTTTTACTCAATCACAATCCAAATGCCGCTTCTGGCATCGCCTTCCCTTCTGAGCTTACCGTTTGCGCGAAGCAGATTGATGTCTCTTGATATGGTCATTCGTGATACATGCAAGATATTGACAAGACTATCCATAGTGATCTTTGGAGTAATTCTCATCAGATGGAGTATTTCCAATCGTCTTTTTTCTGCCGTATTTCTATCAGTGACATTATCAGTAACATCAGTAACATTTTCAGGAACACCGTCAGTAACATCGTTTGTAATACCATCATTATCAATCACTTTATCAGTAACATTGTCTGTGACATCATCAGTGATATCGGGAGCCCAAACCTCACCGACGGGCAGGATGTGGCCTTCCTTGTCCATACTCAACTCATCGCAAACGAACTCCGGATGGCAGGGAATACGAATAATGAAATAGGTATGCTCGTCGTCTGCCTCAATAATCGAATCGGGAGAACCGTTAGCCTTCAGTTCCTCATGAATTGTCGGGAACCCTGTTCCTCGGCCTTCCGTCAGATGCAACTCCTTCAGAAATTCACCCAAACGTGGATTGCGGTAACGACGGGCATGTATCCGCTTGCCAGCCCTCAAATCATCCAACTTGATGCTTCGCTCTGCTCCTCCATAACTGATAATCTCAATCTGGTCGGGCATAATGTTCACTTCCACAGGCTGATATTCGTCATACCGACGGTGATAGTATGCATTCACCAAACTCTCTTCCAACGCCTGATACGGATAGTTGTAAATTACGATGGAGTGCTCGTCGTGTTTGGGTTTGTGGATGTTTTTCCGCACAACCATATACTTCAGATACTCCAATGCCTTTCTGAGCGTCAGATGCACAGGCCCTTTAAAAGGTTCGGTTTCCGTGAAATTATTGGGGTCACCGTCCTTGCCTTTGGGGTAAAACACAACATCAATCTGAGTGCCGGGGAAGAACCGTTCCGGATGATACGAGAACAACATCAGCGCGACATTCTTGATGCGTGTTTGCTCTGCAGGACCTTCCAACAGGTTCATCTGTTCCAACACCTGCATCGCCGTCAAATGTTCCATCTCGCGGGCCAGCGAACTTTTCGTTTCTGCCAAGTAATCGCGAATCAGCAACATGGAGATGTCTTCGGGCGTAGCCTTCACATTCCCTCTGTCGTCGAAAGGCACCCGGTTTACCATATTCATCAGTTCTGCAAGATAGTCGCCTTTGGCCACTATTGAACTCGAATTATAACGAATGTAGTAGTTGTAGTTCTTATCTTTAGCCGTCACTTGGTCAGGCACCTTGTAGGGACGACGCTCACCAGCAGTCACCCAAATCACCATCACCGTCTTGCCGTCAACCTGCTCAAAAAACACACGCGGCTGGTAGTAGGGCACAATGAGATTGTTGAACCCTATCATCGCTTTTTCTATCGGCTCAATGTCGTTGATGTCGATGCCCGCCACGGGTCTCACAGCCCGACCGTTCACCTCGTCAACACCCACAATGATATATCCGCCGCAGATGTCTTCGAAATCGTTGGCAAAAGCGCATATTGTGCGATAGATCGGGTCAGGGTTCCAGCCCTTCTTGTACTCCACTCGGTTGTCTTCCACTATCTGACCACCCAACAGTTCTTCTATATTAATCGGCAATGCCATGTTCAACTGTAATTTTGTTTTTCAATTTGCACATTGGTGTTACACCAGCAACCAAATTGCAAAGATACAAATATTGAACAAATAATCTCCTAAAACAGGAAATATCAAATGAAAAGCGATTATCTAATCGTTTTGTAAACGATCTTGTCACAAGCCTTCGTGAATCCTACTCTTCGGATGATTTCAACGGAACTGAAGTCATTCACGTCAAACCAAAAATAATCGAAGAGGCGTTCACCCTTTTCGTCGCACCCATTCGTGATGCGCGACATGACATCGTTAAGCAGAGGCAACAGTCTGTCTGTGTAGCCGTTTTCGCTGGTTGGGAGCAAATCGGGATGGGCATAGAACATCAACACACGGCCTCCTTTTTCCTTGTGCTCCAATTTGGGAATGTGGATGTTGGGGCTTTCTTTTGCAAAAGCGATATACATCACCATGCGGTTGCCTTCTTTGTTCCAACACTGAATGGAAAGCGATTCTTTCGCCATGGAATAAAAACTACCGTTTACCAACTCCTTAGGAGTTTGATCTTCGAATGATGTAGTATTGACGTCGGGTTTCATAGTCGTTAAGTTGTTATTTTTATAATTGGATTCTATCTGCAAAACTAGAAAACACAATGATAATGTTGATGATTATGCTACCTTAGCAATCAAGCTTTTGGCATAGTTGAAGACAACCTGTCGGGCACGGGTTTTCTGCTCTTTCGAGTTGATAGGCAGATGGTAATAAAGCACCGTCTTGCCACCACATACGAATGCCAAAATCTCTCCTTGGGCGCTCTCTTTGAGGCGTATGGGCAGGGCACCTGGCTGAATGGCTTGCACCTTTCTGTCAAGCGCTTCTTTGCTCAAAGGACGGACGGAAAGCAACTTGTGACGATACAAGATGTTGTTGACAGTAATTTGCTCGTACATTACGCCATTTTCAATTACGAATTGATGTGCCGCTTTGCCGTTTTGCTTGACGATAGCCTTGAAGTTGGTTTTGTTCAATTCTTTAATTTCCATAGTTAGTTTGTTTATATTGTTTTTCCCCGGGGGTAACCCCGCATACTGGCACCCTGCCGTACAATGATATATAGTCACAGTTTTTGGATTATTCAACCAAAACGCTTTTTATTTACCGTTTTTTCAGAAAAACCGTCCACTGGTGGATTTCAAAGGACCTGCTGAGCGAGGATCCTTGAAAAACGTTTCCACGTCACTTATGGTGTAACCCAAATCGGGGAACAACGGTTCAAGCGCGGATCGGCGATATTCTCGCAGCAAATAAATGTTGTTTTCTTTTTCCTTTTTCAGTGGCGTGAGTCGCTTCTGGTATTGCTTGTTGTCAATCTCGCCCGACTTCAGTTGCCTATACAGTTCCTTGCACGCTTCGTCGATCTCCTTCTCTCTCTTTTCCTTCTTTTCCTTCTTCTCTTCATAGATGGCCATGATGGCCTTCAGATCGTCGCAATACGCATAAAACAACCTGAATTTGAGACGTTCAATCGTGTCTTCTAGGTTTTGTATCTTAATTGGCATATCCTTAGTCTTCCAGTAAAGCTCACTCCTCAGATATATATTCTCCAGCTCCATGTCGTCAATCAAGGAAAGGCTTTCTTTTTCCAAAATATCAACGACCAGTTTCAACGAGTAAGCTTGATACAGGCTCTTTGCCTCATCATAGCGACTGTTAATCCTCATGAAGTTGGGCCACAACGACGAGAACGGATAGATGGATTCCGTTTCGGTTTTGCCGTTTTCGTCGACAACTCCACAGCGGTTGCTGCCTGATAAGGGGCTGCCAGCGATTTGGTAAACCAGTTTTTTCATTCCGTTACCATCGCAAATCAAGGCGGTTTCGCAGTTCAGCCACCATTCAAGGTAAACGCCCAAGGTAGGGTTGTGAAATCCGCTCGTCCCCGTGTAGGCCATTCCGTTTTGGATGGGCACAGGGCAGAGGAACATGCGACTATCCGACATGATCCTGTTTCTGTACTGAAGAAACTTGAAAGCATTGTTGCAGAAGAGCGACCAGCCTCCTGTATTTTCTTCGTCAGTTTTAGGAGTTGGAGCTTGCTTTTTCCCACCAATGGACAAATAAGTGCCGGTGGTGTCCAGTTTCACTTCGTTGTCCACTTGCTCGCCAGCTTGCTCCAAAGGATAGCAATCGAGTACATTGCCGTTCAACAGTTGGATTTTCCCTTCAGGATGTTTGAAGTCGTCGTGTGTTTTGATGATGCCCATGATGATTGATTTTATTAATGGAAGTCTGTTCATGTCTATAGTGTTATAGCATTACTGATTGGATTATTCAACCGGAATAACAAAAATTTTTTGCGTCTGTAAAAACAATCCCATTTCTTCATTGGCTGTAAGCAATCAGCCGTCAGCTATCAGCTCGGAAGCACCCTGGCTGACGGCTGATGGCTGAAAGCTGACGGCCATATAGTTAGTGCTTTGCCTCTTTGTCGTTTATCTTGCCTCTCTCAAACCAACGGCTAATATCGAAATAGATGGTCTCACTATAGCCGCCTAACCCTTCAAGCTCAAGGCAATCTATATGTCCTGGAAGCAGGCGCTGGCTCACCACCCTCATGGTCGGGCGGTAGGTTCTCAGGAACTCGTATTCATGTCCCACGCAGATGACGCAATACGGATCTTCGAGCGTGCCCTTCCCTGTACTCTCTATCGCCTCGCAAATCAGTAGTTCTTGTCCCAGATATTCTGAAAGGGAAAGTTGTGCGCAAGTTAATCGCTGGGAGCCTGAAAGCCTGCCTTTGTTTTTCTGCTTCCAATAGTCCACGCTGAGTTCGTCGGGAATAATGCCCTTTGCATAATCCTCAGTAAAGGTGTAGCCATACACCAAGCCGCGCATGGTTTCCGTGTCGAAATCACGCAGTTGACCTTCAACGAATTTTTTCAACCAATAGTTGTTGAAGGCGTTTTCGTAGTCTTGGTAGTTTACTTTCTTGGGGTAGTCTGTATTCATAGCTGTAGTTGAATTTGGTGGTTATTTATTAAGTAAAGGTTCAAAACTAATATACAGAATTCTAAGCTGTAAGCTATCAGCTCGGTAGCGCCATGGCTGACTGTTGCTGGCTAAATGCTCACACAACTATTTTATAGTTTCAGTTTATGACATTTTCAACTTGGAATAGAAAAAAATTACGAAAATAAATCATATTTTTTGCAAGATGTTTTCAATATTTCAAAAATTCTGTATTTTTGCAAACTGAAATCGCAATGGAAATAATCCCAATCAAAATCAATAAAACTAAGACAAAAAGAAAGTCAAACAAAAAGAAAGAACTATGAAAAGTGGAACAAACACAGTATTTGGAGAACGGCTGGCCAATGCCCGTAAGATGCGGTGCCTCTCGCAACGTGAGCTAAGCGAGAGGCTCGACATTTCTCTGTCGGCCAACGCCATTGCCAAGTACGAGACGGGCAAGATGATGCCGACAAGCGAGGTGCAGGCGGCCCTCGCCGTCGCGCTCGGGGTGGACATCGATTATTTCCACCACCCCTTCACCGTCAGCATTCCTGCCAGTGCCTGGAAATTCCGTAAGCGGGCTTCGCTAGGCACCAAACAAATTGCCGCCATCCAACAAATGGCCACCGACCAGATGGAATGCATCGCCGACATCGAACAGGTGTGCAACATCAACCAACCCTTTCAACTTGACTACAGCGACACCCCCGTCGCCACCTTCATCCAAGCCGAAGCCATGGCACAACGCGTCCGCAACGAACTCGGCCTCGGCAACGCCCCTATCTTTACCCCTATCGCCTTGCTTGAGTCGCTTGGCGTCCGCATCGTGGAGGTGGAGGCCGACTCAAAGTTTGACGGCACCAGCGCCATGGCCGACCACACCCCATTGCTCGTCCTTAACGCCACCTACGAACCCGAACGGAAGCGCTTCACCCTCTTCCACGAGATGGCGCATCTGCTGCTCCGTTTCGAGGAGGGTGCCGACGTCGAGCGCCTCTGCAACGCCTTCGCCAGCGAGATGCTCATCCCCACTTCGGTCCTTGTCGAACGTCTCGGCGAGCACCGCAAGAACCTTACCTTCGATGAATTGGCAGGTCTGCAACGCGACTACGGCATCTCCATCGAGGCCCTCATGTACAAAGCCCACTTACACTGCATTATCGACGATGCCTATTCCAAACGATTCAACATTGCTGTAAACAAGAAAACTAACGTAGCGTACCGCGACCGGGTGCGCATTAGCATTTGGCAACCCGAAAACACCACTTACTTGCGCCACCTCGTGCTGCAAGCCCTTAGCAACGAACTCATCACCCCCGCCAAGGCAGCCTCGCTGCTCGACGTTGAGGTGGATTCCATTGATCCAAAAAACATATATGTCTAAGAAATGAAAATTATCACGTCTATAACTATGTTGGCAGACCTACTTGCCGATGACTTGCCCAAGAAAAGCAAGCTTGCTGGCATCACCCTCTTCAGCCTCGACATCTACCAAGCGTCCCGACTGAGTGCCAAAACCCTTGAACGACTACAAACCCACTTGCGCAAAGGAAACCTCGAAGAGCTATGCTTCCCCGAAAAAGAGATGCCCAGCTATTTTGAAGAGTATGACCATTGCGAACAACATCGCTGCCTCACCCTCCAGGACTTCGTCGCTGTGGAATACGCCAAAAGCGATGGCTACATCCTGCTGGCCGAAAAAGGCTACCTGAGCCGTTATGCCATGCGAAAGGGCGTGGCGGTCATGAGCCTCAGTGAACTCGAGGAACTATGCGAACGACGATGTCGCGACCATTGGCGCAAGGACCGCTTGAAGTCCTACTACAAGGACAAGGCAGAAACAAGAGAAGAACCCTCGCAACAACCTATAGACGATGATATTACGATTTGACATCAACTCACCACAACCGCCAGTCAACAAGAAGGCAGCATCGTGCCCAGTCGGAAGGCAAATGCGAAGCCCAATGGTTTTTTCCGCCTTTTCGCACGCGCAAACGGGTGGAAAAAACCACAGCTCGCCCTTTTTGCAATGCAAAAAGCCCGTCCGACGTTTTGCCGGGCCTTTTCGCACGTGCAAATGGACGGAGACAAGCATAGCTGGCCTTTTTTGCAATGCAAAAAGCCAGACCAATGCTTTTGCCGACCTTTTTGCAAGAAAAACGGGCGGATGTGAAGATAGAAGTATATGTAAGGTGTTGGCAATTCATAAAGGAGGATTTATTATGATTGTCCACAATCTTATCTCCGGGTTGAAGGCCACAGAAGTCGCTGGCCTTGCCCACACCCTGTGCGACCTCTACGACAGCTGCGCAGCTGAACTGAAAGCAGATGACTATCTGCGCAACGTGATGGCAGACATGAAAGGTCTGTCGGAACGTCTCCTGGACGCGTTCAGGAACCATCGTCTCATCACCTCGCTTGAGAACCACGACACACACCGCATGCGTTGCGTCAGTGCCTTGGTCAACCTCAAGAGGGGATACGACAAGATTCCTGACGAGTCCATACAGTCCCATTGGACTGAATTGAAGCCTGTGTTCGAGAACTTCCTCTCGGCGATACAGGCAGGCAACTACCAGAGCAAGACTGCTCTCATCCAAGCGTTGCTCCGCCGTCTGTCCGACCCCAAGCTGTCCGCCCATCTGGAAGGCTTGGTCGACATGAAGACCACAGTGGACCAACTTCAAGCTGCCGAGAAGGACTTCGAGGCCATGCAGGTGGAATACCAACACCAGCTGCTGGAGGACAAGACCGAGTCGGCCACCGACCTCAAGGAGACCATCTTCGAGTTGATCAACCAAAGGCTGGTGGTGCATCTTGAAGCCAAATGCAACGAGGATGCCGGCACTTACAGCACCTTTGCCAGGCTTGTCGACGCCCAAGTCAGGGCAGGCAACGCCAAGGTAAGGGCACGCCGTAAGGTCAAAAAAGATACGCCGTCTGAAAATCCTACCACAGAATAACGCAGACGACGTGATCTAAAGTACGTGATGGACAAGGCATCGTTCCACAATAACTAGAAATTAAACCTGCTGACACCTTGCATATATCAGGAGGGAAAGCCTTCAGGTTCGGTGCCTTGTTCTATTTAAAACGCCTCCAAAAGTACACAAAAGGTCTGATACTTAAGCTGGTTTTTTAGGAAAAAAACACGGGGTGGTTTGTAAGATATACAGAATCAATATGTTAAGTATCAGTCCAAAATATCAAGATACTGGTCGCAGAAGCACTCAATCAGCATATCGTGCCATGTGTCCTCATCCATGGTTGCTTTCAGACTTGCCGGGATGAAGCTATGGTCTTCGACCTTCACATAGCCTTTCTCACCGTTAAGGGTAAACAGCGTAGGCTCGTCAATGTCGAGGACTTCGATGTCGTCGTAGATGGGTTCCAGCAGTTCGTCGATAACCCACTGCCAGAGACCTTGGTGATTGCCGCTGCGGAAATAGACCGTCTGGCCGTCGCAGCTGTAGGAATCGAGGTTGCAGGGGGTGACTTCGCGACCGTCCATTGCCATGATGCCAAAGCGGTTGCCTTTTTCTTTCTTGTAAAGGAAATGGTTAGGAATCTCGGGCACTGCTGCGATGGTCTCATAGACAAAAGGTGTGAGTTCGGTGCCCTTGCCGTCGGGGCGCACCAGCCCACATTTGTCGTCTTTGATGGCCACATAGGGACGTGTGTCCCAAATGAAATCGGAATAAGTATATGCGAATTCGTCGTAATTAGCAGGAATGATGACTCGTCCATTGGGGAGTTTCACGCCCTTTTTGCCGTTTTCGCCGGTGAAGACTTCTGAGAAGTTGTTTTGGGGTTCGTTGTTGTTTTGCATGGTAATCTGGTTTTAATGGTTAATGATGAATAGAACTTCTATTTTCCTATAGCGCAGAGAGGGTGCTTTTTTAACCTTGAGGTTGGTCAGAAGAAGGTCATCGTGCTGTTCGGGTCGCCGGGCATGTAGTAGTCTTTCAGCTGCACAATTTCCTTGGCGTTTTCAAACACCTCTTCGAAGGTGACGTGATATCCCCAGCCATCCTCTGTCCCGTCCTCGTAGCAGCCAAACAGCTTCTTGATTATTTTTTGAGCCATTTCGGGGCGGTCCTCATGGAGATGCTTGAAGAGGTATGAACTGCCAAATGTCAGCACCTTGGTGAGCAGGAAAAGGTATTCCTCGTCGCTGAGCTCCACAAAGTCTTTCCTTGTGGGTTCAATTGCACGGCGTGTTTTCACATTGAATTTGCAGGCCGACATTTCATAATAATGTTCGGGGTGGTAGAAAGGTTTTTTCTTGTTTGCCAGGTATTCTTTTGCCACAGCGGCATTTTTTGCCTCCTCCTCAAGGAAACGGAGTTCCACTTTGTTGAGTTCGTCTGGGGTGAGGTTCATGTCAGAGCCATCATCAATGGGGCCTAGAAGAATCATAATCGTATTGTTTTTTACATACGAATATAGTCTGATCTATATGATTTTTCAACCTGGATTGAGAAAAAAAACTCTTTATATCCTTGCAAACGGAGAGTCGCTGACATCACCTCTAGTTCTGTAGTCTGTCATGATATTAATTGTTTTGGTTCATTGTCCAGCGTTGGATGCTTTTGCCTCTGAAGTAACGGTATTCAGCTTTCTGTAATAAAAGGGTAAAGGGGGGCACTTGTATGCTTTCAACGATCCGCCTCACCTGTTCCAAGGTTGCTTTTTTTGCATCGATTCTACCCAGCGTGACGTGAAGGATGAAGTCGTTTTCGATATCAGCACCAGCATCGATGGCTTCTTTCCTCAGCAAGTCCACCAGTGTTTGCAATGTTAGTGACAGCTGGGTCGAGGTGAGATGGATGATGATTTCACTGCCAGTTTTTGCTATGAAAGCGTTCACCTTGTCAAAAGTTTGATTTGGAGCCTCGTGACAAGACAATTGTCTGTCGAATGCTACAGAAAGTGCCTTCACGGGTTGGTCGTTGTTGATGAAGGCCACGGTAATTGCTAGAATTTTGCCATGACCAACATTTTGTTTGGGGACACCATGGATGGATTTGTGAATTCCTCCCCTTTAGCGTTATGAGAGATGACGACTATCGCGCTGACATATTGGTGATGTATCAGGGGTGTCTGTAGGTACAAGTATACTCTGGAGTTCTTTTGCGACAGCCTCGGCAAGTAATACCGGGACTCCATTGCCAATCACCTTAAACTTTGCAGACTGTCTTTCTGGACCCCATACGTATTTGTCATCTACACTTTGAAGCCTCAAAGCTTCTCTAACTGTCAATCGTCTATTCTTATAGGGATGGAGGAATACCTCATTGTTTCCAAAACATGTTGTAGGGCTATAACGGAATCTATGAAGACGTTTAAAGGAGCGCCTTTTCGTGTCACCTTCTTCTATTTCCATTCGGCTGTCAGCGTTTTTTGAAAAAGCGAAAAACTCATTTCCATTTGGCAGTTCTTCAGCTCCACAAACACATTTCTCTACACATAAATCAAATGGGATTTCCTGTGGCTTTACAACATCTTTGCACCCGAAAGGATTCTTTTCTGGCCAGTTGTAACAAGTCGTGGCGTTAGGGTATTGGGGTTGTGGCCAAGGGAATTCAAAGCTTCTAATGTCTTCAATCGTTGATTCTTTTTCGTTGTCAACAACAAACAAGTCTTTTCTTAACCCAACGATAAAGACTCTTTTACGATATTGCGGAACGCCATACTCCAATGCATTAAGAGTTGCCCTATCCAAATAATAGTTCTCGCTAATTAGCTTTACGAGAAGCGTATCTAATATTCGCTTGGGTTCTTTACGCATTAACAGCCCCACAACATTCTCCATCACGAAAAACGACGGTTTCATTTTCATAATGCGTTCAAGGAAAACATGTGTCATTTTCCCACGAGCGCCCTTAAACCCATCCCCTTTCCCATTCATTGTAAAATCTTGACAAGGCGGACCTCCAATAACTCCCCATAATTCTGGAATACCTTTGGGGAATGCTGTTTTGAGTATGTATTCTGGGGTCAAATCGGTTAGAGATGATGTACTAGAAATTGGACACAATTTCTTTTTATGTCCTCTTGCCCACGATGATATTCCCTCATCATGAAGTTCTGCAAATGTCTTATCATATTCATTTGCAAACACGACGTCAAAGCCGACATTTATGAACCCCATGTCCATGAAACCGCCGCCGGAAAACAATGATATTATTGGGATGCGTTTGACCATATTATAATTGTTCGTAAACGAGCGTGTTTTCAGTTATTTTATACGTATAGTCATCTGCAATTTGTGATGCACGAGCGACATTGACAAACGTCAACATTTTCCCAAGGTAATCTCTATAAGAATCCACTTCATAAGCGTCTAAGCCTGATACAAACAACGTATTATCTCCACTTTGTAAAACATACATGTTTGAACTAGGTAACTCAATTACACGGCCAGTTATTGTTTGATAGTATGAATCTGATCCGATCGCTCTAAACTTACAAATATGCCGACAGCTACAGTTTAAACACATTCCCAACTCAGGCTTAGCACATGAAGAAAACGACCTAGAAGATACCGTATTGTTTAGCACTTGTAATGTTTCCAGTACTTCGGATAAAAGGTGATGGCTGTATTCTGGAAAATATGGAATTTCAAAACACTCACCATCAATGTCTATCAACATTAGAGAGCGAGGAATGCCCAATGACAAATGTTTGCACATTTCTGCATAGAGATGCAATTGAATAGAATATTCCAGTTTAATAATTCCACTTTCATCTTTAACATGTCCCGACTTGAAATCAACCACATCAATACAGCCATTGTCCACAATTAGTTTGTCTGCAACTCCTTTGAGACCTATATCCGAGCAATCCAGTCGTTTCTCGGAATAAACTTTTTTTGTTCCGCTGTCTACTGTTGCTTTATTTGTTTTTTTAAGCATGCTTAATGCATAACGGATGGCACTGTTGCGTTTATCATAATTATTCAAACTGGCATGACGCAAGGTTGGATAATTAGCCGATAATTTATCTTTTTCAACGATAACAAGTTCTTCCCATTTGTTCTTTAGATCCGCAATACTACTCAGTTCTCCTTTAAGTGTGAGCTCATACATCTTATGTATTATGGTACCGAGTATTGCATTCCTGTTGGATGGTAATGACAAAGAGGTATCATTAAAAACATTAAGTGCTTTTTGAAGTAATACTTGATAACCGCACCCTCGGCTCACCCATGAGAATGTACTTGGAGACAATGTTTTTATAGTAACATTATCCCAAGTATTATCAACATTTGGAATTTGGGTAAACCTCATAATCTATTTTGCAGTTTTTGAATATATTCGTAACAATTACTTGTTCTGCGCAACATATTAAAGGTGTCAATGACAATCACATTGTGCTCAGACAGATTTGTATTTAACAAAACCTCTGCTTCAAGCAAAGCATCAGCTAACACAGATGTCTTGCTCACACCCGCCCATAGTGGATGCGATGCAAAGATAGGCTTACGTGTTCCACTAATGTCATATAGGAATGGTATGCCGGACGATGTAATTTCGAGTTCAAATGGCTTTGTACGATAGAAACCTTCATTCAAAGCAACCAATCGGTCTTTAGCCGACTCTTTCCATCCGATTAACTCCGGATAATCAAAATTACCATCTGCACCCGCTTTGTATGAACTATCAACCATTACGCGGAATAATGCAATACCCAATCTCCAATCGAGTAATCCATGGTAGGGCATATTCCGATATGTCTTCAAACACTTATAACAAGACGAATCACAACTATTGATATGCTCCTTGCTTAACATCTGCTTGAAATACACATCCTCACCTTCAAGAATACGTTTCGTGTATTCGTCAAAGTTATCATAGAAATCCGCAACAAAGCCTGATCCATTTATCTTCTCGTCTGCCAAACAGACTTCTCCCAAATTAACAGCTTTGGAAATCACGTCAACCACGTCTATCTCAGTTGGGTCAATATCCAAACGTGATGCAATAGCGCGTTGTATCAAAAAAGATAAAGTATAATATGCAGCACGTACACCTTGAGTGCGAAAATCGAGTTTACCATCTTGGCAGTGGAATGGTTCTAAAACCAATCCTTCTACGGTTGACTTAGGTGAAAGAGTGATTACATTCGTAATTTTTTGAGCTGCCAACTGGATATCTTCAAAAGAGCCACTCGGTTTAACAATTGTCATTATATCTTTAGAATCAGATGTGCTTAGTTCTATGCGTCCTTCCGTTAATAAATGAGGTTTGTCAGGCCCATTATAAATTGGGTTAGCAATCCATTGATTAGCAGAAGAATAAACGCGTGTACCTCCAATATAATAAAACACCTCACATTCACAGCCATTAATTTGTCTGTCGCTAACACGCCATGTCTTTCCTCCTTGACGGAATGTTAATGTATAGTTCTGATCTGCGGAGCTGTGAGTGACTAGTGGTGCTGCTGTGGTTTCCATGCGGATACCATTGCGTTTCACTAAAATATCTGAATCATCACGTTGGTCAAAACCTTTGGACAGGCTGGTGACAAAAGCAGCCGGAGTACAAATGGTAGAAGCTAACATGGGAGATTGGCAGTAAGGACAATTCTTTTCGGTCTCATTGGGATTTGGTAATTCTGTCAAGATGTTCTTACAACTCGGATTACTACACTCCCAAAATGTCATACGCAATGGGAAAATAGGCGCATCGGGATCTCCTTTGGTTTTAATACATGGATTCCCATTACTACCTTCACCATAAGCCAATGAGGCTTGTGAAAAACCGATGCCGGTCAAAACACGCTTGTCCTTTGTGATAGATGCACCAGGGGCAAAAGCAGAGATTGCTTGGTCGATAGGTCGTGATACATTTGAGATTTCCTCACCAATTTGATTCCCTTTTTCATATTGGAAACTATGGTATAATAGACGGTCTCGAGTAGGCATTCCATACATTGGCAGAACACCATCATCAGCCAAACATTCTGCAAGAGAATCTGCCACAACAGAGTCATCATTAACTGCTTTATTTATATTGTTGCACAAACTCCCTTCTTTATCTGGGTTATTTGCATACTCAACAAGTCGGGTTATCAGCTGCTCATCTTTTGTCAGTAAAGAGGCAATGTTCAACAATAATTGATTATTTGCCGATGAGGACAACCAAGCCTTCACTTCGTCTACAACTCCATTAGTATTATCTTTCCATTCTTGACGAGTGCCAAATTCGCCATGGGTATTACCATCAAGTCTAATATTGTACTTAATTGCATAAGCTTTAAAGGCATAGTAGAGTATTTCCTTAGCAAATAAACGCTGAAGAATCTCATATTGGTCCATAGAAAGGAATGGAGTCGGAGGCTGGTCACCTGTGATCTGTTGGGGATTTAGGAAATAATGCTCGTCGTGACTTCTACCACGACAGAGGGTTAAAACTATTGAGTATGCCTGACCTCTTCTACCACCACGACCAACACGCTGCTGATAGTTGAATCGCTGAGGTGGCATATTGGTAAGCATTACACCTTGAAGAGGGCCAATATCAACACCAACTTCCATGGTTGTTGTTACACTAAGAACATCAATTGAACGCGCTTTTTCTATGTATTCCGAATTAGTATCATTGGGCTTGATTCGGACGATATCGCGGAACTCCAGTTGACGCTCTCCTTGGTCATCGGTTTGACCGGATAGCTCTTCACTGTGAAGGCGACATGCAGGACGCTCTTTTACCACATTCAACATCAAGTCAGTTCGTTTGCGTAAGTTTTCTATAGTAATCGTGCTATGTTCGTCTAGACGCTGGAAGCACCCAGAACAAATGCCAGCAGATTTATGTAAATGTACACGTCCACATTTTGGGCAAATATACCCTATATCATTTGAGGCCACACACCGAATAAGTAGTGTATGCGGTTGCAAGAACATTTGCTTGTTTCCAGTGTCCTTAAGATAATTAATAACAGCCTGTCCTAATGTATTGGCCACCTTTAACTGTCTTCCGTTCCTTCTCTCGAAAGGAATGTTATACTTGTCACAACATGCATAAATATATGAGCGGATTGGGTCTTTCGTCTTTAGATTCTTAAAACTAGCATCCGTATCTCTCGGGAATATTTCATCTGCATAAGGATTGTTGTAATACCGATATGAGTTGCCTATTAAACGAATTACCGAGTTGACTATTTCCATAAAGGTTTCACAAGATATATATTGCTGCAAGTTTGGTTCTGATGGATCTGCGATATTTGCCTCCGACAAAATCCTTTGGATTAAATCATTATCTTGCGGAACGGTTACCCAGCCAATTCCAGAACTCTCTGCATTATAATGCAAGCGGCCAAACAAGACCCTCATTACGTTTTGAATAATCGCCTTGCCGACTTTAGAATTCACATTTTCTATTAGCTTTGTCTTATCTTGGCCAACAGCTCGGTCAAGATATGAATCTATTTCATACCACTTTATTGGTTCTGCTGTTTGTGTTGCCTCATAGTGTTGATTGTTGGCATCACAGCCGGCAGGATTCGCATACAAATTATGAAACGCTTTATAAATGGGGGATTCTAAACTGTTTGTGGACTTTATCAAATTCTCAACAGATACCGTACGAGACAGAACATCTTTTATCTCTGCAATATCATCATCAATACTAGCCAATGTTCGTTGAGCTTGACGTTTTTGCTTTGCATCTGCTTGTGGATTATCAAGAGTTTCTTGAGCCTCGTTTTTGTCAGAATATAATTCTTGTAACTCTTGTTCTTTTGTTGAATAGTCTATTGTAGAATCAAGCGTACATTGCTCAACAATAATATCACGCATCAAATCCGTGTATTGCTCACGCTCAATACTATTTGCCACAACTGCGGCATCCTGTCGACTATCTGCAAATGTTACCAACTTACGATTATGGAGTGTTGGCAGTTGATAGAATAACTCTCGTGCATACAATTGAGTCACCTTATTGAAACCAGTTCGGAATCCTCGAATTGGAGAACGGTATGCTTTCCCATATTTACTAGTTGCGCAATGAGGACAATGACAAGGTAACGCAGGTGCTTGTGTTGCCACCTCAATATTGTTTTCTCCATCCAAGTCAGGTACTGTATAAAGGAATCCACGAATGCCTGGATGTGACTCGCCACTTGACGCTATGGTTACGAATCCTGTTTTTTCATCCAAATAGGCAAGTTGCCATTCACATTCTGCATCTTGTTCATCCTTGCCGAACCCGAGTTTATGGAGCATTTTTACCTCTTGTTCATGCAGATTGCGGTCTATCATATCGTCACTAACGTTATCTGGAATAGGATAGAATAACGCAAAGTCTCGATAATTACGTTTTTCCACCATTACTTGACTTTGTCGTTCTGGCAAATCCTCCAAGTTTGAACTTGTTGGCAGAATGTCTGTAATCCATTTATTTGTCCCCAACTCTTTATAAGCATGACGTTTTCCACCATAGAACAGCGTGCCACATTGCTCGCAATAGAGTAATTCCAACACTCGTTTTTCACCATCAATATCACGAGGATGTGCGTGCAGTTTTCCAACTGGTCTATCATGTTCTTCGTCATATTTATTCAAAGTAGCCCACAATCCATCAATGTTTCGATAAAAAAGATGGAAACGGAAGCGTTGCATAGCACCACAACTGACACCATATGTCTTCTCGTCAAAAATATCATAGAGACCTCGAAGAATTACAAAACCTTCAGCGGCTTGTGCGACATCTTTTTCATTTCCATCACCGAACAAACTATTGGCAAAGAAATGGCCACCCCAGGCAGACGGTGATTCTATTTCGCCTTTCCCTTTGCAGAAAGGAAGTGCCCGATTATGTCCATATTGGCCTAAATCAAAAGTATCTAATAGACGTTTAGCTATTGCCAATTCATCAGATGAGAGGACCTTTAGCAATTGCATAAGACCATCAGCTTGTGGCAAATTAAAATTCGCATACTTTGCCAAATCAACAGCTGCTTCATGACAAACAGAATTAACTTGTTGTTTTATAGCATCAACTCGTTCATAATCTTCGAAACATAAAGGATTCTCATAAAATAAATCATAGACCTTGATGAAAGGGTTTTTTGGCAACAATGAAGTATACTGCTGATTACATTTTACGTAATGGCCTTCTACCACATTTTCATTTGAGAACTCACATCCAAAAAAGTCCTTGAGGAATTTAAGACTTTCCGCCTGTTTCTCTCCGGTCACCTCTAATGATGCAGAAGAAGATAGAATCCTCAATTGTGGGCTGTCTGGTGTAAGGCCCAATCTGTTTATTAACAATCGGATTAAATATGCAGTCTCCGTTCCAGAGGTTCCTCGATTTAAATGCAACTCATCAATAACTAGATGGAATATATGAGAGGGGTCTTTTTGCAACCATGCTCGGGTCTTTGTCAGAATTGGATTATCCACCTCACGCATAAGCATCATGGCCAACATTGAGTAGTTCGTGATAAGTATATCAGGAGGTGTTTGTTGCATATCAAAGCGTGTGCGCATTTCAGCAGAAGCAATACCATCTTTACCTTTGGTCATCGGAGATATTGTCCGACGTATATCATATTTTTCTTGATTCTTTTTGATATCCTCTTCTGATAGTCCTGTTGTATCCAGCAATTTAAGAGTATCCTCAGTCATAGAGTCCAACTCCTGCATCGCATGAAGCAAACTGTTATATATACGGGTATTTGCAGCTGTTTCTTTAAACTTAGGATAACCTGACGTGGGAGTTGCTCCATTGTAACGACCGAAGAAAATTCGATTTCCATTTAAATGCTTAGTCATCCATTCTTGAACATTGTCGTTATCTAATGCATCACGAAGACGTGTCATCTGGTCTTCTACAAGTGCATTCATAGGGTAAATAATAAGTGCCCGAACGGCCGCATCACGTTGTTCATGCGGTCTCTGCATTGCACACGGAGCTAATAAGCCCGGTGTGCCTTTAACTGCACCTTCTGGAAAAATAAACAGGTCTTTTTTGTTTATAGGCTCTCCATTATCTGCTTTCCACCATGCATTCTCAGAATAGGTTACAGGTTTTTCCCATTCTCGTTCTGCTTCGGCAATAATATCCGCAAGCATTGGAAGCAAAAATGATTCCGTTTTACCGGAACCAGTACCAGATGTGATAACGCAGTTTTTACCCTCTAGCGACTTTCGAAGCATCTCTGCTTGATGACGATAGATAGGATAATCACCACTAATTAATCCCTTATTGATAAACTCTTTAAACAGCTGTTGTGCTGCACTATTCATGCCAGGCAAATCTGATGGGCGTAAAGTTGAGATTCGTAAATTCTTTCCATCATCCATCTTCACATTTTCGTATGTCGGCATAGGTTCAATCCAGGGCTCACGAGAAGCAACTTGATCTGTACGGAGTAGTTCTTCTCTCTCATTTTCTATACTCTCATATCGAGTGCCAAAAGCAGTTTTTATATACAGAATGAAGTCATCCTTAATCTCTTTATATGCGTGGATTGGGTTTATTAAATATTTAGCCATATATGTACGTTAATTATTGTTGTCCTAACTTTTGAAGTATTTTTTCTGGTTGAATTGCTCCCGCCAAGGGGTTCACATCCAAACTATATGTTCGACTTCCAAATACAGAGTTCGGAGTGCTGCCAGTCAAGAGCGTAAGTGCCCTCGCATAAAGCAAAGGCAGACGGAACTGTTGAGGCAAGCTGATTTGGATACTATCTTCGTCATACTGTATTACCTTGGCTTGAGATTTATACATGCCAACAAAGTACCCCCAATACTTATCTATTTCAACCATGCGCCCTTTGTCAATCATAATGGTCGTTTCATCTCTGGTCCCCGGGAAGAATGTTACCACATCATTTTGTCTGTCAAAAGCATCTTTATCTATTTCATAGTTGGCAACAGCTTGCTTAGCTGTCAATTTTTCAGGATATATTGCAGCCATTTTCTTATAATCAATAGCCCTGAAACTGTTTACACCAAAGAGATCCCTTTCGGTACCATTGATGGTTTTATCAGCAATATAATTATCTATCGAAGGTAAAGTTGCAAGGAGTGCATTTGCATAGACGGTATCCTGATAAAGCAAGTTGCATTTTTCAGCCAAAGCAGAAAAAGCAGAACGTTTTGAAGCATGTATGTAAATAGTTTGTGGTTGCAAGAAATCGGTGTTCTCAACATACTCAATGTGAAAATCTAACGGGCGTTGGTATTTCTCTATTTTTTCAATCAAAGCAACAGAGCGACCGCCTGTTAAGAGACACTTATACTCATTTTCCACGCACGAAACAGTTACCATATTTCTTCCCATAAGCCCCTTGGATACAGTGCGTTTATATTTTGGGGTAAGTAGTATTAAGGTCGGGCGATTAGCAGTCATACAAAATCCGGCATCAGTATAGGCATAGTTAATATATCCCATACGGAAATAGTCGGCTAACGCATTTGCAAGCGAGTATCTATCAATCTGATGTTGTATATCTTCATTTTCGAATTCACTTGACAATCTGTCTCTTATCTCTTTTAACCAAGGCATTGTGATAATCCATCGGTTTGTTTCGTATGAAGCAGAAGTGATGGCATAAAGAAGATAATCCTTTTTTAGATATTTTCCAGCACTAATTGTGCAAGGCCGAGCATTATGCATCTGCATATTAAGCGTAGTCCAGTTAATCAGATTCTTTTTGACAAACTCGCTTGACAATTCAAGTCCTTTAGACAATGATGGATTGCCCAAACTTCCCCATTTGTCAAGTTGTAATTCTTTAAATTTGGTAGGCAGAGTAAACTCCCTAAACTTATAAGTCCGGCCATATGGAATTGGAGTCTCGTTGCAATACAATTGGAACTCCGTATGACGCTGTAAACGATTTGGAAACACCTTGAGAATCCAAAGGCTTTTCTGAGGGTCAAATTTCAGCTCTGAAGAATAACGTTGTGGACTGTTGACAGAAACAGCATATATTTTATCATTAGATACATCAACACCTGTGATTTCGAATTGCGCTGGTAACAGTTCGGAAAGGAAAACAGTATCCGCATCATCTTCGGCCTTGACTTCTAAATTGTTGACCGACTTACATCGAATATCCGTTTTAAAGCGAAGGTTGTTTCTATTTGAAAATTCTTCAAGCGCACGTTCGATTCGATATACAGAATAGAAACCACCTAACGCACTATCCGTTATTAGAACAGCATTGTTTGCAGAAAGCCACTCATTAAAATCTATTGCAGCATCATGTCTTATAACTGCAAAATAAAAATTACCTTTTACAAATTCATTTGTAGCAATATATTTGTTTTTATACTGACGTAAGATATAATAGTCGGTCACAACGTGACGGCCGCTTAATGACTTATCTATTTCCTCATGAATACTATATGAACCTTGTCTATTAGCGAATATTGCTTTTAATTCAATATCGTCTAAAACAAATGGTTGATTGGCATACCCGTCGTTTCTGATATAAACTTCGGGCAAATGGTTTTTGTTAGAATCTGCAACAAATGCCATATAATCCATATTGTCTACATCAGAACAATAGAGTTGAAATGCAAAGGCGCAATTATTGCTATGCAAATCATAATCCATTTGCAACAATAATGGATAACATGTATTACCACATTCCACGCGAATTCGTCCCGTACTACGGTCTCGCTCTTTGATACGTGTCGTTCCATCCCAATTGTCGTATTCGCTTCTCAGTTCTGCCAACAAATACTCTCGGAATTCTTTGTTCGTAAGTAGTTTAAACTTGGATTGTTGAATCCCAATATACATGTAGTAATTGGTGAAAGACGACAACAATCGGTCATCCTCGATATTTACCTTGGGAACCAAACCTGCACGGTCAAATAAAAAACAAAACTTTTGTAATCTAGATGGAGAAAGAAGGCTTTCTTTCATTAATGAACGAGCATATTGTTTGGTGCCATTTTCTGAAATAACCCTTCTAGGCCTAAATGGTAGATCATTACTAATAGCCCAATTGTTAATCAACACCCATATTTTATCCAATTTGATAGCAGCAAGAAAACTTGATATAACTGTTGGCTCGTTATTTATAAAACGATTTGCATAAAGGAAAGGACGCAAATGACCATAATAGTCATTACCATGTAATTCCAAGTCATCGTTTTCGCAAATTGGCATTATTAAAAAGGCAATAATAGGTAGAAGTATCACATAGTTATTATCCTTTATGGCTTGTTCTTCAATTTGATTGATCTTATTTTGAAGGTCTTTTAAGCTATTGTTACCATCAAGACTTATCCAAAACTTTCTTACAAAATCATTACGAATGAAGTCATCACTAAAGGTATTAGCAAGTCTTCCATTTGCGATTTCCGCATTTTCATCTTTTGCATAATCGATAAGATCTTGCATGGTTATGTGGAGAATAACCCTGTCCCCAACATTCCTATCAAAATAGTAACTATAAATAAGATTACTCCAACTTGCTAAATTCATGATGAATAAAGATATTATTTGGTCTTTTAATTCGAGTACAAAGTTTCTTTTTTTATGATATTTCTGCTATGAATGTCCTTAAGCTTCTTTGTATTTATTACGCAAACTTGCAATTACAAACGCCTATTCCAGAAACAACCAATTATTTGCGATGTCCGAAATCTTGTCGTTGTCAGGCTCCAAATTGCCATCATCATCGGTACGAAGCAAATCCTTTAGAGGATATAGTTCTGTGGTCTTGCTCGCTTTGATAGCTTCTTTGGCGTCGGCCTTGATTGTAATTTTGCCGCAACGTCTGCCAATAGCGAGAACGTCATCAGTGTTATAGCTGCCTTCGACATAGTCTTGAACGATGTCGTAGACGCGTTGCTCTAAAGCATGTTTCTCTTGTATGCTTCCCATATTCAACTTGTTATTTTCTTTAACCATGCTTTTTTATTCGGTACAAAGATAGAAAACAATTCTGAAATGCTGCTAATCATATTGAAAAGAATTATCAAAAATGATTATTGGCACACCAAACGAATTCCTGTGACATCATTGCACCAGCATCAGCTTTAGAAACGAAAATGGCAAAATTGTAGTGGATGCAAGAGTCCATGATTTTCTTGCACCTATTACTCCTTTCTCGTAATCAAACCATGTTTATCTTATGCATCCAACCGGCTTTCAATAGCTCTTTGCCAGTCGCCAATTATCCTCATGTTGCCTTTGTCGGTCATGCACGATTCCACGTGCTTGTAGTTGATAATCTTCATGATGACCAAGATGTCGCGCGCCGCCTTCCGCTTTTCCTCGTAGGTCATCGACAGCTCATATTGGTTGTCAAGCAAGTCGCCCTTCAAGTGGCTCTCCGCATTAAGGTAAGCCTTCTTGATCAATGAGGTATAATACATGATTTTCCTGTCGTTCCTGCCATCTTTTGAATGCAACGCTGAGCCGATGGCCGTGTCGAGATAGTCGATGCCTCTCCCATAGATGAAGGTGCAATAGGCTTCCAACACACGACGCATATCGTTGCCTATGGAGATATCGGTCACTTCTTCGGGCTTGGTCGAGTTGGCATACTTGAAAACCAAACCCATAAGGCGTTTGTATTCTCCGCCATTCTCCACGTCCTTTCGCATCAACACCTTTCCGCATGCCAATTCATACACCTGATAGGTGGTCATATTTTCGTCCCACCTGTCGAAACTGTCTCTTATGATGCTTGGATATATGCTGGCAAAACGTTGTATGGTCTGCATGTCGTGCGACATCAGCACCACCTTGCTCTCGTTGTTGCCTTTTAGCATGTTCCTGATTTGCGTGTTGATGAAGGTGACAACGCCAACGCGATTGCCATAGTCGTAACTGGAGATGGGGTCGTCAATGATCAGGAGCATGGGGTCTTTGTAAATGTCGTTGAGGTTGCGGCCGGCATTCAACATGGCAAAGAAATAGGCCAATCCAATGATGTTGCGCTCGCCTTCCGAAACGCGCCTCGGCATCACATCATTACCTCGTGTTTTCAAACGATAATTGTTGCTCTTCTCGTCGAAGGTCAGCGTCAGACGGTTATCATCGTCAAAGATGGAAAACAGATAGCTGTTGATCAGATTCACGGCACGTCCCGCATCACTGTCGGCAGCTTTCAATTGGTCTAATTGCACTGCGGCATCTCTAATCTTATCCTTTTTATCCTGCAACTCTCTTTTCTTGTCGTCATAATCGGTTTTTTGGGCATTATAAGTGCTTATCAGCATGCCGTTTTCCATGACGGCCAATTCGATATTCAACTTGTGCAAGTGTTTTTCCAATTTGTCTCGTTCATTGACGGACGTGTTGTATTGGTCAACATCATCGCCCAATTTTGTCCACGCATTGTCCAATTGCTTCATCGCTTCTTGCATTGCCATCTCATAATCGCCCACCAAGGGATTGAGGGGATTGTTGAGTTTTTGCTGAAGCCTATTTCGCACTTCCCCAATCAACTGGTTGATTTGGCCAATGCCATCTTGTGCCACCTTAAGGTCGCTGCCATAGATGTTATCGGGTAGCGATGGCAGAACAGGCATGTAGTCATGCAATGATGCGATGGCGCGAGCAAGCTCATCCTTGTGGTCATCAACGGCTTTGCTTAAGATGTGACTGACGGCATCCACCAGCGTGCTGTGTTGCTTGTCGTCAATGTTTTGGAGGCACAGGGGACAGATGACCCTATGGTGGGCTATGATATCGTTTTTCAACGAGTTGACGTATGTGTATCCCTGCTGAGACAAATCCAGCAAGTATTTTTCGCGTTCGCTTAGTTCTGGCTGTTCAACTTTTTTTGACAGCAAGGCCGAAATCTGTTTGGGGTCGAAAAATGAAGATGTCGAAGGCTTGCTCCATGAAATGGTATTACCCGACTTTAGTGTTCGCAACTTACTTAATTCATCGTCAAATTGTTGTTTCAAGTTGGAATTGGGCGTTGTGTTGCTATAAGCCGCCACAACATCATCCACCGTCTTTTCGGTTACAGAAGCCTTGTTTTTTCCTCCTTTGATGTCGCGACCTCTATCAGCATACCCTTTGTTTTTCAAGGCATCAACAAGATTATTATATGCCTGTTGGACTCCCGCTTTGCTGGGGTCTTTATGCTCTTTGACAGCTGAATCCAGTTGGTCTCGATCTTTTCTTAATTGGGTCAATTCATCGTCCAGTCTTTGTATCTCCTGGTTGCGTTGGATGTCTTTATTGCCTAAAATGAGTATGGTTTCGAGGCCGTCGGTGTGTGTCTTTACGTTTTTTTCGACGAAGGCTTCGTTATACACAAACACGCGTTTGCGCATGTCCTCATACAAATCTTCGTCCAAGAATTTGACTTCAAACTCGTTCCCGTTGGGATTGGGATGGGCATATTCGTAAAGAGCGCGTGCCAAGGTGCTTTTTCCACTTCCATTGCGCCCGAAAAGGATGTTGATGGGCTTCTCTAAAATGTGCTTCAGTTGAGAAGGCTGTCCGTTGGGGTCAGTATAGCAGCCGCCTTTGATGCTTACTCCTGTAATATCCGAAAAACCTGCCATGATAACTTGTGTTTAATGAGATGGTATAGTTCTCAATGACAAAGATAATGGGAATTATATACCGTCCAGACTGTTACCTAACAGCTAAGCGGGTCATCAAGTTCAGTAGTTTCTTTGGCATGTTGATATTCAATTTTGTTGCTATCCAAGAGCGCTTGTATATGGTGATAAGCCATGTTGCCAGAAAAACGAGCTTTCATAACGATTGCAGCATCGTGATAAGAATTGACGTTCAAAGCTTTCAAAACGGCTTTTGCATCTATATTGTATATAACTTCAACATCATTTTGAAACGGATATGTATAATCATGCCAGACAGCCATTCTGTTTTCAGAAAAACAAGCCCAAATATTGGTAATACTATCTTCACCGTTATCGTTGGTTTCATCACACAAACCGACAACGGCATCTCCCTCTCCCAGCAATTCAAAAACGTCTTTTTCGATTTCTGAAAAAACTAAAGTATATGATACTTTGTTGTTACTCTCGGAAATACTTATTGCTTCTAAATTGTTGATTTCTGAAATCTTCTTATAGAGATCCAAATCATATTCATATAAATTGTTGAATGTTACCCTGCGATGATCCATCACAATAACAAGCAACTTCAAGTAATCGTCTTTCGTCAACAAGATGTCGTAGGGGAACACTTGCGTTTTTCCGGTTTGATCTATCGTACACACAGTGATATTACAGATTTGATGTGGCATTTCTCCAATTCTTGAGGCATAGGCACAGTCACACCCATAGTATTCTGCATCAGCGTCCTCATATTGATAAAACAATAGATTCCTTAATTCTGGAGCATCATCAAGGACTTCGTCCAGATCCTTTCCTTCTGATTCTTTTATGCGTTTTTGAATATCTGTAAACTGTTGATTAGTAAGTTTGACATAGTAGGTCCCTTGTTGATAAAACTCATCGGAGTTATTTATAGTATCTTCTGGAGAACAAGAAGGGTCATTGCTTTCAACAACATTAAAGTCTTCAAATTCTCCCTTTTCATCCGCAATTATATCGTCTTCGTTACACGTCTCTTCTGAACGAGGATCGACCTCATAATAATAACCATCCCACTTGGATTCAAGATAATTTTTTGCCATTTCAAGGTGAGCCTCGTGCAACTCTTCTGGGCTCAACATCTGCGGGTTTGTGTAAGTATCCATATTGTTATTTGATTTTTATTGCGCAAATATACGTTTTTTTACCATCATCTAGGGTTTACTCATAGTTTTTTAGTTGTGTATATGAATTATTTTCCTATCTTTGAAGCTCAAATTTACAACACAGCATACCATGATGATTCCCGACGAAGCATATAAAAACAATTTGGATCTCGTTGAGTTTGAAATACCCGAAGGCACCCGTCACATCGGAAAAAGTGCTTTTGCGGGTTGCGAGAACCTGCGCTCCATCACCATTCCCAATAGTGTCACCGCCATCGGGAAAGGTGCATTCTTCCATTGCCGCAACCTAAAGGTTGTCGTGATTCCCGCAAAAGTCAAAACCATCGGTGAATATACTTTTGCAGATTGCTATAATCTCAAATCGGTCAATCTCCCCCAAGGACTGCGACGGATCGAATGCGGCGCATTCCTAAAGTGTTTTGAGTTGAAACACATCGCCATCCCTTCAAGTGTTAGAATGATAGATGAACTCGCCTTCGATAGATGCGACCAGTTGGACCAAGTCTCAATGTCACAGATTAAGACTATCAACAAGCGATCACAATGTTTGGCGCAAGCCAAAGACTACCTTCTCAACCGAAAGGAACGTAATAAGTACTATCCCGTGTATCTTGTGCCTGAACAAATGGAAGAAGACGATCCTGCCGTGCTATACTATGCTTTCTCCGATGAGGAAGTGGTCCCTATGCGGCATTTTCTGGATATGGCGGGTTTCAACGACTATCAGGTTGACCTATGGAATTTGAAAAAGCAAAAGGGGTTCCCTCAAGGTTTCGAAGCCGTTCTCAATGATCCAAATATAGACTATGACAACCTGTCGCCCATCCTCGACCTCTGCCATCACTGCTATCTGTATAGGATGATGTGCGTATATTATACCTCCGATCGTGAGGTTCAGCAGGTTCCGTTTGTTTTGCCTTTGACCGATGCAGAATACGCTTATCTGTTGTCGGAATTGCTGATGAATAGGCATTTTACCTATAATGACCTTCTTCTATGCAATCCTAAGTTGGGAAAAAAACTCACCAAAAGAATCAACAACACCTCTTTGGAAGAGGAGTCTTTGGACCACAACCCTTTCCTAATCCTGTTTGAAGAGGCTGAGGAAGACGTGAAAGAGATGAGTATCTAAAAATCTTCCTGCGATTAACTCCAGATCTCGCCATAATAATTATCAATAGAGAAAAGGGGCTCTTCTTCGGGGTCGTAGGGGTCGTAGGTCTTCAAATAATCGAAATACTTTAGATAAGAGTTAAAAGTATAATCATCAAATAATCCATATCCCTCTTCTATTCCCTCTCCTTCCATGATGGAACATAGAATGGTGTTCCATCCGTCAATGTGCGGATAAAGCAATCCGAAATCCATCAACAATACACACCGGGGAACATCGTAAGTCGACTCCAAAAGCAGAGGGATTTCAGATGCGCATGGAATTTCTTGGATCTTGTCGATGAAATAATTACTGTCAAGCGGTTCCCAGCAAAGGCCCTCGAAAAGACATTCGTAAGGGTATAGCCCGTAAAGGAACCCGAGCACCTCTTGTGCGGTCGCCTTAATTTTCACCGGAGCCGAATAATCGCATGAATAAAGCCAGTCGCTGTCCTCCCATGGTGTTGTTATGTTACCTAAGTCTCCCTCATAGTATTTACACTGACTGGGAATTACATACACTTCGGTTTTAAACCAAAAGGTATAACGCCCACCTTTAATGGCCTTCAGCTTTTCGCGTAATCCGGCAATGGTCTCGTCATCCACCTCGTCTTCTTCAAGAGCGAACCGTAGTCTATCCAGTTCGTGCGTCACCTCGAGTCCCGATATGCCTTCTCCATTAAACAAACGTTTTGAAGCTCCTTTCCTGGGCCAAAGCTTGTCTATTAATTGGTCACAGAACCTTTGGGCGACATCGGTCAGCTCCATCTCCTTCACTTTCAAGTCCTCAAACAACTCGTCATAGTTGGTTTGACTCTTGATGAGACCAAGCATTTCAGGCTTCGATAGCCTGACTGAGAATCTCATGTCTCCAAGCACTTGCGATCCATCCATGTGCATCATCGGAACAACGGGAATGCTTGTGCTCTTTACTCTTCTAAGTGCTCTTTTGGCCAGTTTTGTTTTTGCTTCTTTTGTGTCTTTCATGGTAGGTTTTCTATTAAAAATAGACGCAAAGGTAGCATAATTATCGAAGTAAATAGGAGTTTTTCAACTTTTTGCTGCAATTTTGCACGGTTTTTGTACTTTTGCCGCGCAATGACATCAAGAGTGCCCAGGCACACCAACCGAGTTCATGAGTTATACCACGGTGGTCAAATGATGTGAGTTAAGAATTTAACTAAAATGATAACTTATGCAGTACAACAGAATTGTTTTGAATGAGCCACATGCCTCCATCGAAGGCTTGTATGACGACCAACTGAGTGGATGGTGCATCGATGAACGCTTTGTCAACGAGGTGGTGTTCCGCTTGACGGACTGGCACACGGACTACTTGTTTCACGGATTCAAGCGCCCCAATATCAGGACGGTGCGCTTCCCGTTTTCGCGATTCATCGTGGATGCGGAACGGTTGTGGGATGACCCGATGGAGGACCTTGGGCAAGGCATCATCTACCGACACTTTGACGGCTATCGGAGGCAAGTGCAGCCTGTGAGCGAAGCCAAGTTGCTACGACTTTGGGAAGATCATCAGCGAAAGCTGAAAAGAAACCTGTGCGAAGGAGCGCTGCTGCTGGATTGCCATTCCTTCCCAGAGGACATGGGCGACGTGGATGTGTGTATTGGATTCAATGAGGATTGGTCGAAGCCGAGTAAAGAACTGCTGGAATATGCCGTGAACCTCTTCGAGGACAATGGCTATTCCGTGGGTATTAACTATCCCTACAGCAATTCCGAGGCACCTGCATGCCCGTTCACTTACCAATCCATGATGCTGGAGGTGAACAAACGGGTGTATCTCAAGCATCGCTCAGCATACCTGAAGATGCAGAATGAAAAGAAACGAAGCGTAAGGTAGGTGGTAAACCAGCTGCTGGAAACGGTGACATTATCTTAACTCATGAATCACCCCATGAACGGGATAATAGATCAAAGCATGTGTGACATCAATGCCAGCGGCCTTTAGGCTTTCGGCGTATGCAGAGAGCTGGGCATAATGTTTTTTGGTGTGCGCATGGAGATCCACGCCCGGGAAGGTCTTGTAGTCCACCAACACGCAGTATTGGCCTTGCTCGTCGGAATACTGCCACAACAGGTCCATCTCACCACGCAGTGTTTGACCCGATGGCAGCGTCGCCTGGAAGGGATATTCCCTCTCGATGCCGTCGCCCTCCCGCTGCGGGAAATGCTGTTGCAACTGGTCATACAGCAAGTCGGCGGAACGGAGGATGGCATCGACATGACCGGCAAGCTGTCCCATAAAGCCATAGCCACCGATGACACGCAAAGCGGCATCCTTGTTCGCTTCATCTTGCCCTGGTCGATAGACTGCAAAGATGTTGTGGATGCACGAACCGATGGCGGCATAGTCGCTACCCCAGCCTTTCGAACTGATCTCGGTGCCTTTTTCTGTCCAAGCACGATGTGTAGTGTAGCCACTAAAGGCCTCTATCTTACTCGGAGAGAGATAACGTTTCTCATAAGACGTGTGCTTTGTGGGTTTTTCCTTAATGCTGTATTCGTCGGATGCGTTGGCATCATCCTCGGCGGACAATGTCGCGGGTTCCAACTGGCAGGGTTTGAATTCCTTCTTGCCCCAGACATTCTCTGCGGTTGGGTTTACTACACCTGCATTGATGAGCCAATTATATTTCCCATTATAACCAAAAGTAATGAGTTGGTCTTTTGCGCGCGTCATGCCTACATAGAGCAGGCGGCGTTCTTCGCTGGCTGCTTTTGAAATCAAAAGGTCATAAATCGGCTGGTTCACAATGTTATCCAATACGGCGGCAGGAATGTCGCTGTTGTATTGTTTCAGAATGAACGGGAAGAAATGAATATAATAATCCTTGTTGAAGGGGTCAGCAGTGGTAGCATTGTCCTTTAATACCATCTCGCGCACTCGCATAAAGTTTTTCCTGATGAAATCCTTTTGTTCCAATATGTCCTTGTGTAAGCCATGCATGATGACCACGGGCCACTCCAATCCTTTGGCGCCATGATAGGTAAACACCTTCACCGTATCCGACATGTTGTCTTTTTCCTTGTCGGGCTCGTTGCTGTTCAGGTAATTGAGGAAGCCGCTGATGGAGCTTCCTTGGCCCATTTGCAGGCACATCTCGTCATAATCATTGGCAAGGTGTTGCAGGGTGGCGAGGTTCTGTTGACGGATGTGCGCATCGCCCCATCGGGCAGTCAGCGCAGGGATGTTGCATTCGTAAATCAAACCCTTGACCATTTCGGGGATGGACAAGTGCTTATAGCGCTCTGATTGCTTAAGCAACTCCGACACGGCATCGTCTTGCCATTGGTCGGTGGGGTTGTTTTGCTCGACATAGCCAATACGGTCTTTCAGTATTTCCTCTGTTGTCTTGCCCCACAACAGCCGCATCAGATCGGCACGGACATGCTTGTCAGATGGGTTTTGCAGAAAATGCAACAAGGTAACGACCAGTTGGACTTCGATGCGTTGCATGATGGCATCTTCTGGCTCTGAAACGGGGACGTGGAGGCCGCGCAAGGCTTTCACAATCTTTTTCGCGTCTTCATTGGTCTTGCAGAGCACGGCGATGTCACGTGGAGAGATTTCTGAGGGGGCGCAGTCGAGTTGACCTTTATGTACCAACATCTTGGATTGTAACAACTGTTTCACTTGGGTTGCCAAATCCAATGCGGCACCTTCGACATTACTTGCCGAGCTTTCAAAATGGGCAATTGGAGGGTATGTGACGTTGTCGTTCTTATGATGCGCATCCAACTTGATGAGCAGGTCGTTGATGCCATCGTTTTTGAAGGGTTCATAAAAGGTTTCATTCACCAGTTTCACTAACTGCGGACGCGAACGCCAGCTTTCTGTCAGGCGGCCTGTGCCCAGCATGTATGGCCCCTCTTCTTGATGAATTTTGCCATCGTTATAGAAAGTGAAATGTTGTGCCACCGAATTGACCAGCTCGGTGTCGGACCCACGGAAGCCATAGATGGCCTGCTTGGGGTCGCCCACCCAATAGGAATGACCTCCGCCTTGGGCGACTAGTTCCGACAAGCGGTTAAATATCTTCAGCTGGATGGGATTAGAATCCTGGAACTCGTCCACCATGACCAGGCGGTAGTGGCTGCTGACATAGTCTTGCACCTCCTTTTCGTCAGTGAGTAGTTGCAAGAACAACTGCTCCATATCGTTGTAGGAAATCAGTCGGTTTTTCTTCTTATAGTTGATGTAGTCGTTGCGCCAGACCTCAGCGAGCTTGAAGATGGACTTGACGAAAGGTTCTAGGATCGTTAGATTGAGTTTAGCAGCGGGCAGTTGCGACAATTGTGACATCAACAAGGAATACTCGGGGCAGTTTTTATCAATTTTCGTCCTTCCACCTACGGGCGATTCTATCACTTTGGACAATGGCAACAAATCCATCACATCAGTACAATTCAACAGAGGTTTTATGCTGTCACGCTGTTTTATCGCTGTATCATTTTTATTTGTTGTAGGAATATAGGCAACAACATAATTGTAGTAGGCATTCAAATAATTCAACAGTTGAGGCAATAGACTTGAATCCACATGCTTGTTGAAAACCGCTCTCAGGGTCTCTATACTCTTGTCGATGCTGACTTGGAGATTGGTCACATTATAATACTCCATCTTCTCCACAATATCTCTGAGGTATCTTTGCCAGAAAAGATAGTCGGGATTGCTTGAAGAATCGCAGATATCGAAATGGTTGCGAAAACGTTTGAAATTGTCCAAGTCTGCCTGTGCTTTCAGCTTGCCATTATCATCCGTTTCGTTCATGATACGTGCCAGCGACTGGTTCATATAATAATCCTCGTCGCGCTCCGAAATGGGTTGGATGTCGGCCCCATAATCCAAAAGGTACCAAAACTTTTGGATAAAATGCAGGGCTACGGAATGCACGGTTCCCATGGCGGCACTGTCCATTTGTGCAGCGGCATCCAGTTTTCCCTTGTCGAGAATCTGCACCCGCGCTTTTTCCCTGAACTCAGCCGCAGCCAATTCGGTGAAAGTCGTCAAAATCACTTGTGATGGCTCTACCTCCCCATTTGAGAGTTTCTCGGCCAGCAAATTGGTTAAGGTGTAGGTCTTTCCTGACCCAGCACCGGCGTTGATATAAGTCGTGTTTTTCATTTCAGTCTGCCTTTTAAGATGGGATGTGATGTGGGTGTTTCAGCGGGTTCTTTTTTGTCCTCATCGTAACGAGGTTTTTTGGATGGTCGAAATATGTATTCTGAGTTTTTTACCACCGACACAAGGGTTTTGTTTCCACCTCTGCCTTGTGTGTTTTCCTTTACTTCCAATGGACAGAGTTCTTTGCCTTTTTGGTTTTGGTTTGCATAATAACAATCCTTTTTGCCCAACAAGTCCATCATCTCTGCCTCCTCAATATGACCTTGCTTGATTTCATCCATACGATATTGGTATGCTTTTTTGATTTTCTCAAACAAATCGCCAGTCTCACCATCAATATGCTTGATCAGTGTTGAATTGGGAATCTCTTCGAAGTCACAGGTAATCAATTGTTTCAATGGCATCAGGTAGTAGCCCACGCCGACCACCCTCTTTCCGGGATAGGTGGCCAACACGGTTTGTCGGTACAACTCCAACTGAATGGCATTGTTTTGTTCCAGCTTTTCTTTAAATCGCTTACCAAAACTCCATTTGAAATCGAAGATGACATAATCGCCTTGGCTGTTGGTCAACAGAAAGTCGATACGTGCGCCAAAAGCACCGATGTCTTCCAGGGATAACGGATCGTTTTCGTTGGTGGGGAATGGCAACTCGCAGCCCTCGGGTTTTAGTTTGAGTTGTTCCATAATCGAGATGAGCGCGAGCATACTCTCCTTCAAGTCTTCTTTGAAATTGTGCAGTTCGCTGGCGTTCTCTGGTTGCAACAAGATTAGGCCTGTGGCATTGATGGCGTCATCGAGCCGCTGGTCAAACTCGTTTTCTGTGAGATTACGCATCTTGGAATAGTCTTTTTCCCCATCTTCTATGACATGTTGGAAGAAGTAGTGCGCAACCAAGCCCTTGGTCAGGTAGGCGCTCTTTAGTTGTTCGTCGTCAGGCAAGGGCAACTTGGCCACATGTTGCATCACATAGTTGAACGGCAACTGGATGAGTGTGTCGATGGAGGTGTTGCTTTCCTTGCGTCCTTTGTAAGCCAGAGCCCCTAGCTCATAAGCAAACTGCGATTGATAATGGTCGATAGGTTTCGTGACCATATTTATCGTTGGCATCTTAAAGATGTTGTCGGGATTATCGCTAGGCATTTTTCCTCCATTCATATAGTTGGCTTCAGCTACCATGCTATGTTCGCTCAAACGTGTGGTGCCGTCGTAGGCGCTTCTGACAAGGATGACTTGTTCCTTTACTGCGTTAAGAAGGCGGATGCGCTCGTTGCGAAGGGTTTTCAGATGTTGGCCGAAGTCGGGCAGCTGCACATTGTTGTTGCTGAGGTAGGTGCGCTCATCACTATTGAGGAAATCGTATGGGTCGATTTCGGTGTCTTCGGCTTGGCAGTCGAGCCAAACAAGGGTGTTGGCTGGTATGGCCATGCAACGCACATCGTTGATGACGTTAAGGGAGCCACTCTCTGGTTGTTGCAGCGCATAGTTCATGGGACGATAAATCTGGAGCAACCGCTTTTCGATGTCATCGTATTCAATTGGATTGGGCAATGAAGTGGTAGCGGTAGAGAAGGAAGACAACAAATCAGAGAGTTTGTGCAGTTGCTTGATGCGTTCCTCAGGCATGTCGTCCATGCCATTGAAACCTCGAACCCATTGCTGCAGTTGGGTGATATAGTCAACCAAGTCTTCTTTTGGGATTCCGCTGTCGTAGGGTTTGCGTATGACATTTAGGAAAGGCATCTTTTTGGCTTTGGCCTGTGGTGTGGCCTTTCCTTCGTCGTTCAAAAACTCAAACGACGCTATGGTATCCTCCCAATCGTCGCGCCATTGGCCGTCGTCACGTTCTTTCTTCTCTCCAAAGCCGCCGTTTTTCAACAGCACACGAGCCAACTCATAACGCAATTTGGCAGGTATTGGGCTCATTGGGAGTTGGAGGTAGGAAACGAGGTTGTAGATGTTGACAGGGCGGGCGAAGACACTCATGCTCAGTTTGAACAGTTGCAACAGTTGCGGGTTGCTTTGCGTAAGCGAAGCGTGTACGGCGGGTTTGTCCCAAGTGTATAAAGTATAATTCAATCGCATATTGTCGCGGTTGACTATTACGGTGTCCTTAGGAAGCTCTTCCACTTGCGCCATCCACTCGTAGGCCTCGTTCACGTCGTCAAACTCCAGTAGCTTGATTTTGGTGACATCCAACTGAGCGGGGTCCGTTGTTTCCGGTACGGTCTTATGTAGGGCCGTCCCGTGTTTTTCTATTCGCTCCAAGGTGCGCTGCACCAAAGTGGGAATCTCGCTCCACGGGCAATCAATTTGGATGTCGCTTACGCAGTCGGCCAATGATTTGTCTTTGTAAGCTTCATAGACCTCACGCCAATAGTCGGGAGCGCCTTTTGAATGGAAATCGGTTTCGATGTTAGCAAGGACGGAGAGTTTGGTAAGCTTTGCCCCCGTCACCTTTCCATCCCATCCTGCCATCAGCAGGTCATCGCGCCAATGTAGCAGTTTTGATGCCACACCAAAGGGATCGATACGGGCCGCCTTTTCAAAAGGTGTATCGCTGAGATGCTTTTGCATCGCGTTGTGGTAATCGGCTTCTCGTTCCACGTCGGTTTTGGCGTTGGTGGGAATGCCAAGACGCAGCCCCAGTTCCTGTAAGAGGCCCTTTGTACCCAAATACTCGGTACCCATCACACGGGGTCGGTCTCCGAGAAAGATTTCCTCGTCATATTCTGGACGATAAACGATTTTTATCATGGTATTTTACGATTGCTTTTTCTGTGGCAAAGTTAAAAAAATCTCATTCAACTGCTAACTCAATGTAGATTATTTGTTTCACCATCTCAAGCCCCCCTTAGGGTACTGCTTTTTGATGCCGCTATAGTTCTTCGGCGAGAATGGGTTGTTGCCATGGTGGTTTTCGCAAAGATCAGCAACGAATGCACTGACTTTGATGTGCAGGTCAATAGCCGCCAATGGGTTGTCGAAATTGGTCTTGATGGTGATGATGGGAGCCTCGTTGGGAAGTACCTGCCAGTCGGCATTAGGTGCGGTTTTGCGGATGTTGGTGGCAATCTTTTCTTCTTCGGGGCTGACCAGGAGGATCACAGCTGCGTCGCTTTCCGAAAGGGTGTGGTTCTTCTTCTGGTGTCGCGTGTGGTTGCTGGCGAAGATAAACCTGCCATGGCAGAAGTTGCGGTAGTCGGTCATCTGGGCTGAGACCGTGCCGCTCTCGGCCAGCACCGACTCAAGATAGTGGGCTGAAGGTTCACCATAACCGCCGTGTAGCACCAGGAAGTGTTGGATGGACGAAAGTGGGGTCAGGGGTTCATCTGAGTTGTTGAGTTCATACTGGTAGCAATGGGTCGGTTCAAGGTCGACCTTCAGTTGCTCACTGGCCGACTTCCCAGTGAAGGCTTTGTAGAACAGTGCATCTCGGTAGAACTGCTTCGTCACAGAGATGAAGCCGTTCATCCCAGGACCGCCGTCAAGCTCGTGAGGGAAGACAAACACATGGTCTTTGTTTAGTTTTTTCAGCAGGATGTTTTTCGGAGAGTCGTGGCAGGTAAAGCCGCCAGTGTTTTCCAGGTTGACTTCTGCCATCCGCTTGGTCGCGTCTTTGATGTCAATGTTATTACCGCCATCCGACATCAACAGGCAACGGCAGCTCCGGAGCACCTCGTCCGATATGGAACGCAGCATGAAAGGGGTAGTGCTTTTCCCGATGCCCACATATTGTTCATAGAGCATGCTGGCATAATGGCCCTGCATGCCCCCGTTGCCGACAAAGAGCATGGGCTTTCCGGGTTCGGCAAAGAGGAAATCGTGCAGCTTGCTGACATCTTGGCTATCAGCTAGTTTGAGTGCTTCTTCGGTTCCTTTCAGGATTTCCGACATTAATGGTTTGCTCATAGGATTATGTGTTTGGTTTTTTATTTATAGACTTCTTTTCAGCCGTTTTCAACTTTGGAAGGAAACTTTTTCACTCACCGTTTCCTTTTGTTGGAGTTTTCCATCCCGAGGAAGCCGCGGTATTTGGCCACTGTGCGGCGGCTGATTTCGTAACCCATCTCCAGCAATCTGGCGCAGAGCTCGTCGTCGCTGAGCGGCTGGTCTTTATCCTCGTTTTCGACAAGCCGTTGGATCGTTTCAAGCACTTCAAGTCGCGAAACCAGGCTTCCGTTCCATTTGATGCCATCGTCGAAGAGCGAAGGCTTTTCGAGGCTGCATGTGTTATTGTCGAGAGTGAAAACCTTGCCGCAAGGCGAGTAGATACATACGCCTTGCGTGCATCGCGACACCGTGGTGTTGTTGATGTCCAATGCCTTGGCCACGTCATCAAGGGTCATCTTCTTGCTGAAGCTTGGATCGCCGGTCAACACGAACTTGATTTGCCCCATAATGCAATGCTCGATAATCTTCTCCACTTTGTCGTCGCCAATGCCCTCGTAGAGATTGTAAAGCGCATAGACGGCTGTTTGCTGGTACAGCCTGCACAACTGTCTATAGGTATAGTTCTCTGGATTGAAATCGTTCAGCTTGAATTCGGTCTCTATGTCAATCTTGCCATTGGCATCGAATAGGGTGATCCCCATACCTTTCTTGGAATAGGTCTTTTGGGGAAAAGTCTCGAGGTAGTCGTCAATGAAGTTCCTCAAACGCTTGATGTCGTCTTCCGAAGTGAGGTTGATGGTACAACTGGTGTCACGTCCGTCGATGCGGACAGCCATCTTTCCCAGTTCGCTGGTAAGCGTCATAGAGGTGCGGCTCGATCGCGCATCCTTCAATGTCAGTTCCTTAGTGTTAAAGCGAAAGAACATGATATCAGTGGTGTTTTGATGTTTTTGAATTATAGTCAATAATTATGCCAAACTGTCAGTTGGCAGAATGGTCATCCATTGGTCGTAGCCAGAGGATGCCATTCTTGTAGTCAAGCAGTACGGTGAAGCTGTTGAAGAAGTCGTAGCCAACGACTCCAGTAGTACCCGAGAGGCCGATGAGCGAAAGCTCAAGGATGCTAGGGAGTGTGCCATACTGCACATTGAAGTTGTAGCCTTCGATGCCGGTCGGCACACGATAGATGGGCGTCTCAAAATCGCCATAGCCCACATAGAAGTCAGTGGCTTGGCTGTCGGGGGTCAGCCCGTCAAGGGTGCTCGCCTTCACATAGCTAATCTTGGCTCCCGTGTCAAGGAAGAAGTTGCCTTCCTTTCCTCTCAGTTGCATCGTCACTTTAGGGATGCCGAAGCTCTGGCTCATGGTGATGGCCTGGCTGCCAGGCAGCGACAGGTCTTCATCGCTGAAGGTGATGGTGCCATGGCTGTAGTCGACAAGTACGGAAAACTGTTGCAACATGTCGTTGCCAACAAGTGCGTCAACATGTGTGCCAAGCAACTCACTGATGGTGTCGGGCGACACAGGTAGAAGCCCTTTAGATACATGTGTTCCAAGGAATTCAAAATCACTGCCGTTGAAGATGGAAAAAGGAGAACCTGTGTCGATTAATAAGGTTCTTTCATTGTCGTTGATGAGGAGATGATGGTCGAAACCATTAATGGTAAATGTTTGTTTCATAATGCTTTATATTAAATATAACGGATTCTTTTCACAATCTTTCACGAAAATATAATCAAAAACAATGCCAAAACCATATTGGCTGACAAAATGACCAAAACTAAAATAAAATACTTGATAAGTTGGTATGCCTCTGGTAAGGAAGCTTGTCTAAGATGCTTTGTCAATTATATCTTGACTTCTTTCTTGCTTCCTTCAATCATGTCAAACTTTTCGCCTTTCAGTTTCCCCTCAAAGTGCTCAATCTTCAGGATATGTACCTTCTTGGCATCGAAGACAGCGTAATTCTTCAAGCCATCGGGTTTTACTTGAGCCTGCGGCCAAACATTACAGAACACCCCGATGTTGTCGAGAAACGCTGCTGCGGCCTTTTCCGATTCCAAGCTTACCTTTTTGCTGTTGGTGAGCGCCATACCGATCCATTTGCGGAATTCCTTGCCAAGTTGGGTCGTTTTCTGAGGGATGGCTTGGCCGAGTTTAGCTTCTGCACGTTTGACGATGCTTTCAGGAACGGGTTGGGCCGAGACCAGGTGGTTGTCATCGGTCAATTCAGGAATCTCCACAGTGTAGAGATAATGGTCCTTCACGGGTGGAAGGTTGCGGGGTTGTGAATAATGCACTGCGCTGGCTTCCGATTCGGTCAGATAAACGCCAAAACCGAACTTGATGCCTGTGCCGTCGCCGGCTTTGCTTAAATCGAATTTGTTGAAGAGTTCCGGAGAACCGTGATAACAGGTAATCATATTGTTGTGTTTATTTATTTGCTTGTATCATTCCTTTGCTGCCCATATAGCTCACGCTGCGCGAGGCGGTTGCGGCAGCGGTTTCCAGCACCTTGCGTACCTCCTCTGAGGTGAGTTGGGCGATGTTGAGTTTATTTAGTTTGCATAGCTCGGCGAGGAAAACCGACGAGGTCCAGTCGCCGGCGCCTTCCCAATCCACCACATTTTTGTTAGGAACAGGGGCAATCTTCTGCCAGCCTTGGCTTCGCAGGTTGAATTCCATGCCTTCCTCTCCCATGGTTCGGATGAAGAGTTTATCGGGATAGTTGGCCACAAACGAGGTGTCAAGGATGTTGGTGCCTGAGAACTTGATGACATCGCTGACTTCAACGCATTTAAGGAACTTGTTCATTTCTTTGTTGCCTTCTGGCTCGTAATAGACCAACACGCCTTGTTCCTTCAAGGCTTTGGCCAGTTCGCGAGGACCAGCGTCGGACACGTCGAAGAAATAGGCATCGGGCTTGAAATCGAGTGCGTCGACAAAGCCTTGCACTTCGTCCTTGCGCAGCTGCTTCCTTTTCGGGAAGCGGCTGTTGGGGGCGGTGGCACGGTGGCTCATGGTGTGTTGCCCATTGGCGTCAAGTTTGTGGATGCATGTCATCAAGGTGGTGCCACCATCCTTGCTGTTTTTGACAAAGCGAGTGTTGGCACCGTAGCGTTTCAGGTCGGCGGTGATCTTCAGGCCTTGTTCCGACTCGTCGAAATGACTGATGGGATAGGCCTCCACACCCAGATAAGGCAGCATGCACATCACATTGCCGCAAGTATTGCCCACTTCTTCAATGATTTTCTTGTCAACAAAAGGATTACGTTTTTTAGTAGTGTCAAATCCTTCGGGGTACTCCCGTTGGTAGATGATGTCTAAGGCAAAGTTGCCAGTGCCGAGAATGCGTTTTTTGGTCATAATGTGAAGTTGAGGGTTGGTTTGTTCTTGAATTCAAAATGTCCGTTGTCGCGCAACTCCATAAGAAGTCTGCCCATGAGATTCGGTCCAACATATTCATTGCCTTTGAGCACGACACCCCAAGTGTCGGCATCTTTGCCTTTCTTTCTTGAGGTTTCATCTTCTACAATATACTTGCCCTTGCTTCGCTCCAACTCTTTGCGGAAGGCCTCACTCTGTTCAAATTTTTGTGTCAGGCAATACTTCATGGCGTCAACCACCATGCTCGGCCAATGGTCGTGAAACCATTCGGGATGGGCCTTGTAGAGGTGTTTTACATGCATCTTTATCCCCATGCCAGCTTTGACTTCCATCATCTCTTTGATGCCTTCGGTGGCATCGGGTCTCAGTTTCATGATGTGGAAAAGGCGTTCCGTGCAGTCGAAGGTGATGCCATTGACAACAATGGGGGTCCTGTAGAAATTGCCAAGGATGCCCCATTCGTCTTTTGTCCCCCGAATACAAATTGTCTCGGTGGCAGGATACCGTTCGATGCTGTAATACTCGGGATAGTTGTCCCTAATCATTTCGTGTAGTTTCATGGTCTTCAAGTAGGTACATATTAGACAAGGCGTTCATGAAAGCCCTGCGTTTTCGTTCTTCATCGATGTCGTTTTTGTATTTGAACACTTCCTCGAAAGCGGCGAGGTTGCCGCTGCGGTCGTTGTGGTCGCTGAGGATGGCGAAGGTGATGAGGCGGTAACGGTCTTTGAACTCGTCTTCTTCCATCACCTGCTTGAAGAGTTCAGCCATCTCGCGCGGCGGGGTCTTGAAGGCACCGCAGCCAAAGGCACCCAGCACCAGGCTGTCGTGGCCCTTGATTAGGCCTATGCGGAAGATGGTGCGAATCTTGTTGAGCGTGATGGCCTTGCCCTCTTCGGGGATGTGCCCATCGGGAGTGAGGCGGATGGGGAACCTGCCGTTCATGTTGAGTGCGGCATTGGTGATGACGCCGATTTGGAAAGGCTCCTCCATCAGCGTATAGTCGGGGCCCGCTTCGCGGAAAACCGTGACTTGGGGCGAATAAATCGCACTGAAGTCGAGCGAGCGGGAGATGGGGTAGTTGTTGCCTTCGCGATGTTCGTAGCCGTAGCGAGTGGCATACTTGCCATCAAAGCTGAAGATGGAGCGCGTCAGCGTGCTGCGCCGGCAGATAGTCTCTTCCTGGGCACGGGCACCGCCTTCCACGCCACCACCGGGGTGTCCAGCACTGGCAAAGTTGAGCAGGGCAGGGTTGTAACCCTCTTTGACCAATTGCTCGGCCACCTTGAGGCAATCGCCTTTTTCGACCCTGACAAGACTACCGTTTTCCAGCTTTGGAGCGTCAACAGGACCTAAATCCTTGTGGTAGCAACGACTTCCGTCGATCATCGGTTGCATGTCGAGGTCGATGCGTTTGCCCGAAGGGGTGATGTAGTAGCCGGTCTTGATGATGCCGGTGGTTTCGCGGAACACCTCTGCATTGCGTTTCTTTACGAGGGTGACTTGGGGGTCATAGTTGGAACTACGCATTAATATTGATGGTTTTGTTGTTGTTCAAGGATATATAGTAGCAGATGTTGATTGTTTCAACCTTATTTTGTTTTTATTGCTTAGTTTTAGACAAAATTCTTGCTGCAAAATTACTAATTAATACCATGAAAGCAAAAGCTTTTCAATAGATGATTGATTGTTGCCGAATCGACTTGCCCTTGTGGGTAAGTGAGTTGTAATGTGAGGATGATGTCGCCATTGTCTGTGTTGGGGAAACGAGCTGTTTTTGTGTAATGGACCGTCCCGGATGCGTCAATATCGTGGTGCACATAAAACACCTCGTCTTGTGGATAAAGGTCACGGGTGGTCAAGCCCGTGTCGTCCAAATCCATCCAGGTCATGTCCATGCACCCGGTGGCTGTCAATTCCAACCCTTTGCCGTGACAAGAGATACCGTCGCCATTCTCAGGCGGTGGATCCATCGTCATGAAGGAGGAATAGTCCAGCTCAAAGCCGAAGCGTTCATTGTGGTAATGGACGTATTCCGTGGTTTTAGGCTGACAGCCGGTCATAAAAACAAGCCATACAAAAAGCAATAATGACTTTTTCATAATATCTTAAACTTAATTGATTTTCTTTTTCTTGATGTTCAAATCGTACCCTTTTGACGGCCAACCCATATAGATGTCAAGGCATACACTAATAATGAGCCAAACCACCATTAGCCACGAAAGAAATGACAACAAAACATCTTCTATGATCTCTTTTGTTGAGATGTACTCGATTTCTCTGTCATACAGATAGAAATATTCGTACGAGAAGATGCCGATAGCCGAGATAAGTATACCAATGATATACCAAGTGATAATGCTAGTCATATTATTATGGATTTAGGTTTATGATTATGGCCTTCATGCCGCGCAGGAAGCCGATGGGGCTTCCTGCAGCTGCTTGGCCGTCTTTGGGAGGAGGCTTTTGGAGAAGAGGATCACCAGCCGCTTGGCTTGGGCCATTCCCCTTTTTGAGCCGACCATAAGGTGGTAGAACACCGTCGACTTGGTGGTGAAGACCAGTGCCACGACAGTGCCGTTGCCTTGGTCGCGCAAACGGAGCGGTTCGATGCAAGGCTTGGCCTCGAAGGCTTTCTTGTTGAGCAGCTCCGAGCTTAGCTTTCTGAGTGCAAGCAGTTTGTGACGGTAGGTCACCTCTCCAACGGTGACTTGTTCGTACCACATGTCGTTCTCGAAGGTGGTTTGGTGGGTTTCGTTGCCGGCCGACTTGAGCATTTCGGCGAATTCCGTTTGGTTGACTTGCTGGATCTCCATAGTATTATTGTTTTTTTGATGATAATGGAGGGTGAAGACACCCCTGTGGCGCCCTGCCACATAATACTATAGAACAAACCTATGGGTTTTTCAACCAGGGGGAGTGAAAAAAATTTTTCTCCCAACTGTCAATCAATGGTAACCACTTTCACCTCGCTGCTGGAGAGGTTTCCTTCTTGTATCACCTGAATCTGTACGGGAATCTTACTTTGCAGCTCTTCCACATGGCTGATAATGCCCACATGTCGACCCGACTTGGTGTGGAGCGAACGCAGTGTATTGATGGCATTCTGCAAGGGTTCGCCACTGAGTGTGCCAAAGCCCTCGTCAATAAATAGGGTATCCACTGCCAGCTGTTGGCCAATATCACTGAGCGCAAGAGCCAACGACAAGGAAACGAGGAAGCTCTCTCCACCGGAGATGGTGCTTGCCGCACGGCTCACATAGCCTTGATAGGCATCTTCGAGCGAAATGACGAACGTGCCAGGCACCACTTTCAGCGTGTATCGGTCGGTCAGCGTCCTCATATAGTGGTTGGCCGAATGGATGAGGCTGTTCAACACATAACTCTGGGCAATTTTACGGAACTTATTGCCCGTTGAGTCGCCAATGAGCTGATTCATGCGCGACCATTTTTGATAATCGGCTTCCTTTTTGTTGGCTTCTACCTTCAAATGGCCAAGCTGTTTCTTGTTCTCTTCATCGGCCTTCAGCTCCTGGTTGATGGCGCCCTTCTTCTCTGAGATGTCAGACATCTTTTTTTCATTGTCCTTGATGCGCTCCTCCATCAATTCGATGGAATCTTCCTCCTTCAGTTCGGGCTTCGTTTGTCTGTGTTCTTCCAGTTTCCGACTAGCCTCATCTTTCAGGGTTTTCTTAGTAAGCACTTTGTTTTTGTCGGCTACAAGCAAGGCTTGGATCTCGTTGATGTTTTGTGAAGAGTGGGCATTCAAGGCGGTCAGTCGCTCTAAGTCAAGTTCTGGATGAGTACCAAGGAAGGCCCTCAATTGCTGTTCGTTGGTATTAAAGGTGTCCGTTGCTTGTTTCAGCTGCACCTGTTCCGTGTTCTTCTTGAGCTCTTCGGCGATGGCGATTCTACCTTTGCAGTCGCTGATGGCTTGTTCGGCCTTCTGTGCGGTCTTTTTCAGTTGCTCTAGGCCCTTGTTGGCCTTATCGAGGGCATCTCTTTGGGCCTTGATGAGGTTTTCCTTTTTCTCGCCTTCGGCAATCTTGTTTTCAAGTTTTTGCAGGCGTGTCTCGGTGTTGGCCTTTAAGGTGGCCAGCTTCTCGGTGGTGTCTTGGTCGATGGTCTCAAAACCACAAATCTTGCAGGCCTCGATGACTCTTTGGGTGGCCATCTTGAGGGTGTTGTCTTTGTCGAAGGCCTCTTTTTCCTTGTCGTACGATGTTTTGGCAGCCTTTATCTCAGCTTCCAGCTTGTTTTTCTCGTTCACTAGTTCTTGGTGCGCCGACTCGGCCTCGGTGTAAGCCGCTCTCAGCTCACCAACGAGTTGTGCCAGTTCTTCTTCATGCGGCAGCTCGCTTTTGATTTCCTGTCGGCAGACGGGGCAGATGTCGCCCACATGCAGTTTTTGGCGCAGGGTCTGGGCAAACTTGTCGATGGTGTCGCTTTGCTTGTCGAGCAATGCCTTGCGGTCGTCCATCTTCACCTTGGCGTCGTGGATGAGCGGATCCATGGTTGCTGCCTCTTTCTGTTTTTGATCGATGTCGGCAAGTGTATCTTTGAGCAACGTGGTTTTGCTTTCTCTGCGGTCCTTTTCCTTTTTATAGGTCTCGATTCGCTCGTAGGTCGTGGCGATGTTTCGCTGCAGCTCCTTGGCGTTGTCGCGTTCTTTGCGCAGTTCGGGCAGATGGAGCTCGGCAAGTTCAGCATCTTGGGTCTTTAACTCGACTTCCTGTTTCTCATAGGCGGCTTGCGCGTCATTGACCTCTTTTTGAGCCTTTTCTAAAGCAGGCTGTAACGTTTCCGAAAGCGTCTTTCTTTCGTTATAGATGGTATTGTCGCAGGTTTCTATTTGCTTTTTCCCGTTGGCGATAGCTCTCTCGGCTGCCTTCATCGCTCCCATCCAGTTGCGGGCTTCAATCGTGGCATTCCATTGGTGGACCAGCGTTTCCTTGTTCTTGAATTCGTCGCCTTCCACTACAGCTTGAGCCTGTAAGTGCTCTTGAGTGGCAGTGGTGACAGCCTTTTCCAAGTCGGTATCCGTCTTAATCCATTGCAGTTTGGCCTTGTCCGCTTCGCCTGCTTTCTTGACCTGCTCCAACAGTGCTTCGTATCCGGCAAGCTCCTCCTTTTTGGCAGCGATGTCTTCTTCGTCCATGGTGCTCATGCCTTCGACCTTTTGCTGGGCTGTTTCCCATTCTTTCTTCTTTTGACCAGTCACATCAAAGACCTTCTTGCCAATCTTCGAATAGATGTCAACTCCGGTGATTTTTTCCAGAATTTCTGCCTTGTCGTCATCTTTACTGTTTAGGAAACGGGTGAACTCGCCTTGAGCCAACAATGTTGTACGGCAGAACTGGCCGAAATCGAGGCCGATGGCCTCTTGAATCTCAGCACTAATCTCTTTGTCTTTGGTATAAGTGAAGGCCGTGTCGATATTCTTCAATTGCCAGGACTTGCTTTGAAGGGCTCCTGTTGTTTTTTTGTAGGCACGTGCAATACTCCAAGTGGCTTCGTAGTGTATGCCGTTGCTTCCCGTGAAGGTGAGCGACACAAAAGCCTCGCCCGTATTCCTTCGCATCAGTTGTCGCGGATCTTTGATGGTGACGTCAGCATTTCCGTCTTTCGTGTCGCCTTGCATCTGCGTTCCAGCCAACCTAGGGGTGGTGGCAAACAGTGCCAGGCAGATGGCGTCCAAGATGGTCGACTTGCCCGAGCCCGTCTTACCCGTAATCAGGAACACTTCGCTGTTGGCCAACGGCTGTGCTTCAAAATCAATCGTGGCATCCTCAATCGATGCAATGTTGTGTATGGTCAGTTTTTGTAGTTTCATGGTTATTGTTCTCCTTTATTTGTCGTTTCGTGCATCGTCGTTCACCAAATTCACAATCTCGTTAAACATGTCGGTCATCTCTTCGTCGAAGCTGATGCCTTCGTAATTGGCATACTGTTTGGCGATTTCAATGGGTTGCTCCGCCTGAAATTCCTGTACCGTCAGCACCTTGGCCTCGGTCTGGTTGATGGTTTTCCTTTTGGCGTTGATGTGGCAGACATGACATTGTTTCTCCTTGACCAGACTTGTCGCTTCGGCTTGGGCTTCAACGGGTAGGAAGTCGTCAATCTCCACGTTCAAACGGATATAAGCTAGGATATCGTCAGGGAACTTTTTCAACAGTTCCTTGGCCGTTTCCCACGGTGCCAGCCCTTCGGAAGGCAGGGTCACCAAGGGACGAGGATTGTTGATTTCAATCTCTGTCACGGTTGGAGTATCGCCATGCTTATCGATTTCAACCATACTTACGGAATGACTAAAGGTCTCGTCGAAGCTGATGGGCAGCGGGGTGCCCGAGTATCTTACGTTATGTTTCCCGCTATGGATAAACTGCCCGTGATGAATGTGGCCCAAGGCCAGATAGTCATAGCCATCGCCCAGTTGTTCCAAGTCTATCGATTCGATGCCACCCACGACATATTCCGTGCCTTGGTCATGACCCAAGAAATCGCAACCTTTCACCGTGGTGTGGGCAGTCATCACCACCGGCAATCCTTCTGTGTTCATGGCAGCCGTCTTGTCGAGCAATTGTTGGAAGAATCCTTCTGGGAGATTTCGTTCGTTGACATAAGGGATGGCGATGACGTAGCCTTTTCCAGGCACTTCAATGATATGCTCATCAATGTTCTCCTTCTCCAGCTGTCCGATGGCATATACATTCAGTGCTCGCCAAGGCGTTCTGAATATCTCGTGTTTCGTGCCGCTGTCGTGGTTGCCGGCAGTCATCACGATGACCATCTCGGGATTGGCCTTGTGTATGCTCACGAGCGTATTCGATAGTGTAGTCTGTATGGCATTCGATGGCTGTGACGTATGGAAAACGTCGCCACATAGCAGAAACACATCGGGCTTCTGTTCCTCTACAGTCTTAACCATCTGGTCAAGCATATTTTGCTGTTCGTTAGTGCGGTCGTGACCGTAGAGCACATGCCCCAAGTGCCAGTCGCTGGTATGTAATATTTTCATGGTTGTTTCTTTTCGTTTGATGTTTTGATTTCTGATAGCAAAGGTAGTATTTATTTCCGGGATTATATGAAAATCCTGGAATTATTCAAATCACCAGGGAAGAAATAGTTCTTCAGTTGAAAGATTTCCTTGGCGTTGTCGTGCATTTCGCTGAAGGCAATCTGATAGAGGGCACCTTTGCTCTTCAGGTCGTCGGGATAGCCAGCCATGGCTTGGGTGAAGACCTTTTGGGCCAGGGCAGGGTTTTCGTGACGAAGGTGACTGAAACGGTAGGTTGTGCCATAGAGCAGTGCCCGGGTAAGCAGATAGACATATTCCTCATCGTTGAGTTCCACCTCCACCTTCTGATGATCGAAAAGTTTGCGCTCTTCTACATCGACTTTGGCACAGGTCATCTCATACAGTGGGTAATACTTAGGTCTTCTCATGGAGTTGGAATACTCTTTGGCGACTTTCTCGCATTGGTCTTTATCATCGTGCAGCCACAAAGAGAACTTCGGTGGGAGTTCATTATTGGGTTCAAAGAGCTCGGCAGGGTTCATGTTGGGGTCTTCAAGGAAAATCATAATCTTTGTTGTTTTTGTGAATGATCCTTATTAATTATAGAACAAACATATTGGTTTTTCAACCAATGAAGGGGAAAAAGTGTGTTTCATTCAAAATACTTCATCCCCTCATAGTTATACTTCACGAAGTCCTTTTCCTTGTGGCAACTGGCTTGTAGGCGGGGCACCCATTCGTCCATGGGAAGGCCTCCTTTCAGGTAGGTGTTGATGGTCTCGCAGAAGAGGTTGACTTCGTTGAGGATGTCTTCGTTGGTGTTATTGGGGAAGCCAAAGCTATAGGCTTCATCCCAGTTGGATACGAACATGGAGGTGAAATAGCCTTGTAGGCCATAACGCTCGGCGAAGCTGCTGGCAAAGCACCAGATGCCGATCACCTTTCTGCCCTTCAGGAGGTCGACAATACTACGGTCAACTACATAATTCATCCAACTGGTACCGAATAGCCCGCTTGTGGTCCCGTGCCCGAGGCCCATCACCAAGGGGTCGTCGTCGCGCTTAAGCTGTTCGACGACTTCCTCCTTGGTGGGGTTGTACAATAAGGTTACGTTCTCAAGACCCTCGTAAGTTTTCTTCAACCTAGCGGTGTCTTCCATTGTGTCAACGTGAATCACTATCATAATCTTTATATTGTTTCGTTGTTTTTATCCACGGAACCCGATTGGTCTGCGACTATTCGTGTTGCGTCCAGCAATCTGTTCCTTCGAGCAGAGTTCTTCGATGTGGTTGAGGTCAGGGGTGCCACCAAAGAGGAGGTGGTCAACCATCACCTTGCGCGCTATGTTCTCAATCTGACCCCCGCTGAAGTCGTAGGAGCGGGCCAACACATTGGCATCAGCCTCGGCTAAATCGGGGATGAAGCTCTGCCAGATGTGCGTCTTAGCCTCAACACTGGGCTGGTGGAACTCCACCTTATACAGGAAACGTCTGTCAAAGGCGCTATCGAGGTTGCAAGTCAGGTTAGTGGTGGCAATCATAATGCCATCGATGTCTTCCATAGCTTGGAGCAGGATGTTCTGAATCGCGTTCTCCGTCTTCTCAAGGGTGGGGTTGTTGCCTCCCACGCTCGTGCGCACCGAGAGCACGGCATCAGCTTCGTTGATGAGCAGGATAGGGATGCGTTTCGATTTCTTCACGCGTTGGGCATAGCTCTCGAAGATGCTTTTCACTATCTTCTCCGTCTCACCGTACCACTTGTCACGAATCGACGAGATGTCGACCTGCATGATGTCGCGGCCCGTCATGCGGGCCAGTTGTAAGGCAGTCTCTGTCTTACCGGTGCCAGGGGCTCCATAGAAGAGGCAGTTGAAGCCCTTGCGGAGATTGGCTTTCTCCAAACGTTCGCGGATGGCTTGCAGCTGCTCATCCTCGAGCAGGTGCTGCAAAGTGTCAATTTGTCCTTGGTCCTCGGCGGAATAGAACAACGCTTTGGGCTTGATGTCGTTGCAGCTGAGCATGTCGCTGTGGTCGTCCTCGTCAACCTCATCGATATTGGTCGGGATGTCGTATTCGCTGAGGAAGAGCTTGCGAGCCTTGTCGGTGAGTTGGAAGACATTGGTCGATAACAAGCCGTCATTTGCGGTAAGCGTTAGAAGTCCTTCCTTGATAAAGGGGTGAAGTCCGTTTTCCATTAGTATGGGGAACTCGTCCTCGATATCGTCGATGGAGAGAAACTCCAACTGACCGAGAGGAACCCTTACCTGGTGGTCGACTACCAGTCGTTTGCAGAAGTAAAGTAGATATACCTTGTCGGGGTTGTACACCCTTAAGTTGTTAATGTTACGGGCGATGGCTAACTGTGGATTGTCGTTGAACAGCTCCATGGTTTCGTAGTGTAGCTCTTCCTCGTCGATTTGGCTGTTGCGACCGGCTTCACGCAGTAGCTTGGTGAAGAGTTTCATGAACTCGTCGGCTGTCAGATTGGCAGTGTTGACAATGGGCAAGGATTGATTGCTGCAGAAGGCAACCTTGGCTTTCTCGCTCAGCTGATAGGCAGGGCTGTTGCCGTGAAATGAACCACGTTTTCTGATATAGCGGCGGTGCATCAGAACCTTCAGGGTATCCGCCTTACGCATGATGCTGATGGGCGAGCAAGAGAAATAGTCCGTTAGCTCACGGGTGTTCACCGTTGATTCGGAATCGGAGATGAAAGGGCAGAGCATCACCGCCTCTTCGGGTGTCACCTTTAGGTCGGAGGCCACTGACTCGATAAGGGACTTATGGCGTTTGAAGAATTTGTCTTCGAGCTTACAGCCTTGTGCCAGCTGTATGAGTCGCTCAAGTTTGTCGAGCAGGGTCATGCTTTTCAGCATGGTTTTGTTGACAGGAGTAACCAGTGCATACTTGGGGATGGGGTCGAACATTTCGTCGTCCAACTCAAAGGAGTCTTGCTTTCTTTTCATAAGGCGGGTGATTTAAAAGATTCTTTATATTGTTTCGTCTGTCATTCTATTTATAGCGCCCCGAATGCAGATTTTCAACCAAGGGCGTGAAAAAAAGTTTTGTCAGGCGCACATACGGTAAGGTGAGCTGGCACCTTCGATGAAGGTGCGCAGCTTAGTGAGAGCTTTCTGGATACTCTTGTGAACAGCTGTCGTGCTGACATTGAGTCGGTTGGCAATCTCTTCAAGTTTCATTGCCTTGTTGTCGAAGCCAAAGTAGCAGCGAATCAAGAACTGCTCCTTGGGCTTGAGGGTGGCAATGGCTTCGTTCAGCGTCTCAAGCTGCCAAGCCTGCTCAGACTCCCAGTTGCAGCACATAGAGGTGAGGGTGAACACGTTGGCGTCGTCGAGGCAAGTGAAAAGGCTTTCTTCTTTCTCAACGAATCTTGGCTCTCCGTTCACCACCTCTGGCACCAGAACCGCAAAGGAAGGACGCCAGCGGTTGATTTCTGCCACCATGGCATGCCAAATGCATCGGTTGGCATAGGTTTTGAAAGACGCGTTACGGTTGCCGTCATAGTGGCAGGCTGCCGAAACCAGAGCTTCGTAGCCGGCATCCAACAAGTCACTTTCTGTCAGGTTGTGGAAACCGGTTTGCTGGCAGAGGAGTGCTTTCGCTATGCTACTGACAAGGCTAATGTGTGTCGCCACCAGTTGCGACTGGTAGGTGTTGAGCTTGAGGTTCGTGTTGCTGTTCGTTGGGAGTTGCTGCTGGGTGTAAGTGTCTTTCATAGGCTTGTTTTGTTTTTAATTTATTGTATATTAGTGAATTACTTATTTCAAACGAGGCCAAGATAAGGGCAACGAAATCCAACCAATGCTCAAAACTGACATTTTTCAGGAGTTCATAATCTTATATTGCGGGGCGATTTTATGCAAAAATCGTGCCGAAATGTTAAAAATCGGAAATATTTTTTTGTTTTTTGTAGAGACGGTGTCACACCGCCTTTACCGTGTCATTCCCCTCTCACCGTCCGATTCAGCCACTGGCAGAAGTCTTTGGTCTTCTCGAACTCGCTCAGCACCCAGTCGACGAGATGCGGGTCGGAAAGGCGTTTCTCGGGGAGGTCTTGCACCACGAGCCAGTCGCGCTGCTTGAAGAGTTCGGCTTGGGGATGGTCTTTGGGATAGCCGTTGGGCACACGTTTCATGGCGTGGCTGGTGTCAAGGTCGAAGCCTTTGGCTTTGGCGATGGCTTCCACCAACGGTTCGCCGTTGAAGAGGATTTCGTCGCGGATGGTCTTCAGCATGGTAGTGTCGGGCATGTACATCCCTGTGCAGAGCATATTGTGGCCGAGGTATTCCGATTCCTTGGCCTCCAGATGGAAGTAGTAGCCGCTCAGCATCGATTTCTTGCCTTCGGGACAGACGAACACACCGAAGTGGGTCTTGTAGGGCCGCTTGTCGGGCGAGAAACGCGTATCACGGTAGAAACGGTAGGTGCAGTCCTTCAAGGTGAGGCCTTTGCAGTTGTCGTCGAACTTTTGCACGCCGGCGATGATTTGCTCGGCTAAAGCATTGAAATTGGCCTGCGCCGTTTGGTATTGCTTCTTATGCTCTTGGAACCACGGGCGGTTGTTGTTATGTAGGACGTCGTCGAGAAAAGTGAGGATTTCTTCCATAGGAGTTTCAGATTTGGTGCAAAGATAGGAAAAAAACGCGGATTACAAATCCGCAGGTTCATTGCGGCGGATTGCAATCCGTCAGAAAACCCGACAAGGGCTAGTGCAAAGCAGAGAAAAAGATTTATATTAGATTTGTTTAAGATTTGTTTCCAAAAAACACCGCCCTTTTTGCCATCAACGTCATGGAAAGACCTCGTGCCACCATAAACATCAGGAAAGCAATCCACAAACCATGGTTGCCGAAAGGTGGCATTAATAACAAGGTGGCGGGCAGGAATACGCCGATGGACGAGATGAGCATGGTGTTGCGGATGGCACGCGATGCCGTTGCACCGATGTAGACGCCGTCCCAAAGGAAGGCGGCAAAGGTGATGAGCGGGATGGCAGCCAAGTAGATGTGATAAGGTTTAGCCATCGGGATAATGTCGGGCTGGTCGCTGACGAGGCCGATGAACCAGTCGGGGAAGAGGGCATAAAGCACCGTGAAGGGCAAGGCGATGATGAGTCCCCAAAGAAACAGCAGTTTTGCAGTTTGATGGAGTTGTTTGGCATCATGTGCTCCCGTGAAACGTCCCACCAAGGCCTCGCCCGCGTAGGCGAAGCCATCGGTGAAGTAGGAGAAGATGTAGAAGAACTGCATCAATATCATGTTGACGGCTAACAGGTCGTCGCCGAGCTTGGCCGACTGGTTGTTGAAGAAGGCAATGCTTAGCACTAAAAGTATGCTGCGAATCATAAAGTCGGCGTTGACCTTGAAGAAACGCTTCAGTTTGTCGGCTTGCAGTAGGATAACCCGACGGATGGGGATGAGATGATAGCGGAACTTGGCAAAAAGGAAGATAATCGCAGTTATTAATCCGCAGTATTGTGCGATAACCGTGCCTAAGGCCACACCACTTACATCCATGCCCATGGCGTTGACGAAGATGATGCTCAGGACGATGTTCACCACATTGGTCAGGATGGCGATGACCATGGGGATGGTGGTATTTTGCATACCGATGAACCATCCGTTGAAGGCATAGAGACAGAGCACTGCCGGCGCGGCCCAGATGCGGACGTGGAAATAGGTGGCGGTGTAGGCCAGCACCTCGTCGCTGCCGTTGAGCAACTTCATGCTGAGCCATTCTACCGCATTTTGAAGTGACAAAATCAAAACTGTGGCAATCAGTGCAATGCAAAGGGAACGATAGAGTGAATAGGCAATTTCGGCGCGGTCGTTGGCACCGTATGCCTGTGCCGTGAAGCCCGTCGTGCCCGCCCGCATGAAGCTGAAGATGGAGTACATCACGCTGAAGATGGTGCCACCCAAGCCGATGGCCCCGATGTAGGCGAGGCTGTCCTGGTGCCCCATCAGCATCATGTCGACGAAGCCCAACAATGGCACGGTGATGTTGCTGATGATGTTGGGGATGGCGAGCTTCAGTATCGAACGGTTGAGCGAGTTTTGGGGCATTTGAGTTTTTGTTTTTGCGGATGCAAAAGTACAATAAACTTGCCTTTATTTCGGAGTTTTCTCTACATTTGCAGCAATAAAACGACACTCCTATGATATTCTACTTCAGCGGCTGTGGCAACAGCAAATATGTGGCGGAAACTATCGCCGCAGGCCTCAACGACAATTTGACTTTCATCCCCGAAGCGGCTCGCGAAGGCCGATATGACTACACTTTGGCCGAAGGCGAAAGACTTGGCTTCGTGTTCCCTGTCTATTCTTGGGCACCGCCAAAGTTGGTGCTGGATTTTGTGAAAAAGCTAAACATAAAGGTCGGCCCTTCGACAGGCTCAGGGACCTTGCCTTACATTTATTTTGCCTGCACCTGTGGCGACAATTGCGGCCTCACGGAGAAAGTTTTTCGCAAGGCTGTGGAAGAAAAAGGTTGGTCGTTGTCGGCCTGTTTCAGTGTGCAAATGCCTGAAACTTACATCGGTATGGCGGGCTTCAAACTCGACACACCAGAAAATGCCCAACTGAAGATTGACAGAGCAAACGACCTTCTGAAGCGAAATATTACACGGCTCATCAACAAGGAGCATTTTTCAGAAATGGTTGTGGGTAGCTTAGCATGGCTCAAGACTTATTTGGTGAATCCTGGCTTCAACCGATCCGCCACCGACGACTCGAAATACCTGTCGACCGAGGCTTGCATCCATTGTGGCAAATGCGTGGAAACATGCCCGTTGAAAAATATCACTCTCGAAGAAGGTCGCCCAAAATGGCACGGTCACTGCACGATGTGCATGAGTTGCTACCACCATTGCCCAGTGAATGCCATTCAATACGGCAAAGCCACGGCGGGGAAGGGTCAGTATTACTTTGGGAGAAGATAATAAGCTATCAGCTATCAGCCGTCAGCTTTCTGCTTGGTCATTACAATGCTGATAGCTGAAAGCTAATAGCTCAATTCAACAATTAAACAGTCAACACTTCAACATAAATACATATCTTTGCACCATAAATTATTCATTATCAAAATACAAGTCCTATGAAAAACAAAAAACCACTTAAACAACTCTTTCTTGCCGTTACGTTGGTTTTCGTGACGGTTGGCGTTTCCTTTGGCCAATGTGTCATCCCTATTACTGACGACCAGCCTTATATTGAGGACTTCGAAGGTGATGGCTTTGATTGTTGGAGCGTCGATGTTTCGGGCGGAGGCAGTTGGTCGCTACTCGCAGGCACCACTTCCACCGTGGTTTCGTTCTCCTACCACAACAACGAAGAAGAAGGTCGACTCATTTCGCCCATCTTTGACATGTCGGCGGTTGGTGGCGCTATTTTCAGCTTTTCGTATGCCATGATGGGATTTTACACCAACGACGAACTTGAGGTTGCCTATCGTTCATCGGAGGACGACGATTGGCATGTTTTAGGTGTGTATAGCCTTAGTGATTACACCAATACTTACGAAGAGACCTTTACATTGGATAACCTCACTTCCACCTATCAAGTATCGTTTTTGGGAAGAGGTCTTGGAGGAATGTACATTTTTGTCGACAATATCGAAATTGCCTCTAATTCAAGTTGCGCACGCCCTGTCAGCCTTCAGGCTAACGACATCACCGCCACTTCTGCACTCCTCAGCTGGTCGACGACGGGCAATGAAGAAAGTTGGACGATTGAGTTGAATGGCAATGTAATTGATGTTGACACCCAACCGTATCTGCTGGAAGACTTACGTCCTCAAGCGGAATACACGTTCCGAGTTAGGGCTAACTGCGGAGAAGGCGTTGTTTCGGCATGGGCCACGCCCGTTACCTTCACCACGCTTTGCGATGTGATTACCGTGACCGATGAAGCACCTTATTTAGACGATTTCGAGGCCTCGGAGGATTTCTTGTGCTGGCAAAACGAGATTATCTCGGGCATAGACGGCTGGGTGATTGACCCTGGCTATCTTATCCTCAACAACACGGCGTTTTTCATCTGGTTGGGCGACGAGGCCATGCTCGTTACGGCTCCGCTCGACATCACTGCCGTTACCGAACCGACCTTGACTTTCAAGCATAGGCAGCCTGTGCTGGAACAAAGGGTGGACGAACTTTCGGTTTGGTACGCCACTTCATTGGAAGACGAATGGCATCTGCTCGGAAACTACACCGATGCTTGCCCAGATTGGGAAACCATCATCCTTGCGTTGCCTGAAGCTTCGGCCACCTATCGCATCGCTTTCAAGGGTAAATCAAACAATGCCGACGGCGTGTATTTCGATGATGTGCGTGTGGGCAACTACTTTGACGATGGCGTTGCCGAGCAGTCGGTTCTTGTCGTCACGGCCAGCCCTAATCCCACTTCGGACAAGGTCTTGGTGGAGATAAATGCCGTTGAAGGTCAGGTTGTTGTATTCGATGTGCTGGGCAAGCAGATGCTCATGACTTCAGTCGTCGAAGGCCATGCCGAAATCGACCTCAGCACTTTTGCCAAGGGTGTTTATGTGGCACGTATTTCGAGTGAAGCAGGCACACGCACCATCAAATTGGTGAAGGAGTAAAGCTTTACGAATACAGGAATCTTCTGATACTACGCTTAGGTGTCTTCTCAAACTCCTTGTCGACGAGGACGATGGAAGACACCTTTGAGTATGCGGGCAGCATGGCGTTCAATGCGGCGAGGTTCTCGTTCATCAGTTCTTCCATGCTCTTGTTCTGTAGATCGTATTTCTCATCAGGATAGACCAAAGCGACGATTTTTCCTTGACGACCCACCACGAGCGACTCGACCACACCAGGCAGGTTGTTCACCTTGTCTTCGATCTCTTCGGGATAGATGTTCTGGCCGTTGGAACTCAAAATCATGGCCTTGGAACGACCCTTGATGAACAGCAAGCCCTTCTTGTTCATGGTACCGAGGTCGCCGGTATGGAGCCAGCCTTCTTCGTCGATGGCGGCGCGGGTGGCCTCTTCGTTCTTGTAGTAACCCATCATCACGTGTTCGCCGCGGAATAGGATTTCGCCCACCACATTCTCCGGGTCGGGTGAGTCGATTTTCAGCTCGTTGCGGGTGACGCAAGAGCCGCAGCAGCCTATCACTTCATTGTACCAGTGTTCGTAGCAGATGAGCGGTCCGGCCTCGGTCATGCCATAGCCCACCACGAAGGGGAACTTGATGCGGCGGAACACCTTCTCCACCTCCGCGTTGATGGCAGCGCCTCCCGTGATGAGCCAGATGAGGTTGCCACCGAAAGCTTCCATCAGCTGTTTGTAGATGGTCTTCTCCACAATCTTGCAGAGCAACGGCGTGTGCCACAGGAACTTCACCATAGGTTTGTTCAAGGCGGGGAAAATCTTCGCCTTGAAGATTTTCTCCAGCACTAACGGCACGGTGAGGATCATATAAGGTTTGGTTTCTTTGTAAGCCTTCAGCAGGATGGTCGGCGAAGGGGTCTTGCTCAGGAAATACACATGGCAGCCGCCCGCAATCTGGTATAGGAACTCGATCGTCATGCCGAACATGTGGGAGAGGGGCAGCATACACACTTCCGTCCAGCCGGCATGGTTGGGGATGGTCTCCTGGCTGTATTGCACGTTGGCGGAGATGGCGCGATATGAAAGCATGACGCCTTTAGGCGCGCTGGTGGTGCCCGAGGTGTAGTTGATGATCATCAGCTCGTCGAGGTTGTCGGTGGGCAGGTTGACATCGGCCTTGGTGAAGCCATTGGGGTATCTCTCGTTGAACAGCTTTTCAGCATCCTCTTTCACCGTATTCAGTTGTTCATCTTTGGTATATAGAACGCGGAACTGCTCCGTCCCGATGGCGATTTGGATGTTGGGCATCTTTTCGGGGTGGAGGCGTTTCCACACGGCGGGACCGACGAAGATAGCCTTGGCGTCGGAGTGGGTGACGAGGTTCTCGATGTCGCTCTCGACGAAGGCGTCCATGATCGACACCACCACGCCACGGTTGGCGGCGATGGCTAAGAAGGCGATGGCCCAGTTGGCGCAGTTCTTCGAGCAGATGGCGATTTTGTCGCCAGCCTTCAGCCCTGCCACTTCGAGCATGGCCTGCACCTGCATCATCTTGGCGCCCATCTCGCCATAGGTATAGCTTGTGACGTCGTCGTAGTCGGTCAATGCGGGTTCGTCCCAGTTCTTTGGGAGGTTCTCATTGAAGTATTCAAAGAAATGCTTAGTGGGTGCTAAAGGTTTCGTCGTAGTCATAGTATAAAAATTGAAGTTTTAAAAGTGCAAAGATATGAAATGTTTTGTTTAGGTGAGAAAAGTGACTATTTTTGCGGGGTGAAATAGTACTTTTACTCTTATAAATCATCCTATCATGAAACACATTTCCCTGCTGGTGGGCATTTTGTTGCTGCCCCTCTTCCTCAGCGCACAAAGCGCCAACGACTACACCCAATACGTGAACCCTTTCATCGGCACGCAGACCGACGAGACGGGCGCCCTCAGCGGCAGCACCTTCCCTGGCGCCACGATGCCGCAGGGCATGGTGCAGCTGAGTCCCGAGACCGAACTGATGGTCACTTGGGACCCTTGCTCGGGCTATGACTACAACAAAGACATCATCTACGGCTTCACCCATACCCACCTCAGTGGCACGGGTTGCACCGACCTTATCGACGTGAGCCTTATGCCCTTGAACCGAGCCGTGACACCCGAACAGCTGGCAGCCGCCGACTTCGGTCAGCACTATAGCCACGACAAAGAGTCCGCTCGACCAGGGTATTATCAGGTGTTGTTGCAAGAGAGTAATGTCAATGTGGAGTTGTCGGCCACCACGCGCACGGGTATCCATCGTTATACCTTCCCCGAAGGGCAACCCCAGACCGTGGTCCTCGACCTCGACCGTGGCACCTTCCGTGGCGAAGCCTATTACTCCAAGCGTCGCAGCTACGATGTGATTCAGGCGCAAATCCGCCTCGTCGACGACCACACCATCGAAGGCTATCGTGTCATCACGGGCTGGGCCAAGATGCGTAAGGTGTACTTCCGCGCTGAGTTCTCCAAGCCTATCGTCAGCCATATCCTGATGAACGGCAACCTCAACGTGGGCAGTAGCGATGTCGTCAACGGCCGCACGCTGCGTGCGGCGTTGAGTTTCGACCCCAAAGACAGTCGCGAATTGATGGTCAAAGTCGCCATCTCGCCCGTCGACAACCTAGGCGCAAGAACCAACATGTACGCCGAGGCCAAAGGTTGGGATTTTGACGGCTATGTCAAAGCCGCCCACGACACCTGGCAGCGTGAACTCAGTCGCATCGACATCGAAGGCACCGACGAGCAGAAGACCATCTTCTACACGGGCCTCTACCATGTGCTGATGCAACCCAACACCATGAGCGACGTGGATGGTCGTTATATGAACACCAACTTTGAAATCAAGCAGATGCATCCGGGACAGACTTATCACAGCACCTTCAGCCTTTGGGATACCTTCCGCGCTGCTCATCCGCTTTATACGCTCATCGCCCCCGACATCGCAGCACAGTTTGTCCGCGACATGGTGGCGCACTGCCAGACCTATGGCTACCTGCCCATTTGGGACCTTTGGGGACAGGACAACTACTGCATGATTGGCAACCACGCCATCCCCGTGCTCGCCGATGCCATCATGGCCGAGATACCAGGCATCGATGTGGAAGCGGCTTATCAGGCCATGGTGGAAAGCAGCACACGAAGCCACTTCAACTCACCCTTTGAGATTTGGGAACAATATGGTTACCTGCCGCAGACTTTGCAAGACGAGAGCGTTAGCATCACCATGGAGCAGGCTTTCGACGATGCTTGCGTGGCGTTAGTGGCCAAGAAACTCGGCAAAAATGAAGACTACGAGCGGTTTTATCGCCGTAGTATGTTCTACAAAAATCTCTTTGACCCCGAAACGGGCTTCTTCCGTCCAAAGGACGAAAAGGGCAATTGGATGGAAGGCTTCGATCCGCTGTCGTACGAACAGCCTTGCTTCGTGGAAGGCAATGCATGGCAATATATGTGGTTCGTGCCGCAAGATCCACAAGGCCTCATTGACCTCTTCGGCGGCACAAAAGCCTTCCTGAAGAAACTCGACGAGAACTTCAGCCTTACAGCCACTTCGGGTGAGGTGAACGGCAACGCCAGCGGTTTCATTGGGCAATACGCACACGGCAACGAGCCCAGCCACCACACTGTCTATCTCTACAACTTTGCGGGCAAGCCCGAGCGCACGCAGGAGTTGGTGGAGCAGGTGAGGAGCGAGTTTTACCGCGCCACGCCGTGTGGTTATGCCGGCAACGACGACTGTGGACAGATGTCGGCTTGGTACATCTTCTCAAGCCTCGGTTTCTATCCTTTCCATGCGGGTTCGGCAGAGTATGTTATCGGAACGCCGTTGTTTACCAAGGCGACTTTGCATCTTGATGGAGGCAAGGAATTTGTCATCACTGCCAAGAACAAGACACCTGAGCGCATCCATGTCAAGAGCGTAAAGCTGAACGGGAAGCCGATTAAAGATTACAAGCTTACGCACCAACAAATCATGGCGGGTGGAACTTTAGAGTTTATTTTGAAATGAAAGCAAAGAGCATTGTACAAATTGGCATCATTTATCTGATAGCCACAGCGATAGGGTTTCTTGTATTCAAGGTTTCAAAAAATGCCATGTCGGAGCTGTGGGCATTGTTTTTGGCTGATGTGGTGGCCACGATTATTGTGTGGTTTTTCGGCCTTATCCATAAAAACGTGTCGGTTTACGACCCTTATTGGAGCGTGGCGCCTCCTGTAATGTTCACCGCTTGGGCTTTTTACAAGTCAGCGTTTACCTTACCTGTCATTCTGCTGCTCCTTGCCGTTTGGTATTGGGGCATCCGTTTGACGGGCAATTGGGCCTATACCTTCAAGGGCCTTGACCACGAGGATTGGCGCTACACCCGTTACCGCGAAACGCAGTCGCCCTTCATTTTCCAAATCATCAATTTCTTCGGTCTGAACATGATGCCGACGGTTTTGGTATTTGCCGCCATGCTTCCTGGATTCGGTTTGTTTGAGTCGGCGGAAGCGGCCAACATATTGACTTGGATGGGTTTTGCAATTTGCATTTCAGCAGCCACTTTACAGCTGATTGCCGATACCCAGATTCATCGTTTTCGCGAAGAACACCCTGGTCAGTATTGTAATGTAGGCTTTTGGAAACACGGTCGTCACCCCAACTATCTCGGCGAAATCTCGATGTGGTGGGGAGTCTGGACGATGTATGCTTCAATTTATGGTTTTGATTGGCTGATTCTTGCCCCTGTAGCCATGACTGCACTCTTCCTGTTTATCAGCATTCCGATGATGGAACGACGCCAGCTTCAAAACAAGCCAGGCTATGCTGAGTATCGGGAAAAGACAAGAATGCTGATTTGACGGCTTATTTTTGCCCATAGGGCTGAGCTTCTTCCGCCGCCAAAGCTGCTGGAGTCTCTTGAAAATCGTATGGCACCACCTTCGGCTGATGCAAGGCCAGAAAATGTTCGTTGAGCAGCAGCTCCACGCGCAGCATCGTCTCCTCGATGCGCTTGGGCGTCAGTTGGCACTCCCACACCACGATGACCTGCCATCCGTTGTCGTGTAGTATTTGATAGTTCTTTTGGTCGCGTTCCTGGTTTCTTTTGATCTTGTTCACCCAAAACTCCCGATTCGTCTGCGGAATCTTACAGCATTGGGAACTATCTTCTCTAAACTCTAAACTCTCAACACTAAACTCCACAAAGTGCCCATGCCAGAAACACCCATTCACAAAAATCGCCGTCCGATACCGCCGCATGACGATGTCGGGCTTGCCTGGCACGCTCTTCACGTTGAGGCGATAGCGGTAGCCGTGTCGCCACAGCCATTGCCTGACCTTCAGCTCGGGCTTGGTGCCTTTACCGTGAATGCGCGACATGCAGTAATGTCGCTGCGCGGGAGTCATTTTGTCGGTCATGATAGGAGTATTTGGTGTAGCTCTTCAACCGAATTGGCGACCTTTAAGTTTTCGATGCTACTCATATCCCGATACCCCCAGTTCACCGCAATGCCCATGATGCCGCCGTTGGCAGCGGTCTCCATGTCGGTGTCGGAGTCGCCAATCATGACGGCATCTTCTTTCTCGATGCCCGCCTTGCGTAACACCTCGTTGACGATTTCGGGGTCGGGCTTGAGAGGAAAATTGGTGCGACCGCCCAAAACCGCCACAAAGGGAATCTCGGGAAAGAACTCCTTGATGAGGTGCTCGGTGCCTTCCTGAAACTTGTTGGATGCGACGGCCAGCATCACGCCTTCATGGTGCAGTTTAGCCAAAAGGTCGTGTATGCCAGAAAAAGGTTTTGTGTGCACGTCGATATGGGTAATGTAGTAGGCTCTGAAGTCGTTATAGGCGGCATCCACCATGTCGTCGGTCTTATGGCCAAGGGGTAAGGCCTTTCGCATCAGGTTACGGGCACCGTGGCCGACCATGGCCATGACTTTGTCGCGCGTAAAGGTCGGGAAGCCTCTCAAGCTCATGGCGTGGTTGACGGCCTCCTTGAGGTCGTCGATGGTGTCGAGCAGCGTGCCGTCAAGGTCAAATATCGCTAATTTGTATCTCATGACTTTACCAGATAAAAGGCAAAACCTTGTATTTCACCCGTTGTTTGTATTCGCTGTAGCCTTCCAGCCCTTGTTCGAGGACGGTTTCTTCGTTGCGGATACGTTTGGCTATCAAAGGGATATACAATAGCATGATGCCGAACGAAATCGGCGAGGCCAACACCAAAGGCATCATCAGGAAGAGGAGGGTGGTGGCCATATACATCGGGTGACGGACGATGCCATAAAGCCCAGTGTCGATGACTTTTTGGTGCTCTTGTACTTCGATGGTGCGAGAGAGGTAGGTGTTCTCGCGAAGGACTTCCGCATAAAGCAGATAACACACCAAGAAAAGGCCGGCGGCCACCCATACGACCCAATTCGGCAACATGCACCATTGGAAGCGCCAATTGAGGCCTGCCACAACGAAGGCGGCGATGAACAGCAAGCCACTCAGTGCCACGACGGTCTTTTGCTCCTTCTCTTGTTCTTTGGCGTTCAGCCGTTTTTGCAATAGTTCAGGGTTTTTTGCCATCATGACCATCCCTGCTATGAACATGGGTACAAACAAAATGCCCATCAGCAGCCAGCCCTGCCAATAGTGGAGCGAGCCTGCGGGCAAGAAGATGAGCAGACCCAAGATGATGACGCCAAGGAGGAATTTTGTCAGCGCTTGAAAAAACAAGTTTGATTTCATCATTGAATTGTATTGGATATGCAAAGGTACAAAATATCTATTTCATCAAAACATGTGTCAAAAGTTACTGTTCAAAACCATGTATATCTGAAAAGCTATTAGTTAGATTCCCAAGGAAATGGAGGTTGTTCATTTTTCTATATGCGGCGGCTTGTGGGGCATACAAAGGGGTGACTTGCTTATGCCGCCGTTTATAAGACCACGCCCCAACTCCATTCCCTTAGGGAATCTCAATAAGGTGGATTAATATGCACAGCTATATGTAATAAACCGCAATAATCAGCGTTATCTATTTATGAGACAATTCTTTACTTATCTACTTCTGACAATGCTTGGCATAGTGTTTCTATCGGGTTGCCAAGCACAAAAAGCCTCCATCCGAGGCCCTCAATGCGAGATTGCCTATAAAGTTACTTTGCCCGATGGGTTCGATCCAACAACAGACCAATGTCCAATGGTGATTCTGATGCACGGCATCTTCTCCAGCAAGGACTTTATCCCCATGCCGCAGCTTGCGAAAGGTCTTGCCAAAGCCGGCATCGCCTCCATCCGTTTTGACTTCAACGGACACGGCAAGAGCGAAGGCCGCAAGCAGGACATGACCATCGAGAAGGAGCTGGCCGATGCGCGCGCCGTCTGGGGTTATGTGCAAGGTCTGCCCTATGTGCAAGGTGTGGGCTTGTTGGGCCACTCGCAAGGCGGTGTCGTCGCCTCGATGGCAGCTGGACGTCTGGCCAGCGAAAGCACGGCGCCGTCGGGTGTGGTGCTTATCGCCCCAGGCTCGGTCATCAAGGAGGCTTGTCAGGGTGGCAAGTTCTTCAATGCACGCTTCGACCCCAAGGACCCGCCGGAATACATCCGCTGTTGGGGTTTGTATAAGCTGGGGCGCGAATACCTCGTCACCACGCAGCAGCTCGACATCTATGGCACTGCGGCAGCCTACCAAGGTCCTGTGCTTCTCCTTCACGGCGACCGCGACGACATCGTGCCGATGTGGTGCAGCGAGCGTTACTTGGAGGCCTACGGCTCTCATGCCACCCTAAAAGTGGTGGAAGGCGAAAACCACACCATCACCCGCCGTCGCAAGCAAGTCGTTGCTGAGACAGTGGAGTTTTTTAGAGGGGTGTTTGGGAAGTGATGGTTTGATGGATGGCCTGTCGGTTTCTAATTATTCTTGTTCAGGATAATCAGCGCGGCGATGACGCCCGGCACCCAGCCGCAGAGCGTGAGCAGAAACACGATGAGCATCGAGCCGCAGCCGCGGTCGATCACTGCCAGCGGCGGGAAGATAATAGCTAGGATGACTTGGAGGCAGGACATGGTTGTTTTTAGTTCGGTTTATCGAAAAGGAAGTCAAATGTTTGATAAGGCGTATTGTCACCAATTAAGCGAGCCAAATCCTCTGGTGAACGGGAGTGACCGGCTGAGGCTGCTCTTGGAAGCATATAACCAATTGGTTGCTTAAATCTGTAATAATTCCCTAGTTTAAATAGTAATCTTACAGGGTTCTCATTATCTGTCACATTAGTCAACGTGATGGATTCAATCTTATATGCCCCAAAAAGAGGTTTATTGTCAAATGGCGCGAGATATTTGATTCGGGAGAAATCCTGCATCAAGTTGGGCTTGTATCCCGAAAGAAATTCTTCAGCTGTACCCTCCATTAAAGCCTCTAAATCATTGACCTTTTTGTCAATGGAGAATACAATCATCAATTCTTCTTTCTTTTGTTGAGGACCCTTCATTCCACTAGTGTAGCCCATTTCCTTCAGTTTCTGTGTAGGGTCTTCTCCTAATATATAGTCTTCTCTTTCAGTTATAAAGAAATACTTCTTAAGTTCAGATAACAATGCCTCGTTTTCTCGCCTTTCCTGTTCGTTTTCAGTGTTTTCCAATGCCAGCACAAATACCTCTTCGTTGTCAAACGGACTGAATACCTTGCCAATCAGTTTATTCAGGTTTTTGTCCATATAGCCTTTGGCGTATGTGGAAGGTTTTGGGGCAAAGGCATAGAATTGGAACTTGGATGCCAATACTTCTTGGATTTTCTTCCTAAAGATGGTTCTGACATGTGCCTTCCATTGCGCCTTCTCCGATTCTTTGTTTCGCGCGTACATTCGAACAACGAATAGGAAATTGATATCATAATACATCAATAACAGGGTGTCGCGGTCGAAGAGGCGATTGTCGAATTGGGTGGAGATATAGGTCTTTTCCTCCAATTGGCCTGTCTTAGGATTGATTTCTTCACGAGGTTTGACATTTAGGTCGTTCCCTTCCTTATCAGTGCCACGGTCGTAGGTCGGCTGGTCGTCAACAAAAGCGGACAAGAAGAAGTTGGGAATGATGTCATAACCCTCGTTGGGCGAATCGGGGCGCAGCCTTATGTCTCTGAATCTTTTGTCGGTCTCACTTTTCATCTGTCGCCCTTCTTCATTGTCTTTCCACAAGTCAATGTTCCATTGTATCACATTGCGGGCGTAGGTGTATTGCTTCGAGACGGAAGGCTTTCCAAGAGCCGTCGACATCTTGTAATACTTGGAGTCACCGATGTAGTACACTTCTCGGTTTTGAGACGAAGTGAGCGCCAAGTCAGTGTACATGTGGTCCACCTGTTTGCCGTCGTCTTGGTCGGCCAAACCGGGCGGGATTTTGTCATGAGAAGTGCCTATGAGTTCGTCTATCATCGCCTCAAAGATGATATTGTATTTCTTGGCAAGCAGGTATTCCTTGTTTTCGGTGTTGACAGCAAGCAGGTAGGTGTTGTCGAAAAACGCATAACAAAGTTCCCATAACATCACTGCCTTGTCTGAGAAGTATTTGTATCGGATTTCTTTCAGTCGGGTTTTGCCGTAGCCTTTGCGATAGGTAGCAAACTGTGCTTGGGTGAGCAACTCATATTGCATGTTGATG
>JAEEGG010000459.1_pt1 | contig 136508 bp, 116 predicted proteins | sample 9134161 | NCBI WGS metagenome assembly JAEEGG01 (sample SAMN16246543, study PRJNA631951) | gut metagenome | biome: gut microbiome; feature: rumen; material: CR-attached | host: Bos | place: Iran: Karaj | collected 2018-10
CCGACTCTTTCTTCTTCTTGAGGATGACGTTGAGGATGCCGGCCATACCGTCGGGTTCGAGACGCGCCGACGGATTCGTGATAACTTCCACGCTCTCAATCATATCGGCGGGAATCTGATCGAGGGTGAGGTTTGTGGGACGACCGTCCACCAGAATGGTCACGTTCTCGCTGCCGCGCAGACTCACGTTACCCTCGATGTCAACCTGCACGGAAGGAATCTCCTCCAGCACCTCCACGGCGGAAGCACCCTGCGCACTGATGTTCGACTCAACGTTATAGACCGTCTTGTCAAGATTGGTCTGCAGTGCGTCCTTCTGCGCACGGATAACCACCGCTCCCAATTCGGTGAGTTTGTCGGTCATCTTGTACTTTGGAATGCGATAGACGGCATTGTTCTTGGAAATCTCGAAGGCGGGCGAAGTCGATTTGTGGTAGCCCACATACTGCACTTCCACGAAATATTCTCCGAACGGGATTCCTTCAAGGAAAAATTTTCCGGCCTCGTCGGTAAGTCCGAACTGCGCGGTCACGGAATCGGCCACGCGCTTCACGTTCACCGATGCATATTGCAGTGGCACGTTGTGAGCATCCACGATGGTGCCCATTACTGTGCCTGAGGTGTGGGCGGTCTGTTGCGGGCGTTGTATCTCCGGTTGTGAATGTAAGATATTGACAATAAATAAAATAAGAGACAGAAGAAAGATAGGTGACTTTTTGTGATTCATTTGATTTCCAATTCTACAATATTAACAAATAGCGTGCCGACCTCTTTTTTATGAAAAAGTTTAATTTCGTACAAAAAAAATAGCCGGCGAAAAAGTCGGCTATTTTAGGTAGTCAAATGCTATGACCGAATTTCAGCAGTTGTGCTTTATTGTTTGCATTTGTAAGCATTCATGCCGGCCTCTTCGTTGAGATCGGCCTCAATAGCTTTGCATTCCTCTTTGGTTGAGGTCTCATCTTCGTACTCAGGGGCAACATGAAAGAGGTCTGCCTTGAGATAGCAATGACATCCTGTCTTGTTACAAGATGTGGACACTGCGGCTAGCAACAAAACTGTTGAAACTAAAACCAATACTTTTTTCATACTAATTTCATGGACTTCTTGATGATTAAAGAAAGAATGCTTGTGATTGTCCAAACGGAAGTCCGTGACGCCTGAATATCCGCAAACATCTTATAATTTATTCAAAATGAAATGGTTAATCCCATGCCCATAGGGGTGGTTCCGAACGATAGCTTTAGAGCTGTGTCCGGTTTGTTGAAATCATCGGCGAGGTGTTTGAGCTGTACTTTGCTCTTGATGGTGAGTATAGCGGCGGGCACGATACAGCCGGTGGCCACAAGCATGCTTCCTCCAAAGACGAGGAAACCGCCCATGGTGCTTTTCCAGATATTCGTCATAATATTGTCATTGAATCTCATTTGATTGCCGGCTTGCACCATTTGCACTAAGCTGGAACAGTATTGGACAAGGCCAACGAATCCCACTGCTGCCGCGCTTCCGCCTACAACATAGAGAGGGATGCTGATATACTGGTTGCGCTTAGCTTTGCGGTAGGTCTCATATTGAGCAGGAGTGAACAACTTCTGAAGGTCAGTGTTGTCAAGCGTATAAACTTCGTCGTTTCCCGTAAGCCAATAACGTCCTTTGCCATAGTAGATTTGTCCTATTCCGCTCTTTTGGAAAACCTCTAACAACTCGTCTTTTGTGAACTGCCTGTCAGGTTGGCTGCTTTTGAGATACAGCGTATCGTAGATTATCTCTTCTTCGTATATTATTAATGTATCAGAAGCAGGTTGCGTTTCGTCCACTTGTGCAAAGATGCAGGGTGTCAATATGAGACATAAGGACGTGAAAACTAAGTATTTGATGATATTCTTTTTCATAAAGAGATCTGTCTGGTTAATTTTTCTCAATTACAACCGTTTGATGTTTCTTGCGGACCAATTTCTTGACAACCACTTTTTTGCCGGTTTCAACAAGGGTGTCAGCATCCACTTGTGTGGTTGTCGGTGCAATAGGCTCTGCCGTTTGCCTATGTGTTCTTTGACGAGGAGTGGATTCTGCTGAAATCGGTTTCAGAATCCCTGTTTCTTCTTCTTGACAATCAGGGTGATTCAACATATTGCTGTCTATGGCGATTGGCGCAGGGGCGGGCGTGGGAATGGTGACAGGCTCTTTGGGAGCTGTCAGGAAGGGCACGAGTATTGCACTGGTGGCGAGGGTCGTCGTGCCGGCAATCAGCGGGACTCTCCAAGCGCGAAGTTTCAACCTCGGTGGCAGCGGATTATACGTTGCCGCAGGAAAGTCAGCCTCGGAGAGGGGATGTTGCGGCGCGATGGTGAATCTGGTAAGTTGCTGGCGGCAGTAGCTGTCGATGGCGCATTCTGGCGCGATGAAAAGCGGAAAAAGTACCATGAGTGTTCTCTTTTTTTCTTTTGACTTGTTGAAAAGGATGATTTGCAGTTTTTTGCGGGCGCGCATAAGATGTGATTTCGAGGTGCTCGGGGCGATGTTTAGTAGTTTAGCTATTTCATTGTGGGAGAGATGCTCGAAGACATAGAGATTAAGTACGACACGGTGATGGTCGGGTAGTTGGGCAATGGCCTCTAAAATCTCTTTCTGCGAGAAGTCGGCCTTGCGGATGGCGCTCATGAAGTCTTCGGCTGAGCATTCTGTCTCTTGATCGTCCACCATAGATTCCAAATTTTCAATGTTCAGATTGAGATCTGTCTGAGGTTTCTTTCGGAGGTATTCCAAAGCAGTGTTCATGGTGATGCGCATCAGCCATTTGTCGAAACTGCCGAAACCTCGGAACGTGTCTGCTTTCTCAATGGCTTTGAGGAAAGCATCGTGTGCAAGATCTTCTGCCGTTTCTCGCACAGACACATAGCGATAACAGACGCCAATCATTTTCGCGATTTGCCGCCGGTACTCTCTTGTCCAGAATGATTTAGTTCCAATGTTCATCTTTTCTGTATTCCGCGTTTTTCCGTGGCAAAAATAGTACATTATCCTTTATGTTCCATTTCCTTTGATTTTTATTTAAAATGATAAAATGTTAAAAAAAAACGCTGAGTCGTTTTGCGCTTTTTCATTATAGGATGCAAAAAAGGGAAAAGGTTGCAGTCCGTTGAAAAAAAATTTTTTTGATTACTTGTAAAATATTGGTGATGTGGTTGTTGGATATAAAAAGCAGGAGAGAGAATGACCGATTTTGAACAGCAGAAAACAAAAAAAGCAGCAATTGCTGCTTTCTTTCGGGCGGCAGGTCGGATTCGAACCGACGACCCACGGAACCACAATCCGGTACTCTAACCAACTGAGCTACAACCGCCATGTTTGGTGTCTCAAAAAGACGCGGCAAAAATACACTTTTTTTGGATATCCCGACACCTGCGGGAAAAATTTTTTTTAGCTTTTGGCTTTTATCTTTTAGCTGTTGGCTTGCGGGAACCATTGCCTCTAAACCCTAAACTTCTAAACTGATAAACTTCTAAACCGAAAAAAAGTGTATTTTCGCGGCCGTTTTTATTTAATCACCAATAACTCCAAAAAAGTATGGAATCACAAGAACTTCTTCACCCGGAAAACTCTGAAATTCAGAACAATGAGGTGAACGCCGAGGTCTCCCAAGAGACTCAAACCGTTAATGAAAATGCAACTCCCGCATCCGCAGTGGAACCTGAAATCGCGGAACCCGTGACGGAACCGCAACCCGAAACTTCCGCTGAGGAGCCCGCGGCCGAGGAAACCGCCCCCGAAGTGGAACAGCCTGCTGCCGAACCTGTTGCCGAGGAAAAACCCGCTGACGAGCCCGTTGAGGCCCCCAAAGCCGTGGAGCCTGAACAGCCCGCCGAGACCCTGGAGCAGGTGGAGGCCGAGTATGCCGACTTCGATCTGGAAAAATGCGTCGCCGAGCTGGAAAGACTCGTGGAAGAGCGCAACTTCAACATCATCAAGCAACGCGTGGGCGTGATCCGCGCGAAAGCGTTGGAGTTCCTGCGCGAACGCAGACGCGCACGCCAGGCAGAGTTCGAGGCCGCCAAGTCCGCCGCCGAGGCTGCCGCCGCCGAACTGCCCGAAGGACAGGAAGCTCCCGCCATGCCGGAGTTCAACAACGAACCCGATGAGTTGGAAAAACGCTTCAACACCGCCTTCCAGACCTTCAAGGACAACAAGGCCGCGTTCATCGAGGAACTCGAACAGCAGAAAACCAAGAATCTTGAACTGAAAAACAATATCATCGAGGGTCTGAAACGCCTCCTCGAAACCGAAACCAACCTCAAGGTCCTCAACGACCAGGTGAAGGAATTCCAAGAGCAGTGGAAAGCCGTCGGTCCCGTGCCGCAAGCGGAATCCACCAACCTCTGGCAGAATTACCATTTCTATATTGAGAAATTCTTCGACATCGTGCGCATGAATCGCGAAATGCGCATGCTCGACTACAAGAAGAACCTCGAAAGCAAACTGTTGCTCTGCGAAAAGGCCGAATCTCTCCTGCTGAATGATTCCATCAATCAGTCATTCAACGAGTTGCAGGAACTCCACCGCCAGTGGAAGGAAATCGGACCTGTGCCGGACGACAAGAAAGAGGAGATCTGGGAACGCTTCAAAACCGCTTCCGACCAAATCAACCAGCGCCGCAGAGAGCATTACGACAAACTCTTCGCCGAGGAGCAGAACAACTACAACGCCAAGGTCGTGCTGTGCGAGCAGGCTGAGGAATTGGTGGCGAAACCCGTCGAGCAGGTGTCCGAATACAACGAGGTCAGCGACAAACTGACGGAACTGTTCACCCTGTGGAAAACTCTCGGACCCGCTCCCGCCAAGCTGAACGACGAGATTTGGATGCGCTTCAAATCGACTCTCGACAAGTTCTTCCAGCAGAAGAAGGAGCATTTCCAGCAGATCAAGGACGTGCAGATGCAGAACTACAACCAGAAGCTGAACCTGGCCATCCAGGCCGAGGGCATCGCGGACCGCACCGACTGGAAGCAGGCCACCGACGAGATCCTCGCGCTCCAGACCGAGTGGAAGAGCATCGGCGCCACCCCGCGCAAATACTCCGACCAAGTGTGGAAACGCTTCCGCGCCGCCTGCGACAAGTTCTTCGAGGCCAAGGCCAAATTCTTCAGCAACGTCCAGGGCGAGGAGAATGAGAACTTGCAGAAGAAGGAAGAACTCATCCAGAAGATCCTCGGTTACGAATTCGGCGAGGACCGCAACGCCAACCTCGACGCCATGAAGGCCTTCCAGAAGGAATGGCTGGAAATCGGCTTCGTGCCGCGCGCCGACAAAGACCGCATCTACACCGAGTATCGTAACGCCATCAACAAACGCTTCGCCGAACTCAAGGTGAGCGCCGACGACATGCGCCAGAACCGTTACCAGTCGCGCATCAACGACATCATGCGCAATCCCAACGCCGACAAGCTCATCGACAAGGAGAAAAACTTCCTCACGACCAAGCTTGCCCGTCTGAAAGAAGACATCGTGCTCTGGGAGAATAACTTAGGCTTCTTCTCGAACTCCAAGAACGCTGAAATTCTTACGGCTGAGTTCCGCAAGAAAATCGAGGCCGCCAAGAAAGAGGTCGCCGAACTGGAGTACAAGATCAAAATGATGAACAACCCGAAGGCCGCGGAACAGGCCGAGACTCCTGCCGCTGAGGCAGAGCCCGCCGCCGAAACCGAAGCCCCGGCTGAAGCGTAGTCATCTATTGTAACTTAAACATAGACTAGTGACTTAAACATAGACTAGTGACTTAAACATAGACTGATGTCTATAACTTTTGTCTAAGTCATTAGTCTATGTTTATGTTTTAAGCCTAAGTCTAAGTCATTGGTCTAAGTTTAAGTCTTAAGTCTAAAGTCTAAGTTTCACGCCTAAGTCATTGATTCTATGTTAAAAACCAAGTCAATTCTGATCCTTTGTGCATTTTTTATGGTCTCCGTTTTTTCTGCGGTTGCCCAGTCGGAGGCTGCAGACAAGATTATCGGGACCTATTACGTTTCGGACGACACCTCTGACGAGGATTGCAAGGTGAAGATCTCGAAAGACAAGTCGGGCACGTACAGTGGGCGCATCATCTGGGTGAAAAACCCGTATTTCAAGGATGGCACGCCCAAGCGCGACATCAAGAATCCGGACCCGGCCAAGCGCAACACCCCCGGTGACCAGATTCCGCTCGTCTTCCATTTCAAATACGATGCGAAGAAGAACCAGTGGGTCGACGGCGAGATCTATGATCCCGTTCACGGGAAAACATACAGTTGCAAGATGTGGTTCGAGAATGACAAAACCCTGCGTGTGCGAGGCTACATCGGCGTGCCCGCGCTGGGAAGAACGATGACCTGGAAGAAACTGTCTTAGTCTTAGATCAATGGATTTTTGTTGATTAATTTCTGATACCGACCACCTATAAACTTGGCCCTCGACCCTTTACCCTAAAAAAATGGAAAAACTCAGCGTCCGAATTGACAAATGGCTGTGGATGGTGCGGTTGTACAAGACCCGCTCCATCGCCACGGAAGCCTGCAACGCCGGCAAGGTGAAACTCAACGGCGACAACGTGAAACCTTCGCGTGACGTGCGTGTGGGCGAGGTGTACGAGGTGCACATCGGCTCCTTGCACAAGACCGTGGAGGTTGTGGGTGCGCCGAAGAGTCGCGTCGGGGCGCCGCTGGTGCCGCAGTATTGCAACGACCTGACCCCGCAGAGCGAGTACGACCGCATGAAGACGCTCAAAACCCAGGAGTTCCGTCCGCACGGTCTCGGCCGCCCCACCAAGCGCGAACGCCGCCAACTCGACTTCATCAAGGAAAATTATTTCGATGAAGACGACCTTTAACCCTTAACCTTTAACCATTCAGAACCGCTATGTACATTATCGCCGCATCCCTTTTGCCCGTAGTTATCCTGTTGTTTTACATTTACAAACGGGACACGTTCCAGAAAGAGCCGTTTCCGTTGTTGATGAAGGCTCTCCTTTTCGGAGTGCTGGCCGTAGTAATCGACATTCCTGTTGCCAGTGTCTCGCAGTTCATTGTGCCGAAGGTGTTCAGCTCTCCCGGATGGGATGCTTTCCACGCGGCCTTCTTCAGCGCCGCCTTCCCCGAGGAGTTCTGCAAGCTGCTGATGCTTTACCTTTGCATTTGGAAAAACCCCCATTTTGACGAATATTACGACGGGTTGGAGTATGCGGCTTTTGTCGGACTCGGATTTGCGGGAGTGGAGAATGTGCTGTACGTCCTCCAGGGTGGAATCGGACTGGCCATCGGCCGCGGTATCTTCGCTGTCCCCGCGCATTTCTTCTTCGCCATCTTCATGGGTTATTTCTTCGCCATGGCGCGGTTCAAGTATGACAACCGCAAACGTTACCTTTTCCTCGCGTACATTATCCCGGTGATCCTGCACGGCATCTACGATTTCTTGTTGATGTATGTCGACAATCTCAATGGCGCCTCCGACACGATGCAGGAATTCAGCAGCCTGTCGGCGATACTTTACGTGGTATTCCTCGTGTTTTTCTTCTTCGTTTGGCGTTTCGCCGTGAAGCGCGTGAGCAAAATGTCAGGACAATAGAGCCGCGAAGTAATGCGCTTCTTTGTGTTGAAAAAAAGTCGCGACTGCTGAGGCAACCGCGTTGGTGAATTATTATTTTTGCAACGGTAAAATAAAATTGCAGAAACCTCGTTTATTTGCAGTTTGGACAACGGGGGTGCCGAAAACCGTGTGAAAGAGTAGGCGTCAAAACTTAAAATCGTTATGAAAAAAGCCGTATTATCCATTTGTGTAGCATTGTTGCTCGCCGTTCTGGGAAGCGCCTGCCATCGTCAGCCTGTCGAGCCGACCCCGTCTCCCGACAACCCGGCTAACAAAGAGGGCATGTATCTCGGCGTGATTGGATTCAACGACAAACTGTACATCAAGGATATCAGTCTCTTGAACAGTTCGACATACCAGAACTATTCCGATTTCATAGACAATCTGGTGCCTGGCAACGGCACGGCGTTGTTTTATGCCGACTACACGGCGTTGAAGAAAATGAAGGCGTATGTCAAGCCCAAGGCGCTCAAGAATGTGGCTTTGGTGACGTTCACCGACGGTCTGGACAACATCTCGACGGCCAACAGCCAATACGACCCGGCGGGGTTCGGCAGCACCACTGCTTACCGCAACGCGCTGCATGAGATGATCATGAACGACCCGATCCACGGCATAAACGTTTCCGCCTATTCGATCGGCTTGAAAGGTGCGGACGTCACCGACGAAGCCCAGTTTATGGAAACCTTGCGCAAATTGGCCAGCAGCAACAACAACGTGTTCCAGGTGGCGAATATGGATGAAGCCATGGAGCGCTTCTCGGAAATCGCCTCCAATTTGTATTCCATCTCCACCTCTGTGAATTTGGGCGTGAACGTGCCCGGCGGTTACGACGAGGGCCAGAAACTCCGTTTCACGTTCGACGATGTGAATGCGGCCGCCCAATCCACCCGTTTCATTGAGGCCACGTACCGTCGCACGTCCGCTGGCACCCGTACATTGGACAACATCATCTATTACGGTCTTGCGCCGGGACAATCCACGATAGCTTCTTCAGCGGCCCAAGGTGCTTATTATCAGTTCCTTTTCCATGGCCTTGCCTATATTGACGGCAGCCCGGTCTCACAATCGGATATGAACAATATCAAGCTGTGGAAGCAGACCAGCACGGGCGCTTGGGACAAGGAGACGGAGTTCAATCCGGCAAGCTCCACCACGGTTACGGAAGACAAGAACAGCGCTTTGATTGTTCTCGTTTTGGACTGCACCACTTCGTTAGGCAGCGATTTCGTCAATATGCAAAACAGTGCCAAACAGTTCATCGGAACGCTCGCCAATGTCAATGTCGGCGACGGAAACAAATCCAGTTCCATGTTTTCTGCATTCAGAAATAGACGCAAGATGTAAAATTCAAGACGTTAGACTTGAAATCAATCGGGGCGTGGCTGCGAGGCTGCGCCCTTTTTCATAGCCTAAACTTCAATATTTTTTCCCTATCTAATTTCGTATGTGAAACGATTTTCGTTTCTTTGCCCTTTTTTATAGAAGGAAATCAAACTAGAAATAAACAATAGCAAATATCTGGAAGTGAGCAAGATATGGAAAGCAAGCCGAGACGGAGTCCGAAATGCTTTGTGCATTTTGGCGGTTTTGCTGTTCCTGCAATGTTCGCTTGTGGAGAATCTTGCGTCGCAAACGCTTTCCGGAAAGGTTTTCACGGTGGAGGTGGGCGGCGACACGGTGCCGGTGTATATGGCGCGGCTGCAATGGCTGCACACGGCCGTGGGCACCCACACGAAAAAGGACGGCTCTTACCAGCTGCCTTTCTCCCGCACTGACACGCTGATTGTCTCGTACTCCTTCTACAAGGCCGACACGCTGGTTGTTTCGTCGATGGAGTCTCACCGCGACTTTTTCATCAACACGTCGCAGGCGCTGAAGGAGGTGGTGATTTCCAAAAAACGGCAGAAATATGTACGGAAAGGGAATCCGGCTATCGAACTCGTGAAGCAGGTGATCGAACACAAGAACGACAATCGCATAGAGTCGGCCGAAAGTTTCAGAACGACCAAATACAAGAAGCTGGTGATGGCTTTCGGTCCCTTTGACATTGATTTACAGAAGAATCGATTCCGCCGTCAGTTTTCTTTCTTGGAGAAGTATATCGACACGATACCGAACGACACGGTGCCGGTGCTGACCCTCTCGCTGCGTGAGACCTTGTCGGACCGTTACTACCGGAAGTCGCCGCACCGGGATGTGACTTTCGTGAAGGCCAGGCGGATGCAGGGTGTTGACGAGGTGTTCGACGACGAGGGTCTCGGAACCGATCTCAACGCTATCTTTTCGGATGTCAATATTTTTAACAATGACATCGACTTGATGCTCAATAAGTTCGTGAGCCCGTTGTCCTCTACTTTGGCGACAACCTACTATCACTATTTCATCACGGACACGGTGCTTATAGACAGTGTTTCCTGCACCGAACTCACCTTCACGCCGGTGAACAGCCGTACGTTCGGCTTCACCGGACGCATGTACATTGTGAACGACAGTTCTTATGCCTTGAAGAAATACTCGCTCAGCGTACCTCACGACATCAATCTGAATTTTGTGCGGCAACTTGTTGTGGAACAGGAATTTGCGAAGATTGATAGCGGACTGTGGGCTCCGTTGGAGTCGCAGACATTCGCCAAATTCTCCATTTTCAAGAAAGCGCGGCAGCTGTATGCCCGTCAGACCACGATGTGGTATCAGTACGAAATGGGCGTGGAGCTGCCCGACTCGGTGCACGCCACCCTGCCGGTGGAGGAGGTGGTCTCTCCCGACGTGACGAAATACAAGAGCGGCCGTTGGAAAAAGATGCGTCCGTTCCCGCTGACCGCCAAGGAGTCCTTCCTCGACAGCATTTCGACGGAACTGCGCCGTCTGCCGCTGTTCAAAGCGCTGGAGAAGACGGCGGAGGTCTTCGGCACGGGCTATATTGCCACCGCCAAAGACAGAAAAGACAGCAGGATTGACATCGGGCCGATTTACGACATGATCAGCTACAACCCGACGGAAGGTGTCCGGCTGCGTGTCGGCGGGATGACCACCGCCAAGCTGCACGACCGTTGGTTTGCGAACGGATACCTTGCCTTCGGATGCAGGGATTTGCGGTTGAAGTACAGTATCTCGTTGATTCACAGTTTTGTAAGCAAGAAACGGCACATTAACGAGTCGCCCAAACATGCCATCACGTTCACGTCAAGTTACGACATGGAATTGCCGGGACAGAGTTACTCCTACGTGGACCGCGACAACATCTTGATGTCCTACGATGCCGGAGCACCCGAGTTCACGGCGCAGTATGTCCGTCGCACGCGGTTGCGTTACCAGCAGGAGTGGCCGAGCCGGTTCAGTGTCGACACGTGGTTGCAGTACGAGAACAACGAGGCGACGGGCGCGTTGGCTTACTGGCGCGTCAACCGCGACGGGACGCTTTCGCCGGTGCGGGATTTCAATGCGATGGAGTGGTGTCTGAAGTTGCGCTGGGCGCCTGGTGAGTTGGCTCGGAACCGTCAGGCGGGCGAGAAAACCCTTCTCAACGCCGCGAAGAACGCGCCGGTGTTCACCCTCACACACACCGCCGGCATCATGGACCGCCGGTTTTGGTACAACCGCACGGAATTCTCGGCGGAGAAACGGTTCTGGCTGTCATCGTTCGGGCACATCGACGCCACGGTTGAAGGCGGCATCGTCTGGGACGCCGTGCCCTTCCCGGAATTGTATTTCCCGCCGGCCAGCCAGTCGTTGTTCCTCACTCCCAACACGTTCTGCCTGATGAAGCCGATGGAGTTCATCATGGACCGCTATGTGGCCGTGTATGCCACCTATTATCTGAAGGGGTGGATTTTCAACCGCATACCGCTCTGGAACCGCTTGAATTTCCGGGAAGTGATATCTTTCAGCGGAATCTATGGCGGAATCACGCCGAAGAACATACCGGGTCCCGAATTCCCCGGACTCTACCTTTTCCCGGAAGGCTGCGGCAGGATGGGGAAGGTCCCGTACATGGAGATCACCGCCGGCATCGAGAACATCCTCCAGTTCATCCGCATCGACTACGTGCGCCGCCTGTCCTACGCCAAAAACCTGAAAGGCTGGGACCGCAACGGCATCCGCTTCACCTTCCGCGTCTCATTCTAACATTTGCTTGATCCCTGCTTCCTACTCTTTACTTCCTACTCCCTACTTCCTACTCCTTACTTCCTACTCCTTACTTCCTAATCCCTGCTCCCTATTCCCTAAAACCAACACTCCCTCAGATAGTTAAGACTTTTTCGAAAAATACTTCTCCGAGGCATTGAAAAAAAGTGTATCTTTGCGACTTAAATCCTTAGGACAATGAATACGAATAGAAGATATTGCAATATAGCTGTTTTTTTATTTTGTGTTATGGCGATTTTTGCATTTGGGGCTTGCCAGACGACCAGGAACCAGACGCATAGGGCCACGAGATACCAGAAGGTGCGTACCCGTCACACCCCGAAATGGAATGCCACGACCTCGCAAAGCACCACGTACTACATCAAGAAGCACTCACTCCGCAAAAGCCACGACAGCAAAAGAATCAAGCGTTAACCTATGAGCAGAAAACCTTTAACCAAACATATTTTCTTGTTGACTTTGTGCCTGTTCTCGCTCCGTTTCCTGACGGCGCAGGAGAACCACATCCAGTTCAACGTGGTGAACGACACCGCGCACATCGAAACGGAAATCGAGGAGGATTCATTGGGCAACCTCATCAATTCGATGTATGACTCCAACCTCGACAATGTGGATCACGGCAACGGCCTGCTGTTCACTTATTTCAACTGGATGCCGGGCTTCAACTTGTACCAGAACTTCGACATTGTGACCATCCATTACCGTCACCAGGGGTCCGCGCCGCGAGACACCATCGACCTGACGGGTTACCACCATCCCGCCAATTATCGGATCACCTCGAACTACGGCTATCGTCACAAACGGATGCACCGTGGCGTTGACCTCGGCTATCCGGAAGGCACTCCCGTGGCGGCCGCGTGGGACGGCATCGTGCGCATCTCCAAGGGCACGGCGAATACTGGTGGCTACGGCAACCTCGTGGTTATCCGCCACGACAACGGGCTGGAAACCTACTACGCGCACCTCTCCCGCAGGCTGGTCAATCCCGGCCAGATGGTGAAAGCCGGCGATATCATCGGGCTTGGCGGCAACACCGGCCGTTCCTACGGCGCGCACCTCCATTTCGAGGTCCGCTATCTCGGCAACGACATGAACCCCAACCGTCTCATCGATTTCGACAATTTCAAGACCAAATACGACACCTTGTACATCTCCGGTTACACGGTTTCCACGCCTAACCCGTCGCAGACGACGGCGCAGCCGCAACAGCCTCAGCAGCCCAAGAAACCGGCCACTTCGGCCCAGTACTACAAGGTGCGCAAGGGCGACAACTTGGGCAAGATTGCCGCCAAATACCACACCACCGTTTCCAAGATCAAGAAGCTGAACCATCTGCGCAGCGACTTCATCCGTGAGGGCCAGCGGTTGCGTGTGCGGTAGCCATGAAATCACGGCTTTTTCTCGGACTTCTTTTCTCCTTGTCGCTCTTGTTCGCAACGGGGCAGCAGTCTTTTTTCGATTTCGGTTTCGAGCGTGACCATTCCGTGGCCGTGATGGAGAACTGTCGTGTTTTGAAGCTCCCGTGGGCGGGCGGTCTCAACGCTGTCCATTTCGCTGACTTCGACCTCGACTTCGACGGGACGCCGGATCTTCTTGGTTTTGAGAAGCATGGGAACCGCCTGCTGCCGTTTCTCTGTCGGCAAGACGGTTACGAGTACGCCCCGCAGTATGCCCGGCTTTTTCCGGATCTCCACGATTGGGCGGTTTTCCACGACTACAACCATGATGGGAAGCCCGATATCTTCACCTACGGGCTCGCCTCCATCCGCGTGTTTGAGAATGTTTCCACCGACACGCTTCAGTTCCAGCTCGTCGCGGATCCGCTGCAGGCGTTTTACTACAACGGTTACACCAACATTTATGCCTCGCCCGACGACTATTTGGTGGTGGATGATATTGATGGTGATGGCCATCTTGACATTTTAAACTTCTGGGTGTTAGGAAAATATGTGCATCATCTTCGGAATTATGCTGCCGATGGCGACCCGTTCGACTTCCGTTTGGAGAGCGAGTGCTGGGGCCATTTTTCCGAGGCGGCCGACAACAATACCGTTACACTGTTCACCGATTGCGGCGACAAATCCGATGACGGGCACACGCGTCACACCGGCTCCTCGATGCTTTTGCACGATTTCGACGGCAACGGGCTGCCGGATCTGATGCTCGGCGATGTGGACTCTCCGTACAACATTTTGTTGTATAACCACGGCACTTTGTCGGAGGCGCGTATGACGCTGATGGACACGGCATTCCCCATCTATACTCCGATTGACCTTTACTCGATGCCGGCGGGCTCTTTTGTCTCGCTTCCCGGTCGGGAAGAGCCTTCTTTAGTAGTTTCGCCCTCGGACCCCTCGCTGACGAAATCGCAGGATTTGAACAGTGTCTGGGTATATGAGCTCGACACATTGATACACCAATATGTGCTGGTTCAGACGGATTTCCTGCAGCGCGAAATGCTCGATGCGGGCAGCGGTTGTCATCCGGTGCTTTTTGATTTTGACGGAGATGGTCTGAAGGATCTTTTTGTGGGCAATTACGGTCAGTTTGACAGCGCGAAGACCGTGAATGGCTGGCTGACCTCCTGGTTCTCCTCGTCGGTGAGCTATTATCGGAACACGGGAAACGCCTCCTCGCCGGCCTTTACGCTGCAAACGCGCGATTTCGGACAGCTTAAGAAATTTGGTTTTAACTCGTTGCACCCCACTTTCGGGGATTTTGACGGCGACGGGTTGACGGACATGCTTTGCGGTCTGCAGGACGGGACGTTGATGTTAGTGCCGAATGCGCGTCTGCAGACGGGGGATGGGACCGTGGTGGAGCATTTTGCCGGCGTGGATGTCGGGGAATGTGCCACGCCGCAGTTTTTCGATTTGGACGGCGACGGGAAGAAGGACTTGATTGTCGGCAACCGTCGCGGGCTGTTGTCGTATTATCACAATGAAGGAGTGAATATTCCTGTTTTTCAGAAAGTTACGGACACGTTGGGCGGGGTTGACATGCGCAACTTTGAGTTGTCTTACTTTGGATACAGTGTTCCCTGTTTTTACTGGGACGCGGAGCATGGGACGGTTTTGTTCTGTGGTGGCGAGCAGGGCGAAGTGGCTTATTACAAGCATGTTGACGGTAATCTTGCGGGTGTTTTCGAGAAGGCGGAGGGAAACCTTGCGGAGACGATAGACGGGGTGGCGCATGGATTCCGGGAGGGTAGGCGAGCGGGGGTTGCCGTTGCCGACCTCAATGGAGACGGCCGTCCGGAGCTGCTTCTCGGCAACTATGCCGGTGGTGCGGCCTTTTTCCGGGGTGCGGTGCCGCCGGTCCACACATCGGTGCCTGCGAATGCACGCGATGAGGTGCGTGTCTGGCCGAACCCCGCGAGCGAGCGTGTGCACGTGCAGGGAACCCAACCGTTGCGGCAAGTGGTTCTTTACGATTTGTTTGGCCGTATGATATTGGCTATGAATGAAATAGGAGATGACAGTGTCACCCTTGACCTTTCCGGGTTGGCTCCGGGAGTCTATCTCTTGCGGACTAAAAACGGGGCTGCGGTCAAGGTTGTGGTGGCGCGTTAGGTTCAAAAGACAACCAAGACAACTTGGACAACGGTAATTCGAAAAATTCGTCGACAGTAAATATGAAATTAGATTTTATTATCTTTGCCGTGTCATATTCTCGGATTGTGTCTAACGAACCTCGCAGGGTCTGGAGGTGTGGCGCAGAAATGGTAAAAATATAGATCCCCGCAATTAATACAAAAAAATGGAATGGAGGCCGTTAAAACAATGAAACATCACATTATAACACTAATGATTGTTTTGGGATTTGTTTGTTGTTGTTGTTGTTGTTGTTGTTGTTGTTGTTGTTGCAGGGATTCAAAATCATCGAATAATAGCACATCTCCCAATAATGATATTGTATTGCTTTTTGACGAAGAAAACTATTCCCCAAAGGACACCGTTTATCCCATTCTTATCACAGATTCTACCAAAATAAATCATATAACAAATTTGTTACGAAATAAGTTCGTTCCACAAGAAGAAGATTTTGAGCTTTTCAATTTGGAAGAAGGAGAATACTATCTTTTAGGAAAATTTCTGATTGTAAATTGTATGCTTGTGGGACCCTCAGGATGGGCGTCAAACTTTCACCATTATTTTATAATAGATGTCAGCAATCGTAGAGATATCTATATAAAGAGTTTGTCAAATAATATCAATAACTTTTATTTGTTTGATAATTTGACAGTTAACAGTGTTGAGTATCCTGACAGGTTCTGGCATGACGATGATTTCTTCGATCATTTTTTTAATGCGGAAAGCACTACATTTAAACTAGTAAATACGATTATAGAAACAGACTCTTTATCACCCATATCTACAAAAGAATTTGAAAAAACAATAAAGTGGAAAGAAGTATATGAATATCTTGTGCCTTAAGCGGCTGCAGGGATGTGTCCCCTAACGGGAAAAATATTCACTACATAACGGGCCATACGCAATGGGTTACGACAGCCTCTAACTGCATCGTTTCCCCGACAACTACTAACTACTAACTGCTAACTGCTCGCTACCACACCGATTCCCAGTCTTCCGCATCCCTCACTGACTTATCTCGTTGGAATTCCAGCAGTTTCGCGTATTTGAGGAAGCTGTTGTGGGCGACGGCGCGGGAGAGCACGTAGCCGTCGAGGCCGCCGAGGATGCCGCCACGGAAGAAGTAGTTGCTGATGAAGGCCGCCAATCCGTGGAAGTACGGCGAGAAGGCGTTGGCCTTTTTACCCTGCAGATAGAGGATTTTCGCGCCCCGCGAGCTGTAGTTGCGCTCCGGCTTTGCAAACAGACTGTCGTAGTTCTTGTAGCGGTAGTGGATGATGTCGGCCTTGATGCGCAGGGTGTTCTTTTCCGGCACGAAGGCATGCTGCTTGCGGTCGAGGAATCGCAGTTTGTCCTTGCGGTAGAGCCGCACGAGCCAGTCGGGGTACCAATTGCAGGCCTTCACCCACCGCTCTCCGATGTAGTTGCGTCGCCGAATGGCGAAACCATCATACGGAGTGTTTTCCAGATCAAGCTGTTGGATGGCCGCCACGAGCTCGTCGGTGAGCCGCTCGTCGGCATCGAGACTGAGCACCCACTCGTTCTGGGCGTGCTCCAACGGTAGGTTCTTCTGCGGGCCGTCGCCGATGTAGGGGTGCACAAACACGCGCGCGCCGGCCTTCTCCGCCAGCTCGACGGTGTTGTCGGTGCTGCAGGAGTCGGTGACGATGACCTCGTCGCACACGCGCTGCAGCGAGCGCACGCAGGCCTCGATGTTCTTGGATTCGTTCAGGGTGGTGATGATGCCGGTGATCATTATGGTTTAGAGTTTAGTGTTTAAGGGTTAAGGGTTAATGGTTAAAGAAGAGGTTAGTGTTTTGAGGGTTAAAGCCTTGCGGATGTTTTTTCCGTGACTCATTGGTGTATTTTTAGCATGGCGAAAATACGATTTTTTCGGAAACATCTTAGACTTGACTAAAAAATGTATTTTTGCCGTTGTTTTAAACATCCGAAATATGAAGAAAATTATCACATCCGTCTGTGTTTTGGTCGTTTTCGCCCTCTTTGTGACGGGCTGCACCAACTATGTGGACTGTACCTGCGCCTACGATCTCGAGAACGAAGTGGTGGATTCCGCGCTGTGGAACGCCGCCGGACAACCCATCTATCTCAAGTCAGGACCCGCCCTTCCGCAGGAGAAAACCTATTACCGCGACACCGTCTCCACCACCGGCAGCTGCTCGTCATTGAACTATTATGACGCTGCTGGCCTCGATTATACGTATGTCGGTCTCATTCTCCATCCTGTCGTGACCTGCTGGGAGAAATAGAGCCGCAGTTCTGTTGATTCTGCCTAAAACAGGTCTTGTTCTGTGATAAGATTATCGGGAACATCCGTATTTATTGATGAAATCCGTTGAATCCCTGCAAAAACAGCTGCGGCTGATCTCCTTGGAGAAAGCATACGACCAACAGGACTTGGAAAACTCCTTCCAAGCCTCTCTGCAGCACGGCCATCTCAACAGCAGTTGCTGGTTTCCAGTGCGATTGGGCAAGTCTTTCTACAATGCCTTGAACCAGTATGTCTTGGAAGTGGAATATACTGCCGGTTTTGCCGTCAGCCCTGACAGTGAGTTCGAGCCGGGCAAGTGCGTTTCCTTTTTCCACCGTGACAAAAGCGGGAAGCGTCCTGTGGAAACGATTGTCTCCGGCGCAACGGTACAGCGTGTGGAGGGACGTGTCATGCAGCTGGCGCTCGATGTCCCGGACACCGCTTTTCAGTTGCGACGCATGGCGGAACATGACGATGTGGGCGTGCGTATCGCTTTCGACGACACCACTTACCAGGTGATGGAGGAGGCCTTGCAGAAGGCCATGAGCATAGAGAATGAAAAGATGGTCCATTTGCGGGAGACGCTCATCGGCATGCAGGAGCCCACTTTCCGCACCTTGCCCCGGATGGTCTTCCCTCACCTCAACCCGAGCCAGAACGAGGCCGTGCAGCGCATCTTGGAGGCGCGCGAGGTGGCGGTGGTGCACGGTCCTCCCGGCACTGGTAAGACTACCACATTGGTGGAGGCCATCATCGAGACGGTGCGTCGTGAGCCGCAGGTTTTGGTTTCTGCCCCAAGCAATGCCGCGGTGGATTGGATCTGCGAGAAACTCATCGAACGGGGGGTGCGTGTGGTACGCATCGGCAATCCTCTGCGCATCAGCCGTCCACTGATGGAACACACATACGAACGGCAGTATGCCGCCCATCCTGACTATCCAGAGTTGTGGGGTGTACGCAAGCTCATCCGCGACATCTATGCAGGTGAGGAGCCCTCAAGCCGGCGCGCCAACCGCCTGCGACGTCTCCAGAAACGCCGTGACGAGTTGGAAGTGAAAATACACGAAGAGGTATTGCAGGAGGCAGAAGTGATTGCCAGCACCCTCGTCGGCAGCGCACATCGGCTGCTTGGGGGATACCGTTTCGGCACGCTTTTCATCGACGAGGCCACCCAATCCATAGAGGCTGCCTGCTGGGCCGCTATCCTGCGTGCCGATCGGGTGGTGTTCGCCGGCGACCACCAGCAACTTCCCCCTACCATCCAATGTCCGGAGGCGGCACGCGGCGGTCTGTCTGACACGCTGATGCAGAAGGTGGTGTTGTCCAAGCCCTCGTGTGTCACGCTGTTGGACACCCAATACCGGATGAACCGTCAGATCATGGGGTTCTCCTCACAATGGTTCTACGAAGGACGGCTCAAGGCGGCGCCCGAGGTGGCCAACCGCACACTCGCCGACTGGGATGCGCCGTTGGTGTGGCTGGACACGGCCGGCAGCCATTTTGCCGAGCGTCTCAGTGCCTCGCAGAGCCGCTCCAACCACGACGAGGCCGCGTTGGTGATGCAAGTCCTCAAGGACTACATCCGGCAGACGGCCATTGATCCCGAACTCTTCAAGACCACCACCTACGGGGTCATTTCCCCATACAAGGCCCAGGTGGCCCTGTTGCGCAAACTGGTGGGACGCAGCCGCACGCTGGCGCCCATCCACAGCCACATCACCGTCAACACCGTGGACGGCTTCCAAGGGCAGGAACGCGACGTCATCCTCATCAGTATGGTGCGCGACAACGAGCGCGGCGCCATCGGATTTCTCAAGGACCTGCGCCGGATGAACGTTGCCATCACGCGCGCCCGGATGAAGCTCATCATCGTGGGCAACAGCGCCACCCTTTGCCAAAACGACTTTTACGCGCAACTGTGGACGTATGTCAGCGAGAATGGGGTTATTTATCTCCATTCGGCGTTTCAATCGACCACCGCATCTCTGTAAATCACAGCAAACCCTTAGAAGAACTGCGCGATTTCCTCTAACGGACGGTGTTCGGGTTGTCTTGGCTCGCCAGCCCTGTAACCTAAGGAGATAACAGCCATAATAGCTTCGTTTTCAGGAATATTGAAGAGTTTCCGCAATTTTTCGGAGTCGCGCATGCCCATAATGAGCGTGTCGAAGCCCTTGGCTCGGGCCATCAGGATGAAATAGGCGTTGCTGAGGCCGTTGTCGTAGGCACCCCAGCCGTCACCCACCTCGTTGGTCTGGTTACCGTTGAAGAATCCCGATTTGCCCTTCTCGTAGGTGGAAACAATCAGCACAGGTGCTCCGGCGATGTTCTGCTTGTTGCGCTCACCCACCAGTTCCTGCACGGCCGCCACCTTTTCGGGACTCATGGCCACATAGTATTTCGAAGGCTGCTGGTTAGCCCAGGAGGGAGCCTCCTGCGTGGCAATGAGCAGCTCGCGCACCTCCGCCTCGCTGATGGTCTTGGTGGAGTCGTAGTGACGCACACTCCTGCGGGTTTTCAGCACCTCCTCGAAAGAAACGGCAGCGCAGGTCTCTTCCTGAGCCGATTCTTGGGTTTGGGTTTTGTTGTTCGTACAGCCGGCAAACATACAAAGTGTTAAAATGGCCGCCAATGTTAAGTTTAATCTCGCGATTTTCATTTTTTGATAGGTTTTTTAGTGGTGAAAAAAAGTCTGGGCGGACACTTCTCACAGCGTCCGTCCGGGCTCATTCATAATTCATAATTCATAATTCAACATTCATAATTGGGACACCCGTTCGATCTTCGCCCCCAGCGCGTTCAACCTCTCCACAATGTGCTCGTAGCCGCGGTCGATCTGTTCCACGTTCTGGATCACGCTCTTGCCCTCGGCGCTCATGGCCGCGATGAGCAGCGCGATGCCGGCGCGGATGTCGGGGGAGGACATCTTGGTGGCTCTCAGGCGCTTTTCACGTGCAAGGCCGACCACGATGGCCCGGTGAGGGTCGCACAACACGATCTGCGCGCCCATCGACTGCAGCATATCGACGAAGAAGAGACGGCTTTCGAACATTTTCTGGTGAATCAGCACGCTGCCCTTGGCCTGGATGGCCGTCACGAGGGCGATGCTGATGAGGTCAGGGGTGAATCCCGGCCACGGCGCGTCGGCGATGGTCAGGATGGAGGCCTCCCGCGGGTCGGAGTAGATGCGGTACGGCTCCTGCCCGTGAACGATGAGGTTGTCTCCTACCCTTTCGAACTGCACACCCATCTTCCCGAAGGTATAGGGAATCAGCCCGAGATGGTCACAGGCACAGTCCCTGATGGTCAGCTCCGACTGCGTCATAGCCGCCATGCCGATGAAGCTGCCCACCTCGATCATGTCGGGGAAGATGCGGTGCGTGCACCCATGCAACTTCTTGACGCCCTGAATCTTCAGCAGATTGGAACCGATACCGGAAATCTTCGCACCCATGTTGTTCAGCATGGTGCAGAGCTGGTAGAGATAGGGTTCACAAGCGGCGTTGAAGATGGTGGTCTCGCCTTCCGCGAGCACCGCCGCCATCACGATGTTGGCCGTACCCGTCACGGAAGGCTCGTTCAACTGCATATAGCAGCCTTTCAACTGCTTGGCTTCCAGCTCGAAGAACTTCTCGTCCGGGGAGGTGGTGATCACCGCGCCCAATTTCTCCAACCCCTCGAAGTGGGTGGTCAGCGGGCGCCGTCCTATCTGGTCGCCGCCGGGTTTGCCGGAATAGGCTTTGCCATAGCGGCCCAACAGCGGACCGAGCACCATGATGGAGGCGCGGATCTTGGTCGATAGCCGCGCGAACTCGTCGGTGCGAAGCTGCTCGAAATCGACGTTCTCGGCCTGGAAGGTGAAGGTGTGCTCGTCAACCTCGGTGATTTTCACGCCCATCAGCGACAGGATCTGCAGGTAGCGCTGCGTGTCGAGGATGTTCGGGATATTGGAAATGGTGACCGGCTCGTCGGTCAGCAACACGGCCGAGAGCACCTGCAGGGCTTCGTTTTTCGCGCCCTGCGGGGTGATCTCGCCGCTTAACCGATGGCCACCTTGTATGATAAACTCTGCCATGATTCTTTTCATTTGAACCCAGAGTGGCGGCCTTCGGCCTTACCCTGGGCTACCGAGCTCTTGCCCCTAACGGGGCTGCTCAAGGAATTATGTTTAAGGAAATTACCTTATTTCTGATCACTGATCACTAATCACTGATCACTAATCACCTATTCCGGAATCACAATCGGGAAATTCTGTGTGAACTCCATGCGGTACGGGGCGCCGATGATGTTCGTCAGGAAATCGGTGTATTGATCCGTGAATTTGAACTTGTTGGCGTCATAATAGGCGGCGGGCAGCGGGAAGTTGCCGATGTTGCCCATCTCGATGGCGTCGGTGTGGAACTCTTCCAATTCGTCGTAGGGGACGATGTCGCGGAGCACGGGCATCTTGCCGTAGTCCTCGCGGAGCAAGAGGTCAACCACCTTGTCGGCTAACGTGGAAGTCAGACGGCGGTCGTACTCGTAGCATTTGCCGGAGCGCGGGATGTATCCGGAGATTTGGCCGCGGGCCTCGATGCCGAGACGCTTGTTGATTTCGGAAGCGATGACGCCGCTTACGCCGCCGAAGCGCGGGTGACCGTACTCGTCGAGGTCGGAGCTGGCATATACCATGCCGAGTTCCTGCTTCTCGTCGTCCCACCAGCGAACGCCTTCGGAAACGGCGATGATGAGGCTGTGTTTCGGGGAACGCATGTACATCTCCTTCACGGATTCGAAGAAGAACTCCTTGCGCTCTTTGGTCATCTCGACTTCAGGCACGAGGGCCATCTGGGCGCCGCCGAAGGAAGCTGTGCCGGTGAGCCAACCAGCGTCACGACCCATGACTTCGAGAACCATGATGCGCTGGTGCGACTCGTTGGTGGTGTGCAGCTTGGCCGTCAGTTTCTTGATGGCCATGGCGCCGGACGGAAAGCCAGGGCAGAGCACGGTTTCGAACTGTTGGCCGTTGTAGTGGTGATAGGTGCGGGTACGCAGGTCGTTGTCGATGGTCTTCGGGAAGCCGATGACGGGGATGCCGTAGGTTTCGTACATCTTCTTGGCCGCGCCGTTGGTGTCGTCGCCGCCGATGGTCACCAAAACATCGATTTTGTAGCGCTCGATGTTGCGGAGGATCTGTTGGGAGCGGTCTTCGGGACTTTTCTTGCTCGGGAAGGGGTTGGTACGGCTGGACAGCAGCGCGGTGCCGCCGTAGAGGCCGTTATAGGGGATGTTGGTCAAATCGACGATGTCGCCGTCGCCGAGCAGGCCCTTCCAGCCGCGCAGCACGCCATAGACGCGGAAGCCTAACATGGAGGCGCGGTTGCGCACCGCTTCGATGCTGGAGTTGATGGCCGGGGTGTCGCCGCCGCCGGAAAGAATCGCTAACGTTTTGCCGTTGAAGAGTTTGTCTTTTCTCATAATGATGGATTTATTGTTAAAACTATAATTGTCATACGATTGTCGGCATCGTGGCGCACGATGCTTTTGACGGCGCAAAGATACGATTTTTTTTGCCGCACAGGGCTTTCATAAAAAATATCAACAAATACCAAATGACAACGAACTTTTTGTATTTTTGCCGCGCATATTTTAAAGGTATGTATTTTAGGTTTTTTGTGTAAATTTCAATGTTTTTTTACATGTTATAATGAAACGTTGTGGTTTTTCACAATGAAAAAAAATGAAAAAAGAGAAGATGAAACGATTGTTCTTCCTGATATTACTGATTGCAGCGGCGGTCTCCGTTTTTGCCCAGCAGTTGACGTTGGAAGCGTGCCGGCAGATGGCGCGCAACCTGTATCCTGTGAGCAAACAATACGGGCTGATTGACCAGAGTGAGCAATACAGTTTCAGCAATGCCGCCCGCGGATGGCTTCCGAGGCTCAAATTCTCCGCGCAGGCTTCGTGGCAGACCGATGCCGCCCGTTTCCCTGACGCATTGTCCGCTTTGCTCGCCGAAATGGGCACCGAGATGCAAGGTATGCGGCAGGACCAGTACAAAGTGGCCATAGACTTGTCGCAGAACATTTACGACGGCGGACGATCCGCAGCCGAGAAGGAGGCCGCCCGTGCCCAGGCAAGGACGGAACGCCTCACTGCCGACGTGGAACTTTACGCCTTGGAGAGCCGCATCGACAACCTCTATTTCGGCATCCTGTTGTTAGAGGCGCAACAGGCGCAGATGCAAAAGCAAATAGAAATCCTAAATGAGAACAAGAGAAGATGTAAGGTTTTGATAGATAATGAGATGGCGCTTGAGAGCGACGCGGATGCGGTGGAGGTGGAAATGGTGAAAGCCAATCAGGCCATAAACCAGCTGCGCTATTCGGCCGACGCCTACAGGGAAATGCTGTCGCTTCTGATCGGTCAGCGCGTGGAAGAAGGCGGATTGGCCATGCCCTCCGACATTGTTGACATGCCCTCGACCTATCGGTGCAACCGTCCCGAGTTGCAGCTGCTGGATGCGCAGATCAGCTATCTGGATGCGCAAAAACGTCTTCTCAAGACAGCCTCCAAGCCGCATTTCTCGTTGTTCGCGCAAGGTTGGTACGGCTATCCCGGACTGAATATGTTCGATAATATGCAGAGTGCCCGATGGAGTCTCAATGCCGTCGCAGGTGTGCGCGCCTTGTGGGATGTCTCCGCCTTGTTCGCCAACCGCGACATCGACAAGCAACTGCTGAACAAACAACAGCAGATTGAGCTGCAGCGTGAGGTGTTTGATTTCAACAACGCCTTGCAGGTCAAGCAAGAAGACAGCGAGATTGCCCGTCTGAAGCAGACGCTGAAGGACGACGAGCGTATCGTGGCCTTGCGGCAATCGTTGCGCGCCGCCGCGGAAAGCAAATACGAGAACGGGGTCGTCAGCATAACGGACGTGGTGAACGCGGTCACGGACGAGAGTCTCGCACAGGCGGCACAGGCACTCCATAAAATCGAGTTGCTCAAGAAGAAATACGAATTAATTCATATCACATATGCCAATTAAGATGAAAAAAGGTCTCCTGTTTTTGGCTGCATTGTTGCTGCTGGCAGGTTGTTCGAAGAAGCAGAATTTTGACGCCACAGGCACTTTTGAAGCCACGGAGGTCACCGTTTCTGCCGCTGCGTCCGGCAAAGTGCTGACGCTCAATGTGGAAGAAGGACAGAAAGTGAAGGCCAGCGATTGTCTTGGTGTGATCGACACCATGCAGCTTTATTTGCAGCGCGGACAGCTTGTGCAACAACAGAGGGCGCTGCTGCAGGGAAAACCCAACGCAGGAAAGCAGGTGTCGTCGTTGCGCGAGCAGATCGAGAAACAGGAACGCGAAGTGGCCCGTGTGGAACGGCTTTTGAACAGTAATGTGGCGACCCAGAAAAACCTCGACGATGCGCAGACGCAGCTGACCGTTCTCCGCAACCAGCTGGACGCCACGCTTTCGACACTCAGCACCAGCAATGCCAGCATCGATGGCAACGCCGCCGCTATGGAGTGGCAGATCAAACAGATAGACAACGGACTTCAGAACAGCCGCATCTTCTCGCCCATCGATGGCACGGTGCTCGTGAAATATGTGGAGCAAGGGGAGATGGCAGCGGCCGGACGGCCGATCATGAAAGTGGCCGACCTCGACAATATGTACCTCCGTGCTTATTTCACCTCCGACCAGCTCTCGAAAGTCAAAATCGGCCAGAAGGTGACGGTGATCGCCGACTTCGGTGGCGACGAGCAGTACGAATACGAAGGCACCGTGAGTTGGATCTCTGCCGAGAGCGAGTTCACCCCCAAGAGTATCCAAACCCGCAACAGCCGCGCCAATCTCGTCTATGCCACCAAAATCGCTGTCAAAAACGACGGCCGGCTGAAAATCGGGCTTTATGGGGAGGTGAAACTTTAGAGTTCAGGGTTTAGGGTTTAGAGTTTATGGCGGAGGCAATCACGGTCAACGGCATTTCGAAACGTTACGGCAAGGTGCAGGCCCTGCAGGGTGTGAACTTGTCTGTGGAAGAAGGGGAGTTGTTCGGCTTGATTGGTCCCGACGGCGCGGGCAAGACCACGATGTTCCGGCTGCTCACCACGTTGCTGCTCCCCGACGAAGGTTCCGCCACCGTGTGCGGCTTCGATCTTGTGAACGACTATCGTCTCATCCGCCAGCAGGTGGGCTATATGCCCGGTCGTTTTTCACTCTATCCCGACCTTTCCGTGGAAGAGAACCTGCAGTTCTTCGCATCCCTTTTCGGCACCAGCGTGGAGGAAAACTACAACCTCGTGGCACCTATCTACAGCCAGATCGAGCCGTTCCGCAAACGCAAGGCCGGCAAGCTGAGTGGCGGCATGAAGCAGAAACTCGCTTTGTCATGCGCCCTCATCCATAAACCTCGCGTGCTCTTCCTCGACGAACCCACCACGGGTGTGGATGTTGTCAGCCGCGTGGAGTTTTGGGACATGCTGCAGGACCTCCGTCGCCAGGGCATCACTATCCTTGTTTCTACACCTTATATGGACGAGGCGCAGCGTTGCGGTCGCGTGGCTCTTATCAGCGGCGGCAGCATTCTTGGCGTGGACACGCCCGCCGATATCGTCCGCAAATCGGGGCAACCCACCTTCGAAGATGCTTTTATTCACCTGATGAGCCGCCAGTCATGAAAGTATTCCTCAGTTTTGTCCGCAAGGAATTCATCCATATCCTCAGGGATGTCCGCACCATGCTCATCGTGTTGATCATGCCGGTCGTCCTGATGTTGCTCTTCGGCTTCGCCATCACCACAGAAATCAAAAACATCGATGTCATGGCCGTGGTGGACCATTACACGCCGGATGTCCGCAACGAACTCACTGCTCTTGAAAGCAACCCGTACATCACTTTCAAGGGGATTATCTGCGAACATGATGTCGATGCCATGCTGCGCGGCGGTGACTGCGTCGCGGTGGTGATGTTCGCCCGCGACGGGAAACGCAACATCGTGCTCGACGCCTCCAACCCGTCGATTTCGGCCTCGGTGGGCAGCTATCTGACGCAAATCCTGCAAGGGGTGGAGCAGAATCAGGACATCTCTTCGCAATCGGCGACACTTCCCGTGACCACCTACATGCGGCACAATCCCCAGCTTAAGTCGGCGTACAACTTCGTGCCCGGCGTCATGGGACTTATCCTTATCCTCATCTGCTCCATAATGACCTGTGTGTCAGTTGTTCGTGAAAAAGAGATGGGCACGATGGAAGTCCTGCTGGTGTCGCCTGTCAAGCCGATTTACGTCGTGCTGCCGAAAATGATTCCCTACTTCGTCATTTCGCTTATCAACATAGTCACCATCCTCTTGATTTCGCATTTTGTACTGGATATGCCTGTCTATGGCAATCTTCCCACCTTGTTGGCATTGTGCGTGCTCTACATCGTGCTTTCGCTGGCTCTCGGACTGTTTATCAGCACGTTGGTCAGAAGTCAGATGGTTGCCCTGATTATCTGTGCAATGGTGATGATGGTTCCCATGATGATGCTCAGCGGAATGCTGTACCCAATCGAAAACCTCCCGCCGGGACTCAAAGAGGTCTCTTATCTCGTGCCCGCCCGCTGGTTCATCGAAGCCATCCGCAAAGTGATGGTGGAGGGCCTCGGGATGGGATCGATCTGGAAAGACATGCTCATCCTCACGGCAATGACCGTTTTCTTCTTTGTGGTAAGCCTCAGGAAATTCAACGACAGACTCGAGTGACGATGACTATAACTATAACTTAGACTTAGACTATAACTTAGACAATAACTTAGACTATAACTTAGACTTAGACTATAACCAATAACAATAACCATAACCATTCAAAGGTGGAATTTGAAAGAAGGCATATAGAACGTAAAGACAGAGGCAGAAGGAGCTTTTTCAGTGTCCTTAAGATGTTGATTCGCAAGGAGCTGACGCAGTTCTTCCGCAACAGGTTTTTGCCTGCTTTGTTGGTGTTCATGCCCATCATGCTGGTTTTGGTGATGCCGTTGGTGAGTCAGATGGACATCCAGAACGTCACGGTGGCGTTCATTGACCACGACCGTTCCACGCTGTCGATGCGCATGGAGAGCCATATCGCCAACACCGACTATTTCCGTATTCAGAGTGGATTCCGCGATTATGAGGAGGCCATCCAGCAGCTTGACAAGGGCAAAGTGGATGTGATCATCACCATTCCGGAGCATTTCGAGCGCGACATGCAAACCGGGCAGGCCAAGTCGATTTCGATTGTGGCCAACGCGGTGAATGCCACCAAGGGTGGACAAGGCATACAGTACGCCGTGCAGACCATCGCTTCGGCGGTGACGGAGATTTCGCGGGAGCAGGGGTTTGCCGTCGGGGAGGCTTCGCCCATCACCATCCAGAACCGCTACAATCCTACGGGCAATTACCGTTTCTTCATGTTGCCTGCGCTGATAATCATTCTTTTGCTGCTGAACAGTTGTTTCCTGCCCCTGTTGAATATCATGACGGAAAAGGAAAACGGCACAATCGAGCAAATCAATGTCACGCCGATCACCCGATTGGAGTTCATCCTCGCCAAGTTGATTCCTTATTGGTTGATGGCGATACTGCTCGTGGCCTTCTCCATTCTGCTTGCCTGGATTTTTTACGGGCTGGTTCCCGAAGGCAGCATGGCGGTGATTTTCCTCGCTTCTTTCCTCTTCTCGCTCTGCATGTCGGGGTTGGCGGTCACCATGGCCAACATTTCCGACACGATGCAGCAGGCCATCTTCGTCATCTTCTTCTTCGCGATGATTTTCATCTTGATGTCGGGGTTGCTGACGCCCATCCACAGCATGCCCATGTGGGTGCAGTGCATCACCTACGCCTTCCCGACGCGCTATGTCATCAATATCTTCCGAGCCGTCTATCTCAAGGGCACGTTGCTTTCGGAGCTCCGCTTCGACTTGCTGATGCTGACTTCGCTGGCGGTCTTCTTTAACGTTTTGGCCACCGTTACGTATAAAAAACAACAATAACCCGCAGAGACGGCTTCGGCGCGTCTCCAAAACCGACAGATTCCAATATGAACGTCCCGATTATCACAGTCCGCAACCTCACCAAGCAATTCGACGATTTCGTTGCCGTTGACCATATCTCTTTCGATGTGGGCAAGGGCGAGATTTTCGGTTTCCTTGGCGCAAACGGCGCCGGCAAGACCACCGCCATGCGTATGCTCTGCGGGCTCAGTTACCCCACTGACGGGACGGGGCTTGTCGCGGGCTACGACATTCGCACCGAAAGCGAACAAATCAAACGGCACATCGGCTACATGAGCCAGCGGTTCTCGCTCTATCAGGATCTTACTGTGGCGGAGAACATGGAACTCTACGGTGGAATTTACGGTCTTTCGAGTAAGGAGATCCCCACGAGGGTGGAGCAGATGCTCAATCGGCTGCATTTCGCCGACCATCGGAACGACCTTGTCGGTTCGCTGCCGTTGGGCTGGAAGCAAAAGCTTGCTTTCATGGTGGCGGCCATCCATCGTCCGGAGATTATTTTTCTGGACGAGCCGACCGGCGGCGTCGATCCCATCACCCGACAGCAGTTCTGGGAGCTGATCCGTCTCGCGGCATCCGAAGGGACAACCATTTTCGTGACCACGCACTACATGGACGAAGCGGAATACTGTGACCGTGTCACCATGATGGTGGATGGCCAGATCCGCGCCCTTGACACGCCCGAAAACCTTCGCAAAAAGTATCAGGCCGACACGATGGAGCAGGTGTTCTATAAGTTGGCTCGGGAAGCTAAACGCGGCGAATAAACGGATTTTTCGTTGACTTAGAATTTCACCTTCACGCCGAAATGGATTTTCCCGGTTTTGAAGGAGATTTTGTTGCCGCGCTGTCTCGGCAAGGCGTAGTCGAAGTAGAAAGTGCCGCTTTTTACCCCGATGTTGACGCCCGCGCCGAATCCGAACGGATTGTCAAACAGATAGTCGCTGAATCCTTGTTGTTCGTAAGTTCCCCCGTCGAAGAAGATATGCACGTCGTTGAAACCTCCGAACCGGTAGCGTAATTCTGCCGAATAGAGCAAATAGGTGCTTGCCAACAGCTCGTTTTCCCGGAAGCCGCGGATCTGCCCGATACCGCCGATCTTGAACATCTCGTTCAGGTAGTGCGGCCCTCCCAACAGGCTGCCCGCCTTCACGTCGAGAATCAGGTAGAGGTGGCTTCTGTATAGCGGAATCATCCACAACGCCTCGCCGGAAATCCTGTATTTGGTTTTCACCAGTTCAGTGGCCGGAATTGCCTCGCCAGGGGTGTTGCCCGGAAGCAGCGTTCTGCGCCCGGCGGCGATGTCAGCGGCGAAGAGATATGCGAACTTCGACGGTGAGCTGAAATCCAAGTTCGCGTATTGGAAGGACAGCCCGTAGAGGATGTTGCGGTAGTCCATGTAGGCGGTGTCCGTGGTGGCCGGTCGGCTGTTCTTGTTCAGCAGCTGCGACTGCGTGATGTTGATGTAGGGACGGATGTAGCTGTCGGGCCGGAAATGGTACGGAATGCCGAAAAGGTAGTTCAGCGTCAGGCAGGTGGTGTCCTGCTTGTCGAGGCGGAAGTGGCCGTCGAGACCGAAGCGCGTGCGGAAGAGGTAGGGGAATTGCGCGTCAAGGTTCAGAAACTGGGAATAACGCTCGCTGCTGCGCCAGTCCAAGGAAATCTGTTCCCCAATGTGGAAGATGTTCTGCAACGACAGCGACAATTCGCCGTTGATGGCCAGTTTGCCCGTCAGCTCGCTCATGGGTTGGAACCCGATGTAGCCGTCGAAACGGTTGACCTGCTGTTTGTCGAGATAGATGTACAGCACGGTTTTGTCCTCCTCGAAGGAAATTCCGGGCGCTTGAACGACTGTGGCGAAAGATAGGGCGGAGAGCTTCCTTGCAACAGCCCTCACCGTTTCCTCAGAATACGGGGCTTTTCGTCGCAGACCGAGATACGGCCAGAGGTAGCTCTGACTCAGCTTGAGGTTGCCTTTAAGCACAATGGAGTCGATTTTGGTGTATCGGCCTCGGTCGATATGCAGCACATATTGCGGGACAGAGTCGTTCTCCCATTCGGTGGCGAGGTTTACAGATGCGAACGGATATCCGTGGTTTTCAAGGTGTTGCAGGATCTTTTCGGCGGCTTGCGGGTAGTTTTCCAATGTTAGTGCCTGACTCTTCCGCCCGATGACCTTCGCCTCCCGTAACAACTCCGCGTCACTTTCGCTGAAAACAATATACGATGCTTGGCCGAATGCGAAGAATGCGTTCAACAACAAAAAAGTGGCGATGATGATACTTCTTTTCTTCATTCCATTCATCGTTTCATCGTGATTTGTCTTGCCCTCCTCGAAATTTGTTTCGTTCTTGGTCATTCGCCCCAGGGCTGCGGCTTCGACTTTCCCAGGACTGACATAGCCTTGCCCTTATAGGACTACTTAAGGGAGAGTTTTAAAAATTTTGCATTCTACATTCTGCATTCTTAATTCTTAATTGTAGCAAGCGCTTCACCGACGACGAAGCAGCTGCCGGTGATGAAAATCACATCCTCGTCCGTGGCGGCCTTTTTCGCGGCCGTAATGGCATCTTCCACAGAAGGATAGGTGTTGCAGGAAAGACCTTGTTCCCGCATTTTCGCGGCGAGTTTTTCCTGGTCCATGGCCCGCTCGATGTGGGCGCGGCAGACGTAGTAGCGGAACTCCTTCCGCAGCAACGGCAGGATGCGGTCGATGTCCTTGTCGTTCACCATGCCGAAAACCACGTGGATTTGGCTGTTATAGTCGGTGCGTTCCTCGTAGATGTTGAACATGGATTGCTTCAGGCAGGCGTAGTTGTGGCCCACGTCACAGAGGATGCGCGGCTTTTCCGACAGCCGTTGCCAGCGACCGATAAGGCCTGTGTTCGCCTGCATGTTTTCGACAGCTTCCCCAATCTTGTCCTCCTGAATGTTGAGAACGAACTCCAGCACTTTTGTGGCTTGGAAGAAAGTGAGAATGTTTTTGTCCTGATAGTGCGCCTTGAACGGGGTGTAGAGGGTATAAACCTTCTTGTGGGTCTCTTTGTCACGGATTTCTAAGCAACCTCTATCGTTGAAGGTCTCGTAGTTGACGTTGGCGGGGAAGAGCGGCGCATCGTGTTTGTGGGCCACATCTTCGAAAACAGGGAAACTCTCGGGGTCGTATTCGCCGATCACCACCGGCACTTTGTCTTTGATGATGCCGGCCTTCTCGTAAGCGATTTTCGCGATGGTGTCGCCCAACAACTGCGTGTGTTCCAGCGAGATGTTGGTGATGACGGAGAGTAGGGGAGTGATGACGTTGGTGGAATCCAAGCGACCGCCGAGCCCCACCTCGATGACGGCGAAATCAACTTTCTGCTTGGCGAAGTAATGGAACGCCAACGCCGTGGTGATCTCGAAAAACGAGGGCTCCAGATGGGCGAACTTCTCTTGGTATTCGTCGAAAAAGGCCAGCACCTCCTCCACGGGGATCATCGTCCCGTTGATGCGGATGCGCTCGCGGAAATCGACAAGATGCGGCGAAGTGAAGAGCCCTGTCTTGTAGCCAAGTTCCTGGAAATAAGAGGAAAGGAACGACGACACAGACCCTTTCCCGTTGGTGCCGGCCACGTGCACGCAGCGCAGGTTCCGCTGCGGGTTGCCGATGATTTCCAACAGTTCCACGATGTTTTCAAGCCCCTCTTTGTATGCCGCGCTCCCGACCTTGTGGTACATCGGGTAGGCGGTGAAGATTCTCTCTAAAATTTCATTGTACGTTTCCATAAATAACCGTTCCTTTTCAGATTCTTGAACCATTAAAGGCGGCAAACATACACAAAATATGAATATGTGCGGAAAAGGAATCCGTTACTTCACCACGGTCACGGTCAGCGGGGCGCTCTGGCCACGGAATTCGGGCGCGTACATGCACTCCGCCGTGGCTATGCCGTTCAGGAATGTGCCGAGCTGGGTGGCTAACAGCGGGTAGTCGATGATGTGCGTCCCCTCCGGCACGCGGTCGAAGAAGAAGTCCATGGCGGCGTCGTGCGGGACGACCGTGTAAGGAAGCGGACGGCGGTACAGGTATTCCGTGCGGCTGCTCATCGGCTCGAAGGCGGCGGCGCGGCTGTCTTTCAGATGGACGTACTCCAAGTCGCGGTCGGAGGTGATGGTGAGCCGCACGGTCAGCTTCTCGCCCAAACGAACGGGATTTTCAGCCGTCACGGGGTCCAAACGCGTGCCTTCCGGACCGCTCACTTCGTGATACAGCGCCCGCTGGATCCGCAGTCCTGTGGAGGATTCGGACACTTTGGAAATGTCTTCAATATACTGCCAGTAGCAGGCTCCGAAGACGAAATGGTTCGTGTCGGTGGCGATGGCAACTTCCGCCAACTTCGGGGTGATGTCGCCCTCCGTCCACGATTTCGTGAAATAGCCGGTGCCGGGAACGGATGTGGCTTCCCGCGCGGGCACGAACCGTTCGTTCCCAACGCGCAACGTGGTGTTGCACTCGGTGTCGAGCACGTTGGCATCGCCCATCATCAGCGCGAAGACCGCTTCTGCGGTGGCCTTCGTGTTCGACCAGCCCTGCTGATGTTTTTGCATCAACAGCCACTGCTTCATCATGTCCAGCTCCTGTTTGTTGGGTGAAATAATGTTAAAAGCCTCGATCAAGATCGCCTGCCGTTCGATGGGCGCCTGATACCAACGGTAATATCTCCCGGTGTATTCCTTTTTCCAGTACATGCCCTCTTCGTCACTCGTAATCGCCTGCTGCCGAATGCGTTCCATGACGCGTTGCGCCTCGTAGGTGCGCCCGAGACGATAGAGCACCAATCCGATTTGCGCTTGCTGCATCAGCGGCTTGCTCCGTACATCGGCGGTCAGGAAGGAGAGCAGATTCTGCACGTAGGCTTGCGACAGCCACGATGAGTCCGCCCCGAACCAGGTTCTTGCATAGAGATATTGGATGTCCTCTTCTGTGAAGTAAAACTGTTTGTGTTTCGACGTATCTTTTTGGAAATATGAGAACTTTTCTTGCTGATGGGCGTCTAAACACTGCACGGCCTTGCGCATGATCTGATTCATGTCGGGAATCTCCACGCCAAACGATTGCAGCTTGGCATAGCCAGCCACGAGATGGCTCGTGATGTAGGGCGAGAAGAAGCTCTTGCCGAACCAGGCGAAACCGCCGTCATCCATCTGGTTGCTCTTCAATTTCTGCGTAATCGCCGCCATTTCTTTGTTCAGCCGGCTGGTTTGGAAGAGTTTCGCCATCTGTTGCATGCGGGCGTTTTCCTGTTGCGCGTCCATCACCCACGGACTTTCCGACAACAGGATGTTCTTGAGTTGCTCGTTCTTAAACAGTTGGGATTCAAGACTCTGCATTGTTGTGTCGCTGGCCCATTGCGCATACACCTTCTCGATTTTCGGGAATTTGGTCACGATGTGCCGTGCGAGCGCGTTGGCGTACAGTTTGGAGAAGAGTTGTTCGTTGCATTCGTAACGATAGGTCATCAAGTATCCCAACGACTGGATGGCCGTCCACGATGGGTTCGCGGTGATCTCCACCGTATAGTTGTTGGAGTGCAGGGTCGTGCTTTGATTGTTTCTTAATCTGCTGAATATCAGTGTAGTGTCTTCCCCGGCGGGAACGACGAAGTGCATGGATTCGGTCACGGCGGTGCGGTTGCAGAGCACGGGCAGCACGGCCTCCATCCCGTCGGTGTAGCGACCCGACTGTGCGGTGATCCGGTACGCGACGACGGTGAGATCCCGAGGTACCGCTACATGCCAACTCACATTGGTGGGTTTTTGTTCGCCGCATTGGAATTCTTTCTCTGGCGTGTCACCCAACAGCATGGGAATCTGTTCGTTGTTCTCCGGATTGAAGAATTCGATGCGGGCGGTTCCGTGCAAAAGAGTGTCCGTGACGTTGGTGATTTTCGCTTGGAACATCATCGTGTCGCCTTCGCGGAAGAAGCGCGGGGCGTTGCTCTGGATCATCAGCGACTGGCAGGTGGTGGCGGATAGAGAGTTAAAAACTGTTAACCCCTTGCGCGTGTGTCCGTACAGGTTCATCTGCCATTCGGTGAACTGGTCGGGCACGGTGAAGACCATCCGCACGCGACCCTCCTTGTCGGTGCGCAGCATCGGCTCGAAGAAAGCCGTTTCCGTGAAATTCTTCCGGATATAGGTGCGCGGTGAGGTTACGAGATCTATCTGGTTCTCTGTGAGATCTTCTGCACTGGTGGATTCTTCGCTTTTTCGCACTATCATGCCATCCACGACGGTTTTGCTGCTGTCGGGGCGGTTGCTTCGTGCTGAAATGATGGTTTCATCTATGGAAGATGAAACTCCCTCGAGGTTCGCCAAAGCGGAAGTGACTGACCTGCCTGGGGTTGTGCGGATGCTTTCCCCGCTCATACGTGCCGTGGAGGTGGCGTCTGGTGAGAATATAGGCCACACAGACCGTAATCTCGGAGTCTGAACCTCCTCGACGCTGCATTTGATGGCGGGTTTCAGTGTCGGGCGGGTGGCTATGGAGGTGTTTCGTGGAAAAAGATCATAGAAACTTCCACGGAATCTTTTCCGGTTATAATGCTGTAACCATTGGCGTTGCAACCAATTGTTGTCTTCCCAGGTACGAACACGATCCTTGATTTCCAACGGTGGCATGTCCAAACCGTACAGGCTTTTGTCGAACATCCAGGCTAACACTTCCGTGTTAGGGTGGCGTTTTTTGGTGTCGTTTATCTCCACTTCCCAGTGGCTCTCCTGCCCGGGCTCGATTCGTCTGTTCCAGTGTATTACATTGACATTTAATTTGTTGGAAAAGCTTGAAAATATGTGGAGTTGGCTTTTGGTTAGCTTTTGTCGCACGGAATAGAAGCTCGTTGCGGAGAAAAATTGCCCATTTTGGGAAGTGAACACGCTCATCTTGAGAAACCCGGTGTTTCGGAGTCGCAAGTAAACGGTGTCTAATTCGTGACTTATCCGGAATTGTTTGGTTTTCTGTATGTTATGACTTCTCAGATAGCAAAGTGTCACGTGGGCGTTTTCCAACGAAGTGCCGATCACGATAGGAACTCTGTATTTCCGGAAGAAGAGGTTACCCTCTTTTTCGCCATAATCAACCAGATTCAGCCGCGCTTTGTTCCTCGGGATCTTGGCTTCGGTTTGCAACACTTCGATTTGTAAAGGAGTTTTGGAAGGGACAATCTGCTTTCCGGAGTGGATGATGCGGATGAATTGCGTCTCTTTTGCGGTGTAAAGGGAATCTTTCAGTAGGTATTCAAATTTATAATATCCTGGAGTCCAGCCGGATATGTCAACTGCCAATAGACTGTCCGGACAGAAGGCGCGTGAGGTTTGCCAAACGGTATCCATCACGTCCCAATAGGCGGGATTCTCCCCATCACGACGGTCAAAGTAGTATTCGGGAAAATATTGTCGATACTGAGCCTCCGTGTAGAGCGGCTCTTGGGGAAGGGGGTGATAAACACCGGATTTCCCGGGCATCCGGAGCCGCGTGGCTGTGACCAGGACAGGGGGATTCACCGTTTTGTTGAGTTTGTCGCGGGCGACCACCACCCCATAGAGCGTGTCCGTTAACCACTGGTTGACCGTTTCCGGCATCGTTATGTTGAACTGCAGGGGCTTCGGGTGTATGTAAATGCGCTTCTTTGCCCAATGGGTTTCGCCGTTGACATCGGTGACCACCGCCTCCACCTCTGTGAAAGAATAGAAATTGTCGTTAGAAGCGGGAAAAGCGTACGAAAAACAGCCCGAAGCATCCGTTTTCAGGGTTGTTTCGTGAAGAATGTCGATATAGCCATTGAGCCGCAAGGTCACATCGGCGCCGACGAGCGGGAATCCGGCGTAAGAAACCGCGCAGCCTTTGATGAAAATGGAGTCGTGATGCCACTCGCCGTCGGGATTTTCCAACAATTCCACCTTGAACGAGGGCAATTTGTACTCTTCCACCGTGACCATCTCCACCCCATAGTATTTCCAGCTATTTCCTTTTGTACAACGGATCGTGTATTTTCCGGTCTGGTTGGGCAGCACGAATTGCCCCGACACGCTGCCGAACTTCGACAGGGGCAAGGTCATGGTTTCAAGTTTTTCCTTGCCGCTCTTTTCAAACGTCACATCCACCGTGCCGTGTCTGAGCGGTTTCTCGTTTTTCTGAAGAATGGCCTTGAAATAGACGGTTTGCCCGGGACGGTACAGCGTTCGGTCGGTGATGATTCGGATGTTTTCATCAGTGTCATCGTAAAATCTTCGTGCGCGCCGGTAGCGGTATCTGGACGCGTGCCGCCGAGCTGAAGGAAACTCGATTTCCGCACGATAGCTGTCGCAGTGGTCTGGAAGAGAGATCGTTACATCTACCAATAAAAAGTCATCATAGTAGGAATTGTCGCGGAGAAATTCCCTTATCCGATGGTGCTTGACAAAAATCTGTCCGTCCTTGTTGGTCCGGCATCGGATAGCGCCCGATTTTTCCAGGTCGCTGCTGAGGGAGGCGTCGAAGTTCAGGGAGACTTTTCGGTGGACTATCGGTTTGCCGGTTCGCGCATCGGAAGCGAAGAGGCAAAACACACCGGGATGTTCGATTTGTGTCCACTGCACGGCCGAGATAATCATCGGGAAGACGCAGAGGCAGTTGTCGGAATCGGGTTCGACGCCGGTGTGCAACGCCACCGTGTATCTTCCGTATGGCAGCGAGTCGATCCAGAGGTCGGTGGAGGCGACCGTCCCGTGAACCGGGTTCAATAGGTACTGCTGTCTTTGCACGCACTCGCGGAAATGGTTTCGAAAGTGGGTTGAAAAGGGCGACATCACCACAGTTTCGTTTTGATAGACGGTGATGATACTGTCCGTTTTATATACGGTAAGATACAGTGTGTCAATGTTTTTATATTGAATGGGAATGTCGATTTTGCGGCGCGGGAGGCGGTTGATTTTGGGGTTTGCCAATTGCACTCTGGGTTCGGTGAGCTTGTCCAGAAGGCAACGTGCGTTCTGCGGAATCAGCGTCTTGTCGTCGGACAGGGCGGTCAGCTTCTCTAAAATTTCTTTGCAAGGTGCATAGAATTCGGGGTGCGTTTGGTGATGGAGGTAGAGGAAGGCCGCTTTCTGATATCTCACGGAAATGTCATGGGAATATTCTCGTTCCAGCCGTTCCAATTCCTGCCAGTAGGGTATGCTGTCCAGTGGTTTCCGCACGGGGTCTTCGATATTATGACGAAGATTCAGTAGCTGGAGTTCATAGAAAACGGCGGCTTCGGGGCGTTTGTCGGCGTTGTGCCGTTGGATGGCTTTCGGCAGCAGCGTGTCTAACATGCTGTTGGCAAGAAAAGGGTATGGGCACGCAAGAAGGTCCATCAGGACCAGGTCGAACAAGACGGGTTGCCAGCGAAGGCTGTCGCCACGGGCGTTCAGCAGGAAGTAGAAAGGCGCGGCCGGGACGTCCCCGTGTTCTATCAGTTGGGAACCCCCTGTCGCATAATGCTTTTGGGCCGCCTCCAACTTCTCGTCGTCGCTCCATTCATCGTATTGTGACAGATCCGTCTTCCCGGAAGGTGTGGTATTCCTGAAATCGAGATCGGATATTATCTTGTTCGCTATCAGATAGTGGTATAGTCCTTGATAAGGTTGAGGCGATGTTTTCCGAAAACCGTCCAAGTAGAGCAGATGGTTCTTGCTGGTCCAGTTGCTGTACCATTCACGAAGCAGGTAACGCTCATAGTTCACCCTGAAAAGCTGCAGTTCGTTTTTCTCCGCGTAGGCAAATCCGGAAATCTCGTCGAGCATCTTTTGCGCATCCTGGTAGTAGCTGTGGTCGGCCTGCTCATACGCGTTCCACAAGGACTGATAATCAGTGGGTTGGGCGAAAGCCCCACTGATGAAAACAAGAAGTGCAAAGAGTGTGATTCGTCTTTTCATAAAACAATTGTCGTTTTTTCACATTGGGGCCAATTATGCTGCTGTTTTATAAATGGCAAAATGGTGCTGCAAAATTAGCAACTTTAACTATATGTATAACACCAAAATGTCAAAAGGTTGCACTTTCTCTTTTTTTTTTTACTACTTGATTTATGATGTGAGGCTATTTCGCTGTAACAGAATGTCTTAAATGCAAAAACCCCACACGGCTTTGTCGTGTGGGGTGGTATGGGGTGAAGGCTTGCGATTCAGCGGTTAGGAGAACACGATGATGCGCAGTTCTTCTTTTCCGGCTTTGTAACGCGCCTGTTTGGCGCGGGCCACGCATTCCTGTTGGATGTTGCGGTTGGTGATGGTGGTCTTGTGGTTGGAGTTGTTGATGACGCGTGCGTCGATGACATGGCCGTCGGCGGCGATGTGCACTTCCACGCAGACTTGACCTTCCTCGTTGACGGTGGCGTCGATGTTGTTGATCATGCCGCGGTGGCCTGTGCCGTAGCCGATGCCGCCGCCGCTGCCCGCGCCTTCTCCGGGACCGAGTCCGGAGCCTGTGCCGCTGCCGATGCCGGAACCGGAACCGCCGCCGCTACCGCTGCCGCCGCGACCGTGGTACATGGACGACTGGTCGGGTTTCGGTTGGGTGGGGACGGTTTGGGTCTGCTGGTTCGTGGAGGTCCGGTTCGAGTGGCTCACCGCGGGGGCGTCCTGCGCGTTCTGCGTGGCGTAGTTTTGGCCGGATGCCGGTTTCGGGTTGGAGGCCACCTGAGGGGTACCGCCACCTCCGCCGCCGCCCACGGGGGCGATGTCCACATACACCATTTGTTTTGGCGGTGGCGGGGGAATTTGCGTCTTCAGACTGCAAGCCAGAAGCAAAATCAACAGCAATGCCATGGTGCCGATCGTCGTGCACCATGCAATCACGTTGTCTTTCCTATTCTCGTTAGTTTTGGTCATTTGGCTTCTGTGGCAAGTACCATTTTATATCTGTCTTCCTCGGGGAAGTTCTCGTTCAATTCATTGAGCACATCCATCAGCGCGACCACGTTCTCGATCGGGACGCTCTTGTCGGCGCGGAGGATGATGTTTTTCTGGTCGGAGTTGACATGCTGCACGGCATCCATGAGTACCGGGAGCAGATCTTCGTAAGCGGTGGGTTGCGCTGCGGAACCTTCCGGGTTCACGTAGTAGTTCAGGTCGGCGTCGATATAGACTTCCAACTGTCTGTTGGAGAGCTGTTTGTCGGCCGTGCTCTTGGGCAACACCAGGTTGATGGCGTTGGGGGAGATCATGGTGGAGGTCAGCATGAAGAAAATCAACAGCAGGAACACCAGGTCGGACATGGACGTGGCGCTGAAGGTCGTGTCGATTCTATTTTGCATCTTTATAGCCATGGCCGCGGGAAATTAGGCGTTTTCGTGAAGCAGGTCCATGAATTCCGTGGTGCGGACCTCAAGCATATAAACGACGTTGGAAATTCTGGAAATCAGCAGGTTGTGGAACACGAGGGCGATGATGCCGACGACCAAGCCGCCCACGGTGGTGATCATGGCGGTGTAGATGCCGGACGACAGGGTGCCGATGTTGAAGTTGTTGGGGTCGGCGGCCATGTTGTGGAAGGCGCCCACCATGCCGACCACGGTGCCGAGGAAACCCAACATCGGGGCGATGGCGGCGATGGTGGCCAGCGCGGACACGCCCTTTTCCAGTCTCGCGACTTCAAGGTTTCCCGCGTTCTCGATGGCTGTGCGGATGTCTTCCAGCGGACGACCGAGGCGCGACAGCCCCTTGTCGATCATGCGGGCCGTGGGGTTGTTGTTGCCGCGGCAGAGCGCCACAGCGGAGTCCAGCTTGCCGTCGTGGATGAAATCGCGGATGTTGTTCATGAAATTCCCCTCTTCCTGCGAGGCGCGGTTCACCACCAAAAGCTTCTTCACGAAGAAGTAGATGGCGAAGGCCAGCATCAGGATCAACGGGATGATGATCCACAAACTGTTCACCGCAAACACCAATTTGAAATAGGAGGTCTCCTCCACATGAGGCTCTGCTGCAGGGGAAATCATCCCCACAGTGTCGTTCAAGGTTGCCAATAACACGGTTGATAATCTCATAGTCTAAAAATTTATGCAAAAATAGTTACTTATTGGATGTTTTTTTTGTACGCCGCCTTTTTTTTTCTAACATTCCGATGTTTATATAATACAAAAGGTATAAACTCGTTTTGCCTTAAAATATTGTATTTTTGTACTGTGAAAATTTCGCCTTTTTTCACGCTTTCAATAACCAATAACCTTATAACCCATAACCATTACAAAAGTGTCGAAGAAATCGAATACATCCAACATGAGGAAGTTCGCCGAATCCCAGGGGGGCGGCTCCTCGAAGAAGAATCAAGGGAAGGCCGCGAAAGGCGGGAAACGCTCGGGTAAAACCTCCTCTTTTTCCCTGTGGGCTTTCCTGTCCGGAAACAAAATGGTCGTCTTTTACGGGATAGTGCTGATGTTGTTCTCCATACTGCTCTTCCTTTCCGTCTTCTCATTCTACTTTAACGCGCATGAGAATGTCTCCTTCGTGGTGGGCGACCATTCGCAGAATGTCCCCAACCTCGCCAAAGGGGTGGGGGCGTATCTCTCATACTTCTTCATCCAGCACTTCTTCGGCGTCGCTTCCGTCGGCTTCCCGTTCCTTATATTATTATATGGTATAAGACTGGTCGCCAAGAAGTCGCTGCTCCCGTTGGGCCGCACCACCTTCGCCGTCATCATGACGATGGCGTGGTTCTCCATCACCTTCGGCTTGTTCGCCTATGGCTCCGACAACTCGTTCCTCGCCGGTGATTTCGGCAATTTCATCTGCCAGTTCTTGATCGAAAAAGTGGGCATGCTGTTCACGGTTCTGATCGTGCTCGCCCTGCTGGTGCTTATTTTGGTCTTCTGTTACGATTTCTCCTTCTCCAATCTTTTCGAGAAACTTCAACAACGTGCTGTTGACATCCGGGAGCGCAGAGCCGCGAGCCGCCAGGAGAAAATGCTCCAGACTGTGCCCGTGGGAGGCACCCGTCACGAAGACCAGCCCGACCTCTACATCACCGACCACGGCGCACTCAGCAAGGAATACGCGACGAAAAGATATGATCTTGTGGATGACAAAGAACAGGATGACAGTAAGTTGGGCGGAGAAGATGTGATGACTGTTGACGACTTGATCCCCGATGATGAAGAACAGCAGGATATCCCATTCGATTTCGTGAACACGAATGATATGACTGCTGATTCAGAGGGTGATGAGATCGAAGAAGAACCGGATTCGGAAGAATCCGACCAGTCGCATGAACTCACCCCTGAGGAGGTGCGCGAGCTGGAACCCTACGACCCGACCAAGGAACTCTCCCACTTCGAGTTCCCGCCCGTGGAACTGCTGAAGGACTACCCCTACACCGCTTCCACGGAGGAACTGATCCGTAAGGAACTGATGGAGAACAAGGTGAGCATCGAGAAAACGCTGCTCAGCTTCGGCATCGCCATCAAGAGCATCTCCGCTGTGGTCGGCCCGACCGTGACGCTGTACGAGATTGTCCCCAAGGAAGGTGTCCGGATCAGCAAGATCAAGAACTTGGAGGACGACATCGCGCTGAGTCTTTCCGCGCTCGGCATCCGCATCATCGCGCCGATTCCGGGCCGCGGCACCATCGGCATCGAGGTGCCCAACAAGAACCCCAACATCGTCTCGATGCGCGAGATCATCAATTCCGAGAAATTCAAGAAAAACAACTACGCCCTGCCTATCGGTCTGGGCAAGACCATCAACAACGAGGCTTTTGTGGTGGATTTGGCCAAGATGCCGCACCTGCTCGTCGCCGGCGCCACTGGACAGGGTAAGTCCGTCGGCCTCAACGCCATCATCACCTCGCTGCTCTACACCAAGCATCCCTGCGAGATGAAGTTCGTGCTGGTGGATCCCAAAAAGGTGGAGTTCACGCTCTACTCCGCCATCGAGAACTATTATCTCGCCAAATTGCCCGACAACGGCGATGCCATCATCACTGACACGAAGAAAGTGGTGCGCACGCTCAACTCTCTTTGCGTCGAGATGGATACACGCTACGACCTGCTGAAACAGGCGAAGATGCGAAACATCAAGGAATACAACGCCAAGTTCTGCGCCCGCGAGTTGTCGCCGGCGTTCGGACACCGTTACATGCCTTACATCGTGGTGGTCATTGATGAGTTCGGCGACCTGATCATGACGGCTGGGCGCGAAGTGGAACAGCCGCTGGCCCGTCTGGCGCAGCTGGCCCGTGCCATCGGCATCCATTTAGTCATCGCCACGCAACGTCCGTCGGTGAACATCATCACCGGCAGCATCAAGGCCAACTTCCCGGCGCGTATTGCCTTCCGCGTGCAGTCGGGTGTCGATTCCAAGACGATTTTGGATGCCACGGGCGCCAACCAGCTCATCGGCAAGGGTGACATGCTCATCTCCACCGGCAGCGATGTGGTGCGCCTGCAGTGCGCTTTCGTCGATACCCCCGAAGTGGAGCAGATTGCGGAATTCATCGAGAAACAGGAAGAATTGCGTCCGTTGCTCGAGCCGTACGAGTTGCCTGACGTGCCGGAACCCGGCGAGGAGGGCGGCAGCCGCGGCGAAGAGTCGATGAACCCCAACGAGTTGGATCCCATGCTCATCGACGCCGCCACGCTGATCGTGCAGACCCAGCAGGGCTCCACCTCGTCCATCCAGCGCAAGCTGAGCCTCGGATACAACCGCGCCGGCCGCATCATGGACCAGCTCGAGGACCTCAAAATTGTCGGTCCCGGCAGCGGCAGCAAACCCCGCCAGGTCCTCATCAAGACGGAAGCGGAATTAAGACAGCATTTGGCGGATTTGCAATTGCTGTGATTAGTTAGCAGTTAGTAGTTAGCAGTTAGTAGTTAAACGAAAATGTCTCGGACGAAGCACCATTCCCCCCTTTAGGGGGGATGCCCGAAGGGCAGGGGGGTAAATCCCTTTAGGGGGGATGCCCGCAGCGCAGTGTGGGACCTCAAAAAAGAAAGATGAGATTAGACAAATACCTTACAGACAACAACTTCTTCCCTTCGCGGGAGAAGGCGCAGACCGCCATCAAGCACGAGACCGTGATGGTGGACGGGCGCGTGGTGACAAAGGCATCCATGGACATCACGGACGCGATGCAGGTGGAGGTGATCGACCTGTTCAACAAGTACGTCAGCATGGGTGGGCTGAAATTGGAGAAAGCCATCAAGGATTTCGGGCTCGATTTCGAGAAAAAGACCGTTCTGGACATAGGTTCCTCCACGGGCGGTTTCACCGACTGCGCATTGCAGCACGGTGCCTCCCACGTGACCGCCGTTGACGTGGGCACTGCGCAGCTCGTCGAGTCCTTGCGTACGAGCCCAAAGGTGATTTCTCTGGAGAACAAAGATTTTCGCGAGTTGACTCTGCAAGACGTTCAGAATCAGATGTTTGACTTTGTCGTGTCGGATGTCTCGTTCATATCCCTGACGTATATCATCCCCAATGTTGACCCGTTTTTGAAGCCTGACGGGCAGATGATGTTCTTGATCAAGCCGCAGTTCGAGGCGGGACCGTCGTTTCTGACCAAAAGCGGCATTGTGGTGGACGAGAAGGGTTACAAGACCGCTATCCAGCGCGTGGTCAGCGAAGCCTTGACGCACAGGTTCTACTTGCAGAAAATTGCGGTTTCCACGTTGTTCGAAAAGCACAAAAACGTGGAGTTCTTGGCGCTGTTTTCCCGAACGCCCTCCCGTTTCGAACCCGACTACGTTTCGCTTTTCCAAGAGGTGAAAGCGATTCGGAAGGAATTGAGCAAGTAAAAAAAAACGGCGCACGTCATTCTCGATGTGCGCCGTCAATATCATAAAGTCCCTAAAAATTATTTTTTCACGAATTTCGTGGTCACGCTGTTCTTTCCGTCGCTCAGGCGCAGGAAGTAGTTGCCGGCGGCGAGGTTTTGCATGCTCATCTCTATTTGGTTGTCGCTGACGGCTTGCGTGCGGATCAGCTTGCCGTTGATGTCATACACGGCCATGTTCGAAACCTGGAAGTCGTTGGTGCGCAACTTGACGGTGAGTCTGTCGCTGACGGGGTTGGGATACACCACGAGGTCGTTTTCGGTGAGATATTGCGGGATGCCGGTGCCGAGATCAGCGCCGTTACGCGGAATCAGATAGTAGACACCGTAGGAGATCTTGTTCACGCCGGTGAGGTTCACGGCAGCGGTGGGGATGGGCTCGCCGGTGAGGCCGGTGACGTTCCAAAAGTGGATCCAGACCACCTCGCCGGACTGTCCGTTCTGGCTCACGGTGTATTTCGTGTTGTTGGCAATGGTGCCGGTGGCGGCGAAGGTGACATCGTTGAGACGGATCAGCTCGCTCTGGTGCTGGTTCATGAACTCGACGTCCTGAAGGTTCGCGATGGTCACGTTCAGAGGCAACACATCGTTGTAGATGGAGAGGGCTTCGTCGGAGAAAGTCTCGGAAACGGCGAATTGCAGCTGACCGTAGTAGTCGGAGAGTTTGCCGTAAATGTTGGTGATCTCGTCGCCGGTTTCCAAGGCGGTGGTGATGAGCCCGTTGGGATCGTCAATGACGATGGCGCCAGTGGCATCCTGGATGTAGATTTGGTGGCGATAGGATTCGTTGATGCCGGTGACGATGACGTGGCCGGTGAGCTTATAGACGTCGTTGCCGAAATGGGAACCGTTGATGTCCAGCGCGTCGGTCCATTTGGCGCGGAGGGCGGCGATGTTGGCCACTTGGAAATCCTGGGAAACGCCGTAGTTGAAGGTGATGGTGTCGGCTGTCATGACATTGCCGGCGACATCAGCCACATTGTTGACTATCAGGGTGTAAGTGCTGCCTTCGGCCAGGGCGGGGGAGACCCCCAAGGTGACCACGCTGCCGTTCAGTGTGGCGGAGGTGACGGAGATGCCGTTGTCGAGCGAGTAGTTGCTGACGTTCTGGGCCGTGGAGGGGTCGAGAATTTCATTGAAAGTGACGGCCAAGGAGTTTTCGGACGGGGTCACGTTTGCCACAAACGGGGCGTCCGTGTCCGGACCCAGTTCCTGGGAGGTGATGACCACGTTGTCGAGGAAGAAACGTCCGTGGCTGGCCTGAAATCCTTGGAATTTGATGACGGTGGAAGCGGTGCCGCCGGAGAGCGGTACGGAGAAGGTGTTGAAAGCGGAAGAGCTGAGGCCCTCAACGGTGTAGGGGACCCCGTCCACTGCCACGATGACGCTGGTGGCGTCGTTCGGCCATGCCTTTGCGTCGAAGGTCACCACGAACTGGCCGTTGTTGGCGGAAAGGTTAAGGGCCGGAGTCTGCAGAAAACCCGCTTCAGCCGACTTGCCGATTTTCACCTTACCGGTGCTCGGGTATACCCAGTCACCCGTCCAGCCGGGCACCTGCGTGTACTGGTCCAACGAATTGGTGATGGTGTAGGAACTGCTGTCCGTGATGGCGGAGAAATCCTCGCTTAGGACGACAGTCTGCGCGTTCAACCCGCACAAGGCGAACAGCACAGTGAACAAAAGTAAACTTAACTTCTTCATATTAATACGTTTTTATTTTAAGAATTAGCTGTTAAAATTATCAGCCTGCAAAAATACATTTTTTTGATTATGGTGAACAGTGAACAGTGAATAGTGATTAGTGATTAGTGAATAGTGAACAGTGAACAGTGAACAGTGAACAGAGTAGGGAGTAGAGAGTAGGGAGTAGGGAGTAAAGAGTAGGGAGTAAAGAGTGGGGTGATTAGTGACTAAAAAAAGGAGTGAAGAACGTTCACCCCCAACTACTAACTGCTAACTACTAACTGCTAACTACTTGAGGTTCTCCTCCACCATCTCCTTGATGTAAGCCATCACTTCGGGCTCTTGCATCGAGACGCCGTCGAGGGCTTCGTAGAGTTCGTCGGTGTCGAGGATGTAGTCCGTCTCCTCTTTCCCGTCCTTGACTCGCTGGAAATGCAGGATGAAGTGGATTTCGGGGTGCGCGGCGATGGTGAGCACCATGGTGCCGGCCAAGTCGCCCATGGGCGGGCGGTCGAGGTGCGTGAGGCCGAACACGGCGGTGACCGTCGTGCCCACGCCCACCTCGCTGTCGATCTTCATCGAACCGCCGGTCATCTCGGTGTTCTGCTTCAGCAGCGGCAACCCCAAGCCCACCTTGCGCGTGGTGCGCGTGGTGAAAAACGGGTTGGTGACCTTCTCCACGGTCTCCGCGCTCATGCCGCAGCCGTCGTCCTTGAAGATGAGCGTCAGCGTGTCGGCATCGTGGTTCTCCAAGACCTCTAAGGTGATGTTGTTGGCTTTTGCACGCGTGGAATTCTGGAGAATGTCCATGATGTGCATCGACAAATCCTTCATACTTAGTCGTTTAAGTATTTGTAGATTTGTCCGGCCACCTCGAAAGTCTGCTCGGTGGTGCCCAAAACGGGGATGTCCTCCTCCTTGGCTTGCTCCAGCATGTCGTCGTCGGGTTTGTTGCCCTTCACGAGGATGACGCACGCCAGTTCCTTCAGCGAGGCGATGGCGATGACGTTCTTGTGTGTCTGCAGGGTGACCCACGCGTGACCCTCCTGCGCGAAGCCCATCACATCGCTCAGCAAATCAGAGACATAGCCGCCCTTGATTTCGGTATCCATATTGTCCTCACCACAAAACACGGTGAGATTCATTTTTTCCACTAATTCTTTTACTGTCATATTGTTAAATGTTTATAGTTTACGGTTTATAGTTTATAGTCTATGTCTAAGTTTATAGTCTATGTCTAAGTTTAAGTTCTAAGTTTAAGTTATAGTCTATGTTATAGTTCCCGTTTTGCTCTTCACTCACGTCTCCCCATTCTTAATTCTTAATTTTTAATTCTTAATTCTTAATTAAATCGTCAGCAGCACTTCCCGTCCGTCCTCGCCGTGGAGGGCTTTGCGGATTTCGTCGAAACTGCGGGTCTCCATCTTCAGGTAACAAGGGGCGGTGCCGATGATGTCGGGTTGGTGCGCGTCCGAACTTCTGGTGAACATCTTGTTCTTCAGATATTTATGGACTTTCAGAATCTCCTCCTTGTTGCCGTTCTTGGAGAGCTCCACGGCGTCGTAGTCCAAATCGAACGGGATGAAACCCAACTGTGCGATGAGGCTGTTCTTCATCTTGTCGATGTGCGCGGGCACGAACAATCCGCCCAGTTCGTGGACTTTGTCCGCTATCTGGTTGACATTCTGGTCGATGGCGGAGGTCAGCAGTTTCGGCTCCTCATAGACGATGTTCATCTCCTCGTCGATCTGCACCTGGTCGCCGAAGAAATCGGGGTCGTTGGGGATGTCGGGGAGATGTTCGTCGAGGTAGGCCTGGAATTTGTCGAGGGATTCGTGGTCGCCGAAATAAGCCAGACAGTGCGCCTCCTCCTTGGTGGTGACCTCCGCGCCGCAGAGCACGAAGATGTCGCGGTTGTGCGAGTAGTGCTCGGCAAGCCGGCAGTGGCGCGTGGCGTTGTGGTCGGTGATGCCGATCACGTCGATGCCCCGCTCCAGGGCGAGCGCGATGATGTTCTCCGGCGTCATGTCCAGGTCGCCGCACGGAGAGAAAAGCGTATGGGTATGTAAATCAGCCTTATAGATGTTCATCCAATCTCAAATTTGGCGGGCAAAGATACAATTTTTCCGAACGATTCCCACTTCTATATTTTTTGTATTTTCGCACTTTGGTTTCTGATTGCGTATCGCAAGATGAAGATTGTTGCTAATTGTTGATTATCAGATATTTAGACTTTTTTGTCAATTGAATCAAAACTATAAACTTATTGTAATGAAAAAATTATTCAGTATTTCAGTGTTGGCCCTGCTGGTTATGTTTGCCATGACGGGCTGTAAGAAAAGTTTCACTATCACGGTGAAATCCAACAATGCAGAGTGGGGCCGGGTGACCGGTTCGGGCACCTACAATGACGGAGCGGTGGCTACAATTGCCGCCATCCCCAATGCAGGCTACTATTTTATAAGCTGGAACGACGGCGTTGCCGACAATCCGCGTGAGATTACTGTCACAGGCGATGCCGAGTATACCGCCATATTCAGTGACTCTCCCGGCGGCGGCACGGAAGGAGCACAGGAACTCTCCGGCTCCATCAGCGCGAACACCACCTTGCCAGACCGCGGAGTGGCAGTCGATTACATCATTGACGGCCGTTTCTATGTGGAAGGCAACGCTCTCCTCACGGTCGAACCCGGTGTGACCATCATGTTCACCGGAGTGAATGGCGGCATCGTTGTGGAAGAGAACGCCGGACTGCGCATGGTCGGTACGGCTGACAAACCTATCACCCTCACGGGCCCGACCAATAACCCCAACCCCGGCTCATGGAACGATGTGGCGGTCTACTCCAACCGCAACGACAACCAGTTTGAGTATGTCAACTTCATCAATGGTGGCAGCGGTGATGATGTGGTGTTTGTAGATGGCAAGCTCTCCATGAAACATTGCACCATTAACGGTGCGTTGCACTATGGCTTGGTGATGGATGGAACCCTTTCCGCATTTGAGAACAACACCATCAAAAACACCGAATATCCTATTTTCATTGATGAACAAGAACATGTCGGCTGTCTCGGTACGGGCAATACCTATGCGAGCAACACGAAAAATATGATTGTGATTGACGATTTTTGGCTTGATGAGGATAACCTCACCGTGACCTACAACAACCAGGGAGTTCCCTATTTTATGAAATCAGGTGTGCATGTGGACGGTACTGCCATTATGAGGGTGGAAGCCGGTGTAGAGTTTGTCTTTGATTATGACCAGTCGGTGTCCGTCAACACGAATGCGCTGCTCCAGGTCAATGGCACCTCTTCTCAACCGGTCGTCTTCTGTGGTCTCAACAATGATAACGGCTTTTGGAGCGGTATTGAGATTTCGTCCACCCGTCAGACAAATGGCGGTAACCACTTGACCTACTGCAGCATCCAGAATGCCGGCAGTGAATCGCAGGATGCTGCGCTCTATACTTGGGAGGATACCCGCGTTGCCCTGAACAACGTGAACATCAGCGGCAGCAACGGCTACGGTTTGATGCTCTCCATCCCGGTGGATTGGGACACCGAGCAGTACGACTTCTCCAACTATCATGTTACCGCCACAGACCTTGTTTTCACCAACTGCCCCTCGGGTAACATCTATGAGCGGAATAAGGAACAGGTCTTTACGACGATGCCGGGAAGCAAGAAACTGGCGAAAAGATAGTTTTTTTTGACTTTTTTAAGCGAAAATCAGCCCCTATGTCCTCCGACAAGGGGCTTTTTTTGATCGTCTCGGCGGTTCCATCAAGAATGAAGTCATCTTATTTTGTTGCGATGCTGAACCCTATTTGCAAATTTAAAATTAAGGGCGAATAATTCGGTAATTTTGCGTATTTTTGCCGCCGATTTTGGAATACAATATTGTCAAATATAATTGATTGTTATAGAAATGAATAGAAGCGAAATTGAAGAAAAAGTGAACGCCTTTTTGGTTGACGAGTTGGAAATAGAAGAGGAAAAACTGAAACCGGAGGCTCTCCTTAAGGAACATCTGGGCATTGACAGCCTCGATTTCGTGGACATCGTGGTCATTGTGGAAAAACTGTTCGGCTTCAAAATCAAACCGGAAGAAATGAAAACGGTGAAGACGCTGGCCCAATTCTACGATTACATTGCCTCTAAGGTGGCCTAAATCTTTCGCATGGCGGCAGAACGGGCTTGGCAAGGCGGTACCGATGGTACTTCATGGATGCACCGAACCCTCGTGCGTATCGTACGTTATATGCCGCTGCGACTGATGTACGGCTTCGTGGCCGTTTTTGTGGTACCCTTCTATTTTCTCTTTTCCAAGGGCTACAAGCCTGTGTATCATTATTTTAACCGGAGACTGGGCTATCGTCCGGTCAGGGCTTTCTTTGGCGTTTATCGCAACTTCTGCCGTTTTTCGCAAATCATCCTCGATCGCTTCTATATGTTCAGCGGCGGGAAATTCGATGTGGAGGTCGAGAATTACCACCTTTACCAAGAATTGGCGGATGGAGAACCCGGCTTTATGATTCTCAGCGCACACGTCGGCAATTACGAACTGGCAGGATATTCACTGGTGGCGACAAAAAAACGGTTCAACGCACTCGCCTTCGGTGAGGAGGCGGAGGCCATTGTCGAAAACCGGCAACGGCTCTTCAAGGACACCAACATCCGCATCATCCCCGTGAAGGACGACTTGTCGCATCTTTTCGCGATCAATAACGCCCTTGACAATGGCGAGAGCGTCAGTTTCCCGAGTGACAGGCTCTTGGGCAAACAACGCACCGTGACCTGCGAGTTTTTAGGCGCACCCGCCCGCTTCCCGATGGGGTCGTTCGCCCTTGCCGCACAACGCGACCTGCCCGTGCTCACCGTGAACGTGATGAAGACTTCGGCGAAACGTTACAAGGTGTATGTCAACAGGTTAGCAAAAGAAGGAACGTCAAGAGAAGAACGTGTCAACGCCTATGTCCGCCAGTATGTCGGACATTTGGAAGAGGTGCTGCACCAATACCCCGAGCAGTGGTTCAACTATTACGAATTCTGGGGTGAATTGTGATTAGTGAATAGTGAATAGTGAATAGTGAATAGTGAATAGTGATTAGTGAAATAGACATACAGGATCTTTTGCCGCAGCGACCGCCGATATTGATGGTCGATCGTTTGCTGTCTGCCGATGAGAAGTCGGCGGAAACGGCTTTGGAAGTCCGTTCCGGCAATATTTTCGTGGAAAACGGTGCGCTGAAATCCTACGCGATTATCGAAAACATGGCGCAGACTTGTGCCGCACAATTGGGCTATTGCAACCGACTGGAAGGGGATAACAACGTGAGAATCGGATATATAGGAGCCGTCAAGCGAATGCAGGTTGAAACGGTGCCGAAGGTGGGGGAGACGTTGCGCACACGGATGGAAGTGCTGCAGGATTTCGGGGATATGAAGCTGGCGAGCGCAGAATCGTTTGTGGACAATCGTCGGATAGCGGTGGCCGAATTGACCATTGCCCTATCGGGAGAAAGGAGGGAGTCGTGATAGTCAGGAAGATAGGAGAAAACATCGTGTCGCCGCTCGGCTTTTCCGTCGAGGAGAATTTTACTGCATTGATGTCCGGCCGTTCCGAATTGCGCCGCTACGAATCGCTTTGGAACCTGCCGTTCCCGTGCTTCGTGTCGCTGATCCCCGATGCCGCTTTGGAAGCGGAATTGTCCAAAGAGGAACTGACGGGTAGATGTACTTCATCCACGAAATTCGAGAAAATAGCGCTGCTTTCCGCATCAAAAGCGATAAAACAGAGTGGTATAGACGCCAGATCCGAGCGCGTGGTCTTCATCCTTTCCTCCACCAAAGGCAATGTGGAGCTGCTGGCGGATGAAAAAACCGATTTTGACCGGGTCACGCCGGCACATACGGCAAAGATGTTTGCGCATCATTTCGGAAATCCGAACTTGCCGGTCACGGTGTCAAATGCATGCATATCAGGTCTTTGTGCGCAAATAGAGGCATTTCGTTGTCTGATGTCCAGGCAGTATGATGCGGCCGTGGTTATCGGCGCGGATGTACTGTCGCCGTTCATCGTGGCGGGATTCCAGTCGCTGAAGGCGCTGTCGGACGAGCAGTGCCGGCCCTTCAGCGCGAACCGCAAAGGGCTGAACCTCGGCGAGGCCGCCGCGACAGTGGTTTATCAGGTTGCCGATGACAATTCCGACGGCTGGCGGATGTTGGCCGGCGCGGTGCGCAACGACGCCAACCACATCTCCGGACCGTCGCGCACGGGCGAGGGGAGCTACCGCGCGTTGTTGTCTGTGCTTGGCAGTAGCAAGTTGACTGCCAGCGACTTGGCTTGCCTTAATGTCCACGGAACTTCCACCCTCTACAACGACGAGATGGAGTCCATCGCCATCAACCGCGCTGGACTGAATGCTGTCCCCGTGAACGCCATGAAGGGCTATTACGGACACACGTTGGGCGCGGCGGGAGTGTTGGAAACCTTGCTCACTATGCGGGCCGTGGAAGAGAGAAAAATCCCCGCCACCCGCGGCTTCGACGAGTTGGGTGTTACTAATCCTGTGTTGGTGTCTTCCGAATCCCTTGATACTCAGAAACGTGCGTTCGTGAAATTGTTGTCCGGCTTCGGGGGCTGCAACGCCGCAGCGGTGTTTTGTAACGGTTAGAAGGTTAGTAGGTTAATAGGTTAGTAGGTTAATAGGTTAATAGGTTAATAGTCATAGTTTATAGTCATAGTTATAGTTTATAGTCATAGTCATAGTTATAGCCAACGATTTACTGTTGAAAGAAATGGAACCGAAGGTAATACATAGGGTTAAATTGACGCCGAGGAGCTTGGAGGTGGATGGGAAGCGTGTGGCGGAGGCTGTGGCGGGGAAATCGTTTTTGACGCATGTGTACCGCCAGCGCCAGATGGACTACCCGAAGTTTTTCAAGATGGATGTGCTGTGCAAGGTCGGGTTCATCGCGTCGGAGATTTTGTTGGAGACCGAAGGTGCTGAACGGTTTGTGCCGCGTGCCGACCGCGCGGTTATCCTCTTCAACCGGAATTCTTCGTTGAATGCCGACCGCACGTTTCAGCGGACGATCGCCGATCCCGAGGGGTTCTATCCGTCGCCGTCCGTGTTCGTCTATACGCTGCCCAACATCGTCACCGGAGAGATCGCCATTCGCAACAAATACCACGGTGAAAGCAACTTCATCCTTCTGCCCGAGAAATCGGAAGAAGCAATGAACCAAGCAGTTGAACGCGCCTTTATGGACGGAGAGACCACCAGCGTACTGACCGGCTGGGTCGAGGCCGTCTCAGAAACGGACTTCGAGGCGGAGTTGGAATTAAGAATTAAGAATTAAGAATTAAGAATGACAAAAGATACGGTCGAAGGACCATTCCCCCCTTTAGGGGGGATGCCCGCAGGGCAGGGGGGTAAAACTTCTTCCTTGAGCAGCCCCGAAGGGGCAAGATGCGCGAAGCGCTAATAACCCCACACAAGCGACGGAGGAGCGCAGTGTGGGGATGGATGAGGAGACAGGGTCGGACTGCGGGAACAGCGATAGAGACAGGACGAAGCTGCAGTGCGGGGATGGATACCGAAAAGGAAACGGATTGTAAACTTAATAGAAAATAACAGAAATATGGAACTTACCGAAGAACTGAAGACCAAAATGATCGAGGCGTTGAACCTCGAAGAGATGACCCCGGCGGACATTGACGACAATGCGCCGCTGTTCGGCGACGAGGGCCTTGGCCTCGACTCCATCGACGTGCTGGAGCTGATCGTGCTGCTGGAACGCAACTACGGCATCAAGATCGCCGATCCGAAACAGGGCAAGGAGATCTTCGCCTCTGTGCGCACGATGGCCGACTACGTGGCCGCGAACCGTACGAAATAATGCGTCCGAAGGTCGTCATAACCGGTATGGGAGTCGTTTCCGCGCTCGGAATCGGGGCGGAGGCAAACCTGTCGGCCCTGCTGCGCGGGGAGTCCGGCGTGCGTGCCGTACGCTACCTTCCCACCGAGCATCGGGAGTTCCCCGTCGGGGAGGTGCCGATGAGCGGCGAGGAATTGCGGCAGCGGCTGTCATTGCCCCCGGGTATCTACTCGCGGACCCACCTCCTGGGCGTGCTCGCTTTGCGGGAAGCGTTGGAACAGTCGAAACTGCTGCAACAGAACGCTTTGGCGCTCATCTCCGGCACCACCGTCGGCGGCATGGACGTCACCGAACACTACTTCCCGGCACCGCAGCCCGCCGGTCGAGATATCCACGACTGCGGAGCCTCCACCAACGAGATTGCCGACTATTTCGGCTGTTTCGACTACACCATGACCACCTCCACGGCTTGCTCATCGGCCATGAACGCGCTGATAATGGGCAAGTTGCTGATAGAGAGCGGTGAGCGGGACATCGTGGTGGCGGGCGGCTCGGAAGCGCTGTCGCTGTTCCACCTCAACGGCTTCAAGTCGCTGATGATTTTGGATAGGGAACGTTGTCGACCGTTCGACCATACCCGGGCGGGACTGAACCTCGGCGAAGGGGCGGCCTATCTGGTGCTGGAAAGCGAGACTTCGGCGTTGCAGCGCGGCGCGGAGATCCTCGGTGTGCTCAGCGGAGGCGGGAACGCCTGCGACGCGCACCATCAGACGGCGTCCTCGGAAGATGGTGAAGGGGCTTACTTGGCTATGACACAGGCAGTTTCAGATGCAGGGGTGTCCCCATCCGACATCGGCTACGTGAATGCACATGGCACGGGAACACCGAACAACGATGCTTCGGAGAGTGCTGCGTTGAGACGCGTGTTTGGCGAAAAATTGCCGCCGGTCTCCTCCACGAAATCCTATACGGGGCACACGACCAGCGCGTCGGGCTCCATCGAGGCCGTTTTCTGCCTGTTGGCGATGCGCGAAGGTTTTCTGCCGTATCAATCTGAATATCAAAATTTTGACGAGCAATGTATTGTTCCGGTCTCCGGAATGGAATGCCCGCGTGTTAGTCTGCGTCACGTGATGTGCAACGCCTTCGGGTTCGGGGGCAACGACTCGTCCATAATCCTGTCTCGCTATGAATAGAGTGTATGTCACCGCTATCGTGAAAGATGTGCCGGCGGAGGAATACAGCCGTTATTTACCGCCGATGAAGGCGCGCCGCATGGGCAAGTTGCAGAAACGGGCCTTGGTGACTGCGCTCAAGGCGATGGAAATCAGTGGGGTAGGGGAGCCGGATGCCATCCTCAACGGCACGGCGATGGGCTGCATGGAGAACACCGTGCAGATGCTCAACGGTCTGGCTGCCGAGGGCGAGGCGATGAACATGCCCACCTGTTTCATGCAGTCAACGCACAACACTGTGGCCTCGATGATGGCGATCTATACGAAAAACCACGGTTACAACAACACCTATTCGCACCGGACTGTCTCGTTTGAGTTGGCGTTGCAAGACGCTTTCCTGCGTTTGCGTACGGGCAGGCTGCGCACCGCGCTCGTATGCGCGAACGACGAACTGACGGAGTTGCAGTTGCACAATCCGACCTTTTTCGGGCAGTTGGAAGTCCTCGACCGTTCCGAGGCGTGGATGCTTTCGGTGGAGCCGGGCGGGAATCCGCTCTATGAGATTGAAAATGTGCGAGTTATTCATCAAAAAGGTGCGGAGGATCGTGCCGAAATCACAAAAAAAGCATTATGAGACTAATCGTTTTGGCTGTCATCCAGTCGGTTCTTTTATGTTCCGGACAGGTGTTTCTGAAATTCGCGCTCCAGAAGATGGGCACGTTCGCGTGGAAGGGCTCGTTTTTCCTGGCGCAGCTCACCAATTGGTGGTGGCTCGGTTGCGGTGCGGCCTACGGTGCCGGTGCCGTCCTCTGGATGTACATCCTCAAGAACTACCCGTTCTCCCGCGCCTATCCGCTCATTTCGCTGAGCTACGTCTTCGGGATGCTCGCCGCCGTGCTCATTTTCCACGAAACCGTGCCCGCCACCCGCTGGCTTGGCGTCCTGCTCATCATGGCGGGATGCTATTTCGTGGCACAATGAGATCCCAGAAAGGGATCCCTCTCAGCAGCCGAAGGTCGCTTGCGACCTTCGGGATAATGATTTAATGAACGATGAATGAATGATGAATATGAGGAAATTAACGATAATATTGATGATAATGGCGTTGTGGTTTGGATGTTCCGCCCAAACCCTCAAGAAGGCCACCCCCGAGCAGTCGAAGAAGATGGTGGAGACGGTGGGGAAGGCCACCGCCGCCGTGAAGAGCATCCAGTGCGACTTCACGCAGGTGCGCCAGTCGGCCATGCTCAAGGAGAAACAGACCTCTAAAGGGCAGATGTTTTTCTCTGGAAAGAACCTCAAATGGGCTTACACGTCGCCCAACAAGTACGCCCTCGTCGTGAAGGCCGACGGCCAGGTCTATATGCAACAGGACGGCAAAACCCGGAAAGCCGACGGCCAAAGCGGACAGCTCTTCAAGGGCATCGCGCAGGTCGTCATGAACAGCGTCACCGGCGCGGCTTTGTCCGAAAACAGCGACTTCACCGTCGAGATGTACACCCAGGGCGACAAATGGGTCGCCAAACTCACCCCGAAACAGGCAAAACTGAAGAAGATGTTCTCGAGCATATACCTCTATTTCAACGACAAACATAACGCCGTGACGAAAGTGGAGATGAAGGAGGCCAACGGCGACACCACCACGATTTCGTTTTCCAACACAAAATTGAACGAAAAAATCCCGGATTCGTTGTTTAATTGATACGATGATATTACAAAACGAATTATACACGATCGTCGAGACAGGCGATAATGTCGCGAAAATCCGGTTGTTGCCGGAGTGCGCGATATACCAGGGCCATTTCCCGGGAAATCCCGTCACGCCCGGCGTGTGCCAGGTGGGAATTGTGGAGGAATTGGCCGGGATGATTTGCGGTTTCGGATTGTGTCTGAAAGAGGTTAAATTGTTGAAATACATGGATATATTGCGGCCTTTGGCGGAGGATGTCGAAGTACGGTTCGACAAGCTGGAAGAGGAAGGGGAAGAAGTGCTCGCGAAGGGGACCTTGACCTCGGAAGGCCGTGTTTTCACTAAGTTCTCACTTGTTTTTGGCAAAGAGGCATGACGGAGTGGCAGAATGTTTTCGACGAAGAGCGGATCTGCGTGATTGTGCCGACGTACAACAACGAGAAGACCATCGTGGACGTGCTGCGGCGCATCCAGGCGTACACGCACAACATCATCGTGGTGAATGACGGCAGCACCCCCGAAACGATGGAGACCCTCACTGTCGCTCTCGACGCATCGGAACTCCCTGAAATCGTGGATTATACACCCAATAGGGGCAAGGGGTACGCATTGATGCGGGGCTTCCGCCGGGCGTTGGAGCTCGGCTACCGCCATGCCGTCACCATCGACTCCGACGGACAACATTTTCCGGAAGATATTCCCGCCATAATGGATTGTCATTCAGCAAACAAGGGCGCTTTGGTGGTCGGTTCCCGCAACCTTACTGCCGACAATATGCCTTCGAAAAACACTTTCGCGAACAAGTTCTCCAACTTCTGGTTCCGTCTGCAGACGGGCATCCCGTTGGAGGACACGCAGAGCGGCTATCGGCTTTATCCCTTGGAAGCCATCAACTTACGGTGGCCTATCACCCCGCGTTACGAGGCTGAACTGGAGCTGTTGGTTTTCTCCGCGTGGCGCGGTGTACCCGTTGTCTCCGTCCCTGTTCGCGTCTATTACCCGCCCGAAGGCGAACGCGTCAGCCATTTCCGGCCGTTCTGGGACTTCTTCCGCATCAGCGTTCTCAACAGCATCCTTACGTTCGGCGCATTGTTCTATTATCTGCCGGTCAGGCTCTGGCGGCGACTTTTCGGCAAGGTCAGAATAAAAAAATGAAAGTTTACCGCTGCAAAGAAAAAAAATGGTATTTTTGCCGTTCGTAAACGAAAAAACACGATGGGAAATAACGATCAGAAACCCTATTCAAAAAAGGAGGTGAGGAATATCAAAGTCGCCCTGTTTTTCATTGCTGCGGCGCTGATTTTCTACCTTGGATCCGTATTCTTGAAAGGGATTAATGTCTTCGGAAAGAAGAACTACTACTACGCTGTTTTTGAAAATGTCGGGGCACTTCACGAGAGCACCAACGTGACGTTGAATGGCTATGAAATCGGCAAGGTGACCGATATCAAACTGTTGAGCAGCAATCCGGTGCGCATCTGCGCTGAAATCCTGGTTACCGAAAAGTTGGACATACCAAAGGATTCGAAGTTCGAGGTCGCGCAGAAGGACGTGCTGGGCGGAATGGTGGTGAACCTGCATCTGGGCGAATCCCCCGAAATCGCGCAACGCGGTGATACGCTGGGCTGTTTCGTCGCCGGTGGCATGCTCGACGGCGTCGGCGACCTCGTGGCGCAACTTCAGAGCGTCGTGGCCTCGGTGGACACTATCGGCCAGAATATCAAATTGGCCTTCCACTCCGGCGACTCCCTCAACGGCGGCACCATGATCAAGAACACGCTGGAGAACCTCGAACACACCACGAGCGACCTCTCCAAGCTTATGGCCGACAACGGTGGAAAGGTGACCCGCGTGGTGGCGCAGCTCGAAACGCTCACGAAAACCCTTAGCGACGCCAGTCCCAAAATCGACGAGATCGTCGCCAATGTGGACAATATCAGCGACTCGCTGGCGAAAGCCAACATCCGCACCCTCGTCAACAATGCCCAAGGCACTATCGACAATGCCAACAAACTGCTCGCTGACGTGAAGAACGGCCAGGGCACCGTCGGCCAGCTGATGCAGAACGACTCACTTTACAAAAGCATAAACAACACGCTGGAAAGCCTGAACCTGCTCATCAAGGACCTCAAGGCGAATCCATCAAAATACATTAACGTCACCGTTTTCGGGAAAAAAGAAAAAAAAGACAAGAATAATAACGAATAGATATGGAAATCACAGGAAAATTAATTCAGAAATTGCCCGTTCAGTCGGGTACTGGTGCTAACGGAACCTGGACCAGAGCCGATATCCTAATTGAGACGATTGAGCAGTACGCTCGGAAAGTGTGTATTTCTTTCTGGGGTGAACGAGCCCGTATGCTGGATCAGTACCAGGAAGGAAATATCGTCACTGTTTCTTTCGACTTGGAGTCTCGTGAATCGCGGAATACCCCGGGCAGTTGGTTTACCAGTGTGCGCGCTTGGAAGATAGAACCCGCCACGCCCGCTGCCGCCGCCGGTGCTCCCGCGCCCGCATACGGCCAACCGGCTTACCCCCCGCAAGGATATGGTCAACCCCAACAGCCGGCTTATCCCCCGCAAGGGTATGTGCAGCCTCAACCGGGCTACGTGCAGCCTCAACCGGGTTATGGGCAACCACAACCGGGCTATGGTCAGCCGCAACCCCAGGGTTATCCGCAGCCTCAGCAGCCTGCCTATCAGCCTCAGAACCAGATGACTGCCCCCGTGCAACAACCGGCTTACAACCTCGCCGCTCAACAACCCAATCCGATGGTGCAAGCCCAGCCCGACATGAACACCCTGCCCGAAATCCCGCAGGAGACGTTCACGGATGAAAACGCCGCCGACGATCTGCCGTTCTAAACCATAGCCTGCTTCCTGGCAGGTGATAACCAAAAAGGCAATGAGTGCTGGAATTTGTCATTTGACCGCGATCGCAATGCGGTCGGAACCCTCGCACCGCGCAGAGATGGTGAGCCAACTGCTGTTTGGCGAAGCCTATTCGGTGACGGACTCGAAAGAGGAATGGGTCGAAATCAAGACCCTCCACGATGGCTATGCCGGCTGGATCCAACGGAAACAGCTTCTCGAGGTGACGGACGATGCCGCGAAGGACTATCAGAACCTTGATAAGCTTCGCTTGGGCATCCCGTTCGTCGCGTCGGGCACACGCATCCCCATTTTGACGATGGGGGCGTTGATGGCAGCCGATCCCGAAAAGAACCCTCTTGCGGCGGTTTGCGGTGACGTATGCCATGTCCCGGACGCGGAAAACTGGGTGCGCGCTGATTTCGGGTCGGAAAACCCCGTCGAGGCACGCCTCGAGCTGCTTAAAACCGCGTCCCTTTCGCTTCTTGGCACGCCGTATCTCTGGGGCGGTCGCACGCCTCTGGGCATCGACTGCTCCGGATTTGTGCAGCTGGTCTATTCCCTTGTCGGCCTCCAACTGCCCCGCGACGCTGTCGATCAAATGACCTTCTGCGATGGCGGTCAGCTTGATTTCGTGCAGGAAGCCCGCTTCGGCGATCTGGCCTTTTTCCAAAACGGGGAAGGCAAGGTGGTGCACGTGGGCATGACGCTCGGCGATGGCCGGATTATCCACGCGAGCGGCTGTGTCCGGATTGACCGGATTGACGAAACCGGCATCTTCAATCTTGAAACGCAGCGCTACACACACCAACTGCGTCTGGTGATGAGAGCCTTGTAGGCTCGCTTCGCGCCCGACTCGGCGTCGCCTGCGTTTGCGAAGTTCGTTGTTTCTAATGTGAAAAGCATGAAAAGGAAGAAAACCCTTGTTATAGTTGTAGCCAGTCTCTTTTTCCTGGCGGCCGCTTTTGGCGTGCTGTTTTTCAAAATCTTCATGTCCGGGAATGTGCAAAACCGGGAGGCCACCGTGGTGGTGCCGCCAGGAGCGGATTTCGAGCAGGTGATGGACACGCTGCGAAAACACGACGTGCTGAAATCCGAACCATCCTTCCGCAAGGCGGCCGCCGCGCTGAAATACAAGACGATGCGAATCGGCAAGTACGACATCTCCGCCTGCCGCTCGAACCTGGACCTGGTCCGCCTGCTCCGTAGAGGTCAGCATTACCCCGTGAAGTTCACGTTTAACAACGTGCGCACCGTGGACCAACTGGTCGAGAGGGTGGGGCACAAGTTTTTCTTCGAACCGGAAGAACTCTCCGCGCTGCTGCTCGACAAAACTATTATGCAGAAGTTCGGACTCTCCGACACGACAGCGGTATGTCTTTTTATCCCAAATACTTACGAGATTTTCTACGACATCACCGCGGAGGATTTCCTCGGCAAGATGAACGGCTATTACGAACAATTTTGGAATGAGAAACGGAAGAAAACGGCCGAGGAGATCGGTCTGACGCCCGTGCAGGTGGCCACCCTCGCCTCGATCGTGGAGGAGGAGAACATGCGCCCGTCAGAGAAAGCCGTCATCGCCGGACTCTACATCAACCGCTTGAACAAGGGCATGTTGCTGCAGTCGGACCCGACCGTGAAGTTCGCTTTGGGCGACTTTGGCAGAAAACGCATCCTCAATTCCGACCTGCTCGTGGATTCGCCGTATAACACCTACAAATACAAGGGGTTGCCGCCCGGACCTATCCGCATACCCGAGGCGTCCACGATGGATTCCGTGCTGCATTACCGGCACCACGACTACCTCTACATGTGCGCGAAGGAGGATTTCTCGGGCTACCACAACTTCACGGCCAGCGCGGCTGTGCATGCGCAGAACGCCGCCCGCTACCGCGCCGCCCTCAACGCCCGGAACATCAAACGATAAAGAATCCCTTGGATTTCGCTCTAACGAAAAAAGGTTGCACTGGACAGCGCAACCTTTTGTTTTTCAGTGATCTGTACTGGATTTGAACCAGTGACCTCTTGCCTGTCAAGCAAGCGCTCTAAACCAACTGAGCTAACAGATCGTCTTGTTGAAATCGGTGGCAAAGATACACTTTTTTCTGAATGCCACAACTGTTTTCGAATATTTTTTTAAATCGTGTAAGGTTTTGTTTGTCAGTTGTTTATGCGCTTGAACAAACTTTCGGCTTGGAAGAGCGTTGCTCGCCGGTGCTATTCTTTGGCATTTCTGAGGGTGTCTTCTGCCATTTTCTTTTGCTCGAAGGGGGCGGGCCGCACACCGTACAGCAGCTTGTATTCGCCTTTGTCGGGGTGCTGGATGCGTGACGAGTCCACTTTGGGCATGGGGGGCGTTTCATGACCGACTGTGTCGATGGGGGTGTAGGTGTCCGATTTCGACGGCAGCCGGTGACAAGCCGTCAACACCCCGCAGAGGGAAATCAGCATCAGCAAAAACTTTTTCATCTCTTATTGTTTTAAATTGTTGGTATCCAATATTTTAGCGATAATCTGAAACTTGGCGCGCAAAACCAATCTGTTCCTCGCAAAAGTACTTTTTTTTCGGACACTTTATGTTTGGGAGTGTTTAATTGTTTGAGTAAAAAAGCCACGTCGCGGGAGATGGACAGCCTTGAATTGTCAAATTCCAGCGTTGCCGGCCTACGGAACCCCGCAAGGCCGTCGCGCCATGCCCGCCCTTGTTTCGCAGACCGTCTGCCTTAAAAAAAACTGGATGCTGAAATTTCAGCATCCAGGACTTTTGGGTGGAGAATATCGGATTCGAACCGACGACCCCTTGATTGCGAACCAAGTGCTCTACCAGCTGAGCTAATTCCCCATTCGCACCGCCGTCTCGGCGGCTTCTGAAAACGGCGGCAAAGATACACTTTTTCCCCGTATCTTGTTGCGACTTGTCCCGATATTTTTTTGAACCGGAATTACGCCTTGGTCTGGTTGGCGACACCTTCCTGTTTGGCCTTCAACTCCTCTTCGGAAAGGCCGAGGTAGCGGTCGCTGATCACCTGCATCTCGTTGTCGAGTTCGAGCAGATAGGGCACACCGGTGGGGATGTTGAGCTTCACGATCTCTTCGTTCGACATGTTCTTCATGAACTTGATGATGCCGCGGATACTGTTGCCGTGCGCCACGACCAACACTTGCCGGTATTGGCGCAGCGACTCCACGATGTTGACGTTCCACAAGGGGATGATGCGTTTGGTGGCATCCATCAGCGACTCGGTGGCAGGACGCGCGGCCTTGAATTTGATGTCTTGGTAGCGGATGTCGAATTTCGGGTGGCGCGGGTCGTCGTCGGCCAGCGGTTCCGGCTGCACATCATAGCTGCGGCGCCATTTGTTGACCCGCTCTTCGCCATACACGGACACGGCTTCTTTCTTGTTCTGCCCTTGCAGCGCGCCGTAGTGCTTCTCATTCAGTCGCCAGGTCTTATGGACGGGAAGCCATAGACGGTCCATCTCCTCAAGCACGTAGTTGAGCGTTTTGATGGCGCGTTTCAGGAATGAAGTGTAGGTGAAGCGGATGTCCAATCCGGGCTCGTCGCGCAGGATGCGCCCCGCCTGCTTGGCTTCCTCGACGCCTTGCGGCGTGAGGTCCACGTCCGTCCAGCCGGTGAACTGGTTCGACAGATTCCATTCGCTTTGTCCGTGTCGGATTAATATCAGTTTGTACATTGTAACGGTTAAAGGTTAGGGTTAAAGGTTTAGGGTTTAGAAGGTTAGAAGGTTAGGAGGTTAGAAGGTTAGGAGGTTAGAAGGTTAGGAGGTTAGAAGGTTAATAGGCAGCAGCGTTCGCGAAAGTCATAGTCATTAGTCATAGTCATTAGTCATAGTCATTAGTCATAGTCATAGTCATAGTCGCAACGCATAAAAGTTTCTCGCCAGTGAACAGCCAAAAGCCAAAAGCCAAAAGCCAACAGCCAACAGCCAACAGCTAAAGTTTATTCTCTTTGTCGGGGAAGACGATCGTGGGTTTGAAACGTTTCGCCTCTTCGAAGTCCATGGAAGCGTAGGAGATGATGACCACCACGTCGCCGACGGCGGCTTTCCGGGCGGCGGGGCCGTTGAGGCAGATCACGCCGGAGTCTTTCTCGCCCTTGATGACGTAGGTCTCCAGCCGTTCGCCGTTGTTGACGTTCAGCACCTGCACTTTCTCGTTCTCGATCATGTTGGCGGCCTGCATGAGCGTCTCGTCGATGGTGATGCTGCCCACATAGTTCAAGTTCGCCTCCGTGACGGTGGCCTTGTGTATTTTCGATTTCAGAATCTCGATGTTCATCTTTGTAATGGTTATGGGTTATAGAGGTTAGGAGCTAATACTTTATATTGTCGATGAGGCGCACGGGGCCGACATAAACGGTGATGAATCCCATGACGCCGTTCGGGTTGTCGAGGGTGTCGGTGGAGAGGAGGGTCTTCGCGTCGGCGATTTCGAAGTAGTCGAGCTGGAATTCGGGGATTTTGGCAATTTCCGTTTCCACGAACTGTTGGATTTCCGGCACGTTGTGGAGTTTTTTGGATTCCTCGAGGATGCGGTGGATGTTGGCGGCGGTCTCGAATTCGTGTTCGGAGAGACGGCGGTTGCGGGAACTCATGGCCAGTCCGTTGGGCTCGCGCACGATGGGGCAGGGCACGATTTCGGCGAGGATGCGGCACTGGGCGCACATTTCGCGGATGACGGCGATCTGCTGGTAGTCTTTTTCGCCGAAGTAGGCTTTGTGCGGGCGGGTCCACTCGAGCAGTCGGCGCACGATGACGCCCACTCCGTTGAAATGGCCGGGACGGGCGGCGCCTTCCATCACGTTGGCCACGGTGCCGAAATCATAGACTTCCGTGGGCGCGACCGGGAAGACCTCCTCCACGGTGGGCGCGAAGACGTAGTCGGCGAGGTCGCCGATCAGTTGCACGTCGGCCTCCAGCGTGCGGGGGTATTTGGCCAGGTCCTCGGCATTGTTGAACTGCACGGGGTTCACGAAAATGGAACAGAACACCACATCGTTTTCCTCGTGTGCACGGCGGATGAGCGAAAGGTGACCTTCATGAAGGGCACCCATGGTGGGCACCATGCCGATGCTCTTGCCGGCGGCACGTTCGCGCACGGCGGTTTCCATCAGTTCCTCTACGGTGTTGATTATCTTCATATTGAATTGTATTTCAAATACTTATCGGTGAATATCGTTTGTGGGTAAACGGTCGCAAAGGTATAATTTTTTTTTGAAAATGCAATCGACAATGGGCAAAAAAGGGAACCGCGTGCGGTGATGGTGGTTGCACCCGATTCCCCTTTGGTTTGTTCAAGTCTTATGATGTTGATCCTGAATGGAATTCGTTGAGGTAAATGTCTATTTCAGCTCTTTGGCGGACAAGGCGGCTTTCACCTTTTTTTTGGATTTGTTTCCGACAAAACAGTATCCGATGCCATATCCGGCTTTTTTGCACATGTTTCTGAACATGGCAATGTCAGGGTCTTCAGTGTTGTTGAACTCCTCAACGAGGATGGCCTTTAAAAGGTCAGAGGCATCGGAAAGTGTGGATATGTCGAAGAGAATCTCGTCGCATTCGACGTAGTACATGACATTTTTCTTTTCCATGATGATTTTCGTGCACACCATGCCCTCGTCGATCTCAAAGGGGCATTCCGAGTTGGCAGCCTGTATCCCGAGTTTCAACACATCAACCGGATTCATCGATTCGAGGACTTCGAGTTCCTCTGGCGTTAAATTTTCGTCATTGTCGCTTTGTGCGAAACAGAGGTTTCCGGTTCCGATGGTCAGCAGGGACAGGAGTAAGAACGTCCTTAAAATCCTTTTTGTGATTTTTTTCATGTTGGGTGGGCTTTAGGGTTAAAAAGAGGTCGTGACGGACAAGCCGGCGCCGAAGGAGGCGGGCACAGCGCGGCAGACACCGCCGACGCAGAGGATACCTTCCTTGGTCTTGCCGAAATTCAGGGCTATACGCGTGGTGTTCCACACGTAGGCGCAGGAGATGTTGTAGTAGTGCGTCTTATGCCCCTCTAACGGGTTGCCGTAGTTCCAGTCGTCGCCAATGGAGACAAACCAGTTCGGGCTGAAGGAGTATTCCAACATGCCGTAAATGCTGCTTCCGTCGTCATCTTTCGTGTAAAGGTGCTGCAGTTCGAGGCGTAGCGCGTGCTTGGGCGTGATCTTGTAGGAGAGGTCGGAAGCCACCAGGTGACCGCGCATCATGCCGGCATGGCCTTGCAGGATCTCGAGGTTATAGGTGATGTAGTTGTAAGCCAAAATCCATTTCCACTTTTTGTTGTTGAAGCGGTGGCTGATTTCCAGTCCGATGTCCTGGTAAAGCAGATTGGGACCGAACTTGAAGAACGACGAGGTGTAGCCCTCGGTGCCGGTCATGGTGCCGTTTTCGATGGCTTCGGGCACAAGCTGTCGCTCGATGTCGTGGAACCGCGAGTAGTTGAAGGTGAGGTCGGTGCCGTATTTTCCGCCGAGGACCGACTTCTTGGGAATCTGGTAGTTGACCTGCAATTGCGCCCCGATTTGGCTGTTGGGCTGGCTGGCGTAGCTGTAGTTGCCGATCAGCTGGTAGGAGTACTGCCGGTTGATGGCCGGGATGCAGTTGACCATGAGCAGCGAGTTGCTGTTCTCCGACCGCTGCGAGCGGAATTCCATGTTGTCGGCACGGATGAACGAGGCGGCGATGCCGAGCCCCTTGCGCGCGTAAGTCGCTGACAGGAAGAACGATTCGCCCGGTTTGTAGATATAGCCGTTGCTGATGTTCGGGTCATTGATTTTTCGTGCATATTCCCCGTCCAAACGGAAATCCTTGTAGCCGAACGTCATCCGTGTCGCCCAGGTAGCCACGTTTTTGGGCCATTTGTCCGACGGGATGATGGCCTGCATGGCGGAATCCGTTCCTGGATGCAAGGTGAAGATATGGTTCTGGTCGGGCTGCTCGAATTTGCTAACGAAACTGCCTCCTACGCGTGCGGTGAAACCCTTCTCTTGGATTACCGGGAACATCTCGCCGAAGGAAAGCTCCAGGTCGCCGCCGCTCACGAAATCGTGCCGGTCGAGGTAGGAGTCGAAATTGCGGCGCTCCATGCCCCAGATGCCCTTGAGGTAAATGCCCTTGTAGGGGGTGAGTTTTATACGCGCACCCAACAGACTGTTGTCGATGCCGAGCTGGCGGTCTTCGTAGGCGCGAAGGGTCAGCCCGTTGCCGAATTGCTCGTAGTAGTTGCCCGCCGTCACCGAAATGAATTTGTTGGTGTATTCGGCGAAGAAATACCGGATGCCTTGTCCTTTGTACCCGATTTTGTCGAAATCGATGAGCGGGAACATGTAGAATTCATATCTCGCGCCGGCCGAAAATCCACCGTTACTATATAATATATTAAGGAAAGCGTTGCCGCGTACCTTGGAGTCCACCGGCTCGGCACCGATGATGGAATCCGGAATGTAATACATGCCGTTGAATCCGAAGTCGCCGCTGATACGACTGTTGCCGATTTGGTGCTGTGCTTGGGCGTAAATACAGCAAAAGAGCAGACCCGAAGCGAATAGAAATCGTTTTATAGAATTGAAAATCATAAAGTTATGATATAGTGGATGTTATTTTTTGACTAAGGATTTGATGATTTCATATACCTCTTCCTCGCTGCCGGGCGCGTATGAAGTGTGCTGCCACACAATCTCGCCGTCGCCGTTCAGGATACACATGAACGGCACGTCGTTGACGTTCATGGCACGTTTGAAGTCGGAGTTGACATCCAACAGCACCGTGTATTCCCAGTTTTTGCCCTTCACGAACGGCGCTACTCGTGCGGAAGTTTTGGCGTCGTCGATGGAGATGGCATAGAGTTTCACGCCGGTTTCCTCCACCCAGTCCTCGTATTCGTCGGCGATGGCCAGCAATTCGGCGATGCAGGGCTTGCACCAAGTCGCCCAAAGGCTCACGATCACGGGTTTCCCGTCATTTTGGATGTCGGCGGTGTTAAAGGCGTTGCCGTTCAGATCCTGGATTTCCACGGCGGGCAGTTTGGCAAGGTGCTTGTCTTTCGCTTCTTGTGCGAAAACATTGATACTCAATATCATGCAAAAGATGATGATGAAATTCTTTTTCATATTCGAATGTTTTTATTGTTTGTTTCGATTGTAAAATAGCGGGTTCTGGTCCTCTTCCTGTTCGCCGGAGAAATTGATTTGCATGTACTCTGGCAGACCATGTTCCGGGGCAGGCGGATAGCGCATCACCAGGCGGCCGCTCCCGTTGAAGAAGAGATGGTCGGGAAGTGTCTCCACGCCGTTCATCAAAAGCCAGTCATATTGCTCGTTGAAGTAGAGCACGGGCCAGTCGAACTGCTCCCCGAACCGTTTCACGAAATCCTGGTAGCGCTCCTTCGACATGTCCACGCACAAACTCACGAACTGGACTTTGTCTTGGTATTTGTTATGCAATTCTTTGATTATCATCATTTCCCGAATACAGCTGATGCAGTCGGTCCCGAAAACCTGTAAATAGACGGGTTTCCCTTCGTATTGTTTAAGAGTCACTTTGCGCCCTTTCTCGTTCAGGAAAGTAAGTTCGTCAGGGAGTGTGAGATTTTTTTTCAGTGTTGTTAACTTGCTGGTTATCAAATCTGCGTGCTTTTCGAAAGAGGTTGCTTGACGGATGTAGTCGAGAAGTTTGATGATGTTGCCCCTGTCGAACTCCTCATTGTCCAGAAATCCTATCAAGTTCTTGATAATCACCAGTTCACGAAGACGTGCATTAGCGAGTTTCGGGTCGTGGCCCACCTCGTTGAAGAGGGTGGGGTAGTCGGGATTCTCGTTGATGGTCCGGTCGAGGGTCTCTTTGCTGATGTACGGCGAATAATACAGATAGCCTTCGTAAAATTGGTTGAAAAGCGACATGTAAGCCGGATTGTTGTAGAGGATATAGTCGTTGTCGAAGTATTTCTGATAAATGTAAATCGGTTTTTTGCGGTATTGCAGCAGGTCGATTTCCCCCAAGGTGTAAAAACCGTATGATTGGTAGAAATTAGTCGGAACATATTGGAAATCATACTGTTCGGCGATGATGTCGCGCACGGTGTCGAAGATGTTCCCTTCAGAGCCGTAGATCATCGGATAGGAGTAGGAGTCGGAGACTCTGTTGAAGAATTCCGAGAACCGGTTGATTTTGTAGTTGAGGTCGGCGGTGTCGTGCCGGTCGTTCTCGATTTGGAGGAATCCGCCGTATTTTTCGGGGTTGATGAGCTGGTACAGGGTGCTGTCCATCGAAACGGAGAAATTGTAGCTGTTGGCGGGCACGATGAAAAACTCGGCCTTGGAGGTGCGGATGGCCAGCTGCGCGAGCTGGATGTCGTTGGTGTTGTATTTCAGGGAGAAACGGCCGTGCTTGTCGATGATGTCCGTCGCGGCGACGTCGGCGATGCCGTTCAGCAGGTCGTTGAAGACCAACAGCCGGACTTCCTCCCCGGCGGCGAAAGTCGCGGTGCCGGTGATGGTCACGGGTGTCTGCGCTTGTCCCGCGAGTGCGGTCAACAGGCAGAAGGTGAGGAGGATGTGACGGCGCAGATGATTCATGGAAGGTTAGTTTTCAGGCAGTTCGTATGAGACAAAGGGAGTGTAGTCCTCGCCGTAGTACCAAAGTTCGCGTACCAATGAGGAGGAGACCATGCGCAATTCCGGTGACGCGAAAAACAGTACCGTTTCGATTTCGGGGGCGAGTCGTTTGTTGATTTCGGCCAACTCTTGCTCGGCGACGAAGTCTTTGGCGTTGCGCACCCCTCGGATGAGGTATTTCGCGTTTTTGTGACGGCACAATTCAATGGTCAGCCCGGAATAGGAGATGACTTCGATTTTGGGGTTTCCTTTGTAGATGTTTTTCACCCACGTCTGGCGCTTGAGTTCGTCAAACAAATCCTTTTTGTCCCGGTTGTAGCCGATGCCGATGATGATTTTGTCGAAAAGCGGCAGGGCTTTGGCCACGATGTCTTCATGACCTTTGGTGAACGGGCAGAAAGACCCGGCATATACGGCGATTCTTTCCATGATTTAGTCGCGGATGATGGTGAAATTGTAGTCGTCGAGGAATTTGATGAGTCGCGATGGCTTGAACTCCACGGACGTGGATTGCTCTTTCGATACCACGTAATCCATCTGATTGACAATCTCTTGCGAGATTTTGTCAAAGGTTTGCGGTGTGGGATCTCCGGCGATGTTGGCGGAAGTGGAGATCAGCGGGTGTCCCAGTTCGCGGATCACTTTGCGGCAGAACTCGTTCTGCACGATGCGGATGGCAATGGTGCCGTCTTCGTGGATCAGCTTCTCGGGCAGGTTGTAGGCGGATTGATAGATGAAAGTTGTAGGACGGGTGACATGCGCCAGTAGATCCCACGCGATGAGCGGGATCTTCTTCACGTACATCGGCAGCCGTTGCATGGAATCCAACAGGATGATCATGCTCTTTTTCTCGTTGCGTTGCTTGATGCGATAGATGCGCATGATCGCTTCTTCGCAGGTAGCATCGCAGCCTATACCCCACACTGTATCAGTGGGATACAAAATCACTTTGCCCTCTTTCAACAGGGAAATGCATTTTTTGACTTCCTCTTCCATAGACAAAATTTTTAACCTGCAAAGATAATATTTTTGGATATATCTGACAAAAACATTTTTTCGCTTATTTTAGTATATGCGGATGATTTTTTTCGGTGTTGTATATAAAAAAAAGTATCTTTGCCGACTGAACGAGGAGTGATATCAGGATGTGTTTTCTGCTGATTTTCTCCTGCCACGAACATTTTTTGCGAACGTATGGTATTGTTGGAAATTTCGCGTGCCGTCTCCGTTGTGGAGACCCTCAACAGCTGGGTGTGGAGCCCGGCCCTGGTGGGACTGTGCCTGCTGACGGCGCTCTATTTCTCGTTGCGCACGCGTTTCGTGCAGGTGCGCAGGCTTGGTGAGATGTGTCGGCTGCTGTTCAGTACGGACAAGAACCAGAAGACGGGCATCACCTCGTTCCAGGCTTTCGCGATGGCGTTGTCGGGGCGTGTGGGCACGGGCAACATCGTGGGGGTGGCCACGGCCATTGGATTCGGAGGTCCTGGCGCCATCGTCTGGATGTGGGTCATCGCCTTCTTCGGAGCGGGCAGCGCATTCGTGGAGGCCACGCTCGCCCAGATCTTCAAGGAGAACCATCACGGCCAGTACCGGGGCGGGCCGGCCTATTATATAGAAAAAGGGTTGCACAGCACCTTCTTCGGTTGCGTGTTCGCGGTTGTCACCGCCGTCTCCTGCGGCCTGTTCCTGCCGCCGGTGCAGTGCAACGGCATTTCGCTCTCCATGTCGCAGTCTTTCGGCGTTCAACCTTGGGTGGTGGGTCTTGTGGTGGCGTCTCTCATTGCGTTGGTCATCATCGGCGGCGTGAAGCGTATCGCCAACGTCGCGCAGGTCGTTGCCCCGTTCATGGCGATTCTCTATATCCTGCTTTCCGTCGTGGTGCTCGTTGCGCATTATAAATTGGTTCCAGGTGTTTTTCTCGACATGTTGCGAGGCGCGGTCGGGATGCATCAGGTGGGCGCCGCCATCCTCGGCAGCACGATCTCCTGGGGCGTGAAGCGCGGCATATATTCCAACGAGGCAGGACAGGGCACGGGTCCCATTGTGGCTGCTGCCGCCAAAGTGAGCCATCCCGTCAAACAGGGCCTTGTGCAGGCTTTTTCCGTCTATATTGACACGTTGCTGGTCTGCACCGCCACAGCCATGATGATCCTCGCGTGTCAAACTTACAATATCCTGGACAGCGTGCAAGTGACGTCCGCAGGCGAGGCTACAGTCTCCTACCTGCAGCAGAATCCCGGTGCCCCGGACGGCGAACCCGGCGTTTTTTATACGATTGAAGCCATCGGTACTGTCATAGGCAGTCGCGCAGCCGGAAGCATTGTTTCCATAGCCCTTTTCTTCTTCGCTTTCACCACCATTATGGCCTACTATTACTATGCGGAGACCAATCTGGTGTATCTTTTCAGCCGTTTCCGCAGGAACAGTCTGCGCAAAATGCGGAAGAAAAACCGTGAGGTTGAGGACTTTGAAAAAGCGAAGGGGGAAATGGAACGCGCCGATATGGCCTTTGGAGATGATCGTAACGAGAAAGTTGTCATTTGGGTTCTGCGCATTTGCACTGTCATCGCCGTTTTCATCGGTTCCTTGACCACCAGCGGCGTTACCTGGACGCTGGGCGACATCGGGGTGGGGACTATGGCATGGATCAACCTGGTGGCCATCTTGTTGCTTTCCCCGAAAGCGTTGCAGGCTCTCCGCGACTACGAACGGGCGAAGAAGGACGGCGAAGAACCACGCTTCGATCCCACGAAACTGAACATAAAAGGGGGCGAGTTCTGGGAGGAACTGTAGATGCTGTTTTAGGTTGAGCCCGCCTTGGCCTCCCGTGTTCGCGACCTCTCCCTGTTCGTTTTTGTACTTGAAACCTGTTTTTTGCGCGAAATCAGAGACTCGTTTTTTCTCGGAGTCTCGTTTGATGTTGTTGAAATTCCGATATTTTAAGTTTTTTTAATATAAATATTGCATTTATTGGTTTTTAAAGCATGGTCTAAGTGGTTGCTTTATAACTAAATGAATGTTTTTGGCGTTAATTGTTGTTAAAAATGCGTTTGCCTCTTGACAAGCGCGTTTTCCCGTTGTATCTTTGCCATGACAAAAACAAAATTTTTAACCTAATCCTTAAACAATGAAAAACAAAGTACAATTGTTGCTTTTAATGCTGCTGTTTCAGCTGATGGCGGTCCATTCGCCCGCACAGCAGTGGGATGATTTTTCCCGTTATAAGCGGGATTATGACCAACGGATCAATGCACTGCTGTACAGACAGTACCAAGATGTCAGCCAGTGGTTTGACGATGCTTACCGGGATTATCCGACGGTTCCGCGAGGTGTGTTGGAGGCGGTGGCGTTCCAGTACACCCGTTTTGCTCCCAACATCCAGATGGACACGTTGGAGGTGGAGATGTCGGAGATGCCGCGAATCTATTCTGTGATGGGGCTCACGCTTCACGGAAAGGGTGTGTTCAGGGAGAATGCCCGTCGTCTGGCCGCGATGACCCCTTACCCGTTGGATGCGATACTCTGGCAGCCGGGTTCTGCCGTGAAGGCATACGCCTGCGCTTTTGCCCAGCTGCAGGAACGTTACGGCCTCTATGGCGACTCGTTGGAACAGTATAAACGCATTTTCGTGGACCTTTGCGAACTTCCAGTGCCCCGGGAAGGCGAGGATGACTTTGCCCTGAACAGCTTCCTCTACATGATCTACTATTTCCTTGACCGGGAGGAGTACGCCCCGTGCGGCGCACCGCCCCGAACGGTCGATTTCAACGGCCTTTTCGGCGACGAGTATTTCCGGCTGAAAAGAGACAGGACGGAGGTCGCTCCGGGATGCAACAGCCGTTCTCCGAGCACTGCCCCAGACTATCCGAACGCCGTGTTCGTGCCGGCCGCTTCCTGTAACTACTCATCGGGTAGGGGAGGGACGACGGTCTCCTCGGTCACCATCCATTACACACAGGGTACGTATTCCGGTGCCATCGCATGGTTCCAGAACTGCAGCGCCAGTGTGTCCGCCCATTATGTGATCCGTTCCGTGGACGGGCAGGTCGCCCAGATGGTGCCCGAGGCCGACAAGGCGTGGCATGTCGGGGTCGCCAACAGCTACACCATCGGCATCGAGCACGAAGCGTACGGCAACATCTATTCTTACTTCACCATGAATTTGTACCAATCGTCCGCAAATTTGGTGAAGAATATCTGTTCGCGACGACCGAATATCAAGCCGCACAGGGTGTTCTACCGCGATACGCTGGATGACGGTACGGTGTTGAACTATGGTGTTCACAGTTTGGGCGGCGCCACGGCGTGCACGCATATCCGAGGCCATCAGCACTATCCGAGCCAGACACACACCGACCCGGGCCATTACTGGAACTGGAATCTGTACTATAAACTCATCAACGATACACCATCTGAAACGCTCGTCACATCGGAGACGGGGACGTTCACGGATTCCGGTGGGATTTCCGGAGATTACGGGAACGACGAGCGACGGTTGTTCCACATTCATGTGCCCGGTGCGGACAGCATCGTCTTGAACTTCCAGAGTTTCAACTTGGAAGCAGACTATGACTTTATGTGGATTTACAATGGGGGTACGGTGTTCTCGCCTTTGATCGGTCGGTGGAACACGCAGTCTCCCGGTCGCGTGGCGGCTGCGAGTGACCATCTGTTGGTCGAGTTCCGCTCCGACTGCGCCACCACCGCGGCCGGCTGGAGTGCGACTTGGCTGGCCGTGAACGGTAGCGTTAACCCGCCTGACAGCGGGGGGAATGACCCGGATCCTGGAAACGACGGCCCCGGAAATGACACTCCCGGAGACGACGGTGACGATAATGATGAAATCATCAACGATTGGGAACCAGATCCGCTTGAGCCGTTGACGGATAACGCTATCCCGCAGACGACCATTGAAATGTCTGCAACACAGTGGATTACTGGAAATTTTACAGCGAGTTTCACGGATTCGGACGACAAAGGCATCAAGTGGCGGTTTTACCAAATCATGGAGTCGGACGGCTCGACTTGGAGTGCCCATCCGGAACAAGGTTTCTTGTGCGACAATTTCGACAATGCCTTGGACGGGACGGTCTGGGTGAACAACAGCGCAGGTACTTGGGCTGTGCAGAACGGGGAACTCCGGCAGAATAACATGACGTTGAATTATTCGGGTGTCGCGGCCCATTACAACGGGTCGGCTCACACCGCCTATCTGTACGACTTTTACTTGCGATTCAACGGCGGTGAAAAATGCTCGTTTTTCTTCAATTGCGGAAACGCTCCGGCGTTGACCTCCCTGTTTTCGGGCTATGAGGTGTGCTTCGACAGGACGAATCATACGGTGAGTGTGTATCGTTTGATTTTGGGCGCGAAACGACTGCTAAAGGTGAATGAGCAGGTATATTTCCAACTCGGGACCGCCTATTTTTGTCGGATTGTCTATGACAGCTCGACAGGTGAAATCATCGTCCTTCGGCATGCGAACAGGCTTATCCGAGCGGTGGACAATGTCTTGGCTACCACTTCCGATTCGTACATCGGTTTCGTCACTCGAAACGCATCCGTCGGGGTGGACAACTTACGGGTGTACGGGTCCCGGGGAACCTCGGTCCCGATTACCGTCGGAGCTGCAAACACTTGCCATATTCAACGTCAGGCAGTGAACAACCTGAGTCGGACAAAGTTGAAGTCTGTCGTGATGGACAAAGCATACAAGATGTCTGTGCTCGTGGAGAAGTCCCTGAAGGTGGACTATACGCCGCCCGCATCGGTTCCCTTGGTGACACTTCAGGCGACGAATGTGACGCAACCGGACGGCACGCCGTCAGTGACGGCTTCCGCGACGTGGACGCCTTCAACAGATGCGCAATCGGGCATTCAGCGGTACTATTTCCATAATTCGGGCATGGGTGCACCAGCTTTGTTCCCCAACTGGGTGGACAACGGACTGTTGTGTTCCTGCTACCATTGCTACTCTTTTCATCCGGACCAAATGTTCACTTTCGGGGTGGTCGCTGAGAACGGGGCGGGACTTCGTTCGTCGCCTACAATTGTGATTATCGCTCCGCCAAAGCCTAATGGACAAGTGAATAAGGGTGGGCAGTGGTCTTGTGCTTTGATGTCGGGGAAAAGGTTGCATATTAAGTCGGATGATCCTGCCGATGCGGTTTCGAATGACGCCGTGAAATACGCTCTGTTTGACATGGCCGGCAGGTTGTTGAAGGAGGGTGTATTCGTCTCGGAGGTGACAGTTGACGTGGCGGATTTAAGCCGGGGGATTTATCTGATACGAATTATGAAAGGGACTGAGGTGCTGAAAACGGAGAAAATTTCGTTTCACGATTAGTTTCCGTAAAAAATCCTATTTTCGCAGTTTGTAAAAAGAATGTGTAAGTTCAGTCTAAATATTTGATTATGAAATATTTCGAAAGTGAAGTAATCGGAAACGAGCAGATTACAGAGGATATTTTCGTGCTGTGTGTGGCTCGCAAGGATGCCGAAGTGCATGCTGGAAGGTTTTTCATGATAAAATGTTGGGATTCGGAACTGACGCTGATGCGCCCGATCAGTTTGTTCCGCTCCGACGACCGTCACCTCTGGTTCATGTACCGGATTGTGGGCAAGGGTACGCGGAGACTGTCGGAATTGCAAGAAGGTGATTCTTTGGAACTTATGGGACCTTGCGGGAACGGATTCCCGTGTGAGGCTCTCAGCGGAAGGATTGCGGTCGTGGGCGGCGGAGTAGGCATTCCGCCGCTCTGCGAAACCGCCAAGACACTCAAACAATGCGGTGTGGACGTCGATGCCTATCTCGGTTTCAAGGATGAGCTCTTTGCCGTGGAGGAGTTTGAGCCGTGGTGCCAGGACATCTTTGTTACTACGGAGAAAGGAGAGGAAGGCTATCGTGGGTTTGTCACCGATTTGCTGCATCCTGAGCAATATGACGCGGTGTTGACCTGCGGACCGGAAGTGATGATGCGCAAGGTCGCCGCAATGTGTGCGGAGAAAGACACGGTGTGCTACTGCTCTTTGGAACACCGGATGGCCTGCGGAATTGGCGCCTGCCTCGGTTGCAGCATCCGGACGAAACAGGGTATGAAACGGGTGTGCAAAGATGGACCAGTGTTCCAAAGTACCGATCTGCTGTGGTAGATCGTAGAGCCGGAATTTCAAGGATAGCCTTGTCGGTTGGTCGCACCAGGGCGCTCCGCAGTCCTTGAAAACGGGAACAATATGTTGTAGTAAGAAACATTGAATTATGGATAAAGTAGTGAACTTATCAGTGAATGTGGCCGGCGTGCCTTTCAAAAACCCGCTGATTGCCGCTTCTGGAACTTTCGGTTTCGGCAATGAGTATGACGAACTGTATGATGTGGGCTGCTTGGGCGGTATCTGCTCCAAGGGGCTTACACTTCACCCGAAGGATGGGAATGAGGGAATCCGGGTTTGGGAAACAGCCTCGGGAATGATGAACAGCGTCGGCTTGCAAAATCCGGGTGTGGAGGCGTTTGTCCAATCCGGCATCGCGCAGATGCGGCGCTTCGGCAATGTGTTGATCGCCAACATGGGCGGCCATAGTATGGAGGATTATCTCACCGGTGCCGCCATGCTCTCTGATGCGGACATCGACATGCTTGAACTCAACATTTCCTGCCCCAACGTGAAGAGCGGAGGGATGGCGTTCGGAATTAAAGCGAATGTGGCCGAAGAAGTGGTGCGAGAAGTCCGCAAAGTGTGTGCAAAACCACTGATCGTCAAACTGTCACCTAATGCGGAAAACATCGTGGACATGGCTCTCGCGTGTGAAAGGGCCGGTGCGGATGCCCTTTCATTGGTCAACACCTTCCAGGCGATGGCTATTGACATTCGCAAACGGAAACCGGTCTTCAATAACGTTTATGCCGGTCTTTCCGGTGCCGCGATCAAACCGATTGCCTTGCGGATGGTGCACTCCGTTTGTAAACAGGTGCATGTTCCGGTCATCGGTATTGGCGGAATCTACACAGCAGAGGATGTTCTGGAGTTTGTTATGGCTGGTGCTGCGGCTGTCCAGCTCGGAACGGTGAACTTTAACGACCCCTTGGCCGGACGACATGTGCTCGACGAACTTTCGTCGCTCTGTCAACGGGAAGGCATTGCCGACATCAACGAGATAAGAGGAGTCTGCTGACAACCTTGTTGCCAATACACTCACTCTTCCCGAAGCTTAATTAGCTCATATACAATAAATCGACATCTTGTACGTTTATTGACCGTTTTGTTACTAGTTTTTTGTCATGAGAAATGCTCATTTGAAATTTGTTGCGGTAGCTGTCGTAGTAGCCTTTGTGATTAATCTGCTGGTTGTGGAAACCGCGCAGGCTCAGTTCTCAATGGGACTGAAAGTCGCGGGCAACACGGTGAATTACAAGAAGTTGACCGAACGAGACTTTGGACTTGAAGCGGGTGTCTTCTTGCGTATGGGGAGCCGGTTTTTCTTCCAACCGGAGGCCAATTATTCGTTCAAAAGAAGCACATTCCTAGAACAGTATGTCGGGTATTCCTCGAATGGGACTCTGAGGCAACATTTTTTGTCGGTTCCTGTACTCCTGGGCTACCATTTCATTGACAATGACAATTTCAAGTTCAGGTTGACAATCGGTCCCCGCTTCGATTTCAAAATCTCGGACAACATGGATGACTCCGACTGGAGTGCCAGTTCGTTGCAGTGGGGCGGACAAGTAGGTGTCGGCGTTGATTTATGGCGTTTTACCTTGGATGCGAATTATTGCATTGCCGCCGCGAATTTCCGTAATATGATAGAGGGTACGACGCAGACAAAACAGATGAATATGTTTATCGTGTCGTTAGGCTTTAAGATTGTCAAATAATTGTTAGTCTGGAAGATATAATCTTTTTGACGAAAAAATGATTTCTGAACCCAAGATTTTGTTCCCGTTATCCGTTATATAAGATGAAAGGGCATTCGGAAGTGCAGGAGTGGGTGCAGGGGTGCCGTGAAGGTAGTTCTCGGGCCCAGAGGAAGTTGTTCAAACACTTCTATAGCAGTGTGATGAGTATCTGCATGCGCTATGCCGGCAGTACCGACGAAGCGGCCGATATGCTCAACGAAGGGTTCTTGAAAGTGTTTTCGAACCTAGACAAATACGAAAACACAGGTTCTTTTGAAGCTTGGCTCAAGCGCGTGGTTTGCAATGCCGCATTGGACTACAGGAGAAAGTATGACAGGAACGTCACTTTCATCGAATTGGAGGATATTCCGGACAACCGTTTGGCGGACAACAGCATGAATGATGCCGTTTCCAGGATGTCCTCGCAAGAGATGGTCGAACTGATCCAGCTGCTCCCCCCAGTCACCCGGACGGTGTTCAATCTGTTCGTCTTCGAGGGTTACTCTCATAGCGAGATAGCCTCTCAGTTGAATATGACGGAAAACACCTCTGCGTGGCATGTCAACCAGGCGCGCACCAAACTCAAGGCCGCAATTATGAAATGTGATAACGAATAGGTATGACAGACTTTGACAAACTGATTAAGGAAAAGACGGAACAGGCCGAATACGCCTACAAGCCCTCCGCGTGGCGGAATTTCAAGCGCGTGTCGGGACCGGCAAGCCCGTTGCGGTATTGGATCGTGGGCTCTGTTTCGGCGGTCGTTCTGGGCGGAGCGGTGGCCACGGCCTTGTATTTCGCCCCGAACCGCCAGCCCCGGGAAGTGGCTGATAATCCCGCCATGACGGTCGATTCGATGCTTGTGGATTCGGAATCTCCCGTTGAGAGCCAAGACACCGTGTCGTTCTCACCGAAGATGGTGGCGAATCCGGTTTCCCACACAACTTCGATGAAAACCACTTCGGGAACAACACCTGCGGAAGCAGCCGTCTCCACGCCGATGTCGAGACCTGACACGTTGAAAAAAACGCAAAGAACTGCCGTCCGATTGGGCCGTCCGCTTGTTATTGACGTGGACACCATAAAGGATAACGTCCCTACGGATGAGGAACTGCGAAACGGGCACAGCCGTTTGTTCTAACACGGTTTTCCTTAGGACAAAAAAAAATCCCTGCAAGTGCACACTTGCAGGGATTTTTTTTGTCGAGAGAAATCGACTTATAAGACTTTAACACTGACCGGAATCGTGCGGACAGCATTTAAGGGATCGTTGGTGATGATGTCAACGGTGGCGTTTTGTGTGCTGGTGCGGCTGGTGCCCTTGAAGGTAACCGTGATTTCAGCTGATGCACCTGCGGGGATTTCCGTCATGTTCGAAGAGATGGTGAAGAGAGAGTTGCTGGTGTTCAAAGCTCTGATGATCAGAGGGCTCTTGCCACTGTTGGAAATGGTGATGGTTTGTGTCTTGGAAACATTCTTCTGCGCATCGCCAAAGTTTACTGATTCCATGCTCAGTTGGCTGATAGGAGCTTTTTTGAGCTGTTTCGGAGAAAGTTTCGAGAAGTCCTCTTTGATGTTGATGGCGAAGTGGACGCGCTTTGTGGCGTCGAGGGAGTCGTTGGTGCTGTAGCTGACGGCATCCTTCACTTGGCCGAATTGATTCGCTTTCGAGGCGTCGTATTTCAAAATGAAAATGCCTTCTTGGCCGGGTTGCAGTTCAGCGCCGAAGTTTCTGTACACCTCGGAAATGTAATTCGGGGTGGGATTCAGGGTGAAGGAAACGGGTTTCGTCCAGAAATTGCGAACATAGAAGGTGTCGGTGACACTCTCGCTGTTCAGCATGTTGTGTGCCACATCGGGATGTTTGATGCGCATCATACCGCTTCCGTTTGTGTAGCCGTGAACTTCAAATTCTGTCGGGGGGCGTTTGATGACCTCGCCTTTGATGAAGATCATGTGCGGGGTGGCCTTCTCGTTTTCGATGAACTGAGGTTCGTTGGTCGTCACGCGGATGTTCTTGTTGAAGGCACCGGGACGGTTGTAGGGATTGTAGGTGGCCTCGATATAGCCTTTTTCACCGGGAGCGATGGCGCCCTTGCTGTAGTTGGCAGCGGTGCAGCCACATCCGGGACGGACGTTGGTGAGCTCCAGAGGTTCGTTACCCACGTTTTTGAACACGAACTTACCTGTAACTTTTCCACCCTCTTCTTTGATTTTGCCGAAGTCGTAGGTGGTTTTTTCAAATTCGATTTTCGGTTGGGCAAAGCACAGCAGGCCGCTTACAACCGCTAACAATAACAAGCTTAACTTTTTCATTGTCATTTGATTTTTTTTATTGTTCTGAATATCAATTCTTTAGTTGGTTTTTGCCTAAATTTTAAGCGGGCAAAAGTACAATTTTTTTTCCGAATTCGTTTAAATTTATTCCGTCAAAATTTCCGGAAGACATCAGTAGGAGGACCGAATGGTGCCAATCTGTTCCTAAAAGTTTGTCTCTTAATAAGTTAGAGTCGTTGAAAACGGTTAAATCTTTTCGTTGGAAAGCATCGAAAATCATTTCGGGATGGATGGGTGGTAATTTCTTGTGCTGTACTGCGGCGGGGGAGTAATAAACCATGGCCGTGTCAGCTTCGTCCATCGCATGCGCGTACTGTTTCAGAAATTCCTCCGTCAGGCTGCTGAACGTGTGCAATTCCATGCACGCCACTAATTTCCTGTCGGGATATTGCTCACGTACAGCGTTGATGGTGGCTTTGAGCTTTGACGGTGAGTGCGCAAAGTCCTTGTAAACAGCGCATTCCGTTGTCTTGGCGACCAATTCCAAACGTTTTGACGCACCTTTGAAACTGGCGATGGCTTCGTAGAATTCTTCGTCGGTCACGCCCAAGGTGTTGCAGGCGAGGCGTGCCGCGTTGATGTTCATGAGGTTGTGCTTGCCGAAGATCTGTAGCGGGGTCTCTTTGTTGTCGTGGACAAGGTAAGTCACTCCGTCGCGGATTATGTACGGGTGTACTCCGTATGGTTTGCAGACGGTGTTCGTGATTTCGGTTCCTAATTTGCGGAGTTCTTCATCTTCCTGACAGTATATGAGTTGCCCGTTTTGTGGGATCATTTGGGCGAAAATTCGGAACTGATCCACATAGTTTTCGAAGGTGGGGAAGACGTTGATATGGTCCCAGGCAATGCCGCTGATAATGCCGATGGTGGGCTGATAGACATGGAATTTCGGCCGGCGGTCGATAGGGGAGGTAAGGTATTCGTCGCCCTCGATGACCATCACTTTGGCCGTGTCGGAGAGTTTGACCATGACTTCGAAGCCTTCCAATTGCGCCCCGACCATATAGTCGCAGTCGATGTGCAGGTGCTGCAGCACATGGATGATCATGGAGGTGATGGTGGTTTTGCCATGGCTTCCGCCCACCACGACGCGGGTTTTGTCCTTGCTCTGCTCGTACAGGTATTCGGGGTAGGAGTAGATCTTCAGTCCTATTTCCTTGGCTTTCAGAAGTTCCGGGTTGTCCTCGCGGGCATGCATACCGAGGATTACAGCATCCAGGTCGGAGGTGATTTTTTCGGGATGCCAGCCGATGTCGGTCGGAAGTATTCCGTATTTGGCAAGACGGCCTTTAGCGGGGTCGAAGATCTCGTCATCCGACCCTGTGACATCAAAACCTTTGATTTTCAGTGCGATGGCTAAGTTGTGCATCGCGCTTCCTCCTATGGCTATAAAATGTACTTTCATACAGTTTTGGTTAAGTTTAAGACATACGTCAAATTCAATGGACATTCCACTAACGAAAAAGTAAAAGTTTTGTTGCAGAAAAAAAGAGGCACTCGGGAAGTGCCTCTTTTTTTATATGTTTCGGTGATTTTAGTTGTGATAGAAACGCACGCGGTTGTCAATAACCTTGAACTGGTTGATCAGGTAGGAGAGGAGCGTGCTTTCGTTTCTCTCGCGTCCGAGGACTGCGTTTTGGAGGTATTGTTTCTCCAGCATCAGGTTGTCGGAGGCTTGTCCGTCACGGGTTTCCGTCACGTTGATCAAGTAAGCCATATTGTTGCCGGCGACAGCCGTGGGGGTGTTGTTGTTCAGGCTGAAGATTTTGCCGATGGCTTTGCTGTCAACGCCGCGGTTCATGTAGTAGTCGCCTGCAAAGCTCAACATCACGCTGTCGGTGACGGCGGTGGTGTATTTCTGAGCCACGGTGTTGATGTTGCCGGATTTGAGTTCGTTGTTAAGTTGTTCGACAACCATTTCCGTTTTTTTCTGGCGCTCCAACATAGTGCGGATTTCGTCTTTGACGTCTTTGTACTTCTGCACGCCGCTTTCACGGATTTTGGCCACGGAGGCGACAGCGAGGTACATTTTGTTGATGTTAAACACATCGGAGATGGCATCAACTTTTACGTCATCGCCGAAAGACCAGCTGACGATGTCGTGGCAGGAGGGCAGTTGGCCGATATTGGAAGCCATGGGGGCGACGTTGGTGCCATTAACCACCTGGATACCTTGTTTGGCTGCAGCGGCGATCAATTCCTCGTTGCTGGAGACACTTGCTGCGAATTGATTGGCTTGGGAACGCAGAGCGTTGAAAGTGGCGTCGGATGCGGCGATGTCGTAGTCATAAAGCACAAATTGGCGTTTTTCGATGAGTTGCGTGCGGTTGAGCACTTGGAACAGGATGTAGCCGTTGGGGGCTTTGTAGACGTAGATGCCGCCGTTGGGCGTTGCCAGGAGGTTGTTGTAGAGTTCAGCCAGAGTGGCGCGTTCAGACATCCAGAATGTGGTGTCGCCTTGTTCACGGCCGTAGAGGTAGTTGGGCTGTTCGGAGAAGATGGTGGTCTGGTTGGAAGCGATGACTTGCTTCAAGCTGTCGGCCAGCATCTTAGCTTCTTTCTTGGAATAGGGAGCTTCTTTGTACTGTGCGGTCTTGAACGGGAGTTCGATGGTGGCCACAAGCACGGAGTCGGGGCGGTTTGCGGTGCCGAACACCTTACCGAAGTACCATTTCACGTTCTCATAGGTGAACGGTTCGATATAGCTGCCGACTGCGGTTTTGAAGATGAGGCTGTCGAAGCCGGGGAGGGTGATTTCGCTTTGTTTGTAGAAAGTGCTGTCCACCACGGCGGCATTGCCTTTGGAGACGTTGTATTCGGCAATGCTGGGCGTCTGCGAGAAGGTGGCGAAATCCTTGCGGACACTGTCCTCGATGGCTTTCAGGTCTTCCGGAGTGGGGTTGATGGGGAACACGGCCACGTTGAGGTCGCGGTTTTCGCCTTGCAGTTTGAACAGCTCGTCCTTGTGGGTGTTGTAGAAGTCTTTCAACTCTTTTTCGGAGACTTCAGGCTTGATGTTCTGGAAAGCGTTGAGGTCGGGGTTGACGGTCGCCAGAGAGACCATGGCCATTTTGTTGTCTTTGGCCAACTGTTTGGCGAGTGGATCGGAGAAGTTGATGGAACCTTGGGCCAGGGCCATGTATTGTTGAGCCTTCTCTGCCGACACGGCCAGGCGGAGCATTGCCTGCCATGCATCGTAGATGTCCTTGCCTTGTTCGTTGTTGGCCAGCTCGTCGATGCGGTTGATGATGCTCATGGCGTATTCAGGACCACCCTGTTGTGCGAGAGCACTGGCAAATTGCATGATAAATTGGTTGGGCTGCTGAGAGTTGAGGGAAGCGACCATCTTGTCCTTGAAATCTTCGATCATCTGGTTTGTGTAGGACATGCCCAATTTTTCCAGCTGTTTGTCGAGAGCTTGGTTTTGGAGGATGTTCTGCCACGTGAACTCATGCAACTGGAACGACTCGTCGTCGCTCAAGGACGATTTGCCTTGGAGGAGTCGGGCGTATGCGGAGTTTTCCTTGTACTGCTTGTCATAAAGCTGGTCGATTTTCTTGCCGTCCACTTTTGCCACCGTGTTTTTGTTTGAGAACACACGGGTTACATTTGAAAGGTCGCCCAGAATGAAAGCCAACAGGGCTAAACCGATGATTACCAATAGAAGCACGCCGTGCTTTCGAATTGAGCCAATTGCTGCCATAAAATTTGTTATTTTAGTTATACATTATATTTCAAAAATAAGCCTGCAAAGGTAGCATTTTTTTGCATTGCCTCGTCTGTGTCGCTGTTTTTTATTATTTGATTGTAAAATTTTGATATTTAGCAATTTGAAAAAAGAACACCCACTTTTTGAAGTTTGATTCAAAGTGGGTGCTGTGGAAAAATGGTCGATTTTGAGGTGTTATTTCCGCAAAACGATGCGAGAATTAAGACGTGAGACTTAAGACGTGAGACTTGGGACGTGAGACTTGGGACGTGAGACTTGGGACGTGAGACTTAGGTCTTTTGGGGTTTATAGTAGCTAAAGGCTAAAAGCTAATGGCTAATAGCCAAAGTTATAGTCTAAGTCTAAGTTATAGTTATAGTTATAGTCTAAGTTTAAGTTTAAGTCTAAGTCTAAGTCTAAGTCACATCCTACCCCCGGTACACCTGCGCGAAGAACGGGTTGTGCTTCGCCTGTTCCGCATAGTTCCATTCCGGCGGGAGGCATTCGGGACACCAATGGCCACCTTCCAGAATGAGCTTCGGTGAGGCTTCGAACGTGTGTCCGTCGTGGCACTGCCAGGTCAGTTTTTTGGCTGGGTCACCATCGTATTCTGTGGAAACCAACTTGCCGCCACGGAATTCCGCTGCCTTTTGCAAATCGCTGACAGTCAGTTCGGAAAGCGGTTTGCTTTCATCATAGCCGTGGTCGATGTGCACCGCGTGCTCGCGTCCGGGAAGATCCGACAAGTCCCAATCTTTCCAATCGGGGATGGCGCGGTATTTCTCCATGCTGCCGTAGTAGGCGCGGATGCGTTTTTCGTCGTTATGCTTGATCCAGTACTGCGTGCCGTAGGTTTTCTTGTTGGCCAGCGTGCGCAACGCCATCTTGATGACGAACGGCGGCGCGATTTTGGCGAGTTTGAAGAACCCCGGAAGTCCGTCGCTTAGCTGACGGAAATAGTCGTCCACGGGCATGTTGGCGCGGAAGTGGAGGTAGTTCTCCAGCACGTCGGCGTCTAAATAATATTGACCATGGAAATTCTTGAGTACGAACCAGTTGGAGTTGAAAATCTTTTCGGGTTTCGGGCAGTAGGTGGCCTTGAGGATGCGGCATTCGAAGTCGTAGTTGGTCATGCGGTACTCGGGGCCGCTGCTGATGTTGTAGAAGCGGTTCCAGAACTCTGCCGGCACCTCGTCGCGACAGACGCGTTCGAGCAGGCGGCCGGAGTCCTCCACGGTGGCCCATTCCAGCACGCCCTTGATGGGCACGTGGAACATGATGGGGTCGAAGTTCTTGAGGATGCCGGGGTAGAGGATGCCCGACTGCCGCAGACTCACCCAGTGCTTGAGCCCCGAGTCGGCGAAGACGCGCTCGGCGATGATCTTGCTGATGCCGTAGCAGTCGAACTCGCTGGAGCAGACAGGGTCGCCGGTGCGGCCCCAGTGCAACGGCGCGTTGCGGTCGGAGGTCTGCGCCACCGAACCGATATAGACGGCTTTGATATCGTCGGCGTTGGGTTGTGCAAGGATGGCCTTGACCACGTTCTGCGCCGCGGTCACGTTGACTTTCAGGGTCTTTTCGGGGAAATAGTCCGCTGAGGGGGAGACCATGCCGCCCACGTGCAGCACGATGTCCGCGCCGGTGACGCCGCGCAGCACGTCGTCGTAGTTCATAAGGTCGCCCCACACGATGCGGATTTTGTCCGCGATCGGGGCCAGTTTCTTCTCGTTTTTGGAACTTTTGCGCGCCAGGATGGTCACGTCATATTGTTCGGGATAGCGGAGCAGCTCTTTAAGCCCTTCCCATCCCATAGTGCCGGTCGCGCCGGTCAGGAACACGTTTTTCTTCATCTTACAATCGGTTTTTTGAGGCCGCGAAAATACGATTTTTTTGGTTAGGAGGCGACGCTTCCCAGCGTCGCAAACCAGCCTCGCAAATAAGCCTCGCAAAAAAAAATCTTCAAATGAAAAAAGTGTATCTTTGCGCCATGATCTCCCACAATCGAAATAGGGTGCTGCCACTGGCCTTGACCGCCGCTTTTTGCGCGATGGCTTTTTCTTTGCTTGCCCAAAAAGGGGAAGACACGATTACCGTGGCACCGCACCACTATATTTATGTTGATACCGATTTGCAATTTGACCCTATTGTTGCCGCCGAAGTCATTGACGGTGACACTGTCTTTCGTTTTGCGCAGATTCTCCCGAAATTTCCCGGCGGCGCGGATTCCTTGACTGCCTATCTGCGGCGGGAGATACGCTGTCCAAATTATTTGGAAGTGTCCGGGACTGTGCTGGTGGAGTTTGTCGTGGAGAGAGACGGAAGCGTCACGCAACCGAGGGTCAAGGTTTCCCTCTATCCGGAGTTTCACGACAAAGAGGCTCTTCGTGTGATTCAGTCCATGCCCAAATGGGAACCGGCGACGGTGAACGGGGCGCCGGTTCGATGTTATTACCAGATACCGGTGACGTGGAGGTTCTAGTTGCGTGTCTCCGGTACGCTTCTTTCGCGGGGTGCCGCTGTAACTGCTAACTGCTAACCTCTAATTGCTAACTCATTTCCAGCATCCTCTGGATCGGTACCAGCGCTTTCTTCCGCAGCTCCTCGTCCATAATGAGCTCCGGTTGCTCCTCGAGGAGGGCGGCGTAGATGTTCAGCAGGTTGTTCTTCTTCATGTTCACGCAGTCGTGCTTGACCGCGCCGTTGTAGAGCGTGTAGAGCTTCTTGTCGGGGTTGCGCTTCTGCATCTCGTAGATGATGCCGCTCTCGGTGACCACGATGAACTCCTTGGCGTCGCTTTCGCCGATGAAGTTGAGCATGGCGGCGGTGGAACCGATGAAATCGACCTTCTCCAGCAGCTCGCGGCGGCACTCGGGGTGCGCCACCACAATCGCGTTGGGGTGCTCGGCTTTGGCCTTCTCCAAGTCTTCGACTTCATAGTGGTCGTGCACGCAGCAGGCACCGTCCCAAAGGAGCATCTCGCGTCCAGTCATCCGGTTGATGTAGTCGCCGAGGTTGCCGTCGGGCACGAAGATGATCTTCTCGTCCTTGGGCAGCTGGTTGACGAGCTTCAGGGCGTTGCCGGAGGTGACGATCAAGTCGCACTGGGCTTTCACCGCGGCCGTGCAGTTGACGTATGCCAACACCTTGTGGTCGGGGTGTTTCGCCTTGAATTCGGCGAGTTTCTCGGCCTTGCAACTGTTCGCCAGAGAACAGCCCGCGCTCATGTCGGGCACGAGCACCTTGCGCGTGGGGTTGAGGATTTTGGCCGTCTCCGCCATGAAGTGCACACCGGCGAAGAGGATGATGTCGGCCTGGGTTTCGGCGGCCTTGCGGGCCAGACCGAGGCTGTCGCCCACGAAGTCGGCCACTTCCTGCACTTCGGGCAAGGTGTAGTAATGCGCCAGGATGATGGCGTTTTTCTCGCGTTTCAGGCGAGCGATTTCGGTTTTGAGTTCGGTGTTATTCATAATGTTTGGTAACTTCGTGTTGATTAGCTTCGCTGTTGATTAGCTTCGCTGTTGATTAGCTTCGCTGTTGATTAGCTTCGCTGTTGATTAGCTTCGCTGTTGATTAGCTTCGCTGTTGATTAGCTTCGCTGTTGTTGAGCTTCGCTGTTGTTGAGCTTCGCTGTTGTTGAGCTTCGCTGTTGTTGAGCTTCACTGTTGATTAGCTTCGCTGTTGTTGAGCTTCGCTGTTGTTGAGCTTCGCTGTTGTTGAGCTTCGCTGTTGTTGAGCTTCGCTGTTGTTGAGCTTCGCTGTTGTTGAGCTTCGCTGTTGTTGAGCTTCGCCGTTGTTGAGCTTCGCTGTTGTTGAGCTTCGCTGTTGTTGAGCTTCGCTGTTGTTGAGCTTCGCCGTTAACATTCACTCATTAACATTTACTCACCAACATTTACTCACCAACATTCACTCACCAACATTCACTCACCAACATTCACTTAAAGAGGAACCGTCGGAAGTCAAGCCCCAAAGCATAGACCATCAGGGCGATGAGGAGGACGAAGCCGATGGTGTTGGCGATGCCGAGGAACTTGTCGGAGGGTTTCTTGCCGGTGATCATCTCCACAAGGATGAAGAGGATGTAGCCGCCGTCGAGACCCGGGATCGGGATGATGTTCATGAAGGCGAGGATGATGCCGAGCAGGGCGGTCATGCTCCAGAAGCGGTACCAATCCCACACTTTCGGGAAGATGCTGCCGATGGTCAGGAAGCTGCCCAATTGCGTGGCGCCCTCTTTGGTAAAGATGATCTTGAACTGCTTCACGTAGTTGCCCAATGTGGAGAATCCCTGTTTCGTGCCGGTGGGGATGGATTGCCAGAAACTGTAATCGACGTGCACCACTTCGAAGAAGTCGGCGGGCTGCTTGTATGCCACCCCGATGTTGCCGAGCGAGTCGAGGGTGACGGCCGCATGGCAGAGACTGTCGCCGCGCATGTAGTCGATTTGCAGTTCGTTGCCTTTGTTCTCCATGAAGGTCTTTTTGAAATCGAAGAAGCAGAACATCGCGGAGTCGTTGATGCCGACGAGCGAGTCGCCCTTCATAAGGCCGGCGGATTCGGCGGGTGTGCCTGCCAAAACGCTGTCGATGACGAACGGGATGCGGTAGTTGCAGAACAGCGACGAGCTGCCCGCGCCCACTACCTTGCGGGGCAGGTCTTTCGGGATGTCGATGACCACTTCCTGACCGTCGCGCTCCACGGTGACGGTCTTCACGTTGTCGAGGAGCACCGTGTTGGCGAAGTCGCCGAGGGTCTGCGGGTGCATAGTGTCAACCATTAGCACCTTGTCGCCGTTTTGGAAGCCGGCGTCCTGCATCTCCTGTGAGAACTCGAGTCCGTATGTGGCTTTTTCGAGCGGGATGTAGTCGCTGCCCCACGTGAAGCACATCAATATATATATAATGATAGCCGTGAGGAAGTTGACGAGCACGCCGCCGATGATGATGAAGAAGCGCTGCCAAGCGGGTTTGGCGCGGAACTCCCAGGGTTGCACTTCGCTGGCCAAGTCTGAGGCTTTGGTCTTCTCATCGACCATGCCGTTGATGGAACAATAGCCGCCGAGAGGCAGCCAGCCGAGCCCCCATTCGGTGGATTCGGGGTGCTTGTCCCACTCTTCGGGCGCTTTGCCGGAGAAGAAACTGAAATGGAACTTGCCGTCGAAACGCTTCATCCGGATCAGGGAAATGCCGGGGTTGAAGAATACGTAGAACTGGTCCACGCGGGTCTTGAAAATCTTCGCGAAAGTGAAATGCCCGAGTTCGTGGGTCACGACCAGGAACGTAAGACTGGCCAGAAGGCCGAGGATTTGCATGGAAATACCCATTTTCAATTAAGAATTAAGAATGTAGAATTAAGAATTATGAATGACAATTAACCCTGACATTGTTTTTGTTCCTTGAATTGTCAGCTTCAATAACCAATAACCTATAACCATTTTAAAATATCGTCTCTCATTCTGATGGCTTCGGCGCGGGCGCAGTCGGCGAAGTGGTCGGCGCCGTTGTCCTGCTTGCGGTAGGCGAGGAGGATGCCGCGGGAGGAGTTGACCACGCCGCCGTTGCCGTTGCGGAGGTACTTGGCGATGTCCTCGGCCTTGCCGCCCTGGGCGCCGTAGCCGGGGATGAGGAAGAAGGTGGTGTCGAGCGTCTGTCGGATTTCCGCCGCTTCGTCAGGATGGGTGCAGCCCATCACGCCGCCGACGGCCGAGTAGCCGCACTCTCCGAGGAATTCCTTACCCATGGCCTGCAACTTCTCGCCCACGACGTGATAGACGCGCTTGCCGTTCTCCGTGGGCAGGTATTCGATGTCCTTCGCGCCCTCGTTGGAGGTGCGGATGAGCACGAACACACCTTTGCCATTATCTTTGATATAAGGAAGATACGGTGACAAGCTGTCGAGACCCATGTATGGGCTGAGGGTGATGAAGTCGGCCTCGAATTCGCCGGTGAAGTGCGCCTTGGCGTACATCTCGGCGGTCTTGGCGATGTCGCCGCGCTTGATGTCGGCGATGATGACGGCCTTCTTCTCGCGCAGGTAGGCGAGGGTGCGGGCGTAGGCGCGCAGGCCGGCCAGACCGTAAGCCTCGTAGTAGGCGATCTGCACCTTGTAGCACGCGCTCACGTCCAACGTGCTGTCAATGATGGCCTTGTTGAAGGCGAACAAGCCGTCTTCGACCCCCGGGAACTCCTGGGCCAGCTTCTCGGGCAGGTATGACACATCCGTGTCTAATCCAACACAAACGTGACCCTTTTGGGCCACGCTTGCAAACAATCTGTCTATATTCGACATGGTAATCACTGTTCTAATTGTATTAATAGTTTGTTTTGTGACTTGTGATTAGTGACTTGTGATTAGTGATGTCCAAAAAAGCAAAAGTCTTAAATCAAAAGTCCTAAGTCTTAAGTCTTAAGTCTTAGTTCTCCAGCACTCTCAACATGAAGCCGGTGCCATGGATGTTGCAAATCTCGACGGTGGGCTGGTAGCCGTTCTCGTATTTGGTTTTGCGTTGGCCGGGTTCCTTGGGCAGCACCTTGTCCTCGCAGTCGATGATGAGGTAGCCGCGCAGCTTGGTCATGAAGACGTCCATGCTGCGGGAGGTGGTGTTGTCGTCTTCGCCCCAGACCTCGCGGAGGATGATCTCTCTGGGCACGAGCTTGTTCTTGTGGTCGAGCATGAGTTTGAGCAGTTCGCACTCCTTGCGGGTGAGCGTGCGGGTGACCTTCGGGTGGATCAGCTGCATCTCCGTGTAGTTGAGCAGGAAATTGCCGAACTTGATGGTCTCGTCCTCGGAGACATATTCACGCGGCGCGTTGGCTTGACAGCGGCGCAGGATGGCCTGCATGCGCAATCCCAACTCCTCGATGCTGAACGGTTTGGAAACGTAGTCGTCGCAGCCCAGCATGAACCCCTTGATGCGGTCCTCTTTGGCCGTGAACGACGAGAGGACGATGATCGGCACGTTTTTATCCACCTTGCGCATGTTTGACAGCAACTTGAAGCCGTCGTAACGTTTCAACGCCACGTCGATGATGCAGATGTCGTACAACCCTTTGTTGAATTGCTCGTCCGCCTCACCGCCGTCCTTGAAATCGATGACTTCGTAGCCGGACATTTCCAGATAATCTTTGATTACGTGGCGCAGGTTGTCGCTGCTGTCCACTAACATGACTTTTTCCTTCTTTAATTTCATAATGGTGAATTTTACAATCTTTTTTTAGTTTTTTGCGCTTTTTTCCGGACAATCTATCGTGATCCGTCTTGTTTTATGGTCGTTTGAAAGCTTTTGTCAGAATGCGGAAACTCCGTTTTTTCTCATTCAAAACGCCCGTTTTTAAAGCACCTGCAAAAATAACATTTTTTTAAAAAACAGTATAACTAAAAAAATTTTTTTTTTTTGAGGTTGTTTGCCGATTAATTTTTTACCTTTGCGACCGTTAGTGAAAATTGATAACTTATTAGAATATGGATAATTACACTTCAGTAGAACAGTTTTATCTGCGGAATGCCAACAAACGATTCCAGACCAACATTCCTTACATCACCGTTGACAATTTCCCGACTTTGGGGCTTTTGACGGCGTTGCGTTTCCTCGAATGGGTGGATGAGAACCCTGAAGGGGTCATCAGTTTGCCGACAGGAAAGACGCCGGAATATTTCATCACGTGGGTGAAGAAGATACTGTCGGAATGGGACACGCCCGAGGGGAAGGTTTTCCGAGAGAGCCATGGGTTGCACATCACGCGGAGGCCGGTGCTTTCCGGGCTGCGATTCGTGCAGATCGACGAGTTTTACCCCATCAGTCCGGCGCAGCACAACAGTTTCTGCAACTACGTGAAGAAATTCTACGTCGAAGGATTCGGGTTGGATGTCAACAAGGGCATTTTCATCAACTGTGACGAAATCCCGTTAGCTGACGGGCTGCATTTCAGTGAGGTGTTCCCTGACCAGCGGGTGGACCTTTCGTTGCGTTATCGCGAGGCCAAGAGCGAGCGTGAGCGTCTGCAGCAGCGTTCCATCTTTATGATTGACGACTGGTGCAGCGGCTACGAGCAGAGAATCAAGGACATGGGTGGCATCGGGTTCTTCCTCGGCGGCATCGGTCCTGACGGCCATATCGCGTTCAACGTGCGGGGCAGCGATTTCCACTCCACCACGCGGTTGACGGCCACTAACTTTGAAACGGCTGCCGCCGCGGCGGGCGACCTTGGCGGCATCGAGGTTTCGCGCTTCCGTCCCGTCATCACCATCGGTCTGCACACCATCACCAGCAATCCCGACGCTGTGGCCATCATTTTCGCCGCCGGCGAGGCCAAAGCCGAAATGGTGCGGCTTGCCCTCGAGGAAAAACCTTGCAACCAGTATCCCGCTTCTGTGCTGGCTAAAATGCCCAACGCCCGTTTTTATCTTACCGCAGGTGCCGCTTCGATGCTGAAAGATTCTGTGAACCAGTATTATACGGCTGGTGAATGGAGCCAGGAGAAAAGTGATCGCGCCGTGCTGGATCTTTGTCGGAACATCGACAAGTTCAGCGACAAACTCACGTTGGAGGACTTGCAGAACGACACTTTCTGTCGCATGATCCCCGATTTGGGCCTGCAGACGGTGCAGGAAAGCATCGATTCCATCACGAAGAAGATTGAAAGGGGCATGGCGCCGGTGCGCGGCAAGGTGATTTACAACACCGCGCCTCACCACGACGACATCCTGCTCGGCATGTTGCCTTACCTGCAACATATCGCCGGCGACGAGTCCAACGAACTGCATTTCTCCATCATGACCTCCGGCTTCAACGCCGTCACCAACCGCTTCCTCATCAAGCATCTCGCCTACACGTTGCATCTGTTGCGCCAGGGCCTGATCCAGATGGTCTATTACCCGAACTTCTTCACAGAGGGTTACAAGCTCAAACGCGAAAAGGATGTCTATCATTCACTGATCAAAATCGCGTCGCAGCAGCGCAAGGAGTTCCTGCGCGGTTTCGCCCATCGGCTCGTGCGCGACATCGTGGAGATCTGGCAGATCGACTCCGTGCAGGCGCTTGACGACAAGTTGATGGAGATTATCTCGTTCACGAAAAGCTGTTACGACGGTCAGAAGATGCCCGCCGACATCCAGAAACTCAAGGGCATGATCCGCGAGTTCGAGGAAGAGCTGGTGTGGGGGCATTTCGGCATGATGCAGGATCGCGTCCACCATCTGCGCCTCGGTTTCTACAAGGGCGACATCTTCACCGAGAACCCGAACCGCACCCGCGACGTGATGCCGATTTTAGAGGAGCTCCGTGCCATAAAGCCGGACGTTATCACGCTCGCCTTCGACCCCGAGGGCAGCGGCCCCGACACGCATTACAAGGTGCTGCAGGCCATCGCCGACGCTGTCCGTCTTTGGCGCGACGAGCACGACACCTCTGACCTCAGGATTTGGGGTTACCGGAATGTGTGGTACAAATACCACCCGTCGGAAGTCTCGCATATCGTGCCGGTGTCGCTCAATGACATCAGCGCCTTCAACGAGGCTTTCGCTAACTGCTACCTCAGCCAGGTGGACGCTTCGTTCCCGAGCTACAAGTTGGACGGCAAGTTCAGCACGTTGGCGCAGAGCATTTGGGTGGAGCAACTCAAGAACGTGCAGTTGTTGCTCGGCAAGCCGTTCTTCTTCCAGAACCCGAGTCCTGTGCTGCGCGCCACCCATGGCTTGGTTTTCCTCAAGGAGATGACCGTCGAGGAATTTCTCGCCCACGCCCGCGAACTGGAAAAATCGATGCAGGGGTAGGGAAGGAGTGAACGTTTGAAAGAAAGTGTCTTTGCGTCAAATTTTGAAAAATGAAAACACTGCGACAGCAATTCTTGGAACATGTGGGACAGACCTCGCCGGAGCCGCTTCTGTTGGAGGTGGCGCGTGCGGAGGGTGTCTTTTTCTATACTCCTGAGGGAAAACGCTACTACGACCTCGTGTCGGGCGTCTCGGTGAACAACGTGGGACACGCCAATCCCGCCGTGGTGTCCGCGGTTCAGCGGCAAGCGGCTGACTATATGCATATTATGGTCTATGGGGAGATGGTGGAGCGACCGCAGGTGCAGTATGCCCGGCAGATGGCGGAGCTGCTGCCCGAGCCGTTGGACAGCGTTTATTTCGTGAACTCTGGCAGCGAGGCGGTGGAGGGAGCGCTGAAGCTCGCGAAACGCTATACCGGTCGCCACAAGATGATGTCGATGCATTGCGCCTACCACGGCTCCAACCACGGCTCGCTCAGCATGATGGCCTCCCCCGAGGGCGACACTTGGAAAGCCCCGTTCCAACCGCTTCTTCCCAATGTGGAATACCTGTGGTTCAACAATTTCGAGGACGTGCAGCGCATTGACGAAGAGACGGCCTGCGTGCTGGTGGAACCCGTGCAGGGCGAGGCGGGGGTCATCCCTCCGAAAGAGGGTTACCTGCAGGCTCTTCGCAAACGGTGCGACGAAACCGGCACGATGCTGATATTCGATGAGATACAGACCGGCATGGGACGTACTGGCAGCCTGTTTGCCATGCAGAAATACGGGGTCACGCCCGACATCGTCTGCCTTGCCAAAGCCTTCGGAGGCGGCATGCCGCTCGGCGCGTTCATCTCTTCCAAAAAGATCATGGACTCCCTGCAAAGCAATCCCGTGCTCGGCCACATCACCACCTTCGGCGGACATCCCGTGTGTTGCGCCGCCGGACTCGCCGCTCTTAATTATATTATTGACAATGACCTTGTCAAGGATGTCGAGCGAAAGGGCAAACGCTACGAGGATGCACTGAAAGACGCCCCGCACGTGTTGGAAATCCGCCGCAGCGGACTCCTCATGGCTGTCGAACTCGGCACTTCCGACAAACTCTTCAAAATGATGTCGCTTTTCAAAGAACACGGCATCATGAGCGACTGGTTCCTCTTCTGCGACACCGCCTTCCGCATCTCCCCGCCGTTGATTATCACGGATGAGGAGATCGATGACAGTTGCCGGATCATTCTTCAATGCCTGCGGGAAATATGACGTTGTTACAACAATCAAATACAGACATCCTCCAGACGCCCATCGAGTTTCTGAAAGGGGTGGGCGAGAAGCGCGGAGCAGTGCTCCGCAAGGAATTCAACATCCAGAATTTCAACGATTTGCTGTACTATTTCCCGTACCGTCACATCGACAAATCGCACGTGTATCATGTGAGCGACATTGTGAACGACGGCGGGTATATCCTGTTGCGCGGCAAGATCCAGAATGTGCGCATTGTCGGGCAGATGCGGGCGCAGCGGCTCACGGCGATATTTTCCGACGAGACCGGTTCCATCGAATTGGTGTGGTTCAACGGCATCCGTTGGGTGCAGGACGTGCTGAAATCGCGCACCGAGTTCGTGATTTTCGGCAAACCGACGCTGTTCAACGGACGCTGGAACATCACCCACCCGGAACTCATCGACCCGGCGCAGCAACAAAACTCCCCGGTGTCCCTGCGATTCCAGCCGCTTTACAACACTTCAGACACCGCCAAGAAGAAGTCGCTCGACTCCAAGGCGGTTTCCAAATTGACCGCTAACTTGCTGGCTCAGGTCAAGGATGTCATTCCCGAGACCATGCCTCGCGAGATGGTGGAGGAGCTGCATTTGATGTCGCTCCGTGACGCGTTGGTCAACATACATTATCCCGAAGACAGCCAGAAACTTTCGCAGGCCACCCTTCGCCTCAAATTCGACGAACTCTTTTTTACGCAGCTTAAACTTTTGAAACTCAAGCTGATAAACAATAAGAAGTTCCAAGGTCACCTTTTCCAGCAAGTCGGGCATTATTTCAACACGTTCTACAAAGAGTGTCTGCCTTTTGATTTGACGAACGCGCAGAAGCGGGTGCTTCGGGAGATTCGCGGTGATGTGGGCAGCGGTCGTCAGATGAACCGGCTCCTGCAGGGCGACGTGGGCAGCGGCAAGACCATCATCGCGTTGTTCAGCATGCTGTTGGCCAAGGACAACGGTTTCCAGGCTTGTCTGATGGCGCCCACGGAAATTCTCGCCACGCAGCATTACGAAAAGATCAGCAAGCAGTTGGAGCCTTTGGGAATGCAAGTCGAGTTCCTCTCCGGCTCCACCAAGACGGCCAAGCGCAGGCAGATTCTGACGGACTTGCAGAACGGTCAGGTCGATATTCTCATCGGCACGCACGCGCTCATCGAGGACAACGTGGTCTTCAACAAGTTAGGGATAGTGGTGATTGACGAGCAGCACCGTTTCGGGGTGGAGCAACGGGCGAAATTGTGGAGCAAGAGCGGTAGCATCCCGCCGCACATCTTGGTGATGACGGCCACACCGATTCCACGCACGCTTGCCATGACCCTCTACGGCGACCTCGATGTTTCCGTCATCGACGAGCTGCCCGCCGGCCGAAAACCTATTGTCACCCAGCATTTTTACGAAAAAGACCGGCTTAAACTTTTCGGCTTCATGAAGAAACAGATCGCCGAAGGAAGACAGGTGTATGTCGTGTATCCGCTGATTCAGGAGTCGGAGGCATTGGACCTGCTGGACTTGCAAGCCGGTTACGAGGCCATCGAGCGCAGCTTCCCGCCGCCGACCTACAGCATCGGGGTGGTGCATGGCAAAATGAAGGCTGAGGAGAAAGACTACATCATGGACCATTTCAAGAAAAACCATATCCAGATTCTGCTCTCCACCACCGTGATCGAGGTGGGCATCGACGTGCCGAACGCCACCGTGATGGTGATCGAGAATGCCGAGCGTTTCGGGCTGTCGCAGTTGCACCAGTTGCGCGGGCGTGTGGGCCGGGGTGGCAACCAGTCGTACTGCATCCTCATGTCAAAGTACGAGCTTTCCACCGAAGGCCGCAAGCGCCTGAACGCCATGGTGGAGACTAACGACGGCTTCGAGATCGCCAACTTCGACCTGCAACTGCGCGGTCCCGGCGACCTGCAGGGCACGCGCCAGAGCGGTATGCTCGATTTCAAGATCGCCGACCTCACCAAAGATGAGAAATTGGTGGCATACACCCGCAACTTCGCGCAGCAAATCCTCGACAAAGACCCGGATTTGTCGCTGCCCGAGCACAAGCGCCTCGCCGAGACGTTGGAGAAACTGATGCAACGCGACACGAACTGGAGCGTGATCAGTTAGGAGTTAGTAGTTAGAAGTTAGTAGTTAATAGTTCGCTTGCGAGGAATTGTTATCGGGTGACTTAGACTTAAGACTTAGACTTAGAACTTAGACTTAGAACTTAGAACTTAGACTTAGACAATAACTAAACCACTATATTCTCGGCTCTAATCCCTACTTTCTAATCACAAATCACTAATCACAATTCACTATTCACAAATCACTATTCACAATTCACAAATCGCCATTTCAACAAAAATTGTACTTTTGCGGCTGAATTTTAAAACCAAACCTATTATGAAAAAGTCAGTTCTCATATCCGTGATAATGATGTTTGCTGTCCTCGGCGCGGCTTACGCGCAGGAAGCTCCTGAGAAGAAAGGACGGAGACCTTCCGCGACCTTTATCAAGGATCCTTGCCAGGGATCTCGCCTCAACTTCGGGGTGACGTTTGCGCCAGCGTTCGACTGGATGTACGCCCGCACGCCCGGCTACTCGAAGAGCGGTGTCGTGCTCGGCGCCCGCTATGGCGTGAACCTCAACGTCAACCTTACAGAAAAGAAGAGTTACTACTTCTCCACCGGCCTTTTTGTGGAGCATTGTGGCGGCAAGATGCGCTTCTTGGACAACATACCGGTGGGATCGTTAGGCATCGCCGACAGCACGCAGACCATGCGTACCTACCGTTCGATTTACCTCACCGTGCCGACGGCCATCACCCTCAAGACCGGCTCTATCAACAATTTCTTCGTCTGCGGCAACGTGGGACTGCTCCACAGCTTCAACCTCAAGGCAACGAATACGGACAGCTATTTGATTGGCGGCGAGATGTGGTCGCGGGAAAAACAAGACTCTCATGAGGCTTCGGTGCTGAAGGAGTCTTTGATTGCAGGCCTCGGTTTCGAGTATTCGGTGACGCCGAACATGCGCGCCGGTGTGATGGTCAATTACGTCCACGGTATCTCCAACTACTTCAAGGGCAAAGGGAAAGCCCCGAACGGCCTCAGCGGTGCTGACCAGCGCGCCAACTTGGGCTATGTGGAAATCGCGTTGAACATCAACTTTTTCTAAACCTGTATGAAATTCATCTGTATTGGACGGAACTATGCGGCGCATGCGGCGGAATTGCACAATGCGGTGCCGACGAAACCGGTTTTCTTCTTGAAACCCGAGTCTGCCATCACCCGCTGCAACCGTCCCTTTTTCCTGCCGGATTTTTCTGACGAGGTGCATTATGAAACCGAGATTATCGTGAAAATCAACAGGTTGGGGAAGTGTATCGCCGAGAAGTTCGCGCACAAGTACTACGATGAAATTGGTCTCGGGGTCGATTTCACCGCCCGCGACATCCAGCGCCGTTGCATGGCCGAGGGTGAACCGTGGGAAATCGCCAAAGCATTCGACGGCTCGGCGGTCGTGGGCAAGTTCGTGCCCAAGACGAAATTCGCGGACGTCCAGGACCTCCACTTCCATCTCCTGCTCAATGGCGAGAAGGTGCAGGCCGGTCACACCCGCGACATGCTCTTCTCTATCGACACCCTGATTTCGTACGTCTCCCGCTTCATGACGCTCAAGATGGGCGACATCCTGTTCACTGGCACGCCTGTCGGAGTGGGCCCCGTGCATATCAACGACCGTCTCCAGGGTTACCTTGAGGACGAGTGCCTTTTTGATTTTCACGTGAAGTGAGCCTGGGGACTTGGACTTAGACGTGAACTTAGACTTAGACTTAAACTTAGACTTAAACTTAAACTTAGACTTAAACTTAAACTTAAACTTAAACTTAGACTTAAACTTAGACTTAGACTTAATTTTGTAAGAATATGAACATAAAATTCAGACTGATTCTCATGAATTTCCTCCAGTTTGCGGTTTGGGGGGCGTATTTGACTTGTATGGGCACCTATCTGCACACGCACGGGTTAGGGCGGCAGATTGGTATTTTCTACTCGATACAAGGTATTGTTTCCATCTTCATGCCTGCCATCATCGGCATTATCGCTGACCGGTGGATTCAGGCGCAGAAGATGTTGGGTATCAGTCATTTGATTTCAGGCGCGGCGATGATTTGCGCCGGTATTTACGGATTGGGTGCGGGAGATGCCGTGCAGTTCGGTCCGCTCTTCGCCCTTTACACCATCGGTGTGGCGTTTTACATGCCGACGATCGCGCTTTCCAACTCCGTGGCCTACCATGCGTTGGAGGCGGCCGACCTCGACAGGGTGAAACATTTCCCGCCGATCCGCGTGTTCGGCACCATCGGCTTCATTGTTTCCATGTGGTGCGTCGATTTGATGGGTTTCCAGCAGACTGCCAGTCAGTTTGTGATGAGCGGCTGCATCGGGCTGGTGTTGGGCTTGTACGCCTTCACGCTGCCGGTTTGCAATAGCAACAATGACGGCAAAGTCACTTCGGTGGCGGACATGTTCGGCTTGCAGGCGTTCAAGCTCTTCAAACAGAGAAAAATGGCGATTTTCTTTATCTTCTCCATGTTCTTAGGCGTTTCCCTGCAGGTCACCAATGGTTTCGCCAACCCGTTCCTGCACAGTTTCGGGCACATCCCTGAATATGCCGACACTTTCGGGGTGAAGCACGCCAACATGTTGATTTCGCTTTCGCAGATTTCCGAAACCTTGTGTATCCTGCTGATTCCTTTCTGTCTGAAGCGTTTCGGCATCAAGAAGGTGATGCTGATTGCCATGCTCGCGTGGGTGCTGCGCTTCGGTTTCTTCGGAATGGGCAACCCTGGCCCGGGAGTCTGGTTGTTTATCCTTTCCTGCATCGTTTATGGTGTCGCTTTCGATTTCTTCAACATCAGCGGCTCGTTGTTCGTCGATCAGCAGACGGATCCGGCCATTCGTTCTTCCGCGCAGGGACTCTTCATGTTGATGACCAACGGCATCGGCGCGACACTCGGCACTTTCGGTGCGCAGGCGGTGCTCAACCACTTTGTTTTCACACCGTTGAAGGGTCACGCCGATCCCGCCTTGATCATGCAGGGTTGGTCCACGTCGTGGTACATTTTCGCCGGTTACGCCTTGGTGGTCGCCGTGGCGTTCTTCTTCGCTTTCCGGGAAGAGTAGGGGATTGGACTATACCAGTTCCTTCCAGAAGCTCTGCGGCAGATGGATGCAGGGAATGTTGATGGCTCTGGCGAACAGCGGGGCGATTTCCTCGTCGGTGAAACCGGCGATGCCGCAGCCGATGCGAGTCACCAAGAAGGTCTTGTCGTTGTTCATGTCCGCGTAATTGATGAACTCGTCCACGTAGGGCGCGATGGTCTCCACACCGCCTTGCATCGTGGGGATGGCGTAACATTGTCCTTGCATGCCGACACCCTGTCCCATCACCGCGCCGAATTTCTGGACAGCCACTCTCGCTGCTCCGCCGCCGTGCATTCCGGCTAAGTTGCTGCCGAAGACGAAGACCTCGTTCGGTGCCAGCGTGTCGATGTGCTCTGGCGTAATCCGGTCTTTGAACTCCTCCAGACTGCGGTAGTTCCTTTCCTCACGGTTGCGTTTTGCACGGAACAACTTCATTTCTTTGGCACACATGGGTGCCGGGGCGGAATCGCACATTAAGAAATCTGCGTTCATTCTCTCATACATTATTGTTTTGGCTTTGCGCTCTCTGTTCCAAGCATGTTGCATGCCTTCTGAGTTGTCTTCAAAGTACATGGTGTTGGTGATGGAGAGGTCGGCGGCCACCGCGTCCACATCCTGGTTGGTGCCGATGTAGGCGAAATTCCAACCCTCCTCGTCCTTCAGCTTGTCCACCAGCGCCTTGATGGCCTTCCCGGAGTACTCTCTGGAGGCGTTCTCTAAACCGTCGGTGATGACGGTGACGGCCGCCGTGGCGTTCTTGTCCGACTGGATTTTGTTCAGCAGTTGGTTCAGAGAAGTACCCATGGCATCGTAGAGAGGAGTGCAGCAACACGGCTGGTATTCCCTGGAAGTCAGCGTTTTGACCATTTCTACGGGAACATTCTCGTAAATGTAGTGTTTGTCGCAATCGCAGAACACGTACAGCGAGACATAGTGCTCCTGAGAGTCGGCGAGGCGTTTCTGCGCGGAACGGATGCCGCCCACGGTTTCGTTGAACCCGGCGATGGCGGCTTCGGCGATGGAACTCATGGAACCGCTTTTGTCGAGGATAATCAAGTTGTAAACCTTCAGTTTCTCTTTCGGTTTTTCCGGATTGGGAACGGAATTTGCGTTTGTGGCTTGTGCGTCAGAGACTTCTTGCTGCTTTTTGAAAAATCTTGAAAACATAATGAAAAATTTTAATGGATGAAAAATGATGGTTAAAATTCAAATCTGAAATTGTTGTTTTTTTTGAAACGGTCGTATTCGTCTTTGTTGAAGGAATATTTGCGTCCCTTTCGTCCTGGTTTCCGTTTGGCGGTCTCGATTGTCGGCGCCTCAGAATTTAGACTGCAGTTGATGTCTGAAAATTTCATCTCGGAATCGGACGGTTCGGATATGTCTCCGAACAGCGCGTCAATGCTCTTCGTGCGCATTTCCTTCGATTTTCCGAAAAACGAGTTTGTCTCGTCTGACTGTTCGAAACACGTGAAAACATCCGCAATATCATCGTATTCCTCCTCCGCCAGTTGCAGGATTCCCGTTTGCAGCATCTTCTTCTCGAAGTTGCGGCGGTCGAAACGCACCCCGAGGATGGCCTCGTAGAGCCGCTGCAGTTCCGACATGGTGAAGGCGTTTCCCAACAGCTCGAACCCGATCGGCTCGAAGTAGATGTCCTTGCGCAGCTGTTGCATCGCTTTGCGGAGGATGAAATCGTGGTCGAAGGCGAGTTGCGGCACCTCCTCGATGGCGAACCATTCGGCGTGGCTCGCGTCATCGCCGCCGACCACCTCGGAAGGTTGCACCAAGGCGTAGAAAGCCACAGAGACCACCCGCTCGCGAGGGTCGCGGTGAACTCCCGAAAAAGCACCCAACTGCTTCAGCATCTGGATGTTGAGGCTCGTCTCTTCCTGTAACTCCCGTTTTGCACACTCCTCGGCCGTTTCGTCCATGCGCATGAAACCGCCGGGAAACGCCCACAATCCTTTGTACGGTTCGACACCGCGTCTTATCAACAGAACTTGCAACCCTTTCCCGTCGAATCCGAAAACGACACAGTCGGTGGCCACGGCAGGGTGCGGATATGGATAGGTGTAACTCATTTTCATCTCCTTTCTTAAATGCGTAAATTCTACGCAAAAATACATTTTTTATCGCACGAAATCCTGTCTTGCGTAAATTTTACGCAAAAAATTTTCTATCTGATAATCAATGTTTTATATGGATAAAAAGGGGCGAAAGGAGAAATATAAAAAGATTTCCGGGCATTTTCCGCCTCGAAAATCGGATGAATTTCGTAAAATTTACGCAAATATGGCGGATTGTCGCTTTGGAAGGCGGCGGTTTTAGAAGAGTAAATTCTCCATCTTACCGATAATTCGGCTATTTAGGTCGCAGATTGTATTGTAAGTTTCTGATCCACGGAGTTTTAGCGTTTTGAATAAGGTGCCAAGCTTCCGCAAAGCCCGTTTGTAGTGCACATTGAGCACGCCGATAATGCCGGACAGGGTGATATACACCAGTCCGATCCAGAAATGGTGGGTGAGCAGGCTGACGACCACGAGCAAAAGGATATACCAGATCGGGAAGGTGGCGAGGGTGCCGATGGCGTACTGGAACGTGGAGTGCATCATCGGGTCTTTGATTTTGTGCGTGAGCCGCTGTGTGATCCAATTCGGCAGGAAGTTGTTGACGTAGCCGAACAGGAACAACGGCAGGACGAGCAGCATGATGAAGATGCGGAATATGGTTTTGGGCCAGGACACCTTGCGGTTGACAACCCAGTGGTGAAGGCCGGTTTTTTGCAGCAATGCGGTATATTGGCGCGTGTCGTCCATCAGTGCGGTGAAATCCTCCGGATTGTTCTCTTTCAGTTGCCGGATGGCGGCGATGATGGTCATGGCGGCGTCTTTCTGGTTAGGCAGGAAGCGCGGTTTCAGTCCTTTGTGCCGCAGCAGAGGTTCGCTCATGATGTGCGTAAGTGCCTCTATTTCATTGTAATACTCTGGGATGTCGATATCCGGGGTCAGTTCCTTGACGCGGGCGCGGGCTTTTTCGTTGAGCGCGAGATACGCTTGGTTGGGCGATTCCTTGTACATCTCGAAGAACTCGTCATAGGTGAACGGTTTCCCGCAGGTGACCATCAGGTCGCTTTGGAAGTTGAAATAGTTGGAATAGTGGATGTTAAGCGGCAGAATTTGCACTCCGAGTTTGAAGTCGTTCATTTCCTCGGCGGCGAATGCGATGCGGCTGAACCCTTTCTTGAAGGTGCTCATGTAGTGCCCGTGCTGGTGGCCGGCTTCGGGGAAAATGACCAGTGTGCCGCCCTTCTTCAGCACTTTCGCGGCCCGGTTGAAGATGGCCAAGTCCTTTTTGATGTCTTCGCGGCCGCCGTCACGGTTGCGATAGACCGGCAGGATCTTCAGGAAGCGCAATATCCTCGCCACGAAGTCCTTCTTGAAAATGTCGCCGCGCGCAATGAACACCGGTTGCCGGCCGTCTTTGTACATGGTGTGCAGAATCGCCATCGCGTCCATCATGCCGTTCTGGTGGTTGGCGATCACGAACGTCGGCGTCCCTTTGGGCGGGATGTTTTCGCGGTTGAGGATGTAGAAGTTACGATAATAGACATGATTGTGCGCCGCGCACAGATAATTCATGTAGAAATCGTACCACCGCGAGTGCTTGTCTATGTCGTCGAAGGAGATCATTTTTCTGGCTTTTGGCTGTTAGCTGTTGGCTGTTGGCTGTTGGCTGTTGGCTGTTGGCTGATAGCTATTCAATCACGTCGATTTCATCGACAATGTTCTTTGCACCGGCGAATTTGTCGACGATGAAGAGGAAGTAGCGGGCGTCGAGGCTGATGTTGCGGCAGCGGTCCACGTCGTACCAGATGTCGCTCATGGTGCCTTCCCACACGCGGTCGAAGTTGGTGCCGATGAGTTGGCCGTAGCCGTTGATGACGGGGCTTCCGGAGTTGCCGCCCGTGGTGTGGTTGCTGGCGATGAAGGCCACCGGCAACTTGCCGTTCTTGTCGGCGTAACGACCGTAATCTTTCTTCTGCCACAACTCTTTCAGCTTCGGATGCACCTGGTAGTCATACACATCGGGATTCTCCTTCTCCATGATGCCGTCCAACGTGGTGTAATAGACATAGTCGGTGCCGTCAGCGGGCTGGAAACCCTTCACCTGCCCGTAGGTGACGCGCATGGTGAGGTTGGCATCGGGATAGAAGGTTTTGTCTTTGTCCTTTTCCATCAGCGCCTTGACGTAGGTGCGGTAATACTCGTCTAATTTGCTGGATTCGGCGCGGTATTTCGTCACGGCAGAGGCGTACTTTTCGAACAGCGCGGAATAGAGCATGACCATATAATTGCCAGCAGTTTTCGCTATTTGTTTGGGTGTGGCCTTGCTGATAAAGTCCTGATACTTAGCGGCATCTTGGAAATAGGGGGCTTTCTTCGCGCTGTTGTCCCACATCGCGCTCATCAAAGCGCGCACCACCCGTTCGTCTCCGATGTATATGTGCAATTGGGCAGGAATGTTCTCCTTTTTCTCGTGCGTGAAATAGTAGGTCATAAGCTCCACAAAACACTCTTTGTCAATCACATCGAAATACTCGGCACGGAAACTTTTGTCCGCGTCAATCATCTTGGTGCGGGTGGCATCCGTGATGTTTTCCTCACCGTAAAGCTTGCTCATGTAGGGATAGACCACCTCCTCCATCAGCTCCACGCCGAAGAGGTATTCGTTGATGTAGGTCACCACCTGCAGATTGTTGTTGTAGCTTTCATAAACCTTCTTCATATCTTGCAACAGCGTGCCGTACTGCGCCTTGCGCTGCGGATCGGCGTTCACCCACTGTTGGAACTCCCGCTCCTGGGCCTGTTTCTTGCCGATGACGTCGCATTCGCGGATGCCCTTGCTCTCGCCCTGCCACTTCTTCCAGCCATTGGAGATGCCGTTGGCCTTGGCGGAGTACATGAGGCGGATGCGTGGGTCGAGGTTCATCTGCTTCTTCATGGCGTCCAAGCGGATGGTGCGCGCCTGTATTGCGATGGGATTCTGGATGTTCGCCACCGCGTTCACGCCGTCGGAGATAAGGAACTGCTTCGTAGTGCCGGGATAGCCGAACACGAGGGTGAAGTCGTTCTCCTGCACGCCCTTGATGGAAACGGGGAAGTACTGCTTCGGCTTCATCGGGATGTTGTCCTTGCTGTAAGCGGCGGGTTTGCCGTCCTTGCCGGTGTAGATGCGGTAGAGCGAGAAGTCACCGGTGTGGCGCGGCCACATCCAGTTGTCGCTGTCGCCGCCGAATTTGCCGATGCTCTCCGGCGGAACACCCACGAGACGGATGTCGTTGTAGGTTTCCGTGACGAACATAAAGTACTGGTTACCATAGTAGAACGGCTTGATCTGCGCCTTGTACCCAGTGCCTTCCGTGGCTTTTTTGATCACTTTGGCGATATTCTCCTTGATCTTCACCTGACGTTCGGCTTCCTTGTCCTGAGCGGTCACGCCGGCCAAAACCTGGTCGGTGACATCCTCCATATAGACGAGGAAGGTGACGGTGAGACCCTCCATCGGGATTTCTTCCTGTTTGCTCTTGGCCCAGAATCCGTCCTGAAGGTAGTTGTGCTCCATGGTGCTGTGAGATTGCACGTAGGAGTAGCCGCAGTGGTGGTTGGTGAGCAGCAGCCCCTGGGAGGAGATGAGCTCGGCGGTGCAGCCGCTGCCGAAGAGCACGATGGCATCCTTCATGCTGTTGTGGTTGATGCTGTAGATGTCGTCCGCCGTGAGGTGGAAGCCCAATTGCTGCATCTCAGCCTCGTTCTGGCTTAAATAAAGGGGGATCCACATGCCGCCGTCGGCACGCACGAAACTGAGAATGAAGGATAATAATAAGGTGAGGAATAAAGATTTTCTCATATTTTCTATGTTTTTATTGACATAATAATTTACAGGCTGCAAAGATAATATTTTTTTATTAGTTTAGAGTTTTGGGTTTAGAGTTTAGAGTTCGAGGAAATTGTATATTTTTGCCGCCAAAATGAAAGAGACTATTTTGCAGACCCGATACCCTGACGCGGAGTCCAGCCAGACCATCGGCTTGCTCCGATGGGTGCTGATTGCGCTCGTGGTGTTGATTCACACCAATCTGGTGGCGGACTCGGGGGCTGCGAATCCCGCATATTCGGAACTCTACCGCTGGCTCGGCAATGTGGTGTGGCTCGCGAATCCCCTGTTCTACTTGATTTCCGGTTACCTGTTCGTGGCTTCTCGCGATGGTTTCGGTTGGAAAGTCTTTGCCGGCAAATGTCGCGGCCGACTGAAGACCTGGCTGATTCCGTACTTGCTATGGAACACGATTTTCCTCCTGTTTTACGGGGTGGTCGGGCTTCTGTATCCGTCTGCCTTGGGCGTTGTCCCTCCGTTGAACGAGATGACGTTCACGGACGTGCTGCGGGCGTACTGGAGCATCCACGGGGATGATTTGACATCGCCGCCCATCGACGGTCCGCTGTGGTTCCTCCGCGACTTGATGGTGGTCGCTGCCTTCACGCCTCTCTATTTCGCCATCATCCGGCAGCATAAAGCCACCATCGTGTTACCGCTGCTGATCGCGTCGCTGCCCCATCAGGTGTGGTGCGAATCGAGTATGGCGTACTTCATGGTCGGCATCTGGCTGAATGTTTGGACGCCGTCGCTCTCCGAACTGCTTCGCAAGCCGGTGTGGCGACCGTTGCCGGTCTATATTGCCGCTTCTGTTGCCCTTATGCTGTCGCACTCGTGGACGGAGTGGACCACTGCACCGCTGACGCTCATTCGCAACCTCTTCGGCATGACCGTCGTGGCGCGGATTTGCCACCGTGTGACGCTCCAGCACCCTGACCGCGACTGGCGCGCTTTGGCGGAGCCCGTTTTCTTCGTCTTCGCTCTCCACAGCATGTTTGCCCGCCCGCTGACCAAGTTGTCGGCCAACTGGCTTGTGTCGCATGATGCCGGATGCCCCTTGTATTTGCCGATGCACCTGCTGAATGCCGCTATTGCTCTGGGATTCAGCTTGTTAGTATATCGTCTGCTAAAGCGTGTCCTCCCGACTGTCTGTGCATGGCTGTCCGGCACACCAAAAACTAAACCCCGATAGCCCATGTTAGGAATTGAAATAGACCGCCGGCGGATTTTCGGGTTGGACCTCTTGAGGGCTCTCGCCATACTATGTGTCATTCACGGGCATATTCTTTTCTTGCTGAATGATACGTCGTTGGCAATCCTGATGCGCTGGCCGATGCTGCACGGGGTGGATATGTTTTTCGTGCTGAGTGGTTTTCTGATCGGCGGCGCATTCCTCAGACATGCGGAATCCCATCAAGGTTCGGTTGGACGTAAAAAATTAGGGTCCTTCTATACCAGAGCCGCTTTGAGGATACTTCCTTGTTACTATTTCATCCTGCTGCTGTACTATATCTTAGTGAAACAGCAAATCATTGCCGGAAGCACAGAAACCTTTTCTGTCTGGAATTTCATCACCTTCACGCAGAATCTATTCACTCCGTTTTGGGGCTTCTATTGGGAGTCGTGGACTCTTTCGGTGGAGTGGTGGTTCTACATAATTTTCCCATTGTTGCTCTTTCTGTCGTGCCGATTCGTGCGTCCTCGCAAAAGCGTCCCGTACATTTGTCTTCTATTCTGCATTTTCTCTGTCATTTATAGAATAATAGTGTCGAAATATGCCGCGGACAGTTTTTGGTGGAATGTGTGGATCCGCAAAACAGTGGCTTCCCGTATCGACGGCATTTTCATCGGGGTGTTAGCCGCTTGGATCCATCAGTATCTTCCTGAAAAATGGAACCGTCATGCTTTAATTTGTTTTGTATCAGGTGTTTTGTTGATGGTATTCCTTTGTGTCGTCAAGAGCCCTGTTCACACCTTTTACTCCAGAGTGGTCTATTCCACGTTGTTGCCGATCTCCATTGCCCTTTGGCTGCCGCTGTTGTGCCGAATGCGCCCCGTCAAAAACGCCTTTGGCGGGATTGTATCACACCTCAGTGTACTGTCTTACAGCTTGTTTCTTACCAATCTCATGGTGGCGCAGCTCATCACCGCACAATTTTCCGATAGGTTCCACCGACTCGGTGTTTGGGGATATTTCCTCTGCTGGTTGCTCGTATTCCTCGCCGGATATCTCCTTCATATTCTCGTTGAAAAACCCTTTATGAAACTCCGTCACAAAATCCCCTCCTAACCCTCTAACCCTTTAACCCTTTAACCCCTTAACCTTCTAACCCCTTAACCTTCTAACCCATTAACCTTCTAACCCAATGAAAATCATCAACTTCTGCGTCAACTTAGTCCAGAAATACCTGCCGGAGCCGTTTGTTCTGGCCATTTTGCTCACGATCATCGCCGCGCTCACCGCCATGCCGGTGTGTCACCAGACCCCGGTGGAGGTCATCGAACATTGGGGCAACGGCGTATGGGGATTGCTCGCCTTCTCCATGCAGATGTCGCTGATTTTGGTCTGCGGCGCGACTTTTGCCGGTGCTCCCGCCATCAAGAAGGGTATCCGCAAGATTGCCGCGCTGCCGAAGACGCCTGCGTCCGCCATCGCCACGGTGACGTTAGTGTCGGCCATCGCTTGCTGGATCAACTGGGGCTTCGGGCTCATCGTGGGAGTCATCCTCGCCAAGGAGATTGCCCGCGACTGCAAAGGCGTGGACTACAGACTTTTGATCGCTTCCGCCTACAGTGGCTTTGTGGTGTGGCACGCCGGACTTTCCGGTTCCATCCCGCTGACCATGGCCACCGCTGGCGAAGCGCTCACCAAGGCCACCAATGGTGCCCTCACCGAGCCGGTAAGCGTTTCTGCTACGCTCTTCGCGCCGCAGAACCTCATTATCGTGCTGTTGGTCATCATCGCCATCACGGTGGTCAACACCTTCATGCACCCCAAGGGCGAGCACGTGGTCACGGTAGATCCGCAGCTGTTGTACGAACCCGAGGAGGCGCCCGCGAAGGAGGACAAGTCGCCTGCAGCCAAGTTAGAGCAGAGTTGTATCGTTTCAGGAATTGTCGCGCTTTTAGGTTTCAGCTTTCTGATTATCAAGTTGTTTGTAAGAGGTGGCTCGTTGGATCTCAATGCCGTCATCATGCTGTTCCTATTCACTGGAATTTTGTTTCACGGTACTCCGTTGCGGTATGTCCGCGCCTTCACGAAGTCGGCGGGCAGCGCGGCGGGCATCATCCTGCAGTTCCCGTTTTATGCGGGCATTATGGGCATCATCACCGGGGTGGGGGAGTCGGGCATCTGTTACGGCACGGTTATCAGCGACGCCTGCATCGGCATCTCCACGCCGACGACCTTCCCGTTGCTGACCTTCCTCTGCGCGGCGGTGTTGAACCTGTTCGTCCCGTCCGGCGGCGGTCACTGGGCCATCCAGGCGCCGGTGTTTTTCACGGCGGGTGCGGACCTCGGGGTCGATCCGGGGCTCACGGGCATTGCCATCGCCTGGGGTGACGCGTGGACTAACCTTATCCAGCCTTTCTGGGCGTTGCCTGCGCTGGCCATTGCCAAGCTCAACGCCAAAGACATCATGGGCTTCTGCCTCATCGATTTGGCAGTCACCGGGTTGATCATCTGCGGGGGGCTGCTGGTGTGGGCGATGTGAGTTCGGTGCGACGGTTGCAGGATCGGAAATTCCTGTTCGCTTTGGAGAGTTTTTATTGTGGAAAACTGCGGAAATCGTATTGACAATTTCCGCAATTTTCCGCTATTCCGCATCTATTTCCGCAATAAGCCCAAAAAAAAGACCGCGACGTTAATCGCGGTCTTCATATCAAAATAGATCAAGAGATTACTCACCAATCTGTCTGCGAACGAAACCGACGCAAGCCAGTTCTTTGTCCATTCTCTTGATGTAGTCGCCGACGCTTTCTTTACCGTCGCTGCCCATGACGAGCGCTTGGTATTTGAGGGTGCTTTCCTTGAAGAATTTCACCAGACGGCCTTGGGCGATTTGCTGGATTTGTTTCTCATTGAGGTTGGCAGCGCTCTTTTCGGCTTCTTCAGTCTTGATTTTGCGGGCGAGCTCGGCCTGTTCTTCAGTGATCCAACCCTTAGCCATATTGGAGTTGATATGGTCGTCGCTGTCGACGTGAGCGGGGTTGATGCCGGCTTTGTGCAGGGCGGAGTCAACGGCTCTTTGGATCATTTCGAGGCGGGTCTTCTCGATACCCACGGCCAGTTCCTTGTCTTTCACCTCTTGCGGGATGGCGTCTTCGTCGAGGGCGACGGGAGCCATGGCGGTGATGTGGAGGGCGACGTTGTGAGCGGCTTCGGCAGCTTTCTCACCGGGTTTGTTGAAGCCCACGAGGGTGGCCTTGTGGTTGCCCATGTGGTTGTAAGCCTCCACGTAGGGAGCTTCGAGGACGAGGTAGTCGGGGCATTCGATCTTCTCACCGGTTTTGCCGGTCATTTCGACCAGTTTCTCGGCGACGGTCATGCCGCCACAGTCCATGTTCATGAGGTCTTCCTTCGTCTTGATGTCGGCAGCCATAGCCTTGTCGAGGACGCTGTCGGTGAAGTTGACGAATTCATCGCCTTTGCCCACGAAGTCGGTTTCGCAAGCCATGACGAGCATGTAACCTTTGGTTCTGTCGGCGTTGGTCTTGGCGATGATGCGGCCTTCGTTGGAAGAGCGGTCGGCGCGTTTGGCAGCCACTTTCTGGCCTTTCTTGCGGAGGATGTCGCGAGCTTTTTCGAAGTCGCCTTCAGCCTCGACGAGAGCCTTCTTGCAGTCCATCATACCGATACCGGTCTCTTGTCTTAATTTATTAACATCAGCAGCAGTGATATTAGCCATAATGTTGTTTTTTTCAGTGATTAAAATTATTCGTTGTTTTTGCGGGAGACTCTTCTGCGGCGGCCACCTTCGCGGTCGTCGTTCTCGCGCTCTTCGCCTTCGTTTTCGGCGTTCATTTCAGCCATTTCCTCTTCCATGCGGTCCTTGTTCATCTCGCGTTCGGCTTGTCCTTCACGGATGGCGTCGCAGATGGCTTTGAGGATCACGGCGATAGACTTGGATGCGTCGTCGTTAGCCGGGATGGGGAAGTCCACCAGACGCGGGTCGGAGTTGGTGTCGACGATGGCGAAGGTGGGGATGGCGAGTTTGCGGGCTTCAGCCAGGGCGATGTGTTCCTTCATGATATCCACGATGAAGACGGCTGCAGGGAGGCGTGACAGGTCGCTGATGGAGCCGAGGTTCTTTTCCAGTTTGGCGCGCTCGCGGCTGATTTGCAGGCGTTCGCGTTTGGAGATGTTCTGGAATTGGGGGCTTTCGATCAGACGGTCGATGTCGCTCATTTTCTTGACAGCCTTGCGGATGGTGAAGAAGTTGGTGAGCATGCCGCCGGGCCAGCGCTCGGTGACGTAGGGCATGTTCACTTCCTTGACCATGGAGGCGACGGTTTCCTTGGCCTGTTTCTTGGTGGCCACGAAGAGGATTTTGCGGCCGGAGCGTGCGATGCTCTTGGCGGCGGCGCAAGCGTCCTCGATCTTGCCCATCGTCTTGTAGAGGTCGATGATGTGGATGCCATTCTTCTCCATGAAGATGTAGGGAGCCATGGCGGGGTTCCATTTGCGTTTCAGGTGTCCGAAGTGACAACCCGCTTCTAATAATTCTTCAAATTGTACGTTTGACATGTTTTTTTTTGATTTGTTTACGTTCTTAAAAGCAACGGCGGAGTAGTCCTCAAGCGGGAATCTTCACCGTTTCGATACTAAACACTGTCCAAACAAGATTCCGATTAACGTTTGGAGAATTGGAATCTCTTACGGGCTTTGGGCTGACCGGGTTTCTTACGTTCCACCATACGCGGGTCGCGGCGCAGGAATCCCTGGGCTTTGAGGGCCGGGCGGAGTTCGGGGTCGATCTGGGTGAGCGCCTTGGCGATGGCCATGCGGAGGGCTTCGGCCTGGCCGGTGACGCCGCCGCCGTCCAGGTTGGCCTTGATGTCATACTGACCCATCAGGTTGGCCACTTGGAGGGGTTGCTCGACCTTGTACTGCAGGGTGGGAACGCAAAAATATTCCTTGTAATCACGGTTGTTGACCATGATTTGACCGCTGCCGGGCTTCATATACAGACGGGCAACTGCGGTTTTTCTTCTGCCTAATGTATTGATTACTTCCATTGTTATTTAATATCCTTAATGTTAATGACTTTGGGTTGTTGAGCCTCATGCGGATGGTTCGGGCCCACATAGACGTGGAGGTTGCGGAACAGCTGGGCGCCGAGTCTGTTTTTCGGGAGCATGCCCTTGATGGCGTGTTCCAGAATGCGTCTCGGGTCCTTGCGCATCACCTCCTTGGGGGTGGCGAAGCGTTGGCCGCCGGGGTACGTGGTGTGGTGGACATATTGTTTGTCCGTCCACTTGTGGCCCGTGAAGCGCACTTTTTCCGCATTGATGATGATCACATTGTCGCCACAGTCGAAGTGAGGCGTGTAATAAGGCTTGTTTTTGCCTTTCAGTATGCGTGCCACTTGCGTTGCAAGGCGGCCCACAACCATCTCTTGGGCGTCAATTACCACCCATTCTTTCTTGACGATTTTCTCATTCGCCGAGATTGTTTTGTAACTTACTGCATCCATTTTTTCAGTTTCTTCATTTTTTTGAGAGAGACATCTTCACCCATATCTCTCTGATTCTTAATTTTTTTCCTTTGCTAACTTAAGGATAATAATCGAGATTTTTTAAGCGCGCAAAAATAGAATTTTTTTTGATATTTTCAACAGCGGTTGAAAATTTATTTTTCAACTCTTCCGGGACGCTGTCCGCGCCCCTTTCCCCGCCCTCGTTTCATGCCGAGGGGGGACTGCTCACCTTGCTTGCCATCGCGTGTGTTGTGCTGGCGCGATGCCTCCACGAAGCTCCCGTCTATCATGGTGCCCTCATGCAAGATCAGGTTGTTCTCCTCCAGGCTGTTTGTATGTTGGTTTGGTCTGATTCATTGTCCTTTCTAATTTGCGGCAAATATACAAATAATTCTTTGAATGACAATGGGTTGCGAGAAATTTTCACCATAAAAAGTTCATTTGTCGCAAGTTGACCGAAACGGGGATTTCGGGTGTCGTTTTCAGCGGATTTTAGCTCATAAGAAGCTGTTAATCAGGAAGAAATAATTAGAAGTCCCCAATAACAAAAAATAGAATGATTTTTTTCATTTGATCACGATTCTTTTTGTGAAAGTATTCCCCCGACGATTTGTAAAAGTAAGCAAATACATCCCTGAAGATAAACTCGCCAAAGGTAAAACGGAAACCCTATCGTAAATGTTCATTTGGAAACATTCGTGTCCCATCAAATCCCGGATGACCACAAAACCATCCCCCATATCTTCAGACAGTATCTCCAAAGTCAAAAACAGATGAGTAGGATTGGGGTAAACGTTAATCATATGCTGGGAATGAATAGGGATGTTCCATCCTGAATGTTCCTGAAAACACCCGAGGTCCTCGTGTGTCTTATAATACAGGGTGTCATTCTTATGAACACAAAGAAGTGCGTCAAATTCATTTATGACAGTATTAGGCAAACGTATTCCGTAGATTGGCCCGATACCCTCCATGAAACGTAACGAAACATTGTAGTCCAGCAACTCAGGATTTTCGCCAAAACAAGCATAAAAGAAATAATAATAGTCCAGCAAAACAGTTAAAAGGGTAATCTTTCTGGAGTTTTCATAGGTGATGGAATCCACTATCATCGGGATTTTATCCATATTATTGGTAACCTCGCAGAAAAAAGTGTCGCCAACAGAAAGTGACAAGTCACACAAAAGAAAATCCTTGTCTTTGTCTGGATATCTGGCATAAAGCCGCCCGGTCAAAGTGTCTTCCTTTAAAAAATTCTCGGACCATACTGGTTGTCATTGACGAAATACCGTTCACCGTTAAGTATGCTGAAACTACTTCTCCGATAAGTATAGGTGTCCGTCGTGCACGTCCACCATACTAGATTAGAGTCGTACTCTTTCGTGTAATCTTCATTCAAATGGCAAACATTGTACTCCCACGTTTCCCGGCCGAAGAAGGATTCGTACTGAGCGTGGGCAGGAAACACGATGCACAACATTACCGTCACGGCGCACAGTACGCCGCCAAAACGCCCGAAGATTATCTTTTTTTGTGTTGTGATTTCTTTCATTGTTCTGTTGTTTTTCGGGTTAAAATTCTTCGGCAAAGATACACTTTATGTGAATATTATTTGTAGGGGCGAATAATTATTCCGCCCCTACGGACCTCACAAACCGTCATCTCTTCACTATCTTCGAATAATATTCCTTCCCCTCCGCATCCCTCACGCGCAGAAGGTACACGCCCGCGGGGACGTTCCGCAGGTTGACCGTGGTCGTTGTGCCGGGTTGGGGCGCACCTGCGTGTGTGCCCGTCACGACCCGCCCCTGCAGGTCGTACAAGGCGACATTGGCGATCTCCGCGCCGGACAGTTCGATGTGGAGGATGTCGCCGGCGGGGTTGGGATAGACGGTTAACGCGGCATCATCGGCGATGTTCGTCGCGGCACGTTTCGTGTGCACATCCGTGGTGTCTTCGCCAGGTGTAGGGCTGTCGCATTGCGGCAGCCCTACAAGGTCGTCCTCGTAGCATATCCCGAAGAAGAAGCACAGCACGCCCTTCGCCATCACCGAGGCGCGGCCAGTGTTGCGCTCCGCGATTGTCTGCAGCTGCGCGATCTGGGTGGGGGTCAGGGCGTACCAGTTGATGTCGGGGTGGCCCGTCTGTAGGGGCGAATAATTATTCGCCTCTACGGTGCCGACATTGTCCGCACCGTTATCCCGCAGTGCCAGTTTCAGCGCATGGAACTCCGCGTAGTTGGCCATTTCCGCATCGTCCGCGTCCGCAATGAACGGCTCCGCGTAGCCTTCCATAAACCGCGTCTCCGTCAGCGAATACGGGTCGGCGATGGGCTGCGCGGCGGTGTGCCACAGTTCCAACTCGTTGAGATTCAACACCGTGTCGGACATCAGGGTGCGCACGGCATTAAAATAGTCATCGGCATCCATGTCGGACTGGAACTGCGACAACGACCTCGGGACACTGCCGTCGTAGCACAAATTCGGTTCACATCCATTAGCGGAAGACAAATCGTATGTTACGATATTGTACGGATTATATGGGATATGGAAAATATTCCCGTTGCTGTATGCGTAAAGGACATTTTGGCTCCCCGCATTGTAAAAACTGCTGATAATGGTATGGTCAAAGGAATTGTCTGCCCCCACATACCCCCCTTGATACTGCCAGACTGTTGCCCCGGCACTGACAAAAATATCGTACCTGTTAGAGGAGAACGTATCGCAGGTCATCATCAGTCCGCTGCGGGAAGAACTGTTGTTTCCCATGACGTATATCCCGTCCGACAAATGGGTGAACATGTTGCGATACAGTTCATTAGGCTGTCCGTTCGAATTGTTCACCACTATACCGTCAACTCTCCGTCTCTCACCTTGTTCCGGTACGGATTGCTTGTGGAAGTTGTTCTCTTCCACATGGTATCCGGTGCAGTTGTCCAGACACAGTCCGCATCGGTTGGCGGTAAGCAGAGGCGAATTCTCCAGATCGAAATCACACCGGGTCACCGTGACGAACTGGTTGCCGTTGATGCGCACCCCCGTGGTGTTGTTCTCGAACTGCGCCTCGTCCACCGTCACCGCGAACTGGTTGCCGGTGGTGTTCACCTCGACGGCCGTGGTGAAGCCGGAGAACACGCTTTTTCTCGGATTATCATGGCACTCGCAGTCAATGGTGGGCAGGTAGGAGGCGCAAGCGGTCCTCACTTTCACGCCCGCGTCCTCGGCATAAACGCCGCGACCGTTGGACACGGGACTTACTGTCCTGTTTTGGAACGTGCAGCCCCGGAATTTCACCCCTCGCACGTCCCACAATTTCACATGCTCGGTGAAGGCGGTGCCGTTGGCGGCGAAAAGGTTGGACGAATCCACCGTGAAGGTGCACCTCTCGAAGTAGCACACGTTGTCGGCAATGGTGCCCGCCGGCGAGTGGTTCGTGTAGGGGTTGATCTCCACGGCGCGGCGGTTGTTGGTGAAGTACGCGCTGTCGGCGAGGATGATGCCGCCGGTGGTGGCGAAAGACGCGTCCCCGCGCAGTCTCGTGCGGATGGCGCAGAAGGCGTTCTCGACGACCGCGCTGTCGCGCAGCTCCACCGTGCCCTGCCACTGCGGGATCTGCCGTTTGGTGTGGTCGCCCACCACCTCGATGCCCTGCCACATCTCGCCGGGGCAGGCGGAGGTCAGCCTGCCGCCATCGATGACGAGCTTGCCGCCGGGACGGACGATGAGGCGGCAATCGGGTGTGCAGAGGACGGTCTTGTCCTGCCAGGTAAGGTTTATCAGACTGTCAACGGCAACTTCCCGGCTGAGGATGAACGTGTCGGGAAAAGTGAGACTGCTGCTTAAGGAGATGTTGTCATAGACGGTTTTTCCCGATACGATTGGGATGTCCAATGTGGTGATGACGGTGTCGCCGTCGTGGACGATGTGGCACTGAAGTTGCGCGAAACCGCTGTTGATGCGCTTCACCCAGACGCTGTCCGTGTTCTGACCCGACACCATCTGCAGGTTGTCGGAACAGGTCCAGAAGAACGACACGCTGTCGATATTCGCATTGTGCGGGGCACGGACGGTGTAGGGATGCCGACTCGTGTCGCAGAGTGTAAGCGCAGTGTCCCCATAGACTTTGTGGTAGGCCGCTTTCAGCACGGCACGGTGGGCGTCGAGGAGACCATAACCGAAATACGAATACCATGTGCCGTTTTCCAAAAGCGTGTCAGGACCGTAATCAGGGTTCTTTTTAGTTGTCTGTTCAATAATATCACGAACCTCTTTTCCTGTTAACCCTGGATTGATGGAAAACATCAGTCCAGCCACGCCTGAAACGTGAGGTGCGGCCATAGATGTGCCTTGTGAGATACTGTAGCCATTGTCATTATGTGTGGATAGTATTTCAGAACCGGGAGCGACGATATCCAAACCGAATCCATAATTTGAACAATATAATCTTTCAAAAGTGTTAGTAACTGCACCAACGGTCAGTATATCTGAATTGCAACTGGCAGGATAACTCACAGAACCATTCATATCATTTCCTGCCGCAAAAACCACAATACAATTTTTAACAATGGCACTATCAATGGCGTCTTCTAACATTTCAGACGCAACCTGATTGATAGTATCTTTAATTTTCCATGAGTTATTGATTACTCTTGCACCATTCAAAACAGACATGTTGATAGCTTGGGCTGTTTTTTTAGCAATGGAATTCTCCCCATATTTAAAGCTATAGCTGATATTGATTAATCCTGCATTAGGACAAACTCCTGCCACTGAATCACGATTATGGTTGGCAAAAATCACACCGCCTACATTTATGCCATGGTGAACACAAACAGGAGGGTCACTTGGATAACTATGGTCCCGAGTTGGCACTTCTAATTGTTCTTCACAATAAAAACGAGCTGGAGAAGCACTCGTGTCCATATCGAAAGAGAAAACCACGTATGTGCTATCAAACTCTCGATGACTTTCATCAATTCCCTTATCAATCACTGCAATTCTCACATTGGTATCCCCTTTAGTGATCTTCCAAGCTGAGCAGGCTTTGATGACTTGCATTCCCCACTGTTCATCGAATCGGGAATCAGACACACATGTGGTAACCGATGCTGGCTCGAAATGGAAAATAAAACCGGGATCAATTCCTGCAAAATCATGACTTTCCCAAAAGAGGTTTGCTGTTTCGATGCTATTTCCAGAGTTTTTTTTACTTACCCTTAACTCGTACCAATTCTCACAGAAAGGCACTTCTCCTCTGATTTCCGCCCCTGTCCTTAATGCCATAGCATTTAACAATGGGTAGTCTTGAGAATCATGCAGTTTTACGTAAAAAACTCTTGACGTATTAATCATCTCATTATCGCCGATAACAGGTTCTACATCAATAATACAATCTTTAGCTTTTAGAACGTTTATCACACTATCGTAATTATCATTAGGGATGTTCACCTGTGCTTCCAAAATGCCGATACCCCCATCTTCTATCCACTCCGTCACCAGATACTCTTTCGCAAATAAATCCCTAGAAATCATATTTGTGTCCGCATAAACCAAAAAATGCTGGCTGTTGACATTCAGTGGAATAGGATTCCCCTTATAATAATAGAACAAACTCTGTTGCGCGGAAAGATAACCACAGCCAAATAAGGATACTATAAAAAGAAATAGAATATCTTTCGTTTTCATAATCAATCAATTTTTTTGAACAATACAGAATACACAACAGCTACATCAACCGGTAAGAAATTGAATGTTCCAAGTTTGAGCAATGTATTGTCCTCGTTGAATTCAACATAATGTAATTGAGGAGAGTAATCGTGAACACCGTTATTGTTATAGTTGATTAAATAATTATCCGTGCATTCGTAGAAATATTGATCAATATAAAGACTCCCGTCACTATGATAATCACCCAATGTGTAAATCATAGTCCCGTTTTCAGAAAACCTTAACGTGTCTTTCCACGTTTCATTATAACGCACCCATGTCCCCACAAGTCTATCAGCCGGTGATGTGTTGGTGTTGACATTGGGAATTTCAGAGGAATCAGTAACCTCTGGTTTTATTTCGGTCCGTTCGCAAGTGACCAAGCAAAATAAAACAGCCATCAAGAGTAATGATGTTCTAACTGCGTTTGTTCTCTTTTTCATATTTCTTTTATTTTAGATGGTACTATTTTTGTGTGATGCGTTTTAAACAAAAATTCTTAAGAATGCCTATCCTAAAAAAATAACCTCGCAAAATAAGCTCTTGGTCATCTTCTCTAAAATAGTATAAGTCGGCACATATACGCTCGGGTTGGTCTCCAGCTTCAGGCCAATAACACACGAGATAATTTTCGGAAAATTCGTAAATATATTCGTAATAATCCGTACCACGGTGTTGAATTAACGTACTGTCATCCACAAACACCAGCGTATCCGTGGTGGCATTGGCGAGGTCGCAGGTGGCGGGTGGCTCGCTGTTCACATCATTCATCGCGCATAGCACCCACGTGCCTATGAACTTGTTGGTCGGCGGGGTGTCGGAATCCACCACTGGCGGAGTTGGTGGCTCGGGCTCCGGTTCCGGCCGCTCGCACGCGGCGAACAGTGCGAAAGCTGCCAGTGCGGCGACACACAGCAAAAACTGGAGTTTTGCCCCGTTTTTTGGGGTTTGTGTAACGTCTTTTTCCATTGTTTTGTTGTTTTTCGGGTTAAAATTCTTCGGCAAAGATACACTTTATGTGAATATTATTTGTAGGGGCGAATAATTATTCGCCCCTACAAACCTCGCTAACCGTTATTTTTTCACGATCTTCCGCATATACTCCTTCCCCTCCGCATCCTTCACGCGCAGAAGGTACACGCCCGCAGGGACGTTCCGCAGGTTGACCGTGGCGGTTCCGCCCTGTAGAGACGTGCCATGGCGCGTCTCTACTACCCGTCCTTGCAGGTCGTACAAGGCGACATTGGCGATCTCCGCGCCGGACAGTTCGATATGGAGGAGGTCGTCGGTAGGGTTGGGATAGACGGAAAGGGCCATAGGAATACGCTCCGGCACCCCCACATTCGGGAAATCCGAGCCTTTCACTCGTAAAACATTGTTTAAGGTCACTACGAAAAAGGATGTGTCTGTTTCGCAACCAACTGTTTCACAGAGATAACTGGCCGTGACGATTGTTGTGCTATGGAAACCGTAGTCTCTGGAGATACGGATAATGCTGAACCCTGACATATCCATGTCATCCCACGAGGTGGCTATCTGAAAGCCGCTCTTCATTGTGCAGTTCTGCAGGTTCCACCCGTCCGGGGCGCTTGGGAATCCTGCGCTCGCCGTCTCGTATGTGGAAAAATCATTCTCGGTGTACACTACATCGTGGCCGAGAATCACCCCCTTGCCGTCCTCGTAAAAGAAAATCTGATCCATGAGCCGGGGACCCCTGCTACTGTCCGCCGGACGTATCGTCGCCCAAGTGTCGCCCCCGTCGGAAGACTTATAGACAATTGGGTTCGGAGAGGTGGAGCCATTCCACTCATTTGTCAAATAGGAGGTCTCGTGCAGCGCGTAGATGACATTCCCGTTGACAACGGAAAAGTCGGAAAGTTCGCAGCCTGCCAGAACAATCCCCCATGTGGCACCGCCGTTCACAGACTTGTACAGCGCCCCCTCGTACGAGTCCCGGGCAAACAGTGTGTCTATGCTGACAAACTGGACATCGGTGAAATGATGGACGGTGTCGATACATTGCCAAGTCACCCCGCCGTCCACCGTCTTGAAAAGGCCGGGTAACGAAGAAACTCCGTATATTAGGTAGTTGGCGCTTTTGCCAATTTCAGTGCAGGTCGCAAACCCTCTCTGCCCATCTATGAACCACATCCCGAAGAAACGGCTGGGAAAATCGGTGCCGAAAGTGTAAACTGCCTCCCAGGAGTCTCCGTTGTCGGAAGATTTGTAAACCGCCTGGTTTCCGGCGAGATAGACAATTCCGGGTTCGGGGTACGCCGCACAAAAGAACTGGTCGTTCGGGGTGTTGGGCAGCAACTCCACCTGCGCCCGCAACGCACCCGTGGCGCCCGCCAACAGCAGGCTTAAAAACAAAAGTGTTGCTCTCTTTTTCATTGTTTTGTTATTTTCGGGTTAAAATTCTTCGGCAAAGATACACTTTTTTGATTTGCAACTTGTGATTAATCGTTACTGTACACCGGTCCGTCGCTGAAGAACAACCCCGTGAAGGTGAACTGCTGCGTTGTGCTGTCGCGAAAGAGGAGCTGCTCTGGGATGTTCAGGAAAATGCGGTTGTTGTTCTCGTCCGTGTAGTTCAGCGAACGGTCCGGCATCAAGAAGAAATCCTCCGAGGTCAACCCGAAGGTGTCCGTGGTCGTTGCGGTGACGGCGGTGCCGGATTGCGAGATAGTTACTGACGACAACAACGCACAGTATCTACCAACACCCATACAATCGGCATGGGTGGGGACTCCGTTGATCTGGATACACCTCCCTCCACATTCCGAACGCTTATGACCAACACGGGTGCTTAACACATAGGTGTTGGCATCCTTTGAACCGCTGGACTCGGGAATCAGGCTGTCACTGGAACACAGGTTGTCACTCGTTTTTGTGCATGATGAATTAATTGAACAGGCGATTGCCATCATTAAAAAGAATACTGTCTTTCTCATAAATTATTTTTTGTTGCAAAAATACATGTTGAAAAAGACAATCCTTTCAAAAAAAACGGGATTTCGTCCCATTGGGACGAAATCCCGTTTTTTTTATTTAAAGGAAACAATAATATTTTGATTTCCAGATATTTATCGAATCCTTAAATTTTATATTCTCATGGTTGTTTTTTGGTTTGGCGGCAAAAGAAACACCCTCTCCACCGTTTTGAAAACCCTCGAATGAGAATATAAAACATGCATTTTTGCAGAATATCGTATCTTTGCCGCAAAAATTGAATCCAAGAACTTATGCGATCATATAGAAAAATCATCCGAATAGTCATCGTGCAGGCAATGCTCCTTGTGTTTTTCTTTAGGTACTTCCTGCACTACAGTTTCCTCCGGCCTAGCGTGGACATTAGTTTTGAGTGCATCATTGCCGCGGTTATAGCCATCGCCATGCTTGTTGATTTTTGGATTGTTTTCCCTTTTGTTCACGAAAGGCTACCCACCTACATGTTTATGGTGACTTGCTTATTGGAAGCATCGTTCATCTGTGCCGTAGAATATGCCATGACACACCGCTTCGTGACAGGTGTTTTCAACGACTCGATTCGGGATTTCGGAGCGAGGGCGGTTTTGCTTCCAATCTATTCCAACATTTTCTTTCGAGACTTAGCCCTTCTGCTCTTTGTAAGGTTGGCAGCCGACAATATTAAACTATCCGAAACAAAGGCTGAAGATGAAAAAATGTTGCTCCGCACCAACAATCAGCTCATTGTCAGGAAGCAAGGCTTAACACATATTGTGAATATGGCCGACATTTATTATTGCCAACAAGCGAAAAACTACACGACACTCTATTCCATTGACGGCCAGAGACATAGAAAAAGGATTTCGTTAAAGGATTTGGAGCTTATGCTTCATGACAACCAATTTGTCCGCATTTCGAGAAGCGACATCGTTCGTCTTTCTGCCATACAGAAGTGTCAAAACAACGTTCTGATACTTAAAAAGGAAATTGTCACCGACAAAAAGACTCTCGCCATAACAGATTCATTCCAAGACACATCGATTCCTGAAATCCTGAAATTTTTGCAAGGCGCACATGCTACAGGAAACAACTCGCCTGAGCAATCCGCCCGGAAGGGGAAGACCGGATCAACTGCGCACAACTCCACTAAGGCCACCATGATACAGCGTTTTATCGCTGCTCACCGTGACTGCAAACTGGACGAAATTGTTTCCGGCACACGGATCCCCAAAAGCACAGTCACACGGTATTTGAAAGAGCTTCAAAGCGACGGCCTCATCGAATACGCCGGCAGCAAGAAGACCGGAGGGTACCATGCTAAAGAAGTTGCCAGGTAACTGAAACGGAGTCGGGGAAAGAAACGGAAAAAGTAATAGAAACGGCGTTGGGGAGTCCATAGTCAGAAACACAGAATCCGAGGTGGCGTTGTTTCTGACTTTTTTTAACATGCGAAACTTTACATTACAAAATTCGTGAAAAAAAAACGCCCGGTTTGCTGATGCTCAGCGAATCGGGCGTTTCTTGGTACCGGGTAGGGGATTCGAACCCCTGATTTTAAGAATGAAAATCTTACGTCCTAGGCCGACTAGACGAACCCGGCAGGTGTCAAAATTTGACGCGGCAAAAATACACTTTTTTCGGTATGCGCCGCCATTCCGGCGAAAAAAAATTTTTTTATTCGTTTTTGTCCTGCTCGAACCTGAAACCCAGACGTTTACCGGTTCTCAACAGGTTCGTTTGCTCTTCCAATTGCAGGATGTCGTTCACCGTGATGATCTTCATGTCCTCGTAATTCGGCACCAAAAGGTCGAAATTCAGCGTGTACCGGATGGCGGAGGCGAGGATCTCCTTGACCGCCTCGGGCGAGATTTCGTTGCTGCTGAAATTGTTGATCACCTGCGCGAGCTCGCGCTTGCCCTCGATGTAGTAGTGCCCCTCCTTGTTGATGAAGATGCGCCCGATCATGTAGCCGAGGTCGTTCACCCGGTCGTACTTCAGCGAGTCGCCCAGGAAGTTGAAGATCTGGATCATGCCGCAGTAGGAACGGTCCTTGTCCTCCTTGATGTACGGGGTGCGCATCACCTCGTGGTCGCGGGAGAACTCGAAGATGTTGGTGTGCATGAGGAAAATCAGCACGTCGCCGCCGAACTTGAGCATGAACTGGTACTGGTTCTTGTTGGTGAACAGCACGGGGATGTCGTCGTGGTCGTCGGCGTACTTGTCGCGGTAGTATTCCTCGAACCCTTTTGCGGCTTCTTTGAAGAGCTGCATGGTCTCCAATGTGACCGTGAAGATGCTCTGTTTCAACTCACCTTTGGTTATCAGCAGGTTGCATAAATTGTCGTCCATTGTATTTCGTAAAAAAATGAGCGGCAAAGATACATTTTTTTTGCTATTTTTGCCCGCTAAAAAAACAGGCGGTGGCCGCAGGCGTTTTTTTACAATAATATAGTATATGACAGAGAACAGGGAAAACCGGAATTGGGTGGGGCATCTGGCGGTGCTGGCCGTCTATATCATCTTCGGGGTGAACCCGAACTGCTCGAAGGCGGTGGTGCCGGAGTATATCGCCCCCGAGGCTTACACCGCGTTGCGTTTGGCCGTCGGGGCCGCGGGCTTCTGGCTCATTTCGCTGTTCACCCGTCGTGAGAAGGTCGCCCGCCGCGACATGTGGATCATCTTCCTCGGTGCGGTCTCCCTCTATGGGACGCTCTGGGCTTTCGCCGAGGCAATGCGCTATATATCACCCACATACGTGTCGCTGATCTCGGCCATGTCGCCCCTTGTGGTGATGCTGATGGCCGCTGTCTTCCTGAAGGAGCCCATCACCACGCGCAAGGCCGCCGGCGTCTTCTTCGGCATCGCGGGCGCGCTGATGATGATCCTGTTCTCGCTGCACGGCGACGCGCACTACAGCAACCGCGGCGCCATCCTCTGCTTTGTGAATATCCTGTTTTACGCCACCTACCTCCTCATCACCCGCGCCGTCTCTCCGCGGTGTTCGCCGGTGACCCTGATGAAGTGGATGTTCCTTTTCTCGTTCCTGCTGAGCGTCCCGCTCGCCATCCCCACGGTGAAGGATTCCCCGCTGCTGTTGGGCCACGCGCCCGCCATGGCCTACGTCAACATGGGGATTGTCGCGCTGCTCGCCACGGTGCTGGCCTACTTCCTGCTGCCCGTCGCGCTGCGCCGCCTCCGTCCCACCACCGTCAGCATGTACAGCAACCTCCAGCCCATTGTCACCGCCGCCCTCGCCATCGCCGTCGGACAGGACATTTTCACCTGGAATAAACCTGTAGCCCTCGTTCTGGTCATATTCGGCGTCTTCCTCGTCACCACCAGCCGCGCCAAAGCCTCCTAACCCTTTAACCTTTAACCTTTTAACCATGATTATCGCCCTTCTTATCACTCTAATCCTCTTTCTCGCGCCGGATTTCTGTATTTTCGGTGCGTTCCTGCGGAATGTGCCGCTGGTTTGGCGCATCCTCTTTTTCGTGCCGTCTGTCTTGGGACTGGCTTCCCTGTTCGGGATGCGCTACTGCGGCTTTTCCAGCGTGTTCGGCACCATTTTCCTGACCGCTTTGCTCTGTTTCGCGCTGCCCAAGTTTTTCTTTGTGGTCATCTCCCTGGTCGCGAAGCTGTTCGGGCTTTGGAACGCGACGGCTTATACTGTCGTGAACATCCTTGGCATGGTGGTGGCCGCCGCTGTCTCTATGATGGCATTGTATGGTCTCGTCTTCGGATGGAAACAACTGGAAACCAAATATGTAGATCTTTATTTCGATGATTTGCCGGAGACTTACGATGGCTATCGTATCGCGCATCTCAGCGACCTGCACGTGGGCACGTACAAAGGGAAAACGGCGTTTGTGGAGAAGGTGGTGCGGCGCGTGAACGAGGAAAAACCGGATTTGGTGGTTTTCACGGGCGACCTTGTCAACACCGACCCGGAGGAGATCCAGCCGTATGTGCCTTTGTTGTCGTCGTTTACCGCATACGACGGTGTGATTTCCGTCCTCGGCAACCACGACTACTGTCTCTACGGTCATCCCGAGCGTTGGTCGGATCCTCGCGAAGGTGGCCTGCAAGTGGCTGATATGGAGCGTTCTATGGGCTGGGAAGTGCTGATGAATGAGTCGCGCATCCTGCAGAAAGGACCGGAACGCATCGCCATCGTCGGGGTGGAGAACACGGGCAAGCCGCCATTCCCGCAGATCGGGGATTTGAAGTCCGCCGTGAAAGATGTAACCGATTATGATACAGTGAAATGCGATGACAAGCTCTTCACGATTTTGCTATCCCACGACCCGTCGCATTGGCGCATGGAGGTGCTCCCGAAGACGGACGTTCCGCTCACCCTTTCGGGGCACACGCACGCGGCGCAGCTCAAGTTGGGCAAATGGTCGCCATCCAGCTGGATGTACAAAGAGTGGGGTGGTGCCTATCAGTCTGGGAACCAGCAGCTTTTCATCTCCGAAGGTCTGGGCGGCACATTGCCGTTCCGTTTCGGCGCGCGCCCGCAGGTGGTGATGATCACGCTGCATCGACGTTAGCTGTTGGCTTTTGGCTGTTGGCTGTTGGCGGTGCGCTGGCGAGAAATTGCTTAGTTAGACTTAGACTTGGACTTGGACTTAGACTTAGACATAGACTTAAACTTAGACTTAAACTTAAACTTAGACTTAGACTAATGACTTAGACTATGACTTTCGAGAACTCTATTCCCTACTTCCTATTCCCTATTCCCTATTCCCTATTCCCTATTCCCTAAACTCTAAACTATTAACCTCCTAACCTCTTAACCTCCTAACCTCCTAACCTCCTAACCTCCTAACCATTTTTTACGCTGCAATTGAAAATTTATGTTATTTTTGCAGGTTTTATTAAAGTGACAAAGATTGTAAATAACATTTTGATATTGAACATAATATGAAAAAGATTCTCTCTTTTGCGATTTCGATGGCTGCATTGTTCGGCGGCTTTTTGTGCGCCCAGAACAGCGATCCCGTGTTGATGACGGTGGGCAACGAGCAGGTCACGAAGTCCGAGTTTGTCAAAGCTTACCAGAAGAACAGCTCGTTGAGTGAGGCCACGGAGGCCGATTTGCGCGAATATCTTCAGCTCTACCAGGACTATCGGATGAAAGTCCAGGAGGCCAAAGCCATGCAGTTGGACACTGCCAAGGTGTTCCAGCGGGAGTGGGAAGCCTACAAGGGACAGTATGCGCAGCAGTATCTCATTGATACAGAGGTTAGTGACCAGCTGTTGCAGGAGACGGTCGAGCGTGCGCGCTATCACGTGCGCGCCTCGCACATCTTGATTCGTGTTGCGCCGGATGCGTCGCCCAAGGACACGCTCGCCGCGTACCATAAAATCATGAAAATCAGGGATGAAATCGTGAATGGACTCGATTTCAACGAGGCGGCCGTGCGGTATTCCGAGGATGAGTCGGCGCGTGATTTCGTGAACCCGCAGAACAACCGGAAACAGCCCGGCAATCGCGGCGAACTGGGCTATTTCTCCGTCTTGGAGATGATTTATCCCTTCGAGAACGCCGCCTATTCCATTCAGGTGGGCCAGGTTTCCATGCCGGTGCGCACCCAGTTCGGTTACCATTTGGTCTATCTGCAAGACAAGATTCCGGCAATTGCGAAACTGTATGTGTCCCAGATATTTGTGAGAGACTCCAACGCTCTCAACCCGAAGGCCGACCATCAGGTGGCGATGAAAAAATGCGCACAGATCAAGCAGGAATTCCAGCAGGGCGTCTCCTTTGACGCGCTTGCCGCCAAATACTCCGAAGACATGGCCACCAAGGACAACGGCGGCCGTATGGAGCCGTTCGTGCCCAACCGCCGTCCCGGAAACTATGTCTCTGCTGCCATCAATCTCAAGTCCGGCCAGATTTCCGAACCGGTGCCTTCCGCCATGGGATGGCACATCCTGCGCCTCGACTCTCTGATCTACACCACGGTGAACGACGAGTTCGAGTATATGATCAAGAACCGCCTCGGCCGCGACGCGCGTTCCAAGAGAAGCAAAGAGTCGCTCGTGGAAAAGCTTAAAATAGAGTATAACTACAAGGAGAAAGGCCGTAAGGCGGCGATGAATTTCTTCAAAAAGAACCTGACAGAGAACTATTTCCAGAGCAAGCATGTCGCCATTGATTCGTTGGCGGGCATCGAAAAGCTGAAGCCTATGTGCACGTATGCCGACCAGACGCTGACGGCCCGCGATTTCGGCAAATACCTCTCCCGCTACCAGGGTGCCCAACTGAGCACCTCTATGGCGAACTTCTTGGAACAGATCTATCCTAACTTTGTGAGTGAGAATATGTTGCGTTATGAAACCACACAACTTATGACCAAATACCCCGAGTATCGCGATGTGGTGAACGAGGTCTATGACGGACTTTTGATCTACGAGGTCAATTCCCGCATGGTGTGGAATGCAGCCATTCAGGACACGGTCGGGGCGGAACGCTTCTATGAGAAAATCAAGACGCAGTTCCCCACTGGCGACTCGGCCAATCCCTACAAACCGTTCGAAGAGGTGCGTGCGCTTGTCATCAGCCAATATCAGGACTTCTTGGAGAAAGAATGGGTGGCAGAACTGCACAAAAAGTACCCCGTGAAGCTGAACGAGGATGTTTTCCGGACTATTTTGAAGAAATAACGTGAAACGTCTCGCCGCTTTTTTCTGCCTTGCGCTTGTTGTCCTCGCGTCGTGCCACCGGAAGGAGGACCCTGTGGTAGCGCAGGTGTACCAGTATAAGCTGTATGCCTCCGAAATTCGCACCGCCATGCCGGTGGGGTTGTCGCAGGATGACAGCCTTGTGCTCGTGCGCGACTTCATCGACAGCTGGGTGAAGGAAAAGTTAGTGCTTCACGAAGCCGAGAAGAAACTCTCCCCACGTGAGAAAAATTTCGACAAAGAGATGTCTGATTACCGTAATGCGTTGATAATTAACAAGTATTACGACAAACTTTGGATGGGCGACACGGCAGACAACTCCATTTCGGAGCAGGAAATCAGCGCGTTTGCCCGTAGCCTCGACAGCCGATACACGGTGGAAAAGGAGATTGTGCGTGTCAATTACGTCAAAATGCCTACCAGTTCTGCGGAACTTCCTCAAGTCAAAGCCATCCTTTTTGATGAGAACCGTCGAAAAGAGGAGAAAGAGTCGCTCGTGGCGATGCTCGGGGACACCATCGAATATCTGCTCGACGACGACGCCTGGCTCTATCTTGACGACCTTCAGAACGAAGTCTCTTTCGAGATTGACGCGCAGAAGGCTGCCGAACGGGGAAATGTGCTGCACATCGAAAAGGCTGTCGGCGACCAGACCGTCCTGTTGGCGATCCTCGATTACCGTTCGCAACGTTCTGTGAATGAGACGAAAGAAGAACGAGCCGCCGCCGGTATGCTCCTGATGAACCAACGAAAAGCCCAGTTTATCAACCAGTATGTGCAGGAACTCTACGACAAGGCCGTCAAAGCCGGCAAAATCGTGCAGTAACGTGCAGTTAGCAGTTAGTAGTTAGCAGTTAGTAGTTAGCAGTTAGTAGTTGCACACTGGCGAGAAACGGATACTGGAAACAGGAGTCTCACGACTTTGGGCTAATTACTCTAAACCTTAAACCCTAACCCCTAAACCCCTAAACTTCTAACCCTCTAACCCTCTAACCCTCTAACCCCTAAACCTCTAACCTCTAAACTTATCAAACTGAAATATGAAGATCTACAACAAATCAGCCAACCCGCTGCCGGCGTATGTGTCCAAAAATGCCGCCGGTATGGATTTGCGTGCGGACTTGAAGGAACCTGTCGTTTTGCAGCCGCTGGAACGCCGGCTCATCCCGACGGGCTTGTTCATTGAATTGCCTGCGGATTGCGAGGCGCAGGTGCGGCCCCGAAGCGGCCTTGCGCTCAAGCACGGCATCACGGTGCTCAACAGTCCCGGCACCATCGACGCGGACTATCGCGGCGAGGTCGGTGTGATTTTGGTCAACCTGTCGCAGGAACCCTTTGAGATCCAGCCCGGTGAGCGTATCGCTCAGCTGGTCGTCGCGAAATTCCAGCAGGAGGAGATTACAGAGGTGGCCTCGCTGGAGGAACTGTCGGACACGGAACGCGGCGCCGGGGGGTTCGGGCATAGTGGGAAGAAGTAGGGAGTAGGGAATAGGGAATAGGGAATAGGGAGTAGTGAGTAGTGAGTAGTGAGTAGTGAGTAGTGAATAGTGAATAGTGAATAGTGAGTAGGGAGTAGGGAGTAGGGAATAGGGAATAGGGAATAGTGAATAGTGAATAGTGAATAGGGAATAGGGAATAGGGAATAGTGAATAGGGAATAGGGGATAGGAATGTATTTTGAGAAAATATTGAATATGAGAAAATTAGTGTTGTTTTGGGTGTTGTTGGGGGTGAGTGTGGCATTGTGTGCGCAACCGGCGAAGAAGACGCGGAATGCAGCCTCGAACTCCAAGGAGGCGGTGACGGAACGGAAGATCTCGAGCCGCTTCAACATGGGGTTGCGGGCCTACTATACCGCCCAGTATGACGAAGCGGTGCAGATCTTTTCCGGCATCCTTTCGGACGCGCCCAAGCATGCTCCTTCATACTACATGCTTTCTCGGGTTTATACGGGGCAACAGCGGTATGTGGAGGCGGAAAACGCTTGTCAACAGGCTGTTAAGCTGGACAAAAACAATATTTGGTACCAAGTGGCTCTCGCGGAGGCATACCTTACCAATGAGAATTTCAAGGCGGCGCTTCCGATTTGGGAGAAGGTGTGCCATGAATTTCCCGACAATCTCGGGTATCTTTTCGCCCTGGCCCGTTGCTACGAGAAAACCGGCAATGCCGCCAAGTCCGAGGAGATTCTTGAACAGCTTGCGCAGCTGAAGGGCGAGAAGTACGACTCGGCCGAACCGGTCAAGTCCGCCGATCCCTCTTCCGGCAGCAAGGTGAAGGGAATTGCGCTCTTGCGGGCGAAGGACTACGCCGAAGCCGTTGTCATGTTGGAACAGGCATTGCGCGAAGACGACACGGATTACGATGTCTGGGCAGCTTATACGGAAGCGGTTTCCAAGTCCGGACAATGGCGTAAACTGATTGACAAAGAGGAAGATATGACCATTTTGTTCCCTCAGTCTGCGGCGCTTCTGGCGGCACTCGCGGACGCTTTCCTGCATGAGGGTCAGGATGAAAAGGCGGTGGAGTACTACAAGCAGGCACTCGCTTTTTCCTACGATGCGGAGCTCACAAAAGTCATCCGCAAGGGACTTGTTGACGCATACACGCGCCTGGGCGACACGGACAGCGCCGCCCGCTACCGTTAACCTTCCCGCCGTACATTTTGCAGGATGGAACCTGCTTTTTTTCGGGACAATTTATGTAAAAATTATGTACCTTTGCGGCCTGTTTGCTTATGCAGGCAAGGGAAAATCTATGCATATCCTTTTGGGTTCAAAAGGATTTAGATTTCAGGCTGTTAGCGTACAGCTGTCCCTGTGTTCCCTTTCGTGGCGCGCCATGAAAGGAATAATTGAATTTGCCTGTTTTAAGCGAGTTTTTCTGCTCGTTTTCGGAATAAAAGACAACAAAAATTGGAGCCGCAAATCGCCAATACAAAATGTTCGGAGAATATCCTCCGCTGGTATGCCTTCAAGGTCTTCTACAACCGGGTTCCGGATGTGGATGAGGAGATGCGGGAAGATGGCGTGGAAACCTTTTTCCCAGTGGTCAGAACCTACAACATGGTGGACGGGAACGCGGTGAAGGTCGTGAAACCGGCGATTTCGTCGCTGATTTTCGTCCGTTGTACAGAGGAATCAGTCATGGCGTGGCAGAAAAAGCTCTCGGGGCGGGTGATGCTCTACAGTCATGTCACTGACGGCGTGCGCCGCCCGTCGCCCATCGATGAGGAAGAAATGCGCGTCTTCCGGTTGGCGACCTCCGTGGAGGACGACCGGCTCGAATACCTCGACGTGGGCAGCATTGACTACCGCAAGGGACAGAAGGTCAGGGTCACTGGCGGCCCGTACAAGGACTGCGTCGGCTACATCAAGCGTGTCAAGGGCAACCGCCGCCTGCTCGTCTCCGTCGAAGGCATCGCGCTCGTCGCCACCTCCTACATCCCTTCGGAGTTCTTAGAAAAAATTTAATGGTTTAGCGTTTAAGGTTTAATGAAAATCGCGATAATATGAATATTTCCGTAGCAGGAACCGGCTATGTTGGTTTGAGTATTGCCACTTTGCTGGCGCAGCGTCACAACATCACCGCCGTGGACATCGTGCCCGAGCGCGTGGAGATGGTCAACAACAGGAAGTCGCCCATTCAGGACGAGTACATAGAGGATTATCTGGCGCACAAGCCGTTGCAGCTCCGCGCCACGATGGACTGGGAGTCCGGCTATGCGGATGCCGAGTTTGTGGTCATCGCCGCCCCGACGAACTATGACAGTGCGAAGAATTTCTTCGACACCTCTGCCGTGGAGGATGTGATCGGCAAGGTGTTGCAGGTCAACCCGTCGGCCACGATGGTTATCAAGAGTACCATCCCGGTGGGCTATACCGCTGGCGTGCGGCAGAAGTTCGCCAAGGACGGCCGTCTGCCCGACATCCTGTTTGCTCCTGAGTTCCTGCGCGAGAGCAAGGCCCTCTACGACAACCTCTATCCTTCCCGCATCATTGTCGGCTACGACAAGTCGAACCCGCATTTGGAAGAACGGGCGCACCGTTTCGCCGAAATCATCAGGGAAGCGGCTCTCAAAGAGGATGTGCCGGTGCTGTTCATGGGCACCACCGAGGCCGAGGCCGTGAAGCTCTTCGCCAACACTTACTTGGCGCTGCGGGTCAGCTATTTCAACGAGCTGGATACGTATGCGGAGATGAAAGGTCTTGACACACAAGATATTATCAACGGTGTCTGCTTGGATCCGCGCATCGGGACACACTACAACAACCCGAGTTTCGGCTACGGCGGCTACTGTCTGCCGAAGGACACCAAGCAGTTGCTGGCTAACTACGCTGACGTGCCGCAGAACATGATGTCGGCCATCGTGGAGAGCAACCGCACGCGCAAGGATTTCATCGCCGACCAGGTGTTGCGGAAAGCGGGCTATTATGACTATTTCAACCGTGGTGATTTTCGCGCCGAGGATGAAAAAGACTGTGTGATAGGTGTTTATCGGCTCACGATGAAATCGAACAGCGACAATTTCCGGCAGAGCAGCATCCAGGGCGTGATGAAGCGGGTGAAGGCCAAGGGCGCGAAGGTCATCATCTACGAGCCCACGCTCAAGGACGGCAGCACATTCTTCGGCTCGCTCGTCGTCAACGACCTCGCCGAGTTCAAGCGCCAGTCGCACGCCATCATCGCCAACCGCTACGACGCCTGCCTCGACGACGTGGCCGGGAAGGTATACACGAGAGACATCTTCAAACGTGATTAACCGATAACCGTTATAGATATGAAAGGAATCGTACTTGCCGGAGGCTCCGGCACCAGATTGTATCCCATTACCAAGGGCGTGAGCAAGCAGCTGCTGCCCATTTATGACAAACCGATGGTCTATTATCCGATTTCCGCGCTGATGTTGGCCGGAATCCGGGACATCCTGATCATCTCCACCCCGTACGACCTGCCGGGCTTCCGGCGGCTGTTGGGCGACGGCTCCGACTACGGCGTGCGTTTCGAGTATGCCGAACAGCCGAGTCCGGACGGGCTGGCGCAGGCGTTCATCATCGGCGAAAAGTTCATCGGCGACGATTCCGCCTGTCTCGTGCTGGGCGACAACATCTTCTACGGCAACGGCTTCACCCGGTTGCTGAAGGAGGCTGTGCGCACCGCCGAGGAGGAGAGCAAGGCCACCGTCTTCGGCTACTGGGTCGCCGACCCCGAGCGCTATGGCGTGGCCGAGTTCGACAAAGAGGGCAACTGCATCAGCATTGAGGAGAAACCGAAGCAGCCCAAGAGCAACTACGCGGTGGTCGGGCTTTACTTCTACCCCAACAAGGTGGTGGAGGTGGCCAAGAACATCAAACCCTCGGCGCGCGGCGAACTGGAAATCACCACGGTGAACCAGCGTTTCCTCGAAGACGGCGAACTTAAGGTGCAGACCCTCGGGCGCGGCTTCGCGTGGCTCGACACGGGCACGCACGACTCCCTGAGCGAGGCTTCCACTTTCGTGGAGGTCATCGAGAAGCGCACTGGGCTGAAAATCGCCTGTCTGGAGGGCATCGCCTACCGGCAGGGGTGGATTTCCGCTGAGAAGATGCGCGAGCTGGCCCAGCCGATGGCCAAGAACCAGTACGGGCAGTATTTGCTGCGGCTGGTTGACGAAGACAAATGATGACACGATAAAACAACGAAGCGATGGCATATCAAGACATTAAATTTCCGGAAGGCACGCTGTTTTTGGTGACAGGCGGTGCGGGTTTTATTGGTTCCAACCTGTGCGAGGCGATTCTGAAACTCGGCGGCAGGGTGCGTTGTCTGGACGACCTCAGCACCGGCAAACAGCACAATGTGGACATTTTCAGGGACTACCTGAACTATGAGTTTTTCCGTGGCGACGTGAAAGACTTGGACACGTGCATGAAGGCCTGCGACGGGGTGGACTACGTGCTGCATCAGGCGGCGTGGGGAAGTGTCCCGCGCAGCATCGAGATGCCGCTGTTCTACTCGTTGAACAACATCCAGGGCACGCTGAACATGCTGGAGGCGGCTCACCGGAACGGTGTCAAGACTTTCGTCTATGCTTCGTCGAGTTCCGTGTATGGCGATGAGGCGCATCTGCCCAAGGAGGAAGGTGTGGAAGGCAATTTGCTGAGCCCGTACGCCGTGACCAAGCGTTGCGATGAGGAGTGGGCGAAGCAATACACCCGTCATTACGGCTTGAAAACCATCGGCTTGCGCTATTTCAACGTGTTCGGGAAGCGTCAGGATCCCAACGGGGCGTATGCGGCAGTGATTCCCAAGTTCATCCGGATGTTGCTTCACGGCGAGCAGCCCGTTATCCACGGCGACGGTCGCCAGAGCCGTGACTTCACCTACGTGGAGAACGTGATCGAGGCCAACCTCAAGGCCTGTCTCGCCCCTGACGAGGCGTCCGGCGAGGCTTTCAACATCGCGTATGGCGGCCGCGAGTACCTGATCGACATTTACGAGACGTTGGTGAAGGCGCTCGGCAAGGATGTCCCGCCCACGTTCGGACCGGAGCGTCCCGGCGACATCAAGCACTCCAACGCCGACATCAGCAAGGCGCAGCGTCTGCTCGGCTACCATCCCGAGTACGACTTCGCCCGCGGCATCGCCGAAACCATCGACTGGTACTGCGAAAATCTTATTTAATTGCGAAAAAAGCTTATTTAATTGCGAAAAATCGCGAAAGAATCGAAAAAAATACGAAAACTATAGATTAAAATAAGATAAAAATCAAGAAAACAATCAAGAAAACAATGAGTAATATAGTATTTCCTAAAGAATCATATAAAATAAATGGAGCAATTTATGAAGTCCATAAGCGACTTGGAATTGGTTTGTTGGAAAAGGTCTATCAAGAGGCGTTTGAGAGAGAACTAAAATATCAAAATATCCCCTTTGAACGCGAGAAACATTACGATTTATTCTATCGAGGAGAGAAGTTGGATGCATGCTATGTCGCCGATTTCGTATGTTTTGACAAAGTAATTGTCGAGCTTAAATCGGTTTCAGAACTTACAAATGCACATAAAGCACAGGTGAGAAACTATCTTGGCATTACAGGTTATAAGTTGGGCCTCCTTGTCAACTTTAATCAAGAATATGTGACCCCCATCCGTATCTTGAACAGCGCAGCCATTTGATATTTTTCGCACATTTTCGCCGTTTTTGTTTATTTCGCAATTATTTTATTCGCAATTTTTTATTCGCAATTAATTTTTATTATGAAAGATACCAGAATTTGTGTAATCGGCCTCGGATATGTGGGTTTGCCCCTGGCGCGGCTCTTCTCCACGAAATACCCCACCGTGGGATTTGACATGAACCCCCGTCGCGTCGAAGCGCTCATGGCGGGGCACGACAGCACCCTCGAGGTCGCCGACGACCTGCTGCAGGACGCCATCCAGAACCATGGGTTCGTCTGCACCAGCGACATCGAGCGCATCCGCGACTGCAACTTCTACATCGTGGCGGTGCCCACGCCCGTGGATTCCGACAACAACCCCGACCTCACCCCGCTCGTGGGGGCGAGCACGACCGTCGGTAAGGTGATCGGCAAGGGTGACGTGGTCGTCTATGAATCGACGGTTTACCCGGGGGTCACCGAGGACGACTGCATCCCCGTGGTGGAGAACGTCTCTGGCTTGCGGCTGAACGAGGACTTCTACGCCGGCTACTCGCCCGAGCGCATCAACCCGGGCGACAAGCAGCACACGGTGGAGCATATCAAGAAGGTGACCTCCGGCAGCACGCCCGAGATAGGGGAGTACGTCAACGAGGTCTATGCCTCCGTGATCACCGCCGGCACGCACCTCGCCCCGTCCATCAAGGTGGCGGAGGCGGCCAAGGTGATTGAGAACAGCCAGCGCGACATCAACATCGCCTTCGTGAACGAGCTCTCCAAGATCTTCAACCGGATGGGCA
>JAEEGG010000460.1_pt1 | contig 136193 bp, 97 predicted proteins | sample 9134161 | NCBI WGS metagenome assembly JAEEGG01 (sample SAMN16246543, study PRJNA631951) | gut metagenome | biome: gut microbiome; feature: rumen; material: CR-attached | host: Bos | place: Iran: Karaj | collected 2018-10
TCAGAGTTCGACAAGTCGGCCGATGCGCAAATCATATTCGGAACTTGCTCTGCCAGAACGCTCAGGCAGGCGGCGCTTGCGTTACGTGTAGCGTCGTTGTCCTTCTGTTGAACTTTGCTCCAGTCGATTTTCGGTGCCTTGCCGCTGAACCACTCGGTCAGTTGGGCTGCTTTGTCGGCGTTAGCCGATGCCCAGGCCTTCTCTTCAGCGTAGCGGTCGGCAACAATCTTCTTCAACTCTTCGGCGCGTTTAGCGTAGAGTTCCTTCACTTCGGGGAAGATTACGAACGGATTCTCAGGGTCGCCGCCAAGGTTCTTGATGGTGTTCTTGTAAGCGTCGCCACCGAGCGGTGCGCCGTGAGTCTTGCAGTTGCGCTCATACGACGAGCCGTCTTCTTTAAGGGCGCCCTTGCCCATAATGCACTTACCGATAATGAGAGCAGGTTTGCCCTTCACGGCTTTGGCCTGAGCCAGTGCCTTGCGGATTTGGTCGGCGTCGTTACCGTTGATTTCGATAACTTCCCAACCAAGTGCGCGATATTTAGCGGCTGTGTCTTCGTTCATAACAGCCTTTGTTTCAGTCGAAAGTTGGATGTCGTTCGAGTCGTAGAACATTACCAGGTTGTCCAGACCAAGAACGCCGGCAATACGTGCCGAGCCTTGTGAAATCTCTTCCTGAACGCCGCCGTCAGAGATGTAGGCGTAGATGGTCTCCTTCTCGAAAGTGGGGTTGCCAGTGTGAGCAGCCAGGAATTTGGCAGCAATGGCAGCACCAACAGCGTAACTGTGGCCTTGTCCGAGCGGGCCCGATGTGTTCTCAACGCCACGTGCGATTTCAAACTCGGGGTGACCAGTGGTGGGTGAGCCCCATTGGCGCAACTGTGCCAGTTCGTCGAGTGTGTATTTGCCAGTCAGTGCCAACTGTGCGTAGAGCATTGGTGCCATGTGACCTGGGTCAAGGAAGAAGCGGTCGCGGCCAATCCACGACGGGGTCTGCGGGTCGTACTGCAGGAATTCCGAATAAAGAACATTGATGAAATCGGCGCCGCCCATAGCACCGCCTGGGTGTCCCGATTTGGCCTTTTCGACCATCGACGCTGCCAGAATACGAATGTTATTGGCAGCCAGATTTGTTGCGTTTGTACTCATTTTCTTATATTTAAGTAAATTAAAAATCTATGTTATTCAATCTCCTCAAGCATACGCAGTTTGTCGCGCAACTCAGCCAGATGGTCCTTCGCACGGTCAATCTTGCGGTTGATGTCTCTGATAAGATTCTCCGAATTGGCTGATTTTGAGAAGAATCCGATATTGTTCTCATACAGCGTAATCTCGTTTTCGAGTTCGCGCATCTTGTTGACAATCTTGTTGCGCTCCGAGTAGAGTTTACCGCGCGACTGCGGATTGCTCCACGACTCAATTTTGTTCTTGAAATTGGCCTTTTCGCGCTCGCTGGCATCGAGTTTCATCGAGGCGAACTGAGCGTCGATAGCCTCGCGGAAAGCCTTCTGCACGGCGTCTTTCTTGCTCAGTGGCACATGACCGATGCCTGCCCACTCCTTCTGCAACTCCATCAGGCGGTGGAGGTTCTCCTTATCGTTGTCGCCCTTCTCGAAATTCTTCACTTTTTCAATCAGTTCCTGCTTGAGATTGAGGTTGTTAACCTCGCTCTCGTCAACCGATGAGAAATGAGCGGCTTTTGCCTTGAAGAAATAGTCGCAGGCGGTGCGGAATCGGGTCCAAAGTTGCTCCGATTGCTTATGCGATGTCTGCCCAATCTCCTTCCAGCGTTTCTGGAGGTTGATAAAGGCGTCGGTGGTCGATTTCCAATCGGTGCTGTCTTTCAGCGACTCAGCCTTCTCGCAGAGTTCCATTTTCAGTTGCAGATTGCTCTTTTGCTCAGCCTTGATTCCGCGGTAGAACTCGCGTTTTTTGGCAAAGAAAAGGTCGCAGCCGTTCTTGAAACGCTGGTAAATTTTGCTGTTCTCCTTTTTGGGTGCATAGCCGATGGTGCGCCACAACTCCTGAATTTTCAGTATCTGCTCCGATTTCTCGTCCCAATCTTTCGGCTTTTCAGGATTGCTGTTTATCAACTCCTCAATCTGCTCGCAGAGAGCCGTTTTTTGTGCAAGATTCTGCACCTGCAAGTCTTTCTGCTTCTCAAAGAAATCCTGATGTTTCTTGTTGATGATGGTTGTTGCGGCCTTGAAACGGTCCCAGATTTCCTCTTTCTGATCGTTGGGCACGGGACCAATCTCGCGCCATTTGTCGTGCAGCGCCTGCAGCGAGCGGAACGCCTCAACAACCGACTCCTCAAGCGTCAGAGCCTCGGCCTTCTCGCAAAGTTCGGTTTTGGCTTTCAGGTTCTCCTTCAAATCCAAATCGCGCAACTCACGGTTAATCTTCACATAATCGTAGAACTGCTCAACCACATGGTTATACGAGTCCCAGAGTTTCTTCATATCGTTCGGGGCAGCCTGGCCGCAATCGCGCCACTGCTGCTGCAAGTCGTGAAATTCCTGGAAAGTCTTGTTGATTGATTCCTCGTTGTTGATGAGGTTCTTTATCTTCTCAATAATCTCGAGACGCTTGTTCTGATTTGCTTCGCGCTCAGCGGAAAGTTGCTGATTGTAAGAGGCTTTCTTGTCGCGGAACTGCGAGTACAACTCCTTGAAAGTGACCTCCTGATGCTCGTCGGCGAATTTGAAATTCTCGGGAACTCCGCCCTGCTCAATGAACTTCTCGCGTGCCTCCTGATAATTGTTCCGATACTGCTTGTAGAAAGCCGACTTTATCTCCTCAACGGCATTTATGATAGTCTCAACAGGATGATTGTTAATCAGTTGGTTGAGTTTGGCAAGCAAATCCTGCAACTCATATTTCGAATAATCATCTTCGCCAACTTGGTTTTCCTGCTCAACGCCCGACAACTCCTCGCTGTCTTCGTTCACAGACTCTGAAACCTCATTGTTCACGTTCTCAACAACGGAATCCTGTGCCTCGTTATCCATTGTTCCGTTCAAAGGTGTTTGTTCGTTTAAATTCTCCTGTTCCATCTAAATAAATGTTTGTTTGACGGCCAATGCGTCATGAAAACTTCGTTTATATCATTTAAATCACGAAAATATAATTAATAGTTGAATTGCGAGCATTTGACGTTTTTTATTTTTAAACGATGATTTGGATAGGGCATAAGTGAAATGACCACTCTCGATGACATTTCCTCAAATCAAACGCTAATGCCGCTGACAGCGTACGGATTAGAACTATTGTAGGCATAAAATCAGAAATCGCTCTCATGCACAATATTGCCGTTGCCGGAGTAATTGGCAGAGTAGGCGGCGCTGTTGACAGTCCAGCTGGTGAGGCGGTCGGCGGCATCGTAGGTGAAATTCTCGGTGTACGTATATGCTGAGTATGGACTAAGCATTTTTCGTCATTGCTACATCTATCTCCTTTATTATTTCTGGAATTACTGTGTGGTCTATTATAAAATCAAATTCAAACTTTCCTGTAAACAATGAGTTACAAAGTTTTGAATGAACTTTTATCTGTCTGTTTTCCAGTAAATCCATCTTCATAACGAATCGTTCTTCGAGTGGATTAAACGCCACAAAAGATTTCCATTCATTATTGTAAATCTTTTGAAGGCACTTCCTCATATTCAAGAAATCAAACTCCTCCGCTTCTAAAGAGGTTTGTGCCTTAAAAAACTCAAAATCAACTACCAAATCAAAAAACACCCATCTTAAATCATCATCGAACTTTAACTTGATGTTATCGAATGTGATAACATCAACCCCTTGCGTGTTTTTGAATACTATTTTCCCCATCTTCAATATGTTTTGAATCCATTGAAAATTTGTTTCTCTTGATTTATCATCATTTTAAACAGAGTAAGTCCAATGTCTCATTAATTTCATTAATTAATTCTGGCAAAAAAGATTGGTCTATTTCATAATAAATAATCAATGATGAATGGCATATCGTGTTATCATATTTATAATGATTTAATTGTATTTTACAAATCATTTGCATATCTTCTTTACTAATACTTACTTCCAATTTTCTTTCTGTTAAAACAAGATTCGCAGAATCTCTTTTCCCATCATAGAAATCGATTAATTCATTTTTAAACTCTCTAAATGAACACCAAAAATCTTCAATTGTTAATGATGCTTCAAAATAATCGTATACGATTTTTGTGTCAAATACTAAAATGGGTACAACATCTTGTTTTACTGAAAACTCTTCAAGAAGCATAACCAATATTCTTTCTTTATTGAAAAAATGTATCATACTACTTTACAAACGGATAATATGTGGAAAAACATCTGTGAAATACTGTGCCATCTGATGACATACCAATCGAATACCAGCCATTTGTTGAATTAATGGAACCTGGTGCAACATACCAATAATTTCCCTGTGTAGTAAATGAAAAATCACCATTTTGCACAATAACTTTATCAAATGAATACGGAAAATTATGAGATAAGTCTAACTTATCAGCAATAGTATTACTATATCCTTGAATTTCGGGGCGAGGGGCTGCTATACTTAATTTTTGCCCTTCAATTGATCTATTTATAACATCAGAGGATGATGTTTCAAGTGTGTAACTATTGTTATCTGGCATAGACTCCATTTTTGCTCTCAAGCCATCAGTATTCAATTTGGGCTCGTCAACTTTTAAAGGAACAGAACAATGGGTGGGAATATTATTACCTTTAATATTGCCTGCCCAAAAAGTTTTTCCATTACTTAAAGCAACAACACCATTTACAGTTCCACCCAATAGTCCACCAATTCCAATACCTATTAGATATTGTTTAGCAGACATCATCGGGTCTCCAAAATACATTGAGTTACCAATACTTTGTATCGGAGCTGAAAAGGCACTTCCCACCATACCGCTTGCTGCTCCAGCAAGGAATCCGCCAGCGCCTGCCGCACCTCCACCAGCTGCCAAGAACGCTGACCCTCCAGTTGCGGCACCAACAGCTCCAGCTGCGGCACCAATTCCAAATGCCATTAAGCCATCACCTATACTATTAATTTTGCCTTGATAAGCTTTAACCCCTAAATTAATTACTCCACCAACTACAGCACCAATAATAATGTGCCAAAATTCTCCACTCGGGTCCGTATATTTCAGCGGATTATTCAAGCAATAACTGTAACGGTTGTAATTCTGCGAGTTATAAGGAGCCTGCACATACGGGTCGGGTGAGAGGAAGCGGCCGAGGCGCGGGTCGTAGATGCGGCCGTTCATATTTATTGTGCCAAAGTCATCAAGATGCTCGTGGCCGCAGTAGCCTCGGGTTATGAGGGTTTCGGTTGAGGTTTGGTAGTTTGTCCAATTATCGCCAGCGCGGCGGCGTCCCCACGGGTCGTAGGCAAAGCGCTTGTAGAGTGTGCCGTTGCTGTTGTAAGCGGCAATAATGCTGCCTTGGTAGTCGGTTTGCAGATAGTAAGTTGCGCGAGACGAAAGCGTGCTACCATTGTAGCTCTGCACAATAAGGGCACACAATCCCGCTGGGCCGCTAATGTAATGCAACCGCTGCTCAGTGTTGCCGTTCTTATTTACTTGGTAATCGTCAACATAAATGGTTGTGCTGTTGCCAATCTGCATCTTGCGGCGCTGGCCGTCGGCGGCGTAGGTGAAAGTGGCGGTTTTCAAGGTTGTGCTGCCGTTTTTCAGCACTAATTTGCTAACCTTTCCAATGGTGTTGTACTCGGCCTCACAAGTGCGTTCTGCGCCTGTTCCCGCAATCAGGCTGCTAATGCCGCTCACGGCGTGCGGTCGGCTTCCGCTGTAGGCGTACAGGCCAAAATCGCTCTTCATTGTTATGTTGCCGTTGCCTGAATAATCAGCCGTATAGGCTGTGCTGTTTATTGTCCAACCTGTGAGGCGGTCGGCGGCATCGTATGTGAAATTCTCAGTATATCCACCCATCGAGCGCGAGGTCAGGTTTTGGGTTGTAGTGTTCCAAGTGTAGTTATATGCTATGCGCTGACTTGTTGGTCCATAACTGATAGCAGTCGGGTAGCCGTAGCTGTTAAAGGAATAATTGGCAGTATTATTGTTTCCCTGTTTGTACGAAGTGACTTGCCCGCGTGCGTTATGCTTGGTATCGCTAATCAGTTTTGTGCCGCTTTGGCCTGTAACACTTTGTATTTCCGTAAGGAAGCCGCCGTTGTAATTATATTTTATATGTTCACCACTCGGATATGTGGTTTCAATATGGTGTCCGTAATCGTCATAGCCATAAATGAACTTATAATCCTTGCCATCAATCTTATCGGTTTTGGTGAGCAAACGGCCATAATCATCATAAGTATATGAGGTGGTTATGCCCGACTGGCTGTCGGTTTGCGATTTCACAAGACCAATGTGTGGTTTTGCAGTATAATAAGATGTTGAAATGGTGCGCGTTTCACTGCCCATCTTTTCCGTCCGTGTGGTTTCTCGGCCAAAAGCGTCGTATGTTATATTGGTTACAACGCCACGGGCATCAGTCTGTTTGGTCAGACGGCCAAGATTGTCGTATTCGTAAGTTGTTGCTCCTGCATCGGGGTCGGTGAGTTTTGTCTGGCGGCCTTTGCTGTCGTATTCCATTGATGTGGTTGCTCCTGCCGCCGTTATGGTCAGCGGGCTGCCGCAGGGGTGGTAGGTATATTCAATGGTGCTTGCGGCATCAGTAACTTTTTTAATTTGCCCCAAACTGTTATATGTTTTGGCTGTGGAAACTCCGTCCACAGTGGTTTTCTGTGTCATACCACTGGATAAATAATTCACAGTCCGCCCGCGCGAGGTTATGCTGGATAAGTCGCCATAATATTCTTCATACGTGTAGCTTGTCAGTCCGTTAATGCTCGATTGGGTGTAATTAACCTTGCCATTGCTCAGATAATATGTGTTTACCGTTTCTGTTGTGCCACCGGCAGGCATCGTCACTCGTTTGATTTCGCGGCCAAGTGCGTCATAATAAATGGTTTCGGTGTCGCCCAAACGGGTTTTTGTTTGAGTGTGGTTGGTTATCTCGGAACGGGTGGCATCAGTTGCCCAACCGTAAGCAGTGGTTGTATAATCATCGTCGGGAGATGTAACTACTGCCAGTTGTCCGAAATTGTCATACCGGTATTTTGTCTGCAAACCATTATGGTCTGTTTCCGTCAATGGTCGGCCAAAATTATCGTAAGTGGTTGATGTAGTTAGTGTTGTGCCATTATCATATTTTACCGATGTACTTGTAATAAACCTTTTGGTGGCGTCATATGTATAATTTGTGGTTGTATTAAGACCCGTTTCTGCAATTTTCTCAACGTTCGTGTGGTTCTTTGTGTTGTATGTATAAGTTGTTTTAACGCCTGTCCGGCTATCGGTTTCAGATAACGCGTTACCATAACTGTCGTATGTGTATGTCAGTGAATAAGAGAATGTTTTGCCGCTTTGGGTTCTCTCTGTTTTTATTGTCTTGGGTTTGCCCAGCGAAGTGTAACTTCCAAATGTGACCACATCGGTGGCATCAGAGCCGTATTTGGTTGTGGTCTTTGTCAAGTCATTGTTGCTGTTGTAAGTATATGCCGTAACAATGTTTTTCCCGCCCTTGTAATATTTTCTGTCGTTGGCTAACCGCTGTATATAACACTTTTTGCTTTTGTCTTTATCTATAAAATCATAACCGAATTCCGAGAATTCCAAAGTGTGATTGCTACCATAGTAAATTCGTTTTTCTTCAAGATATGGCACAATATATGTCGGGTCGTAATTGAAAGTGCACTCTGTGGTCAGGTTGGTTACAGCATCTGAAGCAAGCGTAATTTCAAATCCAAGCATTCCGCGTTGTTTGTGCAGCAGCAGTCCCTCGTATGAATAACTGATGTTAGACGCCGTTATATTTCCTGCCGTTGTTTTCTTACCTGAGACAACCCATAAGGGCAACGGGCAACTGTAAACACCTCCGCTGTGAGTTTCTGAACTTCGGGTATAGTTGCTGCTGTTCAGTTTGCCGAAACTGAGCGAATTGCACACGCCCATCCCATCGGTTACACTACTAATGAATTGTTGTGAGTTGCCGCTGTAGAATTGCAGAGTTATTTCACTGCTTTCTTTCCGCACACCATCAACAACTACTGGATGTGTGGTCGAAACAAGCAACTCCGGAAACCCATCCTCATTGTAATCAGTAACTTCAAATTGTGTGCTGCCTCCAACAAGTTGACCTGTACAATATTCAAATTTACCTATTACATAATCAATATCTGTGGCGCTCGTGATAGTTGCGGGATCAAAACCAACCTGTCTGAACATTCCTGTGCTATACGTCTTTACACACGTGAAACTGTTTCCAATGAATTTGAACAGTTTTATGCGGTACATAGTGTTGATTACATCGTCCGCGTCATTTAAATATGTAACATCTCTTTCAATGCGAATAATATCAGCTTTCCCGTCATTGTCAAAATCGGCTATTTTATATATATTGCTATAAGCGTTTTTGTATTGTGAATCATATAAACCGTTTGCTGATTCAGCTCTTTTGCGGTATTCCCCATTATCATAATCACGCTGGAGTGGCGATGCCGATATGGCTACTTGTTGCCGGCCTTGTGTTACCTTCCGGCTTGCATTAAGTTCCGACACCGCTGAAGATTGTAATGAGAATTGTCCTCCCGTATTCAAGTAAAGTTTCCAACCATTACTATAAACAAGTATGTCAGTAAGACCGTCACCGTTAAAGTCTGCTGGTTCAATTCCAAGTTTAGGGTCAACATTCGATACATTTATACTAGTTTTTAAAACCATCGTATATTTACCTCTTTGTTCCTCAGGAGCGAATAATTTAATCGTGTTCCCTTGCAAACTAATCAGTTCTGTTTTGCAGTCGCCATTCAGTTCAAATGGAGAAAGAAAACTATCATCAATGCCAACTAAATCGATTCTTTTGTTACTGTTTGCAGATTGCTGTTCTCTACAAAATAATGTTAAATCAATATGTCCTGTACCATCAAATTTCCCTGCAAAAAAAGGATAGGCACCTACTATTTGACCAAAATTTTTAGTGTAACTATCAAGTTTTGTTAGCCCGTTTGCACTTAATTTGTAGACGCAGAAATTTACTTTGTCAAGATTATTTTTTACAACTGATTCTATTATACATAATTCTAAACTCCCATCATTATCAATGTCGAAAAAGGTATATGGTAACGCACCTTGCTTAGTTGTACTTTTTAAATATTTGCTATCATACCCTCTCCCTCTACTTTCGTATGTGGTAAAGGAGCTTCCAGACGAATACTGATTGTTGGCAGGCAGATTTCCTTTGTATTTTTCAACCAACTTGTTGCCCTGTTTGGTATAATATGCAAATTTCCCATTTTTGCTTCGGTCAACTCGAACAATATCTGCCTGCATATCACCGTCAACGTCGCCACAAAAGGTCTCGAATTTTGTGCTGTTCTTTATAAAATCGCATGGTTGTGTCCCGTTGTTTATGCGCGGGTCGTTATTTATATTACAACTATTCCAGTTGATTTTTGTCGGGTTGCACGCCAGCCGCCCCATATAATACTTGTTGATGGTCGTCAGTCTGTTGTTACTGTAGGAAAAAGTGTATTTGACAACTTCAGTGTTGCTTGCATCTGTCACAGCAACAGCCGTAACATACAGACTGTTTGTGATTTTGTAACCCGATACATAGCTGTATTCGGCAGTTCGTGTGCCGTAAGTTATCTTCACCGTGTATTGCGGTTGTATATTGTCGCCAATGTTGCCTGTGTACTTTATAGCCGTGAGTTTTATCTGTCCGTCGGTGGTGTTGCTGTAGGTGTATTCAATATAATTTCCCCGTTTGTCGGTTATCTTTTTTATGAGCCAAGCCGTCGTTTTTGTTGTGCCGTTACTGCTGACTTTTGCAATGGCTGCTGAACCACCGTACTCCATTGTGGTGCCGTCTTTTGTCACAACAGTGAACGACACAGGCTGCGAGTTTGTACTGCCTGTGCTTGTTATTGTCGCAAAATTGTAGTTCTCGGTCAGATATTTTGCTCCATTTGCCCCATACGTACTACTCTCCAATATGAGCCGCGCCCCGTCAAGATAAAACCGGTCGTTCCCGTTAAAGTTGACAGGCGTAACATTTCCATCGTGCCAATAGTCTTGTCCGGCCACGGTTATTGAGGATACTCCGCTGAGTGCGAATCCGTAACCCATATTGCCTAATCCAAGGCTGCTGCTATATACCAACCCAAGTTGTGGCGTAACGTTTCCAAATCCGGCAGGCAAATCGAAAGGCATTGAGCCGGTGGGTGCGCCCATAGGACTTACGTCAAGTGCCAGCGGCAATGAGCCAACGGGAGCTCCCGTGCCAACATATCCGGCATCTGTGCCAATTGTTTGAGAATTTGCCGTTCCAACCGCAATCCACAAAGCTGCAGCAATCAAAACGGTTTTGTTTAAAAGTTGTTTAAGTTCCATTTGATTACTGTTTAATGATTGTGAATGATTCGGCATTGCCGTTTTGTATGAGTTGCAGAATGTAAACGCCAAGAGGGTAGTCATCAAGGCTTATCGGGGTTCCGGCCTGAATCCAAGTGTCTTGTTTCAGTTGGTTTCCTCGGTTGTCAAAAATTCGGTATTCACCATCATCGCCGCACTCCCCTTCGCACACAACGGCAATGTTGCCCCGAGTAGGATTCGGATAGATTGTGATTTTCTTGTTCCCTATGTTTTCCGCGTAAATGTCCGTGGTATCTATTGTTGCCGATTTGCTTGTGTTTATCACGATTTTGCGGCTTATGCAGTTGCCAGACTTATCGTAGCTGAATCCCAATTTTGTCGCGTTAAAGTCATATTCATCCGCCGTAACCTCATAGCACATATATTCATTACCGCTGCTATCGCCCAACAACGTTATACTTGAAAATCCTTCGGCTACAATTACATAGAAACTATCATCAGCAGCCAGTGTAGTGGTATAAAAGTTATCATTCACATATACACTGATGCCTTTTTTGCTGCAATATACCCTGACTTTTACTGCCTTAGCGGTTTTCTCCAAATTGACAACCAACTTGAACTGCTGTCCGCCTCTTCCTTCGTTACAATAATATGTTTTGTTGTTTCCATCGACAGCTTTTGCGGCTTCACAGCCCGTTTTGCAACCCAATGGAGCAGTGGCTGATAATGATAGTTTTGTTTGCGCTGAACTTGCCACACAAAATAGTAGCATAATCCCAGCAATTACAGATGTCTTCATAATATATATAGTTGTTTTACACTCAAAAATAGGTAATTTTGGTTTTGCAGATGATTTTTTGCATAAAAAATTATCACATAAAAAAACGGCCGGCCCCGAGCGTTCGGAACCGGCTGCTGAGTGTCGTTTGCAAGCGGCCTATCGGAAACTTCCGCCGTACTTGACAACCTCGCTGTTGCGGTTGATAACAAGGAACGGAATAGTCTCCTTATAGTTGGGGTTCTCCTTCACCATCTTCTTGAATTTGTTGATGATGATAACCACCAGGTCAGAATCGATGTTCTGGCTGAAACGCAGAATCTCATCCTCGAAAATCTTTCCTTTTTTGGCGGTTTTTATACCATATATAATGTCTTTCTTGTCAAGCAGTTTCTTAGTAAAGTAAATGTTGTTGGCCATATCCTTCTTCTGGTACTCATCCTCGATGTATGGCTTGATGATGTTGATGTTGCAGTTGTAGTATTTCGACAGATAGACAACCCACTGCAGTGTCTCCTTCATCTTCTTGTCGTGGTCGAGCGGCACAACAATCTCTTTGTAGTAGTCGTGCGTTGGTGCCGTGGTGGCCACAATGAACGGAATGTCGATTACCGAAAGAATATCGGTAATGTCCCTTATGCCGAGGGTTTCCTTGTCGGTCAGTTTATAGGTACGGCCCGTGATTACCAAGTTGGCGTTGGCATCTTTCATCAGCCCGTCGACTGTTTTGGACTTGGTGCCTATCTCCACATCAATGAAGAGCCGCTGAGGATCAAGATGATACTTCTCGGCTATCTGGCTGGCAGCCTCTTTGATTTTTACTTTTTCGCTTTCATACTCCGCTTGTTTGGCAGATTTGCCGAACAAGCCAGGGGCTTTCAGAAAACGCACCAGCATAATCTGGTTGTCAACTTCGTTTGCAAGCAATATTGCATGCTGCAAGGCAATCTCGCACGTCTCGGTGTAATCCCAAGGCACTACAATTACATCTTTTCTCGTCTTTGCCATAAGTCCAATATACTTTACTTAGAATAACCTACAAATTTAATTATTTTCTTCAACTAATCGCCTAATTGCTTCCAACTGATTATTTTTGTTTACATCACGCATCTTTTTTGCAGAATTTGTGAAGTATTGATGCCCCTCAATGAACTTAATCTGCATCTTGTTCCACTTGTTAATGTCGTCCTCAATGGCTCCCCGCTCACGCAATTCGCGGTAGAGGTTGCCAGAAACGGGAATGAAATCGGCGCGGCCAAGATAGTCGAGGTCGGCATCGCAGATAATCTGCTCAAGCAGCGTCACGGGCTTCGGCGGCAGTTTGGTTTTCATTATCAAACTGCAGATAAAGTCGATCTGCTCGGGGGTATAATCGTATTTAGGCAGATATTCGCGTGCAATTTCGCAGCCAGCCTCCTCGTGGTCCTTGTAGGTGCGGGTGAAGCCCGTGTCGTGGAAGATGGCGGCGGTTTTCAGCATCAGCATCTCGTAGTCCGATATGCCTTCGCTGCGGCCGATGATTTCAACCTGTGTGGTCACGTCGATGGTGTGCTTCAGGTTGTGGTAATAGAGATTTTTCGGCAGTTTCTCCTCGAGCATGTTGAGCACCGTCTCCTCAATATCGTCGAAGCGGACAATGCCCAGACGTGTTTGGAAGGCCTGGTTCGGCTTGATTCCGAGACCGTTGACCGAAAGGTGCGGACGGAAGCCCTCAATCAGGTACATGTCAATCTCGCCCTTGTATTTGACAGGCATCTTGCCCCAATACTGGCAGACGAAATACTCCTTCACAAGTTCGTAGGTCATGCCCGTGATGTTCACCTTGTTTATCTGGCCTGAGGCCTCCATGCGGCTTGCAATGTTGACCGTGTCGCCCCAAATCTCGAGTTTCTTCTTGTTGCCCGTGTTGTTGCAGAACACTGGGCCTGTGTGGATGCCAATTCGCAGATTCCAGCCTTGTTCGTCGCCGTATTGCAACTTCATGTTCTGCATATACTGGTACATCTCAAAGGCTGCCAGCACCACCTCAATCGGGTTGGTGTGGTTCTTCTGCGGAATACCGCCAGCGCACATGTAGATGTCGCCCACCGACTTGATTTTCTCAATGTGGAATTTCTTCACCACCTCGTCGAAATGGAAGAAGAACTTGTCGAGGTCGTCGATGAGGTGCTCGGCGTTCTCGGTTTTCGATATGTTGGAGAATCCGTGAACATCAGAGAAGAGCACCGTAACCATCTTGTAGCGTGTGGCTTTCTCCTTCTCTTTCGATTTCTCTTTCAGTTTCTCGAACTCCTCTTTCGGCATATAGTTGGCCAGAAGTTCGTCGTACTTAGCCTTCTGAGACTGAAGTTCGCGGTTGCGCTTGCCAATCTCGCTCTCAAGCGACTTCTTGGTGCTGACAATTTTCTTGCGGCTCCAGAAGTAGATGGCGCAGATGGCAGCCACGGCAATCAGTATGACAACCAAAAGAACAACAATGCCGAAGGAGCGGCCGTCGGTGATGGTGATGGTTGCCTGATAGAGCATTCCGCCGTCGCTGCGAGCGCTGACTATTATGCTGGATTTGCGCGTCTTTGGCACAAAAGTGACCGACGATTTGGCCGACCAGATGGGCTCGTCGCCCGTGCCTTCGAAGCGAAATTCACTAAGCATGAGGCGCGTCACATCGTTGGGATTGACGCTGATGGTGATTTTTTTCGAGCCATCGTGCTCATTGAGGTTGTATTTGATGTTTTTGGCGTCGGGGGCGAACTCAATTCTCTTCTCGGCGGTCAGAAAAACTCCCATTTTGCCCTCAATCACTTGCTGGGCATGGCTTATGAAAGTGCAAAAAAGCAACGCCGACGTCAGAAAAATGACGCGCGCTGACACTCTTTCGGTTACGTATCTTCTTGTCAATGTTGTCAGTATTAACTGCCTAAAATTCGTCGGCAAGATAATTGATTTATCTATTCAACAACTTTCCCAAATATATGAAAAAAGTTTTTTTATGTTAAATGTATGATAATACGTTTTTTTCGGAGGTTTTATTTGATTGAAAAGCCGTAAAAATTTGCAATATGTCGATGCATGGGCTTTCAACTCACGATTAAAAGATAATTTTGCGGAAAAAACAGAGAGGTGCGGATTTTCGAGTCAGTCAGCAATTTGAATATCGACAAGCCAGTGGTTACCATCGGCTCGTTCGACGGCGTGCATCTGGGCCACAGGCAGGTCATCAGCCAACTCACCAGCCATGCCCGCGCGGTTGGAGGCAGCAGCGTTGTGATAACGTTCTGGCCGCACCCTGCTGCAGTGCTCAATCCCGACAAGCATTTTCCCGTGCTCTCCACCATCGATGAGAAAAAAATGCTGATGGCCGAAACGGGCATCGACTGTCTGATTGTGCTGCCATTCACCAGAGAGTTTTCGCGGATTGCTTACGCCGATTTTGTGAGCGAATATCTTGTTCTGCAACTCGGAATTAGCACATTATTAGTTGGTTACGACAACAAACTGGGGCGCGACGGTCTTGGCCGATTCCATGAGGTGGAGGCTCTGTCGCATCTGTACGGATTCCACGTGAAGCGGCTCGATGTTCTGGCAGAGGACGAGCAGCCTATAAGTTCGACAATGATTCGCGGCCTGCTCTCGGAGGGGAAGGTGGCAGAGGCGGCCAAACTGCTCGGGCGCGACTACAGCCTGACGGGGCGCGTGGTGGGCGGCAACCACATCGGCACATCGCTCGGCTTCCCAACGGCCAATCTGGAGCCCGACGAGTGCAAATTTGTGCCTTGCAACGGCGTTTATGCCATCCGCGCCAGCGTCGGCAGGCAAGAACATCTTGGAATGCTCAACATCGGCAACCGCCCCACGGTGAACCACGGCGATGAAAAACCCACCATCGAGGCCAATCTGTTCGGCTTCAACGGCAACATTTACGGCTCGAATCTGACAATCAGTTTTTTAGAAAAGATTCGCAACGAACGCCGATTCTGCTCAACCGACGAACTTCGTGCTCAATTGGAAAAAGACAACATCTTTATTTCCAAAAAATTCGGTAAGTAATCATTCCGATACTACACTACTTTGGCTTGCTTAACTGCGAATAATTGTTTCCCTCTATAGAGCAGGCGAAATTAAAACCTAATCTTATACGAGATTGTCGGCACTATGCGGTAGAGGTACATTTTGTAGGCGTGCGACTCGGTGATATCCATATCCTGTTTTACATAAAGCGAGTAAATGTTTTTGCGGCCATAGACGTTGTATAGCGAGAACATCCACTGGCTGTCGAACTTACGGGTGTCGTTTTTGGGGTTGCGGTAGATGGCCGACAAGTCGAGGCGGTGGTACGCGGGCAGCGCGTAGTTGTTGCGACTCGAATAGTCGAAGAATGCGCAGTTGTTGAACTCGTAAATCTGGTCGGGGATGGTGACAAAGCCACCCGATGTGAGTTTGAAGGTTGACGAAATTGTCCAAGCATGGGTGAGTTCGTAACTGCCTGTGAGCGAGAGGTTATGGCGGATGTCGTAGCGCGGCGAGTAGTAGCGGTTCTGGTTCACACCGTCGATTTTGTACTGCGTTTTGGCCAATGTGTAGCCAATCCAGCCGGTGAGGCGTCCGCTCTTGCGCTCGGCCAGCAACTCGATGCCGTAACTGTAACCTTTTCCGTGAAGCAACTGCGTGGTAAGGTGCTTGTTCATAAAAATGTTGGCATTGTCCTTATAATCAACCAGATTGTTCATCGTCTTGTAGTAAACTTCGGCCGAAAGCTCTATACCCGACTCCTCAAGCCGATGGTAATATCCGGCCACAATCTGGTGCGACTCCTGCGGCTTCAGATGCTCGTCGGGAGAAATCCACACATCGGTTGGCAGACCAACCGTTGAGTTGCTCAACAAGTGCATATACTGCTTTGTGAAGGCGTACGACAGTTTAACCGACTGATACTGACCAATATCGTATTTGAGCGAGAATCGAGGCTCCACGCCGCCGTAAGTCTTCACAATCTTGCCTCGGCCGTAAGCCGCACTGTCGCGCACCGAGCCGTCGGAATAGTAGTTGTAGATTGTGTCGGGGCCAATGTTCGAGAACGACGACAAGCGCACGCCATAGTTGACAGTGAGAGCGTCGGTGAGGCGGTGGTCGTTGCCAAGGTAGCCGACAAGCTCAACGGCACGCTTGTGGTTAAGCTCATACTCGCGGGTAATTGACTTCTCATCTTGAGGAGCCACGCGGCCCGGCTCAAAGTGGTGGTAGATGGCCGCCACACCGTATTTCAGATTGCTGCCTCGGCCGTAGTGATAGGTGAAATCGTATTTCAGCCCCATCTCGCGAATGCGGGCCGTCCAGTCGAAACGGCGCACATCCTCCCAAATTGAGTATTTGTAGTTGTACTGGCTGCCGTAGAGCGTGAGGTTCGAGAACAGTTTTGCGTTGAAAATGTGGTTCCAGCGCAGTGTGCCGGTGGTGTTGCCCCACTCCAGGTGGTTCTTGTTGTTGAGAGCGAAGCACAGAAACTCATCAGCCCCCGTGTAGGCGCTCAGATAGACGTGGTTGCTGCTGTCGATGTTCCAGTTCAGCTTGGCGTTGAGGTCGTAGAAGTTGATTTTGTCGTCGGTGTTGTCGATGGCTTTCAGATAGAGGCCGACGTAACTTCCGCGCCCCGACACAATGAACGACGCCTTGCCTTTGGCAATTGGGCCTTCGAGCGTGAGGCCGCTAGCGGTGAGACCGATGTTTGCCGTGGCGTGAAACTGATTCATATCGCCCTCGCGCATTGCAATATCGACAACCGACGAGAGCCGCCCGCCGAACTGCGCCGGATAAACGCCTTTATAGACGGTTGTATTTTTCAGAATATCAGTGTTGAAGGTTGAAAAGAAGCCCAGCGCGTGAGTGGGGTTATAGACTGGCGCCTCATCGAGCAGGAAAAGGTTCTGGTCGTAGGAGCCGCCACGCACGTAAAGGTTCGATGCGCCCTCGTTCACAGCTTGAATGCCGGGCATCAGTTGGAGTGTTTTCAGCAGGTCGGGCTCGCCCAAAGCCGATGTCACCATTGTGATGCGCTTCGGCTGCAACTGCGCAATGCTGGTGGTGCTCATCTCGCGGGCGTTCTTCTCGCCCGTAACCACCACCTCGCCAATCTCGTTTCGTGCTTCGCTCAGTTTAATGTCGAGGCGCATATCTTTTTCAACATCAACATCTTTGCTGATGTTATCGTAACCTAAATATGAAATCACAACCGTATGGCGGCCTTTGGGCAAAGTGAGCGAGTAGAACCCGTAACTGTTTGTAGCAGTGCCAATGCCCAGTTCGGGGCAATATACGGTGGCCGAAATCATTGTCTCACCGCTTGCGGCATCGGTAATGGTGCCGTGTATGGTGGCCTTTTGTGCAAAAGAGGTCGCCGCAAATACCGCAACTATCAGTGTAAGAATCAGTTTTTTCATTTTACCACCTGTTGTATTTTTCGTTATATTCTTCTTCGCTCAACAAGCAGTACTCATAGTCGAACGATGCCGCGTTGAACACACCTAAAGCACCACCTTTGATGTTGGTTGGCGCCGAGGCTGGCGCCGGCGTATAAACTCCGCCGTCGTAACGGATTTGGTTTATCAGCGAATTGTAATAATCGTAAACCTCTTTGGTTACGGAATACATCATCAGCTTTTGTGATGGATATCTTTCAAACCACCAACTGTCCTTTCTCCAACCTTCTGTTGAAACCCCGCCACAAAGGTCCATACCCTTAAAGCCGGGCTGCAATAATTCGTCGCTTATAATGCTCACGCTCCACGTATATTGACCGTTTGAGAACGGAAGAGGTTCTTCCCCATCCCCTTTTTTGAATACATAATAGTTGTCCTCGTTGGGATTGTCGTGGAACCATACGTATGGTATTTCTCCAACAGCACCGTCAGTAAATTTATCGGCTTGCCGATGTGTTATGGTGTCAATTTTAATGGCACTCGGCATTGTGCATTCCGATGTGTAGGTATGTCCGCGCCATTCAACCTTCAAATAGTAAGTATGCCCAGCCTTGCCTTGCAGTTTTGTAGTCTGAAAATAACATTGAGTTGACAATCTGTGGTCATAAACAAGCATTGAATCGATTACGCCTATATTGTCATAGATTGGAAACCACACAATCGAATCTTCACCTGATTGGGTTGTATATCGTGTGTAGTGGCTCCATATAGAATCGGCAGCAGGAATCAGGGTGTCAACAACGCCCTCATCGTCGGATATGATAATGAGAGCATCGTCAACCCATTGATTTAAATCACTTTCAGTTGAGCCACTCAATCCCAATTTGGTGTAATATGGAGGTTTGCCGTTGGTGATTTCAGCATCGATAACCAATTTAGTCTCGGGATGGAGTTGCAGGTTATATTCCTCGGTGCATGCATTTATTAGCAAACACAAAAAAACTATTATTCCAGTAAGTGATTTTGTTCTCATTTTAAGTTTATACGTTCTTTTAATGACTATATTGCAAAATAGATGTGGTTATCGGTGTTTTTCAAAATTTTGTTATCCGAAACATCTATCATTTCCCCGTAATTTGTCTGCTGTGATAACGGAATTCAAATATAGTTGTTTTGTCATTTCAGTCAGAGATGCCGTTTTTTGGGAATGCAGCGGAATTGTCATAACAAAAAAGGGCTGTCTCAGCGGGCAACCCTTGTTATGTGTGTTTGACAAAATCCTACCAGTCGTCATCGGAAGACGGAGTTTCAACTTTTGGTTTTGCGGCCTCAGTCAACTGTTTTTCAACTATCTCGGTGAATACGCAACTGGCAACATATGCGCTTGAGCCAATCTTTTTACGCAGAGGGTCTTGCTCGTCGTAGAACGGATAGCATTTCTTTGAAGTCCAAGAAGTTCCCGAGTTAATCACATAATCCTTGATGGTGGTGGTCAGCCTTGCCTTGCCATCTTTAATGTTGATTTTCACAATCATATTCACACTTACAACTTGGTGTGGGAAGGTTACAACGTTCTTGATGTTGACATTGACAATCAACGCTCCGGTTTCTTTGCTGTTTGTTTGAACTGCAGCCGTTTTGTCGGCAAAAGTTTTTGTAAACCAGCCATTTATGTTGTCGTAGATTTTATCTTTGTCCATACCGGCGCACTCAATAACGTTGCTGTAGGTGAGTTGGTCGTTTTTGTCAAGTTCAAATTTCGATTTCAACGAAGTTGCCGCCTCCACATATTGATGTTTGTGGTCGGCCTTGCCATCGTATTTGTCGAGGTCGTATTTGGCAAATGAATCGCCAGTTAGAATCTGCGCCGAAGCCCCTATTGCGCCAAGCATAAAGAGGCTGACTGTTAGTGCTTTAATTTTCATTTCAGTTCTTTGGTTAATTGTACTTCAACTTCTCAAGTACGGTTATTTTTCATAAGGCGCTGAAGTTGCATGCCGTCGGCACAACACCGATTGCAAATATAGTCAATAAGATTTGTTTTGAAAGCCGATTTATCGAGATTTTTGAACTTAAACCAGTTAATCTAATAATGGGTTTACATAATCGTCAGAGGCAAAATAATCTTCGGTGATGTTGTATTTATAATCAATATGGACATACCTTGTACCATCGCTACGCGAACTCGATTCGCGTTCTTTATAATTCTGGGGAAGCAGCAAATTTCTTCTTGAATAATTTGATTTAACGAACAGCAGCGAATCAACTTTTTGCTCATTCTCAATCTTATATACCAATAGAGTGTCTGATTCGAAAATGATTGGTTCAGGCCAGTCTTCGCATTTCCACACGAAAAAAACATCCGTATCAGAACAATAATCTCCTTTACATACTATAGAAGTGTCCTTCGATATTAATTTCAATTCAACATTAATTTTTCTACAATGAATAGTGACATTATAATAATAGTATTCGTCATTAACACAAGATGTTACGAAAAGAATGATTGCGCAACAAATGAATAAAATTGACTTACTTTTAGAGTTATTCATTTTAGAATTGTTTAATATAAATTGTCATCCTGCTCCGTAAACAATGGATTTTCATAGTAATCGGAACTGAAATATTCCTCTGTGATTTTATAAGAGTAGTGGTGTTCTCTTGTCCCTTCTTGTGAATCTTCCGCGAGCCTATATTTATAGTTTTGAGGCAACATTAAGTTTTTTGTTGAGCAATTTGTTTTATCAAACATTATTGAATCCACAATTTGCTGATTTTCTATTTCATACACCACCAAGGCATTTGCATTGAAAATAGACGATTCGAATTCTTCAGCACCTATATAATGCCAAAGAAAATCTGCATAATCGTAGTAATACGGTCCGTCATTGTGTGTTATGGAGAATTCGTCCTTTATAACCTTTATTTTAATTTCAGTTTCCTGGCAATAAATGGCAATATCATAATAGTCAGTCATTGAGGTGCTGCAAGCCGCAGTGACCAATCCGAATACTATAAAACTTACAATCTGTCTTATTCTATTTATCATATTTCCGAATCGAGCGAACTAATTGATTTGTAACAAATAGACTACGGCTTTATAAATCCAATTTCCCCTGTCGGAAGTAGTTTGCAACCACCTCGGCCTTGGCGTGGCCGATAATCTTCTCGAGCGTTTCAAGTGACGCGGCGCGCATTGCGTCAACGGTTTTCAGTTCGCCGAAGAGAGCCTCTTTGGTTTTGTCGCCGATGCCTTTAATGCCGTCGAGTTCTGACACAAGGAATGCTTTTGAGCGTTTGTTGCGGTGGAAGGTGATGGCCGCGCGGTGAACCTCCTCCTGCATTCCTGCAAAGAATCGGAAAATGTCGTCGGTACGGCGTATCTCAATGTGTTTCGGCGGAAATCCGATTAGAAGTTCGTTGGTTGAGTGCTTGTCGTTTTTGGCAAGCCCCAGTATGGAAATATTCAACCCGAGAGCGTCTTCCGTAGCCTGACGGATTGACTCCATTTGCCCCACACCGCCGTCGGCGACAATCAGGTCGGGCAGGGGTTGCGCCTCGGCCATAAGACGGGAGTAGCGGCGGTTTACCACTTCAAACATTGAGGCGTAATCGTCGGGACCCTCAACAGTTTTTATGTTGAACAGCCGGTAGTCTTTTTTCGACGGCTTTCCGTCTTTATAAACAACGCAGGCGGCAACCGGAAACGCGCCCTGAATGTTTGAGTTGTCGAAAATCTCTATGTAGCGCGGAATGTTGGGCAGATGCAGTTTTTTCTGAACCGACACCAGCAGGTCGATAGGATTGTTACGGTTGCGCAGGGCGCTGCGCTTGAGTTTCTCAACGGCGTACATGTGCGCGTTTTTCTCGCACAGTTCAAGCAGTTTTTTCTTGTCGCCGCGCTGCGGAACAACAAAGTTTATGTTGTCGAGGCTGAAGTCGATTTCGAACGGCACAATAATCTCTGCCGAGGTGCTCAGCCGTCGTTGCCGCGCCTCCTCAATGACCGATAGCAGCAGCGAGTCGAGTTCCTCCTCAATCCGTTTCCTCATTTCGAAGGTGTGCACCTGCACAATGGCGCCGTTCACCACCTTCATAAAACTGATGTAGGCGCAGTCGTCGTCATCGATAATCGAGAAGACATCGACATTGTGGATTGTTGGGCTCACAACCGTCGATTTGCTCTGGAACTCCGACAGTTTGTCTATTTTATTCTTAACCTTCTGTGCCTCTTCGAATTTGTACTCCTTACTTAAAGCATTCATTTTAGTCTTTAGCAGGTCGATGACGGCGTTCGAGTTGCCCTTCAGAATCTCTTTTATGTTGCTGATGGCTTCGGCGTAATCCTCCTCTGTCTGCAGCCCCTCGCAAGGCCCCAGACAGTTGCCGATGTGGTGCTCAAGGCAGATTTTGTAGCGGCCTTTGGCAATGGCGTCGCGGCTCAAATTCAGGGCACAGGTGCGCAGTGGGTAGAGTTGGCGGATAAGGTCGAGCAGCGTTTTCAGCGCGAAGCCCGACGTGTACGGCCCAAAATACGATGAGCCGTCGCGGATGAAGTTGCGCGTTGAGAATATGCGCGGGAAAGGCTCATTCTTGATGCAAATCCACGGATAGGTCTTGTCGTCTTTCAGCAGCGAGTTGTAGCGCGGCTGGTATTTCTTTATCAGATTGTTCTCGAGCAGAAGCGCGTCCTGCTCTGTATCCACCACAATATGCTTGATGTCGGCAATGTTACGCACCAGAATCCGCACCTTGGCACGGTCCTGATACTTGTTGAAGTACGACGACACGCGCCGCTTCAGCCGTTTGGCTTTGCCCACGTAGATGATGGTTCCGTTCTTGTCGAGATACTGGTAAACGCCGGGGCTCTCGGGCAGCACGGCAACCAATTCTTTCAGGCGGGCAATATGTTCGTCGGCTGATTGCATTCACCTGTGGTTTAAAGGCGGAATGTTTTTGCTTAATCGGCGGTAATTCCTTCTGAACAATCGGATTTTATGAATTTGTCGCCGCCTTTCAGTTTGATATGGAAAAAGTTAGATGAGCCTTCTTCAATAAACACCAATTCATTATCAAGCATTATGAATCTGTTTGTAAGAGTGCCATCGTTTATTGTCAGCACGCCATGCTCGGTTTGCCATTTTCCATGGCCGATGTAACTGCTCAACATGCCTTCGTAAAAGCTGAACGTGCCGTCTTTGTTGATGGTTATTGAGAAATTTCCGCCAAAACCTTCGCCTTCGTAAACGTAGGTGTTATTCGTTTGCAAGTCATCGTCCGACGAGTTGCAGCTTGCCATAAATAATGCTACAACAAGCATTATCGGCATCCATAGTAGTCTGATTTTCATAACAATTTGATTTTTAAAACATAACAAAAATATAAATTTTGCTTGAAGAAAACTATTTTTCCCTTTCATTTTTCAATGGCACTCGTGGTGCTGGCAGCCGATGCCCGAATCAGTCAATGTGTCGTTTAGGTAGGCTTCGGCTACATCTTTCACGTTGCCCGAGCAGCCGCGAATTACCATAATATTCTGTGAGTTGAGCACGTTGAGCGCGCCGTCGCCCATATTGCCGGCGAGCATCACGTTCACGCCCATCTGCCGCAGAGTGAAGGCGATGTTGCTCTTGCAGCCGCAGCCTTCGGGCGACGGAACGGTCTCGGCGCCAGTAATCTGCTTGTTTTCAACTGTATAGACGGTATATTCCTTGCAGTGTCCGAAATGGTCATCCACGCGGCCATCGCGAGTGGGGATTGCTATTTTCATATCAGTGTGTTTTGTTTCGGGCAAAGATAAAACGATTTTGGCGATTCAGTACCGACTAATTGACCTCTCCCATATCACTCAACAAAAACGGCCCGCCGCAAAAGCAGCGAGCCGCAATTACTATAATGTGTGTTTAAAAACTACGCGTTCAAGCTCTGCTCGCGCATGTTGGCGCGCTTGCGCTCGGTTTCGTCGAGAATAATCTTGCGCAGACGCATTGAGTGCGGCGTAATTTCCACATATTCATCCTTTTGGATGTACTCAAGCGCCTCTTCGAGCGAGAATTTCACCGGCGGTGCAATGCTCACCTTCTCGTCAGAGCCCGAAGCACGCATGTTGGTGAGTTTCTTTGTTTTAGTCACGTTTATCACGATGTCCCCCGGGCGGGTGCTTTCGCCGATAACCTGACCGGCGTAAACTTCTTCCATCGGCTCAATGAAGAATTTGCCGCGGTCTTGTAACTTATTGAGTGCGTATGCGATGCTGGTTCCGCTTTCCATCACAATCAGCGAGCCGTTGATGCGTTTCTCAATCTCGCCCTTGTAAGGTTCAAAATCAATGAAGCGGTGTGCAATCACAGCCTCGCCCGCGGTAGCGGTCATCATATTGCTCGACAGGCCGATGATACCGCGCGATGGAATTTTGAAATCCAAATGCACGCGGTCGCCCTTGCGGTCCATATTCAGCAGTTCGCCCTTACGGCGTGTCACCATCTCAATGGCCTTGCCCGAGCAGTCTTCCGGCAGGTCGATGGTGAGTTCCTCAACAGGCTCACATTTTTCGCCATCAATCTCTTTTATAATCACCTGTGGCTGACCAACTTGCAGTTCGTATCCCTCGCGGCGCATTGTCTCAATCAGAATGGACAAGTGAAGCACGCCACGGCCGTAAACGGTGAACGCATCGGCCGAGTCTGTCGGCTCAACGCGCAGCGCCAGGTTCTTTTCGAGTTCTTTCTCAAGACGATCTTTCAGGTGGCGCGATGTCACAAATTTGCCGTCCTTGCCAAAGAATGGCGAGTTGTTGATTGTGAACAACATACTCATAGTCGGCTCATCAACTGCGATTGGCGGCAGAGCGTCCGGATTCTCGTTGTCGGCAATGGTGTCGCCGATTTCGAATCCCTCAATGCCCATCACGGCGCAGATGTCGCCGGCCTCAACCTGGTCAACCTTCGCCTTGCCCATTCCCTCGAACACGTAAAGTTCCTTCACGCGCGATTTCACAATTGAGCCGTCGCGTTTGCAAAGGCTGATTTGCTCGCCAGAGTGGATGGTGCCACGGTGAACGCGGCCCACAGCGATTCGGCCCACGTACGATGAGTAGTCGAGCGATGTGATGAGCATCTGCAGCGAGCCTTCTTCGGCGTGTGGTTCGGGAATATATTTAAGGATGGCCTCAAGCAGCGGCAGCATATCGGTCGACGGCTTTTTCAGGTCGTCGGTCATCCAGCCGTTCTTTGCCGAGCCGTAGATAACCGGAAAATCCAGTTGGTCCTCGTTGGCGTCGAGTTGGAACATCAGTTCGAAAACCTGCTCGCAAACCTCGTCGGGGCGGCAGTTCTGCTTGTCAACCTTGTTGATGACAACAATCGGTTTCAAGCCGATTTGCAGGGCTTTCTGAAGCACAAAACGAGTCTGCGGCATCGGGCCTTCGAAGGCGTCAACCAAAAGCAGAACGCCGTCGGCCATATTCAGCACGCGCTCAACCTCGCCACCAAAATCGGAGTGCCCCGGAGTGTCGATGATGTTGATTTTCACACCCTTGTAAACCATCGAAACGTTTTTCGACAGGATGGTTATGCCGCGTTCGCGCTCAAGGTCGTTGTTGTCGAGAAAGAGTTCGCCGGCCGCGTGTTCCTTAAACTGTTTGGTTTGCAGAAGGATTTTGTCGACCAGTGTAGTCTTGCCGTGGTCGACGTGCGCGATGATTGCAATGTTTCTGATTTGCTTCATTTTTAGCCCAAATTTTTGAGGGTGCAAAAGTAGTAATTTTTACAAGATTGCGTATCGGTTGACAAAAAGATAGAATAAATAATTTGCTTTCAGGCTGTTGAAGGGCGTTTGCCGCGATGCCAAGTCCGGTTTTTTGAGGCTGCAGCCGATGTTTTGAATGCGATTAACGCGCGCGGCGCCGATTTTTCGGCACAAATTGTACCGATAAAAGCCGTTTTTGTCCTAATCGCGAAAGCCTGCCGAAATCTACTTTTGCGGCAGATTTTTGAAACGACTGACAATGTTATTTTTAGGCATTCTGCTCACATCAGTGGCCGCACAGGCCGACACAGCCATCAACCTTGAAGGAGTTGAGGTTACGGCATCGTTCAAGGTGCGTGCCGATATGCGGACAATGCCGCTTGCATCGTCGTCGTTTTATCTGAAAGACATTGAGCGACAGCAGATTAAATCGATTTCCGATTTTGCCGCCACCACACCCAACCTGCACATCCCCGACTATGGTTCGAGCACAACATCAAGCATTTACATCCGCGGAATGGGCAGCCGAATCGACAATCCGGCCGTGGGAATGTACGTTGACGGCGTGCCGTTTCTGAACAAAAGTTCGTTTGATGAGCCACTTTGGGATGTTCGCCGGATTGACGTTCTGCGCGGGCCGCAAAGCACACTCTACGGGCGCAACACCATCGGCGGAATCATCAGTGTATCAACACTTTCGCCATTTGATTACACCGGAACACGCATCAGTCTTGAATCCGGCAACGGCCAGATGTGGCGCGCTTCGGCATCGTCGTATCTGCAACCGACCGACCGCTTCGGATTGAGCGCAGGGCTGAGCATCGGCCACACGGGTGGATTCTTCAGCAATGAGTTCACCGGCGACCACTGCGACTGGCGCAACAGCGGCAGTGCACGTTTGCGGCTGATGTGGCACACGGGCGATTGGACTATCGATAACTCATTGAATGTCAACCTAACAAACGAAGGCGGTTATGCCTATGCACAGTTCGACACTGCTCGACGCACCACACTGCCAATAACTTACAACGATGAGTGCGGCTACCGTCGTCTGCACATCGCCGAAGGACTTGTAGCTCAACGCAATATGAATGCCGTAACGATGAAAAACGTGCTCTCGCTGCAATATCTCGACGACGATTTGCGGCTCGACCAGGACTTCACAACGCGCAGCCTTTTCACCCTGCAGCAGACTCAGAAAGAATACACCGTAAGCGATGAACTTGCGTTTCAGAATACCGATAAATCGCAGACTCTTAATTGGTTGGCAGGTGCAGCGGCATTTTTCAAGCACAATCGGATGAGTGCGCCCGTGAAGTTCAAAACCGACGGCATTCACGAGTTGATTCTGGACAACGCCAATCACGGACTGCAGACGGTTTTCCCAGACGACAGTCTGAGTTTCAGCGAGGATGAGTTCACCATCGGCAGCCGCTTCACAACGCCCACCATCGGGCTTGCTGCCTACGGACAAGCCGAATTACGGCTGTCGGATTTTGTGTTGACGGCAGGTCTGCGGGCTGATTATGAACGTATTGCGTTCGACTACGCCAACAGCGCCGAAGTGCACTACAATTTCTCGTATACAATGCGCGACTATCGCCTGTCGCGGACGGCCATCAGCGGCAGCGAGCACCAGACCTTTGTGGAACTGATGCCGAAACTGTCGGTGCAATACGTTGTGGGTGAGCAAAATATCTATCTGTCGGCGGCACGCGGATTCAAGGCTGGCGGCTACAACTCGCAGATGTTTTCCGACATTCTGCAAAACCAGATGAAAGCCGACCTGATGGGCGCTCTGGGCGTCCATTTCAGCACGGGGACCGAGGGCTATCCTATTGATAAAGTGATTGATTACAAACCCGAACACGACTGGAATTTCGAGTTAGGGGCTCATTTCCGCACACCAAACCAGCGGCTCACCGCCGATGTGGCGCTTTTCAGCATCTTCTGCACCGACCAGCAGTTGACCGTTTTTCCGTCAGGCAAGGGCACTGGTCGTATGATGACCAACGCAGGCCGCTCACGTTCTGTGGGCGCCGAAGCCGCGCTGACAGCAAAACCTTGCAAATCCATAAGGTTGTCAGCCTCTTACGGCTACACCAACGCCACTTTCACCGATTACGATAACGGCCTGACCGATTTTTCGGGCAACCATCTGCCTTACGTTCCGCAGCACACCGTTTCGACCACTGCCGACTACGAGCGAACCATCAGTAATCGTTTTATAAACAGCGTTTTAGCACAACTGCGCTACACTGGCGCAGGACGCATCTATTGGGACGAAGCCAACAGAGTCTGGCAAGACTACTATTCGCAATTGGGTGCGTCGGTTGGCGCAAGCGGCAATGTCTGGAATCTGCAACTTTGGGCAAAAAATATTACCAATCAAGATTTTGCAAACTTTCATTTCACGTCGGTTGGCCGGACATTCCTTTCGAAAGGGAAGCCGCGGCAAATCGGCCTAACATTGAATCTTTTTTTATAAACAATTAAATATCAGTTAAAATGAAACATTTTTTTAGTTTTTTGATTTGCGCCGCAATGCTCTCATTTGTGGCTTGTGACAAGAGTGACGACAAAGATGTCAACCCCACACCTGAAGCAGCATCGGCTTTAGGAACAGTTACAGTGACGCAGGCCGACGGCAGCGAGTTCAGCAAAGACAGCGTGAGCGTAAGCCTGACATACGCCGAAGACAGCATGACCATCACTATGTTCAAGGTGAAATTTGCCGAACGTATGCCACTCGAACTCGACATGACCATCGGCGGTGTGCAGTACAGCAACAACGACGGCGACATCAAACTGTGGGGCAACAACATTGTTCCGCAAGCAATGGGCGGCGCGTTCCCGAAGTACACCATCACCAATCTTGAAGGAAAAGTCAGCGACGGGGAAGTCTCATTCACAATGATGTGCGGCGAATATCCCACACGATTCAAAGGTGCGCTGATGAAGTAATTGACTATAACTCTTTCCTTTTAAAAGGTATTTAAACAGAGTTTAGTCTGGTTTGAAAACAAAAAACGCAAGGGCGGAAATCTCCACTCTTGCGTTTTGCATTTCAGCCTCAATGTTTTACAATTTGGCTTTATACATATGGCACTCGCCATCGCCATCCAAATCTAATATACAGAAATACAAAGTGTTAGTTCTTTTGCTATAAGTTATGCCTCCATAAAGATGCTTGTTGCCGCCGAGTTTGTATCTGGCAATCAGGTTCCCGTCCCAATCGAACCTGAAAACCTCAGCGTTTGCGTCGCATGTTTCCGTCATTTTGTTGCTGAAAATATCACTTTCTTCTTCTTTATATTTGTGTGTACGCTCGTTCAATACAAAAATGCTCTCGTCATCGCCGCCTGGAGAACGGTAATAGAAATTTCTTCCATAACTTTCATTCCACCACACGCGACTCATACCATGAATAACATCATATTTGCCGTCGTCAGGTTCCGGGCCGTTTATTCTTTTTATCAGATTCAAATCCAAATTAAACACCTTTACGTATGGACGGTATGCGTTGAAGCAAAGCACGCGGTTTTTCTTTTTGTTAATCGAAAAATATTCACGGGAAATGTCTGACATCTTGCATTTTACACCTATATAGTCAGTTTCGTTGTACTCCGGAACGCATCGTCCGCTTTTGCTGAACCAATAGAACTCGGGCAGTTTCGTGTACGACTCGCAACCTTCAATAACGCCGTCGTAATAGTAATCGTTGTTTGCCAGAATTAAAGTGTCGTCCAATGAACACCATCCCGACGAAAAGTTGTTGCGTTCTGTTCTGATAATGTTTGGCTTGTAGTCGTTGCCATGCATAATGGCGGAATCGAGATTTATAGACACAAATTTACCACTCGGGCACATTATATCTAAATGATTAAAAGAAAAACTCGTGTATGAATAGAGCAACTCGCGTGGGCCTCGGCCGTTGGTGAAATAATCGGCAATTATTTCGCCGTTGTTCAGATTGACCAGCGTCACCATCTTTTTCATTGGGAATGGGTTTTGGAACTTATTCACAATCAGAATGGTGTCTTGATAAATATACAAACTGTTACGCCCCATTGTGTAGTTCTCGGGCAAGTCGATTTTCTCCAACTGGAGCGTCTGCACGGGCGGCAGTTTTTCCTCCTGAAGGGTTACAATCTCGTACTCTCCGGTTGATTTTCCGGAATTACAGGCCGCCACAACTGACAGCATCAGCATTGCTGTGGCTAAATGTTTTGTTCGCATAATTTGTTAGTTTGTAGTTATTTAAATGTGTTTATCGGCACTAGTTGCATACTGCGAAACAAAAATAGGAAACAATTTTTACTAAAGCAATAGTCATGTGCTTGGAAAATGTAAATTTCTGATATTAAACACCAACAAATCCAAATCGCAGTTGGGCTAATCCTTCTGCAACCTTTTCTTGGAAAAAGCCATCAACAAAGCGCCAACTATGGCTGGCAGAGCCACGTTTATAAGCCATAAGGCAAGCGTTGCAGCAACAATCTGTGTTGGACTACCGCCCAGCGGTGTCACAAACAACAGTGCCATTGAACCGCGAACTCCCCATTCGGCAAGCGCAAATGTGGGAATGACAGAGACAAAACAATACATCAATGCTATGGAGCGAAAGGCATCGATAGTTTCAAGATTGATTTCCGATGATTGAAGTATCAGTTGAAATTGAATGATGAAAACAACTGTGCGACAAAGCGATAAGAAAAGCACAACAGCAAGTTGCCATTTGGTGTGCTGCCCTGCCGCACGGACAAACTTTTCGAGCCATTGCCAATGGCTGAAACGGAAACGAGAGGCTAATGAGCCCATAAAGAAATAGGCAACGCAAACAACGGCAGCCAAAACAATTAGAACGGCGGCTGTGGCGACGGCATGGCAACCAAACCACTCAAGAAAATCGGGCAGCACCGGCTTCATGCAGAAAGCCACCACGCCCAGCAAGGCGATTGATAGCATCTGCGCCCAGCCACCCACAAACGCCGACATGGCTCCTGCCGTGCGGTTTTCGGGTTTGAGCCACGCTATGCGACCGGCAAAATCACCCACCCGGTTGGGGGTGAGCATGGAAACAGCCAATCCTGCCAAAACCGACCTGAACGACTCTTTCACGGTTAGCGTTTGTAAATCAGAGGTCAGAACCTGCCATTTGCGGGTTTCGAGCAGCCAGTTGAGAGGCATGAGCAACACTGCGGCCAGCAATGGCGCAACAGTCGGGCTGAATGAGGCAAAAGGCTCGCCATCGGCTAGTTGCGCATACACCTTCCAGCCGATAAACGCCAGCGAAGCAACCGCTACAGCAATTTTCAAAACCGATGCCCATTTATTGTTCATTTAACGATTCAAATAACTCTATTGAACACGCTCTTTTTTATGTTGTTATGCCACAATCTCCCACCCTAGCACAATGTCCTGAACCTTGTCAGTATATTCCTCAACCGAACGGCATTTTTTCACCGTTTTGAAGGCTCGATGCGCGTCGGCAAACATCTGCGACCAATACTCCCAGTAGGTTGTCATTTTTTGCAGGAAATGCCCCGCGCCCTGAAGGCGGTCGAGTTGCTTCTCGGCAATCGTGCCCACAAAACCCATCAGTTGGTTGCGCTTGACGAAAATGTTGGTTTCCACGCCCTTTATCTGACTGGCCAAGAACGAATTAGATAGCAGTCCGCGACCAATCATCAACTGGCTGATGGCAGGATTATCAGCCATCATCTTCTGTGCCTGCTCGGCAGTAACAATATCGCCATTGTAGGCCACCGGATGCGCCGATTTGGCAATAATCGCTGGCACAACGCTTTTGTCGGCCTCACCGCCATACATCTGCTTTGCAATGCGCGGATGGACGATTATCTCCTTAATCTTGTGGCGGTTAAGCACATCAATCACTGGCCACACCTCATCGGCCGACAGGTAGCCCAACCGCATTTTCACCGAAAGGGCAACATCGCTCTGCGCCTCATACTCAGTGAGAACCTGGTCGATGATGGCGGGATAAGGCAGCAACCCGGCTCCCAACTGCCGCTTTGCAACCATCGGAAACGGGCAACCCAGATTCCAGTTCAACTCGGCGTAGCCCATTGCCGCCACGGACTCGGCAACTTGCAGAATATCAGCCGATGTGTTTGCCATCACCTGCGGCACCACGGTCATTCCGGCGTTCTGGTCGGGAGCAATATCGGCAAGGCTTTTCGGCTTAATCTGCCCGCCTTCAATCTTGATGTAAGGCGCATAATAAGCGTCAACCCCGCCAATATGGCTGAGAGCCGTTCGGTAGATGCGGTCGGAAAAGCCCTGCATGGGGGCCAAAGAGATTCTCATTTTGCCTGATATTTAATGCAAACTTAAAATAAAAACCAACTCAAAAATCTTGTGCATCCGATTGCGATTTAATTTAGGCTTGCACAAATTTTTTTTGTTTATTTACGCTGTCAAATTTGACTTATAATATATGAGTGAATCCATTTTGAAGGCTCTGATGCAACTTTTTGCCATCATTGCCACAGCAAACAAAGATGGCGTGAACGAGAAATCACGCTCCATTGTTGAATCATATTTGAAACTGATGCTGGCATCGGAGCAGGTGAATGAGTATCTGGCTCTGTTCGACCGCTATCTTGAGGAGCGCGGCGGCGGCGTCAAGAAAGACGACACCCAGCAGTCGCGCAAGCGCACATCGCTCAACTCAGTGAAGGTGCTGCGCATCTGCGAGCAGATCAACGGCGAACTGAAGCAGGACCAGAAGTTGCTGGTGCTGTTACAGTTGCTTGAGTTCATCTGCTTCGACGCAAACATAACCGAGCAGGAACTCGACTTTGTGAAGACCGTATCTGACATCTTCAATATTCCTGAAGATGAATACTTTAACAGTTACGCCTTCACTCTTAACCCAAAAATCGACGACATTCCGCACAAGGAGAACATTCTCATTCTCGACAAGAACAACGAATCGCCGAACGCCGAGGTTAAACACTTGCGTTTCAAGGATTTGGAAGGCCGCGTGATGATTCTGTTCCTGCCGTCGATCAATGCCTACGCGTTCCGCTATGTGGGCGAGACCGACCTCTACCTAAACGGCCACAGCATCATGCTCAATCGCACCTACATGCTGCCCAAAGGCTCGGCCATCCGCAGCCCGCGCATCGGCTCAATCTACTACAGCGACATTGTTTCGAAGTTCATCAATGCAATGAACGCTGAGAAGGTGGTGTTCACTGCCAAGGACGTGGAGTTCCGATTCAAAGGCAGCAAGAACGGTCTGCACAACTTCAACTTCTGCGAACAGGGCGGCGAACTCATCGGCATTATGGGCGGCAGCGGTGTTGGAAAATCGACATTGCTCAACGTGCTCAACGGCAATCTGCAACCGCAGAGCGGCGAGATTCTCATCAACGGCTACAACATCTACACCGAAAAGGAGAAACTGAACGGCGTTATCGGTTTTGTGCCGCAAGACGACCTTTTAATTGAGGAACTTACTGTATATCAGAACCTTTACTATAGTGCAAAACTCTGCTTCAGCGAATACACCGAGGAGCAGATTAACGAGGCTGTGAACAAGGTTTTGGAAGACCTTGATCTGAAAGCCACCGCCGACCTGGTGGTGGGCAACCCGCTGAACAAAACCATCAGTGGAGGTCAGCGCAAGCGTCTGAACATCGCTCTGGAACTTATCCGCGAGCCGCTTGTGATGTTTGTCGACGAGCCTACTTCGGGACTTTCGTCGATGGACTCGGAAATGGTGATGGACCTTTTGAAGGAGCAGACGCTGAAAGGTAAATTGGTGATTGTCAACATTCACCAGCCGTCGTCGGTCATCTTCAAGATGTTCGACAAACTGCTGATTATGGACAAGGGCGGCTACCTGGTTTACTACGGCAACCCGGTTGACTCGGTGGTTTACTTCAAGACCATGAGCAACCACGTAAATGCCACAGAAAGTGAGTGTTATCACTGCGGTAACATCAATCCGGAGCAGGTGCTGCAGATTCTGGAGTCGAAAGTGGTTGATGAGTACGGCCGCACCACCCACAAGCGCAAGACAACACCTGAGGAGTGGGCAAAAATGTATGAGGAGCACTCAAAATCGAAGATAAAATTCGACACCGAAAAGCAGGACCTTCCAAAGAACAACTTCAGCATTCCGGGAATGTTCAAGCAGTTCCGCATCTTCTGCGAGCGCAATATTCTGTCGAAACTGGCCAACCGCCAGTATATGCTCATCAACTTCCTTGAGGCACCGGTGCTGGCGCTCATTCTGGCCTACTTCACCAAGTACATCGCTGGCGAGGGCGGCAACCCGAACATCTTTGTGTTCAGCGGCAACGAGAACCTGCCCATCTACCTGTTTATGGGCGTTGTGGTTTCAATCTTCATCGGCTTGACCGTGAGCGCCGAAGAGATTATCCGCGACCGGCAACTTTTGAAGCGCGAATCGTTCCTGAACTTGAGCCACGTCAGCTATCTGAACAGCAAAATAGCCGTTCTGTTTGTGATTTCGGCCATTCAGACGCTCTCGTTCGTGCTCATCGGCAACACAATAATGGAAATTCACGGTATGACGCTGGCCCACTGGCTGATACTGTTCACCGCTTCGTGCGTGTCGAATATGATTGGTCTGAACATCTCGGCCGCGCTCGACTCGGTTGTCACCATCTACATTCTGATTCCGTTCCTGATTGTGCCACAGTTGCTTTTCAGCGGCACAATGGTGAAGTTCGACAAACTGAACAAGGCCATTAGTTCGTACGAGGTGGTGCCGGTGATTGGCGACCTGATGCCGTCGCGCTGGGCCTACGAGGCAATGGCCGTGAAGCAGTATCGCGACAACGAGTATATGAAGAACTTCTTCCTGATTGAGCAGAAGAAGAGCGAGGCAGCCTACATCGGTTCATACCTTGTGCCGGCACTCAACAACAAGATTTCAAAACTGGCTGCAGCCGACGAGGAAACACGCAACCAGATTATCGGTCTGCTGCACACTGAGGTGTCGAAAATCAACGACCGCACGCCAAAACAGCAGTTTGAGAACATCGACCTGCTCACGCCCGAGAAATACAACGACGAGGTACAGGAAGAACTGAACGATTTTCTTGACAAGACTGCCAAACTCTACCAGCAGAAGCAGAACAAGGCCATCTCGGTTCTTGACCGCGAAATAAGCAACCTGGCCGAAGAGTTGGGCGGCAACAAGGCGCTTGTTGAACTGAAGAAGAACTACACCAACGAGGCACTGACTAATTTTGTGCTGAACCGCGTTGATATTGAGAAGATTCACGATATGGGCGACCATTTCATTCAGGTTTCCGACCCAATCTACAAGGAGCCTGAGTGCCACTACGGCCGCTCACATTTCTACGCTCCGTTCAAATGGATTGGCAACTGGCAGATTGACACCTTCTGGTTCAACATTCTCTTTATGTGGCTGATGGCCGGTGCGCTCTACGTGCTGCTCGTTTGCGACGGTCTGCGCTGGCTGATTACCAAACTGTCGAAAAGGCGTTAAAGGCACTTTGTAAAACGAAAAATGCTGCGCTGATTGAGGCGCAAAGCAGTATATAATAAATAGCCCAAGGCATAAGTTGCTTTGGGCTATTATTTTGATTACATCCAAGCAATGCATGCAACTAATTGTCAGGTTTATCGCTTACGCGAAAAATTGTAAGAAAATTGGATGATAAAATTTATAGAAAATTGATTTTACGCTGTTTATCTCTAGCCAAGTAAACCTATACTTTAATCAAACGATTGTTTTCGGATTGTTTTGGATTAGTCTGGTTAGAAACTGATTTTGAACAATTTTCATATAAATTTTCTAATGATTTCTGCCCGTCAGGGCAAGCAAAAAAAATAGGGGTGGAAGTTTATCCACCCCTAAATTTTTATCTGGTTTCGGTTGCTGAACCGGCCAATCGATTGACCGATTCAACAATTATCCGATTCACCATTAATCATTTATCATCACGCGTTTGGCTGCGCTGCCGGTCTTCACTACGTAAACGCCTGTGCCGTTAACCTGGATCTCGGTGCGGCCAGCCTCAGGTGCTACGCGGCTGATCAGGCTACCCATTGCGTTGTAAACGTAGATGTAATTTGTAGCGTTCTCAACTACAACAGTGTTGCCGTAAGCGAAGATGTTGACTGCCTCTGCAGCCTCGTCAGCAACTGCTGTGCCCGAAATCTCTTCCTCATCTTTCTCGAAGATGGCGGTGAACTCGAAACCGCTTGCCGTTACTTGCTTCAGCATTTCGGCTGTGAGCGTTACAGTGCGCGGGTTCTCGGTGTTCTCGTCGCTCCATTTAACAAAGTGGTAGCCCTCATCAGGAATGGCGGTGAGAGTGATTGTTGCACCAAACTCAAGTGTGTTCGAAGAAGCAGTGATGTTGCCGAAATTGCCGTTGAGTTTAACAACGTAAGAGTCGGCTGCGAACTTAGCCGTGTAGGTCTTGTTCTCGGTTATAGTCACCTTGCGCGGGTTGGCGGTCTCGCCGTCGCTCCATTTAACGAAGTGATAACCGGCGTTGGCTGTTGCTGTAAGCGTAGCCTCGGCACCATACTCGTAAGTGCCTGCGCCCTCAACCTTACCGTTTTTGCCCTTGAGTGTCAACTCATAGGTGTTGGCAGCAAACTCAGCCGCAAACATTGCGTTTTTGGTAACCTCAACAGTGCGTGATGCAGTTTTCAAGCTGTCGGTCCACATCACAAAGTGATAACCCTTGTTGGCTGTTGCCTTAAGAGTGGCCGATTCTCCGTAAGCGTAAGTACCTGCGCCAGTGATGGTTCCGTTGGCGGCCGAATCAACACTGATTGTGTAGGTGTTGGCTGCAAACACAGCGCTGAGGCTCAGGTTGCTCTTCACTGTCTCCTTGCGGGTGGCAGTCTCTACGCCGTCGTCCCACTTAACAAAGTGGTAGCCGGTGTTGGCTGTGGCGCTGATAGTTGCCTCTGCGCCATAGTTGTAAGTGCCTGCGCCGGTAACAGTTCCGTTGCTGCCCAAAACACGAACAGTGTAGGTGATGATTTCAAACTCAGCCACAAACTCAAGGTCGTTTGCCACAACTATGGTGCGCGGGTTCATTGCTGCGCCGTCGCTCCATTGTGTGAACTGATAGCCCTCAGCAGGAGTTACGCTGATGGTTGCACGTGAGTTGTACTCGTAGGTGCCTGCGCCAGTAGCAGTGCCGTTGGCAGCTGTAACCTTGATAGTGTAAGTGTTGATTGCAAATTCAGCCGTAAACTCAAGGTCGCTTGTAACGGTGGCCTTGCGTGTCTCGGTCTTCACGCCATCGCTCCACTGAGTGAAGTGATAGCCGTTGGCAGCCGTTGCGGTGAGAGTTGCCTCAGTGCCGTGGTCATACTTGCCTGTGCCCTCAACCGAGCCGTTGGTTGCCGAAGCCTTGACGGTGTACTGGTTGATTTCAAATTCAGCAGTAAGTTCAACATCTTTGTTGACGGTGATAGTGCGCTCGGCGCTGTTGTTGCCATCGCTCCAGCGAACAAAGTGATAACCTGCGTTGGCTGTGGCTGTCAGTTTGACCGATGAGCCGTGCTCAAACTTGCCGCTGCCTGTTGCCGTACCGTTGGCACCAGCCAAAACAGTAACATCATAAGTGTTGATTTCGAACTCAGCGGTGTAGGTCTTGTTGGCTTTAACAGTCACCTCACGTTGTGCATCAGTATTTTCATCGCTCCACTGAACAAAGTGATAACCAGCATTGGCTGTTGCCGAGATGATTGTCTTCTCATTGGCAACGAACGTACCCGAACCTGTTGCGCTACCGCCCTCGCCGGCTTTAACAGTAAGTGTGTAAACGCTCTCGTTTTCCGGAATAAATACCGGACGCAGAACCATATTGCTTGTAACAGTTGTCACAAGCGGGTTGGTGGTGTTGGTAGCGTTCCAGCGTACAAACTTGTAATTGGCATCAGGCACAGCCTTAAAGGAAACTGAAGTGCCGTGAATGTACGGATCGGGGCTTACGTCTTCAACCGTACCGTGCTCGGTTTCAACAGTAACAGTGTAGGTGTTGATATCAAAGTAAGCAGTTACATGGCTTTCTCCCGTCACAGTCACTTTGCGCTGAGCGTTTGACTCTCCGTCATTCCATCCTGTAAAGTGGTAGCCTGTGGCAGGAACGGCGGTGAGCGTTACCTCTGTGCCGTAAGCGTAGTTGCCACCTCCATTAACCGTACCGTTTGCGGCATAAGTGTGGATGTCGTAGTAGTTCGGCTCAAAGACTGCTGTCAGAGTGACATCGCCCTGAACTCTATAATAGCGTGTGCGCGATGTGGTGTTGTCGTCGGCCCAGTACAAGAAGTGATAACCCTCATCTGCAACCACCTCAATATATGCCTCATCGTTCCAAGCATACTCGCCTTCGCCCGAAACAACCTGACCGTGCTCAGCTACAATCGAAACATTGAATGTATCGACAGCAAATTCTGCCTGCAACTCAATATTATCTGTAACAATCACCTCGCGAGGGTTGGTCTTGTCGCCATCGCTCCACTGAACTAAGTGATAGTTCGGAATTGGTTTTGCGGTGAGTGTCGCAACATCGTTCTCAACGTATTGTCCGCTGCCCTCAACCGAGCCCCAGCCGCCAATGTTGGGGTTGGCATTGACATAGTAAGTGTTTGCCCCATAAGGTTTGAAAAAGGCCACATATTCTCCATCCTCTACTGCAGTAAAACCAAGCGGATTCTCGGTCTCGCCGTTGCTCCAGCGGAAGAATTCGTAATCATCGGCTGCTGTGGCTTCAAGTTCTACGTAGTCGCCGTAGTTGTATGTGCCACCGCCTTCAACATAGCCGTGCTCCTCGTTGGCGCTGGTAGCAGTAATTGTTATTGGTGCGCTGACAGTCAATCCAATCCTGCCACTGTTGCCACTGTTATAGAATCCTGCAATGATGTAATAGGTTTGGCCTGCCTCCAAATCGTAAGATATTTTGAAATCGTAGCCGTAATTATTCCATTTTTCCACCAGAGGATTCATGTCGGCATCAAGCAGACAGCCATACATATAGTCGCCATAACCATCAGATACGAAGGTATAGGTGTCGGAAACCTCAGGACGGAACACGCAATTGATGTTGCGGTATGTGGCATAAACTTCGTTGTAACCAATCTCAACTTCCTGAATTTCACGGCAAACGGCCACAGCATCAATATCTCCAGTAACACTTGCTGAATTAATATTTGCATAACTAAAAGCTGAGCCATCGTTGAAATCCCAGTAGGCAAAGAACCAGCCCTCATCGGGTTCGGCTGTGATAGTAAATTCATCGCCATAGTAGTAGGTGCCGCCACCGCTCACAGTAGCATGCTCTGAACTAACTGTAATGGTGAACTCGTCCGATTCAAATATGGCCTCATACTCGCCACTTTCTTCAACATTGAAGATGCGCGGGTTGGCGGTGACGCCGTCGCCCCACTGCACAAAGTGGCAGTAGTCATTGGCTGGCACGGCACGTAGTGTCACTTTTTCGCCATAAAGGTATTGGGTTGAAACATAATCGCTTAAGCCAGTAACCGTTCCCCAGTTCTCATTGTTGCTGTAAGCGTCGATGGTGTAAACATCATCCCAGTAATAACGGAAGATGGCCGTAAACGTTGTGTCGGAGGTTATTGTCACATAGTGCGGGTTGGCGTTGCTGCCATCGCTCCAGCGTAAGAACTCATAATCATCGTAGGAGTATGCCCAAAGTGTTGCAGTTGCGCCATCATTGTAATAACCATCACCTACAACATATCCGTAATCGTCATCATTAACCAAGGTGGTGACCAGATGCGGACCATCAATAACCAATGTTGTGGTACCAACATTGTTACCATAATTGCCTTCATTATAGTCATTATAACTTCCCGCACTGATGTAGTAGGTCTCACCTGCAGTCAGGTTATAACTGAAATAGAATTCATTACCATCACCGTCGTCATCGTTACTTACCAACTCATTCATTAAATCATCATACAGAATGCCATAGGCATCGGTACCGTCAGAACCAAAATTCGATTCAGTTGATTCGAAGGTATAAAGGCCGTCAACCTCAGGAACAAACTTGCAGTTCACTCTGCGGCCCGAAGCAACAAGGTTGCTGTTTCTGCCCCTGGTCACTGTCTGAATCTCGTGGAACTCGGCCTTATATTCGGCATCATCATCTACTGTAAACGTGCGCGAATAAACAGGGTATCCGTCGCTCCATTGAACAAAGAAGTGGCCGTCGGCAGGAGTAGCGGTGAGCGTTACCTCTGCGCCATTGGTGTATGTGCCGGCACCCGAAACGCTTCCCATCTCCGAATCGTAGGTCACGGAAATGGTGTAGGTGATTACCTCGAAGGTGGCGTAAACATCTAAATCGTCCTCAATGGTAAATGACCACGGGTTGCTGTTCGACAACACAGTTCCATCGCCTTCCTTCCAAGCAACAAACCGGAAGCCGCTGGCAGGATTGGCTGTGAGCGTTACCTCAGTGCCACTGGCATATAGGCCGCTGCCTTCAGCGCTTCCCATGCTCGAATTGTAGTACACATTGACGGTGTACTCAGGAACGAATACGGCGTTAATTTCAAAATCGTCACTAAGAACAAAGGTGTAAGAGTCTTCGGTCCACAATACATTGCCTTCGCTGTCCGTCCAACCAACAAAACTGTTGCCTTCTTCAGGATAAGCAATGAGAGTCACCTCACCCTCAGTCAGTTCCACATCTCCACTAACCACTTCGTCGTTGCACTCAACGGTTCCCAAGTCATTGTAGTTAACGGTAACTGTGTAGGTTTCGAGTTCAGCAAAATAAGCTACATATTCGACACCCTCACGAGCCCGGATATTGCGTGGATTAGTGGTGCTTTCGTCTTCCCATTTATCAAACTTATAACCATCGTAAGCATAGGCGGTGAGTGTCACACTCTCATTATTTGTGAATTCGCCTTCACCACCATCAACATAGCCCCACTCATCATTGTTGCTGCTTACGCTGATAGAGAAGTATTCTTCATCACCTCCCTCTTCGAATACGGCGTGAAGTTCAATATTGTCACTAAGAGTAAAGGTATAAGATGCGTCGGTCGACAATACATTTTCATCTCCATCCGTCCATCCTGCAAACTGGTAATCACCCTCAGGTGTGGCGATGAAAGTCACCTCTCCTGCAGGAATAACTATTCCTTCCTCATCATCAACCACTTCGTCGTCGTACTCAACGGTTCCCTTTTCTGGATCGTAGTAAACGGTAACGGTGTACTCTTCGTCATCACCACCTTCATCTACAGCGAAAACGGCGTAAAATAATATATTGCCATTAAGAGTAAAGGTGTAAGAGGTGTTGGTCGACAATTCATAGCCATTGTTATCCTCCCACTTAACAAATTTGTAGCCTTCTTCAGGATAAGCGTATAGAGTTACTCGACTACCACTGGCGTGTTCGCCATCTCCTTCAACAGAACCCATTTCATCATCATAGTCAACGGTAACGGAGAAGAATTCATCATCACCACCTTCCTCTTCAAAATAGGCGCTAAGTTCAATATCGCTTTCAAGATTAAAGGTGTAAGATTCTTCGGTCGACAATACATTTTCTTCTTCATCCTCCCATCCAGCAAACTCGTAGGTGCCGGCAGGATAGGCAATAAGAGTCACCTCTCCTGCAGGGAGTTCCTCTTCTCCACTAATCACATTGCCATTGAACTTAACAGTTCCCTCGTTCGGATCGTAGTTAATGGTAACGGTGTGGGTTTCTGAAGATTCATCAGGACCTTCTATAATCAATGTTGTGGTACCAACAATACCTTCTGAATAATTAGTTACCTCATAGTCTCTATAACTTCCAGCAGCGATGTAGTAGGTCCGACCTGCAAACAAGTAGATTGGCGAATCGTCCAGAGTGTATTGCATTCTGAATTGACTATCTCCATATTCTTCAGTGAATTCCTCATCTTCAACGTCATCGTTTTTTGCCAACAAATTCATTGAAGCATCATACAGAATGCCAAAGGCATCATATCCATCGTGATCAAAATTCGATGAAGTTGAGATGAAAGTATAATAGCCGCCAACCTCCGGTTCAAACTTGCAGTTCACTCTGCGGCCCGAAGCCACAAGGTTGCTGTTTGTGCCCGTGGTCACTGTTTGAATCGCGTTGAAATTGGCCGTAAGTTCAACATTTTCATATAATGTAAGCGTGTGCGAAAAACCAGGAAAGCCGTCACTCCAATTTACAAAGAAGTAGCCGTTAGCAGGGGTGGCGGTGAGTGTTACATCTGTGCCACTAGGGAATTCGTCGTTACCCGTGAGCATTACCTCAGCGCCATTGGCTAATACTGTGACGCTTCCCTCATTTACATCGTAACTCAAGGAGAGTGTGCAGTTTGCATTAGTATTTACTTCAAAAACAGCGTTAATATCCATATCTTCTCCAGCTGAAAAGATCCATGGGTTGCTGGTCGACACGACAGTGCCTTCGCTGTCCGTCCACCCTCCAAACCGGCAGCCAGATTTAGGATAGGCTTGTAGGGTTACCACATCATCTTCATTATAACCGCCGTACCCTTCAACATCTCCCATGGCTGAATTATAGTTGACATTAATGTAGTAGTCTGTTTCATCTGGGCCATCACCACCCTCCCCTTCGAATATGGCGTAAAAAAAATCAGAATAGTCGTCGCCTGTAAGTTGGAATGTGTAAGTCAACTCACTTCCAAGAGACTCACCGTACCAGTCTTGCCATTCAACAAACGTGCAACCAAGGTTAGGCTCGGCGGTGAGTGTTACTGTTTCACCATAATAATAACATTCGTCACCGCTAACATAGCCCTGTTCAGGGTTGTAATCTACATAAATGCAGATGTCTGGTTCATCCTCAAATGGATCATCTGGATCGTCAGGTTCTTCATCACCCCAATCATCAGGTTCTTCATCATCGTCGCCGTCATTCAAATCGAAATTAACGGCAGATGAGTTGTTAATCACTTCAGGGTTTCCCAAAGAGTTTTGGTACGGAACCCCTGTCGCCCATGCGGCAAACGAAGCCACCAACAGGCAAATTAAAAAGGAAAGTTTCCTCATACTATTAAAATTTTAAAAGTTAATTAATTATTATAGTGAAATATATGGACGCAATTCGGGGCGCAGGCAAGCCTTACGCGGCAAACTAACGGTTGAAAAAGGGTGTTTAAGAGGGAAGGACAACAGCCCGCCAAACCAACTGAAGATATTTTGCTGATAGTCAAGCAAAACAGTCTCAAAGCCACTATGCACTCCACCACTCTGCGCACCCTGTGGCACACAGACAGCAAAACATGGCTGAGTTCTTTTCAAATATCTTCCCATAGCGTATCAGTGGCAACTCATGGTGTTACCAATCATCAAAGTTAGGAAAAAATATTATAACGTGGTGAGGGTGAGGGCGAAAAAAAATATTTGCTACGGATTTTGACAATATCTGCTACTTGCTATTTATTTGTTTTAGGTGTCATCGTTTTTAGTTATATTTGCGGCTTGGTTAGTGATTAAAAAACACTAAGTTATAAACTTTAACAGATTAGTAATATGAACTTTACACACGAAGTACAAGGTATGGTTTGCGTAGCACAAGGCGCCAACCATGGCCCCGCCCCGATTCCTGAAGAGGGCAAATGGGTGAAGGCTAAAGAAATCAAAGATATCAGTGGTTTCACCCACGGTATCGGCTGGTGCGCCCCACAGCAGGGTGCCTGCAAACTCTCGTTGAACGTCAAAGAGGGTGTCATTCAAGAGGCTCTGGTTGAGACCATCGGCTGCACCGGTATGACTCACTCGGCTGCAATGGCTGCTGAGATTCTTCCGGGCAAAACCATTCTCGAGGCTCTCAACACCGACCTGGTTTGCGACGCAATCAACACCGCAATGCGCGAACTGTTCCTGCAGATTGTTTACGGCCGTACACAGAGCGCCTTCTCAGAGGGCGGCCTGACCATCGGCGCCGGCCTTGAGGACCTTGGCAAAGGCCTTCGCGGCATCACCGGCACACTCTACGGAACATCGGTTAAAGGACCGCGTTACCTTGAGATGGCCGAGGGCTACATCACCAAAATCGGCTTGGACAAGAACAACGAGATTATCGGCTACCGCTTCGTTAACCTTGGCCGTATGATGGATATGATTAAGGGCGGAATGGACGCCAACGAGGCTCTTCAGAAAGCATCTGGCAAATATGGCCGCATCGAAGAGGCTGTTAAAGAAATTGACCCACGTAAAGAATAGGAGGACACAGATATGGCAATTAGAGAAGTAAAATTCGAAAGTCAGGACCGTCGCGAGAAGCAGATTCTTGCTGCTTTGAACGCTAACGGCATCAAAAGTATTGAAGAGGCTAACCAAATCTGCGAATCTTATGGTTTGGACCCGTACAAAACCTGCGAGGACACTCAGCCTATCTGCTTCGAGAACGCTAAATGGGCTTACGTTGTAGGCGCCGCCATCGCTCTGAAGAAGGGCTGCAAAAACGCCGCCGACGCCGCTGAGGCTATCGGTATCGGTCTGCAGTCGTTCTGCATCCCCGGCTCTGTAGCCGACGACCGCAAGGTTGGTCTGGGACACGGCAACCTGGCAGCACGTCTGCTTCGCGAGGAGACCAAATGCTTCGCCTTCCTGGCAGGCCACGAGTCGTTTGCAGCCGCTGAAGGCGCTATCAAAATCGCCGCAAAGGCCGACAAGGTGCGCAAAGAGCCGCTTCGCTGCATTCTGAACGGTCTGGGCAAAGACGCTGCAAAAATCATTTCGCGTATCAACGGTTTCACCTATGTTCACACTGATTTCGACTACTTTACAGGCGAACTGAAAGTGGTTGAGGAAATCAAATACTCTGACGGCGAGCGCGCAAAAGTACGCTGCTACGGCGCCAACGACGTTCGTGAGGGCGTGGCCATTATGTGGAAAGAGGGCGTTGACGTGTCAATCACCGGCAACTCAACCAACCCGACTCGCTTCCAACACCCGGTTGCAGGCACTTACAAGAAAGAGTGCACCGAGCGTGGCAAGAAGTATTTCTCAGTAGCATCGGGTGGCGGCACCGGCCGTACTCTGCACCCCGACAATATGGCTGCAGGTCCGGCATCGTACGGTATGACCGACACAATGGGCCGTATGCACTCTGACGCTCAATTCGCTGGTTCGTCTTCAGTTCCGGCTCACGTTGAGATGATGGGCTTCCTCGGAATCGGCAACAACCCGATGGTTGGTGCTACCGTGGCTGTGGCCGTTGACGTTGCAACTGCACTGAACAAGTAATTCAGTAAGTTTTTCATAGAGAAAGCCCCGACGGAAAAACCGTCGGGGCTTTTTTTGTTTCCCGTATTGATTAAATTTTCGTGGACGCCACACTGTGACATCCCTACTTATAACTTATAACTCCCTACTCCTTCTCCGGTTCCACATGCAGAATCACCTGCGTGCGCTGGCCGTAGCGTTCGCGCAGTTTGCGTTCAACATCCACTGTGGAGGCATGCGACTCGCGGACCGTCATATTGCCCGGAACGCGCACATGCAACTCAATGGCAATACCCGAACCAATGCGGCGGGTTTTCAGATTGTGAACATCGCTGAAATGCTTATGACTGAGCACAATAGACTCTATCTCCTCCTCTTGTTCTTTAGGCAGCGAGCGCTCGAGCATCTCACCAATGCCGGGTTTCACAAGGTCGTAGGCCACTTTGGCAATCAGCAAGCTGACAATGATGGCGGCAATGGGGTCGAGCACCGCCCATTTCTGCCCGAGAAAATAGGCGCCGCCAATGCCCAACAGCGTTCCGATTGACGAGAGTGCATCAGAGCGGTGGTGCCAGGCGTTGGCCACAACCACCTGCGAATCAACCCGTTCGCCAACCCTGCGGGTATATCGGAAAAGAATTTCTTTGACAAGAATTGAAACGGCAGCGGCCACAAGCGCAATGGCCTCAGGCTGCTCAATGGTCTGCCCGTTGGCAACAGCCACAACCAGATTGATGCTTTTCCAGAAGATGCCGGCCGCCACAGCAAACAGCGCCAGCCCGATGATGATGGTGGCCAGAGTCTCAAACTTGCCGTGCCCGTAGTCGTGGTCTTCGTCTTTCGGCATGGCCGACACGCGAACAAAAATCATCACCACAAGGTCGGTGGCGAAATCGGAAATGGAATGAACACCGTCGGCAATCATGGCGCCGCTTCTGCCCACTATTCCGGCTGCCAGTTTTCCTGCCGACAAAAGCACATTGGCAAAAAAACCAACCCATGTTGCACGGTATATCTGTTGCTCGCGATCCACTATCATAAGATTTGAATACACAAATATAGGCAGACTTTGTTTTGTGCCGACAATCATTTTTTGGAAAGTATTGCTCCGTCTTTAATATTTTTGCGGCCTGATTTGAGGCAAGAGATGAGCCGTATTAAAGGATTTATCAAAGATTGGGCACTGCCCATTGTGATGGCCGCGGGTGTGGCAGCCTACTTCCTGTTTTCGGCAGCAGGGTTCAGCGCCGGGGTGCGTCAGATGGCTGCCAATTGGGTTGCCGTGGTTCAGCCGACCCTTTTGTTTGCCATGCTCTACATCTCTTTCTGCAAAATCGACCCGGCTGAAGTCCGTCCTCGCCGATGGCATTTGTGGCTTGCCATTATTCAAGCCGTTTCGTTCTCGGTGTTGGCTGTGGTTGCACGCCTGCTCCCCGACACTGAGGCCCGGATAATTGCTGAATGCGCAATGGTTTGTATGATATGCCCCACAGCCACAGCAGCCGTTGTGGTGACTGACAAACTCGGCGGCAACACTCTGACGCTGGTAGGCTACACCATTGTCAGCAATGTGGTTGCGGCAGTGATGATTCCGGCTGTCGTGCCGTTAGTCAACCCAGGCATCGGCATGAATTTCGGGCATTCGTTTTTCATCATCATAAAGCAGGTTTTTCCTCTGCTGGTCTTTCCGTTTATCCTAGCTTGGGCCACACGGCTTTTTCTTCCGCGCCTGAGGCAGTTGATTGTTGCTGTCAAAGATTTGGCCTTCTACCTCTGGATGGTGGCTCTTGCTCTTGCCATGGCAGTCACAACACGTGCCCTGGTGCACTGCCGCATATCGGCCTTTGGTTTCGCATCAATGCTTCTGATAACACTTGCCAGTTGCATCCTTCAATTCGTGCTTGGCAAACGCATCGGTGGTCATTACGCCGACCGCATCAGCGGTGGACAGGCCATGGGGCAGAAAAACACAGTTTTTATTATCTGGGTAGCCTACACCTTCATGAATCCGGTTGTGGCCGTGGCCGGAGGGCTGTACAGCATCTGGCACAACACAGTTAATTCCTACCAACTCTATAGGAAGAGACATAAATAGATGGCAAAGTTATGGCTTCTGTTAGCCATTTGCCATAATTCCAATTTTTCAAAAAAAATCAGAATTTTCATGGGGTATGCACGGTTCACGCACACCCGTGTTTTTTATTTGCGAGAATAAAAAAGAGAAAAAACAGCGTATGAAAACATACAAAACGTGTTTAACTATTTAAAAATCAGTAATTATGAACAGAATGTCTAGATTCACTCCAACCGACAATGTCGGAGTGGCTCACAATGCCAACAGCGAGCAACCAGTAAATCAGCAAATAAGGATTTGCGAGAATAAATTTTATATTTGCATTAAACAAACGGGATAAGAATGATAGTTTACATGCAAGTTCAGGCGACTCAATTTGCCATTTCTTCTCCTTTTAAACTATCAGAACTTATAACTTAAAACTCAAAACGATGGCACTAAATCAGTACGCAAAATACTTCTGGCTTATCAGAACAATCTACGAGGCAAAACGCATAACCCTCAATGAGATACAGCAACGCTATTTCGAACGATTCCAGGACAATCTGCCACGCCGCACCTTCTGCGATTGGAAGAAAGCCGTTGAAGAGATGCTCGACATCAACATTGAATGCGCCACCAAAGGCGGCTACACCTATTACCTTGATAATGACATGGATGAGTTCCACCGCTGGCTGCTCGACGCAATGTCGGTGAACGAGACTTTGCTCGACAACAAAACCCTCAGCGACCGCATTCTGCTGGAGGACATTCCATCGAGCCAGACTTTTCTCTCAACAATTCTGCGGGCAATGAAAGAAGGCCAAATAATTCAAGTCACGCATAAGGGATACGACAAAGAGGAAGAGACTGTTTTCGATTTTGCGCCGTACTGCGTGAAATTGTTCAAGCAGCGGTGGTACACGGTGGGCTACAACTACAGCAAGGCAAAAGACGACTATCCTATCCGCATCTACGCGCTCGACCGCATCATCAGCATCAACCCAACTGGGAAAACCTTCACCTATCCCAAAAATTTCAATCCTGATGTTTATTTCCGTGGCTGCATAGGTGTGATTCGCTCTTTCGATACTGATATTGAAGAAGTGCGGCTGAAAGTCAAAGCCAGCCAGGCCAACTACCTGCGCTCGCTGCCCATTCATTCATCGCAGAAGGAGGTTGAACGCAACGACAAATACAGCATCTTCACCCTAAAAGTCCGCCCAACTTTCGACTTTATTCAGGAACTGCTCCGCAACGGCGACACTCTTGAGGTGATGGCCCCCGATTGGCTCCGCAAAAAACTAGCCGAAAAAGGCCAAACAATATGGCAAAGAAACAAATAAAAGGCTGAAGGATTTGAAGCATGGAATGCCGATAATTTTTCGGAATGATGCCGGCAAAAAAAGTGTAATGTTTATCTGTGAACAGATAGGCTGATAGCCATTTTTATCCGACTTCTGAAGCAAAAAAACTGTCATCACAATCCAACAAAACTTATCAAAACCCATACCTGTCTATCTCTTTACACCTATATTTAGAAACTCAAAATAATACCTACTGCGATGTTCTTAATCTTTGATACTGAGACTACAGGGCTGCCTGCCAACTATAAGGCGCCACTCACCGATTTCGAAAACTGGCCGAGGCTTGTTCAACTTGCCTGGCAATGCCATGATGTGAATGGAAAGTTCCTTTTCGCAAAAAACTACGTGGTGAAACCCGTCGGATTCCGCATACCGATTAATGCCGAGATGGTTCACCATATTTCCACCGAAAAGGCGCTCGAAATCGGCCAGGACCTTGATTTTGTGCTGCGCGAGTTTGCCGCTGATGTTGAGAAAGCAACGGTGATTATTGGCCATAATATCGATTTCGACCTTAGCATTGTTGGGAGCGAATTTCTGCGCAACGGGATGGAGAACGTGTTGGATAAAACACGTAAACTCTGCACCAAAGTGAGTTCGACCAGTTTTTGCGGGATTATAAAAAACGGCAAGGCTAAATGGCCGAATCTGACGGAGTTACATCAAAAATTGTTCGGTACGCCGTTTGAGGATGCACACAATGCTGCTGGCGATGTGGTGGCCACCACTCGCTGTTTTCTTGAGTTGGTGCGCATTGGTGTGATAAGTGCCTCACAACTTGGTATTTCTGATGATGAACTTCAGGTATTTAAAGAACTCAATACAACGCCTTTTGAGCCTGAGAAAGTTGAGTTTGAGTCGTTCGATGCACCCACGCCCGAGCCTGTTCAGGCACAACCCGAACCCGCTCCGCAACCTGTGGCCGAGAAACCCTTCTCAGAATCACAACCCGCTGATGATAAAGGCGATACGTTCACTCATTTGCACGTCCACTCCCACTACTCCATTTTGGACGGAATGTCGAAAGTGCCCGACCTCATAAACAAGTGTATGGCCAACAATATGCACGCCATGGCGCTGACCGACCATGGTAACATGTTTGGAATCAAGGATTTGGTTGACACGGCGAACAAGGTTAACGGCGCACCAAAAAAGAAGGTTAAGGAATGTCAGGAAGAGATTGATAAAGAGACTGATGAGGCAAAAAAAGCCGAACTTGAGGCGAAACTTGTCGATTTGAAGGCCAAAGCGGAAACATTTATTCCTTTCAAGCCGATTATCGGCATCGAGGCCTACTGCGCCCATGAGTCGCGCACCATAAAGGACACTCGCGGCTGGCACCTTATCTTGCTGGCTAAGAACAAGACAGGCTACAAAAACCTCTGCAAACTAAGTTCAAAAGCATTCACCGAGGGCTATTACTACAATGCCCGCATCGACCACGAACTGCTTGAGCAGTACCACGAAGGCATCATCTGCTGCTCGGCCTGCCTGGGCGGCGAGGTGCCGCAAAAAATCATGAACGGCGATTTTGAAGGTGCTGAGCAGTCGGTGCTGTGGTTCAAGAATCTGTTTGGCGACGACTATTATCTTGAAATGCAGCGCCACCAGACCGACAAACCCAATGCCGACCAATCGACGTTTGCCCGCCAGCAGGAGGTGAACAAGGTGCTGATTGATTTGGCCCGTAAGCACAACATCAAACTGGTAGCCACCAACGACGTTCATTTTGTTGAGGAGGAGCACGGCGAGGCGCACGACCGACTCATCTGCCTCAGCACAGGCAAGGACTTCAACGACCCCGACCGCATGCACTACACCAAGCAGGAGTGGCTGAAAACGCCTGAGCAGATGGCCGCCATCTTTGCTGATATTCCTGAAGTGCTGGCCAACACACAAGAAATTGCTAACAAGGTCGAGGTCTACAGCATTGATTCTGACCCAATTATGCCTAAATTCCCGATTCCCGAGGATTTCGGAACAGAGGAGGAATACCGCAAGCGCATCACCGAGAAAGAACTTTTCGATGAGTTCACACAGAATGAGAAGCACGAAGTGGTGTTGAGTCAGGAGGATGCCGAGAAAAAAATCAAGAAATTAGGAGGTTACGACAAGTTATATAGAATAAAACTTGAAGCCGATTACCTTGCAAAACTCACATGGGAAGGTGCTGAAAAACGCTATGGCGACAAACTGACTGATGAGCAAAAGGAGCGCATCACTTTTGAATTGCACATTATGAAGACGATGGGTTTCCCTGGCTACTTCCTCATTGTGCAAGACTATATCCGTGCCGCCCGCGAGGAGTTGGGCGTGAGCGTCGGCCCAGGCCGTGGTTCGGCGGCTGGCTCGGTGGTGGCCTACTGCCTGCGCATCACCGACCTCGACCCTCTCAAGTTCGATTTGCTGTTCGAGCGTTTCCTCAACCCCGACCGTATCTCGCTGCCTGATATCGATGTGGACTTCGACGACGAGGGCCGCGGCAAGGTATTAGAATGGGTTACGCAGAAATACGGAGCCGAAAAGGTGGCTCACATCATCACCTACGGAACCATGGCCACCAAATCGTCGCTGGCCGATGTATGCCGTGTGCAAGGTATTTCGGTTGCGGCCTCAAACAAAATCAAGAAATTCGTTCCCGAACGCGATTTTGAGGAAATTCAAGTGAAGAATGTCGAAGGCTCGCTGCCGAAGAAAATGCCGAAAGTGAACCTGAAAAACTGCTACAAGTATATTCCTGAACTTAAGCAAATTCTGAACGGCAACACCATTGGCGACAGCGATGTGGATTCCTACATTGAGACTCTGCCATCGGTTCTCACCTATGCCGAAGAACTTGAGGACACCAACCGCCAGATTGGCATCCACGCCTGTGGTGTCATTATTGGTGCCGACGACCTTACAAACTTTGCGCCCGTCTGCACGGTTAAAGACCGAAAGAGCGGACAAGATGTTGTTGTAACACAATACGATGGACACGTTGTTGAAAGTGTTGGTTTAATCAAGATGGACTTTTTGGGATTGAGCACTCTGTCGCTCATCAAAGAGGCCATTGCCAATGTGAAGAAGACGCACGGCATCGACATCGATATTGACCACATTCCAGACAATGACAAACTGACCTACAAACTCTACAGCGAAGGCCGCACCATTGGAACGTTCCAATTTGAAAGTCCTGGTATGCAGAAATATCTGCGCGAGTTGCAGCCAACGCAACTCTCCGACCTGATTGCCATGAACGCCCTCTACCGCCCAGGCCCGATGGACTACATTCCGCAGTTCATCCGCCGCAAGCAGGGAAAGGAACCTATCACTTACGATATCCAGGACATGGAGGAGTATCTGAAAGATACATACGGAGTTACCGTTTATCAAGAACAGGTGATGCTACTAAGTCGGAAACTGGCCAATTTTACCCGCGGCGAGGCCGACACCCTGCGTAAGGCCATGGGTAAGAAGATTGCCGCAATGCTGGCCATGCTGAAACCGAAGTTCATCGAGGGCGGAAAAAAGAACGGCCACGACGAGAAAGTTCTGCTAAAGATTTGGGCCGACTGGGAGAAATTCGCATCGTACGCCTTCAACAAGTCGCACGCCGCCTGCTACGCCTGGGTGGCCTATCAAACTGGCTACCTGAAGGCTCACTATCCAGCAGAGTACATGGCTGCCAACCTCACGCAAAGCCGCGACAACATCAAAGATGTGCAGAAGTTCATGGAGGAGTGCAAAGCGATGAAAATTCCCGTGAAAGGCCCCGACGTCAACGAGTCGGAACTGAACTTTACGGTGAACAAGAAAGGCGAAATCCGCTTCGGACTTGGCGGCATTAAAGGCGTTGGCGAGGCTGCGGTTGAAGCCCTTGTCAGAGAGCGGCAGAAAAACGGCAAATTCAAAGATATTTTCGACTTTGTGGAGCGTATCAGCCTAACGACTTGCAATGCTAAAACCATTCAAAGTCTGGCTATTGCGGGCTCGTTCGACTCTTTTGGCGTCAAACGCGAATTGTTCTTGGGCGAATCGTCGGACAAAGACCGATTCCTCGATGAGTTGCTTCGCTATGGCAATGCCTATCAGTCTGACAAGCAGAACAATACCAACACTCTGTTCGGCACAATGAGCGAAACCATCGCCATTCCGCATCCGCATATTCCTGACGTGCCTGAACTTCCGCTGCTCGAGAAACTCAACATGGAGAAGGATGTTGTGGGCATCTACCTGTCGGCGCACCCGCTCGACCCGTTCAAGTTCGACCTGGAGAATTTCTGCACCGTCTCGCCCAATGACCTCGAAAAACTTGGACCATACGAGAACCGCGACGTGTCGTTTGGCGGCCTTGTGACCGATGTTTACGACGGGCTCACCAAAAAAGGACGTCCGTTTATGTCATTCACCATCGAGGACTACAACGGCGGACTTAAAGTGATGCTTTTCGACAAGGATTATGAGGCTTACAGCAAACTCATCAAGAAGAACAGTTCGCTGTATATTAAGGCTCATGTTGAGGAACGCCGCTTCCCCGACAAGGATGGCAACCGTCCGCTCGAACTGCACATTACCACTATCAAACTGCTGAGCAACATCCGCGACGAGTTCATCAAAAAAATCACCATCAACGTTAATCTGCAGGATTTGAACAAGGTGAATATCGACCTGATAAAGAATGCTTTAACAGCGAAGGGTGATGTGGCACTCTACTTCACGCTGGTCGATGCGGAAACCAAACTGACGCTCAATCTGCTGTCGCACAAAATGTCGGTGAAAATCTCTGACGAACTTGTTGAGTTTCTTGCAAATAACAGCGAAATAGTATCCTTCACTCTGAACAATGGCCAGAAACCGCGCAAGAGAATCGAGGAGCAGCCGTCGATGGATAATGAAAACTTAGACGATGGTGAAATCCCCAACAGCGATATGCCTGATGACAACGATTGAAACAATTGTCAAAGCCCTCCGCACCAACGGGGGGCTTTTTATTTGCGTTTGTCTAAATCAGTTTTGCATTTTTGGCAACGTTGGCTATCTTGCGCTGCCTTTGGGGAAGTCTTCCGACAGAGTGTGCGGAAGTCGGCAAAACAGGTGAAACATTATTAAAGAGATGGAAAACAAAGAGTTGCAAAACGAAAGCGAGGAAAAGCAAATCAATTCGCAAAATCCTAAACTTCAGATTGTTAGAAGTAAAAATCAAATCGACTTTTTCATGAACAACTACGCCGTTTACAAGAAAAGCGGCTCAATTGTTATGGAAGTGGTTTTCAACACACCCGCTGGCGTGGAGTCGCACTATTACGAACTCACCAAAGAGGAATTTGAGCAGGACGAGTTCCGCGCCCTGGCCAACGCCATCCGCAAGGACCCGCAGCAATACAGCAGCCGCGAACTTGTATAATTATCTGGTTGCTGCCGATGGTAGTTATCGGCTTCAATCTTTGCTTGAAATAACAAGTGTCAATATGCTTATTGGCAGTTTGTTATAATTGTAGGTATTTAACAAAATCCTTTCCCCTTGTTTCATCCGTTCCTCAAAATACCCGCCGACACTGTTTTACCAAAACTCTTCACGTGCCCATTCTGCTACACTCCGCACCCTTTGGCAGTGATGGCCGCCGACCTTGTGCAGCAATATCTCGCCTCACGTACCGATTGGGCCGACGAGATTGGGCAGGGCAAGATGTTCGGTGTGCTGGTGGCCAAAGACCGCAGCGGGCAGTTGGGCTTTTTGGCGGCCTTTTCGGGAAACATCGGCGGACGCGGCACGCACGACTATTTTGTGCCTCCCATCTTTGATATCACCCTGCCCGACGGCTATTTCCGCACCGAGGAACGCTCCATCACCGAACTCAACCGCCAGATTGACAACATCGAAAACAGCGAGCATAATCGGCTGATTATCAATAAACTTGCTCGCATCAAACAGCAGGCTGAAACGGAAATTGGCAATGCCAAAACGCTTGCCCGCCAGCACAAAGCCGAGCGCGACACTCTGCGCCAGCAGGGGCTGACAGCCGAGAAAGAGGCCGAGTTGGTTCGTCAAAGCCAATATGAGAAGGCAGAACTGAAACGCCTTGAGCGGCGCTGGGCGGCGGAAATTGCTGATGCCGAGGCCGAAATGAATGCTGCAAAATCGGAAATTGAGCGGCTGAAAGAGTTGCGGCGGCAGAAATCGGAAGCGCTGCAGGCATGGATTTTCGAGCAGTATGTGGTGTTGAACGCGCAGGGCGAGAGCAAAACCGTGCGCCAAATCTTTGCCGACGAGCGCGGCACCGAGCCGCCAGCCGCCACGGGCGAGTGCGCCGCTCCCAAACTGCTGCAGTTCGCCTTTAAAAATGGCTATCAGCCAATTGCGATGGCCGAATTTTGGTGGGGCAAGTCGCCCGAGGGCGAGGTGCGGCACCACGGAGCCTTCTACCCTGCCTGCCACAGCAAGTGCGAGCCGCTGCTCAACTTCATGCTGCAAGGGCTCGATGTTGAGCCGAATCCGCTCCGAAAGCAGCCCGCCACCAACCTGCCCATTCTCTACAACGACCAGTGGCTGGCCGCCATCGACAAGCCTGCAGGGCTGCCGTCGGTGCCAGGCAAGGAGCACACGGTTTCGGCCTATTCCATTGTCCGTGAGATGTTTCCCGAAGCCGATGGGCCGATGGTGGTGCACCGCCTCGACATGGACACCTCTGGCATCCTGCTCATTGCCAAAACCGAAGAGGTTTTCAAGGTCCTTCAGCGGCTGTTTGCATCGCGGCGAGTGAAAAAACGCTACGTGGCCCTGCTCGACGGCCTTTTGCCCTCCGACAGCGGCACCATTAGCCTGCCTCTCCGCGCAGACATCAACGACCGCCCGAGGCAGATGGTAGATTTTGAGCACGGCAAGCCAGCCTCAACGCGTTTTTCAGTCATCAACCGAGCCGATGGGCGCACGCTTGTCAATTTCTATCCCGAGACAGGCCGCACGCACCAGTTGCGCGTTCATGCGGCGCACCATTCGGGCCTCAACTGCCCTATTGTCGGCGACAATCTTTACGGCAAACCCGCCGAGCGACTCATGCTTCACGCCGCCGAGATTGAGTTCACACATCCCATCACCCAGCAGAAAATCAACATCACTGCCACCGTGCCCTTTGCTTGAAGTGTTTTTTGTTGTATGCCCTAACGGGCAGAAATTTTAATAAAATTTATAAGAAAATTATTCAAAATCAATGAATTATGATTTTGTTAAATTTTTTAATCCAATTTTCTTACAATTTCTCGCGTAAGCGAAACTCCCCAAAAACCTCTCTGTGCCATCCGTTCTCTCCGTATCCTCCGTGAATTATAATTTTTAAACACCACATTTACAGCGTATCGCCAAAATTGATTATGTTTGTAAACATTTTGAATGCAATGAAGCGTTTTTTTGTATTAGTTGGCGTCATAACAGCCTCATTATCAGTCTCGGCGCAGATTGATATTGAAGGCAATCTGTGTATCGACGGAAATCTGAATTTCAAATACAGCAATCTGCCTGCCCGTTACGACTCCTTTGCGTGGGATTTCGGCGACGGCTCAACCTCAACCGAAAGGGAGCCAGAGCACACCTTCACCGCCGAAGGAACCTACACCGTCAAATTCTCATCGAAATCGAACGGAGCCGATGAGATAACGGGCTCAAAATCAATAACAATAAACAGTCTGCCGAAAACCGATTTCAGCATCGACACAACAGCACTGCGCAGCACCAGAGTCTTCACCGCAAAATCAAATTCTTCCAACTGCACTTATGCGTGGGAGTTTGGCGATGGTTCAACTAAAACTGGAAATGAAGTGGAGCATCCCTACAGTGCTCCAGGCACTTATACTGTCACACTTACCACCACCGACAATCAAAACTGTAGCGACACCACATCGCATTCGGTGGTTATCGAGGCATCGAACAAAGTGCCCAACGTCTTCACCCCGAACGGCGACGGCACGAACGACTATTTCATGATTTCGGCCAACGGCGCGCGGCTCAAACTCGAGATTTTCAATCGCTGGGGCTACAAGATGTTCAGCCGCACGGGCACCGAGAACATCGTGTGGGACGGCTACAATCCGCAAGGCACGCTCGTTGCGCCAGGAACCTATTTCTACGTCATCACTGTTGAGGAGGGCTCCACCAACTACGACCCGCTCAACGGCTACATCACCGTTTACTATTAATAGCCGAACGTCATGCTGAAATCGCTCTACACGCGCATTTTCACGGTCAGAAATGTTGAGTGGCTGATGGTGATTTTGCTGTGCATCACTGCTTTGGGCATGCCGCTTTCGCGATTCCTGATGAGCACGGGCACCACGGGGCTTGCGGTGGCGTTGGTCATCAGCGGCAACTGGCGCTATAAGATTGACAATCTGCGGAATAATCGTTTCTTGTGGCCGATAATCGCGCTGTTCCTGCTGCACGTTGTGTGGCTCATTGGTGCCGACAATCCGTCGGAGGCCGCGCACGACATCAACGTGAAACTCCCGCTGTTGATTTTCCCGCTCACGCTTGGCGCGATGTCGCTGTCGCGCAAGCAGATAATGATTGTGCTTCAGGTGTTTGTGGTGGCGGTGGTTATCAGCACGCTTGTCAGCCTGGGCGTCTATCTAGGCATCTACACACCGAAAAAGCCCGTTGATAACATCCGCGACATCTCCATCTTCATCTCGCATATCCGCCTGGGGCTGATGTGCCTGATGTCGGTCTGCATTGTTGCCTACGCCTGGCGTCGGAACGCTGCCGCGATGAAGGGCTGGCAGAAAATCATTTTTGTGGTTGTTATTCTGTGGCTTGGCTATTTCATAATGCTCATTCAGGCCGCCACAAGCTGGATTTCAGCATTTGCTACGGCAATCGTGCTTTTCGTGCTGTATCACAAGCAGATAAGATGGCAGTTCTATGGCTTTGCCGTGCTGCCGATTGCTCTGGTTGCCGCTGTCGCGATTTATATCAGCGGCGTTTACAGCGATTATCACACCATTAGGGACACCAGCACCAGCCAGCCCGAACTCACGCAGCAGGGCAACGCCTACACGCACTATCAGGACAACACCGACACCGAAAACGGCTACTATGTAAACCGCTATCTCTGCCCCGAGGAGTTGGCGTCGGAGTGGAACAAGCGCAGCGCCATCGGCATCGACAGCACAGACCGCCGCTGCCAGCCCATCCGCCACACGCTGGTGCGTTACCTCACATCGAAAGGTCTGCCGAAGGACAGCGTTGGAGTTTGGCAACTCACCCAAGCCGACATCAACGGCATTGAAGCGGGGGCAACAAACTGCGTATTTGTCGAAAAATCAAATGTTTACAAGCGCATTTACGAAATTGTCTGGGAGTTCGACCACTACACCAAATATGGCGACCCGAACGGCAAATCGGTCTGCATGCGCGTGGAGTTTTTCAAGACGGGCGTGCATATTCTCAAAAAGCATCTGTGGTTTGGCGTCGGCACGGGCGATGTCAACGACTCGTTTGCTCAGGCCTACATTGAACTGAATTCGCCGCTGAAACCAGAATACCGCTTTTTTGCACACAATCAGTATCTTACGTTTGCCATTGCAATGGGCCTGATTGGTCTGGTGCTGGCTCTGGTCTGCATTTTTGCGCCGCTCTTCATACGCAAATCGGCCAATTTCCTGCTGGTCACCTTCTTCACAATCCTGTTTGTCAGCATGCTCGACGAGGACTCGCTCACACGCCAACTTGGCTCCATCATGTTTGCCATGATGTACGCGCTGACGCTGCTGCTGCCCAAGACAGAGACTGAAAATAACTTGTAAAACCATAAATATGAAAAGGATTTCTCTCGCGGCTATTGCGGTCGTATCCGTTGCGCTGACTGCTTCGCTCACCTGCTGTAATAAGGCAAACTCGGCAAAAATCGAAAGCGAACCGATTGAATATGAGTTTATTGACACGGTTATTTCATCGTTTCCAGCCGATTTTGTTTATACAGGAAAATATGTTGTTTGGACCGATTGGATGAACAGTTTTTATACTTCGACAGGAAATCTGATTCACATCGTGGACCCAGAATTAAAAAAAGAAGTGGCTTCCGTTGTCCGACAAGGTCGCGGCCCGAATGAATTTTTAGACGCAAACATGGAGCGGTATAATGGCGACACAATTTATGTGCGCGATTTGAATCAGCCGCATCAGGTTCTTATCCCGTTGGAAGAAGCCATTGCAGGTGAAAAACCTTTCATTCAGTTGCCAAACCAGGAAGAAGAAGGAATGACACGGAAAATATTCATCTCTCGCACGTCGCAGGTTATCTATAACTATGATTATGAGGACACTCCGTTCAGATTCATCAACGGAGCAGATACCATACCGTTCGGAAAATACGCTGTCAGTACCGATGTTGATAACAGATACAAACTTGATGCGGGGATTGAGTATGACTCGCATCTGAAAATTCTGACCTGCCGACCGCTATCTACCCAGCAAGTGGTTTTGTATAAGAGGAGTGGCAATAGTTTTGAACTTGTCAGCGACATTAATTGTGCTGTGGTTGATGAGCGCCACGGCAGTGCTTTGGGTTACGCACTGACGAAAGACTATATTGTAACGCTCGACTATGATTATGCAATTGGCGAGAAACCTGCCCAAGGTCGTGATATGAAAGCCTTGCCGCGCACACTCTATGTCAGAGACCACAACGGCAAACTCCTGCGGATATTCAAACTCGATGTGCCAACACTCCGCCTCTCGGGATGCGGCAAAGACAACGTCATTTATGCCATCACCGCTCCATTGGAATTCGAACTTGTCAGGATTGATTTGGGCGAAATGATGAAGAAGAAGTAATTAGTTGAGATTCAGCGGTTATATTTCAACCATAACTCTAGAGTACTTTTTCGGATTTTTCCCTTACTTTTGACGCCCGAAAAACTACAGGGATTAGCCATGATTGGCTCACTTAATTTGTTGAATATTAATATTTTCGGTGTTTTGTTTGGTTTGTTCGCATCAAGCACAACAGAAGCCGTGCTACGTTGAATATGAATATACTTAAAATAACAATTTAATTAACAAATCGTAAAACTATGAATTTTAAACGTTTATTTTTTACAATTGCCACTGCTGTAGCCACCATGGCCGCCGTGGCACAAACAGGCGGCTTTGCCTATCAGGCAGTAGTGCGGAACTCACAGGGTGAACTGATTAGCAGCACCGATGTTCAGTTGCGGCTTACTCTGACAGCAGCCGACGGAACCGTTCTCTATCAGGAAACGCAGAAGGCGAAAACAAATGCCTACGGCGTTTTGAGCGTGACGGTTGGCACAGGCGATGCAGCACAGGGCACGTTCGCCAATATTGACTGGTCAAAGAGCAACATTGCCATGAAAGTGGAGATTGACACCAAGGGCGGCAACAACTACACCGACCTCGGCACAACCAAACTGCAGGCCGTGCCTTACGCCTATTTTGCAGCCAACTCACCAAGCAGCAAAGGCATTCAAGTTACAGGGCAGAAGGGCCAAACGCTTGTTTATGATGGCACAACATGGGTTGCAACCGATGAGATTGCCGTTAAGAAACTCGATGTGAAGGCTGACACTAAAACCAACGCGAATTCTGAAGAAGCGCTGTTCGAAGTGAAAGATAAAGACGGAAATGTGGTTTTTGCAGTTTATCCGAATGCCGTGCGCGTCTTTGTTGATGAGGAGGCCGAAGGCAAAGACGGTGACAAGGCCATGCGTACGGGCTTTGCAGTTGCTGGACGCAGGGCTGCAAAAGACGGCGCCAACAGTGATATTTTTGCTGTAAATGCCGATGGAACAACCGTTTACATCGACGATGAGGGCAAGGCAATGCGCACCGGTTTCGCAGTAGCAGGTCGTAGAGCGGCAAAAGAGGGCGAAGATGATGACAAATATCTTAAAATCAACAATGAAGGCACAACGGTGTTTATTGATAAAGACGACACTAAGGCCATGCGCACAGGTTTTGCAGTGGCTGGGCGTAGGGCTGCAAAAGAAGGAGAGACAAACGATTATTTCTCGGTCAACACCGAAGGCACGCAGGTTTATTTCGATGACAGCGATGACTCGAAAGCCATGCGCACAGGTTTCGCTGTGGCTGGACGCAGAGCAGCAAAAGACGGTGAGGCAAGCGACTACTTCTCGGTCAACACCGAAGGCACACAGGTTTATTTTGACGACAGCGACAACTCGAAAGCCATGCGCACGGGTTTCGCTGTGGCTGGACGCAGAGCAGCCAAAGACGGCATGACAAGCGATGATTATCTGACCATAAACAACGAAGGTACAACTGTTTTCGTCGACGAAAATGAGGAAGGCTCAAAAGCCATGCGCACGGGCTTTGCTGTGGCTGGACGCAGGGCGGCTAAAGATGGCAAAGAGCAATCGAAATTTTTTGCCGTTGACACAGAAGGTACAACTGGCGACAATACTGCAGCGTTAGGCCAATATGCCGAAGCCGAAGGTGTCGCTTCCACGGCAATGGGCTATTCAGCATCGGCTTCGGGCGATTTCAGCACGGCTTTCGGCCAAGGAAGCAAATCGGCAGGCGAAGGCTCTTTTGCTGCAGGAAACTATTCAACAGCCCTTGGCAGTTACAGCACATCGTTAGGCCAGTTTAGTACGGCAAAAGGCTCTGGCTCTTTTGCTGCAGGCAGTTCTGCAGAGGCTATTGGTGATGTGAGTCTGGCCATCGGCCAAGGATCACGTGCCACAGGTGAATATGCAATGGCAATAGGCAGCAATGCTGTTGTTGACAGCAGCCCAGTTGTGACATATTATGAAGTGCTTGGAGGACTAAAAGACAGTGTGGTGGTTGATTCTTTCCCATCATCAAACAGTTTTGCCATAGGCTCTAATGCAGAAGCACTTGGCGATGGCGTTATGGCAATAGGAAACGGCGCAAACGCCATAGGACGTTTTTCGTTTGCTATTGGCAATGATGCCTATGCGTATGGTAGCAGTAGTATCGCAATGGGGCCCATATCGAAAGCCAACGGACAAGCATCCATCGCCATAGGCGGCAGTAGCGAAGCAAATAACGGGGGAGTCGCTATTGGCTTTTCCACCAAGGCTGATTGTGCTGGGGCATTTGCAATAGGCACTGATTGTGACGCAAATGGTTGGGCATCTGTCGCCTTAGGTAAAAGCGCAAAAACAAACGCCGATTTGTCTTTCTGCATAGGCGAAAGTTCTAAAACCTTTGGCGAGACTTCATTATGTATAGGCTTTAACTCCGCAACTAAAGAAAATCATTCCATTGCGATAGGCAATTACCTCAGGGCAAACAATCCGTGGGAAATAGTATTGGGCAAGTTTAACGATTCAACAAAATATGAAGGATATGACCGATTGTTCTCTTTTGGATGTGGCAATGGTTGGAGCGACTGGAGAAATGCCATGGTAATTTTGGATAATGGCAACATTGGTATGGGCACCTCAACGCCTAATTATCAACTTGAAGTGAACGGCACAATTAAGGCAAACAATGTTTCGGAAACATCGGATATAAGATTGAAACGCGATGTTACACCGCTCAACAACTCGCTGCAGAAAGTGTTGAAACTGCGCGGCGTCAACTACTATTGGAAATCGGAAGAGGAAATCAAGACTGTTCTTGGCACGCACGAGAAATGCCAATATCCTGAAACAAAGCAGATTGGTGTGATTGCGCAAGAGGTTGAGGAGGTTGTGCCCGAGGTTGTTGCAACCGACGCAAAAGGCTTCAAATCAGTTGATTACTCAAAACTCGTTCCTGTCTTGATTGAGGCCATCAAAGAGCAGCAGAATGAGATTGAAGAGTTGAAGAAGATGGTTGAGGAATTGAAGAACAAATAAGACGAGAATTATATTATTTTGGTGTAGAGACGTCATATTATGGCGTCTCTACATGTTTCTGGACTGCCCCTAATCCTTCTCCATCCTTACCTTTACGGCATTGCCTCCGCTGCGTTCAACAAACTAAATCAACTCGACTTCCGCCTGTTTTATCCTTTGTTACAATCAGTTGCTTGTCAATGCGTTTGAGTTCATCGACGTGCGAGATGATGCCCACAAGTTTGCTGCCTTCGGTGAGGCTGTTGAGGGCTTTCAGCGCCTGTTCAAGCGAGTCGCTGTCGAGCGAGCCAAAGCCTTCGTCAACAAACATAGTGTCGAGCTGGATGCCGCCAGCGTTCGATTGAATCTCGTCGCTAAGGCCAAGAGCCAGCGACAGGGAAGCCTTGAACGACTCGCCACCCGATAGTGTCTTGACATCGCGTTCGGTGCCGTTGTAGTGGTCAATCACGTCCAAGTCCAATCCGCTCTGCGCACCGTTGTAAGATGCTAACTCCTTGCGTTTCAACTCGTACTGGCCGTTCGACATTATCATAAAGCGAATGTTGGCGCGGTTTATTATGCGGTCGAAAAACGACATTTGAACGTACGTTTCGAATTGTATTTTCTGCTTTCCGCTGATGCTTCCTGATGCTGTCTGGCTCAGCGCGTTTTTCCACTGATACTCTGACTGCAAGGCTTGCCGTTTAGCACCAGTGGCTTCGATATTTTTCAGACTTTTTGAATTCGAATCAAAACGGATTTCAATCTTCTGTTTGTGTTGGTTCTTTGTATTTATTTCAGATTCAACCTGTTGCTTGGCGGTTTGCAATTCCTCTTTGTTGATTTTGCTGCCGTCTTTAGTTTGGTCTTGCAGCCCTTTAATTATGCCGTTCAGTTCCCGAATTTCACTGTCGCATTTGTTGTAATTTTCTGTAGCAGTGGATATTGCTTTGTCAATGGCTGTGCGCTCATTTTCGAGTTTCTGAATCTCGTTTTGGGCGGCTTGCTTGTTGGCGAATTCTAAATCTTTCTTTAGCGCTGCAATGGCTTCGGCAGATGCATTGCGCTGCGCCTCAAGTCCCGAAATCTGCGCAGTCAAATCGGATACGCGTTTTTTCTCGGTATCGGTTTGGCTTTGCAGTTGAGGTAAAATCTCATCGTTTAGTTTTTTGCGACGTTCAATTGCCGATTGCATTTTCACAATATCGTTTTTTATGTTTTGCAATCGCCGTGATGCCGCATTTTTCTCATCGTTAATCGTTTCATTAGCAACGCTTTGCGTTTCGTTTTCAAAAATTTCAGCAATCTGCTTTTTCACATTATCAGCCAGCGTCTCGCATTTAGTTTTTTGCTGACTGCACTTTATTTGCCCATTGTTGACACGTGCGTCACACTCGTCAAACTTGCTTTTCAACTCCTTTACTTCCTCTTTTGTAGGCGCATTTTCGGGCATCACGGCAATTTGGGGATGATGAGTTGAGCCACACACTGGACACGGCTGCCAGTCTTTCAACTCTTGCGCCAGAATACCCGCCTGCGAGAGTAGAAAAAGTTCGTTTTTACTCTCATATTCAGCAAGTTTGCCTTTTCTCTCTAAAATGAGTCTTTCCAGTCCTTCTTGCCATTTTTTCAGGTTGTCCGATTCGAACAAAAGGTTGTTTTGCGCCTCAATCAAATCCGTCAGTTGAGTAAGTTTGCGCTCTACTTCCTTTTGCTCCGATTCCAACTTGGCTTTCTGCTCCGCTGCGTTTTCCAATTGTGCAAATTCGGCTTTCAGCGTTTCGAGTTTGGTCGCATAGTCAGTTGCGTTCTTTTCTGCTGCTGCCTTTCCGTTTGTGGCTGCCTGCAAATCTGTTTCGAACTTTTTGAGTTGATTTTCAGCGTTTTCAAGTTCGTCATATTTGTTCAATACGGCTTTTATCTGTGCAATGCGACCTGTTTTTGTTTCCTGCTCGGGTTTGCGGGCTTCCGCCGCTTGCTTTTGGCTTTCCAAATCTTTCAGCAACTGAGTCTTTTGTTCAAGTTGTATTTTGCTTTCGTTAAGCGATTTAACATCGGTTTCGTATTTCTCCTGAACGGCTAATTTTTCGGCAATCGCAATCCGTTTCTTGTCCAACTCGGTCAGTTCGGCATCAATAGTTGTCTTGGTTTCGGCGTCGCGCTGAATCTGTAGGCGCAACTGCTCAACAACCAACTCAACGGGCTGGTTTTCAGTGTCGAAATCTTCAACAACAACATCCTTGATATACTGGCTGACACTTTGTTTTGCGTTGTTGAGCTCGCCCAATACTTTTTTCGCTTCGTCTTGAAGCTCCTCCTGAAAATGCTTGTAGATGTCGGTCTTGAAAATCTCACGGAATATTTCGATGCGTTCTTTAGTCGATGTTGTTATCATCTTCATAAAATCGCCTTGAGCAATCATTGAAATACTTTTGAACTGGTCGCAATCCACGCCCATTATTTCCTTGATTTTAGCATCGACTTCTTTCGACTTGGTAATAATCTGTCCGTCTGGTGTTTTAAGAACGACGCTCTCGTTTTCCGTGATGACTCCCTCGCCGCGTATTTTCGGGCGCTCGTATGGCGGATTGCGGCGTATGCAGTATTGCCGGCCAGCATATTCAAATTCCAACTCGACGAATGTTTCCGTGTCATTATCAGCGTATTTCGAGCGCATCATTTTGGGGTCGCGGTTCGAACCGCTTGCTTCACCATAAAGCGCGTAAACTATGGCATCGAAGATGGTTGTCTTGCCTGCGCCGGTGTTTCCGGTTATCAGATACAGGCCGTTTCGCCCAAGTTTTGAAAAATCGATGACTGTAGCGGTGGCGTATGGCCCGAAGGCCGATATTGTGAGTTTACGTGGTAGCATATCGTTTATTCTCGGTTTTTTACTCTTTCCATTATCTCTTTTATAAACGACTGTTGTTCAGCCGTTAGCGACGATTCGCCGTTCTGCATCTCATAAAATTCGGCAAACAGTTCCGTGGGTGTCTTCTGCTTTGTGGCGTCGATGTTGTTCACCACAATGCTTTTGGTTCGCGTGCGCTTGTTGTCGTAGTGCACCTCCATAATGTTACGGTAGATAGTGCGCAACTTGTTTATGGCGTCTGGAATGTCATTTTCGTCGGTGAGGGTTACCCGCACGTAGTTTTCGCGCAGTTCAGGCCTGCTATCGTAGTATTGAAGAGCCGTCAGTTCGTTGTATGTGCCTCGCAAATCAACCCAGTCGCGCAGTGGCGAGGTGGGTACAAAATTAAATTCAACACCGCCATTCTCTCCCATATCGGCTATTGTGATTGTTTTATCATCATTCACTTCGGAGAACGAATATTTGAGCGGACTGCCGCTGTATCTAATTGTCGGCCGTTCGCAACTCTGCGGGCGGTGCAGATGGCCGAGAGCCACATAATCGAAATCGGCAAACACCTGTGCATCAACATTATCCAATCCGCCGACAATAGTTTCCTCCGATTCGGAGCGTTCGGCGTTGGTTACAAACTGATGGCAGATGAGCACGTTGCGTATGCTTTTGTCAATATTCATTTTGGCAATGGCCAGGCGCATAGCATCGGTGTAGGAGTTAATCTCTTCGTTCTCAAAGAAATGACGGACAAGCACAGGCTTGATAAACGGCAGCATATAGAATGCAACTGGTCCGTCTTTATCGCTGATAATCACTGGTTTGACGGTGCCGTTGTAAACCGGAGACAGATGTATGTTCTGGCGGCCCATTATCTGCGCACCGAAGGCTATTCGCTCGGCCGAATCGTGATTGCCGCTGATGATGAAGATGTGCGCAGCGGGAGTTGCTGATTCTGAAAGGTTTGTGAGAAACTCGTCGAACAGTTGCACCGCTTCAGCCGATGGCACGCTTTTGTCATAAACATCGCCTGCTATCAGCACAGCGTCAGGCTTTTGCTGCCGCACAACATCGCAAATTTGGCCAAGAACGTGCCGCTGCTCGTCAATCATCGAAAAGCCGTTCACATTCTTGCCAATATGCAAATCGGAGGTGTGGATAATCTTCATAGTAAACGTTATTGTTGCCAACTAAACTAATGGAAAAAACGATGGGAGCAGCGCCATATCGACTGATTTTTTCAACGATTGACAGCAAAATAAAAAAGGTGCAGCGATTAAACCGCACCCTTCATTTATAAACATTTAAAAATAAATTAATTAAGCCTATTTAATTAAAGCATTGTTTGAAGTTCGGGGCAAACCCTTCACTTTTAATCCTCCTCCGCCTCACTGTCAGCAGATGTTTCGAGCGATGGAGCGTCGGACTTGCTCATTATCTCCATGATTTTGGCCTCGATTTCGCCTGCAAGTTCCTTATTGTCAACAAGCATCTGGCGCACATAGTCGCGACCCTGGCCAAGTTTGGTGTCGCCGTAACTGAACCACGAGCCCGATTTCTTGACAATGTTCAACTCAACGGCCATGTCAATCAATTCGCCCGACTTGCAGATGCCCTCGCCGTACATGATGTCGAACTCGGCCTTGCGGAACGGAGCGGCCAGTTTGTTCTTGACAATCTTCACCTTGACGTGGTTGCCGATTGACTCCTCGCCGTCTTTCAGAGTTGATGTGCGACGGATGTCGATGCGGATTGAGGCATAGAACTTCAGCGCGTTACCGCCCGTGGTTGTCTCGGGGTTGCCGAACATCACGCCAATCTTCTCGCGCAACTGGTTGATGAAGATGCAGCAAGTGTTTGTCTTGTTGATATTTGCGGTGAGTTTGCGCAAAGCCTGCGACATCAGTCGAGCCTGAAGGCCCATCTTTGAATCGCCCATCTCGCCCTCAATCTCGGCCTTAGGTGTCAGGGCGGCGACAGAGTCGATGACAATGATGTCGATGGCGCCCGAGCGAATCAGATGGTCGGCAATCTCGAGAGCCTGTTCACCGTTATCGGGCTGAGAGATAAGCAGTTCGTTGATGTTGACGCCCAACTTCTGCGCATAGAAGCGGTCGAAGGCGTGCTCGGCGTCGATGAAGGCAGCAATGCCGCCGTTCTTCTGCGCCTCGGCAATGGCATGGATGGCAAGAGTGGTCTTACCTGACGACTCGGGGCCGTAAATTTCGATGACGCGGCCGCGCGGATAGCCGCCGATGCCCAGCGCCAAATCGAGGCCGATGGAACCCGATGAAATGACAGGCACATCCTCAATGGCATGGTCGCCCATGCGCATTATCGAACCTTTGCCGAAATTCTTCTCAATTTTGTCGATTGTGAGTTGCAAGGCTTTCAACTTCTCGCTGTTGGCACTTGTATTTGCTTGTTCTTTAGCCATTTATGATAATTTTAAAATTTGTATTCGGATTGGCTAAAGGTAGGAAAACAATTGAAAAGTGAAAGCCCGAAAGCAGAAAGTTTCAACATAAAAGTTAACTCACGGATGATGAACGACTTGCCAAACTGCAGAAATTAAATTGTTATCGCCGCAAGCGGCAGAATGAAAAACATTTTGCGGATTCAAAATTCAATTGTTTCTTTGTTTTGACGAGTTACGGCAATTCGCCAATCTGAAAAATATGAGATTTGCAGACATTATCGGGCAGGACGACATCAAGCGGCATCTGATTGGAACCGTGAAGGAGAACCGCATCAGCCATGCGCAGATGTTTCTTGGGCGCGAGGGCTACGGCACTCTCCCGCTGGCCATCGCATATGCGCAATACATCAACTGCCAGCACCGCACCGACGACGACTCGTGCGGCGAGTGCCCCAGTTGCCGACAGATTTCGCAACTCGCCTTCCCCGACCTGCACTTCGTCTTTCCCGTGCCCGCCACAGGCACGTCGAAGGAGAAGCCCGTGAGCGACACCTTCTTCAGCAAATGGTCGGAGTTTATCCGCCAGAACCCCTACGGCAGTTATCAGCAATGGCTCGACTATGTGGAAGCGGGCAACTCGCAAGGCCTCATCCGAGTGGACGAGAGCAGCGAGATTATCCGCAAACTCACCATGAAGACCTTCAACGCCGAGTATAAGATAATGATTATCTGGCTGCCCGAAAAGATGAACGCCGACGCGTCGAACAAACTGCTCAAACTGATTGAGGAGCCTTATCCGAAGACGCTCTTCCTGCTGGTGGCCGAAAATTCGGAGAACATCATCTCCACCATCATTTCGCGAACGCAACTTGTGCGTGTGCCACGCATTGCCGATGCCGACCTCCGTGCGGGACTTCAGCGCACGAAAGGCCTGGGCAGCGCCGATGCCGAAAAAATATCGCACATCAGCGAGGGCGACTTCAACAAGGCACTCGAATACAGCAGCCAGACCGCCGACCTCTCGCAGAACCTTGACATGTTCATCAAACTCATGCGCGTGAGTTACGCGTTCAGGGCCCCTGAAATGATTGCTCTGGCCGAGGAACTGGGCGCTCTTGGGCGCGAGAAGCAGAAGGCCTTCCTGACCTACTGCGAGCGCATGATACGCGAGAACCTGATTATGAACCGCAACCTCAACAGCCTCACCCGCTTCACCGACGACGAAGGCAATTTTGCGCAGAAATTCTCACGGTTCATCCATCCGCAAAACTCTGGGCTGATTATCGAGACCATCGACAAGGCTTTCTACCACATATCGCGCAACGCAAGCGCCAAAATCGTATTCATGGATACCATCATCACGCTGGCGCGATGCCTGCGGATGGCCTCATAACTCACAACTATGGTCAACTTTCTGAAATCGCTCTCATTCACACTTCTCTTGCCGTTCATCCACCTTACGGCGACGCTGCTCTGGCCCAATTTTGTGAGAGTTGCGCTGCCGCACGTGCTGCTCATCTACGGCATCCTCACCGTGCTCACCATTGCGCACCTGCTTGTTGTGAGGGTTATAGTGCTCCGCCACCGCCAGCAGGCTCCGCTGATTGTGATGGCACTGAACATGCTCAAAATGCTGTTGAGCATTGTGCTGCTGTTTGTGGTGGTTGTTCCCTTCACGGGGAAAGACGCCGCCGTGGGCATCAACTTTGCCGTGGGCTATGTTTTCTTCCTCATTTTCGATTCGCAGATGGTGATTTGGATGATGAAGTAATGATTTAATTGACTTCGCTTATCATTCAAAAATTCAATCGCTTATTTTTTGGCGTCCGCATGGCGGAAAATTAAATTGACGGCCTTTTCGGTGGATTTTTAGAACTTCTCTATATATTTACCCGATTTTTTGGTTTGAACTACATATAATATGAGCGAAGATATATCAAGAGGCTGCCCAATTAAAAACATCGACCCCGAGGCAACAAACTGCCGCATAATTTATTCGGGGAAACTCAATGTTTTCGACTGGCTGAACGACGTTCCCGAGGGAATCGACAAAAATGAAATTTACGAGGTGCGGTTCAAAAACACCCGTAAAGGATACTACTATAATCAGAACGGACTGCGCCTCACGACGGGCGACATTGTGGCTGTTGAGGCCTCGCCGGGCCACGACATCGGCATCATATCTCTCAAAGGTCCGCTGGTTCTGTGCCAACTGCGCAAGCACAACATCAATCCGCAAAGCGAATTCAAGACCATCTACCGCAAGGTTAAACCAGTTGATATCGAGAAGTGGAAAGAGGCGATTGCGCTGGAGATTGACACAATGATTGAATCGCGCAAAATTGCCGCCGACCTCAAACTTGATATGAAGATTGGCGATGTTGAGTATCAGGGCGATAAGACCAAAGCCATATTCTATTATATTGCCGACGACCGCGTGGATTTCCGCCAACTCATCAAGGTGCTGGCCGACAGGTTCCACATTCGCGTGGAGATGCGCCAGATTGGAGCACGTCAGGAGGCTGGGCGCATTGGCGGCATCGGCTCGTGCGGACGCGAACTTTGCTGCTCAACATGGATGACCAACTTTGTGTCGGTGACAACCACGGCAGCGCGCTATCAGGAACTCTCACCCAACCCGCAGAAACTGGCCGGACAATGCTGCAAACTCAAATGCTGCCTCAACTACGAGGTGGATTCGTATATTGATGAGCGGAAAGATTTTCCGCCCTCGGATGTTCCGCTGCTCACCGAGACGGGCAAGGCCTACTATCAGAAAACCGATGTCTTCCGCCGCGTGATGTGGTACTCGGTGGGCGATGCAAACAGCCTCGACCTCATTCCAATATCGGTTGAAAAGGTGAAGGAGTATATCCAGATGAACAAGCGCGGGCAAAAGGTGCAACTTGAGGCTACGGTGAATGAGTCGGAGTCGCAGGAAGAATCAATAGACTTCAGCCAGGTGGTTGGTCAGGACAGTCTGACGCGATTCGACCAGTCGAAGCGGAAAAAGAAAAAGCACAACCGCGGTCGCGACCGAAACAACCAAAGGCCACAACAGGGACAAAACCCCAAAAACAATCAAAGAAATGATTCGGGCAATAGCGAAAACGGTGGCGGTAATTAGTGCGCTGTGGCTTGCCGCATCGTGCACCAACAGCGCCATGTACGATTGCAGTTTCGACATGCCTGGCGAGCAATGGAATCGCGACAGCGTACTTGCTTTCAAGGTTGAAGTAACTGATACGGTGACTCCCTATAACATTTTGTTCTGCAATCGAATAACAGGGCAATATCCGTATAGCAACATGTTTCTGTTCATCACGATCGTAGCGCCAGACCGTTCGCGTCAGACCGACACTTTGGAGTGCATCCTGGCCGACAAGAAAGGCAAATGGCTCGGCAAAGGGTTCGGCAGCGTGTGGTCGAACACCGTCAACTACAAACAAAACATCATCTTTCCGCAGAGCGGCGCATACACCTTCTATATTGAGCAGGCAATGCGCATTGAGAACCTTCCGCACGTGCTCGACGCGGGACTGAAAATCGAAAAAACCAAATAACAAATATTGTGGGAAAAGGCAAACTCGCAAAATTCCGTGAGAATGAGACTTTTGGCAATGTGATTCAGCCGGAAGTGACTGATTTTATGAATTTTTCTCATCCGCTCAAAGGCAGATGGAACGCTGACGTGTTCAAAAACGACAATCCGATTGTGCTGGAACTTGGCTGCGGCAAGGGCGAATACACAGTGGGCCTTGCACGCATGTTCCCCGACAAGAATTTCATCGGTGTTGACATTAAAGGCGCCCGCATCTGGACTGGAGCCAAGGAGTCGAATCTGGAGCAGATGACGAATGTGGCTTTCCTCCGCACCCGCATCGAAATCGTGAGCGCGTTTTTTGCGCCCGACGAGGTGAGCGAAATCTGGATAACCTTTCCCGACCCGCAGATGAAGAAACGCCGCGCCAAAAAGCGCCTTACATCGAGTCTTTTCCTCACATCGTATCAGAAATTCCTGACCAATGGCGGCTGCATCAACTTGAAGACTGACAGCCGTTTCCTATACCATTACTCGCTGAAAGTGGCTCAACTCAACAACTTCGAAATCGAGCGCCAGACAGCCGACCTCTATGCCGAGCCATGGGTTGACGATGTGCTTCGGATTAAAACCTACTACGAGCAGTTGCACATCGACGACGGCAACACTATCCACTACCTGAAATATCATCTGCCTCACAACAAGCAACTTGTGGAGCCGGAGGAGGATGAGGAGTTTTAAGTTATAAGTTTTTGAAGTTTTAAGTTATAAGTTTGTAGGGACGTCACAATTTGGCGTCCGAAAAAAATATCTATGTTTTAAGTTTAGAGGGTTTAGTGCTTCGCAGTTGAGAGAGTTGAGAAATTGATTTCTCGCAAAGAGGCATCATCATTTTGGTTGTATGCCCTGACGGGCAGAAATTATTAGAAAATTTATAAGAAAATTGTTCAAAATATATGTCTAACCAAACTTATCCAAACAAAACCCGAATCGCGTTTTGGTTAATTTGGGTTCGTTTGGTTAGAGATAAAAAACTAAAAATCAATTTTTTATAAATTTTTAAAATCGATTTTCTTAAAATTTCTCGCGAAGCGAAAACCGTTTTATGTGGAATTATGTGGTCTTCATGTAGAGATTTGGCTTGCCTCAACAGAAGAATATCGTTAATTCGGCTTATCTTGTTGATATAAAACATCTTTCAAAAAAATGGCATCAGAAATCGTTTTTTTATAGAAATCGCTTTAAGTTTGCGCACAAATAGAAATATATGGAAACAGTAGTTAGCGGAATCCGGCCGACCGGAAACCTTCATTTGGGAAATTATTATGGTGCTGTCAAAAGTTTTGTGAAGATGCAGGACGAATATAACTGCCTCTATTTCATTGCCGACTGGCACTCACTCACAACACACCCGAAACCCGAGAACATTCAGAACAGCGTCAAGACAATTCTGGCCGAATATCTGGCTTGCGGAATCGACCCCGACAAGGCGACAATATATGTGCAAAGCGATGTGCCTGAGACAGTTGAATTGTATCTCTACCTGAATATGAACACCTACATTGGCGAACTCGGCCGCGTGACCACTTTCAAAGAGAAGGCCCGCAAGCAGCCCGACAACGTGAACGCAGGACTCTTCACCTACCCCACGCTGATGGCCGCCGACATTCTGCAACACCGCGCCATCAAGGTGCCAGTGGGCAAAGACCAGGAGCAGAATATGGAGATGGCCCGCAAGTGCGCCCGCCGCTTCAACAACATCTACGGCGTGGAATACTTCCCCGAGCCAAAGAATTTCTATTTCAGTGACCATGCTGTGAAGGTTCCTGGACTCGACGGCAGCGGCAAGATGGGCAAGAGCGAAGGCAACTGCATCTATCTTTTTGAGGACGCTAAAACGATAACCAAAAAGGTGATGCGCGCCGTGACCGATGCAGGACCGCAAACACCGAACAGCGAGAAACCCGAGGTAATCCAGAACCTGTTCACACTGATGGAAATTGCCAGCACGCCAGACACTTACGAATATTTCAACAGCAAGTGGAATGACTGCACCCTGCGCTACGGCGACATGAAAAAGCAGTTGGCCGAGGATATTGTCAAAACAATTGCGCCAATCCGCGAGCGTATTCTTGAGTATTCGTCGAACACCGATTTACTCAACAAAATTGCCCGCCAAGGTGCCGAAAAGGCTCGCGAAAGCGCAGCAAAAACACTTAACGAAGTGCGTAAGATAATCGGCTTCAGAGTGTACTGAATAAGCCATTTATGACAATAAAGCCAACATTGTGATATGCCATTCAAGAAAACGCGCCGATTAGCAACAACGCTCCTGACTTGTCTGGCACTGACCGCTGCAGGTGGCGAAAAAGGCTCTGTGGTTGTCAAAATTGATGGGAAGTTCTACTCAACACCCATCGTCACAACCGACGGCAACGTGGTCATAGCCTCGCACAACAAGACAATCTACCTCTTCAACAGCAACGGACAGTTGCAAAACTCATTCACCGCGGGAGGATGGATTCACGCCACTCCGCGCCAACTCTCAAACGGACAGATTGCCTTTGGCTGCTACGACAAGTATTTCTATTTTCTCGACAAGGACGGCAACTTTCTGAGCCGTATAAAGCCTGGAGGCCGCATTTTCACCGAGCCAGCCGAGATGGGCGATGTTATTGCCTTCGGCACGAGCAAGGGCAAGGTGGCTTTCTACAACCTCCGCACGGGCGAAACGCGCTACGCGAAACTTGGCGGCCGAGTGATTCACGGCTCTCCGCTGGCATTGAGCAACGGCAGTGTGGCCATTGGCGGAAACAGCCGTCGGTTCTGCATCATCGACACGTGCGCCAACATTCAGGCACGGCTCAAAACCAAAGGCTGGATTATGCACGCCAAGCCTGCCGAAACATCTGAAAACCAGATAACTATCGGCACCTACGGCAAACGGCTCTACTCTGTTGACACACTCTGCAACAAACTCTGGACATACAAAGTTGACGGACGGATTCACAGTTCGATAATGGCGACACCCGATAACAATTTGATTTTCGGCTCGTTCGATGGCAACATCTACAGCATAAGTTCAAATGGTTCGCTCACAGGCAAATACAACGCTGGCAAGAGGGTGGTTTCATCGCCCTGCATGGTCAACGACACCGCATTCGCCATCTGCGGAATGGACAACAATTTATATCTGTTTAATACTCAATGTCGAAAGTTGGGTCATATAAAGTGCAACGGTAAGTTCTTCTCAACGCCAATCGTCATGCACGACGGCACATTGTTCTGCTGCACTATGGACGGCTTGCTCTATTTCATTGCAAAAGAGATGGTTGACGACATTTTGTCGGGCCGCGCAACCGAGATTACCATCGATGCCGAACCAGTGCCTCTGGAATCGGCCAAAAACAACCTTTAAACGCTGCCAAAATGATAAATCCTGCCGACAATATAATGCCGTTTCTTGCTGAACTGCAAGTGAATAACAACAAGCCGTGGTTCGATAAAAACCGCGACTGGTACAAACGTGCGCAGGCCGATTTTGTCCAACTGATTGCCGATATTATTGAAATAATGGCCGACACGGAACGCGATTTGGCAGGGCTTGCTGCCAAAGACTGCATCTACCGCATCTTCCGCGACCTGCGTTTCTCGCCCGACAAGACACCCTACAAAACCCATTTCTCGGCAAACATTGCGCCAGGCGGCAAAAACAGCAAACTCTGCGGATTTTATATTCAATTGGAACCCAACAATTTATCGATGTGCGGCGGCGGTCTTTGGATTGAGGACAAAAATATTCTGAAAGCCGTCCGCGATGAACTATATGTTGTGCCTGAGGACTTGCTCGACATCCTCAATTCGGCTGATTTCAAGCGCTATTTCAGCGGTTTGTGGGATTATCAGAAACTGAAAAAGGTGCCAACTGGCTACGACAGCAATTTCGCCCATGCCGACCTTCTGAAATACAAGCACTACATCGCCTCAAACGACATGTCGGACCATCTTGTGGCCTCGCCCAACCTCTACAGTCACATTGCCGAAGCCCACAAAACGCTTTACCCGATGTTCAGGCTGCTGAACTCCATCATTGAGGAGATGGTTTAGGGGGAAAAAACAAGCGCGACTGCACATTGGCAACCGCGCCCGCTTTCATTTGAGCAGAGGCTCAATTACTTACCAAAATAGCGTTTGAACAGCCCCGCAAAGCCTTGGCCGTGGCGAGCCTCGTCTTTGGCCATCTCGTGAACGGTGTCGTGGATGGCATCGAGATTGAGTTCTTTGGCGCGTTTGGCGATGCGCATCTTGTCCTCGCAGGCGCCAGCCTCGGCGTGCATACGTTTTTCAAGATTGGTCTTGGTGTCCCAGACAACCTCACCCAGCAACTCGGCAAATTTGGCGCAGTGCTCAGCCTCCTCAAAGGCGTAGCGCTTGAAAGCCTCGGCAATCTCGGGATAGCCTTCACGGTCGGCTTGGCGGCTCATAGCCAGATACATGCCAACCTCGGTGGCCTCACCCATAAAGTGCGCGTTCAGGTCTTTCTTCATCTGATCGTCGGTATCTTTGGCAACACCAAGAACATGCTCGGTAACAAAGTTCAAATCAGCGTCGGCGGCAAGTTCCTTCCATTTGCCTGCAACAAGTTGTTTACACTGCGGGCAACGCTCGGGGGCCTCCTCGCCTTCATACACAAATCCGCATATCGGACAAACAAATTTCTTCTTCATAATCGAAAGAATTTTAAAGATTTATTGATTTTAAAGCCTATTCTGTTGTTTAACTGGTGAATCGGTGAATTGTTTAAAAGTTTAGTCGCTTCGCTGTTTAGATAACTTACCATTCTCAACTTCTTAACCTCTTAACGCTTAACTCTCAACTTTTTCAACCTTCCAATCCTAATTCCTAAATAACTTAATAATTTTCCGCCTTCACCTGGAAATACGACTGTGGGTGGTCGCAGACGGGGCAAACCTCGGGGGCTTTTTTGCCAACCACAATGTGGCCGCAGTTCGAGCACTGCCAGATGGTGTCGTTGTCTTTCGAGAAGACCAGACCGCCCTCAATGTTGGCCAGCAGTTTGCGGTAGCGCTCCTCGTGCTCGCGCTCAATCTTGCCCACCTCCTCAAACAGCGTGGCAATCTTGTCGAAGCCCTCGGCACGGGCGTCTTCGGCAAACTTGGCGTACATATCGGTCCACTCGTAGTTCTCGCCGTCGGCAGCGTCTTTCAGATTTTCGATGGTGCTTGGCACAGCGCCGTCGTGCAGCAGTTTGAACCAGATTTTGGCGTGCTCTTTCTCGTTGGCCGCCGTCTCCTCAAAAATGTTGGCAATCTGCACGTAGCCGTCTTTCTTGGCCTTCGATGCATAGTAAGTGTATTTGTTGCGGGCTTGCGATTCGCCTGCAAAAGCGGCCTGAAGATTGGCCTCGGTCTTTGTTCCTTTCAGATTCATAGTCGTTTAGTGTTATGATTATTGTCGTGTAAATGTGGCACCGTTCATATTGAATGATGCCCAATTATCGGTGGTGCTTATTGTTGCAAATGATGTCTCCACAATATCCATCACCAATTCGGCAGTATTGCCAGAAACCGTGTAGGTGCCAGTCATGGTTCGTGCTTCGTGGTTTGGTGTTGAATATGTTGCAACATAAGTGAAAGTGTTATCGGTGAATGAGATAGCATCGGTATAACCATCCAGAGTCCACGAATATGTTCCGCCCGAAAGCGTGCCCGCTCCGGCTTGCGATTCACCGCCTTGTGAGCCACCATTGCCGTTTTCAGCACCTTTCTTATAATAAGTGCCTGTCATACCCTTGTTGTTGGTGAAGGTTGCGCTTGTGGCCGTAAGATCAGTCACCGTGAGTGTTCCCTGCAGCACGCCATTGAAAGTTATTGTAGCAGTGTAACTGTCGCCCGACTTTTCGACCTTGTAGGCATAGCCGGTTATGTTCGAGAGTTCGGTGCCGTTTGAATAGACAATGTAGGTAGCACCGCCATCGTTATCGAAAATCCATTCAATATACGAACTCTCTTTCTCTCCAGCATACCATGTTGTTTCGCCAAACGGAGCGTTCAGCCCTGTCGGAATGTTTGCCGATGAGCCTGCGTTCTGCTTGGTGAACGAAATACCCTCCAATTTGAACTTGCCGCCGGCAATTTTCAGAATGACAGTGCCAGTGGCAGAAAGCGGACTCCAGTTGTTGGTTCCATTGTCCCACTGCATGTTTATCAGGATGGTGATATCGCCGTTAGAGAAATCGCCTGTAACATTGGTGTACGAACCCTTCCAAATACCCTTCTCGATTGGTGTTTTAGTGTCGGTTTTGGTGTTCGTATAAATGCCTTTGTAAGTCTCGGCAAATGTCCCATCTTCAAATAGATAGATGGCATAAACACCCTCCTCCTTGAAACCTTGCGAGGAGGATGAGTTGTCGTAGTTGCCGGTGTAAACCGCTGCGGGATTCTTCTTGTTCAAATCGCCAGGAACGAATACCGAATTCCATTCAAAGGTGTTGTCGTCATCTTCTTCATCATCGTCTTTTTGGCACGATGGAAGAGCAAGGCACACGCTCAAAACCGCTGCCATTACTGCAAAAAAATGTTTTTTCATAGTCATTAGGTTTAAGTTAAACAATTCATTATCACTCTATTGCTTTTGATTGACCGCAAAGCAGGCTTATTTCCGCCTCACTTTTAAGTCATTCATTTGTAAGCCTATAAAGTTATGGTTTTTTACATAAAAACAAACCGGCTGTCTGTTTTTTTACAGATGCTGGTTTGCTGAAAAATAAGAAAAGGTATGTATCAGAAATATTTCACCGTCTGAACCTTGCCCGACTCAATGCTTACGATGTCTGACAGAATGTTGTTGGCCATACGGCTTGCACCTAGGCGGAACATACGGTTGTTGAGCCATTCGTTGCCCAATGTGGCCTCAACAATAGCCATATAGAGCAGAGCGTCTTCCGAAACGGTCATTCCGCCGGCAGGTTTGATGCCCACCTTGCGGCCGGTCTTTGCGGCGTAGGCTTTGATGGCCTCGCACATCACGCTTATGGCCTCAGGTGTGGCGGCAGGCTCAAGTTTGCCCGTCGATGTCTTGATGAAATCGGCGCCAGCCTCCATTGCCACAATGCTTGCGTTCCAGATGTCCTCAACCGAGCGCAGAACGCCAGTTTCCAGTATCACCTTCAGATGCGCCTTGCCCACGGCCTTGCGGATGGCGCAAATCTCGTCGAAGACGGTCTGCACATCGCCTGCAAGCCAAGCGCCTTGCGAGATTACAATGTCGATGTCGGTGGCACCGGCCTCAACGGCCATCTTGCACTCTAACTCCTTCACCTCAATGAACGACTGCGATGCGGGGAAGCACGCAGCAACCGAAGCCACGCCAACGCCCTCGCATTTGAGCGTGGTGGCCACAGTCTTCACCAGCGACGGATAGACGCAGATGGCGGCCACGTTGGGCAGGTCGGGGAAGTTGCTCTTGAAGTTGTTCACGTTCTCGGCAAACTTCGCGCCTTTGGCCTGCGTGTCAACCGAGTTGAGCGTTGTCAAATCGATAAGGCTGAGAGCCAGTTTCAGGTGCTCAACATCGAACAGTTGGCGGGCACGAGTTTTGGCATCGAACACTTTTTGCTCAATGTCGGCCGCGGTGAATGGCATTGGGAGAGATAGCATAGTTTTAAGTTTTTGGAGTTATAAGTTTTAAGTTATTAGGTGTTTTTGTTGAATCGGTGAATTGTATAATCGTCTAATCGATTGACCGATTCACCGATTCACCAGTTCACCAAATGTCCGTTGTCTGATGCCCTTTTAGTTCGTTTCCAAAATTCTGAAAATCTCGTCGAGTTTCGGTGTCAGGATGATTTCGGTGCGGCGGTTTTTGGCGCGGGCCTCGGCGGTTTTGGCCGGGTCGATGGGCGCGTACTGCGAACGTCCGGCAGCCGACACTCGTTTAGGCTCGATTTTGCCGTCGGCGATGAGTAACTTCACAATGGCTGTGGCACGTTTGGCACTCAAATCCCAGTTGTCCTGAATGTCGCCAGTGCCTTTCATTGGCACGTCGTCGGTGTGGCCTTCAATCAGGATGTTAACATCGGTGTTGTTGGCCAGAACGCCTGCTATCTGCTTGATGGCCGATTGTCCTTTGGGGTCGACGTCCCACTTGCCCGATTTGAAGAGCAGTTTCTCGTCCATCGTCACGTAAACCTTGCCGTTGCGCTGCTCCACGGTCAGACCTTTGTCCTCGAAACCGAGCAGAGCCTGACTGATTTTCTGCTTCAGCGCGCGCACCGATGAGTCTTTCTGATTCAGAATATTCTCCAACTCCTGCACGCGGCGGTTCTTCTCGGCCAGCTCGCGACGTTGGGCGTTCAGGTTCGAGTCGAGAGCAACCAGAATGGCATCGCGCTCCTCAAGTTCCTGCTGCTTGGCTTTCAGGTCGCGCTCCTTCTCAAGCAAATCCTGCTTCGACACCTGAAGGTCGGCCATCAGTTGGCGAAGTTCGGCCTCGTTGTTTGTGGTCTGCTTGTCGGTCTCGTCGCTCAAGTCGTCGTACATGGTTTTGAACACCTTGTACTGCTTCTTGTAGAACTGCGCCGAGTCGCGGATGGTGGTTTTGTTGTTGGCTTCTTTCTCAAGTTTCTTGTTGAGTTCCTCAACCTTTGCCTCAAGTTCGGTTGTCTGCACGGTAAGGTCCTCATTCAGGCTTTTGATTGAATCGCGCTCGTTGCAGATGGCCACGTTCTTCTCTTTCAACTCCTGAAACTGTTTCGACGGCACGCACGCTGTGAGTCCTGCAAGTGCTGTAGCCATCACCATTTTGCTAAATTTCGACATAGATATGTTTGATAGTTAAACGGTCCGGCCAAACGGTCGAATCCAACCATAAAAATAAAGCGGCGGAAAAGCGCTTTTCGCTCCCGCCGCAGAATTTATCAACCGATGGTTGTTTATCGATGAATCGACCCAAAAATTATTGCTGGTTTCTATAATGCATATAAAAGCGAAGCACGATTGGTATTATCAAACAAAGCATAGATAAAGCAACAAGCCACGCTCCGACACATATGGAGAAAACCAATATAATCAACTCTAGAATCAAGAATACAATATTAACAACCATCCATTTCCCCATATTCCAATCCTTCAATTAATTGCTAAACTTCATCTCTCCAATCAAGTTTTGCGCATTAAAATACTTGTCGAGAATAAGCAGCACGTAGCGGATGTCGACAACAATGCACTTCTGCAGTTCGGGTTCAAAGATGATGTCGCCGCTCATCGACTCCCAGTTGCCATCGAAGGCAAGGCCGATGAGTTCGCCGCGAGCGTTCATGACGGGGCTGCCCGAGTTACCGCCGGTGATATCGTTGTTGGTTGTAAAGCAGACGTTCAGCGTGCCGTCAGGGTTGGCGTAGCGGCCGTAATCTTTCTTCTGCCAAATCTCTTTAAGTTTGGCCGGAACGTTGAACTCGCGCACTGTCGGGTCCTCCTTCTCCATCACGCCGTCGAGTGTTGTTTTATAATCGTAAGTGACGGCATCGGCAGGATGGTAGCCGCCTATGGTGCCGTAGGTCAAGCGCATGGTGCTATTGGCGTCGGGGCTGAAGAGTTTGTCGGGCTGCATTTCCATCAGTCCGGCCACAAACAAGCGCATTCCTTCAGACAGTTTATCCTCGCCGTTATAGCAGAGGCCGCTAATAAAGCCGTATTTTTCGTAGATATCATTTCCTGCCTGCAGAATCGGGTCGTTTTTCATTGCACTCTCATTCGGTTTGTTCATGAAAGCATCGAATTTGGCCTTATCGCAGAAAACTGACTTTGCAAAGGCATCATCAACAAACTTGTCAATATTCCCTTTGTATTTACCTAATACTGTTTTGGTTATGTATTCGGGATAGAATTCTGGCTGCACTTTTTTAATGAACAACCGAATCATCTCTTTAGTTGTCTGGCGGTCAACCTCGCGGTTATAATCCTTGAAGAAATCGTTGGCTCTTTCCACAACCATTTCTCTTATTTCGGCGGCATTTTCGGTTTTAGGGTTTGAAAGTTTCTTCAAACCCGATGCTAGCCTAACGGCGAAATATGCCGATTCAAAACCATACAACTGCGATTCAACCAAATATGTAATAGCCTCATTGTAAGCGCGATTCTGCATCACTCCGTCCTCAATAAGGTCGAGAGCACGGCCGTATTTGGCTTTGCGGGCAGCATCGGCATTCACCCATTTCGTGAATTCAGCCTCCTGCTCGCGTTTCTTGTCGACAACGTGCAGGCGCTTTAGGCTGCGGTTCTGGCCGATGGAGTATTTCCAATAGTTCGACGACCTTGCATATTTCGACGCATACTGAATGCGGATTTTCTCGTCGTTATCCATGAATTTTGCCCAAGAGTCTTGTTTTACGCCACGCACCGTAGCACGCGCGTCGTTTACGGCTGTCATCTCCGATTCGGTCTCCCACGACGAGAAATAGCGGTCGGTTGAGCCGGGATAGCCCATCACAAAGGCAAAATCGTTCTCTTTGTATCCGCCAAGCGATATGGGCAGAAAATGCTTCGGATGGTAAGGAATGTTCTCTTCGGAATAATCAGCCGGAGTGCTGTCGGGAGCGCAGTAGACACGGAACATTGAGAAATCGCCCGTGTGGCGCGGCCACATCCAGTTGTCGGTGTCGGCACCATATTTTCCAACCGACTCGGGCGGAGCGGCAACAAGCCGAACATCGTTATAAATCTCATACACAAACAGATAGTAATAATTACCATGCAGCATTCCTTCCACTTCGGCCGAGAAGAGCGTGCTGTCGGTGGCAAGAGTGATAATGGAATCGCACATTACATCGACGATTGAGTCGCGTGTCTCCTCATTTGTGCCATCGGGTATCTGGCTCAGAATCTTCTCGGTAACATCCTCAACTCTGACCAGCAACCATGCCGACTTGCCGGGATTTGGCAGTTCTTCGGCTTTGGTTCGAGCCACGAATCCATTGGTCAGCAGGTCGTTCTCAACTGTGCTGTGGCTCTGAATCTCGTCGTATCCACAGTGGTGGTTGGTCATTATCAGACCGTCGGCCGAAACGAACGATGCCGTGCAACTGCCGCCATCGAGAGCAATAATGGCGTCTTTTACACAAGCATGGTTGATGCTGTAAATGTCGTCGGCTGTGAGTTTGAAGCCAAGATCGGTCATTGTGGCCATATTTTTTTCAAGAAGAACGGGCAGCCACATTCCCTCATCGGCGCGCGACAGAAGCGGGCTTGCCATCAATGCTGAAATCAGCAGAAAAGATAATTTTCGCATAATTTTAGTATAAATTTTGCGCCAAATGTAGGGATTTTTGGTGTTGGATGGCTGTTTAAGTAAATCTTCCTATCTTTGCACCCGCAAAAAGAGCTTTCAGTTTTTCCTCTAAAACTAAAAACGATATGAGAACACAAGAAGAATTGGCAGGTGTAACCCTGTTGGGCGACAAACGGACGGAATATCCGACCGACTACGCGCCGCAAATGCTTGAGACGTTCGTCAACAAGCACCCCGAGAACGATTATCTGGTAACGCTGAACTGCCCCGAGTTCACCACGCTCTGCCCCAAAACCGGGCAGCCCGATTTCGCGCACATTGTCATCAACTACATTCCCGGCGAGCGAATGGTTGAGAGCAAGTCGCTGAAACTCTATCTGTTCAGTTTCCGCAACCACGGCGATTTTCACGAGGACTGCATCAACATTATTATGAAAGACCTTGTGGCGCTGATGCAGCCGCGATACCTTGAGGTTTACGGCATTTTCACGCCGCGCGGCGGAATATCAATCTACCCGTTCGCCAACTACGCCGATGATGCTCATCAAGCATTGAAGCAGCAGCGTTTGCTGGCGCAGATGAATCGTACATTTTAAACCGCCATTGCTATGAAAGACAGCCTTCTGATACTGTCCGGCGGAATGGACAGCACAACGTTACTATATGAGTATCAAAACGATATAGCGCTTGCAGTATCGTTCGACTATGGCAGCAATCACAACGCCGACGAGATACCGTTTGCCGAATATCACTGCAAAAAGTTGGGAATCAAGCACACAACCGTGCGGCTCGATTTCTTCAAGCAGTATTTCCGCAGTTCGCTGCTCGAGGGCGCCGATGCCATTCCCGAGGGTACTTACGCCGATGAGAATATGAAATCGACAGTGGTGCCGTTCCGTAACGGAATAATGCTTGCGGTGGCCGCCGGAATGGCCGAGACTGCCGGGCTCAAGCATGTGATGATGGCCAACCACAGCGGCGACCACGCCATCTATCCCGACTGCCGTCCGCAGTTTGCCGACGCTATGAGCCGCGCCATCGAGGCTGGAACCTACGAGGGCATAACGCTGCTCACGCCGTACACCAACATCTCGAAGGCCGACATCTCCCGAAAGGGTAAACTTTTGGGTGTCGATTACTCGAAAACGTGGAGTTGCTACAAGGGCGGTGCCGTTCACTGCGGCCGCTGCGCCACCTGCATCGAGCGCAAAGAGGCTCTACGACTGGCGGGAATTGAAGATACAACGGAGTATGAAGATTCGGTGAATCGTTAAACTGGTGAATTGGTGAATCGACTATAAAAAACTAACACCACATTTAACTTAAAACTTTAAATCATATAACTTAAAAACCATTTTTCCAATGTTTTATGTATCGAAACGACTAGAAATTTCATCGGCCCACAAGTTGAGCCTGCCATATCAGAGCAAGTGCACAAGTCTGCACGGCCACAACTGGATTGTAACCGTTTATTGCAAGGCTGAAAAACTGAACGCCGACGGTATGGTTGTCGATTTTTCACGCATCAAAAGCGTCATCGTCGATCAACTCGACCACAAGGTGATTAACGACGTGCTGGGCGACATCAACCCGACGGCCGAGAATCTGGCCTATTGGATTTGTCAGCAGATTGAGAACTGCTACAAGGTGACCGTGCAGGAAACCGAAGGGAACATTGCCACATATGAGAAGGATTAACGAGATTTTCGAAAGCCTTCAGGGCGAGGGATTCCACACAGGCACGCCGGCTGTTTTTGTGCGCTTCTCGGGCTGCAATCTTGCCTGCCCCTTCTGCGACACCGACCACAGCGCCTTCACCACTATGACCGACGAGCAGATAGCCGCCGCTGTGGCGCAGTTCAAGCCCGAATTGGTGGTGCTCACTGGCGGCGAACCCGGACTGCAAGTGTCTGACCGGCTGATTGATTTGCTGCACGCTGAAGGTCGCATGGTTGCCATCGAAACCAACGGCACCTGTCCGTTGCCCGCCGGAATCGACTGGGTGACGGTTTCGCCAAAAGAGGGCAGCACCCCCGTGCTCACCGCAGCCAACGAGGTGAAAGTTGTATTTCAGGCTGATACCGATGTTGAGAAATGGCTCGCACAAATTGCTGCCGACCATTATTTCCTTCAACCTTGCTCGTGCAAGAACACAACAGAGACTATAGCCTACATTATGGAACACCCGCATTGGCGGCTCTCGGTGCAGACACATAAATATTTGGGAATTCAATAGTAGCTATTGAGATAGCAAGCGGCTATTTTCAATAGAAATCCTCGTCCATTCCTTCTTTCGGAATGTAGTATTCTTTCTCTTCTTCAGTGCGTTGCGGCCTAATATTGAAAATCAAACCAACAGAACAACTTAATTCCGAAATACGCGACGCTTGAATGCCGTTAGGCTGTTTTTTGAAAATATTCTGTCCTCCGGCAAGTTGCAAATCGTAGCGCACATCGGTAAGAACCGAAAAACGACTGTTCATATTTATTCTGAAACCCAATCCCACTTTATTGCCAAAATCAAGTTTACGGATTTTTTGATTGTACATGTCGTAAAGATCATGTTCGATTATAAAGTTATAGTTCAAATTAGTGGTCTTTTCGTTTTGTTTTACAGCAAAGTATGGACCAAAACATCCGTAAACGCGAAACTTACCACGACCTATTTCAAAATGCGTCATTAAAGGTATTTCGAGATAGGAGATTTCGTGCTTATAGCGTATTGTGTCGCAATCTTTTTCCTTCTCCCGCCAGCCCTTTACTGCATAGTTGATTTCAAGTTGCGCACCGGCATTGCACTTATCGTTGAAAATAGCCACCAATCCGAAATTAGGCTCATAGAGATTCACTTGGTTGCCATTGAGTGAGGGCGGTTCGAAATAAACACCATACGCACCGTAGCCGGCTCTTACTCCGACTGACAACTGACCGAAAACCTGTATGGTGGTCAGAATCGCTATTGCAAGTATGATGGTGCGCTTCATTGTCAAATAAACGTGCCAAAACTACAAGAAAAAACGGCATCTGCCAATGTTTTGTTGCGCAGTGCCGTTTTTGTGGTCATTTACCTTTGGCAACAACTCTTTTTATTGTGCCGTAATATCATCAACATTATGTTCCTTCATGTATGCCTGAAGTTCAAGTTTGAGTCTTTCTTTGAGGTCGTCTTCCTTGTTTTTACTGATCGACACAACTATCACTCGATACGGCTCCTCATCTTTATACACTACTTTGTAATATTCCTCAGTATGGAAAACATTGCCTCTGATTGTCGAAATCTGCTGCCGTTGGCCCTTGCCGCTTGCCAGCACTTTCTTCCAGAAGGTGCCGAATGCATCGGCCACTGAATCGTCCTGAGCAACAACGGTAATATATGGGAACCCGGCAAGATTATCGCTGTTGATGCCGTAGAACGACGACATCTGGCCAGACATGCTAATAATGTTGCCTTCCAAATCCAACTCTGCTGTCATCAGGCCATCGCGGAATGCGTTAATCTGCGAGTCGAGCGCCTCCTGCCGTTTTGTGGCCTCCTCCTGGGTGGCTTGCATCTCTTCCAGATTCTGACGCATCTCCTCCTCGTGCTGCGACAACTCTTCGGCCTGCTCGTTCGACTGTTCAAGCAGGTGCGCGTTGTGAATGTTGGTGTTGACACTTGATATAACCGAAGCAATATTCTCACATAGTTTTTCGATGAACTCTATCTTATATTGCTCAATGTGGTTATACGACACAAGTTCCAATATGCCATAAATCTCATCGTTTACAACCATAGGCACAATCAGCAGGTTGCTTGGCTTGTGCGCTTCCTTCTTACCTTGCGTAAACGAAACATAACTTTCCGGAATGTCTTCAAGATAGATGCACTTCTGCTCGTCTATCACACGGCCAAATATGCCGTCCCGGTCAGTTATTGTACTATCGAGCATTATTTGTTTGCCATAGGCTATGGCAGCCTTGTTCTCGAACTTCAACTCTTCGCTATACTGCTCCTCAACCTTGAAATACATGGCACCCTGCACAATATCAACATACTGCAGAAGTTGCGAAAGCAGATTGTAGGCGAAATCATTAATGTTATCGTTATCCTGACGAATAATCTCGCCAAAGTTTGCCAGACCATGAGTAACCCAGTTGCGCTGGCCGTCCAATATTTTTTTCTTGTCCTCCTCCTCTTTTGCCAGAATAAGACTTTTCTGCATGGTTTTCAACGATTCGCCAAGAGTGTCGCCATCGCTAAGCAAATTATATTCTGTTTCGAGATTGCCCTTTCCGATTTCACCAGCAAAGTCCACTGATGCCTGAAGGCTGTCGAACAGATTGTCGAGCGAATTTGTAAGGTCGGTTATCTCGCTTTCAAACACCACGTCCTTCTTTTCTTCCTTATCAATAATACCGAGCGAAAGATGGGCCAACTTGTTGTTGATCTGTACAATAGAGTTCGATATGTTTCGTGCCACAATCGATATTACAATCGACAGCAGAATAAAGCCCGCAAGAATCAATAAAACCACATTGATAAACGACTTGTTAGCCTGTGCCGTTACCAAAGACACCGGTGTTGTTGAAAATGCATACCATGCAGTATTAGGCATGGCCATTTTCTTGAAAGAACAAATTACGCGTTTTTTGTTGGTGTCATGGCCCACAAAAGTAGTATCGGCAGGCATGCTGTCGAGCGGCATGCTGATGGATGTTTGTATTGTCCCGATAAGGCTTGCGTCAGAAGAGTAAATATAACGTCCGTTGTTCGAGATGAGGTTTAATACCTCCCCCTCCTCATTTTCTATTTCTGACATTTTCTCCTGAACATAATCAAGAGAAAAATCGATGCCGATAACGCCCACACATTCATCCCAAACAATAATCGGGGCTACGACTGATGTTACAAGCATTGAATCGCCCGAATTGTAACTGTAAAAATACGGATCAAGCATGGATACGGCCTTCGTGCTACGCGGAATGGTATAAAACTCCTTCTCATAAGGCGGCATTCCTGTGTTCACCTCTGCTTTAATTTCATCGCCGTCGCGATAGAATGATGGCGAATAACTACCGGTGGCAGTGGCGTCTTCAGCAAGAACATTGTTTTCGTCGAGTTCGTCGATAGAGTTTGGCTCCCAAATTGACCAGATTGATAAAATGCTGCTGTTTCCGCTTATCACCTCATGAAGCATATTGGTGAAAAACGGGCGTCGTGCCTCCTCTTCAATGTTCTCATAATCCTGCATGGTTGTGGCAAGAGCCGAAACTATTCTTGTTTTGCTTTCAACCATTCCTTTAGCTCTATTCGACAAATTGTTGGTTTTCTGCAGAATATCGGCACTACTCATTTCTTTGGTTATGTCTCTCACCTCAAATCCAACGTATCCGAGTGAAGCCACATATACTAATAGCGATGCTCCCAAGAAATAGAACATCATTTTTCGGTGTATGCGTTTTTTGAAATTCATTGCTGTTCTTTTTTAATGTTTTCGAGAGTTATGCCTCTTTGTTAAGAATCTCGTTTATCTCCTTGCTTGCTATTTCCCAATCTGACTTAACCGAATCAAAAATCTTCGGAATAGAAGTCAGGTTTCTGTCTTCGTCAATCAGTTTTATAATTGTATCCAAAGAATTGTACATCTGTTTCAAATCCAAATAGTTGGCTTTAGTCATCAGAGATTTTGCTTCAACCTTCAAAACCTTGTAATTGCGGTTTTTGATGAAGTCGCTCATGTCGGCTATTTGCTTTGGAATCTGCTCGTTGTAGCGCTTAAGAATGGTCTCGATTTTTTCAGTGTCGTTTTTATACACCAAGTTCAAATGCGCCAGATTCACAAGCCGCTGGTCTTCCTCACTTTCCGTTTTATTCAATTGTTTCTTTATCTCGTCAGGAATGAATCCGTCTTGAATCATTTGAATCTGATTCTCAATCTTTTTCTCTTCAGTTATATCAATGAACACCACCAAAACTTCGGTAACCGTATTAGTGGATGAATCAGTGACTGGTATCATTTTTTCACGAAGCCATTTTTCCTTTTTGCCATCGTTTACCAGTTCCTCTGTCTCCATGGTTTTGCCTCCAAGCAGGTCTTCCCAAAGACGATTATGATAAAGCTGCTCTTTTTCATTCATAATCAAAGAGCCCTTGTGGCGCTTGCCTATAACATTTTCGCGTTTGGCTTTTGTCAGTTTCAAATATTCGTCGTTGACTTCAGTGATGCGCTGGTTTGTGTCGAAAATGGCCATCGGGACGGTATCGTGATAACCTTCGATGATGGATGTCAGTTCCTCCTCTTTCTGAGTCTGCTCCTCTTGGGTGGCCTGCATTTCCTCCATGTTCTGCCGGATTTCTTCCTCCTGCTGCTCAAGCACTTCGGCCTGATGTTTCGATTTCTCGAGCAACCGCGCTGTCTGTCCGTTGATTTCAACTGTTGATATGGTCGACGCTATATTCTCCGCCAGTTTTTCAACAAACGCAATCTGATAAGGTTGGATAATCTTGAACGAGTATAATTCAATGATTCCTGCCAGGTTCTTGTTGTAGATGAGCGGCACAACTAATACAGATTTAGGCAGTGCCTTGCCCAATCCCGAACTAATTTTGTCAGTATCTGTCGGTATTTCGCTAATGAAAATTGTTTCTTTTTCAAGGTATGCACGGCCGACAATTCCTTCGCCCGGAGCCACAAAATGAGTTTCCAGTTTTTCCTTGTCGAATCCCATAGAAGCAATCATCTCCACTCCCTCTCGGTCATTGGGCACGATGTAGAACGCTCCCATTTGAGAATCGAGATATAGGATAAGATTCTTGATTATCTCTTCGGCAAGCACTTTCATGTTGTCGTTGTCGACACGTAAAACCTTGTTGAACAAGTTGATGCCGCTTGATGCCCAGTTAAGTTCCTCTTCTTCTGTTTTGCGAAGTTTTTCCTCTTCTTTGGCGTGGTCAAGGCTGTTCTTCATTTCGATGATGGCGTTTCCGAGGACATCTTTGTCGCTCAATGGCGAGAATTTATAGTCGGAATTGCCGTTACCAATGTTCTCGGCAAATTTGGTTACCTGCAAAAGTCCGTCGACCACTTTGTTCGACGAGTCGGCCATCTGCCCAAGTTCATCATCGCTATTGATATCCATCTTCAATGCATCGTCGACCTGACCGAGTGAAAGTTTGTTGATGATGGCATTCACATTCTTTATCGGTGTTACTATCTTAACAGACAAGATGAAGATGATGATAGCCAGAATAATAAGACCGAAGATGATTACACGTGTAACGAATTTAAGCGATGTTCCAATTTGTGCATCTATCTCACCCGCCGTGTGAGAAGTTATGAGTCTCCACTCGTTGTTCAGACCGGCAGGCGAAACGGTGATTGTAGAGAAATAAACACTGTCTAATCCTTTAGTGTTTTTCAAAACAAAATTGTCGCTATTCTTAACTGTCGCTCTGTATAATACTGAATCGATTTCTTCAAATTTTAAACCAACCAAATCGGCATTGGGGTAACCGATAATTGTGTTTCCGCCCGAAACAATAACAATGTTTTGCTGATTTTTCGTGATAGTTGTGTCAATAAACTGACAAATGGCGTTAAGGTTCACATCGGCGCTCAACACTCCAACGAATCCGCTTTCATCTTCAATAGGAACGGCTATTGATGATTTTACGTAACGCTTTGTTGATGAGCCGTCGGGAATAAAAAGTTCCGGTTCAGAAAGAATGGCTTTTTCACTATTTTTCACCTCGTAAAAGGTTCCAACAGGATTCTCAAAATCATAATCATAGTCTTTAATATCCAGCCTTGTTCCCAACGACGTGTTTTGCGCAATTATCGAGCGGCGTCCGTTGACTGAGGATGAAGGAATGAACTTGTTGTCGAAACTTACCCACGCATAAGACAGCAATTGATTGCTGCCGCATATGCTCCGCATCATGTTTTTGTAGATTTCCTCATTGTTGTCATATCCATTGGACAACGATGATTCAATAGACGATTTCAGCGTAAGAAGTTCCTGATATTCGCTGCTCATAATATTTGAAACAGATACGGCAATATTGCCCAGCATGCTGGCATCACGCTTTGATACGTTCTCAATTATTGACGCCTTGAATTGTTTGTTAATTATGTTTGCAGCAAAAAATATTACCAAAAATACGGTACTCAGCACCAGCGCAAGAACTCTGTAACTTAAACGAACCCTAATTTTCATAATCCTGTTTTTATCCTTATAACACAACGCAGAATTGCTTTTGCAACGCGCAAAAGTCTCCTACCAAACCAAAAAATAAATATGAACATTTTTTTTAAACAACCACTCAAAAAAACAATGTTTTTTTTGTCTCGATCAACAATATCTATGAATTGCCATATCGTGGCAAAAACATTGCTTTTACCTTTACTTGCAATGATTTACTATAATAGTTTGGAAAAGTGGCTGTTATGTGAAATAAAATGAGAGAAGGCTGTGTTTAACACTTGACAACCTCAACCATCAATAGTTTCCTACAAAGGAAATCACTGCGGCAGCGCAACCCTCTTTGCCATCGGCGAATGAGAGCGATATGTAGTAAACCTGCGTCTTGGCGCAGAAGAAGTCGAAACTGTTGTATGACATTCCGTCCGACTCATCGTAATTGCTGCCGTAGAATTTGGTGAAATCGTAGAGTTTCAGCACAATCTGATCAGTGCAAGCCGAATCGGACCTAACTGTGAAACGGTAATGCGAGCCTTTATTGAGAAGGATTGAGAATTCCTCTTTTTTCTTTTTCGCGGTGGCCACAGGCTCCAGGCGCACGCGGAAATCTTTCAGATAAGTGGTATTTTCAACATCCTTCATCTTCATCACCTCATCTTTCAGTGCCAATCCGCATTGTGCCGATGCTGACTTCGCACCTGCGCACATAAGCACGCAAACACCTGCTACTGCGCACAATCTGAATATCGTTTTTCTGATGCTGACCATTACTCTGGTTTATTTCGGCCGCAAAGGTACAAAAAAGATATTTGCCTGAAACGCTCTTTTGAGTGAAAAATTGGCGCTGAATTTCGACGGAAATTTACCGCCGCTTCCAAACACAAATCCAACACCTATCCACTAGTGCCTAGTGCCTGATTCCTAATGCCTCACCTACTCATCCCCAAACTCCCTCAGATAAGCCTTGATGAAATCGTTGAGTTCGCCATCCAAGACGGCCTGCACGTTTGATGTTTCGTAGCCTGTGCGCACGTCTTTCACCAGTTTGTAGGGGTGCAGCACGTATGAGCGGATTTGCGAGCCCCACTCAATTTTCTTCTTGCCAGCCTCAACTTTGTTGGTCTCGATGCGGCGCTTCTCCAACTCCAGATTGTAGAGTTGCGATTTGAGCAGTCGCAGGGCGTTCTCACGGTTCTTCGGTTGGTCGCGGGTTTCGGTGTTCTCGATTGAAATCTCGTCGTCCTCACCTGTGACAGGGTTTTTGAACTTGTAGTGCAGGCGCACGCCCGACTCCACCTTGTTCACGTTCTGACCGCCAGCGCCGCTTGAGCGGAAGGTGTCCCACGACAGGTTTGCGGGGTTGATGTTTATCTCAATATCGTCGTCGATTGACGGGGTTACAAACACCGATGAGAACGATGTCTGCCGCTTGCCCTGCGCGTTGAATGGCGATATGCGCACCAGGCGGTGCACGCCGTTCTCGCTCTTCAGGTAGCCGTAGGCGTACTCGCCCTCGAACTCCAGAGTGACGGTTTTCACGCCAGCCTCATCGCCAGGCAGGAAGTTCTGCTCGCGCACCTTGTAGCCGTTTTTCTCGCCCCAGCGGATGTACATTCGCATCAGCATCTCGGTCCAGTCCTGACTCTCGGTGCCGCCCGCGCCCGCGTTCAGTTTCACAATGGCGCTCATCTTGTCCTCCTCGCGGCGCAGCATATTGCGTGATTCAGCCGACTCCACTTTTTCCAAAGCCGCGGCGTATTGCGCGTCAACTTCCTCCTCGGTGCTCTCGCCCAAAGCGTAGAAATCCATCAGCACCTGAAGGTCGTCGGTGGCCGATTTGGCGTCGTTGTAGCAGGCAATCCAACTCTTGATGCCGTTGATTTTCTTCAGTTGGGCCTCCGCCTTTTTGGGGTCGTCCCAGAAATCGGGCGCCTGACTTTTCTGCTGCTCCTCGTCGAGTTCCACAAGACGGCTGTCGATGTCGAGATGCTTGCGCAGTGCCTCAACGCGGCTGATAAGGTCTTTTTGTTGTTCGGGTAGTACCATTGTATTTTTGTTTAATTGTTTAATCGGTGAATCGTTTAAAAGTTGAGTCGCTTCGCTGTTGAGTTTTCCTAATATCTAAACTTTCTAAACCTTCTAAACTTTCTCAACATTCTATTTCCAACTCATAACTCCTAATTCCTAACTGTCACGTTATCAACTCCATCCTATTGCAATCCAACTTCAGGAAGATGAACAGCAGCATTGTGAAGCCCCAGAGCGACGAGCCGCCGTAACTGAAGAACGGCAGCGGAATGCCGATGACGGGCGCAATGCCGATGGTCATCCCGACGTTCACCGCAATGTGGAAGAAGAATATCGACGCCACACAATAGCCGTAGATTCGGCTGAACTTTGATTTCTGCCGTTCGGCCAGCACCAAGAGCCGCACAAGCAGCGTCAGGAACAAAAGCAGCAGCAGCGTGGTGCCCATAAAGCCCCATTCCTCGCCAATGGTGCAGAAGATGAAGTCGGTGCTCTGCTCGGGCACGAACTTGAATTTGGTCTGCGTGCCTTGCAGATAGCCCTTGCCCGTCAGGCCGCCCGAGCCGATGGCAATCATTGATTGGTTCACGTTGTAGCCCGCGCCCTGAAGGTCAACCTCGATGCCCAGCAGGTGGTTGATGCGGGCGCGTTGGTGAGCGGCCAGCACGTTGTCGAAGAAATATCCCACCGAGAAAGTGAAGCCGATTGAAGCCACGGCAATGCCGATGACGGCCGCAATCTTGCCCAGTTTGTGGCGGTAGGTGTAGTAGAGATAGTACGGAATGGCCAGCCCGAAACCGATGAGCAGCGGCACGTATTTAGGCCACTGCGGCGCAAGCCATCGACACAGACCGAAAGCGGCGGCGGTGGTTACGAGCAGTATCAGGAAACTGATTCCCAACTCTTTATGGTTGTCGCGAAGCACAAAGAACGCCACAAACGCCAGCGCCTCAATCACAATCAGAATAATGTGCAACTCAAACAGCAGCGACAGCACAAACAGCAGCGCCATCAGCAGCCCAAGAATGAACAGAATCGGCTTCATCCCCTCGCGGAAATAGGCAATCAGCAGCGCCGCGAACACCAGCGCCGAGCCCGTGTCGTTCTGCAAAAGAATGAACGCCGACGGCAGAAAGCAGATGCCGAAAACAATCATCATCGACTTGAAACTCTCGGGCCTGAAATGGTAGCGCGACATATATTTTGCCAGCGTGAGCGATGCCGCTATTTTGGCGAACTCGGCAGGCTGCACCTGAATGGGGCCCAGCACAATCCACGATTTGGCGCCGTTCACCGTCGAGCCGAAGAGCAGCACCGAGAGCAGAATGAGCATCAGCGCGCCATAGATGAGTTCGGCGAACGTTGAGTAGAACTTGCTGTCGATGACCAGCACCACAATGGCGATGACCACCGCCGCGCCAATCCAAATCATTTGGCGGCCGTAACGCGTTGCCATACTGAAACTTGCGTGGTCGGCCGAGTACGACGCCGAGTAGATGTTGAACCAGCCCAGGGTGATGAGCACCAGATAGAGTATCACCGTGAACCAATCGATGTTTTGTAATATGCTGCTACCTCGTTGTTCCATTGATTAAATCCATTGATAACATTCGTTTTTCGAGCCACGGCCGCGTCACAGTGTCGGTCAGATAGCGTTCAATCATCAGACTTGCTATTGGCGCCGCGTACGAAGCGCCGAAACCAGCGTTCTCAACATACACGGCGATGGCAATCTGCGGATTCTCGCGCGGGGCGAAGGCCATAAAAATCGAGTGGTCCTTGCCGTGCGGGTTCTCGGCCGTGCCCGTCTTTCCGCACACGTCGATTCCGCGGATGGCAGCCACACCAGCCGTGCCGCCCGTGGGCGAGTTCACAGCGCGGTACATTCCCTCGATTATAATCGGGAAGTAGGTTGTGTCGATGTCGGTGTAGTGCGGCTCGCGGAAGCGGTCAAGAATGCTGTTGTCGCCTTCGCGAATCTCTTTCACAATGTGCGGCGTGAAGTAGTGGCCGCAGTTGGCGATGGTCGATGCCAGATTGGCAATCTGCACAGGCGTGAGCAGTAATTCGCCTTGTCCGATTGCATTTGAAACAATATAACTCGATTTCAAACGTCCCTTGCCATACACGCGGTCGTAGAAACTCAATGTGGGCACGTAGCCAGCCACCTCGTATGGCAGGTCAACGCCCAACTTCGAGCCGAAGCCGAATGATGTGGCGTGTTTGCGCCAAACGTTGAAAGCAGAGTCGATGTTCGGAAACTTTGGATTGTCGAGAAGTGCGCGGTAATCAGCCGCAAAAAACGCGTTGCACGAGTGCTGCAGTGCCGACACCACGTTCAGCGGACTCTCGTGCCCGTGGCAGTTCATATGGACACGCCCGACGTGGTATCCGTAATGACAACCGTAATAGGTATACAAACCGTTTATTGTTCCTTCCTGAAGTCCAATCAGCGCGTTTACGGTTTTGAATGTCGAACCAGGCGGATAGCGCGCCTGCAGCGGGCGGCAGAAGAGCGGGTTCAGTGAGTCGGCGCGAAGTTGCTTGTAGTTGGCCGAGCGCTCACGCCCCACAAGCAGCCCAGGGTCGTAGGTGGGGGCCGAAACAATGGCCAGAATCTCGCCCGTGGCAGGTTCAATGGCCACAATCGAGCCAATCTTGTTCTGCATCAGGCGCTCGCCGTACTCTTGCAGGCGGGCGTCGAGCGTGAGTGTTATGTCGTGGCCGTTGACAGCCAGAGTGTCGTAGATGCCGTTTTTGTATTGTCCCTTGATGCGGTTGTGCACGTCCACCATAAAAATCTCGACGCCCTTCTTGCCGCGCAGTTGTTCCTCATACATTCTTTCCACGCCGCTGATGCCGATGTAGTCGCCCGACTTGTAGTAACTGTCGTTCTGCGCCGTCTTGTCGTCAACCTCGCCCACATAGCCGAACGTGTGCGCGGCAATGTTGTGCGGATAGATGCGCAGACTTCGCGTTTGAGCGTAGAAGCCCTTGAATTGGTACAGATTCTCTTGGAAAGCGCCGTACTGCTCGGCCGAAATCTGCTCAAGAAACGTCGATGGCTTGTAGTAAGAGTAGCGTTTCGCTTTGCGCAGACGCTTGTCAACCTGCTCTTTGTCGATGCCCAGAAGTTGGCAGAACAGCGCTGTGTCGAACTCGTGCAGTTGGTTGGGCGTCACCATCAGGTCGTAGGCCGCCTGATTGTGCACCAGAAGCACGCCGTTGCGGTCGTACATCAGGCCGCGGGCGGGATATTGCGTCACATAGCGCAGCACGTTGTTCGAAGCCGACATCTTATACGATTGGTCAACCACCTGAAGAAAGAACAATCGGCCTATGTAGATGAGAATGATTAAAGCAAACAAACCACCTACCACGAAACATCGCTGACGGAACGGGTTCATTTGTTGCTACGTGTGAACAGAAATTGACTCAAAATGATAAGCAGCATTGTGAAGACGATGCTCAACAGAGCGCGCCACAGAATCAGGTGCAGACTGCTGAATTTGAACGCCTCAACCACAAACAGGAACACGTGGTGGATGAGAACCACCATTAGGCTGTATTTCACAAACCAGCCCGTGCCGAAGATGCGGATATTGGGTGTGTCGGTCGGCTCAACCGTCTCGCGCGGCATCAGCGAGTCGAGCAGATATGGGCGCAGGAAACCAGCGAACACCGTTGCCGACGTATGAATACCAGGCGAGTTGCAGAACATATCAACGCTCAAACCCAGCGCAAACGAGAGCACGAGCGTCAGCCAGCCAGGCGTGCCGAACGGCAGCATAATCACAAACAGAATGTAGAGATAGGGGTTGATGAAGCCGCCCAGTTGAACCTGATTCAGCACGCCCACCTGAAGCAGCACCAGCACCACAAAACGGATAATATTTCGTATCAGCACGTTATTCATTTTCCGACATTTCCTGTAGTTCCAACTGTTCCTTTTTCAGCAGATTGCGCACCACCTGAACGTTCGACAGCCGCTTGAAATCGACCGACAGCCGCACGCTTGCCGACATAAAGCCGTTCACGCCGTGCGCCGTCACCGATTCAACATTGCCAATCATCACCCCTTTCGGGAAAATGGTTGAGTAGCCGCTTGTTATCACCACATCGCCCTTGCGCACCGTGATGTGCCCAGGCAGGTCCTCAAGATTGGCAATGCGGTAGTCGCCGCCTTCCCAGCCCAGCGAGCCGAAGTAGCCGCTCTTTTCGAGCATTGCGCTGATTTTTAGGTTTTGGTTCAGCAGGCTGATGACCGACGAGAAATTGGGCGACACAGCCTTGACAACGCCCACCGCGCCCATTGCCGACACCACCGCCATTCCAGGCTCAACGCCGTGCTTGCTGCCGATGTCGAGCGTCAGAAAGTTATTGGCGCTCTTCACAGAGTTGCTGATGACGCGGCACGGCAGATACTCATACTGCTGCGTGTAAACCGAGTCGAAAGCCGTCTGCGCGGCCAGCGTGTCGATTTTCGAACTTTCGGGCATCATTGTGCGCAGCCGCGCCAGTTCGTCGTTCAGTTCCTGATTGCGTTGGTTCAGGCTCAAGTAGTTGTTCACCGATGAGAAGACCGTGTTCACACGCCCCGCCACCGCCGCCGACGAGTTGATGAAACTCGTGTGTTGGTAACTGTTGTAGCGCACAACCATCACAAACGACACACTCTCAAGCAGTATGAAGAGCAGCACGTAATGGTTTCGCAATATGAACAGAATCAGGTTTTTCATTTGCTTCGGTGCTTCAGAGAATCATTTATCTTCAAAAAAATCTATAAAAACAGATTGACAATCTTTATCAGTAACATTAAATACACCCGTGCAAACCATATTTTCATTTTTCACACACACGGCTTTAAACTTATGCTCTCCTTGAGTTACATTAGCAATAATAATCCAACCATCAAGAACCTCATTACTATCGTCTTTTATATCACAAGGAATATCCGTTTCTGTGGGAGAGTAGGCTCCTCGCAATGTTCCACATAATTCATCGTCCAAATATACATTTACATCGTAATCGACTTTCCAGTTATTTATTAAGGCTTGAATATTTGTGTAAAACATCACTTTTGTTGTTTTAGTGGTGTCTTGTCCGTTTTCTTTTTTACAACCTATAAAGGCAACCAGAACTAATAATACAAATAAAATCTTCTTCATAATTTGTAGCATTTTTGTGGTTCTTGTTTGTAGAGACGATGTGCACATCGTCTCTACACCACACATTCTCCCCTTCAGTTATTCAATCCTTCAATCCTTCAAAAAGATTGTGCCCATCAGAAACCGACAGGCACAATCGCTAATTATTTAATCAAGAATTTGAATCGGTGCGAGTTTTTCAGCGCGATGCCTGTGCCGCGTGCCACGCAGTGCAGCGGGTCTTCGGCAACGTGGAACGGAATCTTTGTCTTTTCAGTCAGACGCTTGTCCAATCCGCGCAGCAGTGCGCCGCCGCCAGCAAGGAAGATGCCCTTGCGGTAGATGTCGGCGTACAACTCAGGTGGTGTGTGCTCGAGTGTTGCCAGAATGGCCGTCTCAATCTTGCTGATAGAGCGGTCAAGGCAGTGAGCGATTTCCTGATACGAGATTGGAATCTCAATCGGCAGGGCCGTCATTTGGTGCGGTCCGCGAACCAGGTAGTCTGCGGGCGGCTCGTCCAAGTCGGGCAGCGCCGAGCCAACCTTGATTTTGATGTCCTCGGCCGTGCGCTCACCAATCTTAATATTGTGCTGATGGCGCATATACTCGCGGATGTCTTCCGTGAACTCATCGCCAGCAATGCGGATTGACTCGTTCGAAACAATGCCGCCCAGCGATATGACTGCAATCTCGGTGGTACCACCGCCAATATCGACAACCATATGGCCCTCGGGCGCCTCAACATCAACGCCCATACCAAGCGCGGCGGCCATCGGCTCGTAAATCATCAGCACCTCGCGGCCACCAGCGTGTTCCGACGAGTCGCGCACGGCACGCAGTTCAACCTCGGTTGAGCCCGACGGCACGCAGATGACGATTTTCAAAGCAGGCGAGAAAAGTTGAGTCTTCTTCTCGTTCACCATTCTGATAAGGCCGCGAATCATCTTCTCGGCAGCGTCGAAGTCGGCAATCACACCATCGCGCAGCGGGCGGATGGTTTTGATGTTCTCGTGCGTCTTGCCGTGCATCATTCGTGCCTTTTCGCCAATGGCAATCACCTTTTGTGTGTTGTTGTCAACGGCCACAATCGACGGCTCGTCAACCACAATCTTGTCGTTATGGATGATTATGGAATTGGCTGTGCCAAGGTCGATTGCAAGTTCTTGTGTTAAAAACGAAAACAATCCCATTGTTCTATCTATTTTCTAGTGTTTAAAATGTCTGATTCCTGTGAACACCATTGCGATGCCGTATTTGTTGCAGGCCTCGATGACCTCGGGGTCGTGGATGCTGCCGCCAGGTGTTACAATGTACTTGATGCCGAACTCGTTGCAGGCCTCAACGCTGTCGCTGAACGGGAAGAACGCGTCAGAGATGAGCACGCTCTCGCCGATTGTGCAGCCTTGTTTCAGGTTGAAGCGCGGCACTGTCAGGCGTTGCAGACTGTCGATGCGGTTGGGTTGGCCCATTCCCGCGCCAGTGAGCCAGTACGACCCGTCGGCGGCTTGCGACACAAGCGCCATTGAGTTGCTCTTCAGGTATTTGCAGGCCTGTGTGCCGAATTTTGCAAGGTCAATCTGCTTGTCGGTGAACTTGCAGTCGGTAACAGGGCGGTACTCTTTGTCCATTCCCTCGTCCTCGTCCTGAACCAGCAGGCCGCCGTTCACCGAGCGGTACATTTTCTCGCCAGTGATTGTCGGCTTGACAGGCGTTACCAGCACGCGCAGGTTCTTCTTCTTTGCCAGAACTTCTTTTGCCTCTTCGGTGTACGCAGGGGCGATGATTATCTCGATGAACTTGCCCGTGAACCATTCGGCAATCTGCTTGTCAACCTCGCAGGTGAAGCAGACAATGCCGCCGTAGGCGCTCACAGGGTCGCCCGCCCAAGCCAACTCAAGGGCTTTCATCGGGCTGTCGGCCACGGCCAGACCGCAAGGGTTCAGGTGCTTAACAACCGCCACGCCAACTTTGTTCTTGATGTTGTCAACAGCGTTGTAGGCGTCGCTTGCGGCCTTCCAGGCGGCGTCGGCGTCGAGCATATTGTTGTATGAAATCTCTTTGCCCTGCAGACAAGGTGAGCCTGCCAGCGTGTGCTCGAGATTGGTGTTCTTGAACGGATAGAAGACGGCTTTTTGGTGCGGGTTCTCGCCGTAGCGAAGCACCTTGCCGCCAGTCAGGCTGATTTTCTCTGACTCTTCGTTGTCTTTGTTGAAGTAGTTGAAGATGGCCGAGTCGTAGTGCGACGATGTGTCGAAAGCCTTGCGTGCGAACTCGCGGCGCTGCTCAAGCGTTGTCTCGGCGCCCTGTTTCTGCAGGATTTCGAGCAGTTCGCCGTATTGCTCGCGCGAACTTACAATAACCACGTCTTTGAAATTCTTTGCAGCCGCGCGGATGAGCGATATGCCGCCAATGTCAATCTTCTCGATGATGTCGGCTTCGGGTGCGCCGCTTGCCACGGTCTGCTCAAACGGGTAAAGGTCGACAATCACCAGGTCGATGTTGTCAATCTCGTACTGCTTCATCTGCTCGTTGTCCTGCGCATTGTCGCGACGGCCCAGAATGCCGCCGAAAATCTTCGGGTGCAGCGTCTTCACGCGTCCGCCCAGAATCGACGGGTAAGTGGTGAGCGACTCAACGGTCTGCACATTCACGCCCAATTTTTTGATGAAATCGTAGGTTCCGCCTGTCGAGATGAGATTAACGCCCAGTTTGTCGAGTTCCTTCACAATCGGTTCCAACTGGTCTTTGTAAAAAACCGATATGAGTGCATTCTTAATTTTTGTTGCCATCAACAATTCATTTTAATTTGAATATCTGTAAGATATGGTTGGTGAAAATCCACCATGCCACCGTACAAATATATATTATTTGACTGCTTACAAAAGTAGCAAATACCTTATTTGTAAACAACATTTTAAACAAGCGTTTTTTCTTTTTTGGTTGAAGCAAACAAGGGTATAGTCCATCATTTTTATGAATCTATAACTTCAGAACAGAAGTTCGTTTTGAATTTTCGTGGAACATTACTTCACAACCAAACTCTTCTTTTTATTCAAACAACCAAGTTTCTGAAGGCTTTTTGTGTTTTTCTAATTCAGTCAGCCTAACGGCTTTTATGTGGAACAATTTGAGTTGATTTTTATTAGTTAAATAAATATAGATTATTGATTATTAGCGAGATAACCTATATTATATAAACCAATGTTCCACGTGAAACATTACCTTCCGAAGTAAACCAGTAGCACGTTGATGTCGTTCGGACTGACGCCTGAAATGCGTGCAGCATGGCCGATTGTGGCTGGTTGGTATTTGGCTAATTTGCTTCGCGCCTCGGTGGTTATCGACTGCAACTTCGAGTAATCGAAGCCTTCTGGTATCTTCAAGTCCTCAAGTTTCTTGAGTTTTTCGGCATTATTCTTCTCGCGCTCAATATAGCCGGAGTATTTGATGTTGAACTCCGCTCCTTCAACGACTTCACGGCTTGCATCGGAATATTGGTTTAGTTGCGGCAATTCTTTTATCATATCAGCAAGAGTGATGTCTGGCCGCGACAAGATTTGCGCATATTTGACGCTTTCACTGATTTTCGAACTTCCATGTTCCTCGAGGAACGGATTGGCATGTTCTGCACGAATGTTTGTTGTGGAAAGATGCTCAACAAGAGAATTTATTGCATCACGCTTTTTAAAGTAACGTTCCAACTGTTCACGACGAGCCAAACCAATATTGAAGGATTTTTCAGTCAGGCGCTCATCAGCATTGTCCTGACGGAGAAGCATACGATACTCGGCACGACTGGTAAACATTCGATAAGGCTCATCAACACCTTTGCAGATAAGGTCATCAATAAGAACACCAATGTAGGCTTCATCGCGCTTCAAAACGAATGGTTCCTTGCCCGCGCATTGCAAATGAGCATTGATTCCGGCCATCAATCCTTGCGCTGCGGCTTCCTCATAACCAGTTGTTCCGTTAATCTGACCTGCAAAAAACAAACCATTGATGATTTTTGTTTCAAGTGTTGCTTTCAGTTGAGTAGGCTGAAAGTAGTCATATTCAATTGCATATCCCGGACGGAATATCTTGCAATTTTCGAGTCCTGGTATCTTGTGAATGGCATTATACTGCACCTCCCACGGCAACGATGATGAAAAACCGTTGATGTAATATTCGTGGGTTGTAAAGCCTTCTGGCTCCAAAAACAACTGGTGCGAATCTTTATCGCTAAATGTAACAAGTTTGCTCTCTATACTTGGACAGTAGCGCGGTCCTACTCCAACAATCGTGTGATTGAAAATAGGAGAATCTACAAATCCTTTACGTAACTCATCGTGTACTTCTGTATTTGTGCGAGTTATGTAACAAGGAATCTGATGGTCGTGATATGGTTTTTCAGTTGAATAACTGAAGAAATACGGTTCTTCATCACCATATTGAATGCTGCATTTTTCAAAATCAATTGTCCGGCCGTCAATACGCGCAGGTGTTCCTGTTTTCATCCTTCCGGTCTCAAAACCCAAATAGACCAGGTTCTCGGTCAACCCTACTGATGGCAATTCTGAAAAACGTCCGCCCACAAATTGTGTTCGGCCAATATGCATCAAACCATTTAAAAATGTTCCGTTTGTAAGAACAACAGTGCGCGATTTGAATTCAAAACCTATCTGTGTTTTTACTCCAACAACTCTGTCTGATTGAGTTAGCAAACCAACAACATTATCCTGAAATAAATCAAGATTAGGTGTGTTCTCAAGCATCTCGCGCCAAGCAAGTGAAAAAAGAGCACGGTCGCATTGCGCACGCGGACTCCACATGGCAGGACCTTTCGAGCGATTCAGCATTCGGTATTGAATGGCTGATTTGTCAGTAACAATACCTGTATAACCGCCCATTGCGTCAATCTCTTTAACAATTTGGCCTTTGGCAATTCCACCAATAGCGGGATTACACGACATACAACCAAATTTGGTCATATCCATCGTTATCAAAAGAGTGTGAGAACCCATATTAGCAGCAGCGGCAGCAGCCTCACATCCTGCATGTCCGCCTCCCACTACAATAACATCGTATTCAGGAAGCATCTTAATCAAATAAAGAAAGGTACTGGTTTTCTTTTGCGCGCATTACTGGCACTTCTTCGTCAGACTTATCGTTGTAGCCAACAAAATGAAGTACTCCGTGTATCATCACGCGCGCAAGTTCTTTTTCAAATGTCACTCCGTATTCTTTGGCATTATCGGCAACAGTGTCAACACTAATGAAAATGTCACCAGAAATCACATTGTCTTCGCAGTAATCGAACGAAATAACATCGGTATAATAGTCATGATTCAAATATTGGCGATTGATGTCGAGAAGGTAGGCATCAGAACAAAGAATGTAATTTACATCGCCAAGCGTTTTGTTCTCGTTGGTAACAAGTTTTTCAATGTTTGACTCAATATTGAATTTTGAGAGGTCAAACTCGTCGGTGTCTTCAAAAAATACGTTTATCACCTTACATATTGAATATTAGTTTGACAATGGCTCCGTTTTTTTCAAACTCCACATCATCGGTAAGATTTTTCATAAGAAATATACCGCGTCCGTCTGGTTTTTCAATATAGTCAGGTTTGGTTGGATCTGGTACCATATTCAAATCAAATCCATTTCCCTCATCTTCAACAATAATGGTAAGTTTTTTATCGTCCTTTACAACTTCAATGGTTACTTTCTTTTCAGGATCATTGTTGTTTCCGTGAACAATGGCATTTGTCACGGCTTCGATTGTAGAGATTAAGACATTTCCGTACATGTCGGAAATGATTGACAACTCGATTGCAACCTCATCGATAAGATTCTCGACAAGTGATACATTCTCAATTTTCGACTGTATGACTAATTTCTTATTCATTGTTTATACCATTAATATACTTGTCAAAGATAACTTTATAAACGGAATTTAATCTAAGATTACCCTGTTTCAAAAATTCAATATTCTTTTCAAATTTAATGTCTTCTATCGAATTATCAGTTTTATTTCTACTAATATTTTTTCCGGTTGTGGCAATTCTTTTGTCTTCCGTTTCTCTCTCATTTTCAGCATTTTCTGCCTGCAATAATTTATTTACAATGTTTTGCTGGCGCATAACTGTCTGAATCGATAACTTCTTATTGGCCAAATCAGAGTGATTTTTTTCCATTAGTTCTTTCACTTCGCGAAGCAGTTTTGACATTCCATCATCTATTTCACTATTATTTGACATTTTTTGAATCATCTGCTGATAGATCTCATTTTGCATCAATGATTTAGCAATCTGTTTATTGATTTGTTCAGAATCGCCTGATTTCATTTGATTGAGCAATTCGCGCAACTGGTCTTTCATGGACTCTTGAGCACTACGCATTTCTGACAAAGAATCCTCATTTTTCTTAGGTTTCTGCTTACGGTTTTTAATTTGTTTTCCGCTTGCGCCAGATGCAGAAGCATTATCCATATTCTTTAAAGATTCTGATAAGATAAGTATTAGATCGTTCATTTGGCTAAGTGCGTCACGTTGACACAAAGTTCCCCTAGATGAAGACCTCTCTTGAAAATAAGTAGAAGCCTTAATCATATTATCCTCAATCAAGAAAGATGCTTTTGAAATGTGACGGCCAAGAAAAAGTGTTCGTTTAGACAAAGAATAAAGACTATCTCTGATTAGTTTAAAATTTTCTACCAATTCAGATTGTTCAACTATTTGATCAAGATAAGCAGAACTGCTAAATTCAACTCTTTCAAATTTAACAATCATACTTTCCTGACGAAAAGACAATTCAAACAAGTTATCGAGTATTTGTCTTAAATCATCAGCATTTTCAGCCTCTTGTTCAGAAGAAGAACTTTTAATATTTTCTTTGATTTTCTTTGCCAATTCACTTATTTTTTTTGAATTGTCCTCAGATTCCTTTTTAAATGAATCAAAATCATTGTTTTCCAGTTGGTTTTTCTCTTTATCGAAACTTGATTGGATATCATCAAATTCATTTTTAAAGTCTTCAATATTTAAAGGTTTGTCAAGCAGACTATTATCGGTCTTTATTTGATCATATTGTTTAGATAAATCATCAAATACATCCTGTTGTAAATTAAGTTTATCAAGTGAATTGTCTGAGGGTTTTTCAGAGAGTTCTTTTTGATTTTGAGAAAGTAACTCAAGATTATTGGATAATTGTTGTAAGTCTTCTTCAAATTTAACTTTCTTAAGCAATTCAAGATTACGATCGATCGATTTTCTGAAATCTTCAAAATCTTTCTTCGTAGTTTCTGGATTAACATCTTGCTTATTTTGATTTGCCAAGTCAGATATTTCTTGAAGAATTTGTTTTAATTCATCATCAACAAGACTATTAATGATTTCAGAAATCATGTTCTGTTTTTCAAGCAATTCTGAATCGAAAGAATTGTTATTTGATAATTGGTTTTGTGATTTAGAAATCTCTTCAAGAAGATTTTCAAGAGTATTGGTTTTGTTTTTTATTTGTTGAAGAAGGTTTTGTTTCTCCCATTCTGATAAATTATTATCAATACTTTTCTTACGCAATTCATTTAAGTCGTTCTTAATTTCTTCAGACAATTGTTTTGACAGTTCGAATTTATTAAACACTGACTCATACTGCAGTTCTTTATCGACTGCTTGATTAATTATAGACTTAATTACATAAGAAAATGTTTCAGACACTGTTTTCTTAGGGCCATGAATAGCGTCATTGTCAAATATTTCAAAATGACAGGTGATTAATTTATCTTCCAAATCAGAAGAAGACGGTTTTTCAAAAGTGTAGAAAATACGTTGTGAAGTAATATTATAATAGATAGGAATATTGATTGTATCTTTTTTCTTTTCATCCTCAAAGCAGAAGACAAGTTTTGAAAAACCATAATCATCACTTATAACACCATCGAAAACCAAGTCATGACCGGACAATTCATCAATCTTGGAAACTTTAATTTCCGGGTAATTGTCAGGAATAGAATATATTTTAAAGATCATGTATTCTTTAGATGAGTTCAGATTTGAAACTTTAACGTCCAAGAACTCATTATTTAATATTTTCTCTCGAACATAAACTGTGTCAGAAAATGAAAATTTCAATAGCGATGAATCTGATATTTTTCTAATAGTTAAAGTATCAAAATATCTACCAATAAAGGCATATTTCAAAGATGTTCCTTGTGGAACATTTAAAATGTTTTGGTTATAAACAATAGTGTCATGCTTATTAACATATCTAGGATAATCGATTAATACATGATAATCAGTTATTAATGGTGAATTAAAAACATTGATAGTAAATTGCTTAGAACGATATTGTTCAGTTTCTAAGGTAAAATTAAATGCATTATTTATGTTCTTGAAAATATAATTAAAGGTTGAATCATCAGTTCGTTGCATTTGATATCGGTTGTTACTGAAGCAAACGAAAAGATCATAAATGTCAAAATTAGAAATGACTTTTGCGCTGATTAGTAAATCTCCACCTTTTTCAACCAACAAACCATTATTTATCAGAACATCAAATGAATAATTTGGTTGATTATCAGAAGAATAATATAGAATATTTCTAAATCCATTATAATAAAGAGAAGGAAAACAAAATAATAATCCGAATAGAAGTATTATTGAAAGTAAAATTGAGGAAATTTTTGATTTCCAATCATATAGTATAGTTTTACTAAAATCAAAACCGTCTAGTTTCTCTATTTTTTGATAAATACTTGCTTTAACTAGAGTGTTATCATCAACAGTAGATAATTGATAAATATTAATCAAATAATCTTGAAAGTCAGGATTAGACAACTGGATTCGCCGGCATGCAACATCATAAGACATTCTCTTTATAACAGAAAATAGTCTTAGAAAATTGATAAGTATCTTAGAAATAAAGAAATAAAGGTTTGACAATAAGAAAGTTAAAAAGAGCAATAATCTTAAAGAAGAAGAAAATCTAAAAGAGAACTCTAAGAATGACAAAAATAGAACAGATAGAGAAAAAAAAACAGAACAGAAAACAACCCCTTCTAACAACAAGTATTTATAATACTTATTGATATAAACATCTATACGTTCAAGAAATGATTTATAGGTATCATTCATTTTTAGAAGAAGCTAACCAGTCTTGAGGGTTAAGTTTCACGTTCTCTTTCCAAATTTGAAATTGTAAAACTGATTTATCCTCATCTGTGAAAATCTTGCCTATAGACTGCTTGGTTTTAACTTTATCTCCTTGTTTAACAAATACTTCGGAAAGATTAGAATAAACAGAAAGATAATTACCGTGGCGAATAATAACTGTAGTATGGGCACCAGGGATAACAAAAACTCGTGTTACGACACCATCAAAAACAGATCTGATGAAAGAACCATCGGTAGTAGAAATATCAATTCCATCATTTCTAACCATTATACCTTTTAAAACAGGATGAGGATTTTCTCCGAAATATCCTGTAACCACACCTCTTTCAGTTGGCCATGGCAATTTGTTTTTGTTGCTAGCAAAATTGTCAGCAAGTTTCTTTTCTTCAGGGGTAAGTTGGAAAACATTAGGTCCTTTCTTTTTATTAGCTTTAGCAAGTTCTTCGACAATTACTTTTTCTATCTCTCTCTGTAAATCATTAGCGAGTTTAATTTGCTGATCCAATTTTTTTCTTAATTCAGCCTTTTGATTTTCAAGGTTTTGAATAATCTTATTCTGATCCGCTTTTTCTTTACGAAGTTCATTTGCTTCAGATTGCTGGTCTTTTAAAAGAAGTTGCTTTTCTGACTTCATATTTTCCAATTCAGCCAACTGAAGTTCTATTTCAGACTTTGTTTCAAGCAATTTATTAACCTGATTAGTACGATATTCGCTGTATTGCTGTAAATATTTTATTCGTTTAAATGCCGTATTAATATCGGCAGATGCTAAAATGAACATTATACGATCATAGTGACTGCGGTTCTTATAATAGAACATTACAACCTTTGCATATTCATTTTTAAGGTTTTCATAATCTTTATTAAGAGTAGTAATTAACTCGTGCTGGGTTTCAATATTAGAATTAAGAAGAGTAATTTCAGAATTAATATCCTTTATCAGTTTTTCGCGGTTTGATATTTTGCTATTAATCAGTAATAGTTTGTTGAAAGAATCGGTTTTATTTTTTTCAGTCTTCTTAATAAGTTCATTTGTATAACTAATGTCTTTTTCGTTTTGCAATTTTCGTTTTTCAAGTTCCTGCCTTGATTGCGGAAAAGCAAAAGAAAAGATAAATATAAATATAAATATGAATAAAACTTTGTATTTTAACATTTTACAAACTAATACGACTATAATTATTCAAAGAAGAAATCTTAACAACAGGCCTTTCCTCCTTCAAAAATTCAACTGAATTTATTTTCAAATCCAAACTAACTTTTTCCTTCTTAATCGTTGTACTTAACGATATAGTTTCTGGAAAACTAAAATTATTAGCAAAATTAGAATAATTAACCCTTAAAAAATTGCTACGAGCGGATTTAAACTCAATCTTATCAACACTACCATACTGATTAAATTCAGTAGTAACATATGATTTCAATCCATCATACAAATAAAGATCATTAACCATAAAACGCTTAACTTCGGCAAAATAGAATGCTTTATTTAAATTAAAATCTATGGAGTCAGAACGTATGTAAGAGTTTGTAAGAATTGAAAAGACAGACTTATAATTAACATCAACAAGTTTTACAAAATCATCATATGACCCAGAATAATAATTCTTATCCATCTTATTTACAAACAAGACAGAATCATTAGTAAAGCGTATCTGCGCAACTTCAATACCTAAAGATGAAGAAATGACATTGATGAAAACACAAGTATCAATAGTAATGAGTATTTTACCACTCAATTTGTTGTCTTTTCCTTCATGTCTAACCACAGTAGAAAATTTCATCTTAATATTATTAGATGAAACTAGTTTATATCTATCAGATACAATGTTACTTAAGGCAGAAAAATCAGAAACGCTACGCGTGTTGGTTGTGTAGCGAGAACATGAGAATAAGAGTAAAAGCAAAAAGCAAACGGCTGCTTTACTCAACATACTTTTTTGATTCAATCTTCTCATCTATTTTATCACCGCCTTTGCCTAAGGTTTTAACTCTCTTCCATTGTTCCAATGCACCATCAATGTCACCATTAAAGTACAATATATCGCCATAGTGCTCTATTAGAACATCACTTCGGGTTTTATCAAGATCAACTGCTTTTTTGATATACTTGAGTGACTCGGAATAATTCTTCATTTCAAAAAGAATCCAGGCATAAGTATCAAGATAAGTTGGGTTTTCCGGTTCCATCATAATGGTCGAATACGACATGTTTTTAGCTCGTTCTAGATTCTTCTTGTCGAGTGAAAGATAATAACTGTAATTATTAAGAACCATAATGTTATTAGGATCAATTTCAATGATTTTATCGAAATAATCATATGCTTTTTCCTTATCACCAAGGTTATAATTTGCTTCACCTAAAAACGTCAAGAAATCAGTTTGCAACTTGTCATTCTTAGGCAAAATATTGTATCCAAATTCAAGAGATTTTTTTGCCTGATCATACTTTGAAAGTTGAAATGCGCTAAATCCGTTTAAAAAATAAAACACAGGTATATTAGGAAAATATTCAATAGCCTCATTACTGTGCTTAAAAAGAGAAATCCAATCATTTAACTGATTATCAATAAGCAATAATTGCTCCCAAATTGTATATTTATCTTTTCTACTTTGAATGACATTTTCGAGTGCAAGCCTAGCAATATCAATATTACCCTTATTCATCTGAAAATCGGCATAAATAGTGTTGACATCTGGATTATCAGGGTAATTCTTTAAAAGAATTTCAGAAAGATTGAAAACTCTGTCAAAATCTCGGTTATTACTCTTTAAATTACCGAGTAGATCGATAAGAATACCAACCTTAACATCGCATTGAACGCTAGAAGAAGAAAATCCAGCCTCTAATTCGTTATAGAAATTATCAATTTCTCCCAAATGTTGATAACAAGATGCCAAACCAAGATGAGAATAACCATCGGAATGATTTTTAACCATTTCATTAAAAATTGAAATAGCCTTATTAATGTTTCCTATCTGCAGATAAAAATCGGCAAGAACACGCTTGAATTGTAATTCTTCTGGAAAAGACTCAACAAGTTTCAACAATTCAGATTCTGCTTTCTTCTTATTGTTGAGTTTTAGATAGATATTCTTTTTTTGGATTAGCAGAGTCTCGTCAATACCGAACTTTTGCTCTACAAAATCATACACTTTGATGGCCTTTTTTAACTGATTTTCTTGTATATAAACATCAGCTAAACAAATATAAAAGTCAAATTCATTAGGATTTTTCTCAATCAATGAGTTAAAAACAGATTCTGCCTTGGGGTATTTTTTAGCAATATTAAAAATGTTACCTGCTAGATAGAGATACCATTCATTAGAATTATCTAATTGAATACAACGGTCGATATACTCTTCAGCACGAGCCAAATCGTTATTATTCAAATATATTGATGCAAGTCTATATAAGACGAATGCATTGTTAGGCTTCATACTAAGGCAAAACTGGTAGTAATTTTCTGCCAAATCGAAATTGTTTTGCAAAAAATATCTATCTGCTTCAAAGAGGTTAAAAGTATAACTTACGTCGGCATCATTCAAAAAATAAACAGAATCAACCTTTTCTTGAGATGAAGCAACATAACATACTAATGTTGAATATAATATGAGACCGTATTTTAAAAATTTACGCATTACTTTCCTGTATGACCAAAACCGCCTGCGCCGCGCTCTGTTTCACTAATCTCTTCAACTTCAATAAACTCTGCCTTTTCGTGCTTGGCAATCACCATTTGGCAAATGCGCTCGCCTGACTTAATTGTAAATTCTTGATTACTAAGATTGATTAGAATAACCTTAATCTCGCCACGGTAATCAGCATCGATGGTTCCTGGTGAATTAAGAACTGTAATTCCACTCTTGATGGCCAGGCCGCTGCGGGGACGAATCTGTGCTTCGTAGCCATCGGGTAACTCAATATAAAGACCGGTAGGAATGAGTTTACGTTCGAAAGGTTTAAGCACAACATCTGCATCAATAAAAGCACGCAAATCCATTCCGGCCGAACTTACAGTCTCGTAAGCAGGTAGAGCGTTATTCGATTTGTTTATAATTTTTACACGCATAATAGTTTCTTTATGTTTTTCCGCTCAAAGTAATATAAAATGCCAATATATGACAGCATAAACAATGTACTAACTGTATATGAAAGCAAACTATTGTCCATAGCAAAACAATTCCGACAGTAAAGTGTCGCTAAAGCAAGCAGAGTATAGGCTGTTAGTTTGCCAACATTGTAGTTAACGGGATAAACTTTGTGGCCCCAAAGATAGCATATCACAACCATCACAAAGTAGCAGGCGATTGTTGCAATTGCACAACCCCAGTAACCCAAAATAGGTATAAGTAAAATATTAAGTATCAGCGTCAAAACAGCACCAATGACGGAAATAACCGCGCCACAGATTGTTTTATTGCATATCTTGTACCAAACTGAAAGATTATAATAGATACCGAGAAACATATTGGCAAGCAAAATGACTGTAACAATATCGAGACCACCATGAAAATCTTTGCCAATGAAGTGTTTAAAGAGATCTATATACATTGTTACCATTAAGAAAATAAGCAGACAAAAAATCACAAAATAGTCCATCACAATGCGGTACGACTCTTTGGCATCAGAAGCAACTGACTTTTTGAAAAAGAAAGGTTCGGCCGCATAGTTGAACATCTGTATGAAAATGGTCATCAAGACGGCGATCTTGTAGTTTGCTGAGTAAATTCCAACCTGCTCCAAAGGATTCATTCCTTCGCAATGAATGAATTTGAGGAAAATCTTATCGAACACTTCGTTAATCATTCCAGAAGCCCCTATCAAAATGAAAGGCCATGTGTATTTAAGCATCGATTTATAAAAATCGAATGAAATTTCGGGGCGGAAAGTCTTGAATTCAGGAAGAAGAAGTAAAAACGAAACAAAAGAAGCAACAAGGTTGCTAAAAAAAGCATATCCAACGTTGACTTCAGGATTGTAAAGAGACGAAAGGAAAGAATTATCGCTGTTTCGGCATACAACATAAAAGAAAATGTTTAGTGAAATGCTGATTGAAACATTGATAAGTTTTATAATCGAAAACTTCAGCGCTTTGTTTTGATTTCGCAAACGAGCAAAAGGAATTGCTGTAATTACATCGAAAAATATGATAAAGCCAAAGCAAACAATGTAGTTGACATTGTTTGGGTATTCAATCCAGCCAGCAACTTGGTTTCTGAAAAGCAAAATAAAAATCAAGAAGGCGCTTGCGAAAAGTGTAGTACTGAAAAGAGCGTGATTGTAGGTTTTCTGTTCGTCGTTGTGGACACTGAACCTAAAATAGGTTGTTTCCATACCGTGAAGCAGCATCACCAAAGAAAAAGAAGAAAAAGCATAAAACACTGAAAATGTGCCATATGCTTCAGTATTGAAAACACGGGTAAAAAAAGGCGTCAACAAAAGATAATTCAACAACCGCGGCACAATAGTGCCCAAACCGTAAATCATTGTCTGACCGGCAAGACCGTTGAACAAACTCTTAATTGACTTCATCTTAAATTCCTAATTTACTTGAAATTTCGAGCATTCGCTGAACTGGCCGCAAAGCAGCATCGCGAATCTTTGCATCAACATTCACTTCAGGATTTTCATTCAAAAGAGCCTGATAAATATTTTCCAACGTTATCATCTTCATATACTCGCACTCGTTGCACGACATCGTCGCATCGTCGGGTGGGGCAGGGATGAACTGCTTTTCGGGATTCGACTTTTGCATCTGATGAAGAATGCCAGGCTCAGTTGAAATTATAAACTGCTTGCAATCAGAGTTTTTCACATAATTCAAGATTGCTGCGGTGCTTCCAACAAAATCAGAAATATCGAGCACATCGGCTTGACATTCAGGATGGGCAAGCACCAAAGCAGCAGGATATTTACTTTTTAGTTCAGCAATTCTCGCTGCCGAAAAGCGGCGATGAACATGGCAGGCACCATTCCACAGCAGCATCTGCCGGCCTGTCTGCTTGCTAACGAAAGTTCCCAAATTCCTATCGGGACCGAAAATTATCTTTTCGTCAGCAGGAAGGCTATTGACAATCTGCACAGCATTTGAAGACGTACAAATTATATCGCTCAAAGCCTTTATCTCATTTGTTGTGTTCACATAAGAAATGACCGTGTGGCCAGGATTCTCATCAATAAACTTTTTCAAGTCGGTTGCTTTGCAACTATCGGCCAGAGAACAGCCGGCATCGGTGCACGGAATCAAAACCTTCTTGTCAGGATTGAGAAGTTTGACAGTCTCTGCCATGAAATGCACACCAGCCATCAGAATAATGTCGGCCGAAGTGTTGACCGCCTTTTGCGCAAGTGCCAGACTGTCGCCGATGAAGTCAGAAACTTCTTGCACTTCAGGCCGTTGGTAAAAGTGACCTAAAATGATTGCATTTTTCTTTTTCTTCAGAGCATTGATTTTTTCAATCAAATCGCTTTGGTTTTCTGTCAATTGATTAAGCAAAGAAGTTTCCATAAAAATTTTTTTGCGAAATTAAGAAAAGGCAAGCACTAATTAAACAGAAACAACGATTACTTTTGAAGCAAGAAAAAATTAAAAATCTGTAACGAAAAGTGTAACCATTTTCACTGAATATCATATAAAATATAATTTTAATTGATTGAAAAAATATGATGATAATGTTAAGGCGGTGAAAAGGTTGATAGTTTTTGAGACAGCATCTTGTAAATTTAAATACTTGGAAAAAGATAAGTAGTATTTAACAAAAGGCACAAAAAGCAGCATTTAATTATCAATGGATTAAAGCACTTTATAAACACTATGTTAAAAACCAAAATGTTTTAAAATCGAACCGCTGAAGCGATTGTTTAAAACCCAAGCCTGTGTTGATTTTTATTAGGGTCAAAACAAAAAATAAAATTTGAATTTCTGATTTTTTGTATATGCACGCAGAGGACGAAAAATGCAACAAAAAGATGAATATTATTTTCAACACAGAGGAAAAATAGAAATTAACAATTTAACATAATATTTGAGATTTGATAATCAGTACAGTAAGAATTCCAGATTATTTAAATATTAGAAAATTTGAGAGATAACAATTGTTAATAAGTATAAATACCTGATTATAAACAAATTTAATCAAGTGATTTAAGAGGCCAGCGATTACCTTTTATATCAACCAAAAAAGCCTTGACCGAACCGACGGCAATTTTTGCTTCAAGTAATATAGGAACACAGTTTTTGTCATCTGTGAACCAAGCAGTAAGGTCTTCTCCGCCACTGAATATTGTTCCATCAACCATCATTACGGCAAATTTACGGCAACGATAGGTTTTTCCTGTGCGAGTAGTCACAGGGTCAATACCTAAATATCTGAAATGGAGATTGTGAATTTTGTTTCCAACAACCACAGGAATAGGAACCTTATCTCCAGCCTTTATTTTTTCAAAATCGGCGGAGCGACAAACATAAATAGCAGAAATCAAATCAGTTATTTCAGGTGTGATTTTCAGAGTATCGATGCGGAAAGGCTGTTTTGAATTTTCGGTTTTTGTAATTGCCATGCTGTCGCGATAATTAAAAAAGTCTTCTTCCTGGTCCCAAAAACCGCCTTCATAAGTATTGCACCTGAACCAAAAAGGCCTAAAATTGTCAGGCTCAACAATAGCCTCGTAGGTATCACGAACTTTATAGAACCAGTCATATCCTGTATTTGTGGCTCCTTGACTAAAAAGATGATAGGCAGGTTTATTGTTCCAAGAAGTATCGCGGATTTCAAAAGTTACCCAACCAGCGTTAAGCCAAATAAATTGCCAGTTATAGTAAATATCAAGTTTGATTTTTTCACCAACTCCAAATTTGTCATAAGTGTAGGTTGGTAGATTTTGCCCTAACACGGTGCTTTGACACAGCATTAACAATATGATGAGCAGGCAGCGCATTACTCAATAGTCCAAGAAAACTCCATGTCCCAACCCGACTTGGTTTCGATTATCTGATCAAAGTAATAAACCTTTTCAGGTTGAAGGCGCTGATTGAAATTACCAGTATCCCATTTACCATTTTTATTGTCGTCACAAATGAGTTTGAAGATATATGATGAAGGATCCAAGTTATTAATAGTCAGTTTAGTGTCACCATCAATGGTGAATTCTTTAAGCACTTTTTCCTTTTCATCGAGAAGTTGGACGATTGAATTGCTACAAGGAACACCAGATATATTGATAATAATACTGCTATAGAATTCGCTACTTAGTGTCTCAAAATTATTGAGAAGAGAATCGTTGATATTTCCATATATGTCAGTGAAAGCACCGGAAGGAATCAGCAATTTGTATTTAGTTGACTCTGTACGTTTGAAATCAATATTGAACTTTCGTTGAGTTCCTTCAACACGGCTAATTTTTAAGTTAACGGGAGTTTCTTTTCCTTCCTCATCGAGTTTTGATGAAGAAAAAAGAGAATCATTATAGTTTTTAATCGGATAGTTTGTTTGAATAGTAATAGGTTTAATAAGATCAAAAGGAGGCTCAATGTTATGAGAAAGAACCAATTCCGACACTTTCTTCTCCTCCTCTTTCTTTTCTTCTTCCCCTTTCAGTCTGGATAATAAACCACTCGTTTTTTTCTTTTGGTTTTTAGGTGCGGCTTTTGCAATGAATTCAAGAGTATCAGTTTTTAGATAATCCGTTTGGGAAGAATCCTTCATTGTATAACTTACTTGCATCCGCAGTGTATCGCGTTTGTAAAGAACAGAATCTGCAATCCACATAACCACAGAATCAGTTGGCAGAGGACTTTCCAAAACACACCAATTTTCAGAAAACGATGTATCAATAATTGGAGAAATTGAAAAAGCACTATCGACTTTATCGTTGAATGCAACCACTAATTGGCGTCTGTTAGGGCGGTAAACCTCATGAAGATACTGAACATGATTATCTTCAGTAAAAAGATGAAGTTTTAGATTGTCAATTGTGGTAACCATGGCAGTATATGAGTGTATAGAGTCACGGAAGAGAGTATCTTTCTTATCACGTGATATCTTATCAATCAAGCGAATAGTATCGTACATGATTGTTGGTTTGAAAGATGGGCAAATAGTGCTGTCGCAAAAAGCAATAGCCTCATTTGGCATATCAAACAAGTAGTTATTGTTCAAATCGCGCAAAGCAAACAAATAATATTTAACGCCTTCTTTCATATTAGGAACGATGAACATACCATCTTGGTTTGTACGTCCCACACATTCAGGCATTTGAGTGCGAGGAGTAGAGTCATCGAGATGACGATAGAGCATAACGGTAACCCCGCTAATTGGAAGATCATTGAACGCATCGGTCAAATAACCACCGGCGTATGTGGAGTCGAAAGTGTCGCCGGTTGAGAATTCAAATTGGAAATTAGGAAGAATGTTGCCTTCATTCAAGTCGGTTATCGAATTGAAAAAGTTGAAGTTATAAGTAGTGCTATCAGCAAGTTTGTTATTTACTCTTACAACCATTTTTTTACCGCGCATCACCACTTTCGGCTTATTCTTCACTGGTGGTGACACCAACAACTCCTGACTGACATTCTTCAGGTCGATGAATTCATTGAATTCAACAATGAACTTTTTGCCTTTGAAATTGGTTGAATAATTGACGGGCGAACTGCGTAGCGCAACTGGTGGTTCGATGTCCTTTGGTCCGCCAGTAGGAGCCGACACTTTTGCGCAACCAAAAACCGCCAAGGCCGCCAAACCAAAAACAAACCGTCTGCCAATCAATTTCATTTGTCCGAAACAATTATTAAAACCAATTTGCAAACATACAAATTACGGCTCAATTAACTTTTTTTGAAACGTTGAATTTACGTGCCAAATTTTGTGCATATTTGAAATAATTAAATTTCAGAAAATGAGAGCACTCAAAAAAATGCTTCTGGCAACGGCTGTTGCAATGGCATTCGGAGCATCGGCGCAAATTAAAAACTATTCGCCTGTAAATTACGGGCCAAAGCAATACGGAACGCTTTACGACCCTAATAACAACGCCATAGCGCAAGATTCACGCGGAATAATGTATTTTGGAACGACCAATGCCGTCTGGCAATTCGACGGCCATGATTGGAAGCGCATCGAAATAAAGGCAGGAATCAGCGTAAGTTCGATTTTGGTTTCAGAGTCGTGCGACACAATTTTCATTGGAGCACAAAATGAGTTTGGTTTTCTTGTGTCGAACGGCACAAGTTACGATTATGTGTCTCTTTATGAGGCTGTTAAAGATGTTTTATTTCCGTTTTCTGATATTTGGAAAATATTCAGTATAAACGGCAAAATCTATTATCAGTGCTACGATTACATTTTCATGTACGATGGAGAGAATGTTCATATTTTCGAACCTGAAACTGTTTTTCATAATTCATTCTGCATTGATAATCAGTTGTATGTGCGTCAGCGCGAGATAGGTTTGTGCCGTCTGGACAGCACGAAATTTAAACTTGTGCCAGGGGGTGAGATATTCGCTAACATCGGTATTTTCGGTATAGAAAAAATCGGAGAAGACAAACTATTGATTATCAGTTATGAAGATGGTTCGTGGATAATGGATGGAAATAGCATTACTCGCAACACATCAGACTTCGACAAAACACTGAAAAACATAGGTTTCAATGTTACAAGTTGCGTAATGCTGAGCGACAGCACGCTTGCATTGGGATCATACGACAATGGAATATTGGTGGTAACCACAGACGGCAAAGTTGTAACTCATAAAACAATTGAAAACGGATTAAATGAAAATTTGATAAACAAAATATTCTGCGACCGTGAGCGAAATCTTTGGTTAACAACCAGTAAGGGAATAACATTGTTACCCAACAACGATTACATCTCACATTTTTCGGCCGAAAGCGGAATTGATGGCAGCGTGTTTGCCGTTCAGGAATTCAAGGGAAAACTTTATTTAGGTACTTCCAATGGTCTGCTTGTGCAGAATAAGAATTTGAAAACATTCGATGAACCACTCTATTTGCCATTGACAAAAATGAACCGCAAGGTGTCGAGTTTGACTGTTTGTTTAGGAGAGTTGCTTGTAGGAACTGATGACGGAGTGTACCAGATGACCGATAAAAACACATTTGAAAAGATATTTCCCTTAAATTCAACACTTTGTGATGTATCATGCATGGCTTATGATGACTATTCAAAAACTCTGCTAGTTGGATTCAACAACGGATTGGCTGTGTTGAAGAGAGAAGTGAGTGAGTGGAAGCATGTGGTTACAATGTGGAAACATATTGAAACCTGGGCAGAATATTTTGACATTAAAAAGATTGAAACTGAAATAAATAGCGATGGATTGTTGGTTGCGTGGTTGGGAACAACCAATCAGGGAGTTATAAGAATAACCTTTAACGGAGCCGATACCAAACCAGTGTTATTCTCTTCTGGCGAAAACAACGGACTTGAACGTGGTCTTGCTTTTCCGACTAAAATAGATGGAAAAATATGTTTGGTAAACCAAGGAGCATTGTTGAAATTCGTACGCGATACCGTTGAAAACCAAGAATTTGAAGGATTTCAGAATTACGAAGAAAATCCGTGGTGTTTTGATATTTACCAGATGTTTACACTCGACAGCGTGTCGTGGGTTTCGAACGGAACAAACATTGCCTACCATCTAAAAGGTGAAAAAGAAAGTCACAGCACGCAGTTCCGCGGACTTGACGCCGGACGTGTAAACACCATCTATACTACTGACAATAATATTGTTTGGTTGGGAACAACAGAAGGACTTGTAATGTGCGTCAATGCGCCGTACAAACCGCAGGAATTTCCCGGACTCATTCGAGAATTGAAGTTGAAAACCAACAATCAAGTTGTAAATCTCGAAACAGAAAACTTGAAAATACCTTATAAGGACAATTCGCTGACAATCAGTTTTTCGGCCTCGTGGTACAGCATTTCTGACAGCGTCAAGTTCAAGTATTATTTGAGCAGCGCATCGTATCGAGATTCTTCGGCTTGGACGCGGCAGACGTTTGTGGATTTCAACCATTTACATGAGGGTACTTATACCTTTACTATAAAGGCTCGCAACGCTTACGGCATTGAGAGCGAAGAGGCCAGTTGTACGTTCAAGATAGCACCGCCGTGGTATCGCACAGTTGTGGCGTATATTGTTTATGTTCTGCTACTTGTGGCTATAGTTTACGGAATCATCAAATATTACACTTACCAACTGAAAGAGCGCAACCGCTTGCTTGACCTTGAAGTTAAACGGCAGACTAAACAAATTGAAGAACAGTTGGTTAAGATTGAAGAACAGAACCATTCACTGACCGACAGTATTAACTATGCCGCGCGAATTCAGCGAATGTCGCTGCCAAATACAGATTTTGTAAATAAGTATGTGAGTGAGTCGTTCATTCTTTTCAAGCCGCGCGACATTGTGAGTGGCGACTTCTACTGGTGTGCCGAGGCCGATAACAAACTGGTAATCACGGCTGCCGACTGCACAGGCCATGGTGTTCCTGGTGCCATGATGAGTATGTTGGGTATGAACTCACTTAACACAATTGTGAAAGTCCGTGGCACAATTAATCCAGGAGCCATACTGAACGATTTGCGTGCTAGCGTTGTGCGTTCGTTTGCCGACAAAGGACCGAATGCAGCAAAAGACGGCATGGACATTTGTTTGCTGACCGTTGACAAAGAAAACAATAAACTAATGTTTGCTGGTGCCTACAATTCTCTGATTCAAATCCGCAATGGTGAACTGACTGAATTCAAGGTAGATAGATTTCCTTGTGCATTGTCGGATCAATATGAGAAAGGAATCATGTTCACGACTCAGACCATAGAAATGCAGAAGGGTGACTGCTACTATTTCTTATCAGATGGCTACTGCGACCAGTTTGGTGGCGAAGATGGGCAGAAAAAATTTATGAAGGCTCGTTTCAAACGTCATTTGCTCGAAATATGGAACAAACCGATGGAAGAGCAAGGAGAGATACTTAACAAAATACATCTTGAATTTAAAGGAGCAGCAAGCCAGATTGACGACATTCTTGTAATAGGAATCAGAATTTAGAAGAGAGAAAACAAAATAAAAAAAGTCGGAAAAACATCCGACTTTTTTGTTTTTTGGATTGCGACAAACTGTTTATTTCGATGGTTTGTCGATGCTGTTGTAAGTTTCCTTACCATCGAATGTAAACCTCATGTAGGAGGCTTTTATTTTGTTATCAGCCGTTGCTTTTTGAGGTTCGTTGTCGAGAGCCGACACAACTTCGAAAGTTGTGTTGTCGCATTTCGAAATCCACATAGGATAAATTGAGCGGTTGGGTTTGTAGTTTTCTCCGTCAATCCAGTTTCCTTCGGCATCAATTGAATAAATGAAAAGGCCCGAATCGCCGTTCAGGTTAACTTCATCATTATCAAGATCCAACATTTTGCTGAAAGAACCAATGATGTAATAGATGTTGTCGGTTTTCAGGATGTTGCAGGTGTAGCCGTCGAATTTGAGTTGTTTGTTCCAAAGGGTTTTGAATTTGGAATCCAAACAGCAAATGTGCATGTCGCACGTTTCACTAATAAACGGCTTAATGCTTGTGCCACAGAACAATACAACATATTTATTATCGATGTCATCAACTAAAAGTTTACGCGGCAGAGCCTTTATTTTAATTTCAGTAGTTTGCTTTTGGTTTCCTGCCTTATCGAGCAAAATCATGAAATTGCGAATTACACCAGTTTTTGTGGTTGAGGTTACAAGGGCTGCAATCTCATCGTTCAGCGAAGTCACAAATAGGCAAGAGCGGTTTCCTTCGCCAGGCTTGAAGGTTTTAAGCCATTTAACGTTGTGCAGTGTGTCGATGCTTGCAACAAAGGCAGAATGATCACCACTTTTGCCAACAAACGTTCCTGCCAACAATATCTGATTTTTATCGGCATCTTGTTTAGAATGAACAAAATAACCTTTTTTAGACAATTTTTCAGCAGTAACTATTTGTGCAAAAATGGTGTCACCATTGTAGAGCAAGAAGTGTTTGTTTACGGGATTCAACTTGCTGCCCATTTTTAAAAGATGGTCGGCATAATCGTCGATTGCACCATCAAAATACTTATTATCAAATGTTTGTTGGTTCAAAACGTACTCTTGCAATCCTTTTTCGCCTTTGTATTTTTTCTCAAAAATGTTGCTGTACTTCTTTATGCCCTCATCGCTGATGTTGCCATAAAGCAGAGTAAGCAGTGAGTCAGTCGCCTTGCGGTACTCAAGCGCTTTTGTAAAATGGTTGTTTGAAGGATAGTTGAAACCGAACGCAAAGAAGTTAGTATCAGTGCGATACGAAGACAATTGGTACATATAGTTAATCTGCGACTCCTGAAACAAAAGCAATGAATTTGCCAGCGACTCGTAGTCGTATTTGTAAATCTTATTAATAAGATAAGGCGGAACGCGGTAGTTTTCAGGAACACCATCAATATTTTTCTCAGTAAGAAGGCTCACATATTTTTTGTTCAGCGTTTCGGTCTCATCAATGTTTTTGTATAAGTAAGTTATATCGTTCTTATACACATCTTTAAATGTATTGATCCAACTGTTGAAATCCCAGAGTTCGATGTTTTGCGCCAAAAAATTTGCAGGAGTGAGGCCATGCATTCGGTAAATCTGAATGGGATTCAACGTGTAGTTGAATGTATAGTTGAACATTGGGTGTTTTTTCAGAGAAATCTGAAGTTTTTCAAGATAATAGAGTGTTGAGTCGAAATTGATTTTTAACGCATCGAGTTGTGATGTTAAATTGTTGTCAACCAAAAAGTAAAGGTCTTTCAACTTGCTGTTTTTGCGATTTATTTCGTTGTAGATGCTGATACACTCGTTGTATTTTGTGGCAGCGTTGTAGAGGTTGGTTCGGTTTTCGGTAAACACCTCTTTGAAATTCTTGATTTTAACGATGTGATTGTTGATGGATTCCGTTATCTCTTCGAGTGTCGGGCCTTTTTTCGGATTGGCAGGAACTACATCGTCAAAATAACGACCGTCTTGTCGAGCCACCTTTTCGTCCAAATGCAGTTTGGCTAACGAAATATAAAGTTCAGCATTGTAAACATTCTGATTGATAGCCTTTTCCTGCAAAAACGGGTCGTAAGTGTCGAGACGTTTTTCAATGATCAGAGCCATTTTGTATAGAGAAGCCGAGTGAGCATTTTTCTTGCTTTGCGAGAACTCCTGAAGAGTTTGGTAGGCTTCATTATCCGACATTGTAGTTAAACTCTCGTACACATCCTTATACTTCTGCGAAAAGGAAGTGTAACCGATTAACAAACTGACAATTAGTGTTATATAACGTTTCATCGTATTCAAAGGTTTAAGTGTTATTCAATAATTTTAATTTCCACTCGTCGGTTCTGCGCCCGATTTTCGTCAGATGTATTAGGCAGAATCGGCTTGGTTTCGCCATAACCTTTAGCCAAAATCATACTTTCTTTTATTCCATTATCCGTCAGATATTTGGTTGCCATCTGTGCCCGTTTTTCCGAAAGGCGCATGTTGTACCAGTCGGAGCCTAAATCGTCGGTATGGGCCGAAAGTTCTATTTTAACGTTATCGTTCAACTTGAGGAAATCAATAATTCGGTTCAGTTCGGCAAACGAAGCGGTATTCAGTTCGGCCGAGTTGACCTCAAATGTTATATTGTTGAAAGTCATCTTGGTATCCTTTGTCAGCAGATCAAGTTTGATGTTGAGTTTTTGTGTTTTCTTCGATTTCGACATATCAACTTTGGTGCTGCTGTAGGTGTAGCCTTTTTTGGCCACATCAATCTCATAACTGTCGCCCTCACGAAGTTCTACAATCAGGTTTCCATCCTTGTCGCGTTTGGCAACCACCGATTGAGTCTCGTTTCGGCTCAAGTTTTTAACATTAACAATTACCGAATCGCCACCTTCGCCAGCGTTAATATCAAGAATCATGGCGGTTTTCGATGGGCTCAACTCCACATCTTCCTCAAACTCATTGTAGAAAATGTCGGCAATGGTGTTCAAGTAGATGTCGTGAGGCTTGTAGTATTTGCAGTTGATATGGACTTTATAGGTTTTGCCGATATTAAGTTTGCTTTTGAACTTGCCTTTTTCAATCGGAATCAGGCTGTCGACAAGCAGTTCGCTCGTTGCCGAGTCGTAAACAGATACTTTTGGTGACAGAGGATAATACATCTCCTCATCGAAAACGTTGAGGTCGAATTCAACAGTCGAAAACAGCGTTGTATCAAATTGTTTTTTAATGTTTTGAGTGAAATAGTTGAGTTTTTCGTAATGGTAAGAGTGTGAGTAGCCGTCTTTGAAAAAATCAATTTTGTAATTGTTGTTTTCGTTCAGATAAATTGAGTATTGGCCCTTATCGTTGGTTGAATATTCACCCAAAACAGCCGATGTAATTAGGTCGGAAACAACAACTTGTGCCAAAAGAGGCTCGTTAGTGTTCTTGTCTTTGATGGTTCCAACGAGTCGCATTGTCGGATAGGGTTTATATTCACTGCCGACAGCATATTGATAAGTTTTGTTGGGGTGTTTTTTCGACGGTTTTTTGGGATTGGTGTTTTTGATGAATGTAGAGCCGTCGGTTGTCATCTGCGGTGAAAGGTCATCAAATTCGGTGCTCACATCAACCATGCATTTGGGCAGAGTCCAGCCGTTTTCGAAAATCACCTCCGATTTCAACTGTGTGTGGTAGATGTTGTAAACATCATCGGGCAGTTTTTTGCCTTGCGGTGTAGTGTCGGGTCTCATTGATGAGAAGAAAAGAGTACGGCCGTCAGCGCACAGAAAAGGAGTTTCTTGGCAACCTGTATTGAAGACTTTCGGCAGTTCGCGAGGTCCAATCCATCGTCCGTCATTCTCGCGGCTATACATTACAAGTTGCTTGCATGAAGCATCGCTTTTCGGGCGCAGGAAAAAAATAAAATTATTATCAGCCGAAATGGTTGGCGAAAACTCATCAGCCGTTGTGTTTATCGGTTCGTCGAATTTTGTAACGTTCTGCCAATCACCATTTTCACAAGTAACATACATTATGTCGAACGAAGATTCGGTTTTAGCGTGGAAAAGGAGTTTTGTTCCATCGTGGTTAAACGAAAAACCGCCAATTTGATTGCTGAGCATTTTTGTCAGAACAGGAATGGGTTTTGGTTCACTCCACGAATCGCCGTTTTTTTCGGATTCACAAACAACTTTACCCTCGTTTTTTTCCATAATAAAAACGATTTTATCGCCTGTGTGGGAGAGGGCAGCATTGCTCACCATACCATCAAATGAAGGGAAGAGGTCGGTTTGTGCATGTCCGGTAAACGCACCAACAATAGCAGCAAATGTGAACAACAAGTGACTTTTTCGTATCATTTTTATATTGTTTTAATCACCAATCAGAATAAACGGCGCCCAATAATATGGACGTGAGTAATTTTTGTCCAATATTAATATCTGTTTTGCTTTTTGCAAAAGTGCGGCATAATTTAGTTCGCTGTTTTCTTTCAATAGCATCTGACGGTAGAATTCAACCATCATTTGCGAGGTTGAGTTGTCAGATACTTTCCAGAGTGAAACTAACAAGTTTGCAGCGCCCGAATAAAGGAAAGCACGCGTCAGGCCGACAATGCCTTCACCTTTCATAATCTTTCCCAAACCCGTCTCGCAGGCCGACAAGGCAAGCAAATCGCATTTCAGACTAAGGTTGTAAACATCGCCAGAATACATCACGCCATCATTTGTTGAGGAAACGCTGAACTGAATGCCCGACAACTCCGGTTTTTCTGAATTAACGAAACCGTGGGTGGCCAAATGGATGTATTTATAACCGGAGATGGAGTCGCTTGCAAAATTATTGCGATTGGCGCAACCCCACATGAGCGCCCGCGACGGTTGTCCCGCTTTGGCAAACATTGAGTATATGTTGCGCAATTCTTGCTCCGACGACGCCAGCGGTTCTATCTTGTTGTTAATCACATAGTCAAGATTTTGGAATGTTTTTTCTTTCTTTTGGCTGCTGTTGAGTTCAACACCGGTGAACTTTCCTTTAGTGAAGATTGGAGCCATACCAAACCAGCCACTTGTTCCGTTGTTGCGGTTGCGAGTGATATCACGGAAATAGAGGGTTGCTGAATAGGCATAACTGATGGAATAATATTTAATCATATAGTCGTAGTTTGAATAATCAAACACAGAACCCTCTTTCTTATTGGTTATCAGCGTTTCGTATGGAATCTGGTTCAAAGCGCCATCCGGCACAATCACAAGATTGGTAATACCATCTGGCAGAGTGTCGGGGAATAGTTTGTGATAAAGTTGACTCGACAAATTGTTGAAATCGACTGCAGAATTTTGCGATGATTGAATCATTGAGTTCCGGTACATTTTTGCAGTATCGGCAATATTTCCGGTCATTTTGCTTGTTGCAATTTTGAAGGCATCAGCAGTGATGCAGACCACATAAATCATCTCACCGTTAAGCATATACATCCGCAATTGGGTGTTTTTGCTGATTTTTTTCTGAATCTCGCGCAGACTGACAATGTTGTCGGCATATTTAAGTTGGTGGTATTCAGGATATTTCTTCTCGAGTTTTTTAACAAACGAATCGTGACGCTTGTTGGCATTGAAAAGGCTATCGCGCATTTGCGAAGCGTTTTTAGGTTTTTCAGCTAACTTTTGCTCAAAATAAAGAACATCAGCAGCCAAGCGGTTTTCCTCCTGCTGGAGGTCATCGGGTATTTGGGCCAGTTTCATGGCATCCTGGCTGGCCATTGATTCAAGAAGATTGTTTGATTTGCCTTTTTCAATGTAAGAAAAGGCCACCTCCTCGTATTTTTTACGTTCACCAGTGTTCAAATTGCCGATAAGCAGTTCCGCACAAACCTCAAGGGCGCCTTCGTAACATTTGATGGCCAGTGCACCCAACTCCAATTTGTCGGTTTTTGTGAATGCCGCCCGGCGCATAGAGGTTATCAATTTGTCAGACAGACTGAAATGGTCCAGAGCAAATTCCAAATCCTTACGGTCTTTTGTGGTTAAATATCTTTGTGTCAGAACATTGGCACGCGAAATGATGGAATTCACAAATACATTCTGGTCGAAAAAACCGGTCTCTGCAGGCAAACGATCTTTTTGACGATTGTAGATTTCGTGGTTAGATTCAAGTGCCTTACCATAATTGTCAATAGCATCGTCGTATTTGCCTTGTTTCACATTGATATCGCCCATACTATTGTAAACCAATGCAATGTAAGGGTGTTTGTTTCCAAACGCGTTTGTGTAGATTTTAACTGCGGAAGAATAGAAAACCTGTGCCGAGTCAAGTTTTCCGGCACGCAGATAGGCCGTGGCAATGTTGTTGTCGGTATTGGCAATCAGAGTGGGATTGACTGATGGAATGCCGTCATAAATTTTATGTGCTGTTTTGTAGTTAGATACAGCCTCGCTGTTGTTACCATTCTTCAACAGCACGTTGCCAAGGTTATTGTAAGTCTCGGCCATTTCCTGAGTGTTGTTGTCGCCGACTTCTTTCAGCAAACTGATTGATTTTCTGAAATAAAACAATGCCTGGCGGTATTCTTCAAGATTTTGGTAGACTGTTCCCATATTGTTGTAAATGGGCGCCAACTGTTTGCTTTTAGCCCCACCCGATGATGTTTCAATATTCATGGCCTTGTTGTAATAATCAAGAGCCAAGTCATTCTGTCCCAATCGGTTATATAGGTTGCCTTTGTTCAAGTAAACCTCGCCCATTTTATCCGAAGCCACACCTTCAGTTGAGGAGAAAACCTTTTCAGCACCATCAAAGCACTCCAATGCCATACTGAAGTTGCCTAGCCGACTGTAAATAGTGCCAAGATTATTCAATGTATTGGCATATTTTGAACTGTTGTCGCCATAAAGTTTTTGTTTAATTTGGAGTGACAACTTTGTGTATTCCAGTGCTTTTTTGTAGTCACCGATGGCCTTGCAGTACAGACCATAATTGTTGTAGAAAACATCAAGTTTGTTATCGGCAACATTTTCGTTTTTAATTATCTGCAAAGCGCGTTCATAAATATTGCCGGCTTCAGTGTAGTTGGCCAAATTATATTCCGCGCTACCATAATTAGTATATAAATCAATGGTTTGTGGGCTATTGTCAAGACCATTGGCCGATTTTGCGGCAAGGCTGCGCTTGTATATTTCAACGGCGTCGGCAAATTTCTCCTGGCTCATATAAACGGCCGCTATTTTTTCTTCAACCGTCATGGCCTTAGGATTTTGGTTTCCGTAAAGTTCTTTTGCTATTGCGAAAGCCATTCGATAGTTGGTGTTGGCCTTTTCTGCATTGCCAGCATTAAAATGCTCATTACCAATGGATTCGTAGATAGCCATCTCAAGTTCGCGGTCTTTTCCGTTCAAAACCCGATTAGCCCTTAAATATTGATTAATAGCACTTTCAGACTTTCCTTCAATAGCAAGACAGTTGCCAATACCCATAATTGCTTGCACATAAACAATAGTCTGCTTTATACTATCAGAATCAGATAATATATTCTTATACAATGATTTTGCCTTATCTATCTCATTCTTTTGTTCATGTAGTTTTGCCAGTTCGATTTTTGCAAGATTGCGCAATTCAGCATTTTTCGATTCATCAGCCACGGTTTGTAACTTTTGCGAAGCATTGTCATTACCCATATTGCGTTCTGTTCGGGCAATGGCCAAAAGGATGTTATAATATGTATCATCCTTTAAAGTTTTGGTTGACAGCGCTTTATTTAAAAATAGTTCAGCCCGTTTATAATTATCTTGTTGCTCGCTCAAAAGACCCAAATAAAAACAACTGTTCACAAACAAATCTCCTTTTAGATCAAGCGACTCGCAAGTGTTGCGTACTTCACTGAAAAGCGATTCAGCCGTCGAAAAATCGCGGTTGTTGTAGCAGTTCAGTGCTTCGCGGAATTTTAGCATGGCTGTTTCTTCCGAGATTTCACCGCTCGAATATTTGCCGGCTTCACGATAGTAGAACATTGAGGAATCGGCATTACCCATTTGTTCATAAATCTCGCCTAAAGCCGAGTAGGCCTGATAAAAATCGGAGTTTTCGGCAACGGCCAATCGTTTTTTCATATAGATTGACTGCTGGTGGCTCTTTTTCGCCGCTTCGTAGTCGAGTGCCATTTCATATGAGTTGCCGATGTTAAACAGACAGATGGCCAATGTTTCAGAATCCTCACCTTTTATCAGATTCAGCACTTTGTTGTAGTAAAAAATGGAGCGCTGGGCATTGCTGAGTCCGTAGTAAACCTCACCTAAAGTGTGAAAAATCAGCACGTTGACTTCAGACGCAGAATCGGTTTTTCCGTAGGTGTCGGTCACTGCGGTTTCAAGCACATCAACCGCGCGGTTGTATTGGTCGGTGTTGACGAAGGCCACGCCTGCCTGGTATGAGGCAATGAGGTAATTGTCCAATTGGTTGCTGCACTTGAAAATCTTAGCCGACTTTTCAAATAGTTCGGCAGCATCCTCATCATTAGCGTTTTGCGCGTCGTTGAAAAGTTTTGTTGCTTCAGAAACATTGCAATTCTGCGCCGCAGCCATTCCAAAAACCGAAACTAACAAGAAAAACGTTACTGCTTTTTTCATACTGTAATTCAAATAGTTGCCATATAAAAGATAGATGTTTCCATAAATGAAAAATGCCCGGCTGAGTTAACAATCGGGCATTTTCATATTTTGAGACAATCTTATTTCATATTGTTGTTTATCCATGATTCAACGGCCTCTGATGTGGTTTTTCCGTAAAAATCATTCACGAAATTAACCGAAGCCGAAAGTTTACCATCTTTTTTAACCTTCAAGGTGTTGAAAATCAACGAAAGTTCCTCTTTCAAAACATCGTTGTCGATGTAAACAGGAGTAAATACGCTTTTGTTGCTTACGCCAAATTCATCGTTGTAGCAAACCTCAACTTTCTCGGGCTTGTTCTTTAAAAGGCTTTCAGGCAGAACCAGTTTGCCGTTCTGCAGAATGATGTTTTCATTCACTTTCTCGCCATTAACATCATAATTCACAGTAAAATAACTATCATCACCTATGAGCAGTTTGTCATCATCGATTTTCAAACTGTCGTAACCAGTGATGGCAACATTTCCGTAGTAAAATTCGAGCACTTCAGCCGGTTGTGCGGGCAGAGCGGCACGAACGCTCATGGTGTTTGGCGATGGCATGAACTGCGGACCGCCGTTCTCAGAATTGGCGCTCAAAATCATGCAACCCTTATCTTTGTTGACAACAACCGCACGCGAATAATTATTCTTGAAATTCAGATTTTCGTTGCTCATCACATCCTCTCCAATGGAAAGAACATTGCCGGTTTTTACACGATGTATCTCGCCTTGAACCTTCACAACCTTGTAGTCTTCAGCCTTTTGAGCGCTGACTGTAAACGGTAATGCCATTGCTAAAGCGGCAAAGCACGTAAATTTTGTTATTGTTTTCATAGTCGTACTATTAAAGTTCACACTGCAAATATAATAATATTGATTATATGAATATCATCAAAAAAGCGTTGTTTATCAAAACATTATTTGACATTGTTATCGATCCACGACTCAACCGTTTCCGGGGTTGTTTTTCCGTAAAAGTCATTTATAAAACTTACGGTTGCAGTAATTTTTGATGCTTTATCGCCTTGTAAAGCATCGAAAATCAGACGAATTTCTTCGCGGAGAGTCCGGCTGTCAACATAAATTGGTTTGAATTCCGATTTCTTTTTCAGACCAAATTCATTGTTGTAGCAAATTTCAATTTTCTCGGGTTTGTCGCTCATTAATACCGATGGAAGAGAGAGTTTGCCATTGTTCCATGCCATCTTTTCGTTCACGGATTTGCCGTTTTTCTCATAATTGATGGTGAAATAACTGTCGGCATCGATGGTAAGTTTATCGCCATCTATTTTCAGACTGTCGGCACCGGTAATGGCAACATAACCATAGTAAAAGTCCAACACTTCTGATGGTTGAGCGGGCAGTGATGTGCGCACACTCATGTTGTTGGGAGCCGGCAAAAATTGAGGACCGCCGTTGTTGGAATTGGCACTTAGAATCATGCAGCCTTTCTTGTTGTTCACAACCATGGCGCGGGAATAATTGTCTTTAAAACTGAGATTCTCATTGCTTTGCACATTTTCGCCAATAGAGAGAATGTTGCCAGTTTTGACGCGGTGGATTTCACCTTGAACCTTCACAACCTTGAAAGATTCATTTTGTTGGGCGCTTGATGATAGAGTAATAGCCAAAAGTGATGCGGCCACAAGCGAAATTTTCATCAGAGGTTTCATAGTCAATTAAAATTTAGAATTTTACAAATATAGAATATTTAATTGATTGGTATATTACAAGGCTAAAATTTTTTAAAAGATGTGGCCATAGATGTAAAAATCCTCATTTACACGAATGCCTAATCTCATTTTATTCAATCCACCGCCTAATCTTGATTTTCATTGCGTTGCTGACGGGTTTGTCGGAAACTAAAGCCAGATAGCCGCCACCGCCCGCTCCTGCCAGTTTCCAACCCAAAACATCGAGTTCATACTGTTCTATCACGCTCAGAATCTTATCATTGACCATATTCGGGAACATTGCCGTCTGCGCGTTGAACGAATCGGTGACGGCCTTTCCGAAATCAGTCAGGTTGCGCTCCATAATGGCTGTCCAGCAATGGTCGGCAGCGGCGGTCAGCGCACTGATTTTTGCGGGCGTGATGTCAGTATTGCAGAGCAGGTCGGTGCCGTCGGGGCGAGGCCAGAGTGTGACAAGGTAGATGTGGTCTTCGAGCCAAGTGAGGATGGATTCATCGTCCACGCGCTCAATCCGCTCGGGCCAGTAAACACCGTTGTAGTAGTGCCGTACTAGTCCCGGAACGCAAATTCCGATGGCGTCCTGCGCACCAGAAATGATAGTGCGACCAGGTTCGTTCTCGTAGCGGAACAGCAGTTCGGCAAGTTTTTCGGGCTTTTCGAGTGGTAGTTGGTACGGCCAGAGTTGCTTTGCGGCGTTGCGCGTTGAAGTTGACATTCCGCTGCGCTCGTTGTACTCCACAATTGGCTCAAGCGAGATGGTGATGGCCCATCCGGGGCGGATTTTCGACAGTTGAGGCTGGTCAATCCATGTGCCGGCAATGTCGAGACGGTATGGCAACTGGCAGACTGTGCCGCCGCGCAATGCGGTTGTCGAGCGAACGGGCAGTCCGGCTTCGGGCGTGCGCCGCAGCACAATATATTCAATGCCCAACTCGCGGCAAAGGTCGGCTTTGGCTGGCGAGTGACCATCCTCATTCACCACGTAGCGGTCGGGTTTCAGGCGGCGCAGTTCATCAACAAAATCGAGCAGTCCGCTGCCGCTGTTAATCCATGCGTCAGTCACATAACGTATTGATTTGACCATATATAGTCGTTCCTGTTCGGAATTGATGGTCTTGCGGCCTTTTAACTCTTCAATGGTCCGGTCGGAGCCGATTCCAACGTAAAGGTCGCCGTATGCCGACGCCTCCTTGAAAAACGCCACGTGTCCGCTGTGCAGCATATCGTAGCATCCCGATACAAATACTTTCATATCCGATGTTTTTTGCTCCAAATGTGGCGAAAAAAGTTAGGAAATAGACCCCCCGTTTTTTTGGTGCTGTATATTTTTATTCTAGAGAAAACCTATTTGTTTGCCAATTTATTTTCCAAATCCTTAATCTTCGCTTCGCTTTTACGCAACTGCTGTTCCATCTCGCGCACCGATGTAAGGTCGAACGAGACGCCCAGAATGTTGGGGTTGTGCGTTATGTTGTTGATAAACGGCACTTTAATGGTTTGCAGAACGCGGCGCGTACCATCTGGAAGCGATATGGTTTGCTCGGGCAGTTTTATCATCTGCCTTTGCTCAAGCACTTTGGTGTCACTTTCGTGGATGGCGTTCAACTCATCAATATCGTTCACAAGTTCGTCGTCGGAGTGGCCGAGCAGACTGTCCACTGGCATATTATATAGTTTTCCTTCTTCTTGATTGGCAACAATATACTGGCGATGGATATTCTTTACGAAAATCGGGTAGGGCACAAGGTCGATGATGCGGCGCATCAGGTTCTCGCTCTCTTCCAGTTCGTGCTGCTTGCCTTCCATCTCTTCCTGCTGCGTCTGCATCTCTTCAATACTTTGACGCAGTTCTTCTTCCTGAGTTTTAAGTTGTTGCGCCTGCTGTTGCGCCTTTTCGAGCAGTTTCACGGTTGTGTTGTTCAAGTGCGATGCCGACAAGGTTGACGCAAAACTCTCTGCAATCTTTTCAATGAATTTCTGCTTGTGCTCGTCAATCTCGTTGAACGATGCCAATTCAATAACTCCCAGCACTTTATCATCGCTAATGAGCGGCACAAGGAATAGGCATCGCGGTGACGCTTCGCCCAACCCGGAGCGGATTGCCAGATATTCGTCGGGGATGTCGGTCATAAAAATGGGCGCCTTCTCGTAGTAGGCGGCGGCAATCAGTCCATCTTCAAGGCTGCACTTCTTGTCGGGGAATTTCTGACGGTCGTAGGCGTATGAGGCAATCATTGTAAGAAACTCATCGTCAGCGTTTTCGCGCACAAAAATACCACCTTGGTTGCAGTCGGTGTATTTGATAAGTTGGTGCAGCAGTTCCATTGCAATCTCGTTCAGCGAGCGGTTCGACTGCCGCATAATGTCGGAGAACTTGGCCACGCCCTGGTTCATCCAGTTGCGCTTCTGTTCCTGCTCTTTCCAGTCGTTTTCTTCGCTCACAAGTTTGTCGAGGTGCTGATTCAACTTGCTGATTGACTGATAGAACTCGTCGCCCGCGGCGTTTGCCGATTCGTATTTCCGCCCCGAGGCAATGCACTCGGCGTAGCGCTGCAGTTCGGCATAGTGCCTTGCCACACCGCCAATGCGCCTGAACATTTGGTGGCGTTTAATCTGTTTCGCTGATATTTCCACGCCTTCGCCAGTGGAGAGTTGTTTCAGACAGCCGTCTATCTGATCCAGTATCTTTTGATTGACAAACTTATCGATTAGCAGATTTGCCAAAATTAAGGTTCCAGCCAGCACTATCGCAGCCAATACAATCAGTCTGTTTGAATGGAAAACTGCCATAGCAGCCAAAGCAGCCAGCGCGGCGATTGTCAAAACTGTTTGCAATCGCTTTATATTATTATAGGTATAACTTCTATTTTTTAACATATTACTTATCTTTAGTTTTAAATCGTGACAAAATTAGATTGTTTAGTTTAAAACCAAAACTAATTAATCTTAATCGGTAACAATTACGCAAAACAACCAAATTTTGACCATAATTTTAGTGGTTTGGACTTTTTATATGCTTTTTGATTTTTACACCCCTTTAAAATTTGTACTTATCACCTAAAAATCCACTTTTTACGCGCCGACACCCCTTAAAAATCGCTCAAAATCTCTCAAAAATTCAAAATTTACTCTATTGGCCTAAAATGCTTCAATTTCAAATCGTCAGTGAAAACGTTTTAAAAACGCACCATTTTTAATAAATCTTGCTAAAAGCGTTTTGTGAATTATAATCTGTAAGTAAAATAAGAAAAACACTAACGATATTAAAATATTTTCTAATTTTTAGTTGCGAATTAAAAATCGGCTATATATTTGCCATGTCAGAAAACGATAAAAACAGGACTGTTTAGAGAACGATTAAATGAGGTTTAATTAAAAAAGCAATCGAGATGAAAAAGTCTTTTAAAAACGGAATGAATCAGAATTTGCAGCAGGGTTCCCGCTGGAACTCGAAACGCAATAATCAGAAACGCTGTGCGCGCCCAACCAGCCGGGCCGTTGGCAGATAAATCAATTTAGAGAAAAATCAAGGCTGGCTTCGATGAAACCAGCCTTTTTTGATGGCTGTGCGGCAACACAACCATCGCAGTTTAAAACTTATAAACATTCAAAGAAAATGAAAACAATTGAGAAAACAATGATTGTCATCGGGTTGATGGCAATGACCGGAACAAGTTACGCCGAGGGTGAAGGCGGCGTTGAGGCTTCAGTTGGAGCCGATGTAGTAAGTTCGTATATATGGCGCGGCGGCAAACTCGACGGAGCAGCCATCCAACCTTCACTTTCAGTCGGTTACAAAGGTTTGTCGCTCGGAGCGTGGGGCTCGGCAAGCATTGTCGGGAGCGGCTACAAGGAGATTGACTTCACGCTGTCGTACGCCGTGGGCGGCCTGACGGCAATGGTAACCGACTACTGGTGTGCCGACGACGACACGAAATACTTCGAGTATTCGGCCGACTCAACCATCCACACCTATGAGGCAGGTCTGACATACGATTTTGGATTTCTGTCAATCGGGTGGTACACAAACTTTTACGGCGCAATAGGCACCAAATCGAACGGCGACGACGCCTACTCGTCGTACTTTGAGGTTGCCGCACCTTTCAAACTCGGCGGACTCGACTGGCAAGCAGCCGCAGGCGTAACACCCTGGGAGAATGACTTTTACGGCGCCGAGGGTTTCGCACTTATCAACCTTAGCCTTTCGGCGACAAAAGAGATTGAATTCGAGAAATTTACGCTGCCCGTGTTCGCGCAAATCACCGCAAACCCAACAGCAAACCGAATGTATTTCTTGGTGGGATTATCCTTTTAAAGTGTAGAGGGGAGTGGGGAGAGTTTAGCGGAAGGGTTATCGAAAAACTAAACTCTAAACTCTCACCACTTACCAATTAAATAGTTAATAATTAAATTTTTAAGACAATGAAAAAGATTGAAGCAATCATTCGCAAGACGAAGTTCGACGAAGTGAAAGAGGCTCTCTTTCAGGCCGATATCAACTGGTTCTCGTACGCCGAAGTGAAGGCCATTGGGCAGGACCGCGAGGACCGCATTTACCGCGGCGTGATGTACAGCACCGACATTATCTCGCGCATTGAGATTACCATTATCTGCCGCGACCAGTTTGTGAAACCCGCCGTTGATGCCATTATGAGCGTTGCGCGCACAGGCGAGGTCGGCGACGGCCGCATTTTCGTCAGCCCTGTCGACGACACCTGGTCAATCCGCACGGGCGAGCATGGCGATACGGTTTTGGCGGATAAAAAATAATGGTGAATCGGTGAACTGGTGAATCGGTGAACTGAAAGTCATTCAATTAAATAGAAAACTGGTGAATTGGAAAACGGACAAAGCGTCGATTAAACGATTCACCGATTAAACAATTAAACAGTAAAAAAATGGAAACAATAATTTCTGATACAATTTCGATGGCGGCTGGGGCTGTGGCGCCTGCTGCCGAGGCGGTTGTCGAGAGTGGAATTAGCCCTGTCGATACAATTTGGGTGTTGCTTGCGGCAATGCTGGTGTTCTTTATGCAGCCTGGCTTTGCGCTGGTTGAGGCGGGTCTGACGCGCACCAAAAACACGGCCAACATTCTGATGAAGAACTTTATGGACTTCTCGGCAGGCTCGGTTCTGTACTGGATTCTGGGCTTCTCGGTGATGTTCGGCGCTGGCTCGTTCCTGGGCTGGGGCGGATTAGGCATTGGCGGCGTTGAGAACCCGTGCGGCAATCTGCCAAAAGAGTGCTACTTCATTTTCCAGACGGTGTTCTGCGCCACGGCGGCCACAATCGTTTCGGGCGCAATGGCTGAGCGCACCAAATTCTCGATGTATCTGGTTTACAGTCTGGTCATTTCGGCGCTGATTTACCCCATTCAGGGCCACTGGTCGTGGGGCGGCGGCTGGCTGAGCGAACTCGGTTTCCACGATTTCGCAGGCTCGGCTGTGGTTCACTCGTGCGGCGGTTTCATTGCCTTGGCGGGCGCCATTGTTCTTGGTCCGCGTTTGGGCAAATACACAAAGAATGCTGACGGCTCTATCCGCACTCACGCCATTCCTGGCCACAACCTTGCGCTGGCCGCTCTGGGCGTGTGGATTCTGTGGATGGGCTGGTTCGGATTCAACCCTGGTTCAACCGTTGCCGCTTCAGGCATTGTTGATGCCGACTGCTACGGCGGCGGAATCCTTGACAATATGTCGGCAATGTCGCACATTTTCGTAACCACCAACATTGCCGCAGCCGTGGGCGGAATCATAGCCCTGATTTACACTTGGCTGGCCTACGGAAAACCTTCGCTCTCAATGGTTTGTAACGGCATTCTGGCAGGCTTGGTCGGCATAACGGCAGGTTGCGACTGCGTTCCTATCTGGGCCGCCGCTCTGATTGGCGCCATTGCTTCGGCGGTTATGTGCTTCTTTGTCAAGTTCTTCGACACCCGTCTGCATATCGATGACCCCGTTGGCGCCGTTTCGGTTCACGGAATGGCTGGCTTTGTGGGCACAATCCTGACAGGCGTTTTCGCCTACAGCGAGTGCGGCTATTCAGTTCTGACACAGTTGATTGGCGAGGTTACCATTGCAGGCTGGTCGTTCGGCTGCGGACTGGTTATGTTCCTGCTGATTAAGAAGATACACGGTCTGCGCGTTGACTCGCGGATTGAAGAGGAAGGACTCGACGTTTACGAGCACGGCGAATCGGCATACAACTGATTGACAGTTAGTATTTAGTATTTAAAATTTGTGATTTGTAAAGACAAGGGAGCGCGAGTTCCCTTGTTTTTTTATGCGCGATTTTTCATACATTTGTGT